>OMGT01000101.1_pt1 | contig 63357 bp, 52 predicted proteins | sample 1646101 | NCBI WGS metagenome assembly OMGT01 (sample SAMN05578593, study PRJEB25193) | human gut metagenome | biome: Human Microbiome; feature: human-associated habitat; material: feces | host: Homo sapiens | place: USA:Birmingham | reverse complement strand
GCTGCTGCCGCTCGGCGTCGAGCTGGGATTGCAGGGCCGCGACCTGCTCTTTCAGTGCTTCGACCTCGGTATTGCCGCAAGAAGGGGCCGGGGTGTAGAAAGCCGCCATTTCACCCGATATCCTCCGGTAGGCAGCATCCGATTCGTCGATCGCCGTCGGTGCTGCCGGAGCTATAGCATCCGCCATTTCCCCGGTCACAGGCAAGCGGTCGTCCATAACATCACCCAACGATTGTAGTTTCTCGCGCCGCTGCTGCTCGTACTGCTCCTGTTCGTAGATCTTGCGTTTGTCCGTTTCCGCCGGCTTTACCGTCGCTTCCGGAATCGTAACATTGTATCCGCCCGCTCCCGCCTGCTGCGGAGCCGGTTTCGGGGTGAACAGGTACCATAGGAAAATGCCGCACAGCAGTGTCATCACCGTCACGACACCTACAAACTTAAGTTGCCGGAGGTGCTGCGGTGTGAGAAATTGCGACAGTTTTTCAACTGCTCCGTTATCGCTCCTGCGTGTCATCTTCACTCGTGTTTAGAGGTAACAGGCTCCTTTCCGGCAGTAGTGGCTGCCGGAGGTGTTCGACGGCGGGAATCGACGTCTCCCGACTCCGCATTCCACCGAACAGAATCATCAGGGCGACCGCCGCATAGACGAGCAGCAGCACAGTAACCAGCCCGAGCCGCTGGCGCGGCGTAAGACGTTTCATGCGGGCCTTCAGCCACGCTTCGGCCCGCGTCTGTAAATCCTTAGCGCTCATAACTTCCGAGGTCTTTGTTTTCGAGAATGCGCAGATCTTCGATCAGGAATCCCTGCGGGTTGTTGTCCGAGCGTACGGCATTTCGCAGGCGGCATGTCGTGACGAGCGTCCGCTCCGTGACGTTGCTTTCACGGACGATCTTCTGCCGTGCGAAGGTCTCGATAGCATAGGGATAGCAGTCGAAATCGCAGCGGATACTGTCCACGACGACATTCTGCGATACGTTCGAGGCGATGATGCGGTTGAAATATCCCTTCTCTGCGAGGTTCTGGTAATAGGCGATGGCGCTTCCGTCCGCAAGGTACAGCGCCCTGCGGACATTGCCTTCGATGGCCTCGCGGTCGGGAGAGAGGGTGAAGAAGAGCTCGTGGAAGCGCCGCACGTGTTCGCGGGCTTCGACGGGACGGTTCTGGGCCATATCCTGCGAGAGAGCCAATATCAGCGACTTGCCCTGATCCAGTACGTAGATCTTCTGCCGCTGGGCTTCCGCGAAGCGGTAGGATGTCCACACTGCCGCCACCGAGATCAGCGTGCAGGCTCCCAGAAAGAGCATGCTGAAGAGCCGCAGGTGGCGAAAGGACGATTCTATATTCTTCAATGTTTTGAATTCCATATTTTATTACGTTTTATCGTTTCTTCAAAGCCCCTTTTATACGGCCTCCGACATTTCCGACCGCCGCTCCGGCGACTCCGGCAGCGCCCATCGCCACGGCACGTCCTGCGCCTGCGACTTTATCGCCGTAACTTCCGGCGCCTCCGGCCTGAATGATCCACGACGCAACGGTCGGCACGCAGAAATATCCGACGATTCCGATAATCATAAAAATGCAATAGACCGTATTGCTTCCGTCGGGTATGAACGTCGGGTCTTGCAGTCGTTCGATGTCCTGCTGGAGCATTAGAATCTGGATGCGCGAAAGGATCGCACCGAACAGGTCGCTGACGGGCAGCCACAAATAGATGCAGATATAGCGTGCCAACCAAGACGCCAGCGTATTGTGAAAGCCGTCGTACACGGAGAAGGCGAAGGCCACGGGCCCCAGCAACGCCAGAACGATCAGGAAAAACGTCCGCACGGTGTCGATGGTCAGCGATGCCGCCTGGAAGAGCGTTTCCAGAAACGTCCGGAATGCCTCACGGACTTTCTGACCGAATTGATACCCGGCTCGCTCGGCATACATCCCGGCAATCGCCATGAGGTCTTTGGGCTTCCAGCCCAATTCGTCAAGCCGTTTGTCGAACTCTTCATTACTGATAAGATAGGCTTTCTCCGGATCGCGGAGCATCGCCTGACGCTGCAATTCATCCTTCTGTGTCTGGTATTTTTCCAGATCGAACGCCTGTCGATCGACCAAATGCGATGTGGCATTGCTGATGGGTGACAATAGGCCGTTCAAAGGCCCCAGCACGAGGGTCGGGAAAGCCATGATGCACAGCCCCAGCACAAAAGGCCGCAGCAGCGGAAATACCTCGATGGGCTCCGCGGCGGCAAGGAATTTCCAGACCCTGTATGCGATGAAAAACAGGGCACCCAATCCGGCGAGTCCTTTGGCAATGCCCATCATATCGCTGCACAACGGCAACATATCGGCGTACAACGAGCGGAGAATCTGATGCAGGTTCGTCCACTCTACGGCTAACGGCATCGTCATAGGTTACCAATATCTGTCGTTATGACCGCCGTACAAGGCCCGCACACGCTCCGAATCCCCGCGCTGACGGCTGCGCAGGAACGACACGGAGATATTCTTGCGCGTATAGTATTCCGTAAGATTGCGGTATTCGAGCATCTCGTAGTAGATCCTGTCGATAATATCCAGTCGCTCCTTGTCGGTCATCGAAAGCCCTGACGGAGTGATGATCTGCTTCAGGTCGTTCAGCAGGTCGGCACTCGCCGACAGCAGCTTCGTATAGCCTGCGGCCATTGCCGCGAGTTCCTCGGCCGAGTAGTTCGTATCGTTAAGCATCGACCGGAAGTTCGAGACGTATATGTCGGAGATGTCGCCCACGAGCAGCATCGTCTGCTGCGCGCGACGGGCGCTTTTGACGAGGTTATGCACCGACCGCAGCGCGTCGTAATATTTCTTCGACTGCTCGTAAATCTTTACCGTCTGCTGAAAACTCTGAAGCAGCGTACTTCCGTTTCGGGACGCTTCGACGACCTGCCTGGTGGAATTCACGATACCCTGCGCCAAATTCGAGGGGTCGCTCACGACCCACTGCGCCCGAAGCGGATGACCTGCCAGTAGCATCGCTGCCAGCAGGCCGAAGCCTATTCGCCGTCCCATCGCACCGGAGCCTGAAGGATTACTTCCGTCCCTATACGCTGCGGCCGGTCGTCGCGGACGAAAAGCCCGAAACATCCGATATGCAGAATATCGTTGGTCGTGTGATGAACGACGCATCCGCCGGTTTGCCCGTACAAGACATGGAGCCACAGACCGTCATCGCGTTTGAGAATGACCATGTCCCGCACGGGACGCTCGCCGCAGAAAAGCGTCGCGGCATATCCCGGAGCCGTTTTGCGGATCGTGATCCGCTCTCCGTATTCGTTCTTTCAGCAGCCGCAGATACGGTCGTCGGCAACCTCGGATTGCAACTCCCGGATGGTCTGTTTCAGCGACTCGATCTCTTCCTGCGCCCGGCGCAGCCGTTCGTCTCGCGCGGCGAGTTCTTTTTTGGATATGAACATGATTTTCGGTTTTTAGGTTAATGATCTTCATAGCGTTTTTGCTCGGCCAACTGGCGTATGGCCAGCTCGATATTGCCGCCGAGCTTCTCCGTGAGACGTTGCAACTCCAGTTTTTCAGTCTCTTCGGTGGTATAGCAGAGGTATTCCTCAAGACTCGTTTCGGTAGCATAGACAGCAGAGTGTACGCCTCCGAGTCCGATCCACACCTCTTTGTAGCGGCGCTTGGGGTCATTGGCCCGATTGATCGACAACACCTGATTGCGTTCCTTATCACTCAATCCCAACAACTCCTGAATCTCGTCGAACTTGTTAGCATACTTACGCATGTCCAAAAGGATGCGGCAGTCACAGTTGGCGATGACGCTCTCCTTGAGGACGGGCGACGACAGCAGGTCGTCCAACTCCTGCGTTACGCACATACACTCGCCGAAATACTTGCGGCAGGTTTTATACAAATACTTGATAAATCCCGCCATGCCCGCCTTGGCGATAGCTTTCCATGCTTCTTCGAGCAGTAAAACTTTGCGAATACCCTTCAGCCGCCGCATCTTTGTAAGGAAGGTCTCCATGATAATCAGTGTAATGACAGGATAAAGGACTTTGTTTTCGCTGATATTATCCAGTTCGAAGACGATGAATCGCTTATCCAACAAGTCCAACTGCTTGTCAGAGTTCAAGAGGTAGTCGTACTCCCCGCCACGATAGTAAGGTTCGAGAACGTTCAGAAAATTTTCAATATCGAAATCCTTTTCCCGGACGCGCTTTTTTTCCAACAGACGGCGGTAATCCGTTGCGACGAACTCGTAGAAGGTGTTGAACGAAGGTGTGACCGCAGTGCCGGTCTTGAGTTGCGAGAGGTATAGGTTCACGACATTCGACAAGGCCACCTCTTCCGCACGTGTCGGTTCCTCGGATTCGCGCTTCCACAAAGTCAGCAACAGCGCCTTGAGCGATTCGCGCTTCTCGACATCGTACACTCCGTCTTCGACAAAGAAGGGGTTGAAGGCAACGGGGGCATCCTCCTGATAGGTGAAATATATCCCATCCCGACCTTTGGTTTTCTGCCGGATAAGCGAGCACAATCCTTGATAGGAGTTTCCCGTATCGACAATCACGATATGTGCGCCCTGTTCATAATATTGCCTGCATATATGATTGAGTATAAAACTTTTGCCTCCCCCTGAAGGCCCGATGACCACACGGTTCCGGTTGCTTATCCATCCTTTTTTCATCGGGTAGTCGGAGATATCGAGGTGGATGGGGATACCGCTCACCCGATCCGCCATCTTAATGCCGAAAGGCGACAAAGATGAGCGATAGTTCGTCTCTTCGTTAAACAGACACAAGCCCTGTTCGAGAAACGTATAGAAACTTTCTTCGGCGGGAAAATCCCCTTCGTTGCCGGGGATCGCCGCCCAGAAAAGCGTCGGAACATCCACAGTATTATGACGCGGCGTGCACCCCATAAGTGCCAGCTGCGCCCCGACATCGTTACGGATCTGCTTCAGCTCCTCGCTCCCTTCGCCCCATGCCATGACATTGAAATGGGCGCGTATCGAGGTCAGAGAGAAGGAGTGCGCCTCATTGAGGTAATCGTCGATCCATTCCTTGTTGATCTGGTTCGAACGGCTGTACTGCGCGAGCGACTGCATGTTACGAGCCGTACGTTCGAACTGCCTGAGGTTCTCGTCGCTGTTATCCAAAAACAGGTCGAGTAGGTCGGGAGCATTACTGCTCCCTTCCCCTCTAAGAACCGTACGTGATACTTTCGCATCATACGGCTCAAGCAACTCAAAGTTTCTATTATGAAACCGGCTCATAAGCTCTAATTTTACGGGTAAGTGTACGACTGCATCTGTCATGGGCGATGATTTTGGATTTGCCGGACTTGTCGGATAACTCCGCAATAGTCCAGATTTTATCCGCGTCGATTATCTCGCCGCACAACGGACAACGCTGATTTTGTTTCTCCCACATTCTGAGAAAGCCCTGTTTGCCTTTGAGAGAGCTTAACATTTTCATCCTGTTACGCATCTCAAAGTATGGTCGCCATTCCGGGTCGAATGGGTTGGCTTTGCTGCGGATTTTGATAGGCTTGGTCTTCGTATCAATATCGGATAGATACTTCAGTGTGTACGGAAATGGTTTCCCGTTGTTCTTCAGCATCGTACCGAATGTCCACGCCCGGCCTTTCTTCGACAGAAAATACCTGTTGTAAACCCACTTCTTACCCTTGTGGCGGTGGCGGCGTAATGCCCACGCCCACAGTTTGTAGAAGATTTGTGCGTCTGCGTTCTTGAAGGTTTTGGCGGCTACGCAACCCTTGTAATAGTTGCCCCAACCGGTTATGACGGGGTTTAGAAGTCCGATAAGTTTGTCCTGCCTAATAGCTTGGTTCTTACGAACAATACTTTTAATTTTGGCAAGGAACTCCTTGACGTTCTTCTTTGACGGTTTGATAAGCAGCGTACCTTTGTATTTCCTGATGTTGAAACCCAGAAAGTCAAATCCTTCATCAATGTGAGTAATCTTCGTCTTTTCTTCTGATAGGGTAAGCCCCCGTACTTGAAGAAACTCGCTGACTGCGGGTTTGATTTGCGATTCCAAAATTTCCCTGTCGGAACAGGTAATAATGAAATCATCTGCGTATCGCACAAGATTTACCATAGGATTGAAATATCCCATTTTGGTACGTCTCAGCTTGAAATTCTCTGCAAGCATTTGCAGGCCGTCGAGTGTCATATTCGCGAGTGTCGGCGATATGATACCGCCCTGCGGCGCTCCTTCCTCGGTGGGGAACAGTTGCCGGTTGAATACGAATCCACTTTCCAGCCATTTACGGAGCATGACCTTATCCATAGGGATATAGTCGAGTAACCATTGATGGCTGATGTGGTCGAAACAACCTTTGATGTCCCCTTCGAGTATCCATTGCGGAGATACCTCTTTTGAAAGTATCGTATGGCATTGTACTATCGCATCGACCGTACACCTTTCCCTACGGAAGCCGTAAGAGTGTCTGTCGGCGGTAGTTTCTGCTACCGGGTTCAGAGCCATGAGGTATAATGCCTGCATGGCCCTGTCTTTCATTGTGGGTATTCCTAACGGACGGAGTTTGCCGTTACTCTTCTTGATATGTACCCTTCGTAACGGTTGCGGGTTGTAGCCACGTCTTTTCAGATCGGCGACAGCACCCATTTTTGCGTTGGGAGTAGTCCAGAGAATTTTATCCACTCCCGCCGTGTTCTTACCTTTGTTAGAGGTAACTCGTTTGACCGCCAATGCTTTGGCGTAAAACGAGTGGGTCAATGTCCATTGCAGGGCTTTTACCTTGCCCGGACGACCCTCTTTCTGAGCCTTTACAATACGTCCTTGCAGCTTCTGAACCGCAGCTTCGCATCTGACCCAATCAATGTCGGTCCAGTTGTTCCACTGCCTACGGTCAGCAGGCGCACACGATAAATTAATCTCGTTCATTTGCATTCCTTCTTTTAGAAAGTTCTACATAGTTTCTTGTAAAGAGTCACCTCGCAGAAGTCTGCCCGCTTTCGCGGCGGAGTGACGTTGAAACTCCTATCCGCCCCGTTACAGGACGGCATTCGCTTTTTCTGCGTTCCCATACCCGCACCTCATTCGGCTTTCCTTGCGGTCGGCTTACCTGCCCGAAGGCAGGAGAGATACGGGTTTACCAAGTTTCGCGTAAGTAACAAATGAGCGGGTTAGGTTCTGTCCGTTGCGCCGGCAGTGCTTTGTCCGTGTAACCCCACAATACAAAGGGTTATCCGACTGCGTTACCTTTTGGTTCAAGCCTCTCAGCAACTTTGGCTTGTTCGTACATTACGACGCTTATAACAGTTCGCTTGTGCTAACCATACCGCCCAGCCTCGCTCCCCGACTCTTTTGTGCTAAGAGCAGTTGCCGTTCCCTCGCGGTTCGGGCTTCTCCTTGCGGAAGGGCTACTTTGTCCGGCCAGCTTCGCACCCCGCCTTTTGAGCGACGCACGTGACCGTAGGCTACTATTGACGGAACAATAGGTTTAATCTGATCTGAATGATATTTGTTACTTCATTTAATTGTTAAACAATTACTTACACGACCTCTTGTCGCACATACTGGTTATAGATATGGTCGCACGACAGCAGCAATCCTACGGGAGCGGCGAATGAAAGCCGACAATCGGAACGCTCCGTCGAGAGGCGTTCGTAGCGGTCATCCGTATGAACGCTGCCGGGGAGGTCGTCCAGGTCGGAAAGCGTATGCAGGCACAACGCCTTGTCGCCGATCCACATCCGGTCGGGATCGAGACGCATGTCCTGTAACGGAGTCTTCCCGGACGGTGACAGCGTGAGATAACGTTCGAGGATTCCCGAAGATTCGGGAGTCCCGGCAATCTCGTCCGCTCCGAGACGCCGCAGCCGGATATGGCCGCTCTCGCGGACGATACTGGCGAACTGCTCCACAGCTTCCAGAAAGCGCGTCGTCGTATCTTTGTCCTGCAACTCTTTCGGGACGAGCGTACCCCGGCACAGCATACTGCAATCGCTCTGACGGCGGCTTTGCGCACGGGTTGTCTTCGTAATGAACAGGTAGCAGGTATGATGCAGAAAAGGACGTTCGTTGAAATGCCGCTCGAACGACCGGCTCAAGAAACTCAAATCGTCTTTCCCGATGTCGGAACGATATTGCTCCTGAACGAAAATATCCTGCTTGTGCACCACGGTATAGTCCGGAAGCACCTTCACCGCTTTGAGCCATACGCCGTGCAGCGCTTCATATTCCTGCGAAGAGACGGTAAACAACTCCGGAAGCGTAACCTCGAACGCCACCGTGATGTTGGCGTCTTTGGAGAGGATACAATCGTGTTCGACCTTTCAGATCGGAAATTTCCGTTCGAGGGTTTCGGTTTTCAGGGTGTTATTCATGGTCTTAATGTCGGTTTAGAATTCTTGCCACACTTTTTCGGGAGACGATACGTCGCGGATGCCGCCGTGCGGCGAGGAGCTTCATCAGTCCGTAAGCCCCGTACTTGCGGTTCAGACGGAAGGTCAGCGCCACAAGCGCGCCGCCCAGCCCCACGCCCGCGACAAGGCATGCCACCTGATCGACACCGCCCATATAAAGTACGACTACGAGAATAAAAACGGCGAGCAGGCCGCCGGCGAAGAGGAAGAGGTACTGCGCCCGCAGCCCCTTGAACTCCACCTGGCGGCCCACGCCTTTATTGATCGGATATTCGGCCATCGTCTAAAGGAAAAACGAACGCAGAATCGTGGCGGCGACGATCAGGAAGATACAGGCTCCGAACCAGCTCGCAGCGGTTTTAGACGTATCCGGATCGCCCGAACTGAACTTCTGATAGACCCGCACTCCGCCGATCAGGCCGATGACGGCGCCAATGGCGTAGATCAGCTTGGTCGCCGGGTCGAAATACGACGTGACCATCTGCGTAGCCTCCTGAATGCCGGCCATGCCGTTACCTTGCTGCGCTGCGGCGTGCTGCACCGTGGCGAGCAGTCATACGGCGATTCATGCCGAACTGAAAATGAGTTTTCTTTTCATGGATGATTGTGTTTTTTAATTCGACTTCAGATTTTCTCTCCGGGCGCTGGGCCCGTGATTCATGCGTGCTGCTCATCCTGCCGTCAGCCTGAATCGTAGTATCCGGGAGCTTTCATAGCTTCGCATTTTTTAAGTTGAACAATCTATTTCGGAGCGGCAGCCATACGCAGCGCCGCTTCCTTCTCGGCATCGTCCAGATAACGGGCGATGATCGGGCTGGCGCCGGAGATGGCGTCCATGAGTGTACGCTGCACTTCCGTATGGCGGATGTCACGCAGCACTCCGGCCAGGGTTTGCCGCTGCTCTTCAGGCACGGCCTGCCCCTTGCACAAGGCGAGGATGCAATCCAACTGCTGCGGAGAGAAACTCTGCGTCCCGGCAGGCGGGGCCGTCGTTTCGCATCCTATGTCCATCACCTCTTCGGTCGCAGCTTCGCGCATCAGGGTGTTCTCTTCCTCCGCGGTGAGCGCCGTAGGTTCCTTATGTATCCACCCCTGAACGGTCGCTTGCACAGCGCGATGTTCCTTATCGCTGTCGCTTGCCGGTACAAATGTATGGTCGCTCTTGTCTGAATTGTTCCCCTTGCGCCGGGAGTGGCGTGACGCGGCGCGTGCTGGCGTCCGCTGACCGGCGCCGTAGTCCCGGGTGACGACCAGCGCATCGTCTTTAGGGGTAACGGCTGCCGTCCGACGCCTGCGGCGGCGTGGCGGGTCGAGACGGTCGGCTTGCCGCCGAAGCCAACGCGCCAGCGCCCGGCACGTCGGCCCGAAGCAAATCTCGCCCAACTCGCCCCGGAAGAGGAACTTATCCAGAAACAGGTAGCAGAACAGCACGAGGAACAGCACGACGAGGGCTTCCGTGATTTTCATAACGGGTGTCATCCTTATAGAATTTTATTGAGTCCTTTGGAGCAGAGCGACCGTATTTCCGTCCGGTGCCGCTCGAAGTGCTGTTCCAATACGTTGTCGATGAAGTTCCCGACCGTAAAACGCCGGTTGCCCGCAACGCCCACGAGGGTCGTGATCTTGCGGTGCAGCCGCCGGTCGATATAGACGCATTGCCGCGCTTCGGAAGGAGTATTCTTCAGAAACCGCGACGCATAGTCTTCCGCATCCGAACGCCTGACGCGCGGCTCCGAAGCAGACGCTTCCGCCGGCTCCGGGGCTATGGCATCTGACGCCGAGGCAGCCGGTTCGGGGCCGGCCATCAGGCTGCGCAGGTACTCTTCGTCGATCTCCTGTTGGGCGGGAGCCTTCCTGCTACTCATGGCTCGGAAGTTTCAGTACGGCGCAGATCTCCGTCATCAGGCGGTCGAAACCGCACTCGGCGACGAAAGCCCGGTCGGGCGGCAGTAGCGTACACCGGTACACCGGGCCGCCCGCTTCCTGAATATCCTTGTTGAAGTTGCTCCGCACGGGAATACGCGTGCGCAGATGCCGCAGCCCCAACTGATCGAGGACTTTCTCGTACTGCTCATAGAGCGGCGTCCGCTCGCGGCGATCCACCAAGTTCCAGAACAGGAACAGCTCCCGAAGATGCGCCCGTCCCGTCTTGATCAGGCGGTCGTTGAGAACAGAGGCGAAATTGAGCGTGCTTTCCAGCACGATCCGGTCGGCTTTCATCGGGATGAAAAGGTTGTCCAACTCGACGATCGTGGAGAGGACGCCTTCGTTGCCCACCGTTCCCGGAAGGTCGAACAGCACGACGTCGTATCGTTCTTCGGCGACGGCGGCCCATTTCCGCCATTCCGCCATTGCCTCGGAAGGTTTGCAGCAGAGAATACGATAAGGTTTCACCCCTTTGTTCTCGGCGAGTGAAACGAGGAGTCTGCCGTAGATCGCCGAAGATTGCACGACGGCCTTGTCGCGGTTCGAGAGTTTGAGGATGGAGTGCTGCGGGTAGTCGCAGTCCACCACCGCGACGCGGATGCCGTGCAGGTAGTGCAGCCACGAGGCGGCCAGCACCGTGAGGGTCGATTTGCCGACGCCACCTTTCTGGGAGGCGAAAGCGATGCATAACGGGTTCTGTTCCATACGAGAATAATTAAGCGATTAATATTTAACTTGTTCCGATACGCGGATACGTACTTGCGTATTCACGTATCTTCGGCGATTCATACGCCTTTGCGGATTCACATACTTTTGTCGGCAGATACGGATGTAAGCTGTTACATACAAACCACGGCATCTATGCAGACATCTACATCCGTATCCGCATAGCCGCGCAATGACGGATGTACGGGAGTAAGAGACTACGCGGGCAGGTAGATTCGTAAGTACTGATCCGCACACAAAGAAAATGAGAAAACGCCCCCGTTCGACGGCTCCGAAAACGGGTGGCGCCCAAAGGCGCGTATCGGCGTCCGTTGGCAGGTATATATCCGATACAACATAAGATAAAACGCTCTACCTTTGTCTCCGAAAAGAGTAATCCCGCCGCGACGCCGAAGGCGCGCACCTTCATCCGGCCCTTGGCCGGATTTCTATATGCGCCCGCATATAGCAAGGGGTACCTTCAGCCGCTCGGAATATTCCGAGCCGCCGAAAGTACTGCCGCAACCTGCGGCGCGGCGGACGGTTACTCCCGAGTCGTAACCTCAAAACACCGATGCCCTATGGATGCTGCCGATAAACCGACCTCCGCTGCGGGCCGCAAAGCCCTCGGCGACCCGCGCATACACCGCTATTACGTTCGCCTGACAAGCGAGCAAAACGAGCGTTTCCTGCGCATGTATGAACACTCCGGAATGAAGAATAAAGCCGATTTCATCTGTCACCGCATCTTCGGATGACCTTTTACGGTCGTCGTTCGAGACAAGAACACCTACGATTTCTATGTCCGGCTGACGGGATTTTACGCCCAGTTCCGGGCTGTCGGGGTGAACTACAACCAGTGCGTCAAAGCCATACACACGACCTTCGGCGATAAGAAAGCGTTGGCCTATCTCTACCGTCTGACGCTCGAAACGCAACGGCTGGAACAACTCGTGAAGGCGGTCGTCGAACTTACGAAGGAGCTGCTGCAATGGTGCCGAAAGTAAACTCCGGGGCCAACGTCTACGGCGTACTTCAGTACAATCGCATCAAGGTCGAAGCCGGCGAAGGCCGGATATTATACATGCAGGGAATACCCGAACGCAGCGACGGCAGATTCAGCATCGAGGAGTGTGCGGAAGCCTTCGGGTACTACACGGCGCTCAATCCCCGTGTCCGAAAACCGGTCGTGCATTTCTCGCTCAACCCCTCGCCCGAAGACCGGCTCTCGGAAGCACGGCTCACGCAACTTGCCGCCGAGTTCATGGAACGTATGGGATACGGCCGCCAGCCCTACGTCGTCTTTCTGCACGAAGACATCGCACGGCGCCACATGCACGTCGTCTCGGTGAGGGTGGACGAGCAGGGCCGGAAGATCGACCACAACAACGAACTGCGGCGCGCCATGGCGGTTTGCAGAGAGTTGGAATACGAGTACGGTCTGCATGTGCCCGAAGACGGCGGCGTGCAAACAGAACCGGAAGAATTGCGCCGGGTCGATTACCGTCGGAGCGATTTGAAGCATCAGCTGCGTAACGTCGTGATGACGCTCAAGCAGCAGTACGGATTCCAGTCCCTCGCGGAGTTCAACACGCTGCTCGAACGCTATGGCGTCGCAGCCGAAGAGATCCGAGGCGACGTGCAAGGCAGACCGTATCGGGGGCTCGTTTACCACGTGCTCGATGACGACGGGCAGCGCACGGGAGCGGCGGTCAAAGCGTCCCGGCTGGGCGATTTTTTCGGATGGAAGGCGCTGGAAGAAAAATTCGACGCCTCGAAACAACGGCTTCGGCAACATCCCAAAACACTCGACCGCACACGCCGCGAGATCGACCGTGCCCGGAGCGGAGGCCGCAACCGCAAGGAGTTCACAACCGAACTTCGGGAGAACGGTATCGACGCTGTTTTCCGGGAGAACGACGCCGGGCGGATTTACGGCGTCACCTTCATCGACCGCACGACACATCAGGTGTTCAACGGCTCTCGGCTCGGAAAGGAGTATGCGGCCAACGCTTTCGAGGCGTGGTTCAACGCTCGGGAGCAAGAGTCGTCCACACCCATACAGGAAGAGTTACGGCCGTTGGCACCCCTCGAACCGCCCCAGCCGGGACTATCTTCGGTCGAAGAGTTCGAGGAGTATATCGAGACCCACTACGTTTCGATGCCCGACGTAATGGGCGAACTCATGGAATATACGCCTGAGAAGGAGTGGGAAACAGCTCCCGAATACCGGCTCTTCCCCCGCAGGAAGAAGCGGCGGCGGAAAATCCGGAAAAGAATTTAACCACCTCAATACGTTACGATCATGCAAGAAGAAGACGATCTGCGCGGCTTGGCCAAAGTCGCGGATTTCATGCGGGCGATCAGCTTTCTGTTTCTCGCCATTCACATCTACTGGTTCTGTTACGAGTGGTTTGCGCAGACAGGATGAACGATTTCCGTCGCAGACCGCATCCTGCAAAATTTCCAGCGGACGGCTGCCTTGTTCTCATCGCCGCTCTGCACCAAGCTTTTCTGCACGGTATTTCTCGCATTGTCGTGCATGGGAAACCGTGGCGTGAAGGACGAGAAAATATCGTGGAAGCATATCGCCGCGGCAGGCGGCATCGGCATACTGCTATTCTATGGCAACGGCTGGCTGCTCGGGATGAATGTCGTGACGACCCTGCGGGCGGCGCTTTATACGGCGACGCTGCTGGTGGGATTCCTCGGCATGCTGGCGGCCGGGCTATGGAGCAGCCGTCTGCTGAAAAACCGTATGACGGATGATCCGTTCAATGCCGAAAACGAGAGTTTCATGCAGGAGACACGCCTGCTGAAAAACGACGATTCGTTCAACTTCCCGACCGAGTTCGTCTTCCGGAGACGCAGGCACAGCGGATGGATCAACGTCGTGAATCCCTTCCGGGCGAGTATCGTTTTAGGAACGCCCGGCTCGGGAAAATCCTATGCCCTCATCAACAATTACATCAAGCAGGCCATCGAAAAGGGATATGCGCTCTACGTCTACGACTTCAAGTTCGACGACCTGTCGGTTATCGCCTATAACCATTTGCGCAAGAACCTCGGGGCTTACGGAGCGACGCCGCCGAAATTCTATGTCATAAATTTCGACGACCCGCGCCGTTCTCACCGATGCAATCCGCTCGCGCCGAATCTCATGTCCGACATCACCGACGCATACGAGGCCAGCTATGTCATCATGCTCAATCTCAACCGTTCGTGGATACAGAAGCAGGGAGATTTCTTCGTCGAATCGCCGATCGTGCTGCTCGCGGCGATCATCTGGTTCCTGAAGATTTACGACGGCGGAAAATACTGTACCTTTCCCCATGCCATCGAGCTGCTGAACAAACCCTACGAAGAGTTATTCACCGTATTGATGGCTCACGAGGAGTTGGAGAACTATCTTTCGCCCTTCGTGGATGCATGGAAAGGCGGAGCCGCAGAGCAGTTGATGGGGCAGATCGCCTCGGCGAAGATTCCCCTCTCGCGCATGATCTCCCCGCAGCTCTACTGGGTCATGTCGGGAGACGATTTTACACTCGACATCAACAACCCCGAGGAACCGAAGATTCTTTGCGTGGGAAATAATCCCGACAGGCAGAACATATACGGCGCGGCACTCGGATTGTATAATTCGCGCATCGTCAAACTGATAAACCGCAAGAAGCAGCTCAAAAGCTGCGTGGTGATCGACGAGCTGCCGACGATCTATTTCCGGGGGCTGGACAACCTGATCGCAACGGCGCGTTCCAACAAGGTCGCCGTGTGTCTGGGTTTTCAGGATTTCAGCCAGCTAAAGCGCGACTACGGAGACAAGGAAGCCGCCGTGATTCAGAATACCGTAGGCAATATCTTCAGCGGACAAGTCGTAGGAGAAACGGCCCGGACACTCTCCGAACGATTCGGAAAGATCGTGCAGAAACGACTGTCCGTGAGCATCAACCGCAGCGATACCTCGACGTCGATAAACACCCAGCTCGACAGTCTTATTCCTGCGTCGAAAATCTCGACGCTCTCGCAGGGCGTGTTCGTCGGGGCTGTGAGCGACAACTTCGGAGAGGAGATCGAGCAGAAGATTTTCCATGCCCGGATCGTCGTGGACAACGACGCCGTGAAAAAAGAAATGGCGGAGTACAAACCCATACCCGCAATATCGTCGTTCCTCGACGCCGACGGACGGGACATCATGCAGGAGAAGATCAAGGAGAATTACCGCCGCATCAAGCAGGATGCGCTCGACATCATCGAAGCCGAGATGAAACGCATAGAGAAGGATGGAAAACAGGATACAACTGAAAAATCAATAATTTAATAGTATAGAATAAACTGTAACTAAAATGGACACAAGTGTCATTTAGAAATGAATATTAAGAGTTTTTTTGAAATTTGAGTGTAGGCTCTTTTCTTTTTCGTAATTTTGGGAAATAAAAATTTAATAAGACAGGGTATTAAAGTGTTATAAACTGATTATTAGACATAATGAAGGACATTGATACACATCCAAACGAAAATATAATAAAGGCTGCGTTAATCAATAATTATGCTCATATAAATAGCAAACCATTCGTGGTTTGTAATGAATTAACTATTTCTGAAGAATACAAAATCGTTGATTTAGTTTTTTGTAAGGATCATTTAAGCTATGCGTATGAAATCAAAGCGTGGAACGATGATATGCGCAGATTGCCATCTCAATTAGATGTCTATTGCAAACTCTTTGATTATGTCTATGTAGCTACTACCACAAATCATCTTAATCAACTCCAATCAATACCTGACTTTGTTGGTATTGTTCTTTATTCAACAAAGACAAAAAAAATCTTATATAAACGACAGGCAAAAAGGAATCATTTAATAGATAAACAAGAGCTGTTAATGTCTATTCCGATTCTCTTCATTAGGAATAATAGCTTACATCCTAAATATACAAGATCAGATAATAATTTGTTTTCCTTATCACAAGCACATAAACTTTTTATAGAACATATATCGAGTAAATGTCGTTGGACAAACAATGATCTTAAAACAATTTTACATTACGAGGATATCTTAATGAATACAGACTATATATCATTGGATTATAGATAATCTTTTTAATTGCTCAATAATAAAAATATTCATTCGTACAGACAACCAAAATGAAGGTGTTGCTCCCGGCTTAAAACCCGTTGCTGCACTTCTTATTGTTTTAACTCCCCAACAATCAACATCACTCGGGAAAAGAGAATCTGATATACATTTTTTTGCTACATCTATATAAACGTCTGCATAGTCTCTCTTTTCTCTTTTTTGACGATAATAATATATTTGTTGTTTAGAAATTGTAGGGACATCTATTCTTGGAGTCCATCCTCTGCTGTAGTATGCCGCTTCATCATTACGTTTGGGAGTAATACTACCATAATCGGAATATGACACCTTAATATCTTTGACTGCACTAATTATTTGATCATAAAGCAGCATCTCTGAACATTTAATATGTCCGTCCATATTTCCGCTTAAACTGGTTACACTGTCAGGAAAAGATGTGCTGGTAAATATATACTCCACATTACGGACAGTCTCTAATATTGCAGATGTTTTGCCCAAATAGTCCACAGCTCTTGCTGTTGCCATCTTTATAAGACCATCAACAATATATCCTTGATCATAAAAGATAAACAGCTGTGTATCTTCTTTAATATTGTCTTTTATGATTTTTATTTCTTCTTCAATAATATCTTCATCTATAGCTGGATATATTTTATATCCAATTTTATTGTATTCCGCTGTAAATGTTTTAATTTGTGCTACAAAGTTTGTATAATCATCATCTTGATCATTGACAAGGAGCATAGGAACGGCATTAGGGTATTGCGTATGTAATTCGGCGAATAATATTCTCCAATTTACATACCCATATTGAAAATCATATAACTGATCTATTTGCTCATTACTTAAACTTTCTTCAGATGTAATATCGAAAAATACAAATGAAGAAGGATCTAAAAAATCATCTAACGCATCAACCCTTTTTTGCAAATCTCCTATTTTGTCGTTTTTGCTTTTTCGTCCACGAGTAATCTCAATCAATAATCGAAAATTAGGATTAGCAAATATCTCTTTAGGGATATTTTTCAAGGCACGATATTCTGCATCTCCTGTTTTAATTTGCAATGTATATTTCATAGATCAAACTAATTAGGGAATGACTTTATTATACCGAGTTTATATGCACGATATAAAATAGCTTTTTCCGTTACTTGAAAAAGATTGCTTAACTGTTTGGGTGTATTTTTCCCAGATTTAATAGCATCTTCAAATGATTCTTTTGGAATTAACAATTCAGCTGCAAAATCATTTGCTGCATACTCGATACCTAAACTATCTTCGTTAGCATCACGGAATAATACTGTATCTTGGTGCTTGCCTTCCAAATCTGCTTTATGCAATGAATAATGCCCAAATTCATGTGCAAGCGTAAATCTTTGGCGAAGAGGCGACTGTAAACTATTTACAACTATAACAAATTTATCTCCCACCTTTTCTATATATCCAGATATGTCATCGCACAAAGGCTCAATTTTTAATTCGACATCTGATAATGATTTTACATAGGAAAATATATCAAATGTGGAATTTTTGACATATTCTGGTTTATTTCTGATAATATCTGCAGCAACCTCTTGTGAAGAATTTTTCACGATTGAGGTTGAATTTTGTTTAGTCATTCGCCGTCCCATCGTTATCTGTTGTTTCAAAACGTATTGATGTATCTTCTATTTTTTTTATTCTTTTACCCAATTCTTCAAGATCGTGAGATATATCGGATAAACCGCTACTAATCTTATCATCAATAATGCCTCCAATTGTAGCGTCTACCTCTTTGTCGACTCTCATCAACTCCAACCATTTAGTTTTAAGATGAGAATTAATAATTGTTTCTATTTTTTTATCAACGTTCAATCCAAACACTAATACAACAATCCCGATTACTGCCACTAAAATAGTAAGCAGCCATGAAAAAAAGTTATATGTATGATTCGTATATTCTTGTGGAGATAAAACTAACCCATCACGTTTTAATGACGTAAGTAATTCCATTGAGTTATTACTTAATGAATCAACTTTCAATAATTCTTCAGAATTAACAACCCACGGATATTTTTCTCCATTAACTATATAAACTTCATATCCACAAGCATGAAAAAGAAAGAATGCTATTGGAATTAATACCAAAATAATTGTTGGTAACCACGTGCAAAATCTTTTCATAAGCAATAAAAACCATCTTTATATACAAATATACAGAATTCTATCTAATAAAGAATATGAATTAACTAATATTTGTCACCAAGTTATACTCCCATAAGTCATTTCCTGCCACCTCGCGCCTCTTCCCGCCAGAAGGGGCGCGTTTGGTGTTATGAACTGGAAAAGGTCTTATCTTGCCGGCGGATTTTCACCATTCATTCAATTTACTCATTTAATATTGGCATTATGGCAAGAGAACAGGAAAAGCTATCGAAGGACGTGCTGGCCGTCCTCGACAAAAAGACGAACGATCTGCGTCTGGTCAGCGAAATGAACGAACAGACGGGAGAGTTCAACACCGTGAGCACGGCTCCGGGCGATCGGCGCAGAGCCCTTTCGTTCGACAACCGAACGGTTTTGGGAACCTTTTTCGAGAACCTTCGCAACCAATACGGACGCCCGTCCGACCTGGGCTGAAGTTTCTTCCGGATCGGAATCGAAAAACTCGACCGTATCCTCGATTCCATCATCCAAGTCCGCGAAGGCAAGGATCAGGACGGCTCCCTGGCCAAAGAGGTCTCCGACTACGAACTCAACAACGAGGGACGTATCGCCAAGTTCGCTGACCGTTATAAGTTCGAGGAACGGGAACTTCCGTGGGATCAGATTCAGGCGTTGGGTCTGAACAAAGAGATCCTGCTGGAGAATCAAAGCATGGGCGACATCCTCAAGGGACGTATTCCCAACAAACTGGTGCCGCTCAAACATAAGATGGACGGCCGCTGGGTCGATCTGGGCCTCGGCACGATTTCGCCGATCCGCGACGATGCGGGCAATGTCCAACTCCGTATCTTCACACGTCTGGACGAGCCGCAATACAAAATATCGCCGTATAAGGAGCTCTTCACGGACAAGGAAATCGAGCGCCTCGAAACCGACGGACATCTGGGTTCCACCAAGAAAATGAAAGATTTTACCTCGGGCCGCGAGTGCGAGTGTTATGTCAGCGTCCATGAGGCGACGAACCGCCTGACGACGCTTCCGGTCGATGCGCTGACGCTCCCCACCCGAATCTACGGCAAAGAGATCGGCGACGACATCGAGGCGCTGCGCTCCGGCAAGGAGATCTTCGTCGAAGACATCCACCTCAAGGACGGTCGGGTCATCTCGGGCCATGCACGCGTGGACGCCAACCGCGGAGACGTGGTGTTCCGCAACGACAATAATCCGCATCTGCGCATCCACGATACGGTTTTCGGAGTCAAGGTAAGTGCAGACATCCAGGCGAAACTGGCCAACCACGAGGTCGTCTTCATCCCCGGCATGAAAGTCGGCGGCAAGACGATCAGCACCGACCTTCGTTACAGCGACACGGGCCGGCCCCTGTTCGGCAACAACGCCCGCAATTACCGTTCGCGTCTGGGCGAGGAGAACCCGCGTCCGCGCCAGCGTGTCCGCCGGCGTCTTCCGTCGCTTCCCGGCGCACAACCCAAAGGCATGAAAATCGGTTAGCCATTATGAAACGACACGTAGAAGAGAAAGAGTTGCCGTACTTCGCGGCAACTCTTACCGCTTATTTGCGCGAAAGCCATCCTGAACTGCTCCCCGACAAACACTTCATCGCCGAGCGGAGCGACCATGCGGCCCAGACCTATGAACGTGCCGTTCGCAACGGCAACAGCGTCTACGAGGCTCTGGAACTCTCGAACGCCGTTCTGTACCAAGACCTGCGTTTTTCGAAATACGATGCGATCTTCGAGGTCGTATCGGAATGGTTCCCGGAGGTCGCAGCCCGGCAGCGCACCGCTTTCTGTCTGAAACTGCTTCCCGTCTGCGAAGAGGTGTTCGAGATGTACGACCTGACCGACGACTTCGAGAGCAGCCCGTCCTATAAAAATCTTCTATTGGAACTCACCGGACTCATCCAAACCCACATCGAACTGCATGGCATACAATAAAAGAAAACATCTAGAGGCGAATATCGCCGCCCTGCGTATCGCTTTCGCATCACCGGCAGTACTGTCCCCACAGCAGCGAGACGCCCTGGCTGCGTACAGCGGCTTCGGAGCGTTGAAATGCGTCTTGCAGCCGGCCGCTGCGGACGACGACCTCACGCAATGAAAGACAGACCGGGAACTCTTTCCGCAGGTGAGGGAGCTGCACGAACTGCTGCGCCATTATGCCGGCAGCGAACAACAGTATAAAGACTTTGTGCAGAGCATGCGCAATTCTACGCTGACGGCATTCTACACACCGCCGGCCATCGTGCATGCGCTCGCCGAGACGCTCCTGGATGCCGGCATCGTTCCCCGGCGATTGCTCGACCCCAGCGCCGGGGCCGGGATTTTCCCGTCGTCGTTCCGGGAGACCGCCGACGGCGAAGTCGAAATCCTTTCTTTCGAGAAAGACCTGCTGACCGGACAAGTGCTCTCTGCACTGGCCCGGGAACGAGAGCAGGTCGTCATCGACGGTTTCCAAACCATCGAAACGGCCTATGACAGTTATTTCGACGTGGTAACGTCCAATATTCCCTTCGGTGATACCCGGATCTTCGACGCATCCTTTCGGAAGAGCGACGACCCGGTTCGACGGCAAGCGCTCAAGGCCGTTCACAACTATTTCTTCATCAAGGGTCTGGATACGCTCCGCGAAGGCGGTATTCTGGCGTTCGTCACCTCGGCGGGCGTCATGGACGCTCCCGGCAACGAACCCGTCCGCCGCTATCTGATGGAGCATGCGCGGCTGGTTTCGGCCGTGCGGCTGCCGAACAATCTCTTTACGGAGTATGCCGGCACGGAAGTGGCCAGCGATCTTGTCGTCCTACAGAAACAGAGCGAAAAGCGGAAGCTTACCCCCGACGAGCAACGCTTCGTCAGTTCGTCCGAGATCGGCAACGGAATTTACCTGAACGACTACCACCGGGATTTCAAGCACGCGATCCATACGACGTTTTCGCATGAAAAAGGTCTCTATGGACAATCCTCTCTCGTACTGCACTACGACGGAGGCCCGGAACGGATCGCTGAGCGGCTGCGCGGAATCCTCGCACATGATTTCGCAACCCGCCTCGATACCGAACGATATACGCAATATCTCCGTCCACACCATATCCCGCAGGCGCAAACCGTGCCGCCGACCGCCCGGAGGCAAAATCGGGTCGCGGCTCCGCAATCCGTGCCGACACCGGAGCCGGCATCCGTTGCACCGACTCCGGAAGTACCGGCTCCGGCCGCATCGCTTTTCGGCAGCGCTGCCGCCGTTCCGATCGCCCGCCGTCCGCTGGGACAGCGGCGGCGAGCCGGGCGCAATACGGATACGACCGGCATATCCGATCTCTTCACGCAGGGGAATCTGTTCGCACAACCGGCGGAGGCAGCGGATGCACCGGCGGCAGTCGCTACGCCGGCTTCGGAGAATAAAGATCCGCGGCCCTTTACCGGCGCGATACTTCCGCACTACAAAGAGCGGTCGTTGGTCTTGTTCGAGGGGCAAGTCGGGCGTCTGGGCGGCCTGACACGACAGGGCTGCACGTTCCATCCCGAAGAGCTGGGAACTTTGTCCCGATACCGGGCCGAACGCTATATCCCGCTGCGGGATACCTACCAGCTGCTCTACCGGCTCGAAATGCAGAACGAGATCGAATACAAGGGTCTGCGGCGCAAACTCAACGAATGTTACGAGAACTTCACGGCTCTGTTGGGCGATCTGAACAAGAAGGAGAATGCCGCCTTCATCCTGAACGATCTCGGCGGGCGGGAGGTGCTGGGACTCGAACGCTTCGTAGAAGGCCGAAAACAGCTCTCCGACATCCTCCGACGCCCCGTATCGTTCGACCCTAACGAGATCAAACACGTCGATACGGCGGCTGAAGCGCTGGCCGCCTCGCTCAACAAGTTCGGACGGGTGGAGTTTTCCTATATGGAGTCGCTCGCATCGCGTTCCCGGCAAGAGCTGATCGACGAGCTGGGCGATCGCATTTTCTACAATCCGATGGTCAAGGGGTATGAAATCCGCGAACGGCTCGCGGCAGGGAATGTCGTCGCCAAAGCCGAATGAATCGAAAATTACCTCAAGGAGAACCCCGACGACGATGCCAGCCGCCGCTCGCTCGCGCTGCTTCGTGAGGCCGCACCCAAACGCATCGAGTTCGAGGAGCTGGATTTCAACCTCGGCGAGCGATGGATACCGACCGATATTTACGAAGGCTTCTGCGAGCATTTCTTTCAGGTGTCCGTATCGGTAAGCTATTCGGCGAAGATGGATGCCTTCGGCATCGAGAACCACGGGTACAGCCCACTGATCTCCCAGAAATACGTCGTCAAAGGGGACTTCGAGGTCTACGACGGTATGGATTTGTTGCACCATGCCATGCTCAACACGCTGCCCAACATCAACAAGGACGGCGGCAAGGATGAACACGGCAAGACCATCCGGATTCCCGACTTCGAGGCCCGGCAGAAGGCCGACACGCTCATCACCGAAATCCGGCAGGCGTTCGTCGAATGGCTGCATACGCAGCCCGACGATTTCAAGGAGCGGCTGACCGATCTCTACAACCGCAAATTCAACTGCTATGTCCGTCCACGCTACGACGGCAGCCACCAGCAGTTTCCGGGACTCGACCTGCGGGGACTGGGTATCGACGACCTGTATCCCAGCCAGAAGGATGCGGTCTGGATGATCAAGCAGAACGGCGGCGGCATCTGCGACCACGAGGTCGGTACGGGCAAGACGCTCATCATGTGCGTCGCAGCGTATGAGATGCATCGTTTGGGACTGGCCCGCAAGCCGATGATCATCGGTATCAAGGCCAACATCCACGAGATCGCCCGAACCTTCCGCACGGCCTATCCCAATGCCCGTCTGCTCTATCCAGGCAAGGAGGACTTCACGCCGGAGAACCGCCTGCGGATCTTCAGCGACATCAAGAACAACAACTGGGACTGCATCATCCTTACGCACGAACAGTTCGGCAAGATACCCCAGTCGGCCGAGGTGCAGCAGCAGATTATCCGGCAGGAGATGGACGACATAGATGAAAATCTGGCGTCCTACGAAAAGCAGGGCGGACATGTGGACGGCTGGATTCTGCGCGGTCTGGAGAAACGCAAGGAGAATCTGGATGCCAAGCTCCACGAGTTGCAGGAGACAATCGACGCGCAAAAGGACGATACGGTGGATTTTCAGCAGATGGGAATAGACCATCTGTTCGTCGATGAGTCGCACAACTTCAAAAATCTGATGTTCAACACCCGCCACAGCCGCGTGTCGGGACTGGGAAATACCGACGGCAGTAAGAAGGCCACGAACCTGCTGTACGCCATCCGCACCATTCAGCAACGCACAGGGCGCGATCTCGGCGCGACGTTCCTTTCGGGAACGACCATCGCCAACTCCCTGACGGAGCTATATCTGCTGTTCAAGTATCTGCGTCCCAAAGAACTGGAGCGGCAGGATATTCCCTGCTTCGATGCGTGGGCCGCGGTATTCGCGCAGAAAACATCGGAGTTCGAGTTTTCGGTGACCAACGAAGTGATCTCCAAAGAGCGTTTCCGCTATTTCATCAAGGTTCCGGAGCTGGCCATGTTCTACAACGAGATTACCGACTACCGCACGGCCGCAGACGTGGGAATCGACCGTCCCGAGCTGGACGAGGAGCTATGCCAGATACCTATGACCGACGATCAGCAGGCGTTTTTGGATAAGCTGGTGCTCTTCGCCAAGACGGGAGATCCCGAACATATCGGACGCGCCGACCTGAGCGACGGGGAGGTCAAGGCCCTGATGCTATTAGTGACGATGTACTCCAACAAGCTCTCGCTCGACATGCGGTTGATAAGTCCCGCGTATGCGGATTCGCCGGGCAACAAGGCCAGCCGCAGTGCCGCCAACATCGCAGAATACTATCGACGATACGAAGATCAGAAAGGCACGCAGATGGTTTTCTGCGACCTCTCGACCTATAAACCCGGCATCTGGAACGTCTATTCGGAGATCAAACGCAAACTGGTCGAAGACCACGGTATTCCGGCGCAGGAGATCCGCTTCGTACAGGAAGCCGCGAGCGACAAGGTGCGGCAGGCGATGTTCGACGCCATGAACGAAGGGAAAATCCGGGTGCTCTTCGGCTCGACGCAGAAACTCGGAACGGGAGTCAACGCCCAGAAACGAATCGTCTGCATGCACCACCTCGACATTCCGTGGCGGCCGATGGATCTGGAACAGCGCAATGGCCGCGGCGCACGGAAAGGCAACATAGTCGCCAAGGAGTATGCGGACAATAAAGTCAAAGCCTATGTCTATGCCGTTCTACGCACGCTCGATGCCTACAAATTGAATCTGCTGCACAACAAGCAGCAGTTCATCGACCAGCTCAAACGTAACCGGTTAGGTGCGCGGCGGCTGGACGAGGGGGCCATCAGCGAGGATTCGGGGATGAACTTCGCGGAGTGGATGGCCGTGGTGTCGGGAAATACCGACCTGCTGCAAAAAGCCAAGCTCGAAGGCAGGATCGCGGCGCTGGAGAGCGAGCAGACGATCTTCATGCGCACCCGACATGAGGCGCAGAGCCAACTGCAACGCTACACGGCGGAGATCGGACGACGGGATGCGATGCTCGAACGTCTGAAACGCGACTGGGACTATATCAACGAGGTGGCGCCGCCGGACGCCAAAGGCAAGCGGGCCAATCCCCTGCGGATCGACGGCGTGGAATCCGCGGATATTGTCGCCCATGGCAAGCGCCTCGTGGAGATTGACCGCACCGTAAATACCGGTGACGATTACCAGAAAATCGGCACGCTGTTCGATTTCCGCATTCTCGTCCGCACCGAGCGAATGCAGAAAGACGGGCTGGCGCTCACGGTCAATAAATTCATGGTCGAAGGGTTGGACGGCATCAAGTACACGTTCAACAACGGGCATCTGGCTGCGGAGCCGAAAACCGCGGCGACGAACTTTATCCGGGCGCTCGACACGATACCGTCACTAATGGCGACCTACGAGAAAGAGAAAAAGCAATTCACCCGCGATATTCCGACCTTCGAGCAACAGATCGCAGCCGTATGGCCCAAAGAGGAGGAGTTGAAGCGGCTCAAGGCCGAGGCAGAGTCGCTGACTCGGAAGATTCAGCTCGACATCGCACAGAAGCAGCAGGAGATGCAGGCGAAAACAGCAGATAACGGCAATGGGCTGAAGATCGAAAACGCGGAGGTGGTGGACGAGGTCGTCAAACCGTCGAAGGCAGAGCCGCTTTCTACGGCATCCGGGAGCCAAGAAGAACCGCCGGAAGAACGGGAGCACGTCGTGTCTCCGCCCGAATCGGACTTTATTCGCAATCATATTCTTCTCGTGCGACCCGCGACAAACGTGAAGGCCAAAGGGCCGAAGTTATAAAAAAACGAGGCTGTCTAAAATTTGTTAGGTAGCCTCGTTGAATTTGAGTGGTTATTCCCGATCAATCGTAATCGCCGTATCCGGCACTGCTTGTTCCATTGTCTGATAGAAAATACGCTTACTCTCCTGCATGTCTTTCAGATTGATGAAATCCAGTACATTGTAGTATTGTTTGCCATCCTGATCCTCGACGGGACAGAGTTTCCCGCGACGTTTGTATTTCTTGACGAAATCCGGATCGAGTCGGATGAGCTGGCAGACTTCCTCCTGCGTCATCGAAAGAGAAATACGGCGCTCCCGGCAGACATGCTGCAATACGAGGAGCATGTTCGAGGCTTTCATGTGGCTGCGAACGAGCAGAGCGAATTTGCTTCGCTCGATAAGAATCATCTTTTTCATGACTTCTTTACTTTATTGGTTGATGTGGTGTTGGGTTCATTCCGGAGGGCTTCGAGAACGCGCGATCTGCTGTAATAGATTTTGCCGCCGTGCTTGACATAAGGGATCGTGCCGTCGCTTCGACGACGGGAGAGGGTACGGTCGGACATCCGGGTAAGCATGCGGACTGCCGGAGTGTCGATCAGGTCATCGGGTAAAGGTCGAGAATTGTTTTGGATCAGTAGTTCGAGACGATTGAATCGTCGCAATACCAGACGTAACAAACGCAGAGTCGGATTACCTTTTAATGGCTTCATTACAGTGATCGTTGGTTAGACGATGCAATGATAGGAAACATCCCGATAGCAATAATTTAGTTAAAACAGGCAACTAAATAATCAACCCGCTCGGAGCACAAAAAAGCATATCCAAGTTGGATATGCTTAAATAGTACTTAATGCTTTTCTATTCGTTAATTTGCTTATGTATAATATTTTAACTATCTTTGTCGTGAGTTCTTGGATTTATTGTATAAGGGTGCAACAGAATGTAAGACTTCCGTCACCAATTCGTAACCCTTCCTCTTTTCAATAAAAATACCGTCCTGATTTACAGAACGGTATCTCAAAAACAGTCAGCCCTGCTTGCGGGAGGTCTTATTTTAACAGTATTCGGTGTTTTCCTACTTGTTGATTTTCGCCCACGAATCCTTGAGCGTCACCGTGCGGTTGAACACGGGGTGTTCGGGTGTCGAGTCGGTGTCGGGACAGAAGTAGCCTACGCGCTCGAACTGCACGGCCTGCCCTATGGGTATGTCGCGCAGCGACGGCTCCAGGTAGCCCGTGACCTTGACCATGGATTCGGGGTTGAGGTTGTCCTCCCAGGTCTGTCCTTCCTCCACGTCGTCGGGGTTCTCCTTCGTGAAGAGCGGGTTGAACAAGCGGATTTCGGCCTCCACAGCATCTTTGGCCGATACCCAGTGGATGACACCCTTCACGCGGCGGCCGTCGCTCGACGACCCTCCGCCCGACATCGGGTCATAGGTGCAGCGCAGCTCGGTGATGTTGCCCGCGGCATCCTTGATGACCTCCTCGCACCTGATCAGGTACGAATAGCGCAGGCGCACTTCGCCGCCGGGTGCCAGGCGGAAGAACTTTTTGGGAGGCTCCTCCATGAAATCGTCGCGCTCGATGTAGATGACCTTCGAGAAGGGCACCTGCCGCGTGCCGGCCGATTCGTCCTCGGGGTTGTTGATCGCCGTGAAGAGCTCGGTCTTGCCTTCCTCGTAGTTGGTGATGACCACCTTCAGCGGGTTGAGCACTGCCATGCGGCGCTCTGCGATCTTGTTCAGGTCTTCGCGCACGCAGTATTCGAGCTTGCCCAGGTCGATCACGTTGTCGCGCTTGGCTACGCCCACCATCTCGGCGAAGTTCCGCACCGAGGCCGGGGTATAGCCCTTGCGGCGCAGTGCGCAGATCGTCGGCATGCGGGGGTCGTCCCAGCCCATCACGGCGCCTTCCTGCACGAGTTTGAGCAGCTTGCGCTTCGACATCATCGTGTAGGTGAGGTTCAGCCGGGCGAATTCGTACTGGTGCGAAGGGTAGATCTCCAGCGCCTGGATGAACCAGTCGTAGAGCGGACGGTGCACGTCGAATTCGAGCGTGCAGATCGAGTGGGTGATCTGCTCGATCGAGTCGCTCTGCCCGTGGGCATAGTCGTACATCGGGTAGATGCACCACTTGTCGCCCGTGCGGTGATGCTCGGCATGGATGATGCGGTACATGATCGGGTCGCGGAAGAGCATGTTGGGGTGCGCCATGTCGATCTTGGCGCGCAGCACCTTGGCCCCGTCGGGGAATTCGCCGTTTTTCATGCGGACGAACAGGTCGAGGTTTTCCTCCACGGAACGGTCGCGCCACGGCGACGGAGTGCCCGGTACGGAAACCGTACCGCGGTTTTCGCGGATCTGCTCCTGCGTTTGGTCGTCTACGTATGCCAACCCTTTTTTAATCAGTACGATCGCCCAGTCGTAGAGCTGGTCGAAATAGTCCGACGCATAGCGTTCGACGGCCCAGTCGAACCCGAGCCACTGGATGTCGCGCTTGATCGAATCGACATACTCCACATCCTCCTTGACGGGGTTCGTGTCGTCGAAACGGAGGTTGCACTTGCCTCCGTATTTCCGTGCCAGCCCGAAGTTGATGCAGATGCTCTTGGCGTGTCCGATATGCAGGTAGCCGTTCGGTTCGGGCGGGAAACGGGTCTGGACGCGCGTTTCGCCCTTGGCGATCGACTCTTCGATGATCTCTTCGAGGAAGTTCAGCGACTTCTCCCGTGTTTCGTTTGTTTCGCTTGCCATATGTGTATGTTTCGCTTGTTGTATGCTTTATTTCTTTGCCTTGGGGCCGATGTTGAACAGCTTCTGGATGTCCACCGAGAGCTTCACGACCTGCTGTGTGCCCATGCCCGTGCCGTCGTAGTGGAACACCATGCCCGCCTCGACGGCCAGCGTGCCCTTGAAGAATCGGCGGTCGTAGCCGACCCACGTGCGGTTATAGACATTTTTTGTCGTCGCGTAGAAAGGCTCGCCGGCATAAAGCCCGTCCTGTCCGTAGGTGACGGGGATGTCTTCGCCGACCGCGATGTTGCGCAGGGGTTGCAGGTTTTCGCCCAGATAGAGGTTGTTCTCAAGTTTCACGCCCCACTTGGTCAGCACGAAGTCGATCTGTGCACCGCACGGTTTTTTCCAGTTGTGGTCTACGCTGCGGCCGCGCTGCGGGGCGAAGAGGAACCCGGCCTTGATGTCGAAGTCGAAGTAGGCGTTGAATCCCCAGCCCGCATAGGGGTTTACCAGCAGGTTGTCCGTGACGTTCTCGTTGAGCTTCGAACCTGCGAAATGGAACATCGAGAAGGCATAACCGAAGTAGAAGCCCCGCTCGAGCGTATAGCGTCCCGCCGAGATGATGCGGAACATTTCGCGCGACTGCTCGGAATACATGCCTTCCCAGTCGATCGCCATTTCTACATAGGTATTCTCGCGCTCGGTGGATTTATAATGCCCGAGGAAACCCGAAAGGCGGTTGTGGTAGAACGCCGTCGAGTCGCTGAAGAACGCCCTCGAATAGTCGCCCAGCAGCTCCTTGCGGTCGAAGATACCGGCGTTGGCCTGTACGTTCTTGCTGTTGAACTGGTAGTATACGATAGGGCGGGCCTTGGTCAGGAACCGGGTGTCGTTGCCGAAGTCCTGCAACAGGTCGACACCGACCACCAGGCGGTTTTTCTCCATCCATTCCACGCCGATGCGGGGCGTGAGGCGGGCGCTGAAGAGCGTCTGCGATTCGTTGAAATCGTTGTTGGCGTATTCCCGGTTGTCGAAGCGGGTCGCGAAGTCGGCGCCGACGATCAGATTCTGTGCGCTGAGGCTTCCTCCCGCGACAAAGGCGGCGAACGACAGCATCAAGACTTTTTTGAGTGACATAATTCTTTTGAATTGAGACCCCAAAAATAGGTAAAATATTTATTATTTGACTACTTTTGACCCCGAAATCACTCATTTGCATACGTTATGCGTAAAATCACCAACGAAGAGCTGAACCGGCCCTCGGCCGGGGAGTTCGCCGCGATGGAGAAAATGCCCGTCGCGGTGGTGCTCGACAACGTCCGTTCGTTGCAGAACGTAGGGGCTTTCTTCCGCACGGGGGATGCTTTCGCCGTGGAACGCATCGCCCTCTGCGGCATCACCGCGACGCCGCCCAACCGCGACATCCACAAGACGGCGCTCGGCGCCGAACTGACCGTGCCGTGGACTTATCACAAGACGACGGAGGAGTGCATCGCCCGCCTGCGCGCCGAAGGCTACCGGGTCTATGCCGTCGAGCAGGTCGAAGGCGCCGTGATGCTCGGCGACTTCCGGGCGGAGCCGGGCGCGAAATATGCGCTCGTGTTCGGCAACGAGGTGATGGGCGTAGGGCAGCAGGCCGTGGACATGTGCCACGGCGCGATCGAGATACCTCAGGCCGGGACGAAGCATTCGATCAACGTTTCGGTCTCAGGCGGTGTCGTTTTATGGGATTTTTTTTGCCAAATCCGGCCAAAGCGTTAACTTTGCCGCGCTGAACCGCGGTTTAGCTGCGCCCCGGCAAAGCAGATGAATTTGGCTTTGCACCCGGCTTGCGCTATCACCCCGGTTTACAGGTGTTGATAAGTCTCCCTTTTCAAAGGGAGGTTTGGAGGGATTGTCGATATGGAATCGGCGTTTTTACGCCGTAATACGAATCCGATGGATTCCATACCGGAACCTTGCGAACAAATGAAATGTTGAATAAATCCATTGGGTTCGTAGTAAACTATGTCTGTAGAAAGTACTGTCAGGGCTGTGACCACCTACCGTCTGACGGAGATGAAACAGCGCGGCGAGAAGATCGCCATGCTGACTTCGTACGATTATTCGATGGCCAGAATCGTCGACGCCGCGGGTATCGACGTGATCCTCGTGGGCGACTCGGCGGCCAACGTGATGGCCGGTTACGAAACCACGCTTCCCATTACCCTCGATATGATGATTTACCATGCGCGTTCGGTCGTGCGTGCCGTCAGCCGTGCGCTGGTCGTCGTCGACCTGCCGTTCGGAACCTACCAGGGCAATTCGAAGGTGGCGCTCGACTCGGCCATCCGCATCATGAAGGAGACCGAGGCCGATGCCGTGAAGATCGAGGGCGGCGAAGAGATCCTCGAATCGGTCAACCGCATCCTTTCGGCCGGAATCCCCGTCATGGGGCACCTGGGGCTGACGCCGCAGTCGATCCATAAATTCGGGACGTACAGCGTGCGTGCCAAGGAGGAGGCCGAGGCAGCGAAACTCGTCCGCGACGCCCACCTGCTGAGCGATGCGGGGTGCTTCGGCATCGTGCTCGAAAAGATTCCCGCGGCGCTGGCCGCCCGCGTCACCTCCGAAATCTCCGCGCCGACCATCGGTATCGGGGCCGGTAACGGCTGCGACGGGCAGGTGTTGGTGATCCACGACATGCTGGGCATCAACAAGGGTTTCTCGCCGCGCTTCCTGCGCCGCTATGCCGACCTGTATACTGTCATGTCGGACGCCGTGTCGCAGTATATCGCGGACGTGAAGTCATGCGATTTCCCCAACGGGCAGGAGCAGTACTGACCCCGCCGGGTGCGCAGGCCGCCGTGACGGAATAATTTCGATCCCCGACCCTGAGGCCGGGGATTTTTCCTGTCCGGGAATTGGTCGGCGGGAGGATGCCCCCGATTGCTGTCCGGGGATTCCGGGCGCGGAGCGTCCCCTCCGGCTTGTACGGGACTGCGCGGGCGGCTTCCCGGCCCGGGGCGCCGGGGGCTGTCCCGGACGCAGGCGTGTGTATTTACCCGTCGCGGGGCCGGCCGGGCGTTGTCCCGGGGGCTCCGGATTTCGCCCGCACCCGGCGGCTTTGATAAATTGTTGATAAAAAAAATCGTCGCGTTGCCCCGGATATTAGGCCGTTTCGAAAATTATCACTACATTTGCGAGCAACAAAAATCCACGTTCATTATGTCTTTTATCAATGAAAGGGTTCAGCCCGAAGGACTTACGTTCGACGATGTGCTGCTTGTACCCGCCTATTCGGAAGTGTTGCCGCGAGAGGTCAGTGTCCAGACCCGTTTCTCGCGAAATATCAAACTCAACATCCCCATTGTGTCCGCTGCCATGGACACCGTTACCGAAGCGCCGATGGCTATTGCGCTGGCTCGTGAAGGCGGGATCGGCGTGATCCACAAGAACATGTCCATCGCCGAGCAGGCCGCCCACGTGCGCCGGGTGAAACGGGCCGAGAACGGCATGATTTACGACCCGGTGACCATCTCGAAAGACCATACGGTCGGCGATGCGCTCAACCTGATGAAAGAGAACAAGATCGGGGGTATTCCGGTCGTGGACGCGGATCGGAAGCTGATCGGTATCGTCACCAACCGCGACCTGCGGTTCCAGCGCGACATGTCGCGCCGTATCGAGGAGGTGATGACCCCCGGCGACCGCCTCATCACGACGCATAGCTCCGAATTGTCCAACGCCTCGGAGGTGTTGCTCAACTGCAAGATCGAAAAGCTCCCCGTGGTCGACGACGAAGGCCATCTGGTGGGGCTTATTACTTATAAGGATATCACGAAGGTGCAGGATCATCCCAACGCCTGCAAGGATGCCAAAGGCCGTCTGCGCGTCGCAGCCGGCGTGGGCATCACGCCCGATGCGCTGGATCGCGTGAAGGCGCTCGTCGAGGAGGATGTGGATGCCGTGGTGCTCGACTCCGCGCACGGGCATTCGATGAATATTGTTAATAAGCTCAAGGAGATCAAGGCTGCCTATCCGTCGCTCGACGTGGTGGTCGGAAATATCGCCACGGCAGGAGCCGCACGGTTCCTGATCGAGAACGGCGCCGACGGCATCAAGGTCGGCATCGGCCCCGGCTCGATCTGCACCACCCGCGTGATCGCGGGCGTGGGCGTTCCCCAGTTGTCGGCCATCTATGCCGCGGCGTCGGCCGCCAAAGATACGGGCGTTCCGGTTATCGCCGACGGCGGCCTGCGTTATTCGGGCGACATCGTCAAGGCGCTGGCTGCGGGCGGCGACTGCGTGATGATCGGCTCGATGTTCGCCGGCACGGAGGAGTCTCCCGGCGAGACGATCATCTACAACGGCCGTAAGTTCAAGACCTACCGCGGCATGGGCTCGATCGACGCCATGAAGGCGGGTTCCGCCGACCGCTATTTCCAGAAGGGCTGCGAGGGCAATATCAATAAGCTCGTTCCCGAAGGGATCGTGGCGCGCGTACCCTTCAAGGGCACGTTGAGCGAGGCTGTCTTCCAGCTTATCGGCGGCATCCGTTCGGGCATGGGTTATTGCGGTGCCAGGGATATCGCGGCTTTGCAGCGTGCGCAGTTCATCCGCATCACCTCGAACGGCGTTACGGAGAACCACCCGCACGACGTGACCATCACGAGTGAAACGCCCAATTATTCCCGCGGTGAATAGTTCCGATCCCGGGATTGCGGCCTGCGGGCTTTTTTGCGGTTCATGCCGGAAATTCCGGAAAGGGAGTTGTCCGGGGTGCCGCGATAACGAAAAGGCCGTGTGGTGCAAGGTTCGTTCCTGCTGCCGGGAGAACGGCTGGCAGAGTTGCGCCGAATGCACGCTGATGCCGCTGGATGCCTGCGGAAAGTTCAATAATTTCATCGCCGGGGTTTTCCAGGTCGTTTTTCGCTCAGACCGTCGCGGTTGCATAGCACGCATCCGCGAAGTCGGGAACGAGGCTTTCGCCGCGGAGATGCGCCTTTCGGGAAGCTACAACCGTCCGGTAAAAAGAAAATAATAAGGATTCGAGGTCTTCCTTGGCAACGAGAAGGCCCGGAGGAATTTTAGGCCTGAAACCGGCGTCGGAGACGCCGTAGAGTGAGTCCGGCGAGTTTCATGGCTTGTAAACCTTCCGAAATTGATGAACCCAGATTCGTCGGACTTACGTTATATTATGGAAAAAATCCTGATTCTCGACTTCGGGTCGCAGTATACGCAGCTCATCGCACGGCGCGTACGCGAACTGAATGTCTATTGCGAGATCCACCCCTTCAACAAGATTCCGGTGCCGGATGCTTCGGTGCGGGGCGTGATCCTCTCGGGCAGTCCCTTCTCCGTGAGGGACGAGCATGCCCCTGCCCCCGACCTTTCGGCCATCAAGGGTAAACTGCCCCTGCTGGGTGTCTGCTACGGCGCGCAGTTCCTCGCATCGGCCTTCGGCGGCGAGGTGCAGCCTGCGCCCAGCCGCGAGTACGGCCGTGCGATGCTTACGGTGGGCGATGCCGGTGATCCGCTGATGCACGGCCTGCCTGCGACCACGCAGGTGTGGATGTCGCACGGCGATACGATCACGTCGGTGCCGGCTGACTACAAGGTCGTGGCCAGCACCGAGGAGGTGCGCGTGGCTGCGTTCCGCATCGAGGGTGAGCAGACCTGGGGCATCCAGTTCCACCCCGAGGTTTACCATTCGACCGACGGCACGCACCTGCTGAAGAATTTCGTCGTGGGTATCTGCGGCTGCAGGCAGGAGTGGACCTCGGAGAGTTTCGTAGAGGCCACCGTGCGCGAGTTGCAGGAGAAACTGGGCGACGACAAGGTCGTGCTCGGACTTTCGGGTGGCGTCGACTCGTCGGTGGCCGCCGTGCTGCTGCACAGGGCCATCGGCAAGAACCTCTACTGCATCTTCGTGGATTCGGGCCTGCTGCGCAAGCACGAATTCGAGGACGTGCTCGAGTCGTATAAGAACATGGGCTTGAACGTCAAGGGCGTGAAGGCCGGCGACAAGTTCCTGGGTGACCTGGCCGGCGTGAGCGATCCCGAGACCAAGCGCAAGATCATCGGCCGCGATTTCGTCGAGGTATTCAACGACGAGGCGATCCGGATCGAGGACGTGCGCTGGCTGGCGCAGGGGACGATCTATCCCGACGTGATCGAGTCTGTGTCGGTCAACGGCCCCTCGGCGACGATCAAGTCGCACCACAACGTCGGCGGGCTGCCCGAGAAGATGCACCTCGGGATCGTCGAACCGCTGCGCCTGCTCTTCAAGGACGAGGTGCGTCGCGTCGGCCGTTCGCTCGGGATCTCCGAGCAGCTGATCGGGCGCCATCCCTTCCCGGGGCCCGGCCTTGCGATCCGCATCCTGGGCGACATCACGCCCGAAAAGGTCGGAATCCTGCAGGACGTGGACAAAATCTACATCGACGCCCTGCGCGATGCCGGGCTTTACGACGAGGTGTGGCAGGCGGGGGCTATCCTGCTCCCCGTGAAGAGCGTCGGCGTGATGGGCGACGAGCGAACCTACGAGAGCTGCGTCGCACTGCGTGCCGTGACCTCGACCGACGGCATGACCGCCGACTGGGTGCACCTGCCCTACGAGTTCCTTGCCAATGTGTCGAACGACATCATCAATAAAGTCAAAGGGGTCAACCGCGTCGTCTACGACATCTCCTCGAAACCGCCCGCAACGATCGAGTGGGAATAGGGTATGATCCCTGCGCGGCCGCTGTGTGAGGCAGGCCGCCGCCGTATTGCAATCGTTGCCGAACCCGTTATTCGGCATGGCCTGCCCGGACGTTTACAGTCCGGGCAGGCTGCTTTTGTGGCCGGGTGGTGTGGTCGAGCGGCTTTGCCGGCTGCTGCAACGTGCGTGTAATGCCATATTCCCGGGATTGTAACGGGACTGTCGCAACGATGAAATAGCCGCAGGGTAATTTTGCAGCATCGGAAACGATGCCGGTTTATGACCCCTGCCGATGCAATCCGCCAACCAGCCTTGAAACTTCGCCCGTCCCGGTTTCCGGGGCGGTTTTTTTGTCTGGCCGAAGGTACCCCGGGGATTTTACGGTTCGGGGCGGGAGCCCCCCCCCTCCGCCGGAGCCTTAATTTGGGAGCGGATGAGGCTGTCTGCCGGACGGGTTGTCCCTTTCGAAGCAGCATGGAACGTTTTTTTTGCTATGTAACGGAATATTAACAGTAAATATATGCCGAAATCCTTTTGTATTTTTGAAATAAAAACTATCTTTGTAATAGTTTCCCCTTGAAAAAACGGAAGAATCGTAAGTCATTTATTGTGTACAGATATTAGTTTATAATCACCTAATTAAAACTATTTTTTATGAGTAAACATCTTTTTAGGTTGTTGTTCGGCGCATTCTTCCTCGTGGCTGCCACGGCATTTACGGGATGCTCCGATGATGATGACAAGTCGCTGACGCCGAAGTTGACGGCGGATCCGACGGCGCTTGATTTCACCGATGAGACGGCGACGACGCAGACCGTTGCCATCACGGCGAACTGCGAATGGACGGTTACTGCAAGTAACCTGGATTGGGCTACCATTTCCCCGATGAGCGGCAAAGGCAACGGAACGATCTCCGTTACGGTTTCCGAGCTGCCCGCCGGTACGAACCTGCGCGAAGGCAAAATCTCCTTCACGCTTATCCACCCCGAATTCGGCAAATGGGGTCAGGCCGAGTCGTCCGTAGCCGTAAAACAGTACGGCAGCGGGGTTACACCCCCCCCCACGGGCGATGCTATCTATGCTAACGATTTCGATAAGGAGCAGGCTCAAAAGGGGTCGGATAATAAATTCCCCTTCGCAGATGCATTCGAGGGCTGGAAGAATCAGACCGGTACGGGTGCCGACAATGTTGCTTATAAAACGAGCGGTATAAGTGTTCGTTCGAATTCGCCTTCGAACGATAGCCATTCGAAGTACAAGGACGACGCTTCCGGTGTCAACAATATGTTCTTCGGAACGAGCGGTGTTTTTGAGATTCAGAAAATCGCACTTGAATCTACCCAGAAGAACCTTCAACTTACGTTCGGTTCATACCGTAGTATTTTTGAAGATAAGGACAATGCCTTCAAGACTTCGGAGTTCCATGTATATCTGAGCAAGGACGGTGAAAACTGGGCGGAAATTACCTATGACCGCCCTGTCGGGGACGACGAGCACTCTAACTACGGTACCTGGGCTTTGGCGACGGCCAATTTCACGCTGAAACAGGTGCCTTCGGAACTTTACATTAAATTTACTTCGGATCTTACATTCGCACACCGTATCGACGACGTGAAACTTTTCGAGGGCATCGGTGGTACGGAGGTCGACCTGGACAATATTACTCCTCCTGTAACTGAAACGAAGACCATTGCTGAAGTCATTGCCGGTTCGGTAGGCGCGACCTATACTACGCAGGGACAAGTCGTGGCGATTAACGGACGTAGTTTCCTGATTCAGGACAATAGCGGGAAGATTCTGGTCTATCTTGGATGGAAAGATAATAAGCCTGTGGTAGATTATTCCGCTACGATTGGCCAGACTGTCAAGGTGACCGGCAAGACGACTACTTACAGTAAGTTGGTACAGTTCTCTGAAACCGACCTGGTAATAGAAAAGGTGTCTGACGGTTCCTTCACACAGCCTACTCCCGAGAAGTTCGACGGAGCCGCTTTCGATGCCTATGCGGCAGCCACTCCCGTTATTAAATATATCGAATATTCGGGCACGCTTACGATAGACGGGTATTACTATAATATAGCTGTCGATGGTACGGATCTGCAGGGCTCTCTGGCATATCCCGCCGATGGTTTTGTCGATGCGTCCCTTAATGGACAGGTTGTTATTGTCAAGGGTTATACGTTAGGTATGACCAACCAGAGTAAGATGCTTAGCACGATTGCCGTATCGGTCGAAAAGGATGGTGATGCACCCGCTGAACCGAAGATTACCAAGCTCGACCCGACGTCGCTTTCTTTCGCTGCGACGGACAATGCCAAGACCGTGACGGTCACGGCTGCCAATGCCGACGACTGCACGATCGAAGCCGCTACGGATAAATCGGAGCAGTTCACGACTTCCGTAAAGGGGATGGTTGTAACCGTGACGCCCAAGGAAAACACGACGGAGCAGGCTATCACCGCCACGCTGACCATCAAACTGATGAAGGCCGGTGCTGCTGTGGATACCAAAACCGTTGCGATTTCGCAGGCCGGGAAAATAGTGGGAAGCGGGTATGTGCGCGTAACCTCTATTACATCGGGTAAAAAATACCTGATAGTGGCTGAAAATGGAGATAAATATGCTGTTTTACCGGCATCTGCGGGGTTGAACGCTAGCAAATTGTTTGATGGAATTGCGATTACGGTTGCAAATGGAAAAATCGAAGCAAATGCGGCAAATAATGCCCATGCTGTTACCATTGTAGCGAGTGACGGTGCGTATACGATCCAAAATACAGCAGGCAAATTTATTGAGTACGCTAATGGTAAGACGCAGTTGGCAATTGTTGATGCATCATCAAGAAAATGGGTTGCTGATGAAGAAACTGCAGGGACATTTTTGATTAAAGATTCCGAGGTGACGGGGCGTGCACTCCTATACCGAAATGGAGACACTGAGTATGACAATCGTTTTGGAGGATATGCAACTTCAAATATAGGTAAAGGGTATATTACTGTCGCCCTTTATGAATTGAGCGAATAGCAACTCTCTGATTCCGATAATCCATCCCCGGCGGATTGGCTTCCGCCGGGGATGATTGTCGGATTTTCTACCTGACATTTTTATCTGCAAATTCCCACATGATTTTGACAAACGGGTTATTGAAACTTTTCGGGCGGGCTATGGTGCTCGGGGCGCTCCTGCTGGTTTTCGGGCGGTGCGGTTCCTCCGACGACGGCACCCCGGCGAATATTTCCGCGGTGTTCATGGAAACCGAGACGACCACGCTCGACGCCAAAGGTTATGCGACCGATCCCCGGCTCGTACTGACGGGGCCCGTAGGTACGGCTTACACCGTCACCGTGACCGAAGGCGGCAGTTGGTGCTGGACGTCGCGCAGGACGCATACCACGACCAAATCGGCGAAACTCGTTTCGGCGAACGATGTCGTGTACCTCTACCTGGACGATAATGAAACGGGCGCTTCGCGCCGGGCTGCGGTCGATGTCGTTTTCGACGGCGGGCACGAATTCACGTTGACGATCGACCAGGCGGACTACTCGGTTCCGGCGTCGATGGATCACGCGTGGGCGGAATTGCCCGCCTATGTCGAAGACTCCGATTACCGTTACGTAACACATTACGCGCCGCTCTCTTCGACTGTGACGGCACGTAACTTTACGATCTGCTACGACACGAAGAAACGCATCGCCAACTGGGTCGCCTATCCGATCCACGATTGTTATATGCAGGGTTCATACAACCGTGCGGACACATGGGCATATGATCCCGACATACCGTCCCAGTATCAAGCCGACCTCTCGCTCGATTCCTATCGCAGCGGCGGTATTCGCGGTCACCAGTGTATGTCCAACCACCGCTATGTTCCCTATTCCCCGCTGCTGAATGAACAGACCTTCTATTCGACCAACATCATGCCGCAGAATTCTGCGTTTAACGGTGGCTCCTGGCTCAGTATGGAGAATACCGCATCGTCGAAACGGTGTGCCGATACGCTTTATATCGTGACGGGTACCTACGGCGTGCAGGGTTCCGGTTCGGACAAGGCGGGTACGTCGGTCGCCGTTCCGGAGTATTGCTGGAAGGTGCTGCTGCGTACCCGGAGCGGCCGGACGGGGAAACGGGTCGACCAGATTACGGATGCGTCGCAGCTGATGGCCATCGGGTTCTGGGCGAAAAACGCTTCGTCGAGCAAAAACGGGTTGAAGGAATATCTCACGAGCGTCGCCGACATCGAAGAGAAAACGGGCTATAAATTCTTTACGATGCTCGACGAGGACATTGCCGCCGACGTGAAGGCACAGAACAATCCCTCCGACTGGGGTATAAATTAATCTGAATTATATGAAGAAACTGCTTTTTACCGGGCTTTTCGCAGCGCTGATCGTCGCCTGCTTCGCCCAGAAACCCTACAAGGTCGTTTTCTACAACTTCGAAAACCTCTTCGATACGATCCGCAACCCGGAGATTTACGACGAGGAGTTTACGCCCGAAGGGCCCAAGAAGTGGAATACGCCCAAGTACACCAAAAAGATCAATAACCTTTCGCGCGTGTTGTTCGACATCGCCGCCATCAACAAGGACTACCCGGTGGTGATCGGCGTTTCGGAGATCGAGAACCGCAATGTCATGGAAGACGTGATCGCTACGCCCAAACTCGCCCCGGCCAATTACCGCATCGTGCACTACGATTCGCCCGATGCCCGCGGCGTGGACGTGGCGTTCTACTACCGTCCCGACGTGTTCAAGCTCGAGGGCAGCGCCCCGATCCCGTTTACGATGGAGAGCCTGCCGAATTTCCGCACGCGCGACGTGGTGACGATGTGGGGGACGATCGACGGGGAACCGTTCTATTTCATGGTGGCCCACTGGCCTTCGCGCCTGGGCGGCAAGGAGGCTTCGGCACCCAAGCGCGAGCGCGCCGCCGAGATCATGCGCCATGCCGCCGATTCGGTGCTGGCGATCAACCCCGCGACCAAGGTCGTGATGATGGGTGACTTCAACGACGACGCCACCGACAAGAGCATCACCGAGGTGCTCGGCGCCGAAGGCAACATCCGCAAGCTCCAACCGGGCGGATACTACAATCCTTTTATCGACATGCTGAAGGCGGGTATCGGTTCGCTTGCCTACCGCGACCAGTGGAACCTGTTCGACAATATCGTCGTGTCGGAGAACCTCGCTACCGGCTCGACGGGTTCGCTCAAGCTGGAGCGTGCCCCCAAGGGGAAATATTACGGCAATATTTTCCGTGCCCCCTATCTGTTCCAGCAGGAAGGCCAGTACAAGGGCTACCCGCTGCGTACGTTCGTGGGCAACAATTTCCAGGGGGGATACAGCGACCACCTTCCCGTATTCATTTACATCGGTAAATAACCCAACAAAGTAATTATGAAGATCAGAGCTTTACTTGTTATCCTGCTCACGCTGGCCTGTGCCGGGGCGTATGCCCAGGACGGGGGCGTCAAAGGCAAGGTCGTCTCGCGTGACGGCCGTGTCGCACTGAGCAATGTCAAGGTGGTCGTCGAACCGCTCGGCGTCACCGTCATGACCGACAACCACGGTAATTTCAATATCGACCAGCTGCCCAAAGGGGAATACCAGTTGAAATTCGAAGCCCCCGAGTTCGAGAACCTCGACCTGGCGGTTCGTGTCGACAAGATGGTCAAGAACCTCAATTCGGTGGTGATGGCCCCCGATGTGCAGTATGTCATCGACGACGCCGTGTTCGCGGAGTTCGACTCCGATACGGCGGCCGACGGGCAGTCGCTGCCTTCGTCGCTTTCGTCGTCGAAGGATGTCTTCAACAACATTGCCTCGTATAAATTCAGCGAGATGCGTTTCAACGTGCGCGGTTACGATTCGCAGTATTCGAGCATCTACCTGAACGGCATCCGGTTCAACGACGCCATGACGGGCTATGGCCCCTGGTCGTTGTGGAGCGGCCTGAACGATGCCACGCGTAACCAGGAGAATACCGCCGGGCTGCGCTCGTCGGGCTACGGCATCGACGGCATCGGCGGTACGACCAATGTCAATGCGCGCGCTTCGCAGATGCGCAAGGGCTTCCGTGCCAGCGTCGTGAACGGCAACTCGATGTACCGCTTCCGCGCGATGGTTTCCTACGCTTCGGGCCTGCTCGACAACGGATGGTCGTACGCCTTCTCGTTCTCGACCCGCCAGGGCGGCAACTCCTATGTCGACGGGGTGTACTACAATGCCTACGGTTACTTCGCATCGGTCGAAAAGCGTTTCGGCGGCGACCGCCACAACCTGGCGCTGACCATCCTGGGCGCACCGACCGAGCGCGGAGCGCAGCAGGCGTCGACGCAGGAAGCCTACGACCTGTTGAGTAACAACTATTACAACCCCAATGTGGGCAAGCAGGACGGCAAGCTGCGCAACTCGCGCGTGCGCGATTACCACGAGCCGATTGTGATGCTCAACTACGGGTTCGACATTTCGTCGAATACCAAACTTGCCGCCGCGGCTTCGTTCCGCTTCGGCAAGAACGGTTATTCGGCCCTGACGTGGACGGACGGCCCCGACCCGCGCCCCGACTACTACCGTTACCTGCCCAGCTTCTACACGAACCGTATCCTCCAGTTGTCCGAGGGCATCGAGAGTTCGGATCTGGGGACGTACAACGACCTTGCGCTGCGTTCGATGCGTGAGTGGATCACCGACCCCAGCAAGAGCCAGATGGATTACGACAACATGTTCCGCATGAACTACAACCGCAACAAGTCCGGGGCTTCGGGCATCTACATGATCGAAGAACGCCATACCGACCAGCGCGATTTCAACTTCGCGGCCAACATCGCCCATACGTTCCGCAACCAGTCCGTGCTGCGCGGAGGCCTGACGGCGCGTATCAACCGCACGGAGTACTACGACCAGGTGAAAGACCTGCTCGGCGCCGACTACTGGCTCGACGTGGATAAGTTCGCCCTGCGCGACAACGGCAACTACAACCCGCTGCTTTCGCAGAACGACCTGGATTATTACCTCAAGCACGGCGAGGCCCGCCGCGTCGGGGAAGGCGACAAGTTCAGCTACGATTACTACGCCAACCTGCGCCAGGCACAGGTCTGGGCGCAGTATTACGCCTCGTTCGGCGGTTTCACGATGAGCCTCGGCGGCGAGGTCGGCTATACGGCCATGTGGCGCGACGGCCGGCTGCGCAAGGGACTCTTCGCGAACAACTCGCTCGGTAAATCGAAGACGCTCGACTACCTGACCTACAAGCTCAAGGGCGAGTTCTCGTACCGTTTCTCGGGTGCGCATGCCATCGACGCCAATGTGGCCTACATGGTCAATCCCCCGCAGTTCCGCGACGCTTTCGTTTCGGCGCGTACCCGCAATACGACTACGCCGGGCCTCGATTCCGAGAAGGTACTCGGCGTCGACCTGTCGTACAACCTCAATCTGCCGTGGATCACGGCGCGCGTTTCGGGTTACTATACCTCGGTCGCCGACCAGTCGAAGGTCATCTCGTACTATGACGATACGCAGTCGTCGTTCACCAACTTCGCCATGAGCGGCATCGACAAGCGTTACTACGGCCTCGAAGTGGGCGTCGTGGTTCCCATCTGGGGCGGCATCTCGTTCAACGGCGCCCTGAGCCTGGGCGACTACCGCTATACGTCGGACGCTAACTTCACGCAGACGCGCGACAACAGCGAGGAGGTGCTCCGCGGCGACAAGGTGCTCTGGGACGACCTCTACGTCGAAAGCACGCCCCAGACGGCGCTCAACCTCGGCCTGAGCTACCGCGGCCCGCGCAACTGGTTCGCCTCGGTCGATTTCAACTATTACGACCGTATCTACCTCTCGATGAACCCCGCGCGCCGTACCCGTGCCGCTTATGCCACGGTACTGCGCCCCGACGAGGCGGCACAGCTTCCCGGCGCCGTGAAATACACGGCGCTGATGAACCTGCGCGAGCAGGAGAAATTCGACTCGGCCTATACGCTCAACCTGAGCGTCGGCAAGAACTGGTACATCCACCGCATCTACCAGCTGGGCTTCAGCCTCGAGGTGAAGAATATCCTCAACGACCAGACGATCCGTACGGGCGGTTACGAACAGATGCGCCTTTCGCGCCGTACCTATGTGAACAAGGAGGGTGCGGCCGCCCAGCCGATCCAGTATTACGTGCCGTTCGATTCGAAGTACTTTTACCTGCTGGGGACGACCTATTACCTGAATGTATATTTCCGCTTCTAATACGATATGACGATTATGAAAAAGATATTTCAGTTATGCGCCGTGCTGGCCGTGATGTTTGCGGTTACGGGGTGCTATAATGATTTCGATGCGCCGAAGCCTGCCAAAGTCTATACCGACGAGGATTTCGCGGGGATGAAGCATATCTCCATCGCCGATGTGAAACAGATGTTCCTCGATGAGCACAAGTCGCTCGGCGGTACGGGCAGCAACTCGAGCTGGGGCGATACGAAGTACGTACAGATCGGCCAGTCGCCCGACGGGCTGGATTACTACATCAAGGGCAAGGTGCAGTCGAGCGACGAGGAGGGTAACGTCTACAAGTCGCTCTACCTGGTGGACGATTCGGGTGCCATCGAGGTGAAGCTCACTACGGGGCTCTATTTTACCTATCCGATGGGGCGTTTCGACAAGGCCACGGGTACGATCCCCTCGAACTGGGTCTATGTCAAGGTCTCGGGTCTCTATATCGGCAACTACCGCATGATGCTGTCGCTGGGCGAGGGGCCTACCGATTCCTACAACAAGGTGGGCGAACATAAATTCTATGCCAACTCGAACATCGAAGACCCGACGGAGATCCGCAAGCGCGTATTCCTCGGCGGGGAGACGCAGCTGGAGCTGGGCAAGGAGATCCTCGAGATCACCGAGGCCAACTGCGACGATTTCTTCGGCCAGAACGGGCAGCAGTATTTCGGGCGCCTGGTGATCCTGCGCGGCGTTACGTGCCGTTACGGGACGGTAGGGTCGAACATCTATCCCGCGTGGATGTATACCGACATCCGCCCGGTGATGAACAAGGTCTGGTATCGGTGGGCGTTCAGCAACGCTGGTACGAACCTCTACGGTTCGGTGCTTTTCACCTATGACAGCACCCTGCCTTCGACGACCAACAAGAAGGGTGTCTATACGGTGCGCACGAGCGGTTATTCGCGTTTCGCCCAGTATCCCGTCGTCCGCGACGGCGCGAAAGGCGATATCATGGCCATCTTCGGCATCTACTCCAAGGACTGGACATACAACTACGGCGCTTACCAGTGCACGGTCAACTATTTCGACGACATCATGTTCGATGAAGACGCCTTCCTGACGGAGGCGGAAGTCGAGCAGCTGACGCCGGCCGACTCGTGGGTTACGCCCGACACGTCGGACGACGAGTATACCGAATAACCCGCTCCGGCAGAAACGACGGCCGCCCTCGGAAAGGCGGCCGTTTTTTCGTTGCCGGCGATACCGGGAAGCGTTAAAATCCGTATCTTTGCCCCGGATATTCACTCCTGACCGATGAAAGATTTTGCAGCCATAGATTTCGAGACGGCCAACGGCCGGCGTACGAGCGTCTGCTCGGTGGGCGTCGTCGTGGTGCGTGGCGGCGAGGTGGTCGACACGCTTTACAGCCTGATCCGCCCGCGTCCTAATTTTTACAGCCGTTTTACCACGGCTATCCACGGCCTCAGCTACGAGGATACGGCCCAGGCGCCCGACTTCGCGGCCGTATGGAGCGAGATTGCACCCCGCATCGAGGGGCTGCCGCTCGTGGCGCACAACTCGCCCTTCGACGAGGGGTGCCTGCGCGCCGTGTTCGAGTTGTACGGGATGCCTTACCCCGGCTACCGGTTCTATTGTACGTGCCGCGCTTCGCGCAGGACGTTCGGCAGCCGCCTGCCCAACCACCAGCTCCATACCGTGTCGGCGGCGTGCGGTTTCGACCTTGCCAACCACCACCATGCCCTGGCCGATGCCGAGGCGTGTGCGCGGATCGCGCTGAAAATCCTGTAACGGGGTTCCTGTCCCGAAACAGAAACTCCCGGCAACAGCCGGGAGTTTTCGTATTTTCCTGTTGCCGGGTCAGAGCCCCAGCTCCAGCTGGAAGCGGATTTCCCAGCGGTTGTAGTCGGGGTCGAACGATTCGCTGCGGTGGTTGTACGACATGTCGGCCTGTACTTTCAGGCTGTGGCCGATGATGTAACGGGTAATGCCTACGGTCGTCTGGTTCCAGCGCTTGTACCCCGCAAAGGGTTGTACCTCGTGCTCGGGGAAGAGCGTCGAATTACGCAGGGCGACCTCCCATTTCTTGTCGAACAGGTAGCTGGTCTGTATGTTGAGCCCCTGCCCGCTGTATACGAAGGCATTGCTCTGGGGGTCGAACAGCGGTCGGTCGCAGCTGCGTCCCATGAAATCGGTATAGAATGCGAAGCCCCGGTATTTGAGGATGAAATCTGCGAAATAGGAGCCGATGTTGCGGGTCGCGTCGTCCGGCATGACGGCGCCGCGCTGGCCTTTCAGGCGCGATGCCTTGTGGTTGTAGGAGTAGGCTCCGGCCACGAGTATCTTGACCTGCTCCTCGCCTTCGAAATCCCCCTCCATCACGTCGCCTTTCGACTTGAACCGCCCCAGCGGGTAGAGCTCCAGCCGTCCCGTGTAGGCGAGCCCGCCGTTGGACGAACTGCCCCAGTTGCGGCCTTCGCCCAGCGTCACCGAACCTTTGGCCGAGAGGTTGAAGCCCTCGCCCCCGCGCATGTTGTATTCGCCGAAGAACCCGAAATCGCGGTCGAGGTTGAACTCGCTGTTGACGATGCTGCGGTCGACAAATTGCAGGGCGCTCGAAGAGTTAATGCGCGCCCGGTTGGCCTTGATCTTGGTCTGCCCGAACCCGATGTTCCACTTGGGACTCGGGACGTAGTAGACGATTGCGTCGCGGACGATGTTCATATTGCCGTTGGGCAGCGGTTCCGTGTCGTAGGAGGTGAATCCCAGCTGAACCGAATAGACCAGTTTCGGGGAATAGATGTACCCGTCGAAGCGCAGGCGCAGGCGCTTGACCTGCGCATCGGTTTTCGTGAGCGTGAAATCCTTGTCGAACGAGAGTCCCACCATGTTCTGCATCCGGAAGCGCATTGTCAGCGAGAACCAGTTGCTTTTGGGGCGGAACGTGATGCCCTTGCCGACTTCGAGGTTGGGCATGTTGCGTACGCGCTCCAACAGTTCGTGTTCGTCTTCGAGCGAATCGGCGGAGATGAATTCGGTTTGCCTCAGCGGCGAGCGTTCCTGTGCTGCAGCGATTGCGCAGCTGCACGTCAGCAGGAGCAGAAGGAGTGTCTTTTTCATGTCGGTCTTGTCTGTCTGTCTGTCTGTCTGTTTGTTTCGTTTTGTTTTGTTTCGTTTCGGCCGGGTTCGGGCAAAAATACAAAAAATATGCTCTTACCCGGTTAAGTCGCTGCAAAGTTGGGCGGTAAACCTGAAAAGAATATGAAATAGCCGTTGGAATCTTCCCGAAAAGGAATTAAATTTGTGGTGCGGCATCCGTGCACGGTTTCCGTTGGCGGCATGTTGCCGGACGGACAATAAACCTGCCGGTTTTACGTTTTATGAAACGACAGAAAAATTAAAGACCATGACAACGACAAAATTCAAGGGCACGCCCGTGCATATCGACGGCGAATTCATCCGGGCCGGCGTCCAGGCTCCCGATTTCGAATTGGTAAGGGGCGACCTTTCCCCGCTGAAACTCAGCGACCTGAAAGGCAAGCGCGTCGTGCTGAACATATTTCCCAGCCTCGATACGGGCGTCTGTGCGACTTCGGTGCGAAAATTCAATAAGCTGGCATCTTCGCTGCCCGACACGGTCGTCGTGGCCGTGTCGAAAGACCTGCCTTTCGCGCAGTCCCGGTTCTGTACGACCGAGGGCATCGCCAACGTGGTTCCCGCGTCGGATTTCCGTGCTGCGGGTTTTGCCGGCGCCTATGGCGTGCTGATGGCCGACGGCCCGCTGGCCGGGTTGCTCGCCCGTGCCGTGGTGGTGATCGATAAGGCGGGGAAGGTGGTTTACACCCAGCTCGTGCCCGAAATTACCGAGGAACCCGATTACGATGCGGCCGTCGAGGCCGTGAAAGCCTTATAAACTTAAATAGTAAAGAAATGATACGATTGAATGTTTTTATCCGTACGACGGATTCCAACCGCGAGGAAGTGGTAAATACGGCCAGGGAACTGGTGGCGGCTTCGCTCAAGGACGAGGGCTGCGTTGCCTATGACCTGTTCGAAAGCACTACGCGCAATGACGTGCTGATGATCTGCGAGACGTGGAGCGACGCTAAGGCGCTGGCTGCGCACGAGCAGGCGTCGCATTTCACGACCCTCGTACCGCGCCTGCACCAGCTCAGCGAGATGAAACTCGAAAAGTTCGTTTTCTGATGCCTTGTACGGGAACACATAAAAGCCTCTGTTTCGATACAGGGGCTTTTTTTGCCTTTGACTGCGGCGAAACCCTGTCGTAACCGCCGTCCCGCAGCCTGATCCCCGGATACCAAACGATAACCAAAACACATCTAACCCCATCAAAACAAATAATTAACCCGCGCTTTTCAGCTCAGATTCGACTCTCATATTTAATTTTTTTATACTAACCAAATTTTATATGACTATGCGAACTAATTATTTGTTGTTCTTTGCAGTTCTTCTGGGAGCCTTTCCCGCGGCCGGGGCACATGCCGCAGCCGATTCCCTCTCGACCGGCGTGGTGCTTTATTCGCCCTATACGAAGATCGTCGTATCGCCGGGAGCTTCCATCAATTACAGCGTCGACCTGATCAACAACGGCCATGAAATCCGAACCGAGAACATTGCGCTCGGCGGCCTTCCTTCCTCCTGGAAATACGACATCAAGTCCGGAGGCTGGAATATCGAGCAGATGGCCGTCCTGCCCGACGAAAAAAAGAATTTCACCCTTACCGTCAACGTCCCGCTGAAGATCAACAAGGGAAGCTATAAGTTCCATCTCTCGGCGGGCGAAGCCCGGTTGCCGCTCACCATCGTGGTCTCCAAACAGGGGACTTACCAGAGCGAATTCACGACCGATCAGCCCAACATGCAGGGCAATTCCAAATCGAATTTCACCTTCAGCACCACACTCCGCAACCAGACCGCCGACCGGCAGCTCTATGCGCTGATGGCCGATGCCCCGCGGGGCTGGAACGTGGTGTTCAAGCCCAACTATAAGCAGGCGACCTCGGCGCAGGTCGATGCGAATGCCAGCCAGAATATCTCCGTCGAAGTTACGCCCGCGGCCAATGCCGAGGCCGGAACCTATAAAATCCCCGTGCGTGCCGTCACCAATTCCACCTCCGCGGAACTGACACTCGAAATCGCCATCACGGGGACGTTCCAGATGGAGGTGACTACACCCAAGGGGTTGTTGAGCGCCGACATCACGGCGGGCGATACCCGCCGTATCGATCTGGAGGTCGTCAATACCGGATCGTCGGAGCTGAAGGACATCCAGCTCTCCTCGCGCAAACCCGCCGGGTGGGAACTCTCGTTCGAGCCGTCGAAGATCGCGTCGCTGAAGGCCGGGGCTGCGGCCAACGTCACGGCCGAGCTCAAGGCTTCGCCGAAAGCCCTCCCGGGCGATTACGTGGTCGTGATGGATGCCAAGACCCCCGAGGTGACTGCCGATGCGCAGTTCCGGATTTCGGTGAAGACGCCCCTGTTCTGGGGATGGGTCGGCGTGCTTGTCATCCTGGCTGCCGTGGGAGGGGTCTATTGTCTTTTCCGCAAATACGGAAGGAGGTAGGCCATGGCTGAAGAGGTAATCGTATTGACCGACCTGACGAAAAAATACGGTGCTTTCACGGCTGTAGACCGTATTTGCCTGTCGGTGGCGAAGGGGGAGGTCTTCGGTTTGCTCGGGCCCAACGGGGCGGGCAAGTCGACTACCATCCTCATGATGCTCGGACTGACCGAACCGACGTCGGGCAATGTCAGCATCTGCGGGATTGACGCTACGCACAACCCGATCGAGGTGAAGAGGCGTATCGGCTACCTGCCCGAGGATGTCGGCTTCTACGACGACATGACCGGTGTGGAGAACCTGATGTATACGGCCGCGCTGAACGGGATCGCGCGCGGCGAGGCGCACAGCAGGGCCGTGCGGCTGATGGAGCGCGTCGGATTGGGCGAACAGATGGAGAAGAAGGCCGGGAAATACTCCCGGGGCATGCGCCAGCGGCTCGGGCTGGCGGACGTGCTTATCAAGCAACCGCAGATCGTCATCCTGGACGAACCTACCTCGGGGATCGACCCCGCCGGGGTGCAGGAGTTCATCGCCCTCATAAAACAGCTCAGCAGCGAAGGGCAACTGACCGTGTTGTTCTCTTCGCACAACCTGGAGCAGGTGCAGAAGGTTTGCGACCGCGTCGGGCTTTTCAACCGGGGGCGGCTCGTGGCACAGATCGGCCTGGAGGAACTGCGGCGCGAAAACCGCGATCTGGCCGATGTCTACAACCGCTATTTTACGGAAGGGGGTGGGCAGCATGACTGACCAGAAAGTGCATTCCCCGTTCTGGACGATCGTCCGGAAGGAGATCGCCGACCATGTGCGCAGCCTGCGGTTCATTATTCTGGTGAGCATCATCGTGCTCACCTGTGCGGGGTCGTTGTATACGGCGCTTACGAATATCGCGGCCGCGATAAAGCCCGACGATCCGGACAGCTCCTTCCTCTTCCTGAAACTCTTCACGGTGTCGGACGGGACGCTCCCTTCGTTCGTATTTTTCATCAATTTCCTGGGGCCTTTGCTCGGTATCGCATTGGGCTTCGATGCCGTCAATTCAGAGCAGAACAAAGGAACGCTCAGCCGTATGCTGTCGCAGCCCATCCACCGCGACTGTATCATCAATGCCAAGTTCGTGGCTGCGCTGATCGTCATCGGGGTATTGCTCTTCGCACTGGGCTTTCTGGTGATGGGGTGCGGCTTGATCGCCATCGGCATTCCTCCGACCCCCGGGGAGTTCTGGAGGATCATCCTGTACATCGTTACCGGGATCTTCTACGTGGCATTCTGGCTTACGGTGGCGATCCTGTTCTCGCTCTGTTTCCGCCAGGCGGCTACCTCTGCGCTGGCATCCATCGCCGTGTGGCTTTTTTTCAGTGTGTTCTATGCGATGATCGTCAGCGTGGTCGCCCGGGCGCTGAGCCCCTCCGAGATGGCTCCGGTCTACCACCAGCTCAGCTACCAGCGGTTTATCCTGGGGCTGATGCGGCTGGCGCCGAGCGAACTGTTCAACGATGCCACTTCGACGCTGCTCATGCCTTCGGTGCGGAGCCTCGGCCCCCTGACGATGGAGCAATTGGACGGGGCTATTCCCAGTCCGCTGCCTCTGGGCGAAAGTATCAAGGTCGTGTGGGCGCAGTTGACCGGACTGGTTGCCGCGACCGTCGTCTGCTTTGCCGTTTCCTACTCGATATTCATGCGGCGGGAAATCCGTTCCCGATAGGACGGAAGACTGGTGTGGGCGAGGGCGGCTGAGAATACCCAGCCGCCCTCGCCGTATCCGTATGCCCCTCCCCTCAGAACGGATAGCCGATCGCCAGGTGGAACCCGAGCCCGTCCTTGAAGCTGGAGATGTTGTAATACCCCGTCTTGTCGGGATTGGGGTAGGGGGTGTGGATGCCGATTCCGAGGTCGGCACGGATGACCAGGTAGCTGATGTCGTAACGCAACCCGAATCCGGTGCCCAGCGCGATTTCATTGAGCAGCCCTTTCCATTTCAGTTCCGCACCGGGGCGTTTGGGGTCTTTTTTCAGCAGCCAGATATTCCCGGCGTCGAGGAAAACGGCGCCGTTCAGGCGTCCCATGATGCCGAAGCGGTATTCGACGTTGGCCTCCAGCTTGAAATCGCCCGTCTGGTCGAGATAGCCGTTGCGGTCGTTGGCCGGGGGACGGTAGCTGCCCGGCCCGAGCGACCGGATCGTGAAGGCGCGGATGCTGTTGGCGCCTCCGATGTAGAACTGCTCGCTGTAGGGCATCACCTCGGAATTCCCGTAGGCATATCCCACGCCGACGAGCAGCCGCGTCGCCAGCCAGTTGTTCCGGCGCCCGATGCGGTGGTAGAACTTCACTTCGCTTACCTCCTTGACGAACTGCGAAAAGCGGTTTCCGAACAGGTGCTGGGGCTGTTTTTCGCCGAACAGGCTCAGCACGCCCGAGAGGATGTTGCCGGCCGAGGTGACGCTGTTCTGCCAGTAGAAGCGGCGGTTGCCGGTGCTGCCGTAGGTCTTGTCGAACGTATAGGTATAGTTGATCGACGGTACGAACTGGTTGCGGAAACTCATGGCGATGGCCGGGTTCTCGTCCATCGTCTTGTCGAAGGCTTCGGTCGTGTGCAGCAGCTTGTTGTAGGTGAGTTTGAATACGGTCAGCGAATGGCGGCTGTAAGGCGAGGTCTGGAAATTGTATCCCGCCGAGCCGCTGAACGCGATCAGCCGGAAGAAGCTGGGGCGGTTCATCAGGTCGACCCCGAGCTGGAACGTCGTGCTCCCGGGGTATTTCAGCCTGCGCGTGATGAACGACGGCAGCAACAGCCGCGGAATGCTGAGGTTCGCATTCAGTCCCAGTTCATAGGAGTTGAGCCGTGAGGAACGGCCGCCGGAGTTTTTGTTGCCCGTCTGCCATTCGTACGAGCCGTTCAGTTTCAGGGCGAGGACTTCGCCGCCCCGGAACAGGTTGTTGTTGCTGACCTTGAAGGTGATGCCGGGGCCGATGAAGCTGTTCGACTTCGAGGTTACGTCCGTTTCCAGGGCGGCTTCCAGCGGATAGTCGAACTGCGCGTCGATGGCGACGTCCAGCGTGTCGGAGCCCCGCAGCGAGTCGAGCGGCGTGACGCTCAGGTTGACGGAACGGAAAATGCCCAGCTTGTTGAGGTCGGTCTGCGTGCGGTTCTGGGCATCTACCGTGAAGAGCTGCCCGCTTCGGAGCGTGAGGGCCCTGGACAGGATCCTGGGGCGGATTTTCACCGGCCGCTGGGCGATGACCGTCGCATTGCGCAGGCGGAGCGTGTCCGTCGGGCCGGGTTTGATGTTCGTCAGCCGCACCGTGATGCCGCCCACCCGGTAGGGCTTGAGCGCCACCTCCGGCAGGTTGGGCTTGAGGTTCAGGCGCAGGTCGACCTGCCGCAGACCGGAGGTCGTATCGGCCAGGTATTCCAGGTATTCGGGACGGAAATAGTAGTATCCCCTGTTGCGCAGCAGCTGGGAGATCCGTTTGCGTTCGAGCGTGAGGCTGTCCATGTTGTACTGCGCCCCCACGCGGAGCAGGGACGTGGCCCGGAGACTGTCCATGAGATGTTCCATGCCGCTGTCCACCTCCGGGTAGGCGATCTTCGAATAGTGCCAGGGCGGCGCTATGCCGAGCGTATAGTACACCTTTGCCTTCCGCCCGTGTTTGCGGTAGAGCAGGGAGTCTGCGGCGTGCGAGCCGAAATAACCGTAATTTTCGAGCACCTGTTCCGCGACCTTCGTCCGGAGCCGGGGCTGCACCTTCGAGATCAGCACGGGCTGTTTGGCCAGCCGTTTGAATAACCAGTATTTGAATCCCTTTTCCCTGGGCGTGTAGAGATAGTTGTAAGCCCACAGCCCGATCGGCAGCGGGGTGCGGATATAGGGGCTGTAAAGCGGGTTGTTCGGGGCGACCGACAGCGGTTCCTTCACGGCCGATTCGGCTGCGGCGGAGAGCACGACGCCCGAGTCGGGTTCGATCCGGATTTTCTTCACGCCCGTATACAACACCTCGTCCGACCCCAGCCGGCGGGTGGTGGAGCAGGCCGCTACCGACAACACGGCGCAAACCAGGATGCAGGTATTTCTAATGTGTGCCGGCCTCATCTCGCTTCTGTTTTTTCGCTTTGGGTTTCGTCGACTTGAACAGGTCGCCCAGCCTCAGCAGTTTTTTCCGGATCACGAAGCCCACGCCCGTTTCGGTGATTTCGCCTTCGAGGATGCTTTCGTACCCGGTATGGCGGAATACTTTCAGGTACATGTTGTCGCGCTTGGTCAGCATGTATTCCAGCGAAATGTCGTCGATCAGGTTCTCCTTGAGGTTCTGCGACGGGTCGGCGTCCGTGCTGAACTTGCCTCCGATGACGGCGCGCACGCGGTTGCTGAACAGGTTTTTGGACAACCGGTAGGAGTAGTCGGTGCGCTGGCCGTTGGGGTCGTCCTCGCCATAGGAGTTGATGCCGAAGCTCAGGTCTACGCCCTTCAGGTTGTTCTGCGCCCACTGGTTCAGCTCCTTCTGGATAAACGAGTTGAGCGGGTTCTCGGAGCTGACCTTCGCCGTGGTTCCGGGGCCCGTGTAGGTGTTGTATATCAGCAGGTTCATAGCCTGGTTGGCGCGTTGCTCGGCCGTGAGCGAATTCAACTGGTTCTGCATGGTGAGGTCTTCGGGGGCCGAAAGTCCGAAGCTGACCTCCAGGTCGTCGAGCGAATTGCGGATGTTGATGGAGATATCGAAATTCACCGTACGGTTGTCCTGCCCGTCCGAGGAGACATTGGCACGTACGGTCTCTACGGCCGTGATGTTGAAAGCCGGGTCGGCGATGTTCCCTATCCATTCGACATAGCTGTCCGGCGTGATCTTGAAGATTTTTTGGGAGATGACGGGCGGATTGTAGCGTACGCTTCCGCCCGAAAGCACGTATTTCCCCGACAGGCGGACGTCGCCCAGCGGATTCATGGTATAGGTCAGGTTGCCGCCTCCCTTCAGGTCGATCCGGTTGTTGCCGTCCGCCGAAAGGTCTACGGCCGCCTGTACGTCGTTGTTGATGTCGACATTCACCAGCACGTCCATGCCTCCGATGCGTATTGCCTGCGATGTCTCTTCCTGTCCCTGGGAGTCCAGTTCCCGGAACGAGACGAACGTCACGATGTTTTGCGGACGCTCCTTCACGTCCATCGGGGAGTCCTGCATGACGTAGTTGATGTCCGTTCCGCCCAGCAGGGCCACGTTGCCGCGGACGACGAGTTCGTCCAGGGGGCCTTTGGCCGTTGCGTCCAGGTCGAGGTAGGCCTTTCCGTAGACGGCCGTACCATCCTTCCGGGCTACGTCGACTACCTGGAAATCCGACGCCCGGAGCGCGATGTCGGCCGTCATGCGGCTGAAATCGGCCAGGTCGGCCTCGCCGCCGATCGTCAGCGGCTTGCTGTTCGGGGCGAGGAGCGTGTAGTCGTCGAATATGACGCGGCTGTCGTCGATGCGGATCGTGTCGGACGACAACCGGAACGACGTGCCGATCATCGGTACGCGGATTTCGGTCTGTGCGAAGTGCACGCCCCCGTCCAGCCTCGGCCGGTTAGCGGTGCCTCCTGCGTGGATTTTCGCCTGCAACCGGCCGGAGAGGCGGATGAGGTCGTCGGGCAGGAATACGTTGGCCTGCTGCAACGGGAATCCGGGGATCGTCGCCGTGAGGTCGAGCGGGCTTTCGCGCTCTGCGCGGTAATCTCCCCGGACGGTCAGTACCTCGGCGCCGTCGAGCGTCAGCCGCGCATCGGCCATATGTCCCTGATCCTGCTTGTAATAGAGTCCGAAGTCGACGTTGCCGAAGCGCCGTTTGTCGTACGACAGTTCCGCGATGGACAGGTCGCCGCGCAGGGTCAGGCTGTCGGGCGTCATGCCCAGCGTCATGTCCGTACCCAATATCCCGTCGACGGGCGGGGCAGAGGGCAGCAGCCCCAGTGCGGAACCGATGTTCAGGCCGGCGATATCCAGCCGGATGTCGTCGGACGCTCCCTCTCCGGGAACCGTTTGGATTGCGAACCGCTGGTCGCCGTGCCTCATGTCGAGGTCGGCGTCGATGCTTTTGCCATACCTGTAAACGAGGTAATTGCCGGGGTTTACCGTCCAGGGTTCGTACCCGAATACCGGGTCGGGCGGCGTTACACCCGCCCTGACCAGGCTGTCGTTCCATTCAACGTCCAGCCCGAAACGGAACCCCTCGCGTCCCGCCCGGTTTTTCTGGCAGAGGTTTACCTGGCCCCTATTTCCGGCCACATGGCCGTACAGCCCTGCGAGGGCTACGTTGTCCAGGTTCCCCGGGACGTTCGCCGTGCGGAGGAAATAATCCAGCCGGCGGCCGTCCTGCGCGATGCCTGCCGTCAGCGTGTCGAGGACGACGCCTCCCCAGGCCAGCCTCTCCGCCTTTATCCGGAGGGATACCGGCAGTGAGTCGCAATTCACGCCTTCGATGTCCAGCGCGCCGAACGACACCTTTTTTGTTTTCAGAAAATTATTCAGGATATTTTCGCGTCCGGCCGTGACACTCAGGCTGAAATCGGGCAATGCGGGTTTCAGGGCCTCCATGTCGACGCTTTGTGCCCGTATCTGCCGTGCGAGTATGTCGGCGCTCCGCGTCAGGGCCGGAACCAGCGAGTCCACGGGCCCGGGGGAGACGAATGCCAGCGACAGGTCGCCGGATGCCAGTTTGGCCCGCGTCGCCGTCGTGTCGGAGCTCAATGACAGGCTCGTCGGACGGATGCGGTCTGTGCGGTGCCGGGTTCTGACCTCGATGCTGTCCAGGGCTATCCGGGCCGTATAGCTGCCGGCGTCCGAGGCGGACGCCCCGGCCTCCAGCGCGAACGACCCGCCGATTTTCTGCGGGGAGATTCCCAGCTCTGCCAGGTCGAAATCAAAGACGTTGCCCGTGAGCCTGACTTCCTGTTTCCGTTCGGTCAGCGTGCCCGAGACCAGCAGCAACAGCCGCAGCGCCTCGTCACGGTCGGACAGGCGGCCGGAAAGCTGCCCTCCTTCGAGGTTTGCGTTCAGCTCCACGCCTCCGAAATCCCTGCCGCGGAACTCCGCCCGGTCAACCTGCAGGCGGATGTTCCCCCGGGTCTGCGCCCGGAGCGGATCGAATCCGCTGCCCCCGGCCTGCAGCGCCAGGTCTATAAGACCCAGCGAATCGGCCGGCAAAAACCTGTTCAACGGGAAGCTGTCGCACCGTAATTCGATGCCATAGGCCTCGCTGCGGGTATCCAGCCGGCCTTGCAGGGCTATCTCCCCGCCGTCGGCCGAGAGCGTCGAAGCGGCCGAGAACGCCCCTTTGTCTGCGCCGGCCGTTCCGCGGAGCCGGATGCGGTCGGGAATCGCTATGCGCCGCCGCAGGGCGGAGTCGGGCAACAGCGCTTCGAGGAACGCCATATCCCTGAAATCGCCTTCGAACCGTGCGGAAGCCTCCATGCGGCCGGGGTCGAGCACGTTTCTCGCCGCCCCGTCTGCCGTGAATGCGACGTGTCCGGGCGAGGAGATGTCCAGCCCGGCTTTTCCGATGTCGCCCAGCGTCCCCGCTGCGGTGAGCGCCAGGCTGACGATACGTCCGTCGAGCACGGGCGGTATCAGCGCCGGATAGAGGTATTTTAGGTCTTTGGTGTTCACGTCGGCCATGAGGTCTGCCTTGAGCGGCGAATCCGGAGCCAGTGCCAGAATCCCCTCCCCGGCGGAGATGTTGGCCTCGATCCGGGAAAAGGGCGTTTTCAGGGTGACGCCGGCAAGTGATATGCCCGAGGCGTCCATGCCGATGTCTCCGGTCATGTCGCTCACCGTGAGCCCGCTGCGCTCGGTGAACGCCATGCGGCGGATTTGCAGGGCTATGTCCGCACCCCGGTTGTAGATCGAATCGACCGCCAGGTCGAGCGTCGAGAGGACGATGAACGACGGGTCGAATCCCGCTGCGGGACGATGGTTCAGCAGCCCGTATTCCGCCCGGTTGTCGTCCAGCACGACGCTGCCGACCCGAACCGTCCAGGGGAGCGACGGCGTGCTGCCGCCGGGGACGGGAGCTGCCTCCTGTTTCTCTTTTCCGGGCACTGCCGGCCCCGTCAGGTAGGAGTAGCCGCCCCGGTTCAGCAGTACGCTTTTTACGGATACCTGCTGGCTGTCGAGCCGCACCCGGCATTCATCCACCGTGCCTTCGGTCAGGCGGACGGAGAGTTCCGATACGGCGGGTGCCGTCCGCATCCCGAAAGCTAGGTTTCCCACCGAGAGTTTCCCGATGCCGATCGTCCACGGCAGTGCGGCCGTAGTGTCCGCTTCCTCTTTCGGAGCCGCTTGCGTTATGTCCAGCCGGACATCGGCATCCGACAGGACGAGGCTGGCGATGCCTGCCGTATTTGCCGAGAGGTCGGCCTTGGCCGCATCCAGGGACAACAGGCCCGCCGAAAGGCGCATGTCCATGCCCGCCAGCGAATCCTTGTAGCGGGCGGCGACCCGCTCCAGCCCGAAGCTCCGGATGACGACCTCTTTCCGAACCAGGGGCCACAGGGCGACATCCAGCGAGAGCCTGCCGCAGCTGAGGAGCGTATCGGCCTTGTCGACCAGCAGCGTGTTGTCCACCGATAACCGGAGCGGAAAGGAGAGCCGGAGACGTTCGACGGACAAATCCATCCCGAGCGCCCGCGAGGCATAGCCGACCGCGCGCTTCCGAACGAAATCCTGTACGGCCGGTATGTAGAGCAGGGCGGGAACCAGTATCAGGACGACGAGGACAACGAGCAGTGCACGGAGCGTATATTTGATGACCTTTTTTAGCATTAAAATAGTGTCGTATGTCGTAATATCTTGTAATGCAAGACGTTGGCATATGATGGCATCCTTGGTTTTACGGGCTGCCCGTAAAATCGGGGCAAGTTACTAAAAATCCGATGATTGCACAACGGCAATTCCCCCGATAAACGGGCTTATTCGAGGTCTCAATCGTCTTTTTTGATTTCACCCTGCTGCCCGGGCGGCACCTTCGCGGCTGCCACAGCCGTTGCCGGAGGGCATATATCGCATATCCTCGCCGGACGCCGTGCCGCGCCTACCGGAAGAAGCTGACGAGCAGCATCACATTCAGGACGGTCACTACGGCCCCGATCCCGTAGAGCAGGTATTTGGTGAACCGCGAGTTCCGGTATTTGCCCATCACACGCTCCGAAGAGGTCAGGTGTACCTGCAGGAAGACCGTGAAGGGCAGCTGGATGCTGAGTATCATCTGGGAGTAGATAAGCCCTTTGAACGGGTCGCCGATCAGCAGGATGATCAGGAATGCGGCGACCAGCGAAACCATCACGCCCGTCCGGGAGTGGTTGTCCCTGATGTCGTAGGGCTCTTTGAATATCCCGGCGAAGATCGAGCCCGCGGCCATCCCCGAGGTGATCGTCGAGGAGATCCCCGCGAAGAGCAGGGCGACGGCAAAGATATGCGTCGCGCTTCGCCCCAGGAGCGGTTGCAGGAGCGAATCGGCCTGCTGCAACTCCTCCACGGGTGTTTTTGTCACGAAGAAGGTCGCTGCGGCCAGCAGGATCATCGCGCTGTTGATCGCCCAGCCCACCAGCATCGAGAAGATCGTGTCTGCGTACTCGTAGCGCAGTTGCCTGCGGATGACCGCGTCGTCGCTCAGGTTCCACTGGCGGCTCTGGATCACCTCCGAATGAAGGAACAGGTTGTGGGGCATTACCACTGCGCCCAATACGCTCATGATGATGACCATCGAACCTTCGGGGAACGAGGGCGTCACCCATGCCCGGGCGGCTTGCGGCCAGTCGATCGTCACCAGCGACAGTTCGTAGATGAACGACAGCCCGATGATCGAGACGAAGGCAATGATCCATTTTTCGATCAGCCGGTAGCTATTGGTGAAGAGCATGACGACCACGAACACGAGCACCAGCAGCGCGCCGATGCGCACCGGTACGCCGAACAGCATTTGCAATGCGATCGCCCCGCCCAGGATTTCGGCCAGCGAGGTGGAGATCGACGCCAGCACGGCCGAACCCAGCAACGGGCGCGACCATGCGGGTTTGAGGTATGCAGATGCCGCTTCCGACAGGCAGAGGCCCGTGGCGATGCCCAGGTGTGCGACGTTGTGCTGCAATACGATCAGCATCACGGTCGAGAGCGTCACCATCCATAGCAGCGTGTATCCGTATTGTGCGCCTGCGGCCAGGTTTGAAGCCCAGTTGCCGGGGTCGATGAACCCCACGGTGACGAGCAGTCCCGGGCCGATGTATTTGAAAATCTCCAACCCGCCCATCCGGGGCTTGTGATCCGGGCCGAAGAGTCGAGACCAGAATGACATAGTTACATAGTTTATTTCGGCCCGCAAAATAAGAAAAATAAATCGTTTTTACGGGTTGCCTGCCGGACAACTTCGTGCGGGCGCGTCAATTGCCGGCTCGGTTTTCGGTTATATGTGCAGGTGGAATAATTTGGCGATGCCCGTCACGACGATCTGCACGCCGACGCAGAAGGTGAAGAAGGCGACCATCTTGTTGATGACGATGCTGCCGCTGGTGCCGATTTTCCGTATGATGCGCTCGCCCTGCGACAGGAACAGGTAGAGGATCAGGCACATCAGCACGACTACCAGCGCGATGATCGCATAGGAGAGCAGCCCTTTGGCCCAGCCGTCCTTCATGCTCACCGAGGCCATCAGCGTCAGGATGACCGAGACGCTGCCCGGGCCGATGCTGATCGGGAAGGTGATCGGGTAGAAGACCTGCGATTCGAGGGCTATTTTGTGGAGCGGATTGACATCCTTGCCCTGCGCGTGCCCCACCGAGGAGTCCGAGTCGCTGAGCCATTGCAGGGCGGTGCGGCAGATCAGCAGCCCGCCGCCCAGCTGGATCACCGGCAGCGAGAGCCCGAAGAGCGTCAGCACGAAATGCCCGACGGCCAGGCTGCCCAGCCCGACGAGCAGATAGTCGGTGATGATCCTCCGGATGATCGACTTGCGGTCTTCATCGTCCAGCCCCGACAGAAGCCCGTTGACCAGGAAGCCCGCACCGACGGGGTTCGCCACCGGAAACAACGCCATGAAGGCGGATATGAACGTGAAAAGAAATCCTTCCTTTAACATCTTGGGGTTCGGAACTTTGTATTGTGGTGCGAAAGTCATCAATAACTATTCCAAACCTCCGGTATGTCCGCATAATATGTTCCGGGGCGCAAATTCGCGGGCGGCCTTTCCCCTGCTGCCGGTTCCCCCTGCTGCCGGCGGCAGCGCCCTGTCGCTGTCGCCGGGACGACGTGAGGCCGCCGGCTCCGGTTACGGAACTTTTTTCGGGTTCCTTTTCCTGCGGCCTTGCCCGCTGGCATTCGCTCCATGCCCGGGGAGCGGCGATGCTCCTTCGCAGGGCTTCGAATCCGGCTGTGTGCGGGGGCGTGCGGCGCCGCACGCCCCGGTGCGGATATTCCGGGCCGTATCCCGTGCCGGTTCTCCGCATCCGTCCCGAACACGTTGTGACGTGGTGCTCAGCGCATGATCCTGGCGGGCTCCACGGCCTCGTCCTCGGTATCGCCGGGGCTGAACTCCTTGTCTGCGAAGAGTTCGGCGAGCCCCGTGATCTGTTTCAGGCGCAGCAGTTCGTCGCGATCCATGCCGATGTGGCGCATGATCCACTGGTCGGACATCTGTGCCCGCGTCAGCTCGGCGACGATTTCGCTCATCAGCTCTACGTTGTGTGTGCCGCGCGCCCGGTTGTGGCGGATGGTCGAGGCCATGCGGTTCGAGATGTCCTTTTCGATCACCGCCACGGGCAGCAGGCCCCTCTCCCGTTCGTAGATGCGTTTCGACCGCTTGAGCACCAGGTAGCGGTGGTAGCCGTCCACCAGTTCGTAGAGATCCTTTTCGGCATCGTAATAACAAACGCACGGCATCGTGTAGCCGTCCTCCCAGATCGACAGCTCCAGCAGTTTCATTTCGGGCGGGGCTACGACGTTGGGGTTGTAGCTGTTCGCCACGACTTTCTCCACCGGCACGGCCCTGACGTCATAGACAGGGCTCCGGTACGTTGCTTTTGTCGGAGGGTTGCAGTAACGATTCATATTTTTCCATGATTTTATTTCGGCGCTGCGTCTCGCTTTTGTTCGGCGAGAATCCCATGTATTTGCAGGCATGGTCGTTCTTCAGGATGCAAATGCAGATCCGCTTGAACGTCGGCAGCCGGCTGAATTCGGGCAGGTCTATGTCGTCGAGGTATTCCATGCGCACCGGACGTTTGTCCGTCCGGTAGGCGCTCTTGCCGCCGATTTCAATCCGGATTCCCGCCCTTTGCAGCTTTGCGATGGTTTCGTCGGGGAGGCACCCGCCCTTCTCGCGCCAGAAACGGATGCTTACGGAGAGCTTTTCGAGGTAGTTGCTCCGTGTCCGCTCCGGGAGCGTCGAGAGCAGGAAGTGCATGTAACCTTCCCAGGTCATCCCTTTCGGCAGCTTGACCGATTGCCAGCCGGCGGCGGCCGTCCGGCCGTACAGCGCCGCGAAGTTGGCGCCGTTGACCCGGCCGATCATGCGGCCCCACGTGTCCGGGTCGATGGCCTTGTAGAGATGCAGGCTCGAAATCGCCTGCGAGATGAAAGGGCTGGCTACGCGTTGGCTCTCCAGCGGTACGCCGGCCATGTAGAAGAGGTCGTAAATACGGTTGTAGGGCCAGCCGAACCGGCCGTTCGCCGTCCAGATGTCGGTCGTGAGCCAGTCGTAGAGCGGGTAGGCGTTGCAGATTCCGCCGCCGACCCATTGGCGTATCCACCGCTTGCCCGAAAATCGGTGGTGGTTGCGGTCGCTGTATATGGTGCGCCAGCGGTTGAAACTCTCCTGCGTGCGGATGCCGATCAGGCAGCACGTGCGTGCCGCCCGGTTGCGGGCGTGGAGCCACTCGGCAAAGCAATTCTGGAATTCGTAGTCCCACATGTCGTCCCTGAAGAACGGGAAGTCGCGGTGCGTGAGGCAGTCCGCAGGCATCTCTCGCACCCACAGTTCCCGCTTGGACTCTTCCCACGGCCTCCAGTACTGCTGGAACATCGAGGTGCAGGTCAGCACCTTGAACGGCACGCAGACCCGGTAGACGTCGAGTATGTCGGCGTTCGCGGCCAGCGTCCGGTTGACATAGTCGACCGTGTCGCGGTACTGTATCTCGTAGTCCATGTGGAATACCCCGATGCGGCGTTTCAGATGGTGCCGCCGTATGTAGTCGATGCACAGGTTGAGCAGCACGCCGCTGTCCTTGCCGCCCGAGAAGGAGACGTAGACGTTGTCGAAGAGATCGAATACGGTTTTCAGCCGTTGCTGTGTCCGCTCGTAGACGTTCATGGCTGCGGACGTTTATTGTCGTACTGCATCGCGACGTATTGCTTCCACTCCCGGATTGCGGCGAACCCCTCGGTGCGGAATATCTCCGCATGGCGGATCAGCGTGACGGAACGTATCGTATAGTCGCGGCCATAATACCGGACGACCTCCCGCAGGAACCGCGCGAGCAGCTGCGGGTCGTCGCCCGAGACATAGTAGTTGTTGATCCTTGCGATCCCGTTGTCGGTAATCTCCACCGGCACGAATCCGTAGACATTTTCACCTTCCCAGGCGACGAACCACGTATGCGAACGCGAAGTCCAGAACGGATAGTTGTTGTTCTGGCGCAATACGCTGCGCCGCATGACCAGAGGTGCGACGAGTGTGTAAAGGCGCGGGGAGGTTCCGTCCAGTTTTTCGATTGTCATATTCCCGATGCCGCACTTGCGGACTGAATATTGTATATTTGCGACTGAATGTGTTGGGTACGTGGGTTGTCATCACAAATATAAAAAATTACGCCCGTTTTCTCAAATTTTTCGGCCTCGGGGATAGATGTTTCGATCCGGTTCCCGTCCGGAAAGCACCGCCGGAAACCTGTAAAAACGACCGGGGAAGCCCCGGCGGGAAATTCAACCCCGGCTTTCCATGCTGTCTGCCGAGGGGTTGACGGTCACCACGTCCTGCTCTATCTGCCGCTGCGTGGGCGACCCGTCTTCGGTGGCGGGGGTGATGGGGCCGCCTTCGGCGAGTATGTCGTCGGGGGTGATCTGGGTGACGGGGATTCCCTGCATGCCTTGCGGTTGCTTTACGGCAGCCTGAGTGGCCTCTTGTCTGCGGGACGGATGGTGTTGGACGGTGTTTTTCATCGGTTCTTTTTTGGGAAGAGTGCTGCAAAGGTCGTACCGCGATGGGGAAGGGCGTCGCTGAAGGCACCGAAGTCCGGCATGCTGGGCTTCGTCCGTGGTTTTCTCCTTTTCCCGTTGGCTGTACCCTGGGCATGGCTGTCCGTTGTGGCAGGAAGCCGTGAGTTTCCACCGCCCGAGGCGTACCATGCTTCCCGGCGTTGGCGTACCGTTTCGCCGACACCTACCCGGGTGGGGCGTCAGCAGGCTGGCGCGTGCGGGGCTGGTCATTATTTTCTGCCTGCCGTTCGAGGCCATGTGGAGCTATTTC
>OMGT01000055.1_pt1 | contig 89145 bp, 69 predicted proteins | sample 1646101 | NCBI WGS metagenome assembly OMGT01 (sample SAMN05578593, study PRJEB25193) | human gut metagenome | biome: Human Microbiome; feature: human-associated habitat; material: feces | host: Homo sapiens | place: USA:Birmingham | reverse complement strand
GCCTTGCAAAAGCAAGCCTTCCGGCGGCTGGGAGAACATTGAAACACATGCCGGGACAGCAATGCCGTCCCTCTTGAAGGAAGCAAGCCCTGCGGGCTTGTTAATGTGTTATAATAACCTCACGCCGCAAGGCGGAAGCCTTGCAAAAGCAAGCCTTCCGGCGGCTGGGAGAACATTGAAACACATGCCGGGGTTTCGAGAGCTGTTCCGGCGGCTGGGGAAAATCCGCCGCGGGCTTACTGTGCCTGCAGAGCGGTTGCATAAAAAAGTGGGAAACACCACAATAATACCATTGTATGAAAGGAAGGGGAAAACCATGCTGAATATCGGAGCACATTTGTCTGCCTCCAAGGGATTCCTGCATATGGCGCAGGAGGCCGTTTCTATCGGAGCAAATACATTCCAGTTCTTTACGAGAAACCCGCGCGGGTTTGCCGCTAAGGATATCAACCCGGAGGATATTAAGCAGTACCATGAATATATAAGCGATAAGGGCTTTGCGAAGATTCTGGCGCATGCGCCCTACACCTTGAACGCCTGCTCTGCGGACGCGCACACGCGCGAGCTTGCGGGCATGATTATGGAGGACGACCTCAAGCGCATGGAATACGTTCCCGGCAACTACTATAATTTTCATCCGGGCAGCCATGTCAAGCAGGGCGCTGAGGTGGGAATCAAAATGATTATTGAGCTGCTGAACCGCATTTTAAAGCCGGAGCAGACGACTACCGTGCTGCTGGAAACCATGGCCGGAAAGGGAAGCGAGGTCGGGCGGACCTTTGAGGAGCTGCGCGCAATCATTGACGGCGTGGAATTAAAGGATAAGCTCGGCGTGTGCCTCGACACGTGCCATGTCAACGACGCGGGCTACGATGTGGTGAACAATCTCGACGGCGTGCTGGATGAGTTCGACCGTATAATCGGGCTTGAACGGCTTTATACCGTGCATCTCAACGACAGCAAAAACCCGTTCGGCAGCCATAAGGACAGGCACGAAACGATTGGTAACGGGCATATCGGCCTGGAGGCACTTTCAAGCGTCATCAACCATCCAAAGCTGAAAGGCCTGCCGTTTTATTTGGAAACGCCGAACGATTTGGACGGCTACGCACAGGAAATCAAGCTGCTGCGCGGGCTGTACCGTGAAGGCTGAGAAATAGCGGAATAGAAATTTTTTTGCAGGCCGTCGGAGGCAAACCGGCGGCCTTTTTTCTGTTTAATTCCACAGAAGGTTTTAGAAACAGGCAAAATAAGATAAAATGAAACACAAGCTTTTTAGAAAGGATTTGTTTCGCATTTGAATAATACAAAGGAAGAACTTTTGGAATTAAGAAAAAAAGTCATGGAGAACGAGTTCTCCAGAATGAACGATATGCAGAAAAAAGCCGTGTTTAAAACGGAAGGGCCCCTATTGATTCTCGCGGGTGCCGGCAGTGGCAAAACGACGGTGCTCGTCAACCGTATCGCAAGTATATTAAAGTACGGCAAGGCGTATGAGAGCGACCTGATTCCACAGGATTTTACGCAGGAGGAGCTTGAACGCCTGAACGCGGCGGCACAGGGGAACGGGCCGCTTGACGATGAGCTTGCCGCGCGCCTTGCGGTTTATCCGCCCGCTCCATGGCAGATTCTTGCCATAACCTTTACGAACAAGGCGGCGGGTGAGCTTAAGGACCGCCTGAACGCCCGCATTGGGGAAGGCGGGGGAGATATCTGGGCGGCCACGTTCCATTCGGCATGCTCCAGGATGCTTCGCCGGTTCGGCGACCGCATCGGCTATACGCGGAATTTTACTGTCTATGATACGGACGACCAGCGCCGCCTGATGAAGGACTGCCTGAAAACGCTCAATTATGACGAAAAAATCCTGCCGCACCGCAGCGTGCTCGCGGAGATATCCCGCTGCAAGGACAGGATGGTTTCGCCTGACGAGCTAAAGGCTTCGGCGGGCAGCGACAACCGGCTTGTTTCCATCGCCAAGGCGTACGCGCTTTATCAGGAGAGGCTCAAAGCCTCCGACGCGATGGATTTTGACGATATCCTTTGCAACTCGGTAAAGCTGTTTGAACAGGCACCCGACGTTTTGGAGCTTTACCAAAGGCAGTTTCGCTACATTATGGTAGATGAATACCAGGACACCAACCGGGTTCAATACCGCTTTGTTAAGATGCTGGCAGAGAAAAACGGAAATATCTGTGTGGTCGGGGACGACGACCAGAGCATTTACAAGTTCCGCGGCGCGACGATTGAAAACATATTGAGCTTTGAAACAACATACGAAAACGCCTGTGTCATAAGGCTTGAGCAGAACTACCGCTCTACGCAGAACATTCTTGACGCCGCGAACGGCGTGATTAAGAATAACAAAGAGCGCAAAGGCAAAACGCTCTGGACGCAGAACCCGCAGGGGGATAAAATCGTTCTGCGCAGCTGTATGTCGGAGCGCGACGAAGCCTCTTTTATCGCGGATACGATTCTCGACGAGGTGTCAAAAGGAAGGAAATATTCCGATTTTGCCGTTCTGTACCGCATGAACGCGCAGTCGAACTCAATTGAACAGAGCTTCAGCCGCAGCGGCGTGCCGTACCGCTTAATCGGCGGGCACCGTTTTTATGACCGCGAGGAAATCAAGGATATCCTTGCGTATCTTCAGTTCATCAACAACCCCTCCGACGATATCCGGCTGAGGAGGATTATCAACAAGCCAAAGCGAGGGATTGGGGATACTACGGTAAATAAGGCGGCGGACATCGCCGCTGTCAATGGCGACAGCCTGTACGAGGTGATTAGCCGCAGCGATGAAAACGCCCCGCTCCAGCGCGCGGCGAATAAGCTCAACGATTTCTGCACGATGATGGACGGCCTGATTGCTCTTTCGCAGCGGGAAGACGTATCGATTGAGGAAATTTACAGCGCTGTTCTTGAACGCACCGATTATATCAGCTGGCTGAAAAAGGAAAAAGAGGACAGCGACAACCGCATCGAAAACATAGACGAGCTGCTCTCCAATATTTTAAAATATGAAGAGGACAACGGCGAAGAGGCGAGCCTTTCGGGCTTTTTGGAGGAAATCGCCCTGTTTACCGATATTGACAATTATGATACGCAGGCCGACAGCGTCGTACTGATGACGCTGCATTCGGCGAAGGGGCTGGAATTCCCCGTTGTGTTTATCCCGGGTATGGAGGACGGTATTTTCCCCGGAAACCAGTCGATGCTGATGGAGGAGGAACTGCAGGAGGAGCGCAGGCTTGCCTATGTTGGAATAACCAGGGCAAAGGAAAAGCTGTACTTGCTGCATGCCTCCGAGCGCATGATGTTCGGTATGACGCAGAGGAACCGCGTATCCCGTTTTACCAATGAAATTCCGGCAGAGCTGCTCGAAATAAGCTCCTCCTTTGTAAGAAAGCAGCCGCAGCAGGGCTCGGTACCCACCGCCTACCAGAGCCGCACCTCAGGCTTTGCCTCTCACACGAGCGCAAGGAGCGCAGCGTCCTCCGGACAGGCAGCCGCGCAGAAGCTCAAGGCGGGCGACAGCGTCCGGCACAAGGCGTTTGGCCAGGGACTCATCGTAAACGCTGTCCCAATGGGCAACGACACGATGCTTGAGATTGCGTTTGAAAGCGTTGGGACAAAACGGATTATGCAAAACTTTGCAAAGCTCGAAAAAATATAAAAAGCAAGGCCCGTTTCTCATCATTTTGAGCAGCGGGCCTTTTTACAATTAAAAATATACAGTAGGGCAAAAACCAAATAAAATATGCTGTTATAATTACACAGGCTGCGTACAAGGGCAATGGAAATGTATTCTGCGTCTGGGCAGCGCCGCTTTGTACGGCCTGTGCTTTCCATTTTCTGGCCCATGGAAAAACGTGGGAGCTAAAAAATCAGTTTAGATTGTACGGGGAAAATTTAATATATTAAATATAGGAAAACAGTTGGGCTAATTCTGCATATGGCATAAAATAGAAAGAGCACAGCTTTTTAAGGTTCCGCAACCGCCCTGTTGCCAGACATTTAAATTTGTCACAATAAAAGCAATCCTCCATACAATATTAGTAAAGCTAATAAGGGAGGATTTTTTTATGGCTGAAACAGCATTTACCGCTGCTACGTGCGGCGGCGACGACACAGGATGCGCAAAAGAAGCAGTTTGTATAGATGCTTACAGGGTTTATGACAGCTGCGGAGACAAAGATTGCCTGGAGGACTTAAAGGTACTGTTTTGCGATACGGCACAGTGCATGATAGACAAGGCGAGCAACGTTAGAATCAGAGACGTGGATGTTATCACCGTATATATCGACTTGGAGCCGGTTCCGTTCCATAAGGGCTTTTACTCTGTGGATATGACGTTCTTCTTTGATGTAGAGCTCGACGTATTCATGCAGCCAGCAGCTATGCCAATGTGTGTGAAGGGGCTTAGTATCTTCAACAAGAAGGTTATCCTTTACGGCAGCGAGGGCAACGTCAAGATATTCAGCTCTGACTTCACGATGGACGATCCGGATGTGCAGAACGCCCCGGTCAGGAACCTGCCGAAGGCAAGTGTCCAGGTCGCAAAGCCAATAGGCCTTTCCGCTAAAATCTGCCAGCGCAGGGAACCCTGCGTACCGTGCTGCAGGATTCCCGACTGTATCTCCTGCCGATACGGCGGCCCTGTCCCGGGCAACGGCGGCGAAAAAGACGTTTATATTACAATCGGCATCTTTACGATTGTCCAGATCGAGCGGAACGTCCAAATGCTCGTTCCCGCGTATGATTTCTGTATTCCGGAAAAAGAATGCACAACGTCTTCAGATAACCCGTGTGAAATGTTCAGCAGGCTCGACTTCCCGACAGACGAGTTCTTCCCGCCGAAGGTTTCTGACTTAAACGGGGATGAATGCGGCTGCTGCAGGCCGAAAAACTGAATACCAAAGGCTTAAAAAGCCGCAGGCAGCGCCTGCGGCTTTTTTTTTCTTTGGATATTTTTAAAAATACACGACGCTATATTGCCCCAGCTGCACCTATCCGGACAGACGGAGCATCTGCGGGCGCGCAAACAGGCTGCTGCCTGAAACGGCCGCTTGAAAATATCCTCCGGTACAACGTGCGGGCCGAGCCGTACGTTGCTGCGAATTCCAGCAGTGCCATGGTGTGGCTCTTCTTTACTTTTCCAATTTATGTCCACAATCAGGACAGTGGGGCTTTACGTTATTCTCTTGTTCACTTTTTTGGGAATCCGTTATGTATTCGCTTTAACATTGCACCACCTTAAACACGTGATGTAATCCACACCGCCGCGTGGACGGTGACTGTACGGTATTCGGCTCTGTATTTTTTATTGATTTTATAGATGAAAATCCTCTTATATCTTCTTATAAACCTTCATAAAGGAATAGCGCAATCCTTGCAGCTCAAGACTTTCCGCCGTTTCTACTTAAATCTTACCATATCTCTTTATAAGTACTTTTTGTAAGCGCAGGCGTCAAAAAAGTGTCAAGAAAAATTGTTATGTTACGCTGTCAAAACGCATTTTAGGTGGGTACATAGATAATGTGCTCCCGCATTAAAAATGTTTCTCTAAAGCCGCTTGTATCAAAATTCTTTCTGCTCCTACTGCGAAACAAATAATCTTCACGACAAACTGGAATTTGTTAATTTAATTATCTTTCTCTTCAAATGGCTTGTTCCATGAGCCAATCTCAATAAGATTCCCCTCAGGGTCTGCAATATAACAGGTTCTCTGCCCCCAAGGTTCAGTTGTTGGGACTAATACTGATATAGCACCCTTAGCGATTGCTTTTTCATACTCTAGGTCTACTTCCTCAAATGTATCTACATACAAAGCAATTTCAAAATGTCCATTATTTCCTTTAATATACTCATACTTTGCAGAAGTCATTTTCTCAAAATCTTTTCGTCCAAACAGAAGAAATAAAGTGCCATCTTTAACAAGATATACATTGCCAGCATCTTCGCTTTCTTTAATTTCAAAGCCAAGTACATCTCTATAAAAGCGTATCATTTTAGCCATATCATTTACAAACAATCCAAAACCATCTAATCTCATAGTATTATCCTCCATAAATTCTTATTTGTCACTTTGCCGCAAAATATAAATTCCCTGCCGGCTATTGCTCACGAGTCCTATTCACAAATTTTTTTCATGTTACCACAACATATTATGGGTACCTATTTGGCAAAATGGGCAGAGGGCTTGGGATACTTACCAATAAATAATTTTACGGAAGAGGGTACCCTCTTCCTATGTTTGCTCTTCAATTTTTTCGCCACAAAAGTTGAAACGGAAAAGAACGGAAACGGATAAGTCGCATTCTATTGAACTGATACGAATAATCGTACTCAGCAAAAATAAGTAACCGTATCTTCTTGTTTGTTTTTATAAGTCCTGATAGAGTGCGGGCGTCAAAAAGGCTTCAAATCATATCAGCAACCTGCTAATATTAGAACGAACAAGGCCCTACAAGTCAGCATTTATGCGGCTTTCTAGCATTTCACACTTTTTGTTAGTTCAAAATCAAATACTATTTTTTATTCTTTATTCTTTATTTCAATCCACACCGCCGCGTGGACGGTGACTGAAAGCGGCGTAAACTTATTGCAGGCAAAACGCATTTCAATCCACACCGCCGCGTGGACGGTGACCCCGTAGGGGGTCACCCCTTTGCGGTTAGAGATGTATTTCAATCCACACCGCCGCGTGGACGGTGACCGAAAAGGATACGAACAATTTGATGGAAATAGACGATTTCAATCCACACCGCCGCGTGGACGGTGACCAAACTTAACCTTGGCGGGTCAGCGCAGGGAAATATTTCAATCCACACCGCCGCGTGGACGGTGACAGCAAAAAAAGCTAAAAAGGGAGACAATTTTATGCTCATTCCGTGCAAAGTCTACAGTTGATGCTTCTTTTTTTATATATTACCATATCAATATTCAAATTCCAAGCCTTAATTTAGGTGCGAACCTGCCGATGCTTTTCTGTGAGCTTATAGTTCGCACAAGCAAAAAACGGTCATTGCGGTTAATTGCAAGAAAAGAAACTATTATGACAGAGATAAAAAAGCGGCAGCGGCTATTTATTTTAAAATAATACAGGCGACTCCGATAAAAGGATAGAAAGCCATCGGCAAAAGTAAAGCAGAGGAGCAGGTGAAGCACAGCCAGCAGTGAAAGCAGATTAGGTTGTAATCGTCATATTACTGCAGAGTTGTGCTTGTCGGCATTATAACCAACCCAGTGATGAAGGGATTAAGCAGTGGCAAACTTGCAATGAGGTATAAGGAGGAGTGACAGCGGGCCTTGGAAAAAGTTTTGTTTTATGCCCCTGAGCGGTCGGCCTGTTCAGATGACATGCCGGTTCATTGGTGTGGCGGAATATCTTTCAGCTATTTAGGACAAAAAAAGCCCCCTGCTAATGGCAGGGAGCGTTTTAATACCAGCATAATTATAGCGTTCCGTTTACGACGAGGACTACCAATACGCAGGTTGCAAGCAGTAAGCCTGCGGCAATCAAAATACCGATGCTGACCTTGCTTCTCGGTTTGTCGCCTGATGGGTTTTGGGGAATAAGGTTTGCTTTGCGCAATCCTAGGACTACAGGCTTGTAAAGCAGTAAAATCAAGGCTGTGTTAAGGCCGGTTTTTACGAGGTTGAACGGTAGGAACGCAGGCAAAAGCAGCGCAGCGATGGCCTCGCGCGAAACGTTCATATAAAAAGGCGTAATCAGGTAATTCCACAAAAGCATCGCGCCGGTCATAAGCAGGGAGCCAGTAACAAGCCCCAGCACGGCGCCCGACATGGTGTGCTTTTTTTTGTAAAAAAAGGCGGCGGGGCAGACAAAGCATAGGCTGGCAATCGCGTTCATAATAAAGCCAAGCCATCCCGTGGTGCTGATGGTGAACATCTCGACCAGTGCCACGCAGACGCTGATTGCAGCGCCGGACAGGGGGCCGAAGATAAACGCGGCGATTGTGATGACGACGTTCTTTACTTCCAAATCGAGGAACGGCAGGAAGGCCGGAATCCGGAAAAAAGCGACGCACAGGAAAGAAAGCGCCGTCAAAAGCCCCAGTATCGCGAGCTTTTTGAGCCGATACGATTGTTCGCCGGCTTTTTTGATGGTGTGTGCTTGATTTTCTTGCATGAAAGCATCTCCTTTTCTGCCGCCTTTGAAACAAAAAAAGCCCCGCAGGTAATCTGCGAGGCAATAACGCTTAATATAATAAGCGCGCATCTTCTTTCATCCGGACTTTACCGTCGGCTTTGGAATTACACCAAATCAGCTTTCGCTTGCGGGCTTTGCGCTTGACACGCTTACCGCCGGTGGGGAATTGCACCCCGCCTCGAAGACAGCATTTATGATATTGTATGCGGAAAACCGTTTGTGTGCTTTCCGCATTTTTATTATAGCATGCTGGTTGAAATTGTCAACAGCTATAGCCTCTGGTCTAGTTCGTCAAGCGTGAGATTATAAGCCGGCAGCATTTCCTCCATAAAAATTTGGAGCTCGGGCATATCAATCAGAGCGAGGGATTCTGAAACGGACTGCTTTGCCTTTGTAAATTCCAGGTTGCCCATACGAATTTCTTCCATGCATTTAATCAGCGCGGAAAGCTTGTCCGCAGCCTTTACATAGCTCCAAAGCGTTTCATCCTGCGCCTGCTTTGTAAAGAAAGGCTCATATTCGGCGCGCAGATAGTCCGGGAGCATCCCCAGCAGCTTTTCTGCCGCTACGGCCTCAACCTCCCTGTAGGCGTCCTTAATCTGCGGATTAAAGTACTTCACCGGCGTGGGCATGTCGCCCGTTATGATTTCCGTACAGTCGTGAAACAGCGCAAGCGCCGCCGTGCGCTCGGGTTCGGTATTTTTCCCCAGGCGCTTTTTACCGATGAGCGCCAGCGCGTGCGCAATTACAGCGACCTCAAGGCTGTGCTCACTGATATTTTCCTTCCTGGTGCTGTTCATAAGCCCCCAACGGTCGATATATTTCATTCTGGAGAGCATCGCAAAGAAGCTGCTTTCTGCCAAAATAACACCTCATTTTTCTTTTGCTGTAACTATTCTACAACAATTTTTTAAGAGTTTGTGACAAAACTATTAATTTATTACTTTGTCGGAATAACAGGTGCAATCGCCGTCGGATTGTGGTATAATACCATAGTTATATTGTGTACAAGTCGGCTTTATTTTTATAAATACAGGCGGATGGAAGGGGTTCATTCCAGACATTTCCGGCTTGTTTTCGTTAAAATATATAAGGCGGTGGACATATGAAAGCGGCACGGCTGCCCTCTCCAGCAGGAAAGAAAAGATATTGGCATAAAGCGTTTTTATTAGGCCTTTGTCTTTCTTTTTTATTTTTCCTCCCCTTTTTGATTTACGACCAGGGATTGTTTTTATATTACGGCGACTTTAACGTCCAGCAGATTCCCTTTTACCAGATGATTCACGACAGTATTCGTTCAGGTAATTTAGGATGGAGCCATACGACCGATTTGGGCGCGAACATTGTTGGTTCTTATTCCTTTTACCTGCTGGGCAGCCCGTTTTTCTGGCTGACGCTGCCGTTTCCAAGCGAGGCGGTTCCTTACCTGATGGCGCCCCTTCTCATGCTTAAATTTGCATGCGCGTCGCTTTCCGGTTATGTTTTTCTGAAACGTTACGTGCGCAACAGGGATTTGGCGGTCATTGGCGGGCTTCTATACGCTTTTTCCGGATTTTCTATCTATAACATATTTTTCAACCATTTTCACGAAGCAATCGTCGTATTCCCGCTCCTTTTGGCGGCGGTCGACGAATATATGTATAACAGGCGGCGCGGCGTGCTTGCTATTGCCGTTTTTGCCAGCTGTGCGTTCAACTATTATTTCTTTGCCGGCCAGGTCGTCTTTGTACTGATATACTGGATTGTGCGTATGGTTTCCGGCAGCTTCCGTATTACGCTGCGCGATTTCCTGCGTATGGCGGCTGAGGTGCTCATCGGCTTTGGCGCGTCGGCGGTGATACTCGTGCCTTCGGTGCTCGCCGTGCTGCAAAATCCGCGCGTCGACAGCGCGCCGAACGGCTGGGGCGCTTTGCTTTACGGCTCCGAACAGCGCTATATCCATATTTTGGAAAGCTTCTTTTTCCCGCCGGATATTCCCGCGCGGCCAAACTTTACGCCGGATTCCAACGCAAAGTGGGGTTCTGTAGCCGCATGGCTGCCGTTGTTTTCCATGACGGGCGTTATCGCGTTCCTGCAGGCAAAAAAGCACACAAACTGGCTGAAAAGGCTAATCGTTACGTTGTTTATTATGGCGTTTATCCCAATCCTCAACAGCCTGTTCCAGCTTCTTAATTCTTCTTATTATGCCAGATGGTTCTATATGCTTACGCTTATGATGTCGCTTGCGACCGTAATATCGCTGGAGAACAGCAAAACGGACTGGCGCAGGGCGCTTACCTGGACGGGTTCGATTACGGCGGTCATTCTTGTGGCCATCGGCCTTATGCCGAATACGACGGAAGCGCAGACCGGGGAAACGGTAACGACCTACGGGCTGATGCAGTATCCCGACCGTTTCTGGGCCTACGGCGCGGTAGCGCTTGTAAGCCTTGCGGTGCTGGCGCTGCTTCTCAAGCTGATGCGTAAAAACAGGAGGAAATTTATCCGTTATACGTATGTGTGCGTCGGCATTATTTCCGTATGCTATTCGTCCTACCTGCTGATTTTGGGAAAAACGCAGGGCTACAATTCACATGAGTTCATAATTCCGCACGTGCTCAATAAGGGCGGCGAAATCGACCTGCCTGACACGAACAGCGCGAGAAGTGATTTTTATAAAACAATGGACAACACGGCGATGTTCTGGCAGATTCCGTCTATTCAGGCGTTCCACAGCATCGTGCCCGGCTCCGTTATGGATTTTTATCCCTCCATCGGTGTGACGCGCGACGTCGGTTCCCGTCCGGAAACGGACGTCTACGGCTTGCGCTCGTTTACCTCGACCCGCTGGCTGTTCGACTACAAGTTCGACGGCGACAGCTTTACGGACGAAAATAACGATACGGCAATGCCCGGCTGGAATTATTACGATACGCAGAACGGATACGACATCTGGGAAAACGAATACTATATCCCGATGGGATTCACGTATGACAAGTTTATTAATGTGGAAAAATACAAGAGCTGCCCGGAAAGCAGCCGCCACCTGCTCTTGCTCAAGGCGATGACCCTTACCGACGGGCAGCTTGAAAAGTACGCCGATATTACCGGCGGAAGCAGCTACGGCGGAAGCTTCACCTATAGCGAGGAGCAGTATAAAGAGGACTGCCTTGCGCGCAGGGAAACCACCTGTACAAATTTTGTGTATGACAGCAAGGGCTTCAGCGCGCAGATTGATTTGAGCGGCAAGGGCGACCAGCTGGTGTTTTTCAGCGTCCCGTATGAGGACGGCTGGAGCGCGGCGGTAAACGGCGAGTCGGCCGATATCGAAAAGGTAAACGTCGGCTTTATGGCAATCCGCGTACCGGGCGGCCAGGTAAGCGAAATCAGGTTCAATTACGAAACGCCGGGGCTTAAAACCGGAATGGCTATAACGGGCGCGTGCTTCCTTGCGTTTGCCGTTTATATGCTGTTTTTCCGCGGAAAACGCCCGGATGAGACAAAAAAGAAACAAACCTACCGTATTATGAGAAAAATGAAGGCAAAAAAGGTTCCCGCCGCTTTAGCGGGCGGCCAGGCGCTGCAGCCCGAAGAGGAGCTGTCGCCGCAGGCAAGGGAGCTGCTTGAAGAAATAGAGCAGGAAGAAAAACAGGGGAACCCCGGCAAAGAATAAACCCTTATTTGAAAAGAGGTAATGCGTTATGTCATTTGGAGAACACATTTTAAAATATAAGGACGATATCTTGAAAGACCTAAAGGAGCTTATTGAGATTCCGTCCGTGTCGGCGGACGGACACGAGCTGCCCGCGCAGGCGCTCGGCTGGATGCTCAAAAAAGCCGAATCCTTCGGGCTTGATACGAAAAACGTGCTCGATTTCGCGGGACACGCGCAGTACGGCAGCGGCGGGAAGCTCTGCGCCGTTTTGACGCATCTGGATGTGGTACCCGCTGCGACCGGCTGGACCTCCAAGCCGTTTGAGCTGACACAGAAGGACGGCCGCCTTTACGGCAGGGGCGTTGCCGACGACAAGGGCGCCGCCATTGTTGCGCTCTACTGCCTAAAGGCGCTTAAGGATATGGGCGTGGAGGGGAAAAATACCCTGCGCGTTATCTTCGGCACGACCGAGGAGGTCGGCATGGAGGACATGAAGACGTATTTCAGCGTGGAGCCGCTGCCAGAAATGGGCTTTACACCGGACGCGGAATACGGCGTATGCCGCTGCGAAAAGGGAATTTTGCAGGTGGAGGTTGTCGCCTCTACACATGACGGGACGACCCTGACGGAATTCAAGGCGGGCGAGGCGGTCAATTCTGTGCCTGACATGGCGTACGCGCTGCTTGACTGCTCGGAAAACGACGACCATCAATTAAACCGCTTTGCGGACGCTAAGGACGGGGCGTTTGAATTTAAATATACAATCGACGGGATGATGATTATCTCAAAAGGAAAGGCCGCGCACGCTTCTGAGCCGGAAAAGGGCTTTAATGCCGCGACCCATCTGATTGATTTGCTTACGTCCCAGTTCGGGCATTCTGTGCTCGGCAGCATACCCGCTTTTATCGATTCAAAAATAGCGACAGAAACAAACGGCAATTCCATGGGGCTTAAGATGCGCGATTCCGCGTCGGGAGCGCTTACGCTCAACGTCGGCATGGTTACGATAACGGAAAATACCGCAAAGGCGACGCTCGACATCCGCTACCCCGTCACAATGGACGGAGACCTGGTGCTGGAGCGCGTGGAGGCGGCGGCAAAGTCCGAGGGGCTTTCCGTTAAGCTGCTAAGCCATATGAAGCCGCTCAACATCGACAAGGATTCCGAGCTGGTAACGATTTTAAAGGACGCTTATAAAGAAGTGACAGGGGAGGACGCACGCGTTTACCCGACGGGCGGAGGAACCTACGCGCGGGCGATGGCTGGGCGCGGTGTTGCGTTCGGTCCCGTATTTGAAGGGGAGGACTGCCGCCTGCACAACGCGGATGAATCGATGTCCCTCGACCATTACCTGAAGCACGCTGAAATCTGCCTGGAGGCGATGTACCGGCTGTTAAACGCTTAGTTATATTTTTTATTGTAAAGGGGTGTAGGCATGAAAGCGGAGGGAATCATCAAGAGGCAGGCAAAGGCGCGTCTGTCGCAGGATAACTGGTGCAAGGCGGTAGCGGCGTTTGTTTTTCTTGTATGCGCGTGGCTGGTGTCGAATACAGTCCTGCAGGTTGCCTATTTTATAAACGGCGGCGATTTAAACGCGTTGTCGGCTAATCCGCAGGCGCATTCAGGAGAGCTTTTAAGCCTTATGCTGATTGAGCTGCTTGCGCTGGTGGTTCTTGTGGTGTTTTCGCCTATATTGGTTGGATATATCAAATGGAACGATGCGCTCGCCAAGGAGCAGGATACGGATTTTTCCGTTCTTTTCTCCGGTTTTTCCGATGCGGAAACTTATAAAAGGTCTGTTTCGCTCTGTATTCAGCTTTTTCTCCGGTATCTATTCTGGGGGATAGTCTGTGCTGTCCCGGCGGCGGCCGCCCTATCTAATTTCATGTTTTCCGCGCAGAACGAACCGGGCTATTCCGCTGCGAATTATACAGTAATGAACGGGGTATTCGCGGTAATTTTTATTATCACGGGCGTTATTTTGTGGGTATTTCTTACCTCCCGCTATTTTCTGGCGGTATACATATTTATCGATGGGCAGGGGGAACTGCCCGCCAGGGCCTGCATCAAGCATTCCGTGCTGATGATGAAGCGCAACACAATACGTTATGCAAAGCTCCTGCTTTCCTTCCTGCCCTGGTTTTTGCTGTGCTTTTTTGTGGTTCCCGCGCTGTATGTCATTCCGTATTTTGGGGCGTCCTGCGCGGTCAGTGCCAAATGGATGCGCGCGCCCGCGCAGGAGGGCTTTTAATGCTGGTTTCATTATGCGTGATTGCTTATAATGAGGAAAAGGCCCTTCCCAGGCTGCTTGACGATATCCGTTTACAGGACTATCCCCATGGGGATATCGAGGTCGTTTTTGTGGACGACATATCCACTGACGGCACAAAGGCCGTAATGGAGTCGTTTGCAAAGGAGCAAAACGGTTTTTGCCGCGTAATAATACAGGATAGCCCGAAAAATTTACAGGCCGCCGCTTGGAATACGGCTATATTGGCTGCAAACGGAGATATTATTATCCGCGTAGACGCGCACGCTTCTATCCCGGAGAATTTTGTCAGCGCAAATGTAAAGAATATCAGGGAAGGGGAAGCTGTCTGCGGCGGAGGGCGGCCAAACAGGGCAGAAAAGGAAACGCCGTGGCAGATGACGCTGCTTGCACTGGAGGAATCCCTTTTTGGAAGCTCCATTGCGAAATACCGCAGGCAGCAGAAGGAAAAACAGGAGGTAAGCTCCATTTTCCACGGCGCTTACAGGGCGGAGGTTTTTGCAAAGGCCGGAGGCTTCAATGAAGACCTCGGAAGGACGGAAGACAACGAGCTGCATTACCGGATTCGTAAGGCCGGCTACCGGATAAGCAGCTGTCCCGACATCGTATCGTACCAGAACGTACGGGCGACCCTTGCAAAAATGCTCCGGCAGAAATACGGCAACGGAATGTGGATTGGGCTGACGCTCGGCGTATGCCCCCGCTGTCTTTCCTATTTCCATTTCGCGCCGTTGGGGCTTGTCGGCGCGCTCCTTATTTTCGGCGTGCTTGCCGTATGCGGTGTTACTTTGCCGCTTATTCTTTTAAGCGCCGCGTACCTTTTATTCGACGCGGCTGTCACAGCGTCGGCGTTTTCCGGAAGAAAAGCATATTTGCAGTTTGTACTGCTGCCTTTTTTATTTCCGCTTCTGCATATTGTTTACGGCGTCGGTACGCTGTTCGGGGTGATAAAGATGCCATTTTGGAGAAAAGGGCTGGGAACCGGCGCGCAGGAAAGAATCAATTTCGTAAAAGAATCCGTTTCGGGGAAGCTTCTAGAAAAACAATCCGGAAAGAGGGGATACACGGTTGAATGACAATGGGCCCATAACGCTTAACGACGGGCAGCTCAGGCAAATGCAGCTCAAGGAGCTGGACGCGCTGTTATATTTTAAAGAATTCTGCGATGAAAACGGACTGCTGTTTTATTTCTGCGGCGGCTGCTGTATCGGCTCCCTCCGAACCGGCGGATTTGTGCCGTGGGACGACGATATCGATGTTTTTATGCCGCGGGACGACTATGAAAAGCTGCATGCGCTTTGGAAGGAAAAATCAAAGAACCCGCGCTTCCTTTGCCTGCGCACAGACGATACAATATTTACTGGCAATATTTTTACGACGATTGTAGATACGAGCGCCACGTGTGTCAAGGCGAACCAGGCGCACCTTGATATACCGCACGGGCTTTCCATGGATGTGTTCCCAATCGATGGATGCCCAACGGGAATCAGGCGTAAAATACAAAAGCTGTGGGCATTGACCTATTCCCTGTTTCTTGCGCAGGTAGTGCCGGAAAACCACGGTGGGGTGGTGGCGCTTGGCAGCCGTATTCTTTTAGGGCTGTTTCGCGGGAAAAAGCTCCGGGAAAAGATATGGCGTTTAGCGGAAAAGAAGATGTCAAAATACAGGATAAAAGACTGCAGCCTTATTACAGAGCTGTGCACAGGCCCGCATTATATGCAGTGCGAATATCCCAAGGAAGTTTTTGAAAGCGCCGTTTACCGTGAATTTGAGGGATACCAAATGCCGATTCCCGCGGGCTATGACACATATTTAAAGATTGCGTTCGGTGATTATATGGAGCTGCCGCCCGAGGAAAAACGGGTGCCGCACCACGACGTGGTGTATCTTGATTTGAACAAAAGCTGCTACGAGTACCACAAAGAGCGGCGTCAAAAAGAAAACAGCGGAAAATAAGTTGAATTTCGGAGGTAAGACTAGCATGATATACGGAGCGATACTTGCCGGAGGGAGCGGCACGCGAATGCACATTTCCTCTATGCCCAAGCAGTTTTTGCCGCTTGGGGACAAGCCCATTATCATCCATACGCTGGAAAAGATGCTGATGTGCGCAAGGCTCAACGCCATTTATATCGGCGTGCATCCAAGCTGGATTTCCCACATGACCGACCTGCTCGAAATGTACGAGATAGACCGGGACAAGGTAAAGCTTGCGCCGGGCGGGGAAAACCGCAACGATACGATTTTTAATATTATTGAGGAAATCGCTAAGGATTTCGGGTCCGATGAAGACGATATTATCGTCACGCATGACGCGGTACGCCCTTTTGTCACGCTGCGCATCCTCAATGAAAATATCGACGCCGCAATCCAGTATGGCGCTTGCGATACGGTTGTTCCGGCTTCAGATACGATTGTAAAATCCCACGACGGCGTGGACATATCCGAAATCCCGAACAGAAATTATATGTATCAGGGACAGACGCCGCAGAGCTTCAGCATTAAGCTGCTTAAGGAGCTGTATTCCCAGCTGAAGCCGAGCGAGAAGGCGGTGCTGACCGACGCGTGCAAGATATGCGTTATGCGCGGCGTACCTGTAAAGCTCATTACAGGAGAGCTTTCCAACATGAAGATAACGACGGTCAACGACTACAAGATAGCGCAGGTGCTTGTCGGGGGGATCGCCGGTGATTAATTATATTTACCAGCTGGTGAACCCACAGTTCTTTTCTGTAAAATATGAGGACGCAAACATAGACGGCAAGGTGCTTATCCGGCCGCGCTATATGTCCATCTGCCACGCCGACCAGCGCTATTATCTGGGCAACCGCGACATGCGGGCCTTGAGCGAAAAGCTGCCGATGGCGCTAATCCACGAATGCTGCGGCGAGGTTATCCTCGACAAAACCGGCACCTACGAAGTAGGGCAAAACGTAGTCCTAATCCCGAATACGCCAACGCGCGCCTGCGGCGGTATTTATGAAAACTACGACGAAAAATCTTACTTTATGTCAAGCGGCACAGACGGCTTTATGCGTGAATTCGTGGACATGCCGCCCGACCGGGTTATCCCGTTTGAAAACATCCCGCTTTCGACCGCGTCTATCTGTGAGTTTTTGAGCGTCGCGGTCCACGCAATCAACCGGATGGACGCGGCGGCACATGACTGCAGGGACACCATAGGAATCTGGGGAGACGGCAGCTTGTCGTACGTTATCGCAAGCGCCCTCAAGGTGAAATTCCCGAAATCGAAAATCGTGGTCGTCGGAAAAAACAACCGGAAGCTTTCACGTTTTTCATTCGTCAACCAGACCTATCTCAACTATTCGCTTCCTCCCGACTTTAAAATTGACCACGCGTTTGAATGTGTCGGAGGCGAAGGCTGTTATGACGCAATCAACAACATGATTGAGCATATCCGGCCGCAGGGGACGATGGTATTCCTTGGCGTGACGGAGAACAAGGTCGCTATCAACACACGCCTGATGCTGGAAAAGGGCCTGACGGTCGTAGGAAGCAGCCGCAGCGGAAAAGCTGATTTTATTGAAGCGGTGGAAATGATGCAGATGCAGCGCATCCGGCGCAGGCTCGGGAGCATTATTTATGAGGATGAGCCGGTACGCAGCATAGACGACCTGCACCGTGTGTTCGCAACCGACCTGAATACGCCGTTTAAAACAGTTTTCAGGTGGGAAATTTAACAAAGAAGCACAGCTTTTGCCATGGAAAATGGTGCGTTGCGCAAGAATGGCGCCATTTTTCTGTAATGTAATTATCCGCCTATGTTGAAGGGTGTATAATATACAGACATTTTGGAATGTTTTGAAATAAAGGAAGGAGCGATGAGCTTTGTCCAGAAAACCAAATCAAAGGCAGGCGGTGGCAAGGCCGGGCGCACAGAAAAAAGCGCACGCCTTCGGCTGGAAAAATGTACTCGTTTTATTTCTCTGCCTGATTATGGGCGGCGTCGGCGGGGGCTTAATCGTCCTGTACAATACGGTCAACGCAATCGAATACAAATCGATTGACGACAACCAGAATACCTCCTCGTCTCATTCGTCTTTATCGACAGGGCCGACTGAGCTTGATTTAAACAGCGGCGAGCTTTTAAACGACCCGATGATTTTAAACATTATGCTGTTTGGTGAGGACAGCAGAAAAGCGGGGGAAGAGCATGGGCGCAGCGATACGATGATTATGCTGTCGATAGACAACCGGCATAAGAAGCTGAAGCTCACGTCCTTTATGCGCGATACCTACGTGACGATACCGGGGAATAACTCGGTTGGCGAGCCATATGGGGAGAATAAGTTAAACGCGGCCTATACCTTGGGAGGCCCGCAGCTGACAATTAAAACGATTGAAAGCAATTTCGGCATCAATATTGACCGTTATGCGGTTGTCGATTTTAAAAGCTTTCGGAATATCATCGATATTCTCGGCGGGGTAGATATTGAGCTGACCTCTGAGGAAATCGACTATATCAACTGGCAGTCCTATATCAATAACCAGGTCGATACGCGCAACGAGCTTGCGGACGAACCAGGCGTCGTGCACCTGAACGGCAGGCAGGCGTTGTGGTACGCGCGTAACCGCGGCGACGAAGAGGCTGGTTTTTCGGGCGACGATTTCGACCGCACATCCCGCCAGAGAAATCTTCTGAAAATCGTGATGTCGGACTTTAAAAACGCAAACCTTACGCAGATTGTGAGCATCGTTGGGGAAGTTGGCCCGATGATTACGACAAACCTCAAGAAAAATGAGATAACGACGCTTGTTGCCAATTCCCTAACCTACCTCAAATACGATATGGAGGAATTCAGGGTGCCGGAGGATAACGTCTGGCAGTACGGCTGGACATCCGACGGGCAGTCAATCGTTGAAATTATCGATTGGGAGCAGCAGCGCTATGACCTCGCAAAATTTGTGTTTGAAGAGAGCGTTACCGGAAAGAACCCCGCGTCCAGCTCCTCGTCGGAATCTTAATCGTAAATCAAACAAGGGACGGTCTAAGCCGCCCCTTGTTTTTTATTTGAAGGCCGCGCCGCTGTTTCTTTTTATGGAACGGTGTCGCGGCTTCATTTCAACCAGCCTTGCTTCTGTTTCGTTTTCCCAGCTATACTTGTGAAATCAGCGTAATGGCAAATTCGGTTCCCTATGGGAACGGGGCCTGTCATATCTCTATATTTTTACATAGGAGGTTTTATTCGTGGAATGCATGACGGAGAGATAGCGGCTTTTAAACGCCGGAATATGGATGATGAAAGGACCGGCCGCTGGGATAATGACAGGCAGCGGTACTGCGCCGCAACGGATTGTATCATAACAAACGCGGGCAAGCTGGGAAAAAGGATACCGCAATATAAAGTTTTATGAAATGTTTCTGCTCACAATTCTTCTTTTCCTCCCGGTGGTTTTCGCGTGTCCTGATTTATACATTGTAACCTGATATTTCAAAAAAACAAGCGCCGCCATCCCTGTAAAGGGAATCGCGGCGCTTCTATTCAGGGTACGAAACCGTACCTTTTTATTTTGCAAGCCTCTCCTTAAGGGAAGCAAGCTGGTTTTTGAGCTCCTGCGGAAGCTTATCGCCAAACTTCGTATAGAACTCCTCAATGCCCTCGGCTTCCTTGAGCCATTTTTCGTTGTCGACAGCAAGGATATCCTCGAGCGTCTTTTTATCGATATCGAGTCCTTCGATATTGATATCGTCGGCCTTCGGGACATAACCGATTGCGGTTTCCTCTGCGTCTGCATTGCCTTCGCAGCGGTCGATAATCCACTCGAGTACGCGGAAATTATCGCCGAATCCCGGCCAGAGGAAATTGCCCTCGTCATCCAGGCGGAACCAGTTGACGTTGAAGATTTTCGGTGCCTTGTCGCCAAGCAGCTCACCCATCTCAATCCAGTGCTTGAAATAATCGCCCATGTGGTATCCGCAGAACGGGAGCATTGCCATCGGGTCGCGGCGCACTACGCCGACATTGCCGGTCGCTGCCGCTGTTGTCTCGGAAGCCATGATAGAGCCGACGAACACGCCGTTGTTCCAGTCCTTTGACTGGTAAACGAGGGGTGTGGTCTGCGCTCTTCTGCCGCCGAAAATGATAGCGGAAATCGGAACGCCCTTTACGTTGTCAAATTCCGGGCTGATGCAGGGGCAGTTCCTTGCGGGAGCGGTGAAACGGGAATTGGGATGCGCGCCCTTTTCGGTCGCGGTTTTGCCGTTCCAAGGTTCGCCCTTCCAGTTGACCGCATTCTCAGGCGGATTTTTGTCGAGGCCTTCCCACCATACGGTGTTGTCGTCGAGATTGTGCACGACGTTTGTAAAGATGGTACCCTTCTGCGTGGAAATCAGCGCGTTCGGGTTGGATTTCATGTTGGTGCCGGGCGCAACGCCGAAGAAGCCGTTCTCCGGGTTGATGGCCCAAAGCCTTCCGTCGGGACCCTTGCGCATCCAGGCGATGTCGTCGCCGACCGTCCACACCTTGTAGCCCTTGCTCGTGTATCCCTCAGGCGGGATAAGCATGGCAAGGTTTGTCTTGCCGCAGGCCGACGGGAAGGCAGCAGAGACGTATTTGACTTCACCCTGCGGATTTTCGATTCCGAGGATGAGCATATGCTCCGCCATCCACTCGTTCTGCTTGCCGAGATAGGAGGCAATACGCAGAGCAAAGCACTTTTTGCCGAGCAGTACGTTTCCGCCGTAACCGGAGTTTACGGAGATAATATAGTTATCCTCCGGGAAGTGGCAGATATATCTCTTTTCCGCGTCAATATCGCAGCGGGAATGCAGGCCCTTGACCCAGTCTGTGCTGTCGCCGAGCTGGTCCATGACCGCCTTGCCTACGCGCGCCATGATAGACATGTTAAGCACAACGTAGATGGAGTCGGTGACTTCGATGCCGATTTGCGCAAGCGGGGAGCCGATGGGGCCCATGGAATAGGGGATAATGTACATGGTGCGGCCCTTATAGCTGCCTCTTGCAATGTCGAACAGCATTTTATACGCTTCCTGCGGGTCCTTCCAGTGGTTGGTAGGGCCGGCGTCTTCTTCTTTCCTGGAACAGATAAAGGTTCTGTCCTCTACACGGGCCACGTCGTTGACAGCGGTCCTGTGGAGGTAACAGCCGGGAAGCTTTTCCTGATTGAGCTTAATCAGCTCGCCTGTGGAGCAAGCCTCTGCGCGCAGCTGCTCGAGCTGTTCTTCAGAACCGTCAATCCAGACGGTCTGGTCCGGTGTGAGCAGTTCTTTCATTTCTTCAAGCCATGAAAGAACGGACTTGTTATTTGTCATTTTGGTGTTTCCCCTTTCTACCCTTTGACGGGTTTACGACGTTGAGATTTATTATAATACAAACGGCTGAAATTATCAATGTATAAATTGTTAATTTCCTGTCAAATTCCCGCTATTTTTCCAGCGTTATGAATGATTTCTTTTTAAATCCTGCAAAATAGGGCAAAATACTCGCATATATTTAATAAATAAAATACTGTTTTGCAGGAATGCAGCTGATAAACAAGCGGGGTTAAAGAGCGTTACTGCTGGTAAGGGGGAGTAGATTTAACCGAATCTCCCCTTTTTAGGGTCGTTTGATAACCCTAAAATATAATCGACTGAAACATCAAAGTATAGTGCTAGCTTCACAAGACAATTGATATTAATATCCCTAACCCCAGTTTCCCAATGGCCTACCAACGCGCTTGATACTCCACAAACCTCGGCAAGCTGACTTTGTTTCAATTTATGGTCTTTTCTTAACTCTCTTATTATTTCTCTGTATAAATTGTTATAATCTCTCATGAAAATCAACTCCTTATTGTCATAATACTACTAAATGTAGGATATCCTCTTGAAATCCTACGAATAGTAGGGTGTACTTTTTGTATCGCATCTGTTTTAATTCTATATTAAATGTCTTACGGATATTAAAAACAGCTTTAATAAATGTAAACTAAAAGGAGGATGTTTATGGGTGAAGCAGTAGAAAAGAAGTTGCTTTCGGAGCTATTGGAGGAAACGGAACTTAATGCGGACGTACTCGAGAAAATAGGGTTTGCGGGCAGGGCGTTCTATGTATTCCGTTCGTTCGATGTGGTGCCGTTTGGCGACTGCGAATATGAGGATTACTTTTGCCTTGCGTGTTTGACGGCAAGCCTTTCCTCCCGCGGCAGCCAGATGGAGATTGAAAGCGGCTGCGATATGATTGCCTTATGCTTGGAGCTGAGCTTAGGCATACAGGAGAAACAGGCGGTACGGAAGGACGGCACACGGAAAGAAGGGGTTCTCTGTGATACATAACAGCTATCTTGAAGAGCTAAACGGGCTATTGCACCGGATAGCGGAAGACCCGCACCGTCAGGGGCTTTGCGCCGAAGGAAAAGAATTACAGGGCGAAACGGAACGCGAAGAGCTGTACCTCGATTTCAGCTACCGGAAGCTTGACGAAATAGGCTATGCCCTTTACTGCTTTGAGCGGATGCAGGCGCTCGGGGAACCGCGCCTTTCTCCTGAAGAATGGCAGGCGCTAAAGCACAGCTTTGTGCTCGGCAGCCTTGCGGTAAGCGGAGGCAGGCCGTCCCGTGAAGAAACCATTAAAAAAGCATATGGGCAGATAAAAGAAACGCTCACGCATTGCGTGGGCATAGCGTACCATACGGACAAGCAGGTGGAAGGCATATAAACCACCATTCCGGCGAAAGCCGCGCAAAAGTACCGCTCACAAAGCACTCCACATACCAAGAAAGTACCAACCCCACGAGGTACTCCGCGCGAAGGCGCGGCGCTGAAACGTCCCGCAGTATCTGTTCTACGCCCCGCACATAAAACGAGGAACGGATAGTTTCCTCTTAGGGGGATTTTCAAGGGGCTTCGCTCCTTGAATCGGCTGTGGAGGGATAGGCGGAGGGCGGCGCGATGCTTTGCCGCCCGTAAGCCGTAAGGGAACCCATCGAAAGGGTTCCCTTGGAAAAGCGCTCGAAGAGGGGTTACAAAGGGGAGGAACAGCCGCAACTGTTCTCTCCCCTTTGATTAAACATAGAAAGTTTGATGAAGAAATCCAAGAAGCAGTATGTTTCATAAAAAGAAACGGGACGTTTCAAATAAAAAGAGAGAAGCAGGCTGCTTCAAAAAAGAAGAGGGAAGCCATTAAAATGGTTTCCCCTTTTTCATCCTAACATTTAAAGCTTAAAAACAAGAAACGAACGTTTCAAAAAAGAATGGAGAGCCTACTCTCCATTCGATTCCTTCGCCAGCATACTGCGTATAACCGCCCGAAAATAGGGGAAATGCTCCTTGATTCGCTCCACGAGCTTTTCAAGCAAATGCATCAGCAGCACAATCGCGATTCCGCCGAGCAGGCAGAGCACGCGGTTTTCTATAGCCGTCGTCGTGTCGAGCAGGACGAGCGAGGCGTTTAAAGCGCATACGGCGTTTACAATCTGCTTGTATTTATACTCCGGCGTAAAGAAGCTCAGGTAGCTCATCAAAAGGATGAAGAGCATGGAGTACTGCTGCGGGACAATCATCTGGAATACCACGACAAACACGAGCACGCCCACAACGGTGCCGAACGCGCGGTGCTTAATGCGCGTGAGCGTTTCGTTCAGCTGCAGCTGCGTCAGCGACATTACGACAATACTAATCCACAAGGGCTTTTTCAGCCCCAGCATGGAGGCGGCAAACATTGCGATGGTAATGCCGGCGGCCATGCGCAGGATAAGCCCCCTGTTTTTCGCGCTCAAATGGATTTGCCTCCGGATGGAAATCCCATTTGTGCCGTAGCCCTTGTGCTTCCACCAGACGAGCGTACACACGGCAGTGAGCACGCTGCCGGTAAACAGGCAGAGCATCCGCATGGGAAACGCCTCGAGCGGAACAGGAGTAGCCTGGCAGAACACGAAGCTCAATAAAAAGCAGATAAACGTTTTGATTTCAAGCGGTGTGCCGCACAATACCATAACAGCTGCGACAAACAGGAAATGCACGGGCAGCGCAAGCCACGGGGAAATGACGGAAAGCTCCGCGGCAATCCCCGAGCCTAAAAACAGCCCGATAATCACGCCGCACATCGGAAGCGGCTTTAAACCCGTGTCCATTGCGGGGTACATGGTGATAGCGACGCTTGCGGCGACACCCGCCAGCGTGTTTTCCACACCAAAAATCATCTGAAAGACGGAAACAAATAACACAGAGAATAGAAAACGCACAAAGTTTTCGCCAATCAGCTTAAATACATGGATTGTTTTTTCTTTCCTTTCACTCAAGATAAGTTCCCTCCAAAATAGCGGCCGCATCCTCTTCGTGCGGCTGTCTCAAAAGCTTTTTACAATCCAATGATAGCAAGGAAAGAGGGGCGCTTCAACAACGTATAAATGTGAACTTTCTATGAATTTTTATAAGCATGCCGTTTTTAGGATGAAAATTTAAGAAAAGCAGGAATCGTCAGGCTGCATAACAAGAGGCTTTTCCAGTTGTTCAAAGTGACAAAATAAAGGCTTTGCTTTGACAGAATGGAAAAATAGAAAGGCAATACACGGCAGGCAAGGCCAGCATAAGCATTGTATTATTATCAGGTTCTACAGTAAAAACGAAAAAACGCACCGGCAGATTTCCGCCGGCGCGTATACTTTTGCGCTTGTTTTATTGTACGCCGTTTTCCAGCGCGTTTAAGCTCTGCGCCTTTAAATAGGCGTTGATGAACCCGTCGATGTCGCCGTCCATTACGGCGTTGATATTGCTCGACTCAAAGCTCGTGCGGTGGTCCTTCGCAAGCGTATAGGGCATAAATACATAGGACCGGATTTGGCTGCCCCAGGTGATTTCCTTCTGTACGCCCTTAATGTCCTCGATTTTATCCAGGTGCTCGCGCTCCTTGATTTCCATGAGCTTAGACATGAGCATCTTCATTGCGACCTCACGGTTCTGGTGCTGGCTGCGTTCCACCTGGCAGGATACGACGATACCCGTCGGGATATGCGTCAAACGCACGGCGGAAGAGGTCTTGTTGACCTTCTGGCCGCCTGCGCCGCTTGCGCGGTACACATCCATTTTGATGTCCTCAGGGTTGATGTCGATTTGGATATTGTCGTCGATTTCCGGCATGACCTCCAAAGAAGCGAACGACGTGTGCCTTCTGCCTGAGGAATCGAACGGGGAAACGCGCACCAGCCGGTGTACGCCCGCCTCGCTCTTTAAATACCCGTAGGCGTTGAGGCCCTCAACAAGGATAACGGCGCTCTTGAGCCCCGCCTCTTCGCCGTCGAGATAATCGAGCGTCTTGACCTTGAAAGCGTGGCGCTCCGCCCAGCGGTTGTACATGCGGTAAAGCATTTCCGCCCAGTCCTGCGCTTCCGTTCCGCCGGAACCGGCATGGAAGGTGAGAATGGCGTTTTTGCTGTCATATTCCCCGGTGAGCAGGGTGGAAAGGCGCTGCGTTTCCAGGTTGTCCTTTACCTTCTGCACCTCCTGCTGCGCTTCCTCCAGCAGGGAGAGGTCCTCCTCCTCGTCGGCAAGCTCAATGAGCGCCATGGTGTCCCCGTAAGCCGCCTTCAAATCCTCGTAGCTTTGTACCTTGTTTTTGAGCATACTCGTGCGCTGCAAAATCTTCTGGGAATTCTCCATATCGTCCCAAAAGCCCGGCTCCGCCGCGCGGTGCTCGAGCTGTTCGATTTCCGAACGCATGGGGGAAAGCCCGAGCGCGTCGGCCAAATCCTCTATTTCGGGCAGGAGCCGTTCCAGCTCCAGCCGCAGTTCTTCAAACTGTAGCATGTTATCATCCTTATCGGTTTATTCTGTATTATTATAGTAGATGCGCCAGAAAATGTAAAGGATTTCCGCAAACGCGCCGCGTTTTCCTGTTTGGCGGCGCGTTGACTTTTAAAAAACGCTGTTTTATACTAAAAAGCACTGTTTATTTTACAGATTAAGCCCGGTACAGTTCCGGCGGAGTGGGTAAGAGGGGTTGTCCTTTGGTAACGGATATGACGGTAGGGAAACCGGCAAGGATTTTATGGGCGTTTTCCCTGCCGATTTTATGCAGCAGCATATTCCAGCAGCTTTACAATATGGCCGACAGCGTCGTAGCGGGGCGCTTTGCGGGAGAGGACGCGCTCGCGGCGGTCGGCGCGTCGTTCCCGATTACGATGATTTTCATGGCGGTCGCGCTCGGGTGCAGCGTGGGGTGCAGCGTCGTCATTTCCCAATTGTTCGGCGGCAGGCTCTACCGGGAGATGAAAACGGCGGTGAGCACCTCGTTCATCGCGATTTTGACGCTGAGCGTCGTGCTGACGGTACTGGCGCTTATTTTCTGCAGCCCGCTGATGGTGCTGCTCAACACGCCGCAGAATATCTTTTCCGACAGCGCGCTTTATCTGCGTATTTATATTCTGGGGCTTTTGTTCCTGTTTTTATACAATATCTCCACCGGCGTGTTCACGGCTTTGGGCGACTCGAAAACCCCATTATACCTGCTGATTGCCTCTTCGGTCGGCAACATCCTGCTCGATTTGCTCTTTGTCGCCGTGTTCCAAATGGGCGTAGGCGGCGTTGCTTGGGCGACGTTCCTGGCGCAGGGCGCGGCCTCCGTTCTGGCGTGCCTTGTCCTTTTTAAACGCCTGAAAAAAATCGAGGCGCCTGGGAAAACAAAGGTTTTCAGCTTCCCGATGCTCAAGCGAATCAGTATAATCGCTGTACCGAGCATATTGCAGCAGAGCTTTATTTCTGTGGGCAACCTCTGTATCCAGGGGCTTATCAACAGCTACGGCTCGGCCGTCATCGCGGGCTATTCCGCGGCGGTCAAGTTCAATACGTTTTCGCTTACCTCGTTTACTGCGCTCGGCAACGGCCTTTCAAGCTTTACGGCGCAGAACATTGGCGCGGACAAGCCCGGGCGGGTAAAACAGGGCTTTCGCTCGGGAATCATTATGGCGATGTGCGTCGCGCTGCCGTTTGCGGTTTTGTTCTTCTTTTTCGGCCCGCAGATGGTCGGGCTGTTTTTGGATGAGTCGAGCGTACAGGCTGTATCGGCCGGCTGCCGGTTCTTAACGATTGTATCGCCTTTTTATTTTCTCATCGCGGCAAAATTGATGGCGGACGGCGTGCTGCGCGGCGCCGGCGCGATGGTGCCGTTTATGATTACGACCTTCACGGATTTGGTGCTGCGCGTGGTGCTGGCGTTTGTTTTGAACGGGGCGCTTGGGACGGACGGTATCTGGATATCCTGGCCGGCGGGCTGGGCTGTTGCGTCCGTCATGTCGCTTGTTTTCTATTTTACCGGCATATGGAAGCCGCGGCGTTCCCTGGGAGGGGACCCGGAACCTATGGACAACGGAGGATAACGGAATATGGTGAGACTTTATTATACAAAGGCGGACAGCGCGCTTTATTACGTAAAAAATGCGCAAAGCTACCTTTCCCCGCGGCGTTACGAGCAGTTCTGCCGCTTGCAAAATGAAAACGACAAGCTACTGTGCCTTGCGGCGGGCCTGCTGCTTACGAAGGTGCTCGGGAAAGAAAGCGTCGGGCAGATTAAAATCGCGGAGCATGGAAAGCCGTATCTTGAAAGCGGCGAATATTTCAATATTGCGCACAGCGGCAATTTCGTAGTGCTCGCTGTGGACAGCGAGCCGGTGGGCGTGGATATTGAACAAAGGCGCGAGCGGAAATACGAGGGCATTGCGCATATCAGCTTTCATGAAAAGGAGCGGGCGCAGCTGAAAAGAAGCGCAAACCAGCAAAAAACATTTTACGAGCTGTGGACGCTCAAGGAAAGCTATATGAAGGCGGTCGGCCGGGGCTTTAACCTGCCGCCGTCGAGCTTTTATTTTGAGCTTGGCACCCCAATCACGCTGCACTGTGAAGATAACGGGCAATACCGCTTTTATATTCATTACGGAATAGAAGAGTACACGATAGCGCTGTGCTCGAAATCCGGCCGTTACGACGGGAAGCTTATTTACAAAGCGCTTTAAAGCCTTGACAGGAAAGACATTTGAATTTATGATAAGGGTGCGAAACAGGTTGCCCCTTTGGGGCATGAAAAGGGAACGCGGTGCAAATCCGCGGCAGTCCCCGCTACTGTAAGAAGGACGAAAGCCCGCGCCGCCTCTGGCGGCGGTCACTGAGCAATTGGGAAGACGCGGCGAGTAGGAGGAATTCGAGCCAGGAGACCTGCCTGTTTTGTGTAGACACGTTTCGGAGGAAAAGGTGCCGGCACAGGGGGACTGCACCCTTTTTGCCGCATGCGCCGTTTTACGGCGCTTTTTTCATTCTGGACGGAAAATTATTTTAATCGGAGGAATTAAAAATGGAAAAAAGAACAAACAAAATCAAATTGACAAGCCTGCTGCTTGCCGTACTCATGCTTTTAAGCGTCGGGAGCGCTGCGGCGTCAGCGGAAGGGCTGACGACAACAAACCCTACCCTTGTGGTAGCGGCAGAGGCGTTTTCCATCGGCAACGGCTATGCGGCTGCGCCGGAGGAGGTTACCTGTAAGGAGGGCGAGAACGGCGCGCAGATTCTCGACCGCGTCCTCAAGGAAAACGGGCTTACGCACAATTACGGCGGCACGCTGACCGACCAGTATTACTTAAAATCCATTGGGTTTGAGAATACCGACAAAATCCCGCAGTGCGTGCTCGGCTATATCGGCGATTATATTGACGAGGGCTCCGGCAGTACGCTCGGCGAGCAGGATTACACGGCGCTTTCCGGCTGGCTCTTTACGGTCAACGGCAAGCCGCTCCAGGTGAGCCTGAACGATTATTACCCGCGGCAGGGCGACGTGCTGCGCGTGCAGTATTCCCTGTGGTACGGCGCGGAAGTTGGCCTTGCAAACGCGATGGAAATGGATAAATGGATGGGTATTTCCGATTTTTATCCCGTTGCTGAAAAAGACGAACTGACAAGGCAGCTTGCAGTGGTTAACAGAAACGGCGGCGCGGCGCTTGCCGATGGTAAGGTAAAGGCGGCGTATGACGAGGCCATGGCGGCGGTGCAGACGCTCGACATCAGCCAGAAGGACGCGGACCGCGCGCTCTACCGGCTCGTTCTGGCGCAGAATCCTGAATGGAAGCTGGGGGATATCGATAACGACGGTGAGCTGAAGGTGTCGGATGTTCTGGCAATTCAAAAATATATCGCGCTTGTGAATATGTTCACTGTCACCGAGCGCGCGCAGGCCGACTTTAACGGGGACGGGGCTGTCAGCGTAGCGGACGTGCTTGCAATCCAGAGAGTTATCGCAAAGGCCTGAAAAGGACGGTTTTATTTATGAAAAATTCGGTTCGCAGGCTTTGTACCTGCGTGCTCTGCCTGCTTATCTGCCTGCCGGCTTTGCCTGTATCGGCATACGGCGGGAACGATATAACCGCGGCGGCAAACGGCGTCCTGCGCTGGAAAAGGGCGCAGAACGGCACTTCTTCCGGCAGGCTGTTTACGGAAAGCTTTGCAAAAACGGCGGGGGACGGCTGTGACTGGTATATGATAGCTGCGGGGCGCTACGGCATTACGGACGACCGCGCAGCGTATTTAAAGCATATAGGCGCGTATATTACAGAAAAATATAAGACGGCGGACAGGCTCGACCGCAGGAAGGCGACCGAGTGGCACCGTATTTCGCTTGCGGTGCTGGCGGCGGGCGGGGACCCGCGCAGCATCGGCATGGACGAAAACGGCAGCCCCGTCAATCTGGTTGCCGACGGCGTTTATAACAGGGGATATACCGCTTCCCTTGGAAAACAGGGGCTAAACGGCTGGATTTGGGGGCTTGTTGCCCTTGATTCCAAACAGTACGCAGTCCCATCCGGCAGTTTCTACACGAGAGAAGCTATTCTAAAGGAAATACTCTCTTACCAGCTTCCGGACGGGGGTTTTTTCTTTGCGGGAAGCATTTCGGACTGCGACACGACGGCCGCGGCGCTCATCGCGCTTGCGCCGTATGTGTCCACGGGCAGGAAATATACCTATACGCTTAAGCACGGAAAGCAGGAGATTACCAAAACAGCCGCACAGGCAGCGGAAGCGGCTGCTGCAAGGCTGTCGGAGCTCCAGCTCTCCAACGGCGGCTTTACCGCCTCAGGCGAAGAGACGAGCGAAAGCATAAGCCAGGTAATCGTTGCGCTCTGTTCGCTTGGAATCGACCCGCAGGGCGATAAACGGTTTATCAAAAACGGCAGCTCCCCGGTTGACGCGCTCATGTCCTTCCAGCAGGGCGACGGCGGCTTTGCGCACCTAAGGGGAGAGGGCTCCGACAGCATGGCGGGGGAACAGGCGCTTTGCGCGCTGGTATCCCTGTACCGCATGTATAACGGCATGGCCCGCCTTTACGACTATACGGACGGCGTAACGATGAAGGCCGTTTCAAGCGGGGGTACGTCCTCCGGAACGGGCAGCGGCGCGGATAAAAAACCGTCGCCGGACAGCGGCTCTTCCGGGCAAAGCGGCGGGCCATCCGTCGGTGCGGCCCAAACGCAGCAGGGCGGGGCATCCGGTTCGGCCGAACTACGGGAGAGCAGCTCTACAGTAGACGGCAGCTCCTCTTCCAGCCCGCAGGGTGCTTCCAGTAAGGGGGAAGCATCCGCCGGAAAGGAAACTGGCAGCGGCTCCGGCTCGCCCTCCCAAGCGGTACGGGCAAATGCAGGCGCGCAGGCGTCGTCCCAAACGAGCGGGGAAAATTTACCGGGCGAAACGCCGGAGGAGGGCAATGGGATTAACCCAATCATCTTCGTCATAATCGGCGCCGCGCTTATAGCGGGAGGACTGGGCTTCCATTTTGCAAAAATGCGCAGCGGAAAGGTACAGGGCAAAGAGGAAGATGACTTTTTTGCAAGCCTCAAAACCTACCGGGAAGAGCATCCGGAAGAGGAGCCTGGCGGGACGATAGAAGAAAACCCCGCAGGGGAGGATAAGCATGAAGCGCCATAATCCTATCACATGCAAAAGCCTCCTTTGCTTTTTCCTGCTTTTGTGCCTCATGATTCTGCCGGTATCCTGCGGGGTTGAATCGGTAGACAGCCATTACGCAACGGAAAGCAATGCGCAAGGCCAAACACAAACGGCCATCCTGAGTATTACCTGTAAAACGGTTCTTGACAATTGGGACGACCTCGACCAGGCGCTCAAGGAGAGCGGCGACATCCCCAAGGACGGCGTAATTTTAAAGGAAACGTCTTATCCTATTTCAGACGGCGATACCGTGTTCGATTTGCTTCAAAGGGCGGCGAAGGCTGAGAAAATCCATTTGGAGTACCAGGGCGGAGGGAATAACGCCGCGGCCGGCGCATATATCGAGGGCATTAATTTTCTCTATGAGTTCTCCTGCGGGGAACAAAGCGGCTGGTTTTTCAGCGTCAATGGGAAATTCCTGTCAAAGAGCAGCAGCGACGTACCTTTAAAAGACGGGGACCGGGTCGAATGGATTTATTCCTGCGACCTGGGGCACGACATCGGCGCTGCGCTTGAATCCGGATAACAATGGGCTCCCCCGCACACACGGGGGAGCTTTTCATTTGTGTTTTTGACCCCATGTTACGGTTGACAACGTTTTTTTATTCTCTTATACTGGAAAAGAATAGGTCCGCGGCAGAAATGAAGGAGAAATTCGTCCGCCGCCGGCTGTTTTGTACATATGTTTTTAAATTGATAAAGGACGGTTGCTTTTATGGAAACAAGAATTGTAGAAACGGCCCAGCGCATCAAAGGGCTGCGCGAGCTGCTTGAAATCTCCCCTGCGGATATGGCGCGGGCGACGGGACTGACGGAGGAAGCCTATTTAAAGCACGAAAACGGCGAATGTGATTTCAGCTTTACCTTTTTGTATAACTGTGCCGACAAGCTCGGCGTGGACATTGTAGAGTTGCTGACAGGCGAAAACCCGCACCTTTCGCACTATTCCATCATGAGAAAAGGCCGCGGGCTCGACATCAAGCGCAGGCGCGGCTTTAAATACCAGCATTTGTGTTACCGCTTTAAGAACAAGCTTGCCGAGGCGTTCCTCGTAAACGCCCCGTACATCGAAGACGAGCAGGAAAAACCCATCAGCCTTTCTCTGCACGAGGGGCAGGAATTCGACTATATTTTAAAAGGCAGCCTCAAGGTCGCGATGGAGGACCATATTGAAATTCTGGGTGAAGGCGACTGTATTTACTACGATTCCGGCAGGGGGCATGGCATGATCGCGACGGGAGGAGAGGACTGCGAGTTTTTGGCCATCACGATCCATCCGCCCAAAAAAGAAAAGGAATAACAAATAAATTTAAAATTGTGTGAAGGAAAGGAACATCGGCCAAAATGCTTAATATCCATCAGAAATTCTGCAAAGAAACTTTTTACAACGGACAGCTGGCCGGCTTCGAACCGGTTTATGAAAAGAACTTTAATTTTGCTTACGACGTCATCGACGAAATCGCAAAGGCTGAGCCTGAGCGCCGCGCCATGCTGTGGTGCAACGACAAGGGCGAGGAGCATACCTTCAGCTTTGCCGATATTTCAAAATACAGCAATATGGCGGCGAATATGTTTACCGAGCTTGGCATTAAACGCGGCGACACCGTCGTATTGATTTTAAAAAGGCATTACCAGTTCTGGTTTGCGCTTCTCGGGCTCCATAAGATTGGGGCAGTCGGTATTCCCGCAACCAACCTGCTGACGAAAAAAGACCTTGTTTACCGTTTTAACGCGGCGCATGTCACGGCTGTCATCTGTACGACCGACGGCGAGGTCATGGAGCATGTGGACGCGGCGGCTCCGGAAAGCCCGACGCTCAAGGTGAAAATCAGCGTCAGGGGCAAAAGGGAAGGCTGGGTCGACTTCGACACGGAGCTTTCTAAATATTCCGCTCAGCTCGAGCGTATCGAGACGCTGGCCACAGACCCTATGCTCCTATACTTTACCTCCGGAACGACCGGAATGCCAAAAATGGTATGGCACGACCAGACGTACCCGCTCGGGCATATCATCACGGCGAAATACTGGCACGACGTCGTTCCCGACGGCCTGCACCTGACGCTTTCCGACACCGGCTGGATGAAAGCCATGTGGGGCAAGCTCTATGGCCAGTGGTTTATGGAAGCGGGTATTTTTGTCTGCGATTTTGACAAGTTCACGCCCAGCGAGCTTTTGCCGCTGTTTGAAAAATATAAGATTACGACCTTCTGCGCGCCTCCGACCATGTACCGCTTCTTTATCAAGGAGGATTTAGATAAATACGATTTGTCGAGCATCCGCCATGCGACCATCGCGGGAGAGCCTTTAAACCCCGAGGTATTCAACCAGTTCTACCAGTCCACGGGCTTAAAGCTCATGGAAGGCTTTGGACAGACAGAAACGACGCTCACGCTCTTCAACGCCGTGGGAACGGAACCGAAGCCTGGTTCCATGGGCAAGCCGTCTCCCGCGTACGATATTGATTTAATCGACGCACAGGGCAATTCCGTCGAGCCGGGCACCGTTGGGGAAATCGTGGTGCGGACCGATAAATGTAAGCCCTGCGGCATGTTCTGCGGCTATTATGAGGATGACGCGCTGACAAAGACGGTCTGGGACGACGGCATTTATCATACGGGCGACACCGCATGGCGTGACGAGGACGGATATTACTGGTTTGTCGGGCGTACCGACGACATTATCAAAAGCTCCGGCTACCGCATCGGCCCGTTTGAAATTGAGAGTGTGCTCATGGAGCACCCATGCTGCCTCGAATGCGCGATTACCGGCGTGCCCGACCCAATCAGGGGACAGGTCGTCAAGGCGACCATCGTGCTTGCAAAGGGCTACACGGCGAGCGACGAGCTGAAAAAGGAAATCCAGGACTATGTAAAAAAGCAGACGGCGCCCTACAAATACCCCAGGGTGGTCGAGTTTGTCGGCGAGCTGCCCAAAACCATCAGCGGAAAAATCCGCCGTACCGCCATCCGCGGCGACGAAAAGGAATAATAAACGTAAGCATTATGAAGAAGCGGTTTTGTACCGCTTCTTTTCTTTGTTATGTCAGAAAATTGCTATAAAAAGTGAGAAGATGACTTTCTTTTGCAGCTGTAATGGTTTACAATGATGTTGTTTTGTTCTAAATGAATCGGAGGCGGTTAGCATGAATTGCGCAGCGGTTTACCATAAAACAGGCGACCAATACTGTTATCAGAGGAACCAGGACGAGCTGGTTATCCATATCAGGACAGGGTATGATATAGAGTCGGTTATCCTTTGCTATGGCGACCCGTTCGAGGCGGGGATTCTCGGCGGACACGAGCGCTGGAGCGGGCGGAAGCTTTCCATGGTAAGGGAGATGGAGCTTTGCGGGCATATCTGGTGGAGCGCGCGGGTAACGCCAAAATATAAAAGGTGCAAATACTATTTTGAATTGTCTGACGGAAATGATACGCTCTTTTATTTTGAGAACGGCTTTCTGACGGAGGACAGGCTCCAAATCCCGGGTGTGCGGCTGCAGCATTTTGTATTTCCGTGGATGAACGGGGCTGACCTGAACGTCACGCCCGCATGGGTAAAGGATACGGTCTGGTATCAGATTTTCCCGGAACGGTTCTGCAATGGGAATCCCGGCAACGACCCGAAGGGGGCGAAGCCGTGGAAATCGGAGCGGCCGCGCCATGGCGACTGCTACGGCGGGGATTTACAGGGCGTAATCAGCAGGCTCGATTATTTAAAGGAGCTTGGGATTACCGGCATTTATTTCAATCCGCTGTTTGAGGCGTCAACCACGCATAAATACGATACGTCTGACTACATGAAAATCGATTCGTCGTTCGGCGACAACGCGCTGATGAAAACGCTCTGCGATGAGGCGCACAGGCGTGGCATTAAAATTATGCTCGACGCGGTGTTCAACCACTGCGGCACAGGCTTTGCCCCATGGCGCGACGTGCTCGAAAACGGCGAGCGGTCGAAATACCAGGACTGGTTTATGATAAACGAGTTTCCGGTTGACGATAAAAAGGACGGCACGCGCGACGGGCGGTATTACTCCTTTGCGTTTTCCAACAGGATGCCGAAGCTCAATACGAACAACAGCGAGGTCGCCGCGTATTTTTGTAACGTCTGCGAATACTGGATGACGCAGTGCGGCGTTGATGGATTCCGTTTCGACGTGGCAAACGAGGTCTCCCACGATTTCCTGCGCACGCTGAGAAAGCATGTTAAGGCGGTAAACCCTGACGTTTACCTGTTGGGTGAAATCTGGCACGATTCTACCAAATGGCTGCAGGGCGACGAGCTGGACGCGGTAATGAACTATCCCCTGACAGAAGCGATTTCCGGGTTTTGGCTTGAGCCCACGCTTACGAGAAAGGATTTCGCCCATAGTATAAACCGCTGCCGCGCCATGTACATGGAGCAGACAAACGAGGCGCTCTTTAATTTGCTCGATTCCCACGACACGGAGCGCCTGATTTACCGCACACAGGACGAGGACGTGTTCTACCAGCAGCTTGCAATCCTGTTTACCTTGCAGGGCAGCCCCTGCATATATTATGGGACGGAAATCGCGCTCGAGGGAGGCCCGGACCCGGACTGCCGCCGCTGTATGCCGTGGGACGGCATAGACGCCGGGGAATTTAAGGAACGCATGGAAACGATGAAGGCATTAATCCGCCTGCGCAAAGAAATTCCGGCTTTTAAAAGCGGGGAGCTTGCGTTTGTTGAAACAAAGCCGGGAAACCGTGTTCTTGAATATATAAAAACCGATGAAAGGGCAAACCGCGTCAAGGTCACCATCAACGCGGGTAAGGAAAAAATTGCAGTGAATGAACAGAAGGTACTGTTTTCACGTTTGCACGACGGCGCTTTCCTGATGCCGGGCGGCGTGTGTATCTCGGCGCTGTAAAGAAGGGGAAGCGGTATGAAAATCATCGTTACGGGAATGAACGGCACGGTAGCGCCATACGCGGCAAAAGCGCTTATGGAGCGGGGCCATACCGTTGTTCCATGGAACAGGCAAGCCGTCCCAACGGACGACGCGATTAAAACAAGGGAGTTTCTTTTACAGGAGCGGGCGGATTATGTGCTGCACATCGCTTTGGGGCCGGAACAGTGGGCAAGCGATATGGCGCAGGCCTGCTTTCAAAACGGCGCCGGGTTTCTTTTTACGAGTACGGTAGATGTCCTGAGCGACAAAAACAGCGGTCCGTACACGCCAGAGGACGAACCCTTTTCGGCTACAGATTACGGAAAATATAAAATCCGCTGTGAAAAGATGATTAGAAGCGTGAATCCTGACGCGCGCATTGTCCGGCTCGGCTGGCAAATCGGCCGGGAGCCGGACAGTAACAATATGGTGGATTTTTTATCAAGGCAAATGAAGGACAACGGCGTTATCCGCGCGGGAAGGGACTGGTATCCATCCTGTTCTTACCTGTGGGATACGGCGCAGGCTCTGCTCACGGCAATGGGGCTGCCGCCCGATACGTACCTCTTTAACGCAAATATAAATATGAGCTTTTATGAAATTGTACAAACCCTGCAAAAGGACCATCCGGATTTCATAGTGGAGGAATCGGACGGCCTTGTGCGTGACGACCGTATGATAGATATGCGCCTGCCGGCGCGCAGCCCTTTTTCCCGCTGATGGATTTCAGCGGGATTTTTATGCTTTAAATGGAAAGTTTCCTTGACATAGAGCGGCACATCCGTATAATGGAAATATGGAAAGCAAGCTTTCCGTTTGAGAGGTGGAGAACTTTGAAAAACCGTTTGGAGGAAATCAGGAAGGCCCGAGGCGTCAGGCAGGAGGACCTGGCGCTTGCACTCGAGGTATCCCGTCAGACCATCGGGTCATTGGAGCACGGCAGGTATAACCCCTCGATTGTGCTGGCGTTTAAAATCGCGCGTTATTTCGGTATGTGTATTGAGGATATTTTTATCTATGAGGAGGAAGAGGCTTGAAAAGGAAATGGCTGGACTATATATTCACAGCGGCGGGGCTGCTGCTGCTTGCCGCGGGGCTTGTGGCCCTGAAAACCTTTGAGGATTTGCAGGGACTTATGCGGGCGGCGCCTTATATTGGCGTTGGAATCGGCTGCGGGCTGTTCGGCCATGGGTTAGGCGGGGTTTTGAGCCGCCTGGCGCTACGCAAATCGCCCGATTTAGAAAAACAGCTGGAAATCGAGGAAAAGGACGAACGCAACATCGCCATACGCTGCCATGCCAAGGGCAAGGCGTTCGATTTGATGGTTTATGTGTTCAGCGCCCTGCTAATTTCCTTTGCGATTATGGGCGTTGATTTTGCCGCGGTTTTGCTGCTGGTTTTCGCTTACCTGCTTGTGATTGGCAGCTTTGTTTACCATTTGGTTAAGTACGAGAAGGAAATGTAATAGAAGCCGAGACAAAAAAGGAGTACAGCTTATGAGATTTATAATTGAGCACCTGTCGAAGAATTTTGAAAAGAAAGAAGTCCTGCGCGACATCGATTTCACCTTTGAAGAGGGTAAAATTTATGGGCTGCTCGGGCGAAACGGCGCGGGCAAAACCACGCTGTTCAACTGCCTTAACCGCGATATCAAAGCAGACGCGGGAAGCTTCTGTCTGGAGGAGGGCGGGAAGAAGAGGGGGGTGCGAGCGGAGGACATCGGTTATGTGCTGTCTACGCCAACCGTGCCGGAATTCCTCACCGGGCGCGAGTTCCTTAAGTTTTTTCTGGATATCAACGAAAAAAGCATTCAGGATATAAAGCCCATTGACGATTATTTTTCTTATATGAGTATCGAGCCTGAGGACCGCGACAAGCTGCTCAAGGATTATTCCCATGGAATGAAGAACAAGATGCAGATGCTCATCAATATCATCGCCCAGCCGAATATCCTGCTGCTCGACGAGCCGCTGACCTCTTTAGATGTCGTTGTGGCGGAGGAGATGAAGCAGCTCCTGCGTTCGCTCAAGACGGGGCGGATTACGATTTTTTCCACACATATTATGGATTTGGCGCTCGATTTGTGTGATGAAATTGTATTGCTCAACCACGGCGTCCTGGAGATTGTAGATAAAAGCAATCTCGGCGACCGGGAGTTTAAGGAGAAAATCATCGCGGCGCTGCGGGAGGAAAACCATGAATAAGACGCTCAGGCTTTCTTTTTCCCTTAAAAATACATACCGGGTCAACGGCATTTTATATTCGCTCAAGCAAATTCCCCTCTTAAAGAGGCTGCTGCCCGAAACGCTCTACCGTGTCCACGCCTTTAAGGTTTTTGCAAACGTCCTTTCCGTCCTATGGGAAATCGTTTCTGTCTTTCTTGGAAAGGCTATTTATTTTGCGGTGATGCTTTACGGCTTCGGCTCCCTTTACCAGCCGGCGCAGCCGTCCCGGCTTTCTCTCCACATCCTATTGTTCCTGTCGGTAATCGGCGCGCTGCTGAACACATTTATGTTCGACCCATCCCGCGACAAATATTACGCAATGGTTTTACTGCGTATGGACGCGCGGCAATATACGCTTGTTAACTACTGGTACGCCATAATAAAGGTCGTCATAGGCTTTTTGCCGGTGGCGGTTATATTTGGGCTGCTGCAGGGGATTGCAATTTGGATATGCCTTCTTATCCCGTTTTTTGTCGCGGGGCTGAAGCTTATTTCCGCCGCGGTTTCCCTTATCGTTTTTGAAAAAACAGGGAGGCCGACAAACGAGAACGGCCCCGGGAAACTGACGTGGCTGTCCATTATCCTGCTGCTGGGCGCGGCGTATGGGCTGCCGGCAGCCGGGCTCATCCTGCCCGAAACGGCAGTAGTGGCGCTGATGGCTTTATCCATAGCCGGCGGAGCTGCCGCCGTGTGGAAAATTCTTTCCTTCCGAGGCTACCGGGAGATGTACCAGCAGCTTTTTGTAAAATCTATGCACCAGATGGACAGCGCAAAAAAGCTGGCGCGGGAGCAGAGCCGGAAGGCGATATCCGCCGATACGGCGATTACGAGCCGCCGAAAAGGGTTTGAGTTTTTAAACGAGCTGTTTATCAGGCGGCATCAGAAAATTTTGTGGAAGGCATCAAAAAAAATTGCCGTGGTTTGCTTGTGCCTCGTTTTAGGCGCGCTGCTGGCGTTTTACCTGGCGCCGGAAGCTAAGGAGCCGGTAAACGGCATGCTATTGACATATCTTCCGTATTTTGTGTTCATCATGTATGCAATCAACCGCGGTACAGGCTTTACGCAGGCGCTGTTTATGAACTGCGACCACAGCCTGCTGACCTATTCCTTCTATAAGCAGCCGCGTTTTGTACTCAGGCTGTTTCAAATCCGCCTGCGGGAGATTATTAAGGTCAATCTCCTTCCCGCCGCTGTTATCGGCGCGGGGCTTTCGGTGCTGCTCTATGCGTCCGGCGGCACCGATAATCCTTTGAATTACGCGGTGCTGTTTATTTCTATTTTGTGCCTGAGCGTGTTTTTTTCCACACATTATCTTACGGTTTACTACCTGCTGCAACCGTATAACGCGGGTACCGAGATGAAGAGCGGCACGTACCAGATTGTCCATTCGGTTACATACTTTGTCTGTTTTTTCATGATGCAGCTTAAAATGCCCACAATTATGTTTGGCCTGATGACTATTATATTTTGCGTTGTGTACTGTGTGGCCGCCTGTATCCTGATTTACAGGCTCGCGCCGAAAACCTTCCGTATCAGGGCGTAGGCCTGTCGATACTATTGTGAAGAAATTTCCCCGGCTGGCTCCCGAAAGGGCGCCGGCCGCTTTTTATGCGGAGGAAATCGTTTACATAAAAGGAAATATGCACAAGAATTAAAAGCGTTCTTTGGTTAGTATACTTGTATACTTTCCGGACTGGCCTTGTTATAATTTTGTTGGTACCGTGTAGGAAGCGAGTACCCTCGGATAATGGTAAAAACAAATGAAAGGATGTACAAAAGAATGAATTGTAAGACTGGATTCTGCAAAAAGGCAGTCTCCGTCGCCCTCGTACTGGCACTCATGCTTAGCTGTGTGCTGTGTACTGCTATGCCCGTTTCGGCATATGCGACGATGGAGGAGGCCGCCTCAGCGGCCGCGGCAAAAGGGGCTTCCACGTTTTCGTGGGACAACGCAACGGTATATTTTTTGCTCACGGACCGTTTTAACAACGGAGACACATCGAACGACCACTCCTATGGAAGAGGGCTTGATGAGAACGGCAACGTCGTGCAGGGAGTAGACCCCAGCGCCACGTTCCATGGCGGCGATTTCGCCGGCATTACGGAAAAGATAGAAGAAGGCTATTTTACAGACCTGGGCGTAAACGCCATTTGGCTGAGCGCTCCCTATGAGCAGATTCACGGCTATGTCGTGGGCGGCGACGGAAACCCGAGCTTCCCGCATTACGCCTATCACGGCTATTATGCGATGGATTACACGAACACGGACGCGAACTTCGGCACGGCCGAGGAGTTCCGTACGCTTGTGGATACGGCGCACAAGAACGGTATCCGTATCGTGATGGATATCGTATTGAACCATGCGGGCTACAACACCATCAAGGACATGGCTGAATATGATTTTGGTACGCTGAAAAGCGGCTGGGAAAGCTATTATTATTCCCAGAAGAACGTAAACAACACGGATTACCACAGCTTTATCGACTATGAGTCGAGCGCGTCCGACTGGGGCAATTGGTGGGGCGACGACTGGGTACGCGCGGGCCTTGCGGGCTACGGCGGTTCCGGCAGCGGCGAAGTGACGGGCTGCCTTTCCGGCCTTCCCGACTTTAAAACGGAATCCACGAAATCCGTGACGGTTCCTGCCTTCCTTCAGAACAAATGGAAGGGCGAGGGCCGCTATACTGAGCAGATGCAGAAGCTCGACCAATACTTCAGCAAGACAGGGAAAGCAAAGACGGTTACGAATTACCTTGCGTTCTGGCTTTCCGAGTGGGTCAGGGAATACGGAGTCGACGGCTTCCGCTGTGACACCGCGAAGCACGTAGAGCTTGCTTCCTGGAAAAACCTCAAGAACGAATGCGTCAGCGCGCTGCGCGAGTGGAAGCAGAACAATCCCGACAAGGCGCTTGACAACCTCGATTTCTGGATGACGGGCGAGCATTGGGACCACGGCGTCGGCAAGGATGATTACTATTCCAACGGCTTCGATTCGATGATAAACTTCTCGACGCAGGGCGGCGGCCTGCTTGCAAAGGGCCAGGTCGGCGGCGTGTACAAGTTTTACGCGGATGCAATCAACAGCGACCCGGATTTTAACGTCCTGTCGTATGTTTCCTCGCACGACTCTGTTATTGCGACCGGCGACAAAATACATATGGGCTCGGCGTTCCTGCTGCTGCCGGGCGGAGTGCAGATATTCTACGGCGACGAAACGGACCGCCCCGTGGAAAGCGGCTACCAGTCAAACGGCGACCATGAGGTGCGCGGAGACATGAACTGGAGCTCAATGAACACCGCGACCCTTGAGCACTGGCAGACGGTCGGGCGTTTCCGCAACAACCATATCGCGGTCGGCGGCGGCTCCCATGCGGACACAACCGCGACTAACGGCTATGCCTTTACAAGAGCCTATAACAAAAACGGTATTACAGATAAGGTTGCGGCGGTCATAGACGCGAACAGCAACACGAGCGTTACGGTCGATGTTTCTTCCCTTTGGAAGGACGGCATGACGGTCGTAAACGCCTATGACGACGACCAGGCCGAGGTTACAAACGGCAAGGTCACCTTTAACAGCGGCAAAAACGGCACCATACTGATTGAAGAGCCCAGCGGCATGCCGCTCGTATCCTTAAAGGGAGAAAGCGAATTCACAGGCACGCAGGATGTGACCGTTTCTATTAAAAATGCCGACTATGCTATCGCCTCTGTAGACGGTGCGCAAAAGGTCAAGGTATTCGACGGCGACAAGCTTACTATCGGCGCGACCGCCTATGCGGGTGATACCGTCAAGGTAACCCTCAAGGCGACGAACGACCTCGGCACCACAAATAAGAACGTATCCTTTAAAAAGCTTGACCCGAACGAACAGGGAACGAAAATAGACCACGCGCTGATTCACGTCCAGCAGGCGGAGGGCTATACGGGCAATCCGATGAGCCTTTATGTCTGGCAGGACAATAACGGCACCACCACGCCGCTCGGCGGCTGGCCCGGCACAAAGCTCACAGAGGGCAAGCTTGAGGACGGCTGGTATACGTTCGAGCTGAAGGACGTAAAGGGCAGCTATAACCTGATTGTTAACAACTCGATTGTCGGCAGCGGCCAGATGCAGTCCGGGGACATCACGGGACTCGAGGGCGAAACGTGGATTTCGGTCGAAAGCGACGGTTCTAACTTTACAGCGAAGCCTGTCACAGCACAGGCTGAGGACAAAACCCCGATGGGAATGCTCAAAAAAGAGACGAGGGAGGTCAAGAACTTCACCGCCTCCGACTTTACAGCGGATACGCTTACCCCTGTTTATAACCTTGTCCCGCAGGCGGACGCCGTTATTGCAAAGGGTGGGGACGCTTCCGACAGCGAAGTAAACGCCATGCTTAACAAAATGCAGGCGGCTAAGCGGCAGCTGAAATTAAAAGCGCCTGCGGTGAATAACGTGAAAAACGGCGCGACTGCCATCAGCGGCAAGGCGCCCTGCGAATCGACCGTAACAATCAAAAGCGGCACCAAGACATATACGGCGGCGGCAGACGAGCTGACAGGCGCGTGGAGCGCGCAGGTTTCCGCGGTGGCGAACGCATCCGCGGTAACGGTTTCCTGCGAGAGAAGCCCTTATAAATCTGCAACAATCTACGCGAACGATTCGGAAGAGCCCGGTACCGACCCGACGCTCCCGACCCAGCCGCCCACGGAAAAACCGACAGAGCGGCCCACAGACGAGCCGCAGCCCGGCTTTACGTATATGCTGGGAGACGTGGACGAGGACGGCGTTATTACAGTCGCGGATGTTCTGAGCATGCAGAATTATCTCGCGGCAAAAATCAGATATAACGAGAAAATGATACTGATAGCGGACGTAGACAGGTCCGGCGGGGTCACGCTCGTTGATATCCTTGAAATGCAGAAATATATTGCCAAGATGGCGACCAGCTGTGAAATAGGTAAAATTTTCGGTACGGAAGAGCCGACACAGGCACCTACGGCACGCCCGACCGACCCGACCCAGGCGCCGACTGAAAAGCCCACTGAGGCGCCGACCGAGCAACCGACGGACAAGCCGGCGGACAGCTATACGGTTTACCTGAAAAACGCGGCGGGCTGGAGCGCGCCGTATGCCTATTACTGGAACGAAGGCACAAAGGCGGATGCCGCCAAATGGCCCGGTACCGCGATGGAAAAGGTGGGCGCGGACACCTACAAGGTGATTGTGCCAAAGGCTTACGACAGCATCGTGTTCAGTAACAACGGTACCGCACAGTCGGCTGACCTTAAAATTCCCGCAGACGGGAAAATGTTTAACAACGCAAGCGGCGCGTGGTCAGACTATGCGCAGGGCGGCGACACGCCCGTGCCGGATACCCGTACGGTATATGCGGAGAACGCAAACGGATGGGACTGCGTCACCGCGTATTATTGGGTAGAAGGCGACACGCCGCTTACTTGGCCCGGCGTCCAGATGGAACAGGGCGCAGACGGCAGGTATTTTGTTGAAATCCCGCAAAAGTATACAAAGATAATATTCAGCAGCAATGGGAAAAACCAGACGGATGACCTGCAAATCCCCGGGGCAAACGCCTGCTTCGATATCGGCTCAGGCAGCTGGAAATAAAGAAAACATCGCGAAAATCCTCAGAAAATTTAAAAGCGGCGGGCTGTACGGCCCGCTGCTTTTTGTATAAAAACAGGCAGGCATTAAAGCTTTTGTGTTTTGTAGAATATAGTCAAAGATTTACCGAAAGATTGACAAATCAGAAAAAAAATATAAAATAATAAAGAATGGGTAATTTTATAATATAAGGATAATAGGATGTGGTCGAGGCTTGTTTACAATTTTCAGGGAACACAGGCATTTCGGCAGACAGATTTTTCTGCTTGCAAAGAATGAATTGATAAAAACCTACAAGGGTGCGGTAATCGGGCCGTTTTGGGCTGTGGTCAAGCCGATTTTCACGCTGTTCGTATATTGGTTCGCGTTCGATGTCGGCCTGAGAAGCGCAGGCGGCGTAAAGGTCCTGGTAAACGGTTCGGTAGAGACATACGGGCGGTTCATCTTTATGCTTGTCGGTTTTATTCCATGGTTCTTTATGCAGGACTGTATATTGCAGGGCTCCAAATGTATCAGGGAGAACAGGCAGTTTGTGACGAAGGTTTCGTTCCCCGTCTCCACGATTATGACGTATACGACCATCTCGAGGCTGTATGTCCACCTGCTTTTGTCGGGGCTGATGTATATTTATATGCTCTTTGCGCATGGCCCGAGCATTTATAACCTGCAATTTTTCTATTATTGCCCCCTGATGTTCCTTTTCTTTTTGGTACTCACCTGGTCGACCGCGCCGATGTGCGCGTTCAGCCTTGACTTCCAGAACATGATAAATTCCATTATGACGGGCCTGTTCTGGCTTTCCGGCCTTGTTTACAACAGCTATGACGTACCCTACGAGTGGCTCAGGAAAATCATGCTTTTAAATCCCATCAACTATTTTGCCAACGGTTACCGTAATACGTTCCTTTATGACCGCTGGTTTACGTGTTATCCGTCTGAAACGATTATTTTCCTTCTTGAATTCGCGGCGCTCTTCGTGCTTGGTGCGTTCAACTACAGGCGCCTGCGCAAAAGACTCGCGGATGTGCTGTAAAACGGATTCGTTTATCTGAAAGGAGCCTGTGTAATGGCGGAAGAACCGATTATAGTTTTTGAAAATGTTACGAAGGAATACACTTTATATAAAAACGACGCAGACCGTTTCAAGGCGCTCTTTTTTAAACCAAGAAACGCCAAGAAGCATCTCGCGCTCAAGGATGTAAGCCTGAAAATCAATCAGGGGGAATCCATCGGCATCATCGGAGACAACGGCGCCGGCAAGTCTACCATGCTTAAAATGATAACGGGCGTTACGTTCCCAACGGAGGGCAGGGTGGACGTCAGGGGAAAGGTCGCGGCTCTCCTGGAGCTTACGGCTGGCTTCTCCCTTGAAATGACGGGCAGGGAAAATATATATCTCAAGGGATATATCCTGGGCCTGAAGGACCATTATATTGCCCAAATCGAGGACGATATCATTGAGTTCGCCCAGCTAGGCGACTATATTGACCAGCCGGTCAGGACATACTCGAGCGGTATGAAAATGAGGCTTGGCTTTGCAATCAACGTCAATATCGATCCGGATATCCTGGTAATCGATGAAGCGCTGAGCGTAGGCGACAAGTCGTTTAAAAAGAAATGTAAAAACAAGATAGCTGAAATTATAAAAAGCGGCAAGACGGTCCTTTATGTCAGCCATTCCATGGACGGCGTCAGGGAAATCTGCCCGCGCGCCATTTATCTGAAAAAGGGAAAGGTCGTGTTCGACGGGGACGTAAACGAAGCGCTTGCGCTTTACAGCAGCGACAAAAAGTAATGAGGGAATCAAAAAGGGTGGAATAAGGATAATCTTGGACAGGAGTGTTGAAAAATGGTATCCGCAATGATTTTTGCCGGCGGAGTCGGCGCAAGAATGAAGTCCGTCGATATCCCGAAACAGTTCCTGGAGGTAGATGGTAAGCCCATCATCATCAGGACGCTTGAAAATTTCCAGAACCATACCCAGGTGGACGAAATTGTGATTTCCTGTCTCGAGTCGTGGATCGACAAGCTTCAGGAATATATCACGCAGTATAACATCACAAAGGTCAAGACAATCGTTCCCGGCGGTGCAAACGGCCACGGCTCCATCCACAACGGGCTGGTTGAAATCAATAAAACCGCTTTGCCGGACGACATCGTGCTCATTTGTGACGGCGTTCGCCCGTTGCTCTCTGAAAAACTGATTTCCGACTGCATTGCAACGGCACGGGCATATGAAACGGCCGTTCCCGTCACGCCGAGTATCGACTCCGTTCTCGTCAGCCCGGACGGAAAGCATTGCGGCAAAAGTATGCCGCGCAATGAAATGTTCATTACGCAGGCGCCGCAGGGCTATACGATGCGTAAAATCATGTGGGCGCACGACGAGGCGGAACGCCGCGGTATTACGAACCCGACTTCAAGCAGCGAGCTTTTAATCGAGCTGGGCGAGGAGGTCCACATATTTATCGGCGACAGGAACAATATCAAGGTTACCACGCCTGAGGATTTGAGCAGCCTGCGCGCTTACTATTATTACAGCCGCTACAAGAATTTTGCCAGGGAGGAGCTTATGTATGGCATCTGACGTCAAGTCTATCCTCCACCCCTATATTTACGAAGATATCGCCGCGGTAGCGGATTCGGATATGGTCCCCTGGGAGCGGCTGCGCGGAAAAACGCTCCTGCTGACGGGTGCCGCCGGCTTTATCGGCTATTACCTGACAACGGCGCTTTTGATACGCAACGACCTGTACCAGGACGGGATAACGGTCATTGCGCTGGTACGCAACAGGGAAAAGGCGGAAAAGCGGTTCGGCGGCCTGCTTGGGCGGCATGATTTAAAGCTTGTCGTGCAGGATGTCACGGATGATATTGCCATTGAAGAAAAGGCGGATTTCATTATCCATGCCGCAAGCCAGGCAAGCGCCTATTTCTTTGAGCACGACCCAATCGGCACAATCGACGCAAACCTGACGGGTACGTACAAGGTGCTCGATTACGCGGATAAATGCAAAGCACTAAGCACGCTTTTTGTTTCGAGCTTAAAGGTGTACGGCGCGCTTCACAACGGAAAAGAATCCATCACTGAAACCGACGTGGGCTATATTGACCAGGTATCCTACAAAAATTGTTACGCGCAGGGCAAGCGCGCGGCGGAGACACTTTGCGCCTGTTTTCAAAGACAAAAGGGCCTTTCCGTAAAAATTGCAAGGCCCTCCTATATTTACGGTCCCTCAAGCTTGGAGGACGACAGGGTATGGGCGCAGTTTATCGCGAACGTCGTCAGGGGTGAGGATATCCTTTTGAAAAGCAGCGGCGCGCCATACCGTTCCTTCTGCTATGTAAGCGACACGGCCGTTGCGCTGCTTAAAATCCTATTGTGCGGACAGGACGTGACGCCTTACAATATCGCCGCGGAGCACTCTAATGTGACGATTCGCGGTTTTGCCAAAAAGGCGGCAGAAGCGTTTCCTGAACGCGGGATAAAGCTTACGTTTGAAAATGCGCAGGATGAAAAGGAGCCGCAGCGCTCCTATCTTAGCGCAACGCCCGAAATACTCGACAGAACACGTCTTCAGGCGCTCGGCTGGGAAGCAAGGGTCAACATAACAGAGGGCATCCGAAGGTCTGTGCGGATTGTCGAATTGCAAAATCAGTAAGCTGAGGAGTACAGCCATCATGGAACTGAAGAATTTCCTGAATGAATTTGAGTATGACTGGGCGGTTTTTCCTGCACAGCAGAAGAAATTTCCAGCCAAAGAGCTTCAAAATAAAACGGTTCTGGTATCCGGCGGGCATCATGGGTTTGCCCGCTGTCTTGTTTATTCCCTGTTCGCGGCAAACGACCTGCACAGCCTTTCCATGAAGATTATACTCGTCGGACGCGACAGCAGCGCCATTACCGGCTATTTTCCGCAGCTTTTAAAGCGTCAGGACTTTCAATTTTTTACGTTTGAACAGGCTGGCGGCAGCGAGCGCCTGTCTGCGGACTATTTTATTTATACGGGCTGCTGCAACAAGCGGCTGGAGCAAACCCCAGAGTTTTTTATTGGTGAAATCGATTATGCGAAAAAGATGCTGGCGCTCGCGCACCATGTAAACGCGCGGCGGTTTATTTTGCTATCTGATTACCGCCGGTATGGCGTACTGGAACGCGGGGTGGTCGCGTCGGAATATGAGGACGGCACAGTCGATTTTTCGCGGGCGTCCGCCTTTGAATGCGAGCTTGTGCAGACAATTGAATCACTTTGCCCTATTTACGCGAAGCAGCTCGGCTTTTCCTATGTGATTCTGCGTACCGGAATCGCGCTGGGCGCCTGTACTGGCTTTGACGACAGCATCATAACAGACCTGTTCAAGGCGGTGGCAAAGGGCGAGGAATACCGTCTGCTCAGCAGTAAAAACAAATATTCATTCGTCTATATCAGCGATATCCTCAACGCCGTGTTCCACGCGATGGCCGGCCTGCGGGAGAATACGCTGTTTAACGTCGTCGGCAAGAAATCGACCGTATCGATTGGGATGCTCATCGCAACACTCCACGATATTTACCCGGACGATACGAAGGTGTCGCTCGAATACAGCGAAAAAGACCCGTGCTATGGCGCGGCTATGAACAATCAAAAAATCATCTGCTGCGGCTGTAAGCCGAAAATAAGCCTGGAGGACGCAATCCAGATGCTTGTTGAAAGCAGCCGCGTGCGCGACGGCCAGTTTGTATTTAAGGATTCCTATCAAGGCAAGCTCAATATTATCCAAAATATTCTTCTGGGATACCTGCTCGACATCGACCGTATCTGCCGCAAGCATAATATCCGTTATTTCCTCGCGGGAGGAACGCTGCTCGGCGCGGTGCGCCATCACGGATTCATCCCGTGGGACGACGACGCCGACGTCATGATGCTGCGTGAGGACTATGACAAATTCCTCAGAGTCGCGCAGTCGGAGCTTCCTCCAAACGTAACGCTTCATACTGCGGATACCGACCCGCTCAACTACTGTATCTTTACGAAGCTGCGCATCGACAACACCATGTTTGCGACAAAGTACACGAGTAAATTTCTCGATATGCACAACGGCCTCTTTTTCGATGTGCTCTCGCATGACAACACGGCGAATTCAAAGCTTGGCAGAAAGATTCATTTACAGCTTACGCTTTTGACGCGGTCGCTCGTATTTAATAAATGGCACCGCAGAAAAATCGATAACGGGCATAAATTCCAGTCGTTCGCCGCAAATATTTTAAAAGCGGTTTTGCCGCTTTCCTTCTGTGAAAAAATGCAGTTTAAGTGCCTGAAATGGTTCGAACATAAAAAAGACGCGAAATATCTGTACGATGGAATGGGCCGCAACGTGTATAAGGGGGATTTCCCGAAGGAATGGCTCAGCGAGACGGTTTTTTGGGATTTTGAAGGCTACCGGTTCCCCATTCCGAAGGAATACGATAAATACCTGCGTTATTTGTACGGCGATTATGAAAACATGGTGATTGCAAGCAGCCGCAAAACAAGCCATTCCATCATCATCATGGACTTGGGAGAATATGCGCACTTCAAACGGCCGCAGACCAAGGAGCAAAAAGCGCAGCTGGAACAGCTGGATAAGAATAGATTAAAAGCTGACGCAGCGCCATTGGCTTCAGCGGAGAAACCAGCGGCGGCTGACAATCCGGCCGCAGCAAGGCCAGAAGGCGATTCGCAGGCAAATGAGAAAGAGAACGTTCCGGACAAAAGAACAGGCTGCGCCGAGCAAGCGGCGGAAAACGTTGCACTGCGGGAAGCGCAGGACGAGGAAGAGGCATATCAGAACCGCGCACTCGATATCCTGACAAGGGCGGCGCAGAAAAATGATAAAGCGGAAGCTGCTCAGAAGGGTATTTCATCCGCGCCCGATGCAATTTAAATGGAAATTCAGAAGGAACGGTAAATTTAAGCTGAAAACTTTTCCCGAAAGATTGACTTTTTCAGTTCGTTTTGTTATAATATACAGCGTCGCGTAAGGCGGCGCAAAAAAAGTTTACCAAATGTAATTGGTAAACTTATATATGCAGGTATGGCGGAATTGGCAGACGCGTACGGTTCAGGTCCGTATGAGGGCAACTTCATGCAGGTTCAAGTCCTGTTACCTGCACCAAAAGAGACAAACGTAGAACAAACCAAGTGTTTGTAGGTGTTTGTCTTTTTTTATTTATAAAATAGATGTCAAATAGGACGTTTGTGAGCAGAAACGGGGGTAAAACCGTTTCTGCTCTTTCTATATAAACCTATAAAAATCCCAACTTTGAAAGGAGACCGTTATGGAGCTGAACAAAATCGAATCTAAACTATTTGGCCGTATCTGTTACGGATTTACCCGTCGTGGAGATGGCATCGTCGTAATCGATGAAGAGAAATCGGAAGTGGTTCGGTCAATTTTCCGGATGTATCGAGAAGGTAACAGCCTGGAGAATATTCAGAAAAAACTGTATGAGTCAGGAATCCCGTCCCCCTCCGGGAATCCGAGATGGACACGGGATGTCATCGACAAGGTGCTAACCAACGGGAAGTATGCCCGTGGAATCATATCCTTTGAGGACTTTGTTGACGTACAGTTTACGAAAGAAAAAGCGTGCCGGTATTGTAGAACCTGATAAAATTTACCATACTATCCTTATCTTAACTTAGAAAGGATAGTTGTCATGGGCTCATCGAAAGACAGGATTACTTACACCGCCGCAGTGGAACTTTACCTCAAGCCGCTTCTCCAAAAAGGGATCATTCGTTATGAAACCTATTACGACGCAGGGAACCTGCTGTTTGACCGATTTGGGATGTATCATTTTGAACAAGCTTGCCGGCCTACGAAAAAGGTGACCAAAGAGACGCGGCAGAAACCGCCGCAAAGCCAGTACCCAGACTATGTTTCCCTCACCGAGTTGGCCAAGCAGTTGAAGCATGGTGCCCCGAACCAAGTCATTGCAGGATGGCTGAACAGGAAAAACACCAGGGAGTATATCGAGCTGTGGAGGCAGAAGACAAACTGCTCTGACGGGATCGTTACACAAAGGGGGAATCACGGCGGAACCTACGCAGCCCCTGCCATCGCCGGCTATTTCATGATTTGTATGTCACCTAAAACTGCGTTGCAGTTCATGGAGCAAACCATTGAAACGGGGGTGGCTGTGCATGGATAAAAAGGTCATCGAGATACCTGCGAGAGAGCTGGACATAGTTGAAACGAACAAACCGCTCCGTGTTGCCGCATATTGCCGGGTCAGTACGGACAAGGACGAGCAGCAGAACAGCTTGGAGATGCAGGTGAAATACTATACCGAAAAAATACAGGGAACACCCAACTGGAAACTGGCCGGAATTTTTACGGATGAAGGAATCAGTGGGACGACCGACAAAAAACGTCCTGAGTTCATGAGGATGGTGCGCATGTGTCAAGGAGGGAGAATAGACCGTATCCTGACGAAATCCATCTCCCGATTTTCCAGAAATACGGTGGACTGTTTATCCTGGATACGCAAACTGAAAGCGCTCGGCGTCTCTGTCCTGTTCAAGAAGGAGGGAATCGATACGGCGGAAAGCATGGGAGAGACTTTCAGCGCGTTTGCGCAGGCAGAAAGTGAGTCCATCAGCCAGAACGTGACATGGGGCGTGAGGAAAGGATTTAAGGAAGGCCGCTACAACTTTCATTACCATCATTTCTGTGGTTATGAAAAAGGCCCGGACGGACAGCCATCGATCGTAGAAGATGAGGCCGTCATCATCCGCAGGATTTTTGCCTCTTATTTGGAAGGAGTGTCGTTACGCGGAATCAAAGAATGGCTGGAAAAAGAAGAAGTTCCTTCGCCGTCCGGCATGCAGCAGTGGAGCTCCAACACGATATGGAGTATTTTGAACAATGAGAAATACTGCGGGGATGTACTCTGACAAAAGACGTATACCGCGGACTTCCTGACCAGCGACGTCAGGAAGAACAAAGGAGAGCTGCCCCAATACTTCATAGATGACAACCACCCCGCAATCGTCACAAAAGAAGTGTTCCGACAGGTCCATGAGGAGATGCAGAGGAGGGCCTCCGTCTTTAAGCCGAAAGAGAAAAAAAGCAGGTACAGCAGCAAGTATGCTTTGACCGGGAAGGTGACTTGCGCGGAATGCGGCGCACTCTACCGCAGGACCACATGGACGAACAGGGCAAAGGAGAGAAAAATCGTGTGGCGTTGCATAAACAGGCTGGAAAACGGGACGAAAAACTGCAAGGAATCCCCCTCCGTACCGGAAGAAGAGCTGAAAAATGCGGTATTGGAGCAACTCAAAACGAAGCTGTCCGGACTCGATGTTGTTGCAGTGGTCACTGAATGCCTGGAGCAGCTCGGAATTGATATTCCACAGGAACTGGAAAAATTGTCACTCACGCAGGATGATCGTCTGACGGATTGTTTCGATATACTGGTACGGCAAACGGTACAGAAAGTCATTGTTTCAAAAACAGATATATGTATAATTTTTGTTTAATAAGTTGAAAATACTGGAAATATGTGATATAATCAATCTGTCAGTACGAGCAGTCAGATCAGACTTCGTTTGGTTCGCAGAAAATGCGGGCGGCATCGTATCTTCGGATATGGATGCATTTGTTTACGGCACATGTTCCTCTATGGATAGTCGCCATTCTCCAAAACCTATAGACACAAGAATCAAAATTGGTAAATATATTAAGAGGCAAGATAATAGTATTCAATAAGGAGGAGAAGGTGTACTATGGAAAGTGTTGATTTGCTATTAATAAATCCACCGTTTCATACTAGAAACGGCGGAGGAAGTTTTTTGCCGCTAGGATTGGGATATATTATTTCTTCTGTGATAGACAACGGGTATTCTTGGGCAGTTATTGACTGTGCAAATATGATACATTCTTTCCATAAGGATGATTTGCAGAGATTTGAGAGAGAATTGCAACTCAAATTAGAACAGTATTATCCTTTAATGATTGGTATCGGACCATGTATAACCTCACAACTGCGTGCCCTAGATATAATATCGAAATGTACTCGAAAAACATTTCCTGCCATCCCTATAGTCGCGGGAGGACCGCTAGCGTCCATTGAAGGGCAGGAATGGGTCTTTTATGATTATCTGGGCATTGATTATATAATTAAAGGTGATGGTGAACTAGCAATTCCTGATGCAATCACGGCAATAAAGAATACTGGTAATATTAGTAATAGTAAAATGGTTTCAAAACGAGGATATAGTTTTATAAATGAAATAGAAGATATTGATTCTATTATATTTCCGTATAGAGAGATACACAGTTATGATGTTTTTTCAACAAGGCGATCGAGTCATCTTTCTGTTGGAAATCAAACGGCCGCCATGATCACAGCTCGTGGTTGTCCCTACGCATGCTATTATTGTGTTTCAGGTAACTTAAAAGTAGGACAAAAGGTGCGCAAACGAAGCATAAGAAATATCATTGAAGAAATAGAATTATTACATAAAAAATATGGAATAACCGATATTATTTTTTACGACGATTGCTTTTTTAGTAATATCCAAACTGCTGAAAATGATATTAGCTTGTTTTGCGATACCTTGCTTTGCAGTGATGTGCACATAACTTGGCAAATAGAACTGCGTCCAGATTTATTCTCATCGCTTAATGATGAATCTATACAGAAATTAGCTAAAAGTGGCTGTCGGCAAATTAACCTTGGAATCGAAAAAATATCTGAAAGCGGGCTGAAGTTTCTTGGAAAAACTAGCTCATTGTTCGGGATACATGAAAAAATAACACAAGTCAAAAGCATTTCAGAGATTACCATATCGGCAACATTTATTCTTGGCGGAGGCAATGAAACGCGAGCTGACGTTATTCATCTAATTTGCGAATCGAAAAAACTTGGATTGGATTATGCTCATTATAATCCCTTATTTGTCTATCCGGGAACTCCGCTCTATCAGGATATATTTAGTGATGATAGAAAATGGGTTGATATTATACGCAACGATAATTTGCCATGGGGCGAAATAGTCTTTGAAAATGAGACTTTAAGACGCAATGAGCTACTTGAATTAGTAGATTATGCATATTCTGAATTTTATATGGGTACAGAGTACTATGAAGATCAAATGATAACCGATAGATTTAATCTTAAGGAAGGAAGGCCATAATCGTGAAAATATACGATCGCTTATATGGAGAATTAAAATTCCCTCCACTCATAATTGAATTACTTAATTGCCCAGGACTTTTAAGGCTTAAGGATGTTCGTATGGCAAATAATCAATTTGTAGCTTTTCCAGCTTTTGCATCATCGTCTCGCTATGAACATTCATTAGGCGTGTGTCACCTTGCGGGTTTATGTGCTAATACACTACAGTTATCAGAAAAAGAAACAATAGAATTGATGATGGCATGTTTATATCATGACGTTGGAACTCCTCCTTTTGCACATGCAATGGAAGAAGTATTGCAGGCTGAGTTTGGTTTTGATCATGAACAAAACTTGAAAAATTTAATCATGGGAACTACTGGTGATTATGATGGAGAAATGGCAAGGGTCTATCAAGATGAAGGGCTCAAATTAGGCAGCGTTTGTCAAAGTAAGAAAGCAAGAGATCTTGGGATTGATCGCTATAAGATAGCCAAAATAGCCGCAGGCGACAAGGATGAACTTCTATCACCATTACTTAATGGTGGTGGAATGGATTTGGATAACATTGACAATATCATTAGAGCATCTTCTGCAATGGGTCTAATACCTCAAAGTGATATCAACCTTGCGCCATTGCTGGCACATTCTTTTGTTTTGGAAGAAAAACAAATTTTTTATAACGGAAACAACATAAACGATATCCGTAGGTGGCAGCAGATACGTGATATACAATATACTGCGATTTTTGAGAGTGTCGAAGACTTTTCCTATCAAACAATGATTAAGAAGGCTATTCAACTGTCTATGAAAGGAAACGACGCAGCTCTTCGTATAGACAAAAATGCTTGGAAATTAACGGATTCAAGCATAGTGCTTGATTATCTACTGCCCAACCCTAAAAGTCGAGAAATTATGAGGAGAGTCTTATTATGTAGACCGTACTATTGTTTGGGTATCTTGTATGTGCAGGGAAATAGTGCGGCAAAGTACATAAACATCCATTTGAATACAATTGAGTACATAGCCAGCAACTATTTTGTGCAGACGCTTGATATCACACAAAAAAAGTTAGACTCCATTGATACCAGTGCCGTAGTTGCAAATTTTTTTCCAGACAAAAGAAAGCGAAGACTATATAATAAAGCCGTTCTGTGGAATGCAGAAATTGTTATTGATGAAGAGACTGATATTCCTGAAGGTGCTTTGCTTGGTCTCTTTACTCCATTCTATAATTCTAATTACAAAAACGTAGAAACGGAAGATGGGAAAAAGAGAAAGTTAGTCTCTTTTCGTCAAGAGAATCTTAATGAGTTAATAGATATCCTGACAAAAAATATACTTGATGGGTATAAAATTACGGTATATGGGAGTGATTCAGATGGAAGATGTTTTACAAACGCTGCAGGGGATCAACTGGGATTTTTCTGATTACAATAGTTCTAAATATCCGCTGGATATTAACTCGATTCCGTGGTATCCAGCAACTTTGGTTCCTCCTATTCCAAAGTTCCTGATTGCTTTATTAACAAAACCCGGAGACATTGTTTTTGACCCTTTCGGAGGAAAAGGAACTACTGCTGTTGAAGCATTAAAACAAAATCGAGTCCCAATATATAATGACTTAAATCCATTTGCATCTGAAATCACAAAAGGAATTTTATGTGCAATTAATTCTTGTGCCCATGATAGTAATTTTATGAGCGATGAAGAGAATCAATTAGCATCATTTTCTGTGTCAGAAAATGATCTTCATACATTTATACTAGAACACGGAATAAACAATGATGTTTATTTGTGGTATGATTCGAAAACATTAATGGAATTATGCACAATAGTTAATCTTATTGTTGCCGACGAGCATAAGAATAAAGAAGTTTTTTATGTGAGGAAACTTGCGCTATCTTCGATTCTGAAGCAAGCGAGTTCACAACCTGGCCATTTTACTTATGTTACAGATAATTGTAAGCCCCAAGTTTTGGTTTATAAAGAGGCAAAAAAACTATATTTAGATAAAGTGCGTCAAATTGTAATGTCTGCAAATGAATTCATTATGCAGTACAAATTAACAAATAAAATGAATACAATTATTAAAAATATTGATTCGACAAAAATTGTAACGGGTGACGCCCGACAACTTAATTGGATAGATAAAGCAAGTGTTAATCTTGTGATTACATCTCCGCCGTATCTATGCGCGCAAGACTATATTAGAACAATGCGCCTTACTAACTTGTTTTTTCCTGATGAAGAGAGCTTTAATCAAACTCCAAAATTTGAAATCGGGCCAAGAAGTAAAAGACGCCGAAAATCTGATGAGGTTGTTCCAGAATTTTATGAAGATATGAATATTGTCTTTTCCGAAATTAAAAGAATACTTGTACCGAAGGGATATTTTTGCCTTATAATTGGTCAGGGCAAATCTAAAATCACCCAATCATACGACACAATATCCGACCTTTGCAGAGATATCGAAGATAAGCATGGCCTAAACGAAGTATACAGTGTAACTCGCAAGATTAGCAGTCGGGTTATTCAGGTCGGAGGGGTTGATAAAGAAAAAATTGTTATTTTTCAAAACAGAAACTAAAACAAGGAGGGAGAAAATATCATGGCGGCAGCACCTTGGGTAATTAGTATTCTATCTACGGATTATGATTTACATGATTACAGAACAGCAGTTATCAGCCAACTTCGTAGTAAACGCGTTAATATATCTGCTTTTGAGTTGCCGGATTTTCCGGTCGAACCAGATATCCATTCTCACGAAAGCTGTATACGTGCTTTAGATCGCGCTGATATTGCTCTCTTAGTTATTGATAAGAGATACGGAGGCATATATGTGGGAGACCTCAATGCATCGCAATCTATAACAGAGGCTGAATATTTAGCCATGATAGAGAAAAGGAAACCGTGTTTTGTTTTTGTTTCTAGAGCGTCATGGAATGAAAGACATGCATATAAAACGCAGTTAAAAACATGGATAGAAAGGCAGTCGTATACTCCCGAACAATTAAAAACTGATATACCCAAAAAAACATTTGATGAAGAATATAAGTGTACATATGTAAAATCTGTAAATGTAATTGACTTCATTGAGAAAATCCAAAGAACATATAAAAAGCACTCCTTTAGTAACTGGATAGATCAATATGAAAACATCCCCGATTTATTAACTAAAGTTGAAGGTAAGCTCAGAGGTCATTCACGCTTTCTTCTCGAGAGTTTAATTTGTGAACAGAAAAAGAACCTCGAGAGCAGACATACTTCGACAGGGCTATCCCTATCGCTTGGTGATGTGTTTTCTCGTGGCTATTATATGGAACCTTCTTTTGAGCAAGAATCAGGAAATCTTCAAGCAGGTGCATCGCTTGACAATATGATATGCAATACTTTGAGAAACGGTGATTCTATTCTAATATATGGAGAAGCAGGTTATGGAAAAACTACTATTTTAGCAAAAAGTTTTTTATCACATGCAGAAAGTTTTTTTCGTAACGATTCCTATGAAATTCCATTTTATCTTTGGTTGAAGAAGAAGAATTCTGACTATCACTTTAATTTTTCTACATATGTTGATGAAAGTTTTGTTGACGACTGGAATAGGAAACCTTACCCATATATGGACTTAAGTAGTATCCGTCCGGTTTTCTATTTTGATGGATTTGATGAGGTCGCTGAAAAAATGTCGCCAGATGATGTTGAACAAATAAGTCGTGCGGATATATTCAATTATCCAGTGCTCTTAACTTGTCGTCAACAATATGCATTTCGCTATATAAGTAATTTTAGTTTTGCAGATAGGTTTAGTTGCCGGACAAAAATCAAAACTTGGACTGAGGGTATGGCAAAATCCTATATTGATAATTTTTGTTTTGTTAAAGGAAAAAGTCCTGACTTTGCATCGACGGTACATCAGTTATTGGCAGATAATCAGGCTCTATGCAATATATTAAACAATCCTTTGCTAATTACTATGTTATTGTGGATCATTGAACAAAATCGCATGCGGATTCCAGAAACTATTCATACGCGAGTCCAATTATTTAGAGCATGCATTGATGAACTAGCAAAACGTGAATTATCACGTTTAGATCAAAGAGGTTCGTTTTTATCTGATCTTGAAAATATATGGTCATATACCGCTTGGGAAGTTTACTATAATAAGCTCAGAGGATTAGAAAGCAAAATAAGTGTAATAATTCCTAAAATAAAGAAATTATTACCTGGAATATCCCTTGATTTTTCTTCAACACATTTTGAAGCGCTATTCGATAGTGTAGATGATAGAATTTTCGGCACTTTTCATGAGCAATTTCTTGAATACTTGGTGGCGAACTGCATCTTTTTTGCATGTAAAACCGCAACTTACCCTTATCCGGAATTTTTGGGTTATGTAATGCGACCAGAGATCAATAGATATTTCAGAGCAATTTGGAATGAATGTATAGATAATGACAAAAAAACCGTAGTGAAAAATTTACATACTCAATACTTAAGTAATCTAGGAGATGATTCATTTTTTGCGGTTTCAAAAAGAGTGCACGCTATATATCATATTGCGCGTTTTAATCTCCCTGAGCGAGAAGATATGATAAATAGGGCTTTTAATTCTGAAACACATATATCTGTCCTCCTGTCGCTTTATTTCGGTGCAATTAAGATGGGACGTTTTGAAGACGAAGATAAATTCTATGAATTGCTCTCAACAAATCAAGAATATAATGTGGCCAACAGGGGCTATCATTTGGCTTATTATTCAGATGCAATTATGTCTGAACAGTTGCCATTCCGCGATAATAACCAAATGAAGTGGGAAGGTACATTAAGAGCATTTTTACGGCACTTTGATAGCGACGATGTGGAGCATTATTATCTGCGACGTATTGATTTACTAACGATGAAACAATTTATTGAAGCGCGTGGCAAAGTGGAACCATTAACCGAAGAGCTAATTAAAAAACTACGTACATTGATAGAAACTTCGAATTTCCGTACAGTGTATCCAGTTTATCAAGCAAAAATCGAAAAAACATTTGACGAATTACTGAATGTAGTTCAGAATTGCATGAACCAATGATTAGTTGCAATACCCTCCCACAGAATGCATCATCTTACACAAAAATGCAACAGGTGTTGCAAGCGGGAAGATTATATTGAACAGAGGTCGAAATTTGGAACTCAAAAATGTGACACTAAGAACTAAAAACAAAAAATCACAATACAAAACTGAAAATGGTTTTATATCGAAACCGTAATTTTCATTTTCAGAGGGTATCTTTTTTGTAGTCAAAACACATAATAGGTACACAAACCTGTGTTTTAAGAAATGGCTTAAAACACAGGTTTGTTGCTATTTATGAGAGGGTTTGAGGTTGAGATTTACAAGCTACTCCCGAATAGACAGGATTTGAACTCTCGTAACAAGTGAATAACCCCATATCGGCACGGCAGAAAAACTGTCGTGCCTTTTCTTTACCCAAAATAAACGAAAAGGAGAAAACCAAAATGAACATGACCAATACGAAACACCGCGTGTGCTATGGATATTCCCGGAATGCCTTTGGAGAGTTCGTAGAAAACAACCATGCTTCTGTCGTCAGACAAATCTTCTCACTGTATCTGTCCGGGCATAGTTTACGTTCCATCATCGCATGGCTTGGAGAAAATCAAATTCCTTCTCCCAGCGGCAAGGAGTTTTGGACCACGAAAGCGATTGACAAACTGCTGTCCAACAAGACTTACATCAAAGGCATCATTACAACAGAGCAGTTCACACAAGTGCAAATGGAAAAGGAACGCCACAGCAATCAGATTGAAACAGAAGAAGGTCTTGTGAGAAAGCCCACTCGGTATCATTCGCAGAATGTACTGAGCGGGCTTTTCATTTGCGGAGAATGCGGACATAGTTATCGCCGAATCACCAGGCACGACGGCAGCATCGTTTGGAGATGTGCAAGCCGCGTGGAGCATGGAAAGGGAATCTGCAAACATTCCGTTACCCTTTCGGAATCGGAAATGAGGCAATATCTGCTGGAGTTTCTTGGAGAGGGCTATATGGATCAAGATATTCGAGAGCAGTTCGACAGGATCACGGTAGGAACAGATGGAAGCTTGTCTCCATCCTTCCGACAAAGCACCGACATGCGCCTTTGCATTTGAAAAATAAGTCGAAGGCGTTTATGCTGTTTCTTATGAAAAGAAATATTACCATAATCCCCTTTGAAAAACCATCAAAGCCAATACGAGTCGCTATTTATTGCAGAGTCAGTACACCTGCAGATGATCAGCTGCTGAGCTTGGACATACAGACCGGACGCTATAAGGAACTCATCTTCCATCATCCGGACTGGCTGTACGTTAGAACCTATACGGACGTGGCCAGCGGCACCAACAGATACAAACGGCCGCAGTTCAACGCCATGATGGAAGCCTGCAAAAGAGGCGAAATTGATTTGATCCTTACCAAATCAGTCAGCCGCTTTGCCCGTAACACGGTGGACGCTCTGGAAGCGTTGAACACTCTTAAACTGCTCGGCGTTGACGTCTATTTTGAAGTAGAAAATTTCTGGCTTCAGCAGCAAACCAGCATGTTTTCTCTTTCCCTTTTTGCCGCAGTTGCACAGGAGGAAAGTATCATTCGAAGCGAGAACATCAAGTGGGGCATCCATGCAGGATTTCGGTTGGGAATTTCTAAGCTTGCCGACCGGGTTTGCTATGGCTATCAAAAGAATGAACACGGTGAATTGTGCATTCATCCGGAACAGGCGGCCGTCGTACAAAAGATATTCTGTCTCTATCTGGACGGTCACAGTTTATCCGGAATATCTAAAGAACTGTTTGCATGCGGCATTGTTTCTCCTACCGGAAAAGAAACTTGGACGCCGAAATCGATTGATAAGCTATTATCCAACGAGAAATATACCGGAAATGTCCTGCTGCAAAAGACCTATATTAACGACTACTGGAAGCACCGGCAGGGTAAAAACACGGGTGAGCTCCCACAATTTTTCTATGAGAAGAACCATCCGGAAATCATTGATCCGTCTGTTTTCGAGGCCATCCAACAGGAAAAGAAACGCCGCAGCAATATGACGCAAAACAGCTATGGAAAAAATGTCCGCAAAAGCAACCGCTTTTCTTCGGGAAACACTTTATCCGGTAAAATCGTCTGTGGGATATGCGGACGAGTGGAAAATGTCAAACACAAATGCACAGCCCGAACTCTTACCCAGAAAACGATTGTCGAGGAAATCATCCAGCAGATCAACATCGTGGATTTACATCTTGATTTTCTTCCACAGTCGGTGAAACAGATTGTAGTGGAGAACAGACATCTGCACGTTATCTTGCGGGAAATCGATACAGAGAAAAAGTCAGAGCAGCTGCACCTGCAGGATCATTGGCTGTGCAGACATTTCTTGGACGGAGACAAAAGAGCTGGTGAAATCCTGGTTTGTCTGCACCAGCCACTGCTGAAGAAACGCCTGTATTTTTTGCAAAGGGCGTCTTTCCTGACCAGAGAAGATATTGAGGACTTGGAGCAAACTGTATGGCTTCGGGCGTTTTCCCAGATGAAAAGCTACAACAGCCGATACCGATTCTGGACTTGGCTGAAGCAGATTGTACGCAGTGTGTTCAACCAGACAATGCAGCAGAAGAAAAAGCACTTGCCAGCAACGATATTTGCAGAACCGTATTTTCAATCATCTGCTTTGAGCCACAATATTGACGGCTGGATCAGTGATGAGTATGTAAATTTTCTGCTCGCCGATCTAGCAGACTGGGAATACAAAATTGTGACACGTTATTTATTGGCAGGTGACACGCAGCGTTCCTTGGCAAAAGAGATGGAACTGTCCAAGTCGAGGATCAACCAGATTTATTTGGAGGCACTGGAGAATATACGGGAAAAGGTGCTGGAAAAATGAGCATATATCAATATATCCCTAACACTGTCAGTAGTCGTACGTTGTAATTATCAATATCCTATTTTTATTGTTGAATGATTCAATGTATATTTTAAAAATTATGGAGAACTGTCTACAATATTTCACTGTTTTTGAAGAGGTGTATGTAATTGAGAATTTTTCTCGATTGTGTGTTGATTTATTTAAGTGATTGCATTATAATGAACAAGGGAGGATGAAAAAATGCTGACCAAGTTTATTTTTCGTAATTTTAAGTCTTTTCGAGATGATACCATTCTGGATTTGTCTGCTTCCAAAATCACGGAATATGCGGATCACCTATTTGATACTGGAATTGAAAAGGTTTTACCGACGGTCGCTATCTATGGGGCTAATGCAAGTGGCAAATCTAACGTTTATCAGGCTTTTGAATATATGAGCCAGTATGTTGTAAACTCCTTCAAATTTGGTGGGGACGACGATTCAAACCAAAAATCAGACTTTGATTATATGAAACCTACGCCTTTTTTGTTTGATAGCAAAAGCAAAAACAAAGAGTCTTTATTTGAAATTTTCTTTGTAGATACAAGTAGCGAATCCATAAAATCATATCAATATGGCTTTGCGGTAAATTCACAGGGAGTTACACGAGAATGGTTGAATCGAAAAGCTAAAACCGCAAGAGCTTATAAACGAATTTTTTATCGAGATGCCGAAACATTAGATTTAACTGGAATTCCCGTCAAATACCGTGAAAACTTAGAAGTCTCCTTGGAGCGAGAGGTTTTGATCTCCTCCTTAGGAGCCAAACTGAAAATCCCCAAACTCAAATTTATCAGAGATTGGTTTTTACAAAATGAATTTGCAGATTTCGGGGATCCCGCTGAAAGTTTCTTTATGTCTCGTTTTTTACCTGCGGGTTTTGTTGATAGTGAAGAAGTACAGGATAACGTCGTGAAATTCTTTTCTGCTTTTGATGACTCCATCAAGGGATTCCATGTAGAAAAGGTTGCTTCCTCTGATTCTGATAAAAAGGAAGAGCATTACACAATAGAGGCTATCCACTCCATGGTCGATTCGGATGGAACTGCCTCTATTCCTCTTCGTTTGGAATCTGACGGAACGCTGAAAATGTTTGCATTGTATCCGGTTCTACAAGAGGTGCTAGAACGTGGCAGTGTATTGTTCATAGACGAACTTAATGCAAGACTACACCCTTTGCTTGTAAAAAACTTTATTCATACCTTTTTGATACCCGAATTGAACCCACGTAGGGCTCAATTAGTCTTTACGACACACGATACATGGCAACTATCCACTGACATCCTCAGACGTGATGAAATTTATTTTACACAGAAGGATAAACAGGGCATTTCACATTTATATTCATTGGCCGATTGCGTTGATGAAGACGGTGTTAAAATCCGAAAGGATGAAAACTTTGAAAAGAATTATTTGAACGGAAAATATAAAGGAATACCTGTAATTGAATCATTTCAAGTTTCCCCTAAAAAACGGAGTGAAAAATAAATCGTGACATATAAAGCTGGTAGAAATGGAAAATCGAAAAAACAAAATCGTGGACCTGATCCAAAACCACTGACCATATACATGCTCTGTGCACATGCCGCTGGTCGATGTGAGTTTGAAGGATGCGGCCGCACTTTGTTTACAGACTCTATAACATTGGATGATTTTAACAATACAAATGTCGCTCATATTGTGGCTTCAAGTCCTAATGGCCCTCGTGGTGATAAAGAGCGATCATACAAATTGTCACAAGATATTGATAATCTGATGCTCATGTGCATGGATCATCATAAATTGATCGACAGTAATCCAGCAAAATACACTGAAGATATTTTGCTAGATATGAAAAAGAAACATGAGCAAGCTGTCCAAGAGCTATGCACATCCATTAATGCGGAATCAACTGAAATAATTATGTTTACCTCCCCAATAAAAGGAAAAGTTGATGTGACCATTGATTTTCGGCAGGCAGTTGAAGCAATATTATTTCAAAAAAAACCAGCTTCTAATCACGGTATTGCACTAAGGGTTGAGCTTTCGTCTAATTACAGATCTCGTGTATATTGGGAAGAGGCACAGAAACAATTACAAATGAAATTTAATTGCATGGTAAAAAGCGTATTAAGTATACAGTCTAACCAGCATTTTTCTGTTTTTCCTATTGCGCCGACTCCTCTTATCGCTGAACTTGGGTTTCTTATGGGAGACAAGATTCAGGCCGATATTTATCAAAAGTTACGTACACCAAATACATGGAGCTGGCAAACAAAAGACCCAACTAATGAATTTAAAATATCTAAGGAAATTATTCGGTCTGGTAATAAAATTGCGGTTGTTTTAGCTTTAACTGCTAATATCGCTCCGGATCGGATAACTAGTGTATTCAACGCGGATGTGATTTACACTATATATGCTAAACGATATGGAGTTGATTGCATTTCAAGCATAATTGATTTATCAAGATTTTGGCATCAATATCAGAATGTATTAGATGAAATTCGTAATACTTATTTAGAGGTTGAAAGTGTTGGGGTTTTTCCCGCTATACCTGTGTCAGCGGCTTTTGAGATTGGAAGGAGATATATGCCTGGGGTCTATCCAGTTTTGAAAATATACGATGATGATAATGGCTTTTTTGAAGCAATTACGATAGGAGGTTAAAGAATGATGACAGATCGAGAAATCGCTTTAGGGAATTTGTTAAGTAAAATAGCAGATGAATTAAATATTACTCCAACTATGCAGGATAAAGCTGTGAAAAGTTATGAGTCTGTTGGGAAGTGGATTGGCGATGGTGTGAATTATGATGTCAAAATTATGCCACAGGGTTCCATGAATTTAGGAACGGTTGTGCGACCGATAGATGATTCCGATGATTACGATATGGATCTGGTTTGTTTACTGAAAAATGGCCACTATTTATCATTATATGAAATCAAAAATTTGGTTGGCGATCGGCTAAAAGAACATGCACTTTACAAGGAAAAATTGGAGCCAGAAGGCAAAAGATGTTGGACAATGCAGTATGATGAATTTCATATGGATATTCTTCCTTGTGTACCTATGAGTGGGTATTTTGTAGAACCACATTTGACAGCGATAAAGCTTACCCATAAAAGTGGTAACGGTAATTACACGGAACGATTTAGCAATCCATATGCGTATCACGATTGGTTTGAAAATCGTATGAAGGATATTTTACTCGTAGAAAAGAGAGCTTATGCATCTCGTAATCAAATAGAGATCAGCAAAGTTCCTACATATAAAATGAGAACTCCACTTCAAAAAGCAATTCAGTTGTTAAAACGGCATCGTGATATTTGTTTTCAAGCAGACGACAAAGATAAGCCGATTTCTATTATTATAACTACACTTGCTGCTTTGTCCTATAATGGGGAAAGCAATGTATATGAAGCTCTTTGCAATATAATAAAAAATATGCCAGCATTTATTCAGTGTCGCAACGGCATTTATTGGGTGGAAAATCCTGTTATGCCCGAAGAAAACTTTGCTGAAAAATGGACCATAAACCCTTCAAAACGGACTGCATTTGTTAATTGGCTAACTCGAGCCAGAAAAGAAATAATAGAAAATCCACTTAAGCTTTATGGAATAAACAAAATTTCCCAAGAATTGAGTCTCTGTTTAGGTGAGGCCCCGGTAAATCGAGCTTTGAAATTGCTGGGAGAAGAGACACGCTTAGAGCGTAGCGCCGGAAACTTATATGTCAATGGCTTATCTGGTGGGCTAACGACACAAAGGCCAGAGAATGGGATTGGGCGTATAAAGGAGCATACTTTCTTTGGCGAATAAAAGATATATGAAAAATAAACCGATACGCCTGTTTGAACAGATGATTGCATTAAGGGCGGCTTATCCAACAGCCAAATGTGAAATCCGTAATAATACTCTTTGGTGGTTTGGTAAGATTCGTCCAACTCCATTATCTAAAGAGTATGAGGTGGTAATGAAGTTTGCATTATGGCATAACCCATCAATATGGGTATTTGGCGATAATCTTGAGAATTTAGACGATACTGATTTCCCTCATAAATATCATATTGATCCCAAATCTAAGTTAGTGAAAATATGTCTTTATAGATATAAGGAATTTTCTTCGTATGCATTTTTGTCTAAAACAGTTATTCCATGGACTGTAGAATGGCTTTATTACTATGAGATTTGGTTGGCAACTGGCGAATGGTGCGGCGGTGGAGAGCATCCTATTATCGGCGAAGAAAAATCTGATAGTAGCGATATAGATAAGCCAATACCATAATTTAGACAAGATCCGTTTTTCAAACATTTGCATAAAAAGTAGATCTTGTTTTATGTTCACCCTGATAAATTGAGTTTTTGGCTTGCGGTTTTATCGCAACTAGTAAAAAATAAAAATCGGGCAGAATAATATTACCACTTGTTTTGAACAGACAGTAATATATAAACTTATCGAGAACGGTCGCCGCAAGCTGCATATCGCTTGCGGCGACTTTTTTACAAAAGTCACCGGTTGCTCATTCCGCTGCGTCTCCTCTCCGCGAAAGGTCACGTTTGCTGCGGCCGCATGCTCGCCCAAAGAAGGGACTCGCGCACTTGGCCTACGCGACGCTACCAACCTTTCGCGGGCACGTGGGTTCAAATCGCCTTCAAAAAATGCCGGGCGATCTTTTTTGTCTCACCCTTACAGTCGAGAGCCTCGACGCGCAAGTCGCGTTTGGGGCTTTTGTTTTATGTAACTCGGTGCTCGCGTTGATAGCGACATCTATTTTGTCACCGGAACACATAACATTTTTATTTTGAAGAATCCCATGAATCCAGTGTTCATGGGGTTCTTTGAGTATTCGCAGGACAAGGCGCACCAAAAGTTCCTTTTTAACCTTGCCTAATGCTATGTGGAATTTAACGCCTATCAAAGTGAACGGCGTTATGTCATACTAACAGTATGCGGAAATGAATTTGTCAGGAAGGTTTATAATCGTATGCCAATCATTTTCCCTGAGCGGCTTAATACGTTCAATGCTACGGATAGGGCCATGAAACTTATTATTAGGGGGAGAGCTGCCGCAATTTTAGTTATAATATTACAGTTTATTTTATGTGTTATTCTTATACTCTTTATGTTGACAGTAAAACGTTACTAAAGTAAAATATAAATAGAAAAGGGCGTAGCACCACCGTATAGGCGGTTCTCCCCCGAAAAACATTTAGCTAAGAAATAACCGCTTGTTTTCGCAGGACAGGGCGGTTATTTCTTTTTGCTTAAAATACAATCGATTAATACAAGGATAATTATTAATGCGATTATGTACTCCATAAGCATCGCCCCCTTTCGGGGGCTTTATTAAACCGCCTATCGCTTAGGTGATGCTACTCTTTCATTATAATTATCAGACAATAAAAGTCAACAGAATTATATTAATTGTTGCAAAGTTTTACATATTGTATAAGAAAGTTATAAATATTTCTTATGTTTGTTATTTGTTAACTTTGACTAAGAAAATACTCCCCCGCAACGATTCAGACCGTCACGGGGGAATAATTTTAATTCAAGCTAATAGCTAAACATCCGGAACGTAGAGTTCTCTCAACTTAGTTAACTGACACTTAAACTGATGACCTCTTCGGGATATCCACCAATACTTACATATCCTTCTGCGCTTATAATCTTAAGGTCTCCAGAGTTAAACGTCGCGGTTGCCAGAACGGTGCGCCCATCTAAAATTTCATGTTTAACAGTACCGTAAGATGTCATAACTGTTACTATCATTTTTACATGGGCGCTATTCGGCGGGCCACCAGATATAGGGACATATCCTGTCAATGTCGCCGTGTCGGAATATACGGTTAATTTGGACTCAACTCTTTGGCCGTGAATATATCTGATGTCTGTCTGCTCACCAATAAACGTTCCCGACGCAGCTGCAGCTGCACTCGCACCCGGTAAGATAAATACCGAACATAGTAACAGCAGAGTAAGGGCAATGGCAGTAATTCTTTTATACTGTTTTATTTTACGCACTTTCTTACACTCCTTTTTATGAACGATGTGAACTAAAGTATATAAAACATTGGAACCACCCTTTTAATATATATTTGTTTTACACAATTATAAATCGATATATATAAAATGTCAAATGAATATCGAAACGAATAAAAACTTCTTAATTGTTTTATAGACATTAACAAAATAAACGATGAGGTTATATGTGCGGAATGTAGATAACAAACGAAATTGAGTTTGGCTTGTTTATGCGTCTTAGGGCTCGTAATATGTTACCTGTACAAAAGAAAAACGCAAAACAAATTAAGTATTTGTTTTAGGAATAAATGAGACATTTGAGAGCAGGAACGGATGATTCCGTTTCCGCTCTTTTTGATATAACCTATAAAAATCTATATTTAAAAAATTGAAATAAGCTGAAAGCGCCGGCGTATCCGTCTTATTTGAAAAGGAGGGAACCGATACGGCGGAAAGCATCGGGAAGACACTTTTGACTTGGTTCAGCGCCTATGCACAGGACGAAAGCGAATCCATCAGACGGAACATGCATGAGGCGTGAGAAAAGGGTTCAAGGAAGGCCGCAACAACTTCCGTTATTATTTTTAGGTTATGAAAAGGCTCAGACGGCGGGCATGTGATTGTAGAAGAGGAGACGGTCATCGTTCGCAGGATTTTTATATAAAATGTTAAACAGTAAAATATATAATATTAATGTTGAAATATATAAAAAATTGGTGTATAATGTCGTGGTAACGTAAAAATTTTGTATTAATTTTTCTAAATTTAAGAAATATATGTTGTTGTGTTTTTCTAAGGAATTATATTCTAAGAAGCACTTATAAAAGCTGCTTATCAGTTTACCCACATACATTATGTCCACTTGATTCCGACGATACTGGTTAACCTGGTGGAGCTGGTTTCTATAGGAACAGAAAAAAATTAGATATAAACGAATTTAACGGCAACGCAGTCACCGCTTCCCAGTGTTACGTAATTCCGGTTTCGCAGATACTCTCCCTCTTAACCCATCAATTACGCTGTAAAATTGTTAGTAATGTGACTGCGCCGCCTGATACACCACACGTGGACGAGTAAACATACCAACGAATTTTTTAGAAAAATCCAGCCTGCAGTCAGATTATAACTGAAACAATTGATTAGAGTGGGCGGTTCTTAAAAAATTTTCAATATTTAATCGTATCTTGCCGTGCTTTATTAAAATAGTTTTAAACATATAAAATCCTTTTTTAGTTTATCATGCTTGTTTGAGAGGAGGTACATATTTGGATTTTCCGGCACATATTCGATTGGAAGTCATGGGACGGACTGTCCAGACGGTGGAGACACATTGCAGGCACTGTGCGGCCTACGCCGCTGCGGCCGCACCCCGTGGAATGGGGCAAACGGCATTTCTGGCCGGGCTGCTCCACGATTGTGGAAAGTATACTGCTGTTTTCAAAGACTACATCACCCGCGCCGCCGCAGGAGAACCGGTACGCCGGGGCAGTGTGAACCACACCTTTGCCGGCGTCCGGCTGGCTATGGAGCGCTGGCACCATGGTGCTGACCCCTTTCGGCGGCTGACCTGCGAAATTATCGCCTTTGCCGTGGGCAGCCACCACGGGCAATTCGACTGCATCGCTCCCGACGGGACGGACGGATACCTTCACCGCCTTACCGACGGGCGTATCCATTACGGCGAGGCGAAAGAAAATTTTCTGCTCCACTGCGCCGGTGATGAGGAGTTGGACAAGCTCTTCGAGTCGGCGGCCTGTGAGGTGACGGCTGCTTTGGAGCGGTTGAAATCTTTGACTGAAAATCAGGAGGAGCTGTTATTCCATCTCGCGCTGCTCGCCCGGCAGATACTCTCCGCCGTTATCGAGGGGGATAGGCGGGACACCGCCGAGTTCATGAATGGCGGCCTTTTTGCAGTGGCTCCCGCCCCCAATTGGCGCGCGCTGCTCTCCCGTGTAGAGGCGCGGCTTCTGGCGCTTCCCGCAAGCAAGCCCATCGAGCAGGCCCGGCGGAGGATCTCTGACTGCTGCCGCTCCGCAGCGGATTTGGAAGACGGCGTCTATCGGCTCAACGTCCCCACCGGCGGCGGAAAAACTTTGACGACACTGCGTTACGCCCTGGCCGCTGCGGCGGGAGGTAAGCGGCGGGTACTTTTCGTCATCCCCCTGCTGTCCGTCTTGGAACAGAACGCCAAGGTTATCCGGGACTTTTTGGGGGATGATGGCCTTATTTTGGAGCACCACTCGAATCTTGTACAGGATATCCCCACGGACGGGGAACTGGAAAGCAGCGAGCTGTTGATGGAGACATGGGACGCTCCGGTGATTGTCACCACCCTGGTTCAGCTTTTGAACACCCTGCTGCTGGGCAAGCCTTCGTGCATCCGGCGGATGCACGCCCTCACTGATAGTATCATCGTCATTGACGAGGTTCAGTCAGTCCCCCGGAACCTGCTGGGAGAGTTTGATTTGGCAGTCAATTTCCTCACGGGCTTCTGCGGTGCAAAGGTGGTGCTGTGCTCCGCTACACAGCCCTGCCTGGAGGCCGTCTCCCATCCATTGCGGTACGCACCGTCGCCGGACCTGGTGCCTTACGACCCCAAGCTCTGGGAGGTGTTTCGCCGCACCCGGATTATAGACCGTAGAAAGCCGTCCTTCACAGTGGAGGGCCTCGCGGACTTTGCCGCAAAGCAGGCGGGCGAGGCGGGCAGCCTGCTGCTTATCTGTAACAAGAAGCAGGAGGCAGCCGAGTTGTTTCAGGCGCTCAAGACCCGTTGGAATGGGGAGCTCTTTCACCTGTCCACCTCCATGTGCATGGCTCACCGCATTTGTGCCCTGGAGAAGATTAACGCCGCGTTGGAAGGCAATGTCCCCGTGCTATGCGTTTCCACACAGTTGGTGGAGGCCGGGGTGGACTTCTCCTTCGGCTGCGTCATCCGCGTCTGTGCGGGGATGGACAACCTGGTCCAGTCCGCTGGACGATGCAACCGCGGCGGAGAGCATGGCCGGCTCTGTCCCGTATACGTGGTCACCCTCCAGGGGGAGAATTTAAGCCATTTGAGGGAAATCGATCAGGCTCAGAAGGCTGCCCAATCGGTGCTTCTGCGCTATGAGAGGGACCCGGCTGCGTTCGGGAACGATCTGGCCGGTGCGGAGGCTATCAGCGCCTATTACCACAGCCTGTACGATGAAATGCCCAAGGGCGCCCAGGATTTCCCGCTGCCGGAGCCGATTGGTACTACCCTCTTCGACCTGCTCTCTGTCAATGCCAAGGCCCGTCCCCATTGTCCTGCCGGGGGACAGTATACGCTTGGACAGGCCTTCTGCACTGCGGGGGAGCAATTTCACGTTTTTGACGACAACAGTACGGACGTATTGGTACCCTACGGCGACGGGGCGGGCCTTATCGTGGATTTGGGTTCCGAGCAAGCCAAGTATGATTTGATGCTGCGAAAGGAATTGCTGCAAAAAGCCAAACGTTTTACCGTCTCTCTGTTTTCATACCAACTCAAAAAATTGGAGGAGCGCGGCGGGGTTTACTCACTATGCGAGGGCTTGGTGCTGGCGCTCGCCCCACAGTTTTACTCCTCGGAGTTGGGTGTTGTTCTCGAGGGAGGCATTATTACATTATCGGAGGTATGAGATGGAACACAAAAATACCGTGGAATTTGAGGTCACCGGCGGCTACGCCCTGTTTTCCGACCCGATTACCCGGGTGGGGGGAGAGAAATGTACCCTTCAGATTCCCACCTATGAGGCATTGAAGGGGATTTTGTCCTCTGTCTACTGGAAGCCTACCTTTCTCTGGATTATCGACGCCGTTCGGGTAATGAATCCCATCCAGACGGCGGTCAAGGGCATCCGGCCTATCAAGTACAGCGGCGGCAACGACCTGTCCTACTACACCTATTTAAAGGACTGCCGCTATAGGGTGCGGGCCCACTTTGAATGGAATGAAAACCGGCCCGAGCTGGCGGGGGACCGAAACGAAAACAAGCATCACAACATTGCAAAACGGATGATTGAGCGGGGCGGCAGGCGGGATATCTTTCTTGGCACTAGGGAGTGCCAGGGGTATGTGGAGCCCTGCGTCTTTGACGAGGGAGAGGGAGCCTATGACAACACTCCGGAGCTGGCCTTCGGCCTCACCTACCATGGCATCACCTACGCCGACGAAGCCTACTCCGACGAGACCTGCGGTAAAATGACGGTACGCTTCTGGTACCCTGTAATGAAACGGGGCGTTGTCACGTTCCTCCGCCCAGAGGGCTGCCCGGTGACTCGAACCGCCCGGGTGATGGACGTGAAGCCCTTTAGTAAAACGGCGGGCAATTTTCAGGGTGTGGACGCGACGGAAGCGGAGGTGGTGTAAGTGGGATTGCTGCAAGCGGCCTATCGTACCTATGAAGCACAGGCAGGCAGGGCGGGCGTCCTGGAGGCTGGCCAAAAGGAGGCGTTGACCCCTGTCTCCCACATGCTGCAGAATGCCCAGCTGGAAATTACCCTTTCCAATGATGGAATTTTCCAAAGTGCCTGTGAGGTTTCCAAGGAGGACTCTAAAACCATCATACCAGTAACCGTTGAATCGGCCAACCGGACCGGTAAAGCATGCGCCCATTCCCTTTGTGACCAGCTTATCTACCTCGCGCCCTATGGAGAGGAGAAATACGCGGATTATATGAATAAGCTTCGCGCATGGTCTGACTCCAGTTTTACCCACCCGAAGGTGCAGGCTGTGCTGGCCTATGAGCAAAAGGGGACGATTGTAAGCGACCTGCTCAGCGCCGGCCTGATTGCCGTGGACAATCAGACCGGCGCGCCGGAAGCGAAGTATGACAAATATTTGGTGCGCTGGCGGGTCATCCCTGCCCCGGAGGGCGCCTCCTCCGCCTGCTGGCAGGACGCCTCCCTGTTTGACAGTTTTATCCGCTACTACGCGGCCTGCCGCGCAGAGGTCAGGCAGGACTTGTGCCTCATCTCAGGCGTAGAGGACACTGTCTGCGATATGCATCCGAAAGGAGTGGTTTCCGCCTCCTTCGGCGCCAAGCTGATCTCTGCCAACGACGCGTCCGGCTTTACCTACCGGGGCCGCTTCACCGAGGCGCGCCAGGCCGCCAACGCGGGCTATACCGCCTCTCAAAAGGCACACAGCGCCCTGCGGTGGGTCGCCGCAAATCAGGGGGTCGTCCTGGGCGGACGCACTTTCCTTTGCTGGAACCCGGAGGGCTGTCCCGTCCCCAACTTTGCTTTTTTAGGATTGCCCAGCTCCAATCCCCCCACTTTTGTCAGTTATAAAAATGAGCTGTTAGCTACGCTTTTGGGCTACCGGCAGGCCATGAAGCCGGAGGCCAACGTAATCGTAGCGGCGCTGGACGCCGCCACCACCGGACGCCTGTCGATTACCTATTATAGTGAACTCAGGGGGTCGGACTTTTTAGACCGTATCGAGGATTGGTACGCCACCTGCTGCTGGCATTCCCGCTACGGCGTACAATCCCCCTCCCTTCGGCGTATTGTCACCTGTGCCTTTGGCACCGAGCAGGGGCAGTTCATCGACCTGGACGACCGGGTACTCCGGGAACACGTGCAGCAGATGCTTCCCTGCATCATCGACCGGCGGCCCGTTCCCCAGGACATTATCCGGGGGCTGGCCACCCGTGCCGGACAGCCCCTGGCCTACACGTCCGGCAACAGGGAGAGCCTTTTGAGCACCGCATGCGCTCTCATACGCAAGGCCCACAACGACCGAGTAAAAAAGGAGGAATTTGGTTTGGCATTGGATACATCAAACACAGACCGCAGCTATCTCTTTGGCCGCCTGCTGGCGGTGGCGGAGCAGGTGGAGCGGAGCACTTACGACCGGGATGAGGGCCGGGAGCCCAACGCCATTCGGATGCAGTCGGTATTCGCCCAGCGGCCGCTGTACGCCTGGCGAATTATCAGCGAGCAGATTAATCCCTATTTTTCCCGGCAGAAGCCGGGCCTGCGCGCGTACTTCAAAAATATAATCGGAGAGATTACAGACATGCTGCCGGACCCGAAGGACCATAACTTAGACAAAAAGCTGGACGACACCTATCTGCTGGGCTACTACCACCAACGCAGCGCGCTGACCAGAAAAAAAGAGGCCGCTGATAACGAAACGAAAACTGTGACGGAGGATATGTAAAATGGATACTTTAAAAAATAAGATTGATTTTGTGGCGCTGGTCAGCGTCAGCATGGCAAACTCCAACGGCGACCCCCTGAACGGCAACCGCCCCCGCACGGACTACGACGGTTTTGGTGAGATTTCTGACGTGTGTATCAAACGCAAAATCCGCAACCGGATGCAGGACCTGGGACAGAGCATCTTTGTCCAGTCCAGCGACCGCTGTGATGACGGCTGCAAAAGCCTCAGCGACCGGGCCAAAAAGGCCATGGAAAAGACTAAGGATGCGGAGGAATATGCCCGCCTGGCCTGTGAGAAGTGGCTGGATGTACGCAGCTTTGGACAGGTTTTCGCATTCAAATCTACTGAGAAGAGCGGTGTTTCCGTAGGTGTGCGGGGACCCGTGTCCATTCATCAGGCCGTCAGCGTATCCCCTGTGGAGGTGCGCACGATGCAAATTACCAAAAGTGTCAACGGCGAAACCAGCGAAAAACGCAGTTCCGATACCATGGGCTCCAAGCATTTTGTCCGCTTCGGCCTCTATCAGATTAAGGGTTCTATCAACGTTCAGCTGGCTCAGAAGACCGGGTTCAGCGACGCGGACGCGGACATCGTCAAGGAGTGTCTGCGCACCCTCTTTGAGAACGATGCCTCCTCCGCCCGTCCTGAGGGCTCCATGGAGGTGTGCAAGCTCTACTGGTGGACCCATAGCTGTCCCTCCGGCCAGTATTCCTCCGCTAAGGTCCACCGCAGCCTCCACGTGGATTTGAAGCCCGGCGTGGCCGTACCTGCCAGCGCAGACGACTATAGCATCGAGCTGGAGGAGCTGCCCGGCCTGCACTGCGATGTCATCGATGGAATATAAAGAGGAGGACTTTCTTCAGCTTTCCGGTATCCAGCACTTTAAATTCTGCAGACGGCGGTGGGCGCTCATCCATATAGAGCACCAATGGGCGGAAAATTTCCGCACCACGGATGGGGCTTTGATGCACCAAAACGCCCATGACAAGGGGTTTTCTGAGAGCCGGGGCGATCTCCTTGTCACCCGTGGCATGAACGTGTTCTCGTCCACCCTGGGGGTGTCCGGGGAGTGCGACGTGCTGGAATTCCACAGGGGAGAGAAGGGCATCCCTCTGAAAGGCCGCGAGGGTCTGTGGCAGCCCTATCCCGTGGAATACAAGCGGGGAAAGCCCAGCGAGCGTGCCGGGGATACGCTGCAGCTGTGTGCCCAATCTATGTGCCTGGAGGAGATGCTCTGCTGGCCTGTCCCGGAGGGGGCCCTCTACTACGGGGAGAACCGGCGGCGGATGCCTGTTATTTTCACGGAGGAGCTGCGGCAGACCGTAAAAAAGGCTTTGACAGAGATGCACCAGCTCTATCAGCGCGGCCACACGCCAAAGGTAAAGCCCACAAAAGCCTGTAATGCCTGTTCCCTGAAAGAGCTTTGCCTGCCCCGGCTGATGCGGGCGGAAAGTGTGCAGGACTACCTGCATAGGACAATGGAGGAGGAGAAATGAAATATCTGCTTAACACGCTTTTTGTCACCTCAGAGGACGTCTACCTGTCTCTGGACGGCGAAAATGTGGTAGCGAACCGGAACCGGGAGGTGGTGGCCCGTTATCCCATGCACACCCTCTTCGGCATCGTGAGTTTTTCCTACTCCGGCGCGTCCCCGGCTCTGATGGGAGCTTGTGCCCAACGGGGGATCAGCCTCTCCTTCTGCACGCCCCGGGGACAGTTTTTGGCGCGGAGCTGCGGCAAGAGCAGCGGGAACGTCCTGCTTCGCCGGACCCAGTACCGGGTGGCAGACGACACAGAACAGAGCTGCCGGGCAGCCCGGTCAATGATTTTCGGCAAGCTTCACAACGCCCGATGGAGCGTGGAACGGAGCTGCCGGGATCATGCTCAGCGACTGGACACAGTCAAGTTGAAAGCCGCCTCTGAGACCCTGCGTGGTTTGCTCCCCACCGTGGCGGAAGCCACATCCCTGGAGGAGCTGCGGGGCTTTGAGGGCGTGGGTTCCGCGGTTTATTTCGGCGTGCTGGATGATATGATTCTCAATCAAAAAGAGGCGTTTTTCTTTCATGGACGAAACCGGCGGCCCCCGCTGGACATCGTCAACGCCCTGCTTTCCTTCGCCTATAGCCTGCTGGCGCATGACTGCGCCTCCGCGCTTGAAAGTGTGGGGCTGGATGCCTACGTGGGCTTTCTTCACCGGGACCGCCCTGGGCGGACGTCCTTGGCGCTGGACTTGATGGAGGAGCTGCGCCCCTGCATGGCGGACCGGTTCGTGCTGACCCTCATCAACAACCGCATGGTGAAACCTGAGGACTTTGAAACCCGGGAGAGCGGTGCGGTCCTGCTCACCGATTCGGCCCGTCGCGCATTTCTCACCGCCTGGCAGGAGAAAAAGCAGGAGATGCTGACCCACCCCTACCTGAATGAAAAATTACAATGGGGTATCGTGCCGTACATTCAGGCTCTGCTGTTGGCAAGGTATCTGCGGGGCGATTTGGACGGATACCCACCTTTTTTATGGAAGTGATATCTTTTGTTAGTTTTAATCACCTATGATGTCAACACGGAGGATGCCGCAGGCCGGAAGCGTCTGCGGCAGGTGGCAAAGCAGTGTGTCAACTATGGGCAGCGCGTCCAGTGCTCGGTGTTCGAGTGCCTGCTGGACGCCGCGCAGCGCCGAAGCTTGCAGGCAAAGCTGTGCGCAATCATCGACCCGGAAAAGGACAGCCTCCGGTTTTATAATCTTGGCAACCACTATCAAAGTAAAATTGAACATTATGGCTGTAAGGAGGCCTATCAGCCGGAGAAGCCGCTTTTTATATAGTGAAAAGCTGGTGCGAAGTACAAGTGCACAGAGTTTCGCCGGGAGGTTCGCACCTCATTTTAATGCCATATATCTCATTTTTCTTCTTTTGCTTTCATATAGTTGGGCCATTGTCTTGTAATTAAATAATATTTTGTTATATTTTTACAAAATCGCATGAGTGGTTTTTATGCGTTTTGCCGTCGCTCCCCACGCGGGAGCGTGGATTGAAATTCCCGTAAGGGGGACATGGCGTCCAGCTCGTCGGGTCGCTCCCCACGCGGGAGCGTGGATTGAAATTACCATTCGTGGCACTTCGGCGGCAGTAAGCTCGTCGCTCCCCACGCGGGAGCGTGGATTGAAATTCACCGGCGTCGGTTTTTATTCCATTCCATGCCGCGTCGCTCCCCACGCGGGAGCGTGGATTGAAATGGCGCAGGTAGTACAGCAAAGGCGACCACGAAAGTCGCTCCCCACGCGGGAGCGTGGATTGAAATAGCGGAGGGGGGAGCGTATGAGCAGCTATGTTACGTCGCTCCCCACGCGGGAGCGTGGATTGAAATACGCACCTGCACGCCTGTACCGTTGCATGTCGCGCGTCGCTCCCCACGCGGGAGCGTGGATTGAAATCATCGAATTGCTTGATCGTATCGCGGATGGACTTGGGTCGCTCCCCACGCGGGAGCGTGGATTGAAATCGTCGTAGACCTTGTAACTATAATACAGCTTTTCAAGTCGCTCCCCACGCGGGAGCGTGGATTGAAATAGGTAAATCCCAGCTACCTTGTTTTTATAGGCGTCGTCGCTCCCCACGCGGGAGCGTGGATTGAAATGATATTTTTTGCATCAAGCGATTTTAGCATCGCGTGTCGCTCCCCACGCGGGAGCGTGGATTGAAATGATTGCGCGCATTTCCTGCTCAGCCTCATACTCCGGTCGCTCCCCACGCGGGAGCGTGGATTGAAATCTCCTTGCGCACAGCCTTATTTCTCTGTGCCTCGGGTCGCTCCCCACGCGGGAGCGTGGATTGAAATATCCCGATAGGATACTATCTGCTAGTAAGGGGGCGCGTCGCTCCCCACGCGGGAGCGTGGATTGAAATAGACGGATGGCCTGCTCCTTGTCAGCGTCCTCAAGGTCGCTCCCCACGCGGGAGCGTGGATTGAAATATAGGGAACGAGAGCGATTACCAGCCGGACGTAAGTCGCTCCCCACGCGGGAGCGTGGATTGAAATATTTGAGCCATTGATGACCGTCGGCCAGAAGCTGGTCGCTCCCCACGCGGGAGCGTGGATTGAAATCTTCCTGGTTGGAAAGATGCAGAACACACAGTTGTCGCTCCCCACGCGGGAGCGTGGATTGAAATGCCCCGAGTACGAGGCTCTTTATGGCGGCGCTGCCGTCGCTCCCCACGCGGGAGCGTGGATTGAAATCGTTTCATTCTCATCTTGTGTATTTTCCCCATTGTCGCTCCCCAAGCAGTCGTGGATTCAAATGCATGTCTCGTCCCGATACGTAGCTCAGAATAATCCGCGGGTTCAGGTTTTGCCATCCCGAGCAAAATGAATAAGGCCTGGTTTTCGAACATTTTTATCGAAACCCGGGCCTTTTGCTGTCTCATAAGCTGTTTTCTATGCATTTTCCGTGTATTAGGAGCTGGATAATTATCATATAGGTTTATGCGTTTTTTTACAGGCTCTGTGAGAGGGGGCGTAACTTTCATTTGTTTGAATAAAAATTTGGCGGGAAATTTTGGGAGTATTTACAAATTGTTTCTTACCGATAAACACTATATAATAGTGCTATATTTTGTCGATTTTTATACGTAAGGCTGCCCAGGCGCTATTTTGCATGTTTTTACACAAGGCGCTGAAAATCCTTGTGATATTTATAAAAGCGTATAGATGTAGACAAAACCATAATAATAACTTTTTATGGAAAGAACAATCGAGGTGGATTATGAGAATTATCCGGATTGCAATATGTGACAGAAGCCGGAAAGACCGGGAGTATTATGCCTCCCGGTGCCGAGAGCTTGGACAGAGCTGCTCTCTTAACCTGAGAATCAGGCTGTATGAAAGCAGCAGCGACCTTTTTTTTGATCTAGACAGTCCCAAGCTCAGGGAAGATCTGGACATTTTATTTCTTGAGGCGGACGCACCCGAATACGACGGTATCGAGACTGCTTTCACTCTACGGCAGATTGGCTATAGCGGACAGATTATTTTCTTGGCTCATAAAAATCCCGGTGACCGAATTGAAGAGATATTTGAAACCCAAGGGTCGGGATATTTATTGAAACGGGTGCCCGACCATTTTGAATCGGTCTTTCATCGGGCAATCGATACCGTTATGGAGCTTCGCGAGGAATATGTCCTTTATAACCGTGTCGGGGAATACCGGCAAATTGCCATATCGGAAATTTTATATTTTGATGTACAGAAAAATCTAGTTTGTGTACATTATAATCAGGAGTATTTTGAATTCTTATCTACACTGAAAAAGGTACAAATCCAGCTGTCTGAACGAGGCTTCTGCCGGATACACCGATTGTATGTGGTATCGCTGGATCATGTCCGCCGCCTTACATATACCGAAGCAGAGCTTTCCGACGGGACGAAGCTGCCCGTAGGGCGAACCTATTATGCTGCTTTTAAGGAAGCCCTGGAAAACTGGCGGCGTTCGGAAAGTCAGGAGGAAAGCATATGAAAAGGACAATTTTAGCCCTGTCCCTTCTGTTTTTTCTCCTGTTGTGGAGTCCTCTTCCTGTCAACGCGGAGCAAACGTATAACTGTACGGCGGGTCAGCATAAATATTCGATTGTCTCACACACGCCCGCAACTGAACAAACGGATGGCTCGGATGTGTTCCGCTGTGAATTATGCGGTCAGGAATATGAGGCGGTGCTTCCGGCGACAGGGCATACCTGGGGCGAATGGGTGGAGGACAAGGCTCCTTCCTGTACCGAACCGGGACAGCGGCACCGTACCTGCAGCGCACACAAGCCGCATGACGAAACACAAATCATTCCCGCTTTGGGTCATGACTATAAACTGACCGAAACACCGCCAGGGTGTGACACGGATGGTGTGAAAACATATGCTTGCTCCCGCTGCGGAGACAGCTATACCGAACCGGGGGCGGCGGCGCTTGGGCACGACTACGCGGAAAAGATTACGAAAGAGGCTACCTGTACCGAAAATGGAATAAAAACCTATACCTGTTCCCATGATAAGTCTCACAACTATACGGAGCCTATTCCGGCTGTTGGCCATGATTTTGATGAATGGACAGTGAAAGTCCCTGCGAAAGAGGGGGAAACCGGCGTGGAAACCCGTATCTGCAAAAACTGCGGACAGAGCGAGCAGAGGGAAATCCCCTCACTTGCGCAGCCTGAACAGCCTGAGCAGCCGGAACCATTGTTTAACGCTTTGGATATGGCCCTGGCTGGGGTTGACGCCCTGCTGATTATTATTGGCGCTGTTACCCTGTATCCCAGCCTGGCGGCAATCCGGCGCGTCAATAAGCTTTGGAAGCAGCATCTTGCCTCTAAAAAATTTCGTGGCTAGGAGGAAAATAACATGACGTTGATGAATTGGATTAGCATAGGCATTACAGCGGCGCTGGTTGCCGCATATATTGTCCTGAAAATTTACGCGAAGCGTAAAACCGAACAATACGACGGGCTGGGTGGGATTATTACCCGGCGCAGGGCAGCGGCAAATCCCTCCGAACCTGAGCAAAAAACGACCGAAAACGACTCTGAAAAACAAGACACACCGTAGTTCGTCACAATACGGCTACCGTTCATACAAATCCATAACACAAAACGAAATTCAAGTGCTATCATACAGACAGTGAGAAAAACACATACATTGCGGGTTTGCGCCGGGTATAGTCCTTTAGAAAGCCCCGGTTTCCAAAACGTTCGTTTAGAATAGTAGTTTTTCAGCTGTTTTACAAAGGAGGCTATATTCTTTATGGAAACAGACAGGCCTAGTATTCCGGCCAGCCAAGCGCCGGGCTCTGGCATAAACGCCGCTGAGCCGCTTCAACCGGATTCCTCGGACGCTGCGAAAACACCCGCCATGGAACTGCAGGGCGAGGAAAACAAACTGCCTAAGAAAAAAAGCCGTGTTCGTTCGGTCATTTTTGAATGCCTGTTTTATGCGGCGCTGGTTGCTGTCATCGTGATTGTGTATTCCGCTACGGCAGGGAGCGGGAACGCGCCACGCTCAGTCTTCGGATACACCTTCTCTACGGTGCTGACCAGCTCTATGCAGAGCGAGCTGCCCCAAGGCTCCCTTATTGTTACCCAGCAGGTTGACCCCAATATGCTAAAGCTTGACGATAACATCACCTTTATGCAGAAGGACGGCACGACTGTTACCCATAAAATCGTCGGCATCCATGAAAATTACGACCAGAGCGGCGTACGGGCCTTTGTGACCATGGGAATTGAGAATGGCATGGCCGACGACGGCGTAGTTTGGGCCGACAATGTAGTAGGCAAAGTGGTATGGCACAACCTGTTCCTTGGCCAAGCCTTCAGCTATGTGAAATCAAACCTTCTTTTTGTCGGGGCGATGGTCGTGCTGGTCATTGGTTTTATCGTAGCTTTGCGTGTGTTTATTGCGTCCGGCAAGAAGCATCCGGGCGAATCCAAAGCCAAAGAGCAGAGTGAGAAGCAATCGGAAGGGTAACGCACAGCGTTGTTCCTTCAAGAGGGCGTATATTTTTAGTAACGCATGAAAAACACAGCAGGCTGTGGTTTTCATGCGTTGCACAATACAAAAGCAGGTTTTTTCAAGGCACCATAAAATATAGATAGGGTTTTAAAGCCTCCGCTTCTTGAAATAGCGGGTATGTCTTTTTCAAAAGTATGCACTCAACGCGTTAAAAGGGGCGGCGTTGGGTGATTTTATATCTGTGATGTCGAAATTTATCAAAATAAGTCGAAAAACGAAATAACTTGTCATAAAATAACAATTTGGGAGCGGGGCGTGAACGTAAACGTCTACCGTATTCGCGCAGCGCTCTGTCATATAGATGGGTTTCTATGGTTTTGAAATCCCAATTTCAGAAAAATGAACATATAGGATAGGAGGAAAAGTATGAACGCAAAGGGCAGAAACCGCCGTGTTTTAGCGGCGGCCGCCGTCGGTATTATGGTATTGGCGGCAGTGCTGGGCAGTACATACGCATGGAATAATTACCGCCAGCACAAAACGAACGACGCCAACGCCGGCGCGACCTTTTACAAAGCCCGCCTTGTGGAAAAATATGACCCCGCCAAAGCGGAAAACTGGAAAATTTCGGACCCGGCAATTGAAAAACAGGTTCGCGTTAAAAATCCCGGGAAGGAAACGCCGAATGATACGCGGGTATATGGAGACGTCTATATCCGTCTCCAGTTTAAGGAATTTATGGAGCTGTATCCGGTTACGCAGGAATACAGCGCTTACCGCTACATGGCCGACGAGGACGGGAACTTTATCAGCTTTGACCCGAATGTACGTTATACAATCGCGCCAGACGGCAGCGGCGACCCAGTGGTCACTGTGGGCGGCGGTACGCTTTCTGGACGGGACGCGGCAGCGGCGTACGCCTCTATTCTCGAGAACAAATATGGAGGAAGCCCCCATGTGATTGAACAGGTCCGCATGTATGATACGCCCAAGCATATCGACGAATATCCCGCAGACGGCGTGGAGGACGGCGTGAGGGACAACGACCTTCCCTTTTACATCCGCACGCAGCAGGGCGACCCCAACGGTGTTTACGGCGACTTTATTGTGACCAATCAAATCGTTGACCGCACAGCAGGCAGCCGTTCCCTGGTCACCGGCGTTATAAACGCCAAGTCCGACCAAACGGGCAGGCATCAGGACGATATCAATACCGCGGATACGGTCGGCAGCACGCAGACCGGCAACGGAGAATGCCTCTACACGCCGCACCAGTGGCAGGATGGGTTATACAAATGGCAGCCGTCCCCGGTAGGCATAACGGGCGAAAGCTTCTTTGATTACGTCCAGTGGATATACGGCAGCGATGTCATCCTGTTAAGCCAATGGGATGGCCAGCCAGTCAAAAAATGGATTGTGGATGACTCCGCGGAAAACACCGAGGGCTGGGTCTATTGGGGCATGTATTTAAAGCCTGAGGAATCCACCTCGAATTTTCTGGAGCAGATTCAGCTGGTTGCGCAGCCTGACGATGCCTTTTATTATGCCATTCATGTGGACATGCAGGCCGTTTCCTATAACGAGCTTGGCCGTTGGATGACGCCGGGGGATGCTTCCGGCAACAACGAGATTGTCACAGCGCTGCAAAAGGCCGGCATGAAGGTCACAGCCGTTACCCTGAGCCCCGAAAATCTGACCGAGGTGTATTTCGGCCACACACAGCAATTCCGCGCTGCGGTCATCGGCTCGGTCGGCATCCCGCAGGATGTTCAGTGGAGCCTTACAGGCAGCGGCGGCGGTTCGTTTATCAGCGATACGGGCCTTCTGACCGTCGGCACCAATGAAACGGCGTCTTCCCTGACCGTCACCGCGGCCTCCAGGATTGACCCCGAAAAAACTGCGAGCATCAAGCTGAATGTGGCGGTGAAGCCTGTTGTATCAGGCATAAGCATTACGTCGCCCGCCCAGCCCGTTGCGCTGCCCAAGGGCTCCGTACAGCAGTTCAGCGCGAAGGTCACCGGCACGAACATTACGCAAAAGGTAACCTGGCGTGTGGAAGGAAACACCTCCGCCGGTACCGTTATCAATGAACACGGTGTGTTGACCGTGGGAGCAAATGAAACCGCTTCCGCCATCAGGGTGGTTGCGCAGTCGGTTCAAAATGGGATATCCGGAGAGGCGGCCACAGCGGCAATTGCCGTCGCCATTTTATAATCATTGCTTAAAAGGCCAGGCGGTTATCCGCTGAACCTTACTATATCAACACGTGAAAAGGAGAGTTACAAGGATGACGAACACAGACAGCAAAAAACGGCGCAAAAGAGTTACCGCCGCCGTGGCTATGGTTCTGATTTTGGCGCTGCTCGGGGGGACCTTCGCCTGGAACAACTACCGCCAGCATAAAACAAACGACGCCACTACCGAGGAGCTTAATTACAAAGCGGTGCTGGTAGAGGAATACGACCGTGTAAAGGCGCAGAACTGGAGCCCTGATAACCCGGAGCTTATTAAGAAAATCAGCGTCTTAAACCCCGGGAACACAGAGTCGAAAAGTGACAATAAGACCTACGGCGATATTTTCGCCCGCATCCAGCTCAAGGAATTCATGGAATTCTACCCGATGATACAGGAATACACGCCCGACCGCTATATGATAGACACGAACGGGCGCTTTATCACCTTCTACCCTGATATAAACTACGAAATTACAGCCGATGAGGAAACCGGCTGGCCGGTGGTGGTTGAAACCGACGCTCCGGCGGGCGGCACCATCTTCGCGGGCGGGGAGGACGCGGCTAGGGAATACGCCCGTATCCTCAGCATAAAAGCAGACAACGGCGCGCACACCGTCGCCGCGCAGCGCGTTTATTTTACGGCGTTCAAAACTACGTCGGTAGCCGCTAACCGTGACTCTATCGACGCGTGGCTCCGGCGTTACAATACCATTAATAACACAAACCTTCTCTTGCCCGACATTACGGTCGACAGGGCGGGTACGGAGCTCAACGTCAACAGCCAGTATCTTCCGTCGGGCATAGTAGACGAAGTAAACGGCCTTGACGACGACGAGCTTCCCTGGTACATCCAGACGAAGGAAAACGACCCCAACGGCGTTTACGGCAACTTTATACTCCTTGACGCCCAGGTCGACAACGCAAACCCGCGCAATATGCTTATCGACGAGGACGAGGATGGCGTTGCCGATTTTCTGCAAATGACAATCCCGAAAAGGGCGGACGAGGACCAGAAAAAATCTCCCGACGGTTTGCATGACGAGCTTATCGATTCCGCCGTGGACATCGGCTATACAATGGAGCAGATAAACGGCGAATGCGAATATATCCCCCACCGGTGGGTAGACGGCAGGCTGCAGTGGGATGTAAACGGCCCCGGCAACCCCAGCTATTTCGATTACATAGAATGGGTGTTTGGCGAAAACGTGATAATGCTCAGCGACTGGGACGGCAAGCCGGTCAAAAAATGGATTATCGATGACCGCGATACCGGCAACAACGACGGCTGGGTATGGTGGGGCTATTATATCGCCCCCGGCGAGCAGACCGGTAATTTCCTCGAGGGGCTTTCGCTGATAGAACCCTCCGACGATAAAATGTATTACGCCATCCACGCGGACATGCAGGCGGTAAGCTATGAAGAGCTGACCCGCTGGGAAGAAGAAAACGACGCAAGCGGCAACGACCAGATTGTCGAGGCACTGCGCCGGTCAAAAATGAAGATAAGCGCGGTTGCGATTAATGAAAAGCCCGTGGAAATCTTGCGCGGGACGACCTACGACTTCAGCGCGAAGGTACAGGGCTCTGTCGGCGTGAACAAGGCCGTTGCCTGGAGCCTGCTGGGCTACAGCGGCACACTCAGCAGCATCGACCAGAACGGCGTGCTGACCATTGGTGCGGCGGAAACCGCCACAACCCTGACCGTGTGCGCAACCTCTGTTTATGACGACACCAAGTATGCAATATGGACGTTTAACGTAAGGCCGGACAACAGTGTGGACGGCGCAACCCACATCATCCCGGGCGATAAGCTCGACGACGACTCCGACTGGATGGCGATTGGACAGGAGGGCAACTATTACCTTATCGTCCGCCTGAACAGCCTGCCCGTCGGCGCTGTACCGTACATGGCCTCCGGCAATTATAATTACACATCCTCTAACGTCAGGAATGCCATTGAGCTTTGGTACGACAATGTCAATACAGGTACGAATACGGGAGTCTCTACCGGCACGCTGGAGGGCTTAAAATCCTTTGCGGTGAGGAGCGATGCCGACGTCGCTGTAGGCCAGTATGGAAACGTCACTGCTCCAATCAGCAAGCCGAACGCTACTACAGGTTACGCCTATCCGTTTGCGCTGTCTTACCAGGAAGGTGCGAAGTACATGTGTGTGGAATGGCATAACGGAACTGGCTTTTCAAAAGCCGGCATGGGCCAGTATGCAAACAGCAATTGGAATGTTTTCGAGGGTAGCGTTAGTTCGGAGAACGCCACCTGGCTTCGTTCTGTTGGTATGGTCGCTTCAGATGGGGCCTGGCTGCACCATGTGAAGGGCCAACTGGGGCGCTCTCCTGTGACTGCCCCCAATTATATACATCCCGCCATGTGGGTGAAGGCAGAAATCTTTGATTGACCTCCTATCTATATTTCAATTAATAAGTACCCGCGCGTTGCCTGTACCCGGGGCGGTATTCCCGCCCCGGGCGCGGCATGAAAGCCGCGAATAATACTTAGGCTTCTGCCTGATTTTTATATATCAAAGCAAAAGGAGAGTTAAAAGGATGACGAACACAGAAAGCAAAAAACGGCGCAAAAGGGTTACCGCCGCCGTAGCTATGGTTCTGATTTTGGCGCTGCTCGGCGGGACCTTTGCCTGGAATAATTACAACCAGCATAAAACGAACGACGCCTCTACCAAAGAGCTTAATTACAAGGCGACGCTCGTAGAGGAATACGACCGCACCAAAGCGCAGGACTGGGACGCTGAAAACCCCGACCTTATAAAGAAAATCAGCGTGCTGAATCCCGGGAATACAGAAACAGAGGGCGACGATAAAATTTACGGCGATATTTTCACCCGTATCCAGCTCAGGGAATTTATGGAATTCTACCCGATGGTTCAGCAATACACACCTGACCGCTACATGCTCGGCACGGACGGGCAGTTCATAAAATTTTTCCCCAGTAAAAACTACGAGATTACAGCCGATGAAGAAACCGGCTGGCCGGTGGTGGTTGAAACCGACGCCCCCGCGGGCGGTACCATTTTTACGGGCGGAAGGGACGCGGCCACGGAATACGCCCGTATCCTCAGCATAAAAGCAGACAACGGCCTCCATCAGGTAAGGCGCCAGCGTATTTATTTTACGCCGCTTCGCACCACGTCGGTCGCCGCTAACCGCGATTCGATTGATATGTGGCTGCGCCATTACAATGCCGTTAACAACACAAATATTCTCTTGCCCGACATCACGGTCGGCGGCGAAGGCACGGAGCTAAACGTCAACAGCCAGTACCTTCCGGCGGGCATAGTAAACCCGCGGACAGGGCTTGACGACGACGAGCTCCCCTGGTTAATCCAGACCAAAGAAAACGACCCCAACGGTGTTTACGGCAATTTTGTACTGCTCGACGCCCAGGTCGATAACGCAAACCCACGCAATATGCTCATTGACGAGGACGAGGACGGCGTGGCTGATTTTCTGCAAATGGCAATCCCGAAAAGAGCGGACGAGGACCAGAAAAAATCCCCGGACGGCCTGCATGACGAGCCGATTGGTTCCGCCGTGGACGTAGGCTATACAGCGGAGCAAATAAACGGCGAATGCGAATACACGGTTCATAAGTGGGTAGATGGCAAGAACAAGTGGGATGTAAACGGCCGCGGCAACCCCAGCTATTTTGATTATATAGAATGGGCGTTTGGCGATGACGTAATATTATTGAGCGACTGGGACGGCAAGCCGGTCAAAAAGTGGATTATCGACGACCGCGATACCGGCAACAGCAACGGCTGGGTATGGTGGGGCTATTATATCGCCCCCGGCGAGCAGACCGGTAATTTCCTCGAGGGGCTTTCGCTGATAGAACCCTCCGACGATAAAATGTATTACGCCATCCACGCGGACATGCAGGCGGTAAGCTATGAGGAGCTGACCCGCTGGGAAGAAGAAAACGACATGAGCGGCAATGACCGGATTGTCGACGCACTGCGCCGGTCAAAAATGAAGGTCAGCGCGGTTACGATTAATGAAAAGCCCACGGAAATTATGCGCGGGACGACCTTTAACTTCAGCGCGAAGGTACAGGGCTCCGCTGGCGTGAACAAGGCCGTTGCCTGGAGCCTGCTGGGCTACAGCGGCACGCAGAGCAGCATCGACCAAAACGGCGTACTGACCGTCGGCGCGGCGGAAACCGAAACAATTCTGACCGTATGCGTTACCTCCGTATATGATAACACCAAGTACGCAATATGGACGTTTAACATAAGGCCTGACAACAGCGTGGACGGCGCCACCCACATCATCCCGGGCTCCAAGCTCGACGACGATTCAGACTGGATGGCGATTGCAGAGACCGACGGCTATTACCTTATCGTCCGCCTGAATACCCTGCCCGTAGGTACTATAAAATATATGGCCTCCGGCAATTACAATTACGCATCCTCTAACGTCAGGAACGCTATTGAGAATTGGTACGACAATACCAATACCGGGCCGAATACAGGGGCCTCCACCGGCACGCTGGAGGGCTTAAAATCCTTTGCCGTGAGGAGCGACGCCGACACCGTTGTAGGCCAGGCTGGTAATATTACAGACGCTATCAGCACGCCGAATGTAGCAGATGGTTATTCATATCCGTTTGCTCTGTCATACCAGGAGACTGCTAAGTACATGGCAGTACGATGGTATTATAACGCGAACAATAATTATAAGACTGGTTTTTGCCAGTACGCAAATAGTAACTGGCAGGCTCTCAATAATAATGGTGATGGCGGCTCAGTTGTTAGCTGGCTCCGTACGGTCGGTTTTGTTGCTGCAAATGCGGCAACCGTAAATACGAATGGACATGTTGGTAACTATCCTGTGTCCGGTACGTGGTCTGTCCGTCCCGCTATGTGGGTGAGAGCCGAGGTTTTTGATTGACCTCCTTTCCTTCTTCCAATAAATAAGTACCCACGCGTATTGCCTGTACCCGGGGCGGACCCCCGCCCCGGTACGGCAGGACGACCGCTCCATCGCATGGAATCTATCTGAATAAAGGGGTTTAAAAAGGATGACGGACACAGACAGCAAAAAGCGGCGCAAAAGAGTTACCGCCGCTGTGGCAATGGTGCTGATTTTGGCACTGCTCGGCGGTACCTTCGCTTGGAACAACTACCGCCAGCATAAAACGAATGACGCGAACATCGGCGGCCTGCATTACAAGGCGGTCCTGGTAGAGGAATATGACAACGCCAAGGCACGCGACTGGAAAACTGACGACCCCGAGCTTACCAAAAAAATCAGCGTATTAAACCCCGGTAACGGGGAAGCGAACGGGGACAACAAGGAATACGGGGATATTTTTGCCCGTATCCAGCTCAAGGAATTCATGGAATTC
>OMGT01000044.1_pt1 | contig 97088 bp, 95 predicted proteins | sample 1646101 | NCBI WGS metagenome assembly OMGT01 (sample SAMN05578593, study PRJEB25193) | human gut metagenome | biome: Human Microbiome; feature: human-associated habitat; material: feces | host: Homo sapiens | place: USA:Birmingham | reverse complement strand
AGCATTCAGACAGATAAGCGGCGCAACCTGTTTGTGATCATAACGATTGCCCTGGTACTTAGCGTCTATAATGGGAAAGATGTTTCAAAAGGCAGTATCTCGCTACAGAGGAACTCATCGACAGGAACAAAAGTAGGATATGCAAATTATAATCTTTATTCTTATCTTACCTATCCGCAACAGGTTCGTATAAATAATATGAATGGTTCTGTCGGAACATTTGACAAAGGGACTTATTACAATTACTACAAAAATTCCAGCGGCGGTTTTAATTCTAACCTGACGGTTCAAATCTACTGATGCATAGCCGCACCGGGCGGGCCTGCAAAGCAGGCCTGCCCGGTAAATATTGATTGATGAGCACAGGGGGCAGCTATGAAGAGCATTGAAATACAAAACGCGACAAAAACCTATCCAAACGGCGTGACCGCCTTAAAGGACGTCAGCTGCACCATCCACCAGGGGGAATTTGTGGTGGTCATGGGGCAGTCCGGTTCCGGGAAAAGTACATTCTTACAGATTGCGGGGCTGCTTGATACGCCATCTTCCGGCCATGTGGTAATCAACGGCAGGGATACGGCGAGCCTCAAAAAAAACGAGCTGGCGGACGTGCGGCTGAAAACACTCGGCTTTGTGTTCCAGGCGTTCCACCTGAACCCACACCTGCGCGCTTATGAGAACGTAATGCTGCCTATGCTGATCAACCGGGATTTCCATAGTAAAAAAGAGATGGAAGCGCGCGCGAAGGAGCTGATTGAGACGGTCGGCCTGAAGGAGCGCATGAACCATTACCCCGGCGAGCTTTCCGGCGGGGAGCAGCAGCGTGTGGCGATTGCGCGCGCAATGGCGAACAACCCGGACTTTATTTTGGCTGACGAGCCGACGGGCAATCTCGACAGCGCGAACGAGCAGTCCATTTTTGAGCAGCTGAAACTTTTGTCTCAGGGCGGCAGGGGGGTGCTTGTGGTCTGCCATAACGACGCGGTCGTTGAGTACGCGGACCGCCTGTTTAACATGCGCGACGGCGATATGGAGGAGCAGGAAAGATGAAGCCGGGCGGATATTTTTGGCTTTCAGCGGCAAATACGCGGCGCGGCAGGCGGAACACAGGGATATTTGTGTTGATGACAATAGGGCTTACATCGCTGATTTTAGTCATTGGGATGGCGCAGATGCTTAACTCTTTTATGGATAGAGCTACAAATAATGATTATGCAAGACGCATTTTGTTTGGACCGATGGAATTAGAAAACCAAACGCTTACGGACAAACAAAAGCAAGAAATTGAACAAATAGACGGTGTGCTCTCTTTAGAAGAAAACAATAGATGGGGATGGCAGCTTTGCAGCCTATTAAGCATAAATAACAAATCAGCACAAAAGAACAGCTTACTTCCCCAAATTAATATTCCGGGAGCTAAAGTCAATTCAGAATATAAAACACAACACGAGCCGGCGATTGCAGGAAAAGCTCTTGCAGAAAGTGAAGAGTTTACTTGTATGGTGCCAAGCGTTTTTTATCCTGACTTTGACGTAGACACCTTAAATGAGGACGTTGATTTTCTGGACGGCAGTGCATTTATTGGCACAACAATAAAATTAAAAACAGAAAAATTTTCTATTCCAATGAGTCAATACAGTGAGGTGGATATACCACAGATTGAATTCACTTTAAAGGTTGTTGGAGTTTACGATATTAAAAGTACCGCCTTTACGCCTGGGGATATTCTTGTTTCCTACAATACAGGCGTTGCACTTGATAAGTTATGTATGGATGCTTTAAATCAAGAAAATCCAATTGGATACGAGGCTGTTCAGGAAAAACGGCAGCAGGACAATTATAAATTTTATAGTATCCTTATAAATGACTATAAAAATGTACCAAATGTAATTTTACAGCTGGAAGAAATAGGAATACCAGATTGTACGCCAAGCGTTATTATTATGGATTCTTTTAAGCTCCTTGCAAACGTGGTCAACGTCGCAGGGCGGGCGTTTACATTTGCTGTCCTGGGGCTTGCGGTGCTCAACATATTTCTTGCGGTACATAACGCAATGACCGAGCGGACAAAAGAAATCGGCCTGTTAAAGGCCATCGGCTATAAAGACCGGCAGGTGTTTCTCAGTATGTATTTAGAACAGCTGAAAATCGGCCTGAAAAGCTTTTGTATTGCGGCCGTGCTGTCGGCAATTGTTTTTGCGTTATATAACTGGTTTGCCCAAAACGGAAGCTATGACAGGCTGCTTAAAACGGTTTCGTGGACTAGCGCCGCCTCGCTTGCGGCGGCGGCTCTTGTAATCGCGGTGTTTGTGCCTCTTTTGTGTCAGCTTTTTACACTGCGCAGGCTAGTAAAAATACCACCAAGCGAGGCGGTGAAGCTATGAACAGAATCACCCGTTTTATCGGGATTGCAAAAGCCTCCGTTGTTCGGGGAAAAGCCAAAACCGTGCTGTTTGGGCTGTTTATTGCCATCAGCGTGCTGTTGCTTACGGCTGTCGTGTCGTTTATGCGCCCGCTGTGGTATAACGTCGAGCATAAAATCAACGACCATATCCTTAACAGGGAATGCGTCGTCTATCTGGAGGAACTGGAAGAGATTCCACAGGATACCGCGCGCATCAAGTCAATGGAGCATGTTAAGACTGTTTTTTTCCAGCCGCCGCAGGTTGAGGCCTGCGATACGTCGGGCGAGCTGTTCGGTTATTACCAGCTCGACGCGTTCCATCCGGGCTATGAGCCGATTATAACGGCGGGCCGCGCTCTTGACGAGTCGGAAAAGGGGGCGGTACTTGTTCCGGAGCAGTTCAGCGACTACAACGAGGCAAAAAAGCAGACGGCTCAAATCGACGGGACAAAGCTTATTGGCAAAGAACTGCTGATGCAGGATATGTCCGGCCATACGCACAAGCTCAAGGTGGTGGGCGCCTACAACACAGCAGACCCGCTTTTCAGCGGAACGCAGTTTATCATACCGCAAAGGGAGCTTCACCGCTTTGCACAGCAGTGCGAGCTCATAACGGATAAAATGCAGGAGAGGTATGTAGTAATTGCCGACAATTACAAAAATCTTGACAGCCTGATGGAAGCCCTGAGGGCTGACGGTTATCCCGTAAATAAGGAAGAAAGCCTGAATTTCGACGTGGAGCCATACCAGACGGCTATCCTGATGCTGTCCGGTATGTTTGGTGTTTTTGTCGTCATGATTTTGGCTGGCGCGTGTATATTTATCTCAAGCTGCCTGAAGAGCCGGAAAAAAGAAATCGCCCTCTACCGGGCGCTGGGGTATAAGACGCGTCATATCTTCCAAGTGTTTGCAATCGAATATCTGACAAACGGGATTGTCTGCACCGTCCTGGGCGCTGGGCTTTGGCAGCTTGCGGCATACCTTGCGGTCAACCCGTATCTCAATACCTTATTCGGTAATACCATTATGGCAATGGCACTCACGTTTAATTTGGCGGACGCGCTTATCATCCTGGCTGTTTTTGCGGCAATCATCCTGCTTGCCTGCCTGCAGGCGGCGGTGAAGTCAAACCGAATCGAACCAATCGTGCTCTTGCGCGAGGGATGAAAACAGCATAAAAGAGCCCCCTTCCTGAATTTGGGAAGGGGGCTCCGCTTATTTAAGATGATAGGGAATTGTACGCCCGTTCGCCGTTTTTCAGTTCGCGCAGCACGCTTAAGCCGAGCGGGATGGCAAGCAGGAAAGCAAAAGCATCCGCAAGCGGCTGGCAGGCAAGCACGCCGGTAAGCCCCCAAAAGGTGGGCAGGGTGAAAATCAGCGGTAGAAAAAACAGCCCCTGCCTTGCCATCGAAAGGATGCTTGCCCGCATGGTTTTCGCAATATTCTGCAAAAGCATGTTGCATATAATAATCCAGCCAAGCAAGGGGAAGGACAGGCATTGGAAGCGCAGAGCCTGCGCGCCGATTTCAAGTACCTTCGCATCGTCCCGGAACAGCGCGACGATTTGCGGCGACCAGATATATCCCGCGAACGCCATCGCAACCAGTACGACGGAAGATACGCGGATGCAGAACCAGAAGGCCCGGCGTACACGGTCGAAGCGCTTTGCCCCGTAGTTGAACCCGCATACCGGCTGAAAGCCCTGCCCAAAGCCTATCAGGGCGGAGCCTGCGAAATTAGACACGCGCATGACAATGGAGATAGCCGCAATCGCGGCGTCCCCGTACGGTCCGGCGGCGATATTCATACTGACCGTCGCAACACTGGCAAGCCCCTGGCGGCAAAGGCTGGGCAGGCCGCCGCCGACAATGGCGCCGTAGCGCTTGAGGCTGGGGGAAAACATGGTTATGCGTACCGGCAGGCCGCCTTTGCGGTTGCAGCCCAAAAGCAGAATACAAAAGCTGATAAATTGGCTGATAATCGTTGCAAGCGCCGCGCCGCTGATTCCCATATGGAAAACGAAAATAAAAAGCGGGTCAAGCGCAATATTGATGACCGCGCCGCTTGTCAGGCCAATCATCGCGTAGAAGGCGTTGCCCTGCAGGCGCAGCTGGTTATTAAGCACAAGCGATGCCGTCATATACGGCGTACCGATTAAAATATAAAACATGTAATCCTCCGCGTAAGGAAGGATGGTTTCGGTCGCGCCGAGCAGCCTTGCAAGCGGCGTAAGGAAACAAAAGCCGAGCGCCATAAAAGCAATGCCCACAAGAATCGCGGTAAAAAAGCCGGTCGCCGCCATACGGGACGCTTCCTCCGTGTCCTGCTCGCCGAGCTTGCGGGAAATATAGTTTCCCGAACCGTTGCCCAGGAAAAAACCGACGGCCTGTATGATTGCCATCAGGGAGAAGATAACGCCGACCGCGGCTGTGGCGCTCGTATTGATGCGGCCGACAAAAAAGGTGTCGGCCATATTGTAAAACGAGGTAATCAGCATACTTATTATGGTTGGCACCGCCATACGGCAGACGAGGCGTTTGACGGGTGCGCGCGTCATCTGGATAAACTTTGCCTCGCGCTTTTGCGCTTCATTCAACCGGGAGCCCCTTCTTTCACAGCGTGAAGGAACGCTTTCATTTCAGGTCCATTTTTAACGGGTTTTCCATGCGCGGGGCAAAGCCACACGGCAGCGGATTTTTGCAGCTCGCAAATAGAACGCGCCTGCAGCTTTTCATCCCAGGTCAGGCGTTTCGGCATCAGCTGGGGAAGCGTTCCCCGCATGCGGAACAGGTCCCCTGTAAACAGCACGTCACCGTATTGCAGCAATGTGTGGCCAGGCGTATGGCCGGGCGCGGGGATTGCCTTTATCCCGTCAATTATCCCGTCCGGCGGATAAACGCAGCAGCGGGGCGCGGGCACGCTCAGGAAGGTTTCAAATAAATGCTTGATTCCGGGCCGGTTCCGCCTGCCGGTAAAATAGGGCTCGTCCTCTTTTGATATCCATACCTGCGCTCCTGTTTTTTCAGCAAGGAGAAGCGCGTTCCCAACATGGTCCACATCGTGGTGGGTCAAAAGAATATGGGCAAGCGTGCCGGTACCGCCTAACAGGACGCTTATTTCCTTCATAATCGCGCCTGCAAAACCGGGCATGCCGGTATCGATTAAAACTGGTGTATCGCCTGTAATCAAATAAACATGGCTGTATAAAACATTATCGAGTAAATAGACGTTGTCCTTAATCTGCAAAGCCACGGCCTCCTTTTGTTTGAGTGTGAACAATTGCTTTGCATGTTTCCACACTATAAAATCATGATAAGCCAACAATTTTGGGTTGTCAAGAATGAAGTCGCCCTGGGGCGGAAAGAAATAGGTCGGCAGTGTTACGCTTCCCATACGATGGCACATTTTTTCATCTCTTATCATAGTATAAAGCAAAAGGAAGGGATAACATGCAGAAAAACAATGGATGGACCGAGGATGTCGGAAAATATCAGGAACGCTACTGCGAAATTTTGGGACGGATGGTTAAGAAAATGACGGGCGTGTGCCTGACGGACAGTATTTCCGGGAACTTCATCATGCAGATGATTCCGCATCACATGGCTGCCGTTGAGATGTCTGCAAATATCCTAAAATATACGAAAGAACCGCGGTTGATACAGATTGCTTCCCATATTATCAGCTCCCAGAAGGAAAGCATCGAAAACATGCGGAAAATACAGGATTGCTGCAGCGCTGTTCAAAATACGGCGTGTGATTCCATGCAATATAAAAAGTGCTACGAGCAAATTATCAATACCATGTTTTCACAAATGCGCTGTGCCCGCGAAAGCAACTCGGTTGACGCCGATTTTCTGCGGCAAATGCTTCCGCATCATGAAGGGGCCGTGTGCATGTCAAAAAATGCGTTACGTTATGACATATGCGCGCCGCTCATTCCGATTCTCAAGCAAATTATTACTTCACAGTGCAAGGGAATAGAAGAAATGAATCACCTGCTTTCCTGCTTATCATGATTCCATAAACAAAAACAGCGCGCCGCTTCATGAGAAACGGCGCGCATATTGTTTTTTTAAAAATCAGTATTCCCAATAATAGTCGGTATAGGAGAGGGTTTTATCCTCGCCGGTTTCAATAAAGACGCGTGCGGTGTCTACCTGATTGAACGCCTTGTATGCGTCGGACGTGATGGTAGAGCCGAGCGGGAGGTTAACGGACAAGCTTTCAAGCGGCGTGTTTACAACGTTTGAAATACCGGTCTGCTTGTTGTAGTCGCCTTTCCTGAAATGGTATTTATAAGCCATAAAGCAGGAATTGACGTCCGTCCTCAGGACAGGGTCGCCCTTGGGGAGGATAAAGGTCTTGCTGTCCGGGTCGTAGCTTCTTTCATCGTACCGGCTGGAGACAGAGACGGAATATACGACCGTTCCGGCAAGGCCGTTACCATTGTCGTCATAAATATCGTTATCCCAGTTATTTGAGCACATCTGGAATTTAATGGTCTGGCCTGCCGCTATGTCAAAGGAGTCGCCGGTTTTAAGGATGCTGCCGTCCTGCAGGCGGATAGACATTTTCTTCGGCGTAACAACGCCGACGTTTATTTTCTCGCCTGTGGGCGCTGTATCCGCGGTATTTACGGTAATCCAGACCTTGAGAACAGTACCCTTGCCGTTGCCGTATGCCATCCATATGTTTTCATCGCGTGAGAAGCCCTGTGCTTCCAGCATGGGAATGACATAAGGGGCGATGGCTACCGAATATTTCCACGATTCAGAATCGACGCGCCCAAATTTACCGAGATTTACTTCGTTTCTGCGGTTTTCAAACACGGTGTTGGTGCTCTGCTCAATCATAGAAATTTTATTTTTGATGGTGTCGCTGACAGTGCCCTCAGACGCCTTGAAATTGTTTTCATCAAGAACATTGTATGCGGTGGAGACGCCCTCCGGGGTATGTGACTTAATAGATATCGTACCATAGGTGTACGTTCCGGACGCCACATCGTATTTTACAGCGTCTACCACGTCGCCGGGTTTGATTTTATCCTTGTCGAGCGTCTGCGCGCCCGCTGTGGGAAAGCATAGGAATAATCCCATTATGACCGAAAGTGCCAGGATGACAGAAACTGTTTTTTTCATAGCGTTCTCCTCCAAAAAAAGAAGCTGCAAACCGTTTGGGTTTGCAGCTTGACAATCGTAGCATTATTTGCCGTAGACTCATAGCTTTGCGTCATCAGCTTTCACTGACTTTGCCAAATTCATTTATATTTTTATTATATGGGGGCTGTAAGAATTTGTCAAGCGTTTTTCCATTTTCCGTAGGAATCTACAAGATAGAAAAAGGAACAGCGCTTCTGATTTGGTATAAAACACTTATACAGCAACTGGTTTACCAGAGGTGCATTCTGCAAATACGAAAGTTATTTACAAAGCGGCTGATAAAAATAGATTACTGATATACAGCTATAATGCCGTTTAATGCTGTAAATTGTTTTGTAATTATGCAATTTGTTTAATTTTAATGTTGAAATTCTGAATAAAACCAAGTAAACTGGTTTTATAGTTCAAATATAATGATATAGCATCGTTTTATTCCGGCGGCGGCAAAGGAGGCGGAGAAGTGAACGGCGTCTGTAAAGACATTTTCAGAGCAATTCATGAAGGAAAATGGCTAAGTATCGCGTATAAAAATAAGGATGGGCAAGAGACAAAATATTGGATTGGAATAAAGGGGCTCGATTTTTCCCGCCGCAGCCTGACGGTTGATGGGCTGCACCTGGGAAGGCTTACGGTTCTGAATTTAACGATATATATCGATTCTATCCTGTCTTCTTCCGTTTTAGAGGGAACCTATTGCCCAGTCAATCAGCAGCTGGTAGACGATATTCGCTGCAATCCCCATAAATACCGGACACTTTTTGAGCATGTGCCAAATTTACAGATTCTCAATTATCTGGCGGACTGCTACCGTATGGACGCAATTCCTTACCAATGCGATTACGCTTTAATCGAACGTCTGGACGGCGACAGCTTTGCGCACGGGGATTATACGCTGGATGACGCGCAATTTTGTGAAATTGTAAAGTATTTTCAATACACGGAAACAAAGAAAAAAAACGCGGCGCGGATAAAACAGCTGGCGCTGAATGTTTGCAGTATTCCGAAAAGGCAAGGGCTGTATGTTCTGGCTTATCAAAAGCTCCATTTGGATGTAAAGCATAAAAGCCTGCGCGCGGATGATGAGATTACCGTCTGCCGGGAATTTACGATTGATGGGGAAAAGCAGAGTATCAGGCAGTTTTTGGATGTGGATGAATACGATTTGCTCAATGATTTTAAAAAAAACGCGGAGCAAATCAAAAATTGTATCACAAAGAATAATCGCCAAATTCAAGGTGTGGACGATATGCCTTACCTTATTGCAATTGGTATGGATTTTCCGCTGGACCTGAACAAAGAATACGGCGCAATCCTCGGCATGTACCATGAAGACAATGCGACAATACCGGTCAAAGCATTTTTTGGCGATTTTTTAAAGCGCCCTGTAAGGCGTAAAGACTATCCGCCCGCTTTGCTCGACAAGCGCGTCAACCTCGACCAGCTTTTGGCAATCAACAACGCCATGAAATATCCGCTGTCTTATGTACAGGGCCCGCCGGGAACGGGTAAGACCAATACGATTCTCAATACAATTTTGACCGCTTTTTTCAATGGGCGTACGGTTCTGTTTGCATCGTTTAACAACCATCCGATTGACGGGGTTTTCGACCGTTTGCAGGGACTGCCATATAAAAACACGACGATTCCTTTTCCGATGGTACGGCTTGGAAATCAGGAAAAGGTTTGTGAGGCCCTGCGTTTTATGCGGCAGTTATATGAAAAAACACGTTCTCTCAATATTTTTGACCAGACCCTGAATAAAAACCGCGATGCAAAAATCAGGCAGACGCAGCAGCTTACAAGCCTGCTTAAGCAATATGAAGAAATTCTGGACCTGCGCGAACGCCGGGAGGTGGTTGAAAGCCTTCTAAACGCGAATAAACAGCTCCATTTCCAATATGAGCTCCACGGCCGGCAGTTGGCCGCAATTGATGCGCGTCTCAAGGAAATCGGTGAAATTCGGGATGAGGACGCTTTAAAGCTGCTGACAGACGACACGGAAGAGTTCAAAAAATATTTGTATTATACTTCGGCGAAATACATCAAACGCCTCGATGAGCCCAAAAATAAGGATTTACTCGATATTTTATATTTGGAGGCTGACGAAGAAGAGCGTGTGCAGGCTTTCCATCAATACTTAAGTTCAGAGGAAAACGTCAAAAAGTTTTTGCGTATTTTTCCGATTGTCGCGACCACCTGCATTTCAGCGCACAGGATAGGCGGGCCAAAGCCGTATTTCGATATGGTGATTATGGACGAGGCGAGCCAGTGCAATACGGCGGTATCGCTGGTACCGGTTGTCCGTGGGAACAATTTGATGCTGGTGGGCGACCCGCAGCAGCTTAATCCCGTTATCCTGCTCGATCCGGCGGTGAATCAGAAACTTCGTAAAAAATATGCCGTATCGGAGGAATATGATTACATATCCAATTCCATTTATAAAACATACCTTGCCTGCGACGCGGTCAGCGACGAGGTGCTTCTGCGGCACCATTACCGGTGCCACCCGAAAATTATAGAATTCAATAATAAAAAATATTATAACGGCAAACTGAAAATCGAGAGCCGCGCGGCTGGGGAAGAGCCACTTGTTTACGTTGATATGCAGGACGCTGCGACAAGCGTTAAAAACACATCACCCAGCGAGGTGCAGCAGGTTTTAAATTATATTGGCCAAAACCGCGGCAAAAAAATTGGAATTATCACGCCGTTTGCCAATCAGCGCAAGCTTATCAACGAAGGCCTGCGTGAATACGGCTATGCCGATGTAACCTGCGGTACAGTCCATGCCTTTCAGGGCGATGAAAAAGACGTTATCCTGTTTTCCCTCGGCATTACCGACCAGACACACCAGCGTACCTACGATTGGCTGAAAAACAACAAAGAGCTGATTAATGTTGCGGTATCGCGTCCGAAAGAGAAGCTCGTCGTCTTGGCAAGCGGTAAAAATCTTGACCGGCTCCATAACGACAGCGACGACGACCTTTATGAGCTGATTGATTATGTGCGTACAAAAGGGACGTCAAAAGTAACGCAGCGCACGGCGTTTTCCAGAGCATTGGGAATTAAGCCATACAGTACGGAGACAGAAGCGGCGTTTTTAGAAAATCTCAATCATGCCATGAAAAATATTTTACCGGCGGAGCACCGGTATGTCATTCACAAAGAGGTTTCAGTGGCACACGTATTCCGGAATAATCCGTCCTATTCTGATTTATTCTACACGGGACGTTTTGATTTTGTCGTTTATGAAAGAACCGTTGATAAAATAGAGGTTCCGGTACTGGCAATCGAGCTGGACGGCAAGGAGCATGCAGAAGACGCGACCGTAAAAAAGCGCGACCGCAAGAAACAGGAAATTTGCAAACAGCACAACTTTGAGCTGATTCGTGTAGAGAACTCGTATGCGCGCCGGTATCATTATATCAAGGAAATTTTAATCGGTTATTTTGGAGGGGGCTGAGTACCATTTTTAAAGGGCCTCACAACAATAACAATGGTTGCTTTGATGGTTGTTAGATACATGGGCTTTCGTTGTGCTGAAATCAAGCAGATTCTTGTAGTAACCGTCAATTGTTTTCCCTGTTTTTATAGTGCTTCAGAATAAACGTTCGGCTTATAACGGAAAAAGAAAAACCTTTAAAAATGGCATAAACAAGCCGTTTTCAAAGGTTTTATATGGTCCGAGTGACTGGAGTCGAACCAGCGGCCTCTTGAACCCCATTCAAGCGCGCTACCAAACTGCGCTACACCCGGATAATTTACGGTGGCGTATTTTCCGCCACCGTTTTATGATTATATCATGCGGCAATGCATTTGTCAATTTAAAATTTGCGCTTATTCGCCAAAGAATCTGGCGTGGATTGCGCTGACGGCGCGGTCCGCGTCGTTTACGTCAATCAGGACGGAAACCTTGATTTCACTGGTCGAAATCATCTGGATATTTATCTGCGCGTCATAAAGCGCTTCAAACATTTTGGAAGCGACGCCCGCATGGCTTTCCATACCCGCGCCGACAATGGAAATTTTTGCGACCTTATCGTCATACAATACATTCTTCGCACCGATGGTTTTAATGTATTCGCCTAAAATTTCGACCGCTTCGCCGCCCTTTTCCTTGGCAACCGTGAAGGAAATGTCCTTTGTGTCGTCCCGCCCGATAGACTGGAGAATGACGTCGACATTAATATCCTTTGCGGAAAGCTTAGAGAACATTTTAAACGCAAGGCCCGGCCTGTCGGGTACGCCCGTAACCGATATCCTCGCTACGTCGGTATCCTTCGCTACACCGCTTATCAACATTTCTTCCACATTAACTGCCTCCTTAACAATGGTGCCGGGTGCGCAAGTCAGGCTTGAAAGCACCTCGAGCTCGATATTATATTTTTTGGCCATTTCTACGCTGCGGTTATGAAGCACCTGCGCTCCCAGGGTCGCAAGCTCCAGCATTTCATCATAAGAGATTTCCTTGAGCTTCTGCGCGTTTTTGATTTTGCGCGGGTCGGCGGTATAAACACCCTCCACGTCTGTGTAAATCTGGCAAAGGTCGGCGTGCATGGCAGCCGCGATTGCAACGGCGCTTGTGTCAGAACCGCCCCGGCCAAGCGTCGTAACATCGTTGTAGCGGTCGAGTCCCTGAAAGCCCGCGACGATAACAATACTGTTTTTGTCAATTGCGCGCTGTATGCGCTCCGTTTCAATCCGTTTAATCCGCGCGTTCGTATGTGCGGAGGTCGTCTGAAATCCGGCCTGCCAGCCAAGCAGGGAAAGGACAGGACAGCCAAGTTTTTCAATCGCCATGGCAAGCAGGGAAATCGAAATTTGTTCGCCAGCCGATAAAAGCATATCGCGTTCCCTTTTTGAAGCGTTCGGGTTGATTTCTTCCGCTTTGGCGATTAGGTCGTCCGTGGTGTCGCCCTGCGCGGATACGACAACGACGACGCTGTTTCCCTTTTTATAGGTATCCGTCACAATGCGGGCGACGTTGAAAACGCGCTCGGCATTGGCAACGGAGCTGCCGCCGAATTTCTGTACGATTAGGCTCATTTGAATACCTCCAGTGTATTGGAACCCCATAGGGTTTTTGAACAAAAATATCCAGAAAAGATTGTAAGGGGTAGCAAAGAAAATGTCAATATGGAAAGCTTAATCAATCATAATTTTTGCACCGGCGCTGTCTGCGCGCAGCTCTTCAAACCGCCAGCCGGAGATGCCTTTTTCCTCAAGGGAAGAAAGGGCGTGCTCCCTGAAAACGCCGATTCCTTTTTCGTCTGTAATCGATATGATGGTCGGCCCCGCTCCGCTGATGTATGTACCATAGGAGCCAAGCTCATAGCTTAAGCGAAAGACGGTATCAAGCCCGGGGATAAACGATTTGCGGTACGGCTGGTGCAGCTTATCCTGCACGGCGACGCGCAGGTTCTGCAGGCTGCCTGAAAAGAGGGAAGAGGTCATCAGCGCGCTGCGCGACAAATTATATACCGCGTCCTCCCTGGAATACTGTTCAGGCAAAACGCCCCTTGCAACCTCGGTTTTCAGCTCAAATGGCGGGATGAAAACGCCGAACCGGATATTGTGCGCGACCGGGACGCTTACGCTGTAAATACGCCCGCCGTCCATCGCGGAGGTGACGAGCCCGCCCATCAGCGCGGGCGTGGTGTTGTCGGGATGCCCTTCCATTTTTGCGGCAAGATTAATTAAATCCTGCGCGCCCAGCGGAGTGCCAAGAAAGCGGTTCGCCCCAATCAGGCCTGCTACGATACACGCGCTGCTGCTTCCGAGCCCACGCGTCATGGGAATGTTGTTTTCCTGTATAATTTTTAGGCCGGGCAGCTTCTTGCCGCACTCCTCATACAGGTGTTTTGCCGACCAGTAAATCAGGTTTGATTCATCTGTCGGGATATCGACGCCGTCATTCGACGAAATGTCGATTTGGTCGCAGACCTCCATATAAACCTGATTATACATAGTCAAAGCAATGCCCAGGCTGTCAAAGCCTGAGCCTAAATTTGCGCTTGTAGCCGGTACTTGTATCCTAATCATGTTTAAAGGTCACCAATTCTGATTTTAGAGACGATACGCGCGCCTGCCTGTTCAAACGCACCGGCCTCTTTCAGTATTTCACCAATCGTTTTTTCCTCTGTTACAAAGGCAAATTCGTCGTCCTGCTCGCCGTTCCGGCTGAGCATCTGCACCTCGCCGAAAATTTCCTTGATTTTTGCATATGTTTCGTCGGTGTTTGGGGCAAACGCCCTAATGTACATAGCGGCTGTGCCTTCTTCCCACGGGAGCACATAGTTTTCCTCGCTGTCTGTCCAGTAAAGGTATTTGCGCTGTTTTCGGTGCTTGATACAGTCGATTACATCCGCGACCACGGCGCTTGCCGTTGGAAGCTTGCCCGCGCCCTTACCATAGAACACGACGTCGCCGGTGGCGTCGCCGCGCACCATAATGCCGTTGAATACATCGCTCACGCCCGCAAGCTGGCTTTCGTTTTCAATAAACATAGGGGAGACGAAAATATCAATCCGCCCGTCCTCAAGCATTTTCACACTGCCGATGAGCTTAATCACACCGCCCCAGGAGGCTGCGTACTCCACATCCTCCGGCGTAATTTTTGTAATGCCCTCCGTATGGATATTGTCGGGATAGACATGCTTGCCGAAGGTAAGGGACGCAAGGATGCAGATTTTCCGGACGGAATCGAAGCCCTCAATATCAGCGGTCGGGTCTTTTTCCGCGTAACCGAGCTGCTGGGCAAGCTTTAAAGCCTCGTCAAAGCCCATCTGCTCGTGTATCATCTTGGTTAAAATAAAGTTTGTCGTTCCGTTTAGAATACCGGCAATCTGGTCGATTTCGTTTGCGGCAAGGCACTGGCTTATGGGCCTGATAATCGGGATACCGCCGCCGACGCTTGCCTCAAACAAGAAGTTTACGTTTTTGTCTGCCGCAATTTGTAAAAGCTCCGCGCCTTTTGCGGCGACCAGCTCTTTATTCGATGTAACGACGCTCTTGCCGTGTTCCAGCAGGCTTTTTACATACTGGTAGGCATATGAGAGGCCGCCCATCGTCTCGACGACGACGGAAACCTCGCCGTCGTTCAATATATCGTTAAAGTCCTTGGTGAATTTATCTGCAAGCGGGTCGCCGGGGAAATCCCGTAAATCAAGGATATACTTGATTCCTATTTCCTCCTGCGCCTTTTTCTCCAGGCTTTTTTTGTGCGTCTGCAAAATTTCCGCAACGCCGGAGCCTACCACTCCATAGCCCATAATTGCTACCTGTACCATTTTGCACCTCTTATCGTAAAAGTTATTTACCATACTATTATACTGCCGCATGGCCTAGTTGGTTAACCTGCGGGATTATCCACCGGGATATCGCCCCCGCCGGAGTCACCACCGCCGCTTTCGCCGCCGGAGTCGCCGCTGTCGGGCGTACTGTCGGGCGGCGCCTCAGATGACGAGGGTTCGTCGGACGGTACCGGCTCGCTTGTGATGTCAGACGGAGTGTCCGATGAGGCGGGCGGTTCATAGCTGCTCGTGTAGTCGTCGTCGTAACCGTCCGAATTGCCGCCGCTGTAATCATAATAGCTGTGACCGCCGTAGCAATAATCGGGCCGGTTGTCTTCCGTATAATAGCCCATATAGGTATTGCCGCAGCCGCTGGTCGCGAGCAGCCCTGTGTCGTGGCAGTAGGGAATCGCCTCGACATCCGGCGCGAGCGTATATTCCTTCGGATTTTTATCCTTCAGGTATTGCGACATTAAAGCATGGAAGGTCAGCTCCGCTACATGCTTGCTGTCGCTTCCGGTAATTGACGCCGGCTGGTCAAAGCCCACCCATGTTCCCATGATTGCATATGGGGACATGCCAATGAACCAATGGTCCTTGTCTTTATCGGTCGTACCGGTCTTACCGATAATATCCCAGCCGTCTATGGCCGCCAATCCGGCAGCCGTATGGCTGAAATTGGTATATTGCATATTATAGTGCAGCAGGCGGTTCATAATGGTCGCGGTTTCGGTCGAATATGCCTGCGTTGGGATGTTCTCGCGGTTGTCGAGTATCACGTCGCCGTCCTGGTTTGTTACATAATAATAGGTATAGGGCTCATAATATTTTCCGCCGTTGCCCATGTACTGGTAGGAAGCGACCATTTCCCTGACGGTCACGCCGCCGTTCAGGCCGCCCAGAGACAGCGCGCCGATGTTCTCGGAATCCTGCGTTGAAAGATGGGTAAAGCCCATTTTATTGATGGCCTGGTTATAGGCGTTTTTCGGGCCGACCAGCACCTGCATGGTCTGTGCCGCCGCGGCATTCAGGGATTCCTCAATCGCGTCTGGCAGCAGCCACATGCCATGATAAATCTCTCCGGAATTATGCGGTCCGCGTTTCCATTCCCCGTACTCATCGAGCGACCAGCGGTCAAACGGGGTATCGTCTACGTAGGAAGAGAAATTAAGCTTTTTGTTTTCAATAGCGAGGGGATAGACAAATACAGGCTTTATCGAAGAACCGGGCTGCAGCGCTGAAATGTTCGCCCTGTCCCAAAGCAGCATGCCGTCCTTTTTCGTTCGGCTGCCGACCGTCGCGATAACGCGGCCGTCAAAATCCATCATGACCAAGCCCATTTGAAGATTCGGGTCGTTTGGCGTTTCGACGTTCAATACATATTGCTCCGCGTAATTCTGCATGTCCACATCCATGGCGCAGTAAATATTCAGGCCTTCCGTATACAGCTTGCGCTCCGCGGAATCTTCGCTGATATTGAGCTCCTTCGCCAGGTCGGAGCGCAGGTCGCGGAAAAGCGCGTCGATATACCAATTTGGTACATCGTCCTCGTCGTCTTCGTCGTCCTCGTCGTCTTCTACAAAGCCGACGAATTTCATGTTCTGCGACTCTTTCATTGCCTGGTCGTATTCTTCCTTGCTGATTTTCTTCTGGTCATACATTTCGCCAAGGACGGTTTCGCGGCGCTCCTTGTTATTCTCCGGATAATCGAGCGGTGTGTAAGCCGCCGGGTTCTGCGTAATGCCGGCGATAGCCGCGCACTGCGCAATGGAGCAGTCCTGGATATCCTTGCCGAAATAGAGGTGCGCCGCCGCCTGTACGCCGCGGCAGCCGCTTCCAAAGTTCACGACGTTAAGGTATGCCTCTAAAATTTGGTCCTTTGTAAATTCACGCTCCAAATTAAGCGCACGGAAAATTTCCCTGAGCTTTCTGGTAATGCTTACCGCGTTATCGTCGGTGATATTTTTAATGAGCTGCTGCGTCAGTGTGGAGCCGCCGTATCCGTCCGAGCCGGACGCAAGGTTTAAAACGGCGCCCATGGTGCGGACCCAGTCCACGCCGCTGTGCTCATAGAAACGCTTGTCCTCAATGGCGACCATCGCGTCCTTCATCTGCTTGGGAATATCTTCATAATCGACCCAGACACGGTTTTCCGTACTGTGCAGCCGCTGGTATTCCACCGGCTTGCCGTCCTTGCCGTTGACATAGATAAAGCTCGTCAGCTGCAGCTTGGAGGCGTTCAAGTCGATACCGGTCGGTTCGTTTGCAAGCCCGAACAGATAGATGGATACGGAAACGCCGACGACTACGCAGGCAATCAGCAAAATCATCAGGAGGGTGGAAACCACCTTCCAGACGACGGATAAAAATCCTTTCGTTCCCTTGACTGCGGCATTTTCACCCGCCGTTTCAAGGCCTGTTTCATCGGTAAATTTATTGATGTCGGTTTTTCTCATCGTATAGCCGACCTCCCTGTATTTTTAAAAAATAAACGGAACGCAGCGCCCGAAAAAGGGCGGAACCGTCCCTGGAAGAATATATAACTAATCCACATTATAACACTTCCCAAAGAAAAATGAAATGTTTTTTCGGCATTATTTCTTTAATATTTTGTTAAATTGAACCGCGCGCGGCCTTCCTGTATAAAGCAGATGCGCAATTGCAATAATAATACAAAGGATTTTTTTGCAGTGAAAGAAAGGAAGGGATCGGGTTTTGACAAAAAAGGATGTACAAAAATATGCCGCTATCTTAGTATGCATCTTTTTTGGCGTAATAGCAGTTTCCGCGTTGGCCGCAACCATTTGGCCGGCTCAGACCGCCGCGCAGACAGATGTGGGTACCACGCCGAAAACCATTTATGAAAAGGTGTATTATCTCAAGGATTATAATGGGAGAATTGCCGTTTATGAAGAAGGCAGCGAAACGCCGTTCAAGGTGACGGAATCGGAGGTGTCGGCGCTTCCGGTGCTCGACCAGAAGCAGTTAAAGGGAGAGGGTATCAAAGCGCAGGGCAAAAGGGAGCTTGACCGCCTGCTCCAGGATTACTGCAGCTGATGCGGCTGCGGCGCAATTTAATCATGCAGCGAACGAAACTGTCAGAAAAACCATATTATTACAAAAAACGCACGTGAAATATATTATAAAGGTAAAATAAGAATACAGCACTGTTGTTGTTCATTTCTTTTCTTGACAAACAGGCGCGGCGGAGATAAAATTAGTTAAGTAGTCAAACTATTTCTCCGAGAGGAGCTGAAATAAATGGGAGAGGATTTTTGCGACCGCTTAAATTTCGTGCTGGAACAGAGCTATTCGCTGTTTTCCAGAGTGGAACAGAACACGCTGATGCGCTCAAAGCGCTTTAACCTTTCCATCAGCGAGCTACACCTGATTGAAGTAATCAACAAAAATCCCATACGCGGGCGGCTTATCGGCGATATTGCGGGTGAACTGATGATTACGCCGTCGTCCGTTACCATTGCTGTAAACAAGCTGGTAAAAAAGGGCTATGCCGTCAAGAAAAAAAGTCTGGAGGACGGAAGGCAGGTGTACGTGCAGCTCACGGATGAGGGGCGCCACGCAGACCGGATTCACAAGCGGTTCCATAAGAGCCTTGCAAAAAGCATCACCGCCGGAATGACACAGCAGGAAAAAGGGATTTTGCTCGGCTGTATTGATAGAATGAATGTCTTTTTGAGCGCGCGGCTTAAAAAAATGGAAAACGGAGGACTGAAATCATGAGCTTCAACATTATAGGAACGGGCAGGAGCGTTCCGGAGTACATATTAACCAACGAAAAGCTCTCCACCATGGTAGAAACGAGCGACGAATGGATAACAAAACGCACCGGCGTGCACGAGCGGCATATCTGTACAACAGAAACTCTGACCGATTTGTGCGTCGCTGCGGCAAAAAACGCGATGGAGTGCGCCAAGATTACTCCGGGCGAGCTCGATTTGATTATCTGCGCGACGCTGCGGGGAGATTACATTACTCCGGCGCAGGCGTGTGTTGTACAGCGTGAAATCGGGGCGTCGTGCCCTGCGTTCGACATAAACGGCGCGTGCTCCGGCTTTATTTACGCGCTCGACGTGGCGGATGGCTTTTTTGTATCGAAAAAAGTGAAAAAGGTGCTCGTTATCGCGGCGGACAACCTTTCCAATATGACCGACTGGACCGACCGCGGAACCTGCGTGCTGTTTGGGGACGGCGCGGGCGCGGTGGTACTTTCTGAAGGCGACGGCCTGCGTTCCATCTATGTAATGGCACAGGGCAACCCCGAGGTCCTTTACGCGCCCAAGGGGGAAAACACCTCGCCCTTTTATAAGCACCCGTCAGAGAGCCCGGTCATTTTTATGAACGGGCATGAGGTCTATAAATTTGCCGTCAGCGCGATGGTAGACGGAATCAAGCGCGCCGTGAGCGAAGCGGGGCTTGCGCAAAGCGACATCGGCCATGTGGTACCGCACCAGGCGAATACGAGAATAATCGATACGGCGGCGGCAAAGCTCGATATTCCCGCAGACCGTTACATTTATAATATTGCGCATTACGGCAACACGTCCGCTTCCTGCATGCCGATGTGCCTTGACGAGGCATACCGCGCGGGTAAATTCGAAAAGGGCGAGTATATTGCGATGTGCGCGTTCGGGGGCGGCCTTACGATGGGCAGCTGCGTACTGCGCTGGGATATTTAAAAGGCTTGGCCAAACACGACGGAGGTTTTATTATGATAAGTACACCGATAAACGAACAGTTAGGCATCAAATACCCGATTTTCCAGGGCGGAATGGCTTGGGTTGCGGACGCGTCTTTAGCGGCGGGCGTCAGCAACGCGGGCGGGCTTGGCATCATCGCGGGAATGAACTCAAACGGAGACCAGCTCCGCGCCGAAATTATAAAATGCAGGGAGCTTACGGATAAGCCCTTCGGCGTAAACGTCATGCTCATGAGCCCGTTTGTCGAAGAGGTCGCTAAGGTCGTCGCCGAGGAGAAAATCCCAGTCGTAACGACCGGGGCGGGCAATCCCGGCAAATATATGAAGGAATGGCTTGCGGCCGGTATCAAGGTAATCCCGGTCGTCCCGTCCGTCGCGCTCGCAAAGCTTGCGCAGCGCCACGGGGCATTCGCGGTCATCGCGGAGGGCGGCGAGTCCGGCGGCCACGTCGGGGATTTGACGACAATGGCGCTCGTCCCGCAGATAGTAGACACGGTGGACATTCCCGTCATAGCGGCGGGCGGCATAGCGGACGGCAGGCAGCTCGCGGCGGCACTTATGCTCGGGGCCGTAGGCGTACAGGTCGGTACGCGTTTTCTTGTCGCAGCGGAATGCACCATTGCGCAGGAATATAAGGACAGGGTTTTAAAGGCGAAGGACATCGACACGGTGCTCACGGGCAAGCGGCTGGGCCATCCCGTGCGTTCCCTGAAAAACGCGTTTACAAGGGAATATCTCAAAAAAGAATATAACAGCGAAATTACAGACGAGGAGCTGGAAAATATGGGCCTCGGCGTCCTGCGCAAGGCAGCGCGCGGCGGCGACGTATCAAACGGCTGCGTCCCCGCGGGGCAGGTAGCCGCGATGGTCAAAAAGGAACAGCCCGCAAAGGAAATCATCGAAGAGATGTTCACCCAGGCGGAGGAAGTATTGGGCGGTGCAATCAAATGGGTAAAATAGCGTTTGTTTTTTCCGGCCAGGGCGCACAGTACACCGGAATGGGCAGGGAGCTTTACGAATGCTCCCCCGCCGCGAAAGCGGTTTTCGATATGGCGGACAAGCTTCGTCCCGGTACGTCTAAGCAGTGCTTTACAGCGGAAAAAGAGGAGCTTTCCCTGACGGTAAATACCCAGCCGTGCGTGTTCGCGGTTGATTTGGCTGCGGCCTGCGCGGCAGAAGAGCTTGGAATTACGCCCGACTATATCGCGGGCTTTTCCCTTGGGGAAATCGCGGCGCTTGGCTTTTCCGGAATCCTGTCAAAGGAAGGGGCGTTTGAGCTTGTCTGCAAACGCGCGCGGCTGATGGACGACGCCGCCGCAAAAAGCAGGGGCGCTATGGTCGCGGTCATGAAGCTTTCGCCCCAAAAGGTAGAGCAGCTGTGCAAGGGCTTTGACAACGCCTGGCCTGTAAATTTTAACAGCCCGGCGCAGACGGTCGTTGCGATGGATGAAACGCTCGTGGAGGAATTTTCCGCCGCGGTTAAGGAGCAAAGGGGCAAGGCGGTGCGCCTGGCGGTAAGCGGCGCGTTCCACAGCCCGTTTATGGAAAGCGCGTCAAACGGACTTGCGGCTTATCTTAAAAATATTTCGCTCTCCGAGCCGCAAATCCCCGTTTATTCCAATGTAACCGCGCAGCACTACGGCGGCGACTATAAAGAGCTGATTATAAACCAGGCAAAAAGCCCGGTACAGTGGCAGAAAACGGTTGAAAACCTTATCATAGCGGGCGTAGATACCTTTATTGAGTGCGGCCCCGGCAAAACGCTGACGGGACTGGTTAAGAAAATCGATGCAAACGTAAACGCCTGCCATGTGGAGGACAAGGCGACGCTTAATGAATGCAAGGCGCAGCTTCTTTGATTTACATAAAACCGGACAAGAAACGGAAAGGACGGAGCAACCATGAGATTTCAGGATAAAACAGCCATTGTTACGGGCGGTTCCAGGGGAATCGGCAGGGAAATTGCCCTGACGCTCGCAAAGGACGGCGCGAATATCGCGATTCTCCAGATAGGCGACGACGAAAACGCCGCAAAGACAAAGCAGGAGATTACAGAGCTCGGCGTGAAATGTGAGGTTTACACCTGTGACGTTTCAAGCTACGACGGCGTAAAAGAAACGGTGGACAAGGTAATCGAAGCCTTCGGCGCGGTCGATATTTTAATCAATAACGCCGGCATTGTCCGCGACGCGACGCTGCGCTCCATGAAGGAGCAGGATTTCGACGCGGTTTTAAGCGTCAACCTCAAAGGCGCGTTCAACATGATTAAGCACCTTTACACGCACTTCATGAAGAGAAGGAGCGGCAGGATTGTCAACATCAGCTCCGTCGTAGCGCTCGGCGGCAACGCGGGGCAGGCAAACTATGTAAGCGCGAAGGCGGGCTTGATCGGCCTTACAAAGACGGTCGCCAAGGAGCTCGGCGGCAGGGGGATTACCTGCAACGCGGTAGCGCCCGGCTATATCGATACCGATATGACAAAAACCCTGAGCGACAAGGTGAAGGAGAATTTCACGGCGCTCATTCCCATGAGAAAGCCGGGCAGCGTACAGGACGTCGCCAACGCCGTCGCGTTTCTTGCAAGCGACGAAGCGGCCTATATCACGGGCGAGGTGCTGCGCGTGGACGGCGGCATGGCAATGTAAGAAACCACAGCGGAAGGAGAGAGCCCAATGAGAAGAGTAGTAGTCACCGGACTCGGCGCGGTTACGCCTGTCGGCAACGACGTACAGACCACATGGGATTCCCTGATAAATGGCAGAAGCGGAATCGATTTTATTAAAAAGTTCGATACCTCCGATTTAAAGGTAACAATTGCAGCGGAGGTCAAGGATTTTGACGCAACCCAGTATATTGAAAAACGGGAGCTGCGCAAGACAGACCTCTTTACGCAGTACGCGGTAGCGGCGGCGGCACAGGCGGTAAGCGACAGCGGTATCGACGGTAAAATCGATCCGGACCGTTTCGGCGTTTATGTCGGCGCGGGTATTGGCGGGATGCAGACGTTTATCAACAACTGCAACAACATGGAACAGCAGGGTCCGAAAAAGGTTTCCCCGTTCTTTGTCCCGATGATGATTGGAAATATGGCGTCCGGCACGATTGCAATCAAGCAAAACGCGAAGGGCGTGTGCCTTCCGATTGTGACGGCCTGCGCGACAGGTACGCATTCCATCGGAGAGGCGTTCCACGCAATCGCCGGCGGATATGCCGACGCAATCATCGCGGGCGGCGCGGAAGCGGCAATCAACCGGCTTTCCATCGCTGGATTTTCAAACATAATGGCGCTTTCCACGCGCAACGACCCCAAAACGGCATCCATCCCGTTTGATAAGCGGCGCGACGGCTTTGTAATAGGCGAAGGCGCCGGTATTGTGATTTTAGAGGATTACGAGCACGCGAAACAGCGCGGCGCGGAAATTTACGCTGAAATCTGCGGCTACGGCAACACCTGCGACGCGTACCATGTAACGGCGCCCGAACCGGACGGAGACGGCGCGGCGCGCGCCATTGCAATCGCCGCAAAGGAAGCTGGCGTCGGGGATAACGATAAAATTTATATCAACGCGCACGGAACCAGCACACCCCCGAACGACAAGGTCGAGACGATGGCCTTTAAGCGGGTATTCGGGCAGCAGCGCGCCAGGGAGCTTTATATCAGCTCCACAAAGTCTATGACTGGGCATATGCTCGGAGCGGCGGGCGGCGCTGAGGCGGTTATCTGTGCGAAAGCGCTCGAATCCGGCGTGCTTCCTCCGACCATCGGCTACGAGGTACCCGACGAGGACTGCGACCTCAATTACATTCCGAACAAAGCGGCAGAACAGAAGGTAGATTACGCAATGTCCACGTCGCTCGGCTTCGGCGGACATAACGCGTGTATCGTATTTAAAAAATGTGCGGACTAAAGCCGCCTGATTCCATATCAAGCAAAAGGGGAGTTAATAATGCCAATGTATGACCTCAGCGAGCTCAAGGAGCTGATAAAGACCATCGACCAGACAGGCGTGACCTGTTTTGAGATAAAGGGGATAGACGGCGAAAAGCTGACCATAAAGAAAGAAAAATCCGTCGTCATGCAGGCGGGTGCGCCCGCAGAGGCAGCAGCGCCCGCGCAGGCGGCCCAGGCGCCTGTAATAAGCGCGGCGCCTGAAACACAGCCGGACGACGGCGGCGCTTCCATTACTGCTCCGATGGTCGGCGTGTTTTATGCGGCGGCTTCTCCCGACGCGCAGCCATATGTGACGGTTGGCTCTTCCGTAAAGAAGGGCGACGTAATCTGCATCATCGAGGCGATGAAGCTGATGAACGAAATCACCGCTACACAGAGCGGCACCATCACGGAGGTCTGCGCACACAACGGCGATATCGTCGAGTTCGGCCAGCCCCTGTTTAAAATTAAATGAGCCGTTTGGCATAAGGATGTGTTTATGTGAACCAGGAGGAAATTAAAAAAATTATTCCGCACCGCGACAATATGCTGCTCGTCGAGGAAGCGGAGGTCATAGATGAGAACACCTCAAGGGGAAAATATACGGTAAAGGGTGACGAGTTCTTTTTAAAGGGCCATTTTCCCGGCAACCCGGTCGTCCCGGGGGTTATCCTGTGTGAAATGATGGCGCAGGCAAGCTGCGTGCTTTTAGCGGGAAAGGCACAGGGGGCGACGCCGTATTTTACAAAGCTTAACAACGTAAAATTTAAAAACAAGGTGCTTCCCGGCGACACGCTGGAATCTGTCTGCACGCTTGTGAAAAACCGCGGCGCGTTCTATTTTTTAGAGGCAAAGGGAACGGTGGGCGGCAAGCTCTGCGTATCGGCCGAATTTGCGTTTGCGCTCGTCGGCGACGGTGAATAAACCAATTATTTACGCGGCACCGGACCGCTTAATGGGGGAATCGATTTGTTTTCCAAGATATTGATTGCAAACCGCGGCGAAATCGCCGTTCGTATCATTAGGGCTTGCAGAGAGATGGGAATTGCAACCGTCGCGATTTATTCGCAGGCGGATAAGGATGCCATGCACGTGCAGCTAGCCGACGAAAGCTACTGCGTCGGCGGGCCGCAGGTAACGGACAGCTACCTCAATATGGCGGCTATTTTGACGGTTGCCGTCGCAACCGGCGCGCAGGCAATCCACCCGGGCTACGGCCTGCTGTCTGAAAACGCAAAATTCGTGTCTCTGTGCGAGCAGTGCAATATAGAATTCATCGGCCCGAGCAGCGAAATGATTTCCCTGCTCGGCGATAAGGATATGGCGCGCAAAACCATGCGCGATGCGGGCGTTCCCGTAACACCCGGCTGCGACATTGTTGAAGACGTTGAAGCGGCGAAGGAAGAAGCGAAGAAAATTGGCTTCCCGCTGCTGATTAAAGCGCGTTCCGGCGGCGGCGGCAGGGGAATCCGCCGCGTAGACTGCATGGACGAGTTCGAAAACGCGTTCAATTCCGCCTCCAGCGAGGCGAAAAGCGCGTTTGGCGACGGCGCTGTTTACATGGAGAAATTTTTATATCCGGTAAAGCACATCGAAATGCAGCTTTTGTGCGACAAGCACGGCAACGTGCTGTGCCTGGGCGAACGCGAGTGCTCCGTCCAGCGCAAAAACCAAAAGCTCATTGAGGAAAGCCCGTCGCCCGCCATCAGCGTTGACACCAGGCTTAAAATGATGGAGGCCGCGCGCAAGGCGGCGCAGGCCGTACATTACGTCAACGCGGGCACCGTTGAATTTTTACTCGACCAGCACGGCAATTTTTATTTTATGGAAATGAACACGCGCCTGCAGGTGGAGCACCCCGTGACGGAAATGGTCACAGCGCTCGATTTGGTCCAGTGGCAAATCCGCATTGCGGCCGGCAGCGAGCTTACCATGACGCAGGATAAGATTTACATACATGGAAATGCTATAGAATGCAGGATTAACGCGGAAAATCCGGACCTTGATTTCCGCCCGAGCTGTGGTAAAATATATAAACTGCATATTCCAGGCGGCCCGTGCGTACGGTTTGATACGTCGATTTTCCAGGACTATGAAATCCCGCCTTTTTATGATTCCATGATAGGAAAGCTGATTGTCCAGGCAAGGACAAGGGAACAGGCCATCCGCAAAATGAAGATGGCGTTAAGCGAGCTTAATATCCATGGTGTGGAACACAACAGGGATTTGCAGATTGAACTGCTTTCCGACCCGGAATTCGTGGCCGGCACCTATACGACCGACCTGATGCTGAAAAGGGAAGCGAAGAAAAAGGAACAAATGGAAGAACAGGAATAAAATCCGCCAGTGATTGAATGAAATGCCCACATGGGGCATGCTGCGATAAATTTTGTATGATTGGAATGTTGCGCATATGATAAACGGCGATTTTTTCACTTTCTTAAAGCCGAAAAACGAGCTGGAAGGGGAACAGAGCGCCCCGCAGGAAAAGGACGACAGCCGCCCTTATATCCCCGAAACCATGTGGGTAAAATGCCCTACCTGCAAAACGCTGCTGCTCGCCTCCGACTTGGAGGAAAACCATAAGGTATGCGTCAAATGCGGGCACCACCTAAGGCTTTCGGCCAGGGAACGCATTGCGCTTTTATGCGACCGGGATACATTTGAAGAGGCAAACGGCGAAATGCAGTCGCAAAACCTGCTCGGCTTTCCCGAATACGACAGGAAGCTGCAAAGCTGTAAGCTCAAAAGCGGCGAAAACGAGTCGGTTATTACCGGCGTTGCGGAAATCGGCGGGATAAGGACCGTGTTTGCCGCAATGGACCCCGGCTTTATGATGGGAAGCATGGGTACGGTAACGGGCGAGAAGATTACCTGCGCGTTTGAATACGCAACGCAGCATGAGCTCCCGATTGTTATATGCACCGTATCCGGCGGGGCCAGGATGCAGGAGGGGATTTTATCCCTGATGCAGATGGCAAAAACGAGTGCCGCGGCAAAACGCCACAGCGACGCGGGCCTGCTTTATATTACCGTTCTGACCGACCCCACGACCGGCGGCGTAACGGCGAGCTTTGCAATGGAGGGCGACATTATCCTTGCCGAGCCGAACGCGCTTGTCGGATTTGCCGGGCCGCGCGTCATTGAGCAGACAATCCGGCAGAAGCTCCCGAAAAATTTCCAGACCTCGGAATTCGTAATGGAAAAAGGCTTTATTGACGCGGTCGTCCCGCGCAGGGACTTAAAGGGCGCGCTTATAAAGCTGCTAAAGCTCCATACGGTTTGTCCGGCGGAAGAAGCATAGGGGGTGCAGGAAATGAGCGCATTTGACAAGGTTACGCAAGCACGTTCCAACAGCAGGCTTACGACTATCGATTATATCAGCAGCCTGTTTGGAGACAGCTTTTTTGAGCTGCACGGCGACCGCCGTTTTGGTGACGATAAAGCCGTTATTGGTGGAATCGCGCAGCTTTACGATATGCCGGTCACAGTTATTGGACTGGAAAAGGGAAGGGACACAAAGGAGCGCATGGAGCGCAATTTTGGCTCCGCGCATCCGGAGGGCTACCGCAAGGCGCTGCGCCTGATGAAGCAGGCGGAGAAGTTTGGCCGTCCCGTTTTGTGTTTTGTAGACACGAGCGGAGCGTTCTGCGGCATCGGCGCGGAGGAGCGCGGCCAAGGCCAGGCAATCGCGGAAAATTTGTTTGAAATGTCCGCTTTAAAAACCCCGGTGCTATCCATCCTGATTGGTGAGGGCGGCAGCGGCGGCGCGCTGGGGCTGGCGCTTGCGGATGAGGTTTGGATGCTTGAAAACGCGGTGTATTCCGTTATCTCTCCCGAGGGCTGCGCGAGCATTTTGTGGAAAGATTCCACAAAGATGGCGGAGGCTGCCGAATGCTTAAAGCTGACCGCGCAGGATTTGTTCAAGATGCAGGTCATTGAACGAATCATACGTGAGCCGAAAACAAAGGACAGCAAAATGTTTGAAAGCCTCAAGGGGCTGATACTGCGCACATTTGAAAAGTACCGCCAAATGGACGCGGATGAGCTTTTACGGCAGCGTTACGAGCGGTTCCGCAAGTTTGGGAACAACACGGAGCCCTTTGATTTTGTAGAGCCTCAGCCCGAGCAGGCGTTATAATACCCATATGCAGCGGCGATTTTCTGAGAAGGGAGCCCGAATGCTGCTGTAATTGATGTGATAAATAAAAAAGCCTTACGGCGCGGCGTAATGCCGCGTGGTAAGGCTTTTTTGTATCAGTAACCGTGCAATTTATCCCGGCAGGACAACGATGAACCGCGTCCATTTGCCCTGTTCGCTCTGTACGGAGATTTTGCCCTTATGCAGCTCCACAATCGATTTGCCGATTGCGAGGCCCAGCCCATACCCGCCCGTCTCGCGCGAGCGGGAGCTGTCGCTGCGGTAAAACCGCTCAAATATTTTAACGCGTTCTTCCGGCGCAATGCCTTCCCCGGTGTTGTAAACCTCCAGCACGGCCTTGGAACCCATACGCTTGAGAGCCACGCGTACCTCGCCGTTTCGGTCGGAATGCTTGAGCGCGTTGTCCGTTAATATATAGAGCAATTGTTTTATCATGGGCTCGTTTCCGTTGATTAGGATATCCGGCTGGATATCCGTTAAAAACGTTTTCCCGCCCTCATACGCGATACTTTCAAATTCGAGCGCGCAATTCATGCAGGCGCCGCTTAAATTGAACCGCTCAAGCTGTGGCTTCTGGCGGCTCTCGTCGGTCCGCGCAAGCGTAAGCAGGCCGTTTACCAACGCCGCCATCCTTTCGTTCTGGTTCTGGATATAGGAAAGCCACTTGTTGTCTCCGATTTCGCGGTGCAGGACATCGGAGTTCGCCGCGATAATCGTAATCGGCGTTTTCAGCTCGTGCCCCGCGTTTGAAATAAACTGGCGCTGTCTCTCAAAAGCGGTTTTGACAGGGCCTACCGCCCACTTTGAAAGAAGCAGTACAAGCACAAGGAAGACGAGCACTCCGCCTATCACAGCGGCGGCGGAAATCGTAGTGAGCTGGCGCAGCATATTTGTTTCGACGTCGCGCTGGGCAAGCGCGACGATGGTGCCGTATTCCTTTTGCCCGCATAAGAACTGGTAGCCGCCGGCCGTACCGGACTGGCTGCCTGATTTAAGCGCGCTGCGTGCACAGGAAGCCGCGTCACTTGCGCTTAAATCCGCCATGTGGGACACGTCGCTCTCCAAAACATTGCCTGTTGAATCGAACTTAACGTAAAAAAATTTCGCGCCGCGCAGCGTTTCCTGCGCGGGAGGGCGCAGGCCGTCGGGTTTTTGGCCCTTATCAGGGGGGACAGCGCCGCCGTCCGGTTTCTGGTGCAGGTTTTCCATATTCCCATCGGTCATGACGACGGACTGGAGCAGACGGTTTGTCTGCTCCTCGCTGCTTTTTATCATCAAATAATTCTGTGTAGCGAAGATGATTACCAGGACGAGCAGCACGCCGCTCATGGAAACAAGGATGAATTTTAACCGCAATTTTTTAATCATACCGCATTCTCCAGCTTGTAGCCGACGGAGCGAACCGCCTTAATTGTAATATCCGCATGTAGAGCAAGAAGCTTTTTGCGAAGGAAAGAGACGTATACCTCGATATTGTTGTACTCCGCCTCGCTGTCATAGCCCCAGATTTTTTCGATAAACCGTTCCTTTGGAATAATTTGCCCGGGATTTCCCATCAGCATTTCGAGCGTTTCATACTCCTTGCGCCCGAGCTTCAACGAATTTCCCGCACAGGAAAGCTCATGCGTGTTTTTGTCGAGCGTACAGCTCCCGAAGCAGAGCGTATCGCCAACGTATTCTCCGCGCCGGCGCGTCAAAACGCGGATACGCGCAAGCAGTTCGCCCGCGATAAACGGCTTTGTGAGGTAGTCGTCCGCACCGCTGTCCAGCCCGTTTATTTTGTCGCGCGCGTCGCCCTTAGCCGTAAGCAGGAGTACGGGTACGGAGCTGCCCGCCTCTCTTAGCTTCTTCAGCACAGCCAGCCCGTCCATAATAGGGAGCATGATATCGAGCACAATCACGTCGTATACGCCGGCCAGCGCATAATCCAGCCCGTCCTGCCCGTCATATACGGCGTCAGCGGAATAGCCGTTATCCTTTAAAAGCGCAACGAGCGCCTCGCAAAGCTGCTTTTCATCTTCTACTATCAAAATTTTCAAGATAAGGCCTCCCGCCTCCTGCTTTTTTTGATTCTGTTCCCATTATAGCAGAAAAGCTTGAAAAAATATTGAACAGGAAAAAACTTTAAGTTTTTTTCAAGGTTATCCTGTTACAATGCGCCTTGCAATGTGAAAACAGGAGGCAAACCTATGTATATTTTAAAAAACGCGCTGAGAAGCATCAGCCGTTCCAAGGGCAGAAATATCCTAATCGGCATTATCGTTCTGGTTATTGCCGTTTCCGCCTGCGTCGGGCTTTCTATCCGCCAGGCGGCGAACAATGTGCGCGGGCAGACGCTCGATTCCATGTCGGTAACAGCACAGATATCCTTTGACCGTTCTTCCTTGATGAAGCAAATGGGGGACAGCCAATCCGACGGCTCGGAAAGCGGAGAGCCGCCGGAATTCGATAAATCGGATTTTGCCAAAATGATGGGCAGTCAGGAATCCCTTTCCCTTGACGAAATGCAGACTTACGCAAAGGCCGAAAGCGTCAAGTCCTTTTATTATACGCTGACCGTTTCCGCGGACGGGAAAGATGGATTTGAGCCGGTGACGGATGAGGATACCTCGTCAAGCGGCGACTCTTCTGATTCTTCCGATACAACCCAGGGGGATAACAGCAAAACGGCCCCCGGCGGCGAAATGCCCGATGGCGGCATGATGCAGGGCGGCGGGCAGAAAACGGGGCGTTGGGGGGCACAGGGAGATTTTACCGTCGTCGGCTACAGCTCGGACGACGCAATGGCAGATTTTTTAAACGGAACCTGTAAAATAACGGAGGGCTCCATGTTTGAGGAGGGTACAGGCAGCCAGGAATGCGTGATTTCCGACGAGCTTGCGGCCTTTAATTCCCTCAAGGCCGGCGATACCATAAAAATCAGCAATCCGAACGACGAGGACGAAACGTATTCCATCAAAATTGTCGGTATTTATAACAACAGCCAGTCTACCGTAACGTCAGGCGGCTTTATGGGCGGATTCCAGACGGGAAGCGACCCCGCAAACCAAATTTATATGAGCTATACGGCGCTCAAGGAGATTACTGGCGCCTCCGCCCAAAACGCAGCCGCGGCAGCCGGCGAGGAAACAGAGATAGAAGCCTCGACCGCAATGCGCGAGCAGCTTTCAGGCACCTACACTTTCGCGAGTGTGGACGACTACGAACAGTTTGAACAGCAGGCAAGGGCTTTGGGGCTTTCAGACGATTACACAGTAAGCTCTTCCGATATCACGAGCTTTGAACAGAGCCTTCTTCCGCTTGAAAACCTTTCACAAATGGCGCTTTATTTCCTGCTTGTCGTGCTTGGCATCGGCGCGGTCATACTTGTAGTGCTCAATATTTTCAGCATCCGCGACAGGAAATATGAAATCGGCGTGCTTACGGCCATCGGCATGAAAAAGCGTAAGGTCGCACAGCAGTTTATTACAGAGGTGTTCACCGTGACGCTCTGCGCTATTGTAATTGGCTCAGCTGCCGGCGCGCTGATAAGCGTGCCGGTTACGAACACCCTGCTCGAGAGCCAGGTTTCGGCACAGAGCCAGAGCGCGGACCGGCGGCAGCAGGCGATGGGACGGCCCTCCGGGGAAGATATGCTGGCGCAGGACGGCATGCAGCTCCCACAGGCTGAAGGCGGCCGCGGTATCGGGTCACAGGCTGTAAATTATATTACGCAGGTAACAAGCGCTACCGACTTTACCGTATTGCTGGAGCTTCTCGGTATAGGGATTCTGCTTACGTTGGTTGCGAGCATTGTGTCTGTCCTGTTCATCATGCGGTACGAGCCGCTTAAAATACTGTCCAACAGAGATTGAGGAGGAACGGAGATGTCAATTTTAAATCTTTGTGATTTGAGCTTTTCCTATGATAAAAAGCCTGTTTTAGAACATGTGAATTTTAACTTTGAGCCGGGGAAAATTTATTCGATTGTAGGTAAATCCGGTGCGGGAAAGACGACGCTGCTTTCCCTGCTTTCCGGGCTTGCGTCCCCAACGGCAGGTACGATTTACTATAAAGCGCAGGATATCAAAAAAATCAATAAGTATGATTTCAGGCGGCATTGTGTCGGCGTTGTTTTCCAGAATTTTAATCTCCTCACAAACCTGACGGCGCTTGAAAATGTAGTGCTTTCCATGGATATCGCGGGTGTCCGGCGCAAGGATAAAAAGGAGCATGCGATGGATTTGCTTAGGAAGGTGGGGCTGTCGGAAGATGAGGGAAAACGGCGCGTATTGAAGCTTTCCGGCGGCCAGCAGCAGCGCGTGGCAATTGCAAGGGCGCTGTCCTATGACCCTGACGTTATCCTCGCGGACGAACCGACGGGCAACCTCGACGGAGAAACGGAGAACGACATCATGCATATCCTTCGTGAGCTTGCGGACGAGGGGAAATGCGTAATTATCGTAACGCATTCCCCGACCGTTGCAAACCGTTCCGATATTATCTATGAGTTGAAGCGTACGGCGGCTAAGGCATAACGGGGCAAAATGTAAAGGGCGGCCAAACGGCCGCCCTTTGTACTGTCATGCAGAAAGCTGTTTTTCAAACTCCGCCTCATAACTGCGCAGGGAAAAACGGGAAATTGTACCCTTTAAACGAAAATCAAATTCCCGTTCATATAAAAAAAGAAAATCGATGCATGCGTGATAGGACGCCTGCATTTTTGTTTTCCCGTTTTCCCTTTCCTTCTGATATAAATCCCTGTAATCCTCGAACGCGGGAAATGACGAAATATGCGTACCCGAAAAGCGGATTGGATTCAAATCGCTCAAAAGGCTTCCTAAGTCGTTTTCCGGCGTTGCCCGGTATATTTTCTGAAGCAGGGAAGACATTGCAAGAAATCCCCGCTCACAGCTGCTTCGTTCCATTGTATCCCTTCTCCGTTTTGCTTTGATGCGCAGCGTTTTTTTCATTATAAGCGCTGCATTCTATATTATCGGTTTTTTGTGTAATTTGTTTACATCTCAAAAAACGGAAAACAAAAGGCCATTTTTTTCTAGCTATATATCTAAAACCACGTCACATAATAATATTGCGGCGTTAATCAAGAGGTTGGTTCCACCGCAAAGCGAGTGAAAAATATGTGTAAAAACAAATTTAAAGCAAAGGAGAGAAAAACATTATGTCTAAGAATTCTGTAGTAGTTCCTGAGGCAAGAGAGGCTCTGGACCGTTTCAAGATGGAAGCGGCTTCTGAAGTCGGCGTTAACCTCAAGCAGGGTTACAACGGTGACTTAACGTCCCGTCAGGCGGGTTCTGTCGGCGGCCAGATGGTCAAGAAGATGATCGAGCAGTACGAAAAGAACATGAAATAAAATAAAACCCATAAATTCTTGAAAGCCTTTGTCTATAGTATTTGCTGAAAATCAAGTAGTATCATAACAAAGCCTTATAAAGAAAAGGGCGCCCCGGTCCAGCAAGACCGGGGCGCTTCCTTATATTTTAATTAAAATTCTTTTAAAATGCGGATTTTGCCTATCAGCGGCAGCTCCTTTGCTTTGCCGGTAACGGCGTTTACAATACCCAGAATGACCCATACAAGGATTGCGCCGTAAATAGCGATGCTCAACAGCACAATAAATATTCCGCTGATGATTGCGCCGGGAATACCGGCCAGCCCAATCAGGCCGAACAGGCCGCACAGGACGGCGTGCACGACGCCGAGCACAATTTCCGCAAGTAACAGCGTTAAGCCCTGATTACCGTGAAAACGAAGGTAACGCGACTGCGGCTTTACTATCATAGGGATAAAGAAAAAGTACCCAAGATAGCTGACAAGCGCAAGAATTTTATTCTGCTGTACGTCCTGCGCGTCCTGGAAGTTGCTTTCATCGGCCGTGTTATTAAAGAAATTTTTCGTTTTGCCGACCGCGTTGTTAAAGCCTTCCTTGAACCTATCCTCGCCGGGCCGCTGGTTTGGATTCACGTTTTGGTAATACGGCGGAGGCGGCACGGGAGTAGGTCCCTGGTGCGGCTGCTGGGGCTGCTGCTTCGGAGCGCCCTGGTTTGGTATTGGACCCGCCTGCTGCTGCGGCGCTGTATTTGTATATGTACGGTTTTGCTGCGGCGCTCCCGCCGGACCATACGCGGAATGGCTGTTGATATTTTCGCTGAAAGGCGCCTGCGCCTGCTGCGGAGCCGTTTGCTGCGTTGCTGTACCCGCCGTTACAGGTTCGGCAAGGCGCGTGCCGCACGCTGGACAAAAATTTGTGCCATCCTTTACCTGCGCGGAGCATTTCGGACAAGTTTTCATATTGTTACCTCCAATGATGATTCTCTGTATTTCATTATATCGTGATTCAAAAGCGAAGTAAAGTGAGAAAAAGTAAAATATAATGGAATTCTTACGAAAATGTAAGGAGTTCTTTTCACCGGAGTGGAAACAGGCAAAAGGCTACCCGCTGTCTGAACATTGGCAAGAAGGCCACAAAGCTTTATAGTCTTTGCTGCTAAAAGAATCACAGCCGCGTTCACAGGAGAAAGTGAGACGTGTTCCACGACAATCGATTTGAATGGTGTGTACACGCAAAGCACTGTTTGCCGCTATTGTATTACTGGTATTTTTAAAGAGGGCGCAGATAAAAAATCACCTCGGCAAATAGAAATTTACAGGGCAAAGGCTCATTTTCTAACCGCAAGGCAATAATTCACATTATCAGACGCGGCCATCCTATTCCAAGGATTTGCTTTGTTATAATTCTCAAAATATTGCCCGGTCATTTCCTGCGGGGTTAAGTGCTCATATATCAGAAAATCATGGGCGGAGAGCAATTGCTCCATGTCCAAACAGGAGTAGCTTGCCAACATTTTTTCATTTGCCGCACCAGCCAACATAGATTGCTTTTTTGCGCGTTCTCCCGCTTTATCAGTATAGCTGTTCTCGTCCGGGTAATCGAATATGATTGTGCTCCCTTTTGGCGAAATTTTGCTTATAACAGAAATCAAAGCTTCTAAGGTTCGTTTTGAAAGATAATATGTAACCCCAAGAATTGTGCTGCAGCTTATTCTATTACGATTAAACGCCCTGCAATCCAGCAATGTCTTTTGCCATGCTTCTTTTGTGAAATCCGCTGCAATGTAGTGGACGTTATCAGGTATCACAAGATTGGCGTTTTTTAAGCGGCTTCGTTTATCGCTTGCCATAGTAGGAATATGGATGAAGAATAAAATATAAATAATCTTCAATACCTACCAGAATCTTCCGGTTTAATTATATCTGTCCAGATACTTTGCCTTTGCTTCCTCTGTATATTTGTTCACGAACTTGGTTTTCGCATTTGTATATCTGTCACGGTTATGCTCATATTGTTTCCACAAACTAAGCTTGAGCTGTTCATATAACTTTGCTGTTTCTGGGAACTCGTTCAGGTAATCTCTGAAATAGAGTTCGTCATTATCGCCCTTGCGGCGAATATGTAAATGATACACCTTTTCCGCAAATCCTTTTTCTGTATATCCTAAATTAAGTGAAATCCGGTTTGGCCCTGTACTCATCGGGATAAAGCCTATACTCTGTATGAAAGCCGCCGCTTTTTTTATATCCTCATTTTCTTCAATTTCTACCAGAATATCCACAATCGGCTTTGCCCATATACCATTGATAGCGGTGCTGCCAATATGACTTATTCGGACAATAGAGCAATCAGACAGAGCTTGCTCTACGCTTTTCTTCATTTTCTCGTAGTAGTCCTGCCATATTTCATTATGCGCAGTCAACTGGATAGGGAATAACTGCCACAATTCTTCAAGCGTCATATCAGATAATTTCTTTTTCTTTTCCTGCCCCATCGTTTGCGCCGCCTTTCATCTATGCAAATCAAAATTTGCCGAATACGTCTTATCCGCCATGGACCAAGCGTAACTTAACTTTTACATTCTAATATCAGGGTGTGGAAATGTCAAACAACTCATTTCGTATCATAGCTCCATGCCGCCGTCCATAACTCCTTTGCCGCTTAACATATAGGCTTATTCTATTAGAAACCCAGTAACTATGCGCTTTTCAGCTTATAGAAGCATCGTAATCAGCTGCAAAGGCCACTGTTTTTTTATTGCCTTACCTTTTTTTGAAAAAAAATTTTGTGAAATGATTAAAGAAAGAGCCGGAGAAACAAATTGGTTTCTCCGGCTCTTGTTGTAGAATAGCAATCAGCCAATCAATTCTTTGAGCTTGTTTTGCGCGGCTGAAGCGTCCGCCTTGCCGCGGCTTTGTTTCATAATAAACCCGAGCAGCGCGCCCATTGCCTTTTGTTTTCCATTTTTGATGTCGTTTACGGCGTTCTGGTTTTGCTCAATGGCCTGCCTGCAAAGCGCGGTGAGCGCCTCATCGTCAAGGCCGCCCATGTCGCTTTCCGAGATAAGCTCAGAAGCCTTTTTGCCGGTATCGAGCATCTTTTCGAGCGTCGTCTTAGCGAGGTTCATCTTGATTTTTCCGTCGTCGAGCATTCGTATCAGCTCGTTTAAATTTTCAGCGGAAACAGAAACATGAAATTCCTCTTTCGCGCTGTCGTTTTCCATACGGCGGAATACCTGGCCAATGATGAAATTTGCGGCCGTGCGCGGATTTTTCGTGCCTTCGCTTGCCTGTTCAAAGTATTCGGCGACGTTCCTGTACTTTGTAAGGAGCTGTGCGTCCGCCCGCGGGATTTCCAGCTCTTCGGTGTAACGCGTGAGCTTGGCCCCCGGCAGCTCGGGCAGCTCTCTTTTCAATGCTTCGACCTCTTCATCCGTCACGTGGATGGTGACAAGGTCAGGCTCCCTGAAATAGCGGTAGTCGTGCGCGTCCTCTTTGCCGCGCATGCTGGAGGTCGTGTCGGTCACCTCGTCGTAGCGAAGCGTCTCCTGGACGACCTGCCCGCCGTTTTCTATCAAATCGACCTGGCGGGAGAATTCATATTCCATAGCCTTAGTCATAAAGGTGATAGAGTTCATGTTTTTGATTTCCGTGCGCGTCCCCAGCTTATCGCTGCCCTCAGGGCGCACCGAAATGTTGACGTCGCAGCGCATGGAGCCCTCCTGCATTTTGCAGTCGGAAATACCGATGTATTTCATAATAAGCTGGAGCTTTTCCACATATTCCTTAGCCTCTTCAATGCTGCGGATGTCCGGCTCGCTGACAATTTCTATCAGCGGAACGCCGCCGCGGTTGTAGTCGACATAAGTGTCGCCGTGGCTGTGGATAAGCTTGCCCGCGTCTTCCTCGATGTGGATTCTCGTAAGCCTGATTTTCCTGCCGTTAGAAAGCTCGACATAGCCGTTTAAGCACAACGGCATATCGTACTGGGAAATCTGGTACGCCTTGGGCAAGTCCGGGTAGCAATAGTTCTTACGGTCCATTTTGGAAATGCGCGCAATCTCGCAGTTTGTGGCAAGGCCCGCCATAATGGCGTAATTGACCACCTGCCGGTTGAGCTTTGGGAGCGTACCCGGCAGCCCGATGCATACGGGGCAGCAATGCGTGTTTGGCTCTCCGCCGAACTGCGTGGTGCAGCCGCAGAAAATTTTCGTATTCGTTGAAAGCTCGATGTGGGTTTCAAGCCCCGCTACCATTTCGTATTTCATAGCCGTACCCCCATTTCCGCGGATTTGAACACCGCGCTGCGCGCGGCGTTTTCATACTGCCATGCGGCGTTTAATACCGTGCTCTCACAGAAGCTGTTGCCGATGACCTGCATGCCGATGGGCATACCCTTCGCGTTAAAGCCACAGGGGACGGACACGGCGGGAAGCCCCGCGATGTTGATTGGAACGGTGCAGATATCGGTCAGGTACGTCTCGATGGGGTCGCTTACGGCCTTGCCGCATTCAAACGCGGTCATCGGCACGGTTGGCGCCAGGATTATATCGCACTGCTCAAACGCCCTCTGGAATGCTTTTACAATAGAACCGCGCAGATTCTGCGCCTTTTTATAATACGCGTCGTAATAGCCGGCGCTCAAAACATACGTGCCGAGCAGAATCCGGCGCTGGACCTCTTTGCCGAAGCCCTCGCTGCGCGTTTTGCATATCATGTCGTTTACGTCCATATATTTCGGCGTTTTGTAGCCGTAGCGTATGCCGTCATACCGCCCGAGGTTGGAGGAAGCCTCCGCGCAGGCGAGGATATAGTATACAGGCAGCGCGTATTTAAGCGCGGGTAAATCGAAGTAAACAATTTCGGCGCCGAGCGATTCGTACACCTTGACTGCGTCCTCAATTGCTTTGCGTACATCGTCGCGCACGCCGTCCATGTATTCGCGCGCAATGCCTATTTTCATGCCCTTGATATCGTTTTTGAGCGTGTCCGCGCAAGGCGCGCCTTTTCTGCCCTGCGAGGTAGAATCCTTTTTATCGTAGAGTGAAATCGCGTCGTATACGAGCGCCGCGTCTTCCACGCTGGTGGTGACAGGGCCTATCTGGTCGAGGGAAGAGGCGTACGCAATCAGGCCAAAACGGGAAACCGCGCCGTAGGTCGGCTTCATGCCGACGATACCGCAGAAGCTTGCGGGCTGGCGGATAGAGCCGCCCGTGTCGGAACCCAGGCCGTATACGGCAATGTTGCCGCCGACCGCCGAGGCTACGCCGCCGGAGCTGCCGCCCGCAACGTGGTTTAAATTGTGCGGGTTGCGCGCGCCGCCGAAGCAGGACGTTTCACAGGAGGAGCCCATGGCAAATTCGTCCATGTTTGTCTTACCGAGCAGAACGGCGTTCTGCTCCTTTAAAATATTCCAGACGGTCGCGTTATAGATGGGCTTGTAGCCCTTTAATATGTTGGAGCAGCAGGTCGTCTCAATCCCCTTGGTGGAGATGTTGTCCTTCAGGGTCATCGGGATACCCTCGAGCGGGGAAAGCGCTTCGCCCGCCGCAATTTTTTTATCGACCTTTTTCGCTGTTTCCAGCGCTGTTTCCGGCGTAACCGTAACATATGCGTTTAAATCTTGGTTTACGGCTTCAATCTGGCTTAAATATTGTTGCGTCAGTTCCGTGCACGAAAGTTCTTTTTCGAGCAGCAGCCTGCCGGTTTCTGCTATTTTGCCCATGGGAATCAATCCTTTCCTTTAAAGTACGCGTTTTTTCACAAGGAAGTGCCCGTCCTCTTTGTCGTTTGCGTTACATAAAATTTCTTTGCTGTCGTAGGATGGGACTACCTCGTCCTCACGGAACACATTGGAAAGGTGATTGATGTTGTCAAAATCCTCGCCTTCTTCGGAAGCGTTGTTGATGGTATCGGCGAATTTGATAATGTCCGCCATGTCCTTTGTCAGCGCGTCAAGCCCGTCCCCCGGTATGGAGAGCTTTGCCAGGCGCGCAATCTGGATGACGTCCTCATGTGTGACCATATGCCTCATTCCTTTCATGGAGATATAGGGACGGCCGCGCAAGCTGAAAGCCCAAACGCGGCCAGAATGTTTATTGGTTAGCGCAGCTTGATGTGTACCTCGCGCAGCTGCTGCTCGCTTACCTCATTAGGCGCGCCGAGCAAAACGTCCTGCGCGTTGCTGTTCATCGGGAACGCAATTACCTCGCGGATATTCTCTTCCCCGGTAAGGAGCATCAGCATCCTGTCGATACCTGGCGCCATGCCCGCGTGCGGCGGCGCGCCGTACTGGAAGGCGTTATACAGGGCGGTGAACTTTTCCGAAAGCTCTTCTTCGCTGTAGCCCGCAAGGGAGAACGCCTTTATCATAATCTCGAGGTCATGGTTGCGCACCGCGCCGGAGGAAAGCTCCACGCCGTTGCAGACGATGTCGTACTGATAGGCAAGGATTTCCGTCGGCTCCTGGTTTTCAAGCGCGTCCATACCGCCCTGCGGCATGGAGAACGGGTTGTGTGTGAAAATCAGCGCTCCGGTGTCCTCGTCGTGCTCGTACATCGGGAAATCGACGATAAAGCAAAGCTCAAAGCGGCTTTCGTCGATGAGGTTTAAGCGTTTTGCGACCTCTGTGCGGATTTGGCCCGCAAGCTTCGGCGCGGCGTCCTTGCTGTCAGCGATAAAGTAAATTACGTCGCCTGCCTTTGAGCCGTTTAGCTCAATCAGCTTTTCACGGTCGCCTTCCTTTAAGAACTTGTCGATTGGCCCGTCGAACGTCATGTCGTCGCGCACCTTGACGTATCCTAAGCCCTTCATGCCGATGGAAAGCGCGAACTCCTCCATCTTCTTAAACCATGTTTTCGACTGGGCGGCGGCGTTTGGTACGTTGATGGAGCGAACCGTTTTTTTGCGGAAGGGGCCGAAGTCCGTTTCTATAAACATGCCGCTGATATCTTTAATAATGAGCGGATTGCGCAAATCCGGCTTATCGGAGCCATAGGTGAGCATCGCTTCCCTGTAGGGGATGCGCCTAAACGGCGGCTTTGAAACCGTTTTGTCTGTAAACCTCTGGAAGGTTTCGTATAAAACCTCCTCCGCTATGGCGAAAACGTCCTCCTGGGTCGCGAACGCCATCTCGAAATCGAGCTGGTAAAACTCACCTGGGGAGCGGTCGGCCCTTGCGTCCTCATCGCGGAAGCAAGGCGCTATCTGGAAATATTTATCAAAGCCCGAAACCATCAAAAGCTGCTTGAAAATCTGCGGCGCCTGAGGAAGGGCATAAAACCTGCCCTTGTGCTTGCGGCTGGGAATCAGGTAATCGCGCGCGCCCTCCGGCGAGCTGGCGGACAGGATGGGCGTGTTGATTTCCGTAAAGCCCAGCTCCTGCATTTTGCCGCGCAAAAACGCGATGACCTCGCTGCGCAGAAGGATATGGTCGTGTACCTTTTTATTTCGCAAATCAAGGAAACGGTACTTGAGGCGTACATCCTCTTTCGTTTCCGTGGAGCTCATGACCTCAAAGGGCAGGGTGTTTTTGCATTTACCCAGGACCTCGAGGCTTTCGGTCACGATTTCCACCGTGCCGGTTGCGATTTTCGGGTTATATGTCTCTTCGTCCCTTTGGACGACCTTGCCGCTGATGGTAACGGAGCATTCCTTATTAACATCCTGAAGCAGCGTCTGGTCATGGACGACGACCTGCACCACGCCGTACTGGTCGCGCACGTCAAGAAACATGACGCCGCCGTGGTCGCGGATATTTTCCACCCAGCCGGAAACCCTCACGTCTTTCCCGAGGTCAGACTCCCTGAGCTCACCGCACAGGTGGGTGCGGTATTTGTTTGCAACTGTCATCATTCTATACGAATCCTTTCAAATGAATAGTGTGTTTACATGATTTTGTTATTATACCATTAATTGGCTTTGCTTTCAATATTTTTTGCCGATAAATCGCCGTTCATGCACACAAACCGAAGGAAAAACAGGCACATTTCCGTCCGTTTAAGAGAATCCACGGGGGAAACCCCCTTCGTTTTACTTTCACTCTTTTAAAATAAGATAAAACATAGTATAATAAAGCTAACTTTTTCGGCTGGAGGAATCGATATGCAGGAAATAAAAAGGGAGATTATTGAGAAGCGCATTCAAAAGACGATAGAGAACCTCAAGCGCAACAATATGGACGCTTATTACTGCGGCACGGCGAAGGACGCCTGCGCCTTGGTGGCGGCAATGCTTCCGCAGGGAGCGGTTGTCGGCAGCGGCGGCTCCGTGACGCTCAAGCAGGCGGGTATGCTCGAGCTGCTTAAAAGCGGCCGTTACCAGTATCTCGACCGGGGCAGGCAGGGCATTACAAAGGAAGAAATTGAGCAGGTGTACCGCGACACCTACAGCGCCGACGCTTATTTCTGCAGCTCTAACGCCATTACGGAAAACGGCGAGCTTTATAATGTGGACGGGAACAGCAACCGTGTTTCCGCGATTCTTTACGGGCCGAAGCACGTTTATATCATCGCGGGGTATAATAAGATTGTCCGTAACATCGACGAGGCAATTGTGCGCGTCAAGCGTGAGGCCGCGCCCGCAAACACCGTGCGCCTCGATATGAACGCCGGCTGCCGCGAAACAGGGGAGTGCGTATCTTTAAAAAAGCACGGCTCCTTTCTATGCGACGGCTGCCATATGGACGGCCGCGTATGCTGCAATTATGTGGTAAGCGCGCAGCAGCGGCATAAGGGGAGGATAAGAGTCATCATCATAGGCGAAACGCTGGGCTACTGATTTCCTTGGTTTTTTGTACTGCTTCTCGAAAGCGGTTCGGTATATTACATATTTGCCATCACCGCTTTCATTCGCATTACTCAAAAATAATCCTTGAAGCTCAAAGAAGTATCACACTTTTGCTGCAGCACAAATATATGTAACCGGACACGAAAGGCAGTAACTGCCGTCTTTCGTATCCGGTATTATCAAACGCCAGATTAGAAGTTGAAGCTCCTGTTCTGATTGTTGTTCTGGTTGTTGTTATTGTTCTGGTTTTTGTTCTGATTATTATTGTTGTTGTTGTTCTGGCTGTTGTTCTGGTTTCTGTTCTGATTGTTGTTGTTATTGTTGCTGTTCTGGCTGTTGTTCTGGTTTCTGTTCTGATTGTTGTTGTTATTGTTGTTGTTCTGGTTGTTGAATTCCACTGAGCTCACCCCCTTTGCAATCTTAGTATTTGCGCTGCCGCTTTTTTTATTCTTAATTTTATGACGGAGAAATTTATGGATGTTAAGCTGCCTGAAAACTTTATAAAAGAAATGAAGATGCTTTTGGGAGAAGAATTTCCAGCGTATGAACGCGCGCTTTGCAAACCCTATTATAGAGGGATTCGTATCAATACGCTGAAAACGGATGCCGAGCGGGTGTTTCAAATTCTTCCATTTGAAAAAAAGCCGTCCCAGTTTTGTAAAGATGGGTTTTATATTCCATTTGACACCAAAGGGCTTGGATTTCATCCGCTTCATCACGCGGGTGCTTTTTATATGCAGGAGCCGTCCGCGGGCTGCGCAGTTACAATACTTGACGTGCAAAAAGGGGACAGGGTGCTCGACCTTTGCGCGGCGCCTGGCGGAAAATCAACACAGATAGCCGCCGCCTTACAAAATACAGGGCTTTTATGGTCGAACGAGTTGGTGAAAAGCAGGGCTGCTGTCCTGCTGTCCAATATAGAGCGTATGGGCGTAAAAAACGCGGTCGTGTCTTCCTGCCATCCGCAGCCGCTTTGTGATAAGCTGCGCGGCTTTTTTGATAAGGTGCTTGTCGACGCGCCGTGTTCGGGAGAAGGCATGTTCCGCAAGGACGAGGCCGCGGCCCAGGACTGGAGCCGCGCGCATGTAATCGCGTGTGCCGCGCGCCAGCTTTCTATTTTAAACAGCGCAGCCATGGCGCTTAGGCCAGGCGGGGTGCTCGTATATTCTACGTGCACGTTTTCCAGGGAAGAGAACGAAGGTGTTTTAGACGCCTTTTTAAAGGAACATCGTGAATTTGAGCTTGAAGATGCAAACGTATCCTTCGGCCGGCCTGCGTTTATAAAAGCGAGGAGAATTTTGCCGATGGATGGCGGGGAAGGGCATTTTGCCGCGCGGCTGGTTAAAAAAGACGGAGAATTAACCGCGGCCGCACCATACCGTTATGATTCCCCGTTCCGCGGAAAAAAAGAACTGGAGAAGCTTGTAAGCGAGCTTTATGACGACTGCTTTCCCGGCAGGCCGTTTGGAGAGCGGTTTCGCTTCATAAACGACAGGCTGTATCTTTTACCGGACAGGCTGCCCGATTTTGACGGGCTTTATATCCTGCGTGCGGGCGTACTGCTCGGTGAGCTGAAACGCTTGCGTATGGAGCCTGCCCATGCGGCGTTTATGGCGGCGTCGTCCGGTGAATGCCGAAGAATTATAGAGCTTTCACCCGGCGGCGCCGATGTTATGCGGTTCCTTCATGGGGAAGAGATAGGCGTACCGGACGGCTTGAAGGGATACACGGCGGTCTGTACCGGCGGCCTGACGTTAGGCTTTGGCAAATGCTCGGGCGGCGTATTAAAAAACAGGTACCCTAAGGGCCTGCGCAATTTATAATTAAGGAGAAGCATATGCAGCAGCTTTCCAATATATCTAATATTAAAGAAATACTTGCCAGGCACGGTTTTACCTTCTCCAAATCGCTCGGCCAGAATTTTCTGGTCAATCCGTCCGTCTGCCCACGCATGGCGCTGGAAAGCGGAGTGAACGAGGAGATGGGTGTAATTGAAATCGGCCCGGGTATCGGCGTACTGACCTGTGAGCTTGCAAAGCGTGCGGGTAAGGTTGTTTCCATCGAGCTTGACAAAAGGCTTTTACCCGTACTGGATGAAACGCTGCGGGATTTTGATAATGTCAAGGTGATAAACGGCGACGTCATGAAAATCGATTTAAAAAAACAAATCGATGAAGAATTTCCTGGTATGCGCGTATGCGTCTGTGCGAACCTGCCCTATTATATTACTTCTCCGGTGCTCATGAAGCTGCTTGAGGAGAGGCTTCCGGTGGATGCAATTACGGTCATGGTTCAGAAGGAGGCCGCGCAGCGGATTTGTGCCGAGGCAGGGACGAGGGAATGCGGCGCGGTCACGGTTGCGGTTCGGTATTACGCGCAGCCGCGCGTTCTTTTTCCTGTATCGGCGGGCAGCTTTATGCCCGCGCCAAAGGTGGATTCCGCTGTAATCCGCCTCGATGTACACAAAAACGCGCCGTTTAGCGTGCTTGACGAAAAGCTGTTTTTCAAGGTAGTAAAGAGCGCGTTTGCCCAGCGGAGAAAAACGCTTCCAAACGCCCTGTCCGCAGGGCTGAAGCTTGAAAAAAATTTGGTCGGCGAAGTACTTGACAAATCTGGTATCCCGCTGAATTACCGCGCGGAACAGCTCTCAATGGAGCAGTTTACGACGCTCGCGAATTGTTTTGCCGCCGAAGTGAACCGTATCGTGTGAAAAGGAGAGGAGGGGAATGCCCATGAAGTTAACCCGTTTTTCCATTATAATGATTGCCGTATGCGTCTGTTTGCTTTTATTGTCGTTTGCGTCCTATTTGTTTTGGGACAGCACAACAAGGTCGGCAATCGCGATGTTTTCCTGTTTGTTCGGCTTTTTTGGGTTTCTTGCCGCCTGCAGGGCGTACGACCAAAAAGACTGAAGGCCCAATCAAAAAAAGCAAGCCGCTTTCATTTGAGAAAGCGGCTTGCTTTTTAGCGCGTCAACGGACAGGCTCGTAATCCATATGAGATGTTTCGCCAGTAGCCTCCAGCTTAAAAATAACCGGCCTTAACCCGTCGTTGCAGCTGCATATGGCGACGCCCGGCGTTTTAATCCAATCCCCATAATAAAACAGGTCGCCGCCTGCTCCGTGCGCCAGTGCAAATACATACTGGTAGATAGCTTTCCAGGCTTCGTCACAGAAGCCTATCGGCTTTGCGTAATCGGCATAAAACACCTGCCCCTTTTTCATCATAGGGCAGGCGGTCAGTCCGTGAGCCCCATACTGCGCGGCTAGCTCTTTGTCGAGCGTCGTCTTTAAGATTGTAATTTTAACCTTATTCATTAAAAACCTCCTGTAATCGCGTCCTGCTTTTCATGCAAACCTATTTGTTTTTTAGTCTAAGGCCCATGAAAGAAAAAGTCAATTAGAATAAAATAAAAGCAGGCGTTTCATACGCCTGCTTTATATAGAAGCTTGTCCGCTTTTACTTTTTAATGTTTTTCTGTACGGGAGCCGCTTTTTTTCTGCTCTTGAGGAACAGTACGACCGAGCACATGGAAATCAGGAACATGATACCGGCGACCCACATGAGCAGTATGTAAGAGCTGTTGTCCCGCCCGCTGAAGGTAACCTGCTCAAACGCGTCCGCGCCTGACGCATTGGCGAGCGCCCCGTTCGTCAGGGATGCGGATTTCGCCGTAATGTCACGGCTTACCTGTGTGCTCTGGCGGGCCGTTTCAAGGCTCAGTGCGGTTAAGAAGCTATCGTCCGCAACGCCTGTTACGTCAAGCGCAAAGTTTGTCTGCGCAAGCTTAACGGCTGTTGCCGTATCGTCATCGAATACGCCCGTTTCCTTATCGGGGGCAAGATAGCCCAGCTTAATCAGCGCCTGCTGCAAAGAGGTTACGTCGCTGCCTTCGTAATTGAGCTGGAGCGCTTCAAAGTCCGCGGCGGATACCGCTTTGTCGGAACAGAGCACCTGGAACTGTTCGTCCGTCATTTCATCGGCGGGCTTGAGCTCCGAAGCGCGGAAATACGCCTGCATGGCTTCCAGCGTCGCCTCGTCGAATACGCCGGTCACTTCCCCTGTGTAATACGCGAGCTCGGAGAGCCTTTCCTGCAGCTGCCTGACGGTAGCGCCCTTGCCGCCCAATGAAAGCTTGTCGACATCCTTCGGGCCTGTTGCCTTCGTTTCTTTTTGCGTTTCAGGCTCCGTCTTAGGCTCGGTTTCCTTCTTTGTTACCTCTTCCTGGTTGTCGGCCGCCTGTGCAGGGGGATTACTGTTGCTTTGCTCTGATTTATCCTGTGTTTTCTTGTCGTTTTCTTTTTTCGGGGCGTCATCCTTATAGATAGTACCCAGTACATCCGAGCCAGCTATGCCGTCTACGGTAAGGCCGGCGGCCTTCTGGTACTCTTTGACGCACTTTTCAGTATAAGAACCGAAATATCCGGTAACATCCTCTTCAAAATAGCCGAGCGCCTTGAGGCGTTTCTGGAGCTTTTCGACTGCGGAGCCCTGCGAACCGTTTTTCAGCACGCTTGGCTCAGAGCTGCTGGACGAACCGCCGCCGGAAGGCTTCTGCGCCGGCCCAACGCTGCTATTGGAATAGTCTGTCTGCTTAAAGTACTTATCCGCGGGAGTCTTGTCGGACTTGCCGTCCGAGCCAAAATAATAGGTAACCCCTTCGAATGTCCTGCTGGTATTAATCACATACTGCCCGTTTTCGTAGTAGAAAGAGCCGCCGTTGAAACGGACCCAGCCGTTGGTCGGGTAGCTGACGCCTGAAACCTTGAACCATTCGACCCAGTTCATATTATAGACGCTTTCGTATACCATGTCATCATAGGAGCTTCTGGCATCTATCGCCATGCCGCTGCCGACATATACGCCGACATGGCCCGGATGATGCAGGCCCAGGCCGTGGATTCTCGGGATGCCGCTTGAGACGTAGCCCCATTCGGGCGATGCCGCAAGCATATCGGTACGAATACCGCCGACGCCGTTGTAGGAATAAATCAGGCCGGAGCAGTCGACCGCGCCGGGGGAAGTTCCGCCCCATACATATGACCAGTTTTCATTGTAAGCTTTCAGTGCGTGCGCCGAAAGGCCGACGCCGGTGCTTGTTGCCGCGAACGCTTCCGTGGTGCCCATAAGGACGACGGTAGAGAGCATCATAATGGACAGTACCAGGGAAAGCACGGCCTTGCATTTCTTGTGCATTGCTTTCAGACCTCCTAAAAATTTACAGTTCCGTTTTAGCAACGAATATAAATTCTGGCGGATGAACCATCAGCCGGGAAATTCGGAAAAGAAACAGGTTACAATATGTAACAATTTGGTTACAGTCTAACATATACACAGTGTAAATTCAAGAGGAATTGGAAAATAAAAGCAATAATCACAAAAACATGAAAATTTTTATATATGTGTTGTGCGGTTTGCGAAAACAATAACGCTTCCGCAAGATACTGCGCTTTTGACATAGAGTTGTAAAAAATTAGCATATATGCATATTTGCGACAGTTTGTAACAGGATTGTAATTTTAATTCTGGATTCACACTTTTTAAAATGCAAAAGAAAAAGCCGCCAAATGGCGGCTCGCGTATAAAAAATTTCGTTTTATACGAGGTCGGATACGCTGGATGGATATTCACACAAAAATTCACTTATAAGCTGCTCTGCATGAAGCGGCGCGGCTCCGTTTTCCGCTAGATGGCGCGCAAGACGTTCCACATATTCCAGTTCATCCGATACATCTTCAATCAGGCAGGATTCTAATAAGCAGTGCGAATGTTTACAGCCGTCTTTGTATATGTGTATGCCATATACGGTTACGGCCTTGCCTTCGAGTTCTATTTCAGCCTCTGTAATCTGGTAGCAGTAAGGGCTTCCATCCAGGCAGGACGTAAACATTCTCAATTCTTTCACCTCTATCCATGAAGATTTAGTTCACAATTTTTTTACAAATTTATTTTATAGGAGCGTTTTTATTTTCTCAATACCACTAAAGTTGATTTCCACATATTTCCACAAGACTTTTATGCAAATATGCAATAAATCACAGGAAAATTTGCCAGGGGGTATATATCATTTTTATATATGTTTTTATGAATTCAACACCAATTTTATTAAATCTATACGGGAAGTGATGTTTAATTTTTGATACGCATTGTAAATAATTTTTTTCACTGTTCCCTCAGAGATATCCAGGACACAGGCAATTTGCTTATTTGTTTTTCCATCTACGACATAATTGACAACCTCATGTTCCCGCTGGGTTAAGGCCGAAAAAAGAATATTTGTATTACCTGAGATACTCTCCTTTGGGCTGAGGGCTATCAAATACCGGTTCTTGTTCTCCGTTGGAATGGCACACATGAAAAAACGGCCGCCTTCAGATAACGGTAAGGTAACGCTTCCGGCGGATATATTTTGGTTTTTTATGCAGCTGCGCATGACAGCGCTTTCCGCGATGTCGCACAAATCGAGCCCCTTATCTTTTAAAAGGGTATCGAAAAAGGGGTTCGATTTGAGCAGGAATGGCCTGGCATGCTCGGATACAGCCTGCATAACAAACAGGCAGATACCCATAAACCTGCTTTCATAAAGCTCTTTGAACATATCGACGGGCTGCTGCTGCATACGGAAATACTCTTCGTCATCGAGCCTGCAGCCTGAAATAATAATCCGGCTTTCCCCGCCGCCTATCATAGGGGAAAGCGTTGCGAAAATATATTTATGCTCCCCATTCCTGTGGAAAAGCTCCAAAACGCGAAGCGGCTTATTGACCCGCAGGCAATCGTCCAAAATGGAACCAGAGCGAAACCATAAAAAGTTCTTCCTAAGAACCTGCCCGAAATCAGGGCAGCCGCTCAGCGGTATCCCAAACAGCCGGTCAAGCTGGTCACTGCAGCTTTCGACACAATAACGCCCGTCGGGTTGGCGGCGCAGGATTAAGCTATGGTTGTCATGCGCCTGTAAACAGTTGAAATTAAAATAGTTGAGATAACGGTCGGAGATTTTCTCAGACAGGATATTGTTCAGCCTTTTGCCCGAAACCTTCAATCTGCACCCGTCAAAATAGATATTGGTTTCCCAGTATGCGCCCCCGGCCTCCCGAACCAGGCTCAGGCAATCGGTGATATGCTGCGCAATTTCATATGTCTTTCTTACGTGATAGACATATTCTTCAGAAAACAGGACTTCCAGGCATTTTCCTACGTCTTCCCGGTGCAGGCTATTATAATATAGGTAGGTCGGGTTGCATTTTTCAAGAATGACACTGCCGTTTGCTGCCTGACGAAAATAGCAGATATACGAATCGTCCCGGTTCCACAAGCCGTCTTCGATTCTGGAGAGAAAATCTTTCACCATTTTAGTTCATCCTTTACGCGGGTTTCGCTGTATATTCATTCGCTAAAAACTGACAAAATTATACCATGTTTCATCAATGCTTTCAATTATTAGTTTTAAAAATTTAAATAAAACATGGATTTAATAGTAGAAATTAGATAATATAAGGCAAATAAACATTGTGAGGCAAGCTTTTCCTGTGTTAAGATAAACATAGCAAGCCTTCTGATGGGATTGCCGAATATGGGAGGAGAAAAAATGAAAATTTTAATCATAGAAGATAATAAAAAAATACGGGACGAGCTCAAAGTATTTCTGGAAAAGTACGGTTATGAAATTATTTGCCTGGAGCGGTTTGAAAACGCGGCGGAGCAGGCGCTTGCGTTTCATCCGCACCTGGTCCTTCTCGATATCAACCTGCCGGTATACGACGGTTTTCTGGTCTGCCGGGAAATCAGGAAGGAATCGGCTGTGCCGATTATTGTTGTGACCAGCCGCGACAGCGACGTCGATGAGCTGATGAGCATGAATTTCGGAGCTGACGATTTTATTACCAAGCCGTATAACACGCAGATTCTGCTTGCGCATATTGCGGCAATTCTGAACCGCACCTATCAGGCGCAAAGCGAAATGTCGCACGAATACGCGGGGCTTCTGGTCAATATGTCGAAGGGAACGGCCTCTTATCAGGGTAAGGAGGCGGAGCTTACAAAAAACGAGCTGCGCATCCTGGATTTGCTGATGCGCAACCAGACGAGTATCACGCAGCGCGACGATATTATGGAGGCGCTCTGGCAGTCGAATGAATTTATCGACGACAACACGCTGACCGTCAATATCAACCGGCTGCGCAAAAAGCTGGAAGCAATCGGCGCTTCTGATTATATTAAAACAAAAAGAGGGCAGGGGTACAGTTTATGAGACTCAGCGATTTTATAAAGAGCAAGGCTGCTTCAATTGCGATTTTTCTCTTTGTTGACTGTTTTATGGCGCTGCTGCTGTGGGTTTACAGCATGAACACGCAGGGAATCATATTTGCCTGCGCGGTGATTACGCTGGCGTTTGCTGCGGCGCTCATAATCGAATACCTGCCCCGGCGCAAATATTACAGCCAGGTGGAAGAAACGCTCCAGTCGCTTGAAAAGAAATACCTGCTTGCCTCGTTCCTTGACGAGCCTGAATTCTATGAAGGGCGTATTTTCAGCGACTGTATCGAACAGCTGAGCAAAGCAATGAATGATGAGATAGCAAAGTATAAGACCGCGTCAAAGGAGTACAGGGAATATATTGAGCTGTGGATTCACGAAGTAAAAACACCCATCGCCTCGTCGCGCCTGATTCTCGAAAATAACCCGTCGCCCGCCGCTGACGGGCTGGGGGAGGAGCTTGGCGCCATCGACTACTATCTGGAGCAGGCGCTGTTTTATTCGCGCAGCACGGATGTGCAGAAGGACTATATTATAAAAGAAACAAACCTGTTCAATGTGGTAAACCAGGTCATCCGGCGCAACGCGAGGCACTTTATCCGGGATAAAATCAAGCTGGAGCTTGAAAAACAGGCTATTACTGTGTTTACCGACGAAAAATGGCTGGAATACATCTTAAACCAAATTGTGGTCAACAGCATCAAATACCGCAGGCAGAAGGATGCGGTAATTTCTATTTACGCGCAGGAGCGCCAAAACGCCGTTTCTCTTTTTATCCGAGACAACGGGATTGGCATTTCAAGGAAAGATATCGGGCGCGTCTTTGAAAAGGGGTATACGGGCATTACCGGGCGGGAATACAAGAAAGCGACCGGGATTGGCTTGTACCTTGTCAAAAAGTTAAGCGATAAGCTTGGGCTTTCCGTTGGGATTGTATCGGAGGAAGGCAGGGGAACGACTTTAGAGCTTGTCTTTCCGAAAACAGACCTTGCGGACCTTACAAAAACGTAAGGTCTTTGTAAGGCAAAGCGATGGATTTAAATCTCTTCCGCTGTTATAATCAGTATCGTAGTCCGAAAGGGACACAGAAGGTATATGAAAAACAGGAGGAGATTTACATGGACGACATTTTACGGGTGGAGCACCTTGAGAAGTACTACGGGACAAAGGGCAACGTCACAAAAGCGGTGGACGACATCAGCTTTTTTGTCGACCAGGGCGAATATGTAGGAATTATGGGCGCGTCCGGCAGCGGCAAGACTACGCTTTTAAACTGCATTTCCACAATCGATACGGTTACGTCGGGAAAAATTTATATCAACGGCAAGGATATTACGCATTTGAATTCCAAAAGCCTGTCAAAGTTCCGCCGTGACGAGCTGGGCTTTATTTTCCAGGATTTCAACCTGCTCGACACCTTGACCGCTTATGAGAACATAGCGCTGGCCCTTACCATCACCAAAACACCGGCAAGAGACGTCGACCCGCGCGTGCGCCGTGTGGCGCGTGCGCTTTCCATTGAGGATATTTTAAGCAAATATCCGTACCAGCTGTCCGGAGGGCAGAAGCAAAGGGTCGCAAGCGCAAGGGCGATTATCACGAACCCGTCGCTTGTGCTCGCGGACGAGCCGACCGGCGCGCTCGATTCCAAGTCGGCAAGGATGCTGCTTGACAGCTTCGATACGCTTAATAAACAGCTAAACGCCACCATCCTGATGGTTACGCACGACGCGTTTACCGCCAGCCACTGCAAGCGCATCCTGTTTATTAAGGACGGCAAGCTCTTTAACGAAATTATCCGCGGCAACGACACAAGAAAGGAATTTTTCAGTAAAATCATTGAAGTTGTGACGCTTCTCGGAGGTGACAACGACAATGTTTTATAAGCTTGCTTTCCAGAACGTAAAAAAGAGTATTCGGGATTATACCATATATTTCCTGACGCTGACCTTCGGCGTATGCCTGTTTTACGCTTTCAATTCGCTCGACAGCCAGGCGGTTATGCAGCGGCTGACCTCCGACAGCAGGGACATCATGGAGATGCTTATCAATATGCTGGGGGGTATTTCGGTTTTTATCTCCGTCATTCTCGGTTTCCTAATTATATACGCCAACCGCTTTTTGATGAAGCGCCGTAAAAAAGAGCTGGGCGTTTATATGACGCTTGGCATGCGGAAATTTACGATATCCAGAATCCTGACGATTGAGACGCTCGTCATCGGTATTTTTTCACTTGCGGTCGGGCTGGTTGCCGGCGTGTTCGCGGCGCAGGGCCTTTCCGTGCTGACAGCGCAGATGTTTGAGGTGCGGCTCGATGAGTTCCATTTTGTATTCTCGAACGCCGCGCTTATCAAGACGCTGATTTATTTCGGCATCATCTTCCTTGTCGTTATGCTGTTCAATGGTATAACGGTATCGAAATTCAAGCTCATCGACCTGCTCACCGCGTCCAAAAAGAACGAAAGGCTCAGGGTCAAAAGCCTTTGGGTTTCGGTCGTGCTCTTTATTCTTTCCGTCGCCTGCCTTGCGACAGCCTATACCGTTATTATCGATGTTGGGCTGTTTGTCTGGGACAACACGGTGCTGATGTGCATCATCCTCGGAATTATCGGGACTTTTTTGTTCTTCCTTTCCCTGTCCGGTTTTTTGCTGCGCGCGGTCAAGGGCTGCAAGTCACTCTATTATAAAGGGCTCAACATGTTCATCCTGCGGCAGATTAATTCCAAGGTGACGACGACATTTATCTCGATGACGCTCATCTGCCTGATGCTGTTTGTAACAATCTGTGTGCTGTCCTCCGGCAAGGGTATTGCCGATACGTCGGCGGCCACGCTCAAGGAGGTTACGCCGTACGACGTAACGGTTTATAATTTCTACGATAACGAAAGCGTGGAAGAGGGCGGAGACCTGCGCGGCTATTTTGTAAAAATGCTTGAGGAAGCGGGTGCGCTTGACGACGATATCGTTAAAAATTACGCATCGCTTGAGATTTATGAGACAGACTTGCAGTATAAACAGCTTTTTAAGGACTACGGCAAAGAGCTGAACGGGCAGGTTTCAAACGAAATATATGAAAGGCAGATGGAATACCACCCGGAGGTTATTCCTGTATCCCAGTTCAACAAAGCGCTTGAGCTCCAGGGAAAGGAGCCGATTACGCTCTCCGGAAGCCAGGCGGCAATCGTCTGTAATTACGCTGAAAACATGCCCGCATATGAGGAGCTGCTCAAAAACGGCGGTACGATTACGATTTTCGGCGAGGAATACACGCTTTATCCCACGTTGATTGAGGACGCCTATTATACGACAGCCGCCGCGTCGATTGCCGGCAGCGTAATTGTTCCCGACGAAACGGTCAAGGATATCCTTACGCCAAGCAGGGAATATGTGAACGTCCAGCTGAAAGGGAATGTCGAAGAAAACAGCCGGATTTTTTCCGAACGCTGCGACAGGATAGAGCCGGATAAATCGAATTATTTCACGACGAGCTCTTGCGCTACAAAAACGGAAATGTATGAGCAGAGCAAGGGTATGAGCGTTGTGGCGACTTATATTGCTATCTATATCGGCATCATCTTCCTGATAACAAGCGCCGCAATCCTCGCTCTCCAGCAGTTAAGCGAAAGCTCCGACAACCAGGAGCGTTACCGCCTGCTGCGCAAAATCGGCACCGACCCGAAGATGATTAACCGCTCGGTATTCATGCAGGTGTTTATCACCTTTATGCTGCCGCTGCTGCTTGCAATTATCCATTCCATCGTTGGCATCACGGTAGCCAACCAGATTATCCAGGTATTCGGAAAGGTCGATGCGCTCGGCGGAATCATCGCCGCTGCGGCCGCTATCGTCCTGGTGTACGGCGGCTATATGCTCGCAACCTACTTTGGCTGTAAGTCTATGGTCAAAAAATAAACTGCTTACAACACACTTCCAACATACAAAACGCAGAAGGCGCGCGGGATTACCGTGCGCCTTCTGCGTTGGAATATAAGGGATAAAAACAAAAAGAAAGAGGCGTGCGAATTATCAGTTCGCACGCCTCTTTCTTTTCTTCCGGAAGACGACCGAGAAATCAGGAGAGATTACCGTTCATCATTGGCTTGTACCGGAGAAAACACCATTCATTTCAAAATCCCAAATCTTACTTCCTTCAAGTAATCCTTATTGTTTTACCACTGGTTCAAAAAAACCGTACCATTATCTCAAGAAATCCCAAATTATAGAAAGCGGAAATCCCGCATATGTTCGAGCTGTGCCTTTCCAGCAAGAAGCTTGCCGGAAAGGCTGTAGAAAAAGAGGTAATTGTATGTTTTACTATACCTGAATCCATCCGATACCTTCTAGCGAAGGGGCAGATATGGGGAAATATCTGCCGGTTCGTTGGAAGGTATATATGAAAAAGTGATAGGCATTTTTTGTTTGTCCTTATCGACAACTATATCTTATGGAAAACGGAAACGAAAAGCAAGGCGTTTTGCCTATTGTGTCCTGTATCGTGTCAATTCTGGAAATACACGTGTCAATTTGGGAAAAGAAAAAATCCCCGGCGGTTTACTCCGGGGATGTGATTATTGCTGTTCGTTTGGCAGGCGCAGGATAAAGTGGATGATATCGTCGTGGATTTCGGGATAAATCATTCCGCCGTAGGATTCCGTAATGCGCAGGATGGTGTTTAAACCGATGCCGTCGTGCCGCCGCTTGGTCGTATATTTGTCGTTGAACATGTGGTTAACATTTTGCACAAGCGGGTCAAAGCGGTTTGAAATATCGATTACGGTCATATTGTCGGCCCTGCTGATTTTCAGCTGGATACCATATTGGTTGTCCTTGTTGCGCTTGATTTCATCGATTGCGTTTTGAATGAGGTTCCCTAAAATCCTGTTGAGGTCGTAGGGCGTTACGGCTAATTCCTTCATATCGTAAAGGACTTCAATATCCATACTGATGCCCGCGCTCTCCGCCTCTTCACGAAAGCCGTGCAGCATGGCGCTGATAATCGGGCTGTGCACAGGAAGCACGTCGTTAATTGCGTTTGATTCCCGTACCATAGTCGCGACGTATTCCTTACACTGGTCGAAATTTCCTGCCTCAACCAAACCGCTGATTGCATGCAGATGGACGTTGAAATCATGGCGCTGGGAGCGGATGACCTTCATAAACTGCTCCAGGTTCTGCTGGTAGCGCAGGTTGCGCGCGTTGATGTCGTGCAGGATGCAATATTCGACAAGCACCTTGATAAGCAGGAAGAACAGTACGATTAATACGGCCGAAATCAGCGTAAGTACCGCGTTTTGAACGACGTCGTTTTTCCCGGTACCCGAGTAAATGGCAATCATGGTCAAGAGGTTGATAATAATGAACAGCGCGAAGACGGAATAACGGTTTCTTTTGACCGCCTTGTCGTCAGGCTCAAAAAAGTCCTTAATCCAATTGCTTTTGAAGATGGTAATGTTGCACCGGTAAAAAATGATGAACAGCGCGCAGAGCAGGCAGGCATACAGCGCCAGGCAAATCATGATAAACAAATCGTCCGTCAGGCTCCCAACAAGCGCGCCGAAAATATAGAAATGCATCAGGGCCGAAAATGTAATAGAACCGCTCAGGATAATCTCCATAACATGGCGCTTGGTGGAAAGCATTCTCATGCCGGCCCAAAGAAGGACGGTTACCGCAGCGGCCGCCAGCTCATATTCGCCTTTCAACAGGACGATGGCGCCGGTATGGAACACGCCGAACAGAAGGCATAGAAAAATATCCCAGATACGCGGCTTCGTATTAATAAATAGGGTTATGACCATAATCATTGTAACGGACAGACCGTAAAGGCATAACTCTGAAATAACAAACGGAGTAAATACAGAATTCATACGCGTCGCCTCCTTTGCGTTTTTCGTATCAATTTTAACACAGGAAAGGATTGAATACAATATCCTGCTGAACTGTTTCCATTTATTATGCAAAGAATACAACCTGAAAATTGGAATAATGTGAAATGCAACAGAAATTTAGTGCCTTTTATGAATTTTGTTGCCAATATAGAAGCTTTATGTTATGATGAATTTCATAAGAAAACTGGGACGGGAGGAAGAGTTTTGGCCGGCCAAATAATAAGGGCGCTGATTGTAGACGACGAAAAAGCCGCGATGGACGCGACGGTTTCCGCGCTTTCGAATTTCAGCCAAATTGAAATTGCCGCCGCTGTCAACAGCAGCGCCGGAATGATTGCGGCGCTGAAAGAAAAGAAAATCGACGTTGCGTTTCTCGACATTGAAATGCCGGAAAACAGCGGATTTGAAATGGCGCAGTACATTGGAAAAAATTATCCCTCTGTTTTAATTATATTTGTGACGGGCCATGCGGGGTTTGCCCTTGACTGCTACGACTTCGAGCCGGTCGATTTTCTTGTTAAGCCTATCAACCTGCTGCGCCTTGAACGCGCCGTCGGCAGGATTGAGAAAAAGCTTGCGGGCAGGACGGGCGGCGACAGCCCGGTCAAACAGACGAAAATTGGTATCCATTTTGAAGGCGGGTATCAAATCATCAGCATAGACAGCATTAAATATATTGAGAAAAAAGGAAGAAAGATTTTTCTGGAAACGGCCCAGGACGAAACGCTGCTATCCAAATATTCACTCGGGCAGCTGGAATCGATGCTGACGGAACACGGCTTTTTCCGCTGCCACCAGTCATTTATTATTCCGCTCTCGAATATAATATCTGTGCAAAACAATGTGTTCGGAAAATCCTACTTTATCGAGCTCAAGGGCGTGAGCGAAAAAATCCCTTTGAGCAGGAACAAATATACGGAGCTTAAAGAGCTGTTAGCAAATAAAGGAATTTTATTTTGTTAATACTACAAGTAAATTTTATCGAAACCTACGAAAGAACAGGGTGAGAAGATGCTGACAACCAGACTCTTGCAGGATGACGAGATTGCCGAGGTATACCGGACATATATGGTAAAGGATTTTGAGGTCGGTGAGCTAAAGCCGCTGACGCTGATATTGGAGCTGAAAAAAGAAAAGCTTTATTTTTGCTACGGCCTTTTTGATGAAGGGGAGCTGCGGGGATACGCGTTTTTTATTGGCAGGAAAGAGGAAGGCTTTGTCCTGCTTGATTATTACGCAGTCTGCGCGTCTCAGCGCTCAATGGGCTACGGAAGTAAATTTTTGGAGCTTTTGACCGGGGTGCTGACCGATTTTAATGGGATAATCGCCGAGGTGGAGGACCCTGAAAAGGCACGGGACGAAAACGATAAAAAGCAGCGTCTGCGCAGGGTCGCCTTTTATGAGCGCAACGGGTTCATTACAACCTCGCTTTACTGCTCGCTGTTCCGGCATTGCTACAACATTATGTTTTTGAAGAGGAAGGGCGGAGAATATCCGGACGCCCAGATTCACCGGTCGCTCGACCGGATTTACCACACGCTTTTCAATGACAAAATTTACAGTGAAAATGTTTCTTTGATTTCCCTCGAGGACGTATAAATTTTCCATATCCTGCAAACAATCATACAGGGTGATATTTATGCAGGATATTTTAAGCGAGCTCCCGATGGGCTTCGGCATGGCGCTTGCCAGAAACACAGACGCAATGGAGCGTTTTGCCTCCCTTTCGGAACAGCAGCAGCAGGAAATCATCGGCAGGACGCACAGCGTGCAGTCAAAAAAGGAAATGCAGCAGCTTGTCGATTCCCTTACTACAGGAGAGGGGGGAATGCTGTGACGATTCTGGTCGATGAAGACGGCTGTATTGCATGCGGGCAGTGCATGGAGATTTGTCCCGAGGTGTTTAAGCCCCGTCCCGACGGCAAGGCGTACGCCGCGGCGGAGGACCTTCCGCCTGAGGTGCAGAACCGCGCGGTTGAGGCGCAGGAAAGCTGTCCCGTTTCTGTTATTGAAGTCGTATAAACGTGAAATTGTTTGAGGTCCCGCCGCGTTTTCAGCAGAGAACGCGGCGGCTTTCTTTTTATAAAAGCCCCCCGGTGTACCGGGGGGCTCAAAAAACTTTTCATTTAATTAAACAGCGGGGTGCTGAAATACCGCTCCGCCGTATCCGGCAATACGGTTATCACCGTCTTGCCCCTGCCGAGCTTCCTTGCCATCTTGAGTGCCGCAGCGACGTTTGTGCCGGAGGAAATACCGCACATCAGCCCCTCGAGCCTTGCCAGGTCTTTTGCGGTTTGGATGGCTTCCTCGTCGCTTACGATATAAATATCGTCGTAGATTTTCTGGTTGAGGTTGTCGGGTATCAGCCCGTCGCCGATTCCCATCTGTAAATGGGTGCCGATGGTGCCTCCCGCAAGGATTGCCGCATTTTCCGGCTCGACCGCCCAGATAAGGATATCGGGATACTGCGCCTTTAATACCTCTCCGATTCCGGATATGGTTCCGCCGGTCCCGATACCGGAGCAGAAGCCGTCAATCGGCTGGGCGACCTGTTCCATAATCTCAAGCGCCGTGTGGTGCTTGTGGACAAGCGGGTTTGCCGGATTCGTAAACTGCTGCGGCACATATACGCGGTCGTCCCTGCGCGCCATATCGAGCGCCGTATTCAGGCATTCCTCAATGCATTTGCCGATATTGCCGTCGTCGTGAATGAGGATGACCTGCGCCCCGTAATGCTCGACGAGCTTCCTGCGCTCGTAGCTGACGGAATCGGGCATGACAATCATAGTCTGATAGCCGCGCACCGCGCCCACAAGGGCAAGGCCGATACCCTGGTTGCCGCTGGTCGGCTCGACGATGATGGTGTCGGGCTTGATTTTGCCGCTTTTTTCGCCTTCCAGAATCATATTATAAGCGGTTCGTGTTTTAATGGAACCTCCGACGTTCAAGCCTTCATATTTTACAAGTACCTGCGCATCGTTTTCACCTGCCATCCGGTTTAAGCGGATGATAGGCGTGTGTCCGATGGCGTCGAGAATATTGTCATAAATCATAATTGATAGCCCCTTTCTTATATATTCAAAGGGAATTCCCCCGAAAAACGCTTTCCACATTATACAACGAAACTAAGAGGAAAGCAAACAATCCCTTTCTTGGCGTTTGGCGGGATGTGTGTTATAATAACCTCACGCCGCAAAGCGGAAGCCTTGCAAAAGCAAGCCTTCCGGCGACTGGGAGAACATTGAAACACATGCCGGGACAGCGGTGCAGTCCCTCTTAAAGGAAGCAAGCCCTGCGGGTTTGTTGATGTGTTATAATAACCTCACGCCGCAAAGCGGAAGCCTTGCAAAAGCAAGCCTCCCGGCGGCTGGGAGAATATTGAAGCATATTCGTATATATACGAAGGGGTGTTATTATGTCAAACGCCTTTGAAACGTTGGCGCAATGCCTTGCCGAGGTAAGAAAGCGAACGGATTTTGTTCCTGAGATTGCGATTGCGCTCGGATCAGGCCTGGGCTCGTTTGCCGGCCGGCTGAAGGCGGTCTCATCGGTATCCTACAAGGAACTGGATGGATTTCCCGTATCAACGGTCCAGGGCCATGAGGGAAGGTTTGTTTTCGCCTGGATTTCCGGTGTTCCCGCAGTGCTCATGCAGGGGAGGGTACACTATTACGAGGGCTACTCGATGGAACAGACTGTCATGCCCATCCGTTTGATGGGATTATTAGGCGCAAGGACGCTGCTTCTGACAAACGCGGCAGGAGGGCTCGGGCCGGATTTATGCCCGGGAGATTTGATGATGATTACCGGACATATCGCATCCTTTATGCCATCCCCGCTGCGAGGGGAAAATATAGGCGAGCTCGGCCCGCGCTTTCCTGATATGAGCGCCGTATATGATATTGGTTTGCAGAAGGCGATAAAACGGACGGCTGACAAATTGGATATTCCGTTAAAAAAGGGCGTGTACCTGCAGGTGCCGGGCCCCCAATATGAAACGCCGGAGGAAATCAGGATGTACCGGCTTTTCGGTGCGGACGCGGTTGGTATGAGCACCGCGGCGGAGGCAATGGCCGCGCGCCATATGGGTATGCGCGTGTGTGGGATTAGCTGCGTTACCAACATGGCCGCCGGAATCAGCGATTCCCCGCTCTCCCATGAAGAAGTACAGGAAACAGCAAATAAGGTGTCCGCCCGCTTTTCAAGGCTGATTACCGGACTGGCGCCTGTGCTTACAGAGGGGGCGGGCGTATGATTGACCTGCATCTCCATCTCGACGGCTCACTTACGGCAAAAGACATTTTGGAGCTGGCTTCAAAACAGAAAATCCCGCTGCCGGCAGACAGTGAGCAGGCGCTTGAAAAGCTGCTTATGGCCCCGCAAAGCGGCGGCAGCCTAAACGATTATTTAAAACGATTTGAATTGCCCCTGCTTGTTTTGCAGACGGAAGCGGCGCTTCATGACGGTATATACCGGCTGGCCGGCCGGCTTTCAGGGCAGGGGATATGCTATGCGGAAATACGGTTTGCCCCGCAGCTTCATTTACGCGGGGGCTTAACGATGGGGCAGGTATGCGCGGCGGCCTGTGAAGGGCTTACGCACGCGTTTAGGGACTTTCCTTTTATTAAGGTGCGTCTGATACTTTGCTGCATGCGCGGCGGAGAAATAGAAAACAACCTTAAAACCGTAGAGCTTGCGGCCCGTTTGCGTGGCAGGGGAGTCTGCGCCGTGGACCTTGCCGGGGCGGAGGCCTTGTACGAGACTGAAGATTACGCCGGGATTTTTTCGTATGCGCGGCAGCTCCGTGTCCCCTTTACAATACACGCGGGGGAAGCCGCAGGCCCCGAAAGCGTCAAAGCGGCTATCCGTTTAGGAGCCGCGCGCATCGGGCATGGTGTGCGCGCGGCAGAAGACGATTCCCTTGTTTTACTGCTTGTTCAAAATAAAATCCCGCTTGAATGCTGCCCGACGAGCAACGTGCAGACCGGCGCTGTCCAGGAATACGGTTCACATCCCGTATTGAAATTACTGGGACGCGGCGTGCCTGTTACGGTCAATACGGACAACATGACGGTGTCGGATACGACAATCAAAAAAGAGCTTGCGCTTTTACAGCAGTATTTGGGAATGACGCGGGCGCAGGAAAAACAAATGCTTTTAAACAGCGTGGAGGCCGCTTTCCTCCCAGAGGAGGAAAAGCAGGAGCTTCACGACAAGGTCCTTTGTAAATTCTCTGAAATATGATATAAAAAACGCGCAGGCAAGCTTGCCTGTGCGTTTTTGTTTTGTATTATCAGAAAAAATCCTTCTTTTTAAAGTACCAGATGCATACCAGCAGGATAATCAGGCTGATGACAATTATCATCGGGTAGCCAAACTGCCAGGTAAGCTCCGGCATATTTTTAAAATTCATCCCATACCAGCCGGTGATGACCGTAAGCGGGAGAAATATGGCGGTAATGCCGGTCAGGAGCTTCATAATACGGTTCTGCTTAACATCGATTTGTGTTTGGTAAAGCTCCGTAATCTGAATAGAATATTCGCGCAGCATCTGCGTGTACCCATAAAGAAGGTTGATTTTCTCAGAAAGGTACCCAAAATAAGACGGGTTTTCAAAATAGCCGCCGTCGTTGTTTTTTAATTTAACAGCAACATCCAGCAGCTGCGCATAGTAGTTGTGCAGGAGCATCAGCTCTTTTTTGAGCGGTACAATTTTATGGTGAAAATCGTCAAGCCTGTTTTCCAGTACGTTTTCCTCGAGCACCCCGAAGCGTTTTTCCGTATCCTCCAAATAAATCAGGTCGCTGTCCACGACGCTTTCCAGAAATTCATAAAGGAACCGCCCAGGCGTCATTTTCCTGCGGGAGCGAGCAAGCGTAAACCTGTTTAAAACAGTTTGTGCGTGCTCATTACAGAGCAAAAGTATCAATCCGTCCTTACACACTGCTAGAATAAGCTTTGCGCGGTGGCGTATGCTGTCCTTTTTAACCGGAATGTTCAGTGTACAAAGCAGGTGTCCGTCAAGCTCCAATAACCGTGTCAGGCGGACGGAGCGCTCTGTTTCAATCAGCCGGAAGGGAACGCCCGCTTCTTCGCAGAGCGGCTGCGCCCGCTCAAAGCCAGCAACCGCCAGGCAGAATCCAGCCTCTGCATGTGCAAACACATCCGTCTGGCTGACGTTCTCCCCGTCTATCAGGTAAAAATGATTTGGCTCAAACTGTGCCATGCTGCCGCCTCTTCTCCAAAGCCTTAGCTTTTTTCAAAACGCTCTACATTGACGACAAAAACCGTCGTACCGCCTACGTCTACTGTTACGGGCATAACGTTAAAGCTGTCCATCGGTACGCCGTCGCCCATATAAGACATACTGTAGGCCACCTGCTTGCGTTTGCCGCACTGGCCTTTGATGATAGAAATCACCTCATCGACCTTGCCGTCTTCCGTTACGGTCATTAAAGTGGAATTTCCGCGGCGCAGGAAGCCGCCCGTGGTAGAGAGCCTTGTAACGCTGAAGCCCTTTTTGTTGAGCTCCTCGGTTACACGGTCGCCGTCTTCTGAATGTACGATAGCATAAATCATTTTCATGGTTTCATTCTCCTTTTTGTCATAGCTTTTTGTTCGTTTTTTATTCTGACACCATTATAATATATTTTTGATTAAGCCGCCATAAAAATTTTGTTTTTTGCCGTAAAAAGGCGGTAAATACAGAAAACGGCGTCAGTATTAGAAAATATATTTTTAGAAATAAAGAGCAAATAAAAGATAACGACAGAAAATCAAAGAAAATGAATGGATTTATCAAAAAAAACTAAAAAAATTAAGTTTGACTTTCTTTGACCTTGCGCATATAATAATCACATAAGGTCAAAGAAAGTCAAAGTCAAATGATAATGAATGTTTAGGAAGGGGGCGACGCACATGCGTATGAGCGATATTGTAGCGCAGTACATTTCTGAAATTCTGGAGCAGTCCGGCGGCAACGCGGAAATCCAGCGCAATGAACTGGCGCAGACGCTTGGGTGCGTGCCGAGCCAAATCAATTATGTTATAACCTCGCGCTTTACGCCGGAGCAGGGCTATCTTGTGGAAAGCCGCAGGGGCGGCGGCGGTTATATCCGTATTACGAGGGTGCAACTGGACGCCGATACCGCACTGATGCATATCGTAAATTCTATTGGAGATACGCTTGATTATACGACGGCGCGTATGATGCTCCAGAATATGGCGCAGCAGGGGCTGCTTTCAGAAGCGGCGGCGGCCCTGATGCACAGCGCGCTGACCGAGCAGGCATACGCCGGCGTTCCCAAGGAGTACCGCGGTATCCTGCGGGCTGGTGTTTTTAAAAATATGCTGCTCACACAAATTTGACAAATTACAAACACGAAAACAGATAGAATAACAGTTGGGAGGAATTTTTATGTTGTGTCAATCCTGTCAGAAAAATCAGGCGACCACTCACATCAAGACCATTATTAACGGAGAGCTGACCGAATATATGCTCTGCCCGGAATGCGCCAAAAAAATGGGCTACGGCAATATTTTTGAGGATATGGCTTTCGATTTCAGCAGCTTTCTCGGGAACTTTTTAGGGAACGGCCTCCCGCCGAGAACAAGCGCGACACGCTGCAAGGGCTGCGGGGCCGCGTTTGCGGATATTGCAAAAACCGGCAAGGTTGGCTGCGCACAGTGCTACGAGACGTTTTTCGACGACCTGCTGCCGTCCATCAGAAGGATACACGGGAACACGCGCCATACGGGAAAGCTCGCCGGAAGCGCCGGCAAGGAGCTGCGCGTGGTAAACGAGCTTGAGCAGGCGCGGCAGGAGCTGCATGACGCGATTGAAAAGCAGGAGTTTGAAAAGGCCGCAAAGCTCAGGGACAGAATCAAGGAACTGGAAGGAGGCGCCTCTCATGAGTAAAAAATGGTACCAGAAAAGCGGCGCCGAGGGCGACGTGATTATAAGCACCAGGGTACGTCTTGCGAGAAATTTGCAGGGGTATCCGTTCCCCTGCAGGCTTGACGCCGCGGGGCGCGAGCAGATTGCCGGCAAGGTTAGGGACGCGATGTTCCACAGCAACAGTGTAATCGCGGACAGCTTTCAATATTTAGATATGGCGAAATTGAGCGAGGAGGAGGCCGTTTCCCTTGTGGAGCGGCACCTTGTAAGCCCCGATTTTGTCTCCGACCGTCAGGGCAGGTATCTGCTCCTGACCGGGGATGAGAGCATCAGCATTATGCTCAATGAAGAGGACCATATTCGTATTCAGGTAATGAACGAGGGGATGAACCTCGACGGCGCGTACGAGATTGCTGATAAGCTCGATACCCTGCTCGACAACGCCCTGGGATTTGCGTTCAACGACAAATTGGGTTACCTGACACAATGCCCCACGAACCTCGGTACCGGCATGCGCGCGTCCGTCATGCTGCATCTGCCCGCATTGCAGCACAGCAAAGCGATAGGGCGCATCGCTGGCAACCTTTCAAAGCTGGGGCTTACGCTGCGCGGAACATACGGTGAGGGCACCGAGCCGCAGGGCGCGCTTTACCAGCTTTCAAATCAGGTCACACTTGGCCTCTCCGAAAAGGCGGCGCTCGACAACCTGAAGAATATCGCGATGCAGCTTGTCTCACAGGAGCGCACGGCCCGCCAGGCGCTTACAAACAGCATGGAAACGCTCGATGTTATCAGCCGTTCCATGGGTATCCTGAAAAGCGCGCGGCTTTTGAGCGGCGACGAATGCATGAAGCTGCTGTCGAATATCCGTCTCGGAATCGCGGCGGGTGAAATAAAGGATATTGGTTATGATACAATCAACGAGCTGATGACGGAAATTCAGCCGGCGACTATCATGAAAGCTGCTGGAAAACGCCTGACGCCGGAAGAACGCGACCAGGCGCGCGCCAACACCGTAAGGGAGCGCCTTTGCGGATAAAGCGGCATGGAAAGATGAAAAAAGGAAAGAATCTGTTTTAAAAAGAAATCACGAAATGGGAGGTATGTATGATGTATAGCTTTAACGGATTTACACAAAAGGCAAACAGGGCGCTGAATCTCGCCGTGGAAGCGGCGCAGGACCTCGGCCATACTTATATCGGGACGGAGCATATCCTGCTCGGGCTGCTTGAGGAGGGCACGGGCGTTGCAAGCGCCGCGCTTTCCGGAAGCGGAATTGCAGCCGACGCCATTGAAGACCTGATAAAAACGAAAATCGGCGTAGGAAGCCGCACTGCGCTGTCGCCCGCGGACTTTACGCCGCGCTCAAAGCGCATTTTACAGAACGCGGTTATCGTGGCGGCGAAGCTTGGTCATAATTACGTAGGTACCGAGCATTTGCTTTTGGCGCTGCTTGAGGAACAGGACAGCTACGCGCTTGGATTTATGCAGGAGCTCGGCGTAAAACCGAACGACCTGCTCCAGTCCCTGCGCGACGAGCTTTCCGGCGGCGGTACGGACGATTCGGAAATTTTTGATTTTGAAAGCGCCGCTGCCGGCGCCCCGTCCCAGCATAAGGGCGGGAAAAGCAGCACGAAAACGCTCGACCAGTTTGGCATCGATCTGACCGCAAAGGCAAAAAAGGGCGAGATTGACCCGGTAATCGGCAGAGACAAGGAAATCCAGAGAGTCATCCAAATCTTGTCCAGAAGGACGAAAAACAACCCCTGCCTGATTGGCGAGCCGGGCGTCGGAAAAACTGCCGTCGCGGAAGGGCTTGCCCTCAAGATAGCGTCCGACGAGGTGCCAGAGCCGCTTAAGGACAAGCGTATTGTATCGCTTGATTTGACCGGTATGATTGCCGGTACAAAATACCGCGGCGATTTTGAGGACCGCATTAAAAACGCAATGGACGAGGTCAAGGCCGCCGGAAACGTCATCCTTTTTATCGACGAGCTGCACACCATCATCGGCGCGGGCTCGGCGGAGGGTTCGGCGGATGCCGCCAATATATTGAAGCCGTCGCTTGCAAGGGGCGATTTCCAGGTAATTGGCGCGACGACAATTAACGAGTACCGCAAGTATATCGAAAAGGACGCGGCGCTTGAGCGCAGGTTCCAGCCGGTTACCGTGGGTGAGCCGACCCAGGAGGAAACGGTCGAAATCCTCAAGGGCCTTCGCGACCGCTACGAAGCGCACCACAAGGTGAAAATTACCGACGAGGCAATAAGCGCGGCCGTTACGCTTTCCGCGCGGTATATTACAGACCGCTATTTGCCGGACAAGGCAATCGATTTAATTGACGAATCCGCCTCCCGCGTGCGCCTCAATGCCCATACGGAGCCGGAGGACATTAAAGAAACCGAGAAAAAGATTAAGGAGCTGGAGCAGGAAAAAGCCGCCGCGGTCAACGCACAGGATTTTGAGCGTGCGGCAAAGCTTCGCGACGAGGAAAAGAAAACGCGTGAAGAGCTTAAGGAGCAGAAGGAAAAATGGCATGAGGACAACGAAAAGGTCAGCGGCGAGGTGACAGAGCGGGACATCGCGAAAATCGTTTCAGACTGGACAGGTGTGCCTGTTTCCAACCTGACGGAGGAAGAGAGCGCCCGGCTGCTTAAAATGGAGGAAATTCTCCACAGCCGCGTCATAGGACAGGACGAAGCCGTCACAAGCGTCGCGAGAGCTATTCGGCGCGGCAGGGTAGGGTTAAAGGACCCGAAACGGCCGGTCGGCTCGTTCATCTTCCTGGGCCCCACAGGCGTGGGCAAGACGGAGCTGTGCAAAGCGCTTGCACAGGCGATGTTCGGCGATGAAAACGCAATGATCCGGCTCGATATGTCTGAGTATATGGAGAAGCACAACGTCTCGAAGCTTATCGGTTCGCCTCCGGGCTACGTCGGCTACGACGAGGGCGGGCAGCTCACCGAAAAAGTACGGCGCCATCCGTATTCCGTCGTACTGTTCGATGAAATAGAAAAAGCGCACCCAGATGTGTTCAACATGCTGCTCCAGGTCTTGGAGGACGGCAGGCTGACCGATTCGCAGGGCAGGCTCGTCGATTTCAGAAATGCGATTATTATCATGACCTCGAATGTTGGAGCGCGCCTGATTACGAACGAGCAGGGCAGCCTCGGCTTTGCGTTTGGAGAAGAAGGCAAAAAGGATGACGCAGATACCAAAGCACTGCGTGAAACCGTGCTGGGTGAACTGAAAAAGACCTTCAGGCCAGAGTTTTTGAACCGTGTGGATGACATTATCGTTTTCAATAAGCTCAACGAGAAAGAAATTATGGAGATTGCGCGCCATATGCTCAAAGAGCTTTCCGACCGGCTTGGCGCAATGGAGATTACGGTAGAGTTTTCTGACGCGGCGGTCAAGGCTGTTTCAGATGAGGGCTACGACCCCGTATATGGCGCAAGGCCTCTGCGCCGCGCAATTACGTCTAAAATAGAGGACCCGCTTTCAGAAAAAATCCTGGAAGGCGCTGTCAAGGCGAACGATAAGGTCCTATGTGACTATAAAGACGGTGCGTTTTGTTTTAATAAGCAATAAAAACGAAACAATAAAAACAACGAAGAACCCCGGTTCGGTATATTCCGAAGCGGGGTTCTTGTTTCATATTGCGGCAGCTCCTGCGGTCTCAGCAAAATAAATTTAAATTTTTTTTGAATATTATTAAAAAAATGCAAATTATAGCAAATATGTAATAGATTTTTTCGTATAGATGTGGTAAAATGAAAATAGTAAAAGGAAACTGTATTGTTTTTAAGACTGTTATTTGCGATATGCTTACATGCTGTGCCTAAATAACATCCGTTTTACGTTCCGTTGAAGCCTTTGTCCGGCCGGTTTCCTTTTTTGCAGGTGGATAGGGCTTGCGTTCATCTGTTAGTCCGAGTATATAATCCACGCTTGTTTCATAAATTTTTGCAAGCGCAATCAACACGGCGGTTGGAAGATCGTTTTCGCCCGTTTCGTATTTGGAATATCCGGTCTGTGACATGTCGAGCATCGCTGCAAGCTCGGTTTGGCTTTTGTCTTGGTCTTCGCGCAAATTTCGAATACGCTGAAACATTATGAATCACCTCATAATATAGCATATAATAATTTGCGTAATGAACTTGCTTTTTAATCTGAAACAGGTTAAAATATTTGTGAATTTTGGTCACATTTTAAATTTTTAAACTATACAGGAAGGTATTCCACGTTTTATATGCCGGAAGAGGTGATTTTTTTGGATACAGAGTATATGCAAAAATCCAGTTCCAACCTGAAGGTCCTGCTTGCTTTTTTTGCCCTCCTCTTTTTTGCGTCTTCAGCAGCGGCGGTCTATTTGGCAACCGCCGGTGCGCTTATGCGGGAGGAGGGAATGAAAGAGCTTTTATTTGTAATTGTATTGGCGCTTGGTTCTTTGGCTTTCTTTATTGTGGCAATGATTCGTTCAAAAAGTGAAGTGACGATTTACCGCTCGCATATCAAGGGCCTGGCGGGCGTAGAAGGGCATCCAATCCGGCTGCAACCGTTCGACATCGAGTTCAAGGATATTGATTTTCTCGACGTCAATTACAGGAGGATTATATTTGAAAGCGGCGGCGTTTGCTACAGCGTATTATGCGCTTCCCATTTAGAAGCGGAGGAGCTGCATCTCTCTATTTTCCAGTTGACGGAAAACGCAAGGGTTTACGGTACGTGATTGGCTATGGCGGGAGAGGTATAATAGTCCTCGCCGCAGGGAGCGACGTTTAAAAACGAGAGGGCCTGTAAATCTGCCGCGCGCAAATCGAGCGCGAAAATATCCTTTTGGCCTCCATTCAATTTAGATAGGCTGTCGGTTGTCTTTATGATGACCGGCAGCTTTGCTGTTTCTTTGGCCTTTTTGAGTACCTGCGCGCCGCCCTCTCCCAGGCCAAGGACACGCAGATAGGGAACAGGCATATCCAGAAAATCGGAGGAAATGCCCAAAAATGCGTTTATGATGATACGGCGGATGCGCGCGTAGGTGTACCGCTTCGTTTTTACGCCCATAATAATATCGGAGAGCGCCGTGTACTGCCGCACCGCGCCGTATATTCTGTTTTCAAGCCCTTCGGTTACATCGGGAAGCTTCTGGAAATCATTACGCTGCATACAGCGCAGCCGGTAAAGTATTGCGCGCTCGAGGCGGTTTATATCGGATACCCTGCCGTTTGCAATATCCTCCCGCACCGGCTCTATGCAGCATTCCGGTATAAAATCAAGGGCGCGGTCGTCTTTTTCCAGTATCAGCCTGCGGATATGGGAGGCGCTCGCAATATTGCCGGACGTTTTCCCGCTGTCGTGAGCGGCGCCTGTCCTCTTGACGGTAAAGGGGCGGATGCTGGAACCGAGCGTCAAGAGCGCGTGGATGTATTCAAGCCCGAGCGTATTGTTCGGGTGCCGCAGTATGCTTTCAAGCTCAGGACTGGCATCCGCCGAAGCTTCGCAGACGGCGCGCGCATAGCTTTTGCCCTGCGTTAAATTTTCTTTTATCTCTTTGGAAAATGAGCCGCCGTGTATTAGGCGTTCTGCCGCGCAAAGCTTCGCGGCATCGCCGCATTCACTCCCGAATGCCAGCGTATCTACACAGCCCAGCGCATCCGCAAGGCTTGCGCCCCCAAGGGCGAACCTTTGCGCGCTGGACGACGCCCATACCACGGGTAGCTCCAGCACGAGGTCGGCGCCGCCGAGCAGCGCGCATTTTGCCCGCGTGTATTTGGAAAGGACGGCAGGCTCCCCGCGCTGGACGAACGAACCGCTCATAATGGCAACGATATGCGTAGCTCCAGACAGGCGGAGCTGTTCAAACAAATACCGGTGCCCGTTATGGAACGGGTTGAATTCGCTGATAACGGCAAAGACCTTCATAAAAGCACCTTTTTTCCTTGTAAAAGTTGTGTAACGGCGCTTAAAATGGTTGAATTTGCCGCCGCTTTGTACTATTATATAGTATTGTAGAAGTCAAAAGCAATATATAGGAGGAGAGCAATGAAGATTTTGGTAATCAATGCGGGAAGCTCCTCGCTGAAATATCAGCTTTTTGATATGGATGACGAGAAAGTACTCGCAAAGGGAAACTGCGAAAGAATCGGGATGGAAGGCAGCCTAATCGGGCATAAAACGTCTGACGGAAGGCACAGGGAAATGAAGGCTGCTATGCCGGACCATACGGCGGCGTTCATGCAGGTGAAGGACGCGCTCACTGATTCGGAGGTAGGCGTTATCAAAGATTTGAATGAAGTCAGCGCCATCGGCCACCGCATTGTCCAGGGCGGCGCGCTGTTCAGTAAAAGCGTTCTGGTAGACGACAAGGTAATCGAGGGGATTGAAAGCCTGATTCCGCTCGCGCCGCTTCATAATAAGGCGCATGTGCAGGCAATCAGGGCGTGTATCGACGTGTTTGGCAAGCAAGTGCCTGAGGTCGTCGTGTTTGACACGGCGTTCCACTCCACCATGCCGAGAAAGGCGTATATGTACCCCATCCCTTATGAATATTATGAAAAATATAAAATCCGCCGTTATGGGTTCCACGGTACCTCTCACCGTTATGTCAGCGCGCGCTGCGCGGAGCTTATGGGCGAGGATATCAAGAACCTTAAAATCATCACCTGCCATCTCGGCAACGGCTCTTCCATTGCGGCGGTAGACGGCGGAAAGGTTATCGATACAAGCATGGGCCTTACCCCGCTCGATGGCTTTATGATGGGAACGCGTACCGGCACGCTCGACCCGTCGGTCGTTACGTTCCTTGCGGAAAAAGAAAACATGTCCCCCGCGCAGATGAGCGATATGCTCAACAAAAAATCCGGCTTGCTCGGTATTTCCGGCGTTTCGAGCGACGACAGGGACGTTACGAAGGGGGCAATCGAGGGCAACGACCGCTGCAAGCTCGCGCATGAGATGCTCCGCTACGAAATCAGTAAGTTCATCGGCAGCTATTATGTTGCGCTCGGCGGCTGTGACGCCATCGTCTTTACGGCGGGCCTCGGTGAGAACCAGCCGCACCACAGGGAGGCAATCTGCGAAAGCCTTGCGTGCCTTGGCGTTGAAATTGACAAGGACAAAAACAATGCGGCGGTTAAAGGCCACGAGGGCTTAATCAGCAAGCCGGACAGCAAAATCAAGGTATACGTCATCCCGACGAACGAAGAGCTGGTCATCGCCAGGGATACAGAGCAGATAGTGAAAGCGCATCAATAAACGAAAAGGCCGTTCTGCGTAAATGCAGGGCGGCCTTTAAAAAATCCGGGTGGTTTGAGACAGCAGTACATAAGGAGGCGTTCACGGTGAAAAAACATTTTAGAAAGCTTTTAAGCGCAATTTTAGCATCTTTAATATTGGTAACCGCCTTGATGCCAGCGGCATCCGCGCAAAGTGCGGGAGATGAAGCGGCGGGACAGGCGGCATACGGCGCCGGAGACGTTGACGGCGACGGGACGGTCACGACAAAGGACGTCCTGGAAATCCAAAAGCACCTTGCAAGCGTCGTCGTGCTGAATACGCAGCAGCTTTCGGCGGCTGACGTCACCGGAGACGGGAAGGTAGGCGTGAGCGACGCGCTGAGAATCCAGCAGTATCTTGCAAAGATGATAGGCAGCCTTGAGCCTGAGCGGAAAATAACGCGCGGAGAATGGGCGGATATGCTCGTTTCATCCTGCGGGCTGCCGGCTGCAAATACGCAGGACGATGTTTATACCGATATTACCGGCAGCATTTATTATGAATCGGTTCGCAGCCTGTACGCTTGCGGCGCCTTGCCGGCGGATTTAGCAGCGGAATTTTCTCCGGAATCCGTGGTGAGCCGTGAATTTGCAGCCTATACAATCGTCCATGCGCTCGGTTACCAGCCGGAGGGATACACGCTTTCCTGCATAGACGCGGACAGCGTGCGTTACCAGCAGGAAGCATACGTTGTGCTGAGCCTTGGTTTCCTTTCGCTTGAAAACGGCAGCTTCCTGCCGAAAAAAGAACTTACCTTTGTACAGGAAAAACAAATTGCCGAGAAACTCAGGACATATAAGGCTGGAGAAAAAATCGACCCTGACCACAAAAACTCGGTGGAGTACGCGCCCGGCGTACGAAAGCTTGATAATGGCGTGGCAGTCGAAGAAAGCGGCACGACGGTTACGCTTTCGGGCAGCGGGGTACCGGCGCTCAAAAGCGGAGACGTGTTTGTCACGGAGCAGGCCGCGTATAAGGCGGTAAACGTTTCAGTCTCCGGTGGGAAAACAGTGGTAAAAACGTCACAGCCGTTGCTTCACGAGGTTGCCGGCCATATAGATGTGGAAACAACAGCTTACGGTGATGTTTCAAAAATAGAAAAAATCGAGAACGCTGTAATATTACAGACCGCGTCAAATAAAAAGGCTGCAAAAGCTATCAATCACAAGGACAGTTGGACGGAGGATATAGAACAAAAAATTGAGATAAAACTCCCTAAAGTTGATATTGGCGGAGGGCTTCTTTTGCAAATGAAGGGAACTGTTGATGTTCCTAAAGTCAATTGGAAATTCGAGGGCGACCTGCAAAATGATCCAATTGACATTGAGGAACTGCTTTTGACGGTTGAAAGCTCCTCCAAGGTTGAATATGTTTTGGAAAGCGCGGACGGGGCCGCAAAGGAAAGAAAGCTGGAAAAGCCGCTGTTCCGAATTCCCGTTCCGCTGGGGTGGGGATTTACCGCCGACCTGGAGGTTGGAATAAAAATTACGGCGGAAGGAAAGGCCACGCTTACGGCAAAGTTCGACGGTGAGGAAGGAATCCGTATTGTTAACAATATGCCTTCCGTCATATATCGTCAGACGGGTGGAATGTCAGCTGAAATTAAAGCGTCTGTAAAGATGGGAACTACGGTAAGTCCCATCGTGAGCTTCTTAAGGCTTGCCGACCTTGCCGATATTTCCCTGTTTGTGGGACCGGCGGCTCATTTAAAGATGGAAGCCTCACAGGAAATAAACGGCCGTGTCTTGGTTTGTGGAGAGGGCGCCGTATTTGGCTTTGTTGAATTTACCGCAGGAACCAAAAGCCTTTTAAAATATTTAAAGCTAACCTATAAGCTGACGTTGTTTAATGAAAAAAATTCGTTCTGGCGAATGTCCAGCCACTGGGAGAACGGTTCCTTTGTTCCAAAATGCACAAAAGACGATGAGCCGCAGGCGGAGCCGATAGCGCCGATACCGCCAGCCGCCGAGCCAGTACCTGCGCTTTCAAAGGCCGCTATGGTTGCTCCATATGAGTTGGATTACAAGATTTATGACGACGGCGTTTCCGTTTACGACTATGGGGGTACGAAAAACAACATCATTATTCCTGACTTTATCGACGGGCAACCCGTCACACGTGTTACTATGCAGAACAAAAATGTGCTGGGGATAACGCTTCCCTTATATTGCGCCGAGTTGATGGATACGATTAACGGGACCAGTATTGTTAGTATTGCGTTTGCCGAAGGAACAAAAACAATTAGGGCAGATGTTTTGAGTAGCCTAGCAGGACAGCAGGCTCGCAGGATAATAATACCGGATACGGTTGTGGAAATTGAAGACGAAGCATTTTCACATACTGATATTAATGAAATTGTATTGCCGGACAGCGTGAAAATAATCGGTAAAGATGCTTTTCGGAACTGTATATACCTTAAAAACGTAAGGCTGCCCCAGGGAATTACGGAAATACCTGATGGAATGTTTTTTAACACCGGTCTTGAAAAATTCACGGTGCCGCAGAGCGTCCAAAAAATTGGAAGCCTTGCGTTTTCTGGCTCGTATCTCAAAGAAATCAGCCTTCCGCAAGGTCTGCGGGAAATAGGCGAGCAGGCATTTCTGGGTAACCAGCTCGAGGAAGTGACCGTCCCGTCCGGCGTAATGTTTAACGGCGGCGGGCAGTTTGGCGCTAATAAATTTCTGGAACGAGTTGTTTTTGAAGACGGAGTAGATACAATACCGGACAGTTGTTTTTACGGATGCGAAGCACTGAAAGAGCTGACGCTGCCCGGCAGTATAAAAGAAATTGGGGATTCTGCTTTTGGGGGCTGTCTTTCTTTAGAAAGAGTATCTTTTTCAGAAGGGCTTGAAAGGCTTGGTTCCGGCGCTTTTGCCAGCTCCGGGCTTTCGAATTTATTACTGCCTGAGTCACTCAGAGAAATTGGTTTCAGCGCTTTTTCCGGCTGCTATAATCTGCAGTCCGCCAGTTTGCCTGACGGGTTAACGCAGCTTGGCGCATATGCTTTTTCCGATTGTGAAAACCTGCGCGATGTAAATATACCAAGGGGAATATCAACCATTCCGCAGTTTGCCTTTAAGGATACTGGTCTGGATAGGATAACGATTCCCGGTACTGTCAATACAATTGAGAGCTGGGCGTTTGTATTCTGTGAAAGCCTTCGGCACCTGACGATTGAAAACGGGGTAAAAAGAATTGAAGGCGCTTTTTCCGGCACACCTCTCACTGTGGTTACGATCCCCGAAAGTGTGCAATGGGTTGGTTCAGGCGCTTTTTCTTGTAAATCCCTCGATACCGTAGCATTCTTATCCGACAGTGCGTTAATTGAGGAGTATGCGTTTGAAAATGCTTCCGAGACCGTTTTTTATGGACACAAAAATTCGACAGCACAAGCATACGCAAAGCGATTTGGTTATCCGTTCGTAGAGCTGGAAAGCTGAGCGGTACCAAATTAACAGCCCCTCAAAATTAAGCTTTTGCCCCGTGTTTGCTTTAACGGGGCAAATTTTTGTGGTGTATGAATGATTTTTATGCTATAATCATCTCAGTATTATCCATGTGGGATGGAAGTAGGAGCTTTATGGGAATCAATATTAATTTAGGCGCGTGGAACGGCGTGTTTGCCGTGCCGAACGACGTCGTGGACAAATATATTAGGCTGGCGACGGAAAAGCAGCTGAAGGTGCTTCTGTGGCTGCTGCGCAACGCGGGAAGCCAGTACACAGCGGAAGAAATGGCACAGGCGCTTTCGGTGCATCCGTCCGATATCGGCGATTATATCCAATTCTGGGTAAACGCGGGGCTTCTCTGTGAAATGCCGCAGGGTTTAGCACCCGCCCAGGGGCAAAGGGAAGAACCTGGGAAACCGGCGGCTGAAGAAACCGCGGCTGACAGGCAACCACAGCTGCGGCAGGAAAAAGCCCTCGGGGAAAAGAAAAAGCCGCGCGCTCTTTCCCGCCCGCAGAAGCCTGATTCCGCCTATGTTGCCAAACGTCTGAGCGAGTGCGGGGAGCTGTCCTTCCTGATGGAAGAGGCGCAGGTGATACTGGGAAAACCCTTGTCCGGGGGCGACAGCGCCACGCTTTTGATGCTCCATGAGGACGACGGGCTGCCGGTAGACGTGATTCTGATGATTTTACAGTACGCGGCAGGCGAGGGGAAAACCGCCATGCGCTATATAGAGCGTGTCGGCGCAGATTGGGCCAGTGAAGATATCGATTCCGTTGAGAAGGCGGAGGAAAAGCTCAGGGCAATCGCAGGCACAAAGGACGCGTGGGGAAAGGCCAGCAGGATATTTGGGCTCAACAGCGCGGGTTCCCCAACCAAAACGCAGCTTGAATGCGCCGGGCGATGGGTCAATGAGTGGAAGTACCAGGAGGACATGCTTCGGCTTGCTTACGAAACGTGCGTCGATACAAAGGGAGAGTATAACCTGAAATATATCGACGGTATCATTAAGCGGTGGCACAGCGCGGGCATTATGGTACCACAGGATGTGGAAAACGCAAAGAAGCCGAAGAAAAAGGAACCGTTGCAAAAGCGCGGGACCTCATATGATATCGATGAACTTGAAAGCCTGAGCATGTTTGACGACTGACAGGCTTTGCCGCATATTAAAGAAGAACGGAGGCTTAAGTTATGGGCTACAGCAGAGATGTTTACCTGGCGGCGGAGGATGAAATGCAGCGCCGCCGCATGGACGCGCTGCGCGAGGCGGATGAAAGAAGCGCGCGCTTCTACGAAAAATACCCACGTGCTCTCGAGCTGGAACGCCTGCTTTTGCAGACGGGCGTAAAGGCGGGCAAGGCTGTCGTAGGCGGTGCGGATGTGAAGGAAGAGCTTTTGAAGCTTAAAGAGGCAAATCAGGCCCAGCAGAAGGAGCTGCGCGGCATTTTTGAGCGCGCCGGTGTGCCGGAGGATTATCTTCAGCCGCATTTTTACTGCAAAAACTGTGAAGACAGGGGCTATGTCGACGGGAAACGGTGCCCCTGTATGGAAAACCTGCTTCGGGAAAAGGCGTTTAACAAGCTTAACCGCCTGTCCCCGCTGTCACTTTCAAGCTTTGAAACCTTCTCTCTTGAATATTATTCAGATGAACGCAGTGACGGCGGGCCTTCATCCAGAAGGCGTATGACACAGATATTCAACTACTGTAAAAAGTATGCAAAAGAATTTACCCTTCAAAGCGACAGCCTTGTTTTCTGCGGTGCAACAGGGCTTGGCAAAACACATCTGGCGCTCGCTATCGCGAACGAAGTAACAAATATGGGCTTTGGCGTTGTTTACTGCAGCGCGCCCGACGTGGTCCAGGCGCTTGAAAAAGAGCAGTTTTCCAGAAGCGCAGATGATAAGGAAGATGGGGTAAGAAAGGCGCTGCTTGACTGCGACCTCCTGATACTCGACGATCTCGGTACCGAATTTATCACTCAGTTTACGAGCGGAGCGGTTTACAATGTATTCAATTCCCGCCTTACCGCGGGAAAGCCAACAATCATCAGTACGAACCTTTCGCTCAAGGAAATGGAAAAATATTATTCCGAACGGTTTGTTTCGCGCATAAGCGGTAGCTGCCAGCGGCTCGATTTTATCGGGAACGATGTACGAGTGCTCATTAAAAAAGAGCGGTTGGGCAAAAAGGCGCAATAGAAATAAATATAGGACCGGCGGCGGAGCAAACCGCCCGCTGCCGGTAAACTGAGTAACGCGAAAAAAAATTTATATTGACTTGCGATATTGAAAGGATTATAATAATTCTTAGAGTTTTGGTTGCTGTGCGGATGTAGCTCACCCGGTAGAGCGTCACCTTCCCAAGGTGAATGTAGCGAGTTCGAGTCTCGTCATCCGCTCCATATGCTTTTGAGAGGATAGAGTTCGCTCTATCCGTTTTTTATAGGCTTTTCGCAAAATTTATTTTATTTTGTCATATTGCGTAAAAGCGCCGGATACCATCTGTTGGGCGGGTTCCGGCGATGATAAACGGCCGGAGGGCTATTTGGGGGAGGAAATTTTTTTGTCTGCGGATTTACATTGTCATACAAGAATATCTGACGGCTCGGTCGGAATAGACGAGCTGGTTGCGATAGCCAAGCGTAAGGGTCTTCATACGATTGCGGTGACCGACCACGACACCTTCGCCGGTGCTACGCGTGCAAAAATTATTGGGGAGCGCCATGGGGTGGAGGTCATTCTCGGCGCGGAAATTTCCGCATGGGATTATAAACGCGGAAGGCTTGTGCATATATTATGTTATCTCTGTGAACATCCCGCACGGCTCGAGGGCCTTTTAAACAAAACACTCGAAAACCGCCGGAAGGCCGTTACGCTTTCGCTGCAGAAAATTATGCGGATGTATCCCATTACGCCCGAGATGGTCGCGAAACGCGCTCAGGGCAGCACAACTATTTATAAACAGCATATTATGCAGGCGCTCGTTGACGCGGGCTATGCGGATAAAATTTTTGGCGCGCTTTACCAGAAGCTCTTTAACAGCAGGATAGGGATTGCAAGGACGCAAATCGATTATCCTGACGTATTCAAAGTATTGGATTTAATTCATGAGGCCGGTGGCGTTGCGGTGCTCGCCCATCCCGCGGTGTATGATTCCTATGAACTTCTTTTAGAGCTTGCGCAGAAGGGGCTCGACGGAGTGGAATGCTTTTATCCGAGGGCAAGAGAGGACGACCCGGAAGTGCTCCCCAAAATAGCGAAGGAATATGATTTGGTAATGACCGGCGGAACGGATTTTCACGGGGCCTGTTCCAGTACTGTAAATCCCTTGGGTACCTGCCTGACGCCGGACGACCAGCTTTTAAAGCTGAAACGAAGAAAGCAGATTCTGCAAAAAGCAAAGGCGGTGTAAGTAATGAGAACGACATACCGTACAAGGGGAACCTGCTCAAGGCAAATTGAAATAGAGCTTGACGGGACAAAGATTGTATCGGTTCGTTTTGACGGCGGCTGTAACGGCAACGGAAAGGGAATCGGGGCGCTTGTAAAGGGAATGGATGCCAAAGATGTAATCGAACGCTGTAAGGGCATACGCTGCGGTATGAAGGGGACGTCCTGTCCCGATCAGCTGGCGCTTGCCCTTGAAGAGATTTTAAGTGAAACAAGTGAAGCCGTAAAAGAAAATTAAAGCAAAATTTTTCTTGACAACGGCAGGTCGCTTTGCTATAATATAACACGCTGACTGAAATGCGAGTGTGCTGGAACTGGCAGACAGGCACGTTTGAGGGGCGTGTGTTTCATGACGTACGGGTTCAAGTCCCGTCACTCGCACCAGTTTGAATGTTCATAACGACAGTGAACATTCCTATGTAAAGGAACAGTCTGAAAAGACTGTTCCTTTTCCTTTTTATCCAGCTTTTCCAACCAGATACTCAATTTCAACGCCTTGCCGACTGTTTAGAGTAACATTGTCCGGCAAGGTTTTGTTTTCGGGCAAATTCAAAACGCCAATGAACTTGTAGTGAATCACAAGCTGCTGCGTCCTGTTTTTTCCCGTTCCCTGAATGTGGTAAACATCAATTCGCTTAATGAGTTCGAGGAGCATGGTGGACATTAGGGATTTCATCTCCATAAACTTGCGAACAGCTTTCAAAAACTGATTCTTGGAGTAAATACGGCTATCCTCTTTGTCGCAGATGCTTTCAAGCTCTGCGATTTCTTTTTTGAGCGCCTGCTGTTCCTCGTCATATTTTTGAGAGAGTTCCGCTAACATTATCCTCGTATGTCCTCTCAAAGAGCATATCGACCTCGCTGTATCGGGCTTTCAGTCCGTTCAATTTTTGTTGACGACATTTCTTATTCCGTTCATAATCCTGCGAGGTTTTTCGCGCAAGCAACTCGGCGAACTCCGCCTCGTTATCTTTGAGATAGCTGGTCATACGATTGAGTTCCAGAAGCACCACCTGTTCCAGCGAATCAGCACGAATATAATGGGTCTCATTGCAAGTGCCGCGATTCCCGCGATAATTGGAGCAGTTAAAATACTCTATGGAACTGTTCGGATGATTGATGTTGTAGTGCAGCTTGTGTCCGCAATCGGCACAGTACAAAAGTCCGGCAAACATATTCTTCTCTGCGTTCTTGGGCTGCCTGCGCTTTGTTCCAGATCGGATTTCTTGCACTGTCTCCCACGTAACGCGATCAATGATCGGCTCATGGTGATTCTGGAACAGCCTTTGGTTTTCCTCCGGATTCTCAAGCCTGCGCTTATTCTTGAACGACTTGGAGTAGGTTTTGAAGTTTATCAAGTCGCCGGTGTATTCCGGCAAGGTGAGAATCTTCGTAATGGTCGTCTTGCACCACTTACAGGGCGTTTCCTGCGTTTTCTTACCGCCCTTGCGGATTCCTTTGCTTGCCCAGTAGTGAGTAGGTGTTAAAATGCCGCTTTCCTGCAAAATACGGGCGGTGGTTTCTATTCCATTCCCCTCAATACAAAGGCGATAGATTTTTCGCACGACCTCGGCAGCTTCATCGTCAATAATCCATTGTTTTGGATTGTCCGGGGATTTCCTGTAGCCATACGGCGGCAGGCAGAGAGGCTCACCGGCGTTGCCGCGCAGTTTTTTTGAGCTGCGCACCTTGCGGCTGATGTCCTTGGCGTACCACTCGTTCATGATGTTGCGGAAAGGCGTGAAATCATCGTCGCCTTGTTCGCTGTCTACCCCGTCATTAATTGCAATAAACCGTACATTGTGATCGGGAAAATAGGTGTCTGTATAATAACCAACTTGCAGATAGTTTCGCCCAAGCCGCGACATATCCTTTACGATTACCGTGGTCACGTATCCGGCCTCAATATCCTCTATAAGCGCTTGAAAACCGGGGCGGTTAAAATTCGTACCTGTGTATCCGTCGTCCACATAGAACTTTGGATTTGGAAAATGATGCTCTTTTGCATACTTGGAAAGCAGTGCTTTTTGATTCACGATGCTATTGCTGTCACCCTGCATATCGTCGTCACGAGAAAGACGAGGATACAAGGCAGTGATTCCATGCTGGTTTTTGCTTGACTGCATTTTTCCTCCTTCCCGGCAGTCAGACAAATATGTTTTACTCACTGAGTATAATACCGCTGACTGCGAATAACAAATATGCGAATCACTTTTTGGGCTTTGGAGGAACAGACTTCTCGGTCAAAAGCAACCGTTTCATTTTGACGAGTAAATCTTCAGGAGGCTCTTCATCTTCTTGTTTAAACACCGAGGAAACGGCATATTGCACCTGATTGACAGTGTATTTTGCTTTTTCTTTTGACAGTTCCTGCTTCATACGGCTACCTGTCCCGTCGGATAACTTCATAATCAAAGCCGGGACGCTGGTTACAATAGGTGCAGATGTCCTTTTCGGTCTGTGCCGGATTGACCCGCCGCAAAAAATAAGAGCCTGTACCATAAAAAATTATTGGCACAGGCCGGGCAAAGACACAGATTTAAATTTTTCGGCATTTCCTCAACCAAGCCGATACTGATGGCAAGAGCATGGTTGATTCCACGGATATGCGCTTCTGACAGCCGTCCGATACACTCCTCCAGCCGCTGCTTGTCGATAGTACGAAGCTGCTCCAAAAGCACGATGGAGGGTATATCCAGACCGGCTTCTGTCCCGATGTAATAATGGGTGGGCAGTTTAGCCTTTACGCCGACTTTGCTCGTAACCGCAGCCACAATGACGGTGGGGCTGTGTTTGTTACCTACATTGTTTTGGATGATGACAACAGGACGATAACCCTCCTGTTCAGAGCCGATCCCCCGGCCCAAATCGGCGTAGTACATATCACCGCGTGAGTATGTCTTGTCCATAGATTTGACCTCCCTTTTCAAGTAATAGGCGATGTTCCTCGCCTATGTAGAGGCTGGGCAGCGAAACAAGAAATTAAGGTTGGGGAGATATAAGCTCCGCTTCAAAAACCCGTTTTGCCGCCTGGCCCCGTATGAAAAAGCAAATCTATTTGTCCGCGACACCCCGATTTGCTGACAGGGAAGTCATCAAGCGGCTGGCAGCGTACCAGCTCCACGGGCGTCTAAGCCCCTCCGAGGTTCTCTCCAAGCTGCCCCCACTTGTTGCGACGGTTTGATCGCGCTCGACTTTATGGCCGGACAGGAGTATCATTATCCCCATTGCCTGTTATCGCCGCACCGGGGGCAACCCGGTATTTACAGCCTGCTGTTTCTCGCTCCCTGCCGGATCGGACAAACCAAAAACCTGTTTTAGAAGGTGGCGTCTTGTTGTCTCGTCTGGCAGATCATGGCGCAGCCGCTGATGTGGCTCATGCTTTAGGCAAAAGCAATGGGAAAGTACCTGATGAATGGATATTCAATTTTCAAGATTCACTCCCATCCATCGCATAAACGAAAAATGGGTGAAGGGATTTTGTCCCTTCACCCTATAGCCGCTGGGGAACTCCGTTTTTCCCCCCTGTCTACAAAAGTTTTTAAATTTTTTCTTTCAGGCGGTCCAACCGTCTGTAAACCGCCTTGTCTGTAAGCTTCAAAAGCCTGGCGATCTCGTGGGGCGAATACCCATCCATCTTGTAAAGGACAATCTGCAAGGTGAGCTTGTCCACGGACAAAAGAGCCTGATGCAGCTTTTCCTTTTCAATTTCATCCAGAAGCTGTTCTACAGACCGGATGAGCCGATTAGGTTCGTCTGCTGCCTGCTGATTAATATATGTATCGCTATCTTGTAACCGCTCATAATATCGGCGATCCGACTTGAACTGTTCCCAATCGCTGCGGTGGATTTGCTGGATGATGTCATCATCCACACCCGCCTGACGCATTCGCTGTTCATCTGCTTCTTTCCATTGGAGCCATGCTTTTTCGGCTCCGGCTTTGTTATAAGCCATCTCTTTTCCTCCAAATCGATTTTTTGAGTAAGTCAAAAAATCGCCGGAGTCGGAGAGCGGCAACCTGGCCCTCCTTTGCCAGGCTTATTTATCGGATTTATGCAGTCATGATAAAAAAGGCCAAATCCATCCCGTGAAAAAAACGGAATGGATTTGGCTGCGCGGTTGTATAAAGCTGTTTTGTGGTCCGGGTATAGGCTTGACAAGCCCGGAAATGGGCAGAGTCCATACATGGCAAACAACTCCAACCACGCGGCAGTAGAGCCGCCAAGCGGTTAATCTGCCAGTACGTGTGAATCTAACTGAAAATCCTCTATTCTGTTGTTTATCGGTCAAAGTACTCCAGCCACAAAATAAAAGGACGCCCAAACTACTTATCCAGTAATCTAAGCGTCCTACATACTCTTTTGGTTTTTGACTTTCGTTGTCTTCTCATGGCGGTTCCTTTAACAAGAGTTCTGAATAGGGCTAGATTTCCTATTTCTTCCATAAAGAAAAAGTGTATCATAACCATTTTTGATTGATTTCCAGTAAGTTTTTGGTAGGAGTATTATCTATCGCAAATTTCAACAAGATATCCCTTATGGGAAAAACGCAGATTTGCTTTTGTTCGTTTCTCCGTATATACTTCATCTCAAGACGCAATACTGCTATTAGGAGGGATGATTATGTTTGGGTACATAACCCCTAAGGCGGCAGCTGAAAAATGGAAAATCTCCGAGCGCCGAGTACAGAAGCTATGCGAGGAAAAGCAAATTAAGGGAGTCATTCGATTCGGTCATGCTTGGGCAATTCCGGTTCATGCGGAAAAGCCAGTAGATAAAAGGAAAAAATCTAACAAACAAAATCAAATCTAAATCATGGCGTGTTATGATGAAGCAGGAGGTGTTATCTTTGGGCACAAACATTTTGATTATTGAAGATGAAATAGAGATACAAACAATTTTGAAAGAACTGCTGACCGACGCGGGATATACGGCGGATGTGGCAGGAGACGGCTTGGAAGGAATTACAGCTTTCCGCCAAAAACCATACGACCTTGTCCTGCTCGATTTGATGCTGCCGAAAATCGACGGATATGCCGTCTGTGAGATGATTCGGAAGGAATCGAATGTCCCTGTGCTTATGCTCACCGCCTTGGACGAGGAAGACGATCAACTCAAAGGGTTCGACGTATTGGCGGACGACTATATCACAAAGCCCTTTTCAGTCAAGCTGGTGCTTAAACGGGTGGGAGCGCTCCTTCGCCGTACCAGAGAAAAACAAAGTGAAGATGAGAACGCGCTGCTCTGTCATGGCAGCATTCAGCTTGATCCAGTGTCGCTGCGCGTCTCTGTATCCGGTGAGGACGTTCCTTTGACAAAGCTGGAATTTGACCTGCTCCATCTGCTGATGAAAAACAAAGGGCGGGTGTTTACGAGGGATGAGCTGCTCGATTTGGTGTGGGGCTACGATTTCGCGGGCTACGACAAAGCGGTCAATATCCATATCATGAATCTTCGCCGTAAACTGGATGCAGACTGTATTGAGACGGTTAGAGGGGTGGGATATCGTTTTGCTAAAACGGATTAAAAGCAGTGTTTTTATTAAAATGTTTCTAAGCATCACCACCATACTGATGTTGACAAGCTTCTTAATTTATGGGATCGTCATGGTAGCAACACCGGGACAATACAAGGCAGAAACAGACGAACGTTTTGCGGAGAATATCCCTCAGTTGATTCAGCAGCTGAAAAAAAGCTCCCGAAAAGACGCAGATAAGATTATTATCGACTTCTGTTTAGAAAACCAAGCCGCTGTCATCTTGCGGGGTGGTGGAGAAAATCTTGAATTTGGCAAGGAGACAGAGCAAAGCAGCTCCGATGGATTCAGCGCGTCACAGGCGCTCTCCCTTCCTATTCAGTTCACAGATTCTGCTACCACTTACATCTTGCAGATATCTCAATCGGCAAAAGTGATCAATCAAATGACAGCAATTTTTTGGCGGCTGTTTCCGTGGATTCTCCTCACAATTTTTATTATTTCTGTGCTTGGCTCCTTTTTATGCAGCAGGATACTGGCAAAGCCAGTGCAGGAAATCAGCCGGATTTCCAAACGAATGTCAGAGCTGGATATGACCTGGCATTGCGACATCAACCGGACGGACGAGCTGGGCGTGCTGTCGGGCAGCCTGAATAGGATGGCGCAGAAACTAAACGCCGCAATGACCGAGCTTGAAAATGCAAACTGTCAGTTGCAGGCGGATATTGAGAAAGAGCGAAAGCAGGAAAAGCAGCGCCGGGCCTTTTTCGCCGCCGTTTCCCACGAACTGAAAACCCCAATCACCATCTTAAAGGGGCAGGTTGAAAGCATGATCTATGGGATCGGAGATTACAAAAACAGGGAAAAATATCTGCCGGTGACCCTTGAAACAGTGGAACGCATGGAAAATCTGGTAAAAGAGATCCTGACGGTTTCCAGGCTGACCGCTGACGGTTTCCAGCTCTCCAAGCGCCCGATTGATCTGAGCCTGCTGGTACGGGAATGCCTGGATACTTACGAACCGCTGGCGTCAAAGAAAAAAATTGCGATCCATAGCGCCGCTTTGGAGCCTGCCGCTCTTTCGGTGGATCGGAAGCTGTTTGAAAAGGTGATTTCCAATGTTCTGAGCAATGCGATTCTATACTCTCCCGAGGGTGAGACAGTGACGGTTACATTGACTGAGAAAATCCTGACGGTCGAAAACTCAGGCGTACAAATTCCAGAGGGAAAAATGCCTGATTTGTTCGCACCGCTCACCCGTGTGGAAGAATCCCGCAACAAGCAGTCGGGAGGTTCCGGCCTGGGACTGTATATTGTAAAAACCATACTCGATTTGCACGCCCTGCCTTACCAGATACAAAACACAGAACGCGGCGTATGTTTTACCATTCGGTTTCATCGAAACCAAAACTAAATCAAATCGAAGCCAAAGGGAAACCATCCTTTTGTATACTGAGTTCATCAGATACGAAAGGATGGTTTTTTTATGAATGTATTCAGACGGTCACTTTTTTACATTAGCCGTAAAAAGGGACAGACTGTCGTACTGTTTCTGCTGTTTAGCATTGTATCCGTATTCCTGATCTCCTGCTTTTCCATATTGGACGCGACAGACGCCGTCGCCAAAGATCTGCGCACGTCCGTTGGCGGCGCGTTCTATCTGCGTCCGTCTCCAAAGCTGGATTTCAAGGATGGGGAGATCGCCCAAAATGAAGGGACGCCCCCCGCTATATCGGAGGATGTCATCGAGGAAATCATGGGCGGCGGCAATATCAAATACTGCAACGCCCTGAATTACGGTTACGCGAGGAGCGACGCGGTCAATTTCATTCCCGGCTCCGGGCACAACGACGGAAGTAATATGGGCAAAGTCGCGGCGATGCACTATACTTCTCTCGCGGATCAGTTCTTGGAAGGGAAGCTTAAGCTGACGGATGGACGGCATCTCACGAAAGGAGATCAAAATAAGGTGCTCATCAGCGAGCAGCTTGCCGCCGCCAACCAATTGGAGGTTGGCGATACCGTTCGGTTTACGCATGCGGGCCTTGAACGGGAGGATGGCGAATATAAGGATTCCATCCCTGAAAAAAGCGCCTTTAGTCAGGCGGAGATCGCCGGGATATACAAAGAAGTGGTACCACAGGCTGCAGCGGATTCCCCAACGCCCGGCCGGGGTGAAAACCTGATTTTCTCGGATCACACTCTTTTATTGGAGCTTGAGGAAGCCAGCGCCGGGCAATACGCCGGGGAAGTGAATTTCTATGTTGCCGATCCATTATCGCTGCGCGACATTACCGGTAAAGTGGAGAAAATGGACGCAATCGATTGGGGACAGTATTCCCTGCGGGAGAACGATTTCCAGTATGGGAAGATTGCGGACAGCCTCAGTTCGATACAGAATCTGACGCGGATATTGATAGTTTGCATATCCATTGTGAGCATGGTTATTCTGATTCTCATTCTCACCATGCGCATCCGGGGAAGAATCCATGAAGCGGGCATTCTGCTTTCGATCGGTAAAACGAAACGGGAAATTGTTTTACAATTCCTGTCAGAGGTGTTTGCGGTGTTCCTGGTTGCCTTTTTGTGCGCCGCTGTGCTTGCAATCGCCATATCCGAAGGTTTGGAACGGCTGCTGCTGGGCGGACTGCCTCAAACAAATGTGGATTTGGGCGCGATTGAAACCGGCCTCGCCTCGGATACGGGCACAAAAGTCTACCTTCAAATCGGAGGAGTTACGACCTTGCTGCTTTTCCTCTGCCAGGCTGCGGCTATGGGCATTGCGGTTGTAGCGTCCTGCACGGGAATATTTTCCCTGAAACCAAAAGAAATTCTTACGAAAATGAGCTAGGAGGAGACAAACCATGAATTTTGTAAAACGAGCGCTGCTGTATTGCTGGCGGCAAAGGGTACGAACCCTGATTCTTTTCCTGATTCTTACCTGCTTATCCGCCTTTGCCCTGACCGGTATGGCGATTCAGGACGCCGCCCAAAACAGCGCGGCGAACATGCGTCAGGAGGTCGGCGGCATCATCCGCCTGAAGGCAGACGATGAAAACGGCCCCAAAGACAGTACGCAGGGAGAATTCGGTGAGATACAGTCCTATGTGGGCGATTTTGTAACCGAGGAAATTGTGAATGCGGTCAAAAAGCTGGACGGCGTGGCCGGCATCAACGCCCAGGCGGAACGGGGTTTTTGGGCACTTGGCCGCAATTTTGATTATATTCCCGGCCAGTTTAATGTATCAGGCGGTGGTGTTCCGAATACCGCCGTGCTGAATTCAGAACAATGCAAGGAATTTCAAAGCGGTAAGTTCACCCTGGAAGAGGGTAGACATATCCGGGAAGACGATAAACATGTGATTATTCTTTCCAAAGAGGTGGCCGAACGCAACAACCTGAAGCCGGGTGATAAACTGAAATTTTATAACCCGGTAAGCACAGATACCAAAGATTTTGAACTGGAGGTTGTGGGTATCTACTCCGGCGCTGGAGGTACCGGCGGCGACGCCATGATGGCTTCACAGGTACCCGAAAACGCGGGGTTTGTGGATTTCACAACAATGCGGGAACACTTCGGCAGAAAAATTGACGGATATCCGGCTATTGACATACTGGTAAACGATCCCGCCAAGATCAACGAGGTTTATGAGGAAGTCAAAAACCTTCCTGAAGTGAAAGGCAAAACCTTAAAAGCGGAGATCACAAACGAGGAGTACGAGTCTATTTCAAATCCGCTGGAATCCATGCAAAACATGGTAAGCGGCGTCGTAACGGCCATTACGGTTGTCAGTATTGCCATTCTCGCGCTTTTGCTGCTGCTTTGGACGAGAGGGCGTAAACGGGAGGTCGGCATCCTGCTGGCAATCGGGAAAAGCAAAGCCAGTATCATCGGGCAGCTCTTGACGGAAAACATACTGGTCGCGGCTGTCGCTTTTGCCGCATCCTATGTTGTAACACGGTTGGTCGCCGGGCAGGTCGGCGATTATCTCATTCGTCAGGCAGCGGCGGAAGTATCCGAACTGGCGGTGAACGTGACCATGGTCCAGATGATGAGCGTTTACGGCATCGGCTTCCTGGTAATCAGCCTGTGCGCGGCTGTCGCGTCCTACACCATTATCCGGCTGAAACCCAAAGACATCTTGTCAAAAATGAATTAGGAGGATTTTACCATGAACATGATAAAAATCGAAAATCTGAAATACGCCTATCAGGCTGGAAAGCCGGTGCTGAAAGGGATCACGACCGAACTGGAAGCGGGAAAAATGTACGCGATACTCGGGCCGTCAGGCTGTGGGAAAACAACGCTGCTATCCTTGCTGGGGGGACTTGACAGCCCGACGGACGGCACGATATTTTTCATGGAACAGGATATTGAGCAAAGCGGCCTGATGAAGCATCGGAAAGAGCATGTATCCTTTATCTTCCAAAGCTACAACTTGATTGATTACCTGACCCCGGCGGAAAATGTTGCGCTGACCTCCTCTCTGCCCGCAATGCCCGTTCTCGAAAAGCTCGGTTTGACGAAAGAAGAATCGAAACGAAACGTATTAAAGCTCTCCGGCGGCCAGCAGCAGCGTGTGGCCATTGCCCGGGCGCTGGCCAGCGAAGCGCCAGTTATCCTGGCGGACGAACCAACCGGCAATTTGGACGAGGAAACGGCAGCGGAAATTGTGGAAATCCTGAAACAAAGCGCCCATGAAATGAACAAATGCGTGGTGGTTGTAACCCACTCAAATGAGCTGGCGAAACAAGCCGACGTCATCTTTAAACTGCGCAAAGGCAGCGTCCAGAGGTTTGAACGGCCATAGGGCGGCAAATCCGTACCGTCGAATCCCTGAAAGGAGAGATTCATATGAACGCATGCAAACGCGCATTACTGTATATCACAAGAAAACGGGGGAAAACCGTTCTGCTGACCCTCATCATTCTTGTCATTTCTTCGCTTATTTTAAGCGGCCTCGCTTCGCTGGACGCAGAGGAAAAGCAATCCACCGATTTGCGGGGCGCGACCGGAACAAGCTTCACGGTGGAGCGGGAAGAATCTTGGGGGAACGGGAAAAAGAATGACAATGGCGAGGCATTGTCCAACACCTCGGAACTCATTTCAAAGGACATGGTAAAGAAGATTTCCGGTGTGAACGGGATCAAGGGATATGACGCTGCATATGAAACAGTGTTACAGCTTTTTGATAAAAGCCGACAGCCGATTCAAGGCGGGAGCAATTCCAATGTGTCCAATCAGTTTCGTGCCTATGGCTCAATCAATACGGAATACAACTCTTACTTTTTAGCCAATAAGCTTGCGCTGGCCGAGGGACGACATCTGACGAAAGAGGACAAAAACGGCATTTTGATTAGCTCGGACGCGGCAAAAAAGAACGGCCTGAAGATAGGCGATAAAATACAGGCTGCGAACGACCCGCAAAACAAAGATCCCTATATCGAACTTGAAATCATCGGTATTTACGATGTAATTGCGGATCAAGAGGATGCGAAAGACAGGTATAGCTTGGACGCGTGGTTTGATTATTCCAGTTATGCCTTTATCTCCATGGACGCAATGGAAGATATTTTGGTGAATTACCCGACCGACGGTCCTAATAAAGGATATATTTCGGCGGACTTCTATGTGGATGACCCGCAGCAGCTGGAGAGTATTATTGGGCAAGTACAAAAAATCGACGGTATTAATTGGAAAAACTTTAAAATTGTCGCAAACGATAAGGTCTATGAGCGTGCGGCGGGTGCTATGTCCGATATTAGTTCCCTGATCAGAACCCTCATTCTGGTCATTGTCATCATAAGCATGGGGATCGTGACTTTGATTCTCAGCATGTGGGTAAAAAGCAGAATCCGGGAAACAGGAATTTTATTGGCGGCGGGTGTCTCCAAAGCCTCCATCCTATTTCAACACATTCTCGAGGTCGGGCTAGTTTCCCTCATGGGCTTCCCTCTCTCCTATCTGATCAGCAGAGGAATTGCCGGAGGAATCGGCGGACTATTTGGAAAAACCGGCGTCCAAGTTACAATGGAACATTTTGCTTTGGTGTGCGGATTCGGCGTGCTTCTCTTGGTGGCGGCAATCTTCATTTCCTGCATTCCGATGATGCGACTCAAGCCAAAAGAGATTCTGACCAAAATGAGCTAATTTGAGGAGGTGAAAAACATGCCTATATGGAAACGGGCCTGGTTGCACACGGTGCGCAAAAAAGGCAAGACAACGCTGATGTTTCTAATTCTGTTGACAATCGCCACACTGATACTGACCTGCCTAGCCATTCGTTCCGCCACCGATACGGCGGCGCTCAATATCCGCAAGTCCCTCATGGGCGGCTTTACGGTCAATGCAAAGCATCTGGATTCCTTTTTGGATGAGTCTGCGGTGTTAAAAATTTTGGAGCAATCCGGGATGCGGGATCAATACAATTTGCGTTCTTACGGCCATGCAGAATACCGGGACTTGAGTGGGCAAACGCTGAGAACAAAGACCGAAGAGAGCGCTCAGGTGTCAAAAGGCTATGAGCATGCCGGGAAATTAATCAGCGCGACACATTCGGATCTGGATACCTATTTCGCGGAGGGTGTGTTTGAACTGATTCAAGGGAGACACACCACCGCCGGAGATAAAAACAAGGTAATTGTCAGTGACGAATTCGCTCAGGCAAATGGATTGACACTGGGAGATTACCTCTTGCTAGGCGACCTATCTTCTAACAAGGAGACCAAAGCGGAAATCGTCGGAATCTTTCAACCCAAGAAAGAGATGGAATCCAAAGACATGACGCCGCCTGAAGAATGGTATGAAAATATCTGCTTTGCGGACGATGAGACCTATTCACGGCTTGCCTTTGACAGTGGGAACCATTACCAATACGGCGATTTCTATGTGGATGATCCGGCGCAGCTTGACTCCATTCTGGAAAAGGTGAAGGCGATTCCCGCCGTGGATTGGGGAACGTGCACCTTCACAAAAAACGACGCCGACTATCTGCATGCCAAAACCGAGCTTCAAGCGCTGCAAAACCTGGTGACTGTCATCGTACTGATTCTGATTGCCGTCAGCGTGGCAATGCTTGCCCTGATCCTGCTGTTATGGGTCAGAGCCCGCATTCAGGAAATCGGTATGCTGCTGGCAATGGGAATCGGTAAGGGAAATATCATTTTACAGCATATTGCCGAACTCCTGCTTATTGCAATTTTTGCCTTCGCTCTCTCCTTTGCGGCGAGTTCCCTCATTGCGCAGCAGGTCGGTGATACCCTAATGGAACGTGCCGCTGTGGAAGACCGTGTTACTGAAAACAATTTGACGGACGGAACTTCAAAAGGGCAGGATGGGGACAGGGCTCCAGCTCTGGAATCAATTGAGATCGGAGTATCGGCACCGAATTTGCTGATTGTCTATGGGATAGGAACCGGAATGATATTGCTATCTGTCGCGCTCGCATCCTATCCCATTCTGCGGCTGAAACCAAAAGAAATCCTAACAAAAATGAGCTAAGGAGGCCATTATGATTTTACGACTATGGATGAACTCACAAAGTGGTGCTTTTGCATCATCACACTCTATCAGGGAGGGAACGAAATGAAACGAAAAATCGCACCATTGAGCTTGTGCTTCTATCTTTTATCAGTCCTTTTTGTGGTATGCGGCATTCTCTCGGTTATCGCCTGCCATCAGAACGTCTCCGCCCAGCTTGCGCAGGGCATTCCGGTGGAAGGAAATGAGATGGTCATTTTGAATTTATATCTGCAAAGCGGCGCTCAGTATCTGGCGTATTCTGCTCTCCTATACTTGGCAGGGCGGCTCTATCAGCTTTTTGCCCCGCCAAAGTTTGTGGAGGCCGCGCCGCCACAACCCGAGGGGGTTTCCGAACCCATGAATGGTGAACAGTATTATCAGGTTTATGGAGAGCGGGCAGATGAAGAGGAGGACGACTTTCAGAACTGGGACTCAGATTTCATCCAAAAATAGTGTCGTTTCTTTATAAGGCTAAGAAAGGAGGGCACCACATGCTATTATGTAAATTTGAACAGATACCACCGATTTCCATAGGAAAGATTATGATTGACTCGCAACGGCGTAGCGTGACAAAAGACGGACAGCCAATCATTTTAACCACGAAAGAATTTGATGTCCTCTATTTTCTTGCTAGTCATCCCGGATGGGCATTTACAAGAGCACAAATATATGAGGCTGTCTGGCATGAAAATTACTCTAGTACCTATCATGCAGTAGAAAACACAATATTTCTTCTTCGTAAAAAAATTGAATTGGATAGTAGAAATCCAGTTTATATTGAAACACTCATCGGATTTGGGTATCGTTTTATAGAAAAATAGGTTTATGTACAGGCGGATGAAGGTTGTATAATCCTTTATCCGCCTGTTCCTTTTTTAGTAGCTTGGCACACCGTATCCGTAGATTTCGTAATACCCAATTGGATAGCTGGTCTGTTTGCACTCATCGCCAGAATTTCCCTCGACGGTGTAGACCCTGCCGTTTTCGACCTTTTCCACGATTCCGGTGTGGTCGGATTCGCCGTCCTGTCCGTTTTCATCATCCCAATCAAAGAAGATGATGTCGCCGGGGCGCGGCTCATAGCTGTTATCCTGCCAAAGCCCGCGCTCCTGAAACCACTGAACGCCCCAAACACAGCCCGCGTATTTCGGGATAACGCCTGCGTCTATATAGCCGCACTCATTGGCGACCTCCTGCGCATTGTCGGGGTCTGTGGTCGTCTTGACGGCATAAACCGCAAGCACCTCCGGCCAGACGGCACGGGAGCCGGACATCTCCAGCACGTCGTAGCTGTGGGAGGCTTTCACCTCGTCCAGCCGGTCTTGGTAATCGGTGTTGATTTCCTATACCACGGCTTGCATGGTCTGGCCTGTGCCGCTGTCCTCGCTGGAAAAGAAAATGCCGAAGCAGGAGCCGACAATCAATCCAATCAGGCAGATGATAATAATTACAAACACGGCAATCCAGCCCCCGGCGGCAATGGCCGCGATCAGCGCCTTTGTCCCGGCGATAATTGCTTTCACGGCAGCAATCGTCGCTTTTACCGCTGCTTTTGCTGTGACAACGGCGGCTCTTGCATTAGCTCGGGCGGCCTGAGCCGCAACCCTTGCAGCTTTCGCCGTCGCCTGTGCGGTTTTCTGCGCCGCCTTTGCTGCCTGCTGTGTGGTCTTGATGGTGGTCTTTGCTGTACGCTCGGCGGTTTTGATTGACCGCTGGGTTGTTTTCACCGTGCCTTTGGCGGTGGATTTTACCGTCTGCTTAATGGTTTTCCCGCCCCGATCCACCGTTTTAATGGTTTTCTTGGTGCTGCTGGCAGAGCGTCGGACACTTTCAGCCGCCTTGCGGCGGGCCTGCTTTTTTGGCTGGTCGGCAGCGGCCCGCCGCGTCTGGATATGCTCCTTTGCTTTGGAAATATTCTCTTTGGTGGTTTTAACGCCCTTGCGCCCCTGCTTGTCAAATTGATGAACAGCCTCACGCGCCGCGGAGTCCACACCGCCTGAAACACGGTCAGCCGCATATTCGCCCGGTGAATTTTCCTCGGCAAAGGCGCTGTGTTCTGCCTTATCCTTTGTGCGGACATAGGCGTTTTTCATGCGCTCCCCGGCGACGGCGGCTTTATCAATCGCCTTTCAATTACCGTGTATTCCTCTTTCAGCTTTTTCAGATAAGTCTCTACGATACGGGTTTTCAGCATGGAAACGAAAACGTCCTTATCCAGCCGTTCATTTTCCTCTTTGGCTTCAGAAAGGCGGCGCATTTTAATTGTCTGTGCATGAGACGGGGTGCAATCTGTCTCTTGGATAATCTGAAATAGGTCTGCTTGCTCTTCTTTTTTCAGGTAAGATAGCTCTACTGCCGGACGGAGGGCAATTTGCAAATTTTCCTTATCTTTGATAACGGCATTGTCTGCCAAATCCAGCAGTTCTGGAATGAGATTTGTCAGGCAGATATACAAGCGAATGGTCTCATGGCTTTTTCCCGCTTTCTCCGCAACTTTTTCTCGGGAAGTCTGTCTTTGTGCTAACTTCTGCAAATCGTTTGCAGAAGTTAAATCAGTTCTTTGTCCCTGTCGTCTTGTGACTGCCTCCATTCTCATTTTATAAGCATAAGCGCGTTCTGAGGGCAGCACTTTTTCGCGCTGCAAGTTACTGTCAACCATGATGATTGTGGCTTCATCGTCGATGAGATTACGAACGATACAGGGGACTTCCCGTTCTGCCAGTTCAGCTGCGCGCTTTCTACGGTGTCCGGCGACCATCTCATGCCCGCCGTCCGGCTTCGGCCTGACGAGCGCGGGGACTAAAACGCCGTATTGCTTCACACTCTCTGTCATTTCCAACATGGCTTCATCCATCCGCACCTTGAACGGGTGGTTTGGAAAATCGCTGATTTCAGAGGGCTTTAGATTGATGACCCGTTCCAGCTTTGCCTCGTCCCGGCTTTCCTGTGTGGAAAAGAGGTCATCTACTGAGGGCAAGTTGAGATTTATTGCGCTTGATTTCGCCATCGGCAGCTACCTCCTTTGAAAACTCGGCGTAAGCCTGCGCCACCTTGCTGTTTTTGTCATAGGCATAAATGCTTTTGCCCGCGGCGCTGATTTCGGCGGCTTTGACGGCAACGGGGATTTCGGAACGATAAATTTTCAGGACACTCCCATATTTCTGCCGAAGGGTGTCCGCCGTCGCCTTTGCCAAATTGGTGCGCCCGTCCACAAGGGTCAGCAGTACGCCGTCCACCTTCAAGGCCGGGTTGATTTGCTTCTTTACCTTCGTGATAGTGCGCATGAGTTGGGTCATGCCCTTTGCGGGGAGATAGTGGGCCTGCACGGGAATGATAACGCTGTCTGCCGCCGCCAATGCGTTAATGGTTATCATGCCGAGGGACGGCATACAGTCGATCAGCACCGTGTCGTAGTGTTTCTTGACCTCATTCACATAGGCGCGCAGGGTAAATTCCCGGCTCATAGCGTTTACCAGCGTCATTTCCATAGCGGACAGTTCAATACTCGACGGGAGCAGGTCTACGCCCTCGCTGTGGTGCAGGATTCCGTCCTCTACCGAATATGGCTCGTCGCGGATGACCTTTTCCATGATGACGGTGGCGAGGGTGGTTTGCAGGCTGTCCTGATCCTGCCAGCCCAAACAGGTGGTTAAATCGCCCTGCGGGTCTGCGTCTATCAATAAGACCTTTTTTCCGAGACGGGCAAGCCCGATTCCGAGATTCACCGTCGTGGTGGTTTTGCTCGTACCGCCCTTCTGATTGGCAAGCGCGATGACGCGCCCATTCTTCGTGCGGCTTTTCTGTTCCGGCATTTCGGTTTCCTCTTTCTTCAAAAATTTAGTCGCCCGGTGGCAGGGCGGGCAGCTATGTATCAAAAAGAGGACATGAAAAAGCCGCCTATTCCATAGCAGGAAAAGCGGCTTATTTCGGACGGGCAATATGTAGTTTTACAGTTTCTTTACAGGGGCGCTCATTACTTTGAGAAGCAGCGCGTCCACACAATCGCTGTCACGATTTTCCCGGAGCATGGCGTTGCGCAGCCGGTTTAGGCTCTGAATGACAATGCCGGTTTCCTCATGGCTCAAATACACATAATATTTCGCTCGTTTCATCTGCCATTCCTCCTTTACAGCTTTATTATATATGGGAAAAGTAGAATATGCAAATGTGCTATTCTGAAATACATTTAGCTGACTGTGGCGAGACGGTTGGCTATGTATAAGTAGAATTATTATTGGAGCTACAGATAAACAAGGATTCTCGAATTTTGCTGTAAATGGGCTTGAAGTGTGTTATAATGTGTAATAGAGATCAGCCACTTCATTTTCGTTTGAAGTTGAATTGTAGGGGGAATTGCAATGTCAGAAAACCCACGAGTTTTCATATCATATAGTCACCAAAATGCTGACTTTGAGAATAAAGTCTTGAACTTTGCCAATAAACTTCGTTCTGAAGGTATTGACGCAAATGTAGATTTATATGAGGAATCCCCATCTGAAGGCTGGCCTCGATGGATGGAGAATCAAATAAGAGAAGCTGATTTTGTCTTAGTCATAAGCAGCAAATCGTACTATGAAAAGTGCTACTCTCCAAGTAAAGGAAAAGGAATTTCATGGGAAGTCAATATTGTATACCAGCACATATATGATGCTAACTCCGAAAACACCAAATTCATTCCAGTTTACTTTGATGAAAATGATGTGCAATATATTCTTACTCCGATCAAGCCGTTTACATACTACAATATCGGGGATAAAGATGGCTATGAAAAGTTATATTGGCGGCTACGTGGTATTACTCAGACTAATAAACCGCCGCTTGGCAAACTCCGAGCTCTTCCCGAAAAGGAAAGAAGAACCATGTTCTTTTCAACCCCAATAGATTTAGATAAATGGAACGCCGCCGGATGGAAAGGAATGCTTTACTTATTTGCTCCCGGACATTGTCCAGTATTGGGCTTACTGTATAAGAACTATAAAGCGGCGAAATCCATATTTGCAGAATGGAAAAGGACTGCGGGGGGTTCCCATGCTGACAAGTTCTTGAAAGTCGATTATATTATCCCTCCATTTCCTAAAGATTGTTGGATCTATTCCGATTCAGAACGGAGTTTTGGCAAGGGGTATTTTGTACATATCGGCCCTAATGTTGAGGAATCAATCAATCGTGCTATTGAGTGTGGGATTCCTCCCGAAGAAATATTGCTGGCCTCCATTAGCAGATATCAATGGATGGACGAACTAAATGGCTCACAAAACAGAGATATGTTTAGGCGTTGTATGGGTAGTGGAACAGGTTATTTGCTTATGCCAATTGGAATTAAAGATGAATCAAAGCCTATTGAAGAAGCGAACCTAATCATTGACTTTGAATACGCTGTTGAAATGAAGAATGCGACATTCAAATCCGGTGTTGATGTTAAGGACGATGACTTTTGCAAAGCTGTTCTTAAAAAGGCAGAGGATTCATAATAGACTTTAAATGAAAAAGCCGCTTGCATTTTCAGCAAACGGCTCTGAGTAGTGGAATATATTATGTAAAACATATCTGTCTACTGCCGAAAAAACCTTGATTTCATGCGAGTTTCCGAGACTGTCGTTATGAACATTCGCACCAAGATGGGTTGACAAACAGATGTCAGCCCATTCTTCTTTTATTTATGCCAATTTCAGGCTTTTTGTAGCGATTTTCATAAATTGATTTCCTGTGTTTCTGGGTAAAATGTTGTTGCGGTCATTTTTTTCGCAGTACAAACATAAACCAGCATAATCCGAACCTTTTCCGTTAGGAAAAGGTTCGGATTATTTGTTTGTTTTCTTTGGCCGGCCATTTACTTCTGCAACAGGGAAGCGCAGGACAATCTCCAAACCACAGTTGCCGAGAAAAAAGAAAACAGCGATATAACTAAGAGGACGGCGCAATCAATCACCATAATATTGCCGTATAATTCGTGATTTCTCAAATTAACGGCTGCAATACCGCCGTGTCATTCACATTATATTTAAACACAGATTCATACCAATCAAGGCCGCTTTGACAGCGGCCTTTTATTTTTGCTTAATATTTTTGCTGAGACTAAAAATAAATGAGCGTA
>OMGT01000019.1_pt1:0-142500 | contig 143668 bp, 141 predicted proteins | sample 1646101 | NCBI WGS metagenome assembly OMGT01 (sample SAMN05578593, study PRJEB25193) | human gut metagenome | biome: Human Microbiome; feature: human-associated habitat; material: feces | host: Homo sapiens | place: USA:Birmingham | reverse complement strand
AAAAGCTTTCCCTCCACCTCTGGGGAAAGGTTCGAGTGGATGTACAGGCTGTCGAGCCCCGCTTCAAACGAACCGCGGATGTCGGTAATATAATCGTTGCCAATCATGATAGTCTCGTTCTGTTTCAAGGCATAGCGGCTTAATATCGTCTCATAGAACGCTTTGTCCGGCTTACAGGTGTACTCGTCGGAGGAGATAACAATCCCGTCAAACAGGGAATAAATACCGAGCAGGCGGAGCTCAGGCACGGTAAAGCAGCGCTGGGCGTTTGTCAGCAGGTAAACGCGCCTGCCGTTAGCCTTTAAACCGGACAGCAGCTCCCGCGCACCGGGATACAGCCGGATATATTTCGTGGAAATCGCGCGGAACGCCTGCGCCGTATATAAAGCCAGCTCTTCGCTTACGCTTACGCCTTTGTTTTGGTATAACCGGGCAAACACGTGCTCCAGCCGGATGTCGATATGCTTGAAAGCCGGATGCGTTTTCTTTGTCTGCTCCTTTTCCTTTGCTGCCTCGGCATGATAGGCGGCCTTTAATTCCTTCGGTGCGTAAGGCGCACCCTGGAACGCATAAAGCTCGCTCATTTTTTCCCAAAGGTATGGTTTCCTCTCGTTTGTATGGATGTCAACAAGCGTGCCATACAGGTCAAACAGATAATTTTGATACATAACAGGGTCTCCCTTGCCAAAAGGCTGAATTTTCTATTTTATCTTATCACAGCACGGCAAGAAAATAAAGCGCGGGTGCTGACAAACAGGAGGTTTTGTGATAAAATACAATTCGGTGCCTCTATTGGCGCCCCAAAGGACAGGTGATAAAAATGACTGACAGGAAGAAGGCGCTCCTAGCCATTGAAGCGCTCAAAAAGGAATACCCGGATTCAATTTGTTCGCTGACATATACAGACCCCCTGCAGCTTTTGATTGCGACGCGCCTTGCCGCGCAATGTACGGACCTGCGTGTCAATATGGTGACTCCCGCTTTATTTGAGCGGTTCCCGACTGTGGATGATTTTGCTGGCGCGGAAGTGGAAGAGGTCGAAAAATATATTAAGAGCTGCGGGCTTTATAAAACGAAAGCGAAGGATATCGTCATGATGTGCCGTAAACTCAAAGAGGAGTTCGGCGGGGTTGTGCCCGATACCATCGAGGAACTTACAACGCTGCCCGGCATCGGCAGGAAAACGGCGAACCTCGTCGTCGGCGATATATACGGGAAGCCCGCCGTCGTGGTGGACACCCACTGTATCCGTATTACTTCGCGCCTTGGATTCCATAATATTAAGGACGCGGGAAAGATAGAAAAAATCCTCCGGGAGCTGCTGCCGCCTGAGGAATCGAACGATTTCTGCCACCGGCTTGTGTTGCACGGCCGCGCGGTCTGCGACGCAAGAAAACCCAGATGTGAACAGTGCTGTATGCGGGAGTTCTGCGATACGGCGCTCGGGAAAAAATAAGGCGGCCAGGGATGGATACTTTTAGAAACAGGTGATAGGTTATGTCCTTTCCAAAGGATAAAATCAGGAATTTCAGCATTATCGCGCATATAGACCACGGAAAAAGCACGCTTGCCGACCGCATCCTTGAGCAGACGCAGTCCGTCGCCATCCGCGATATGGAGGACCAGCTGCTCGATAATATGGATTTGGAGCGTGAACGCGGCATTACCATAAAGGCGCATGCCGTTTCGCTTCTGTATCAGGCGGACGACGGCGAAGAATATATTTTTAATTTAATTGATACGCCCGGCCATGTGGACTTCAACTATGAGGTGTCGCGGTCGCTTGCCGCGTGCGAGGGCGCGGTGCTCGTCGTCGACGCGTCACAGGGAATAGAGGCGCAGACGCTTGCAAACACCTATCTGGCGGTAGACGGCGGGTTGGAAATCGTCCCTGTCGTCAATAAAATCGATTTGCCAAGCGCCGACCCTAAGCGCGTAATCGATGAAATAGAGGACGTGATTGGCATCCCGGCGCAGGACGCGCCGCAGGTGTCCGCGAAGGCGGGAATCAATATCCGCGCGGTGCTCGAGAAGGTCGTGCGGGACGTCCCGCCCCCGCAGGGAGACGAAAGCGCGCCGCTTAAGGCGTTGATATTCGATTCCTATTACGACAGCTATAAGGGCGTTATCATATATATCCGTTTGATGGACGGAAAGGTGAAGCCCGGCGATACCATCCGCCTGATGGCGACCGGGGCGGAATTTACCGTCGTCGAGTGCGGCTTTTTGCGCGCGACGAGCCTGGAACCGGCTGGCGGGCTTTCCGCCGGGGAGGTCGGGTATATCGCCGCTTCGATTAAATCGGTGCGCGACGCGAAGGTCGGCGATACCGTTACGCTGGCGGATAACCCCGCCGCCGAGCCCCTGCCCGGCTACCGCGAAGTCCAGCCGATGGTGTTCTGCGGTATTTATACGACCGACGGCGCGAAATACCCGGATTTGCGCGACGCGCTTGAAAAGCTGAAGCTGAACGACGCGTCCCTCTCCTTTGAACCGGAAACATCTATTGCGCTTGGCTTTGGCTTTCGCTGCGGCTTTTTGGGCCTGCTGCATATGGAAATCATCCAGGAGCGTTTGGAGCGCGAATATAACCTCGACCTCATCACCACCGCGCCCAGCGTAATCTTCCGGATTACCAAAACAGACGGTACGGTTGAAATGATAGACAACCCCACCAATTATCCCGACCCTTCCGTGATACAGATGGCGGAGGAGCCGATAACAAACGCGCATATTTATGCGCCAAGCGAATATGTCGGCAATATTATGGAGCTTTGCCAGGACAGGCGCGGCGTGTTCAAGGACATGAAATACATCGACGCTGACCGTGTAGATATCCATTATGAGCTGCCGCTGGCGGAGATTATTTACGATTTCTTCGATACGCTGAAATCCCGTACACGCGGCTACGCTTCGTTCGACTATGAGCTCGACGGCTATGCGCAGTCGAAGCTCGTCAAGCTCGATATTATGCTAAACGGAGAAATCGTCGACGCCCTCTCGTTCATCATACACGAAGACAAGGCGTATGGACGTGCGCGCAAGATGGCGGAAAAGCTCAAGGAGAAAATCCCGAGGCAGCTATTCGAGGTGCCCATCCAGGCGTGCATTGGAGGCAGGATTATCGCAAGGGAAACCGTCAAGGCCATGCGCAAGGACGTTCTTGCCAAATGCTACGGCGGTGATATTTCCCGTAAAAAGAAGCTGCTTGAAAAGCAGAAGGAAGGCAAGAAGCGGATGCGCCAGCTTGGCAGCGTGGAGGTGCCGCAGGACGCGTTTATGGCGGTTTTAAAACTGGATTCCGATTAACTGCAGAAAAAGAGGAGGATGCTGTTCATACAGGTTCCTCCTTTTCATTGACAGAATAAAATTTGCTGTTTCTTTTTTATCATAAAAACGGAGCGGGAGCCTATATAGGCTCCCGCTCCGTTTTAGAATAAATGCAATTTAAAAGCTGGGGTTATTCTTTCGTTGAATCAGCAGTATTATCTGCAGAAACATCCTTTCTTCTGCGGTGAAGCTGCGTCGCTACAATCATAGCAATGAAGATAAACAGCGCGGCAGCGCCCGCGACAACGCCTGGAATAAAGCCGGCAGGCGAATACTTAAAGGAAATTTCGTGGCTGCCTTCGTCGAGATAGACCGCGCACATCGCGTCCGCAACGGGCGTGATTTCCGTTTCCTCGCCGTCAACAAACGCTGTCCAGCCGGGTTCGTACGGAATGGAGGTGTACATCAGGCCGTCGGCCTTTACATCGATTGTACCCTTGACCTCAGTGGAGGAGAAATCAGTGACTGTAAGCTTTTCGTCGTTCAGGAGGTCATAGCCCCGGTCAAAAACGTCCTGATTGAGCACACAGACATAAATATCGGCATTTCCGCTGACTCCCTGTTCCGAAATATTAGAGAAGAAGGAGACGGTTTCGCCCTTTTTATAATGTCCGGCAGAGAAGATGTAGGGGCGTTTGATGTTGAACCAGTGCTCCGAGCCGCCGCCGCTTACCAGCATATTTTCCGCATTGTCGATTTTTGCGTAGGCGTACAGAACGCCGTCCTCCGGCATTTCGTAATTCCATTTGACGGAACCGGTTTTTGTGGTATCCTTCGGCTTGTAGTTATACTGGCCATACGTGCCCTCAGAGTCATAGAAGACGTCGTAGTTGTTGTGTCCGGCGGTCTTTACCGTTACGCGGGTAAAGAGCTCGTCGGTAATGCCGGTCGATTTTTCAAACAGCTCCTGCTGCGCGGCAAACGGGTCGAGCTTGTTCGGCTGGAAGGTGGACAGCGCGTTGTCCGCCATAAAGCCCAAGGAAAGGTACCGGTTGTTTTTGTAGGAAAGCATCCCGTTTACATCAGCCGTTTTTGACCAGTTGACCGTGTCGGCAAGATATCCGTTTTTGGCAATCAGGTATTTGATATCGGCAAACGCGTTGGTAAGCGGGGAGGTTTCGGCATAGTAGTACCGGTTGCCGGCGTCCCAGCCGAGCAGGCCGATTCCCTCAAGATAGTTTGTCACGTTGACGTTTGCGGTGGAAGCGAACTGTGAAAGTCCCTGGAACCCGTAAAGCGGCGGGTCGTTGAGGGAATAAAAGGCGGAAAATTCCGTGCGGTAGAACTTTTCATCATCCTGTGCTTTGATTGCGGAGAGGGATTTTTGCACGGTGTCATACTGGTCGGGATAGCTGGAACGCGAAGTGACGCGGACGGTATCCACACCAATATATGCGTTGATACACATCTCGACCAAAATGACGCCGCATACAATGCCGGTGACCGCCTTTTTATTGAATACCTTTTTCTGGTAGAGGAAGAAAACGAGAAGGATGATTGCCGCGAGCACCGCGCTGCCTGCTACGGCTGTCGTACCCTGCGGCCCAAAAGCGGCGCACGCGATGACGAATACAGCGACTGCCGCCATTGCGACCAAATCGGCCGTGTTCATGTCTTCGAGCAGCTGGAACGCGCGGTAGGCCATAATGACCAGGATAAAGGAAATCAGGAAGGAATAGCGGTACGGAATCATATTTGTAGAGTGGAACCCGTGCCAGATAAAGTTCAAAACATTGACGTTGACGCTGATAATCAGAAATGCGAGGATTGAAATGTTAAAAACTTTTTCCCGTGTTTTAATTTTCCTTGAAAGGAAGAACACGGCGGCAAGCATAACACAGATAATGCCGCAGTAAACATTCGGCAGGCCTTCCTTGACGTTTGGCTCGGCAAAGGCCGAGAAGTTACCAAAAATATCGAAAAACGAATTTTCAAACCGCCAGGTGGAGGGGAACGCGTTTTCCGCGCTGTAGGTCAGCTGCAGGTTGAGGTAAGCGGGCAACGTAATAAACGCTGTCAGCATCAGGCTCAGAACGGAGCTGCCAGCAATCAGGCCCAAACGTTTGAAAAAGGTCTTCCACGGGATTTTTGTGCAGATACAAACGCCGAAGAAGACAAACACCGTAAAAATACAGATAAAAAAGCCCATATAATAGTTCGTCATGACGGCAAGGGCCAGGGAAATAATATAAAGCCGGAACTTTCCTTCCCGTACGAGTGCCACTGTACCGAGTACGACAAGCGGAAGCAGGGCAAAGGTGTCAAACCAGATGATATTCCAGTAATAGCCCATCGTAAAGGCGCACAGCGCATACAGCACGGAAAACAGGGGTAACGTAATGTCGTTGCGCTTGAAGGTGGATTTCAGGAAAATCGCGGTGAACAGGCCCGCGCAGCCAATACGGATCATCAAAAACAGGGTAAGGGCCTCGCGCAGGAATTCCGCCGGAATAATCAGCGTAAGCAGGTTCAGCGGGCTTGCCAGGTAATAGGCGGACAATGCGACAAAGTTGGTACCCATGCCCGTGTCCCATGAATACAGCAGGGAAGAGCCCTCCTGCAGCTTGCTCTGGAAATCCGACAGGAACGGGTAATACTGCTGCCATAGGTCGGTCACGAGGATTTGCTCGTTCCCAAATGGATACACGCCGTGCAGAGCATAGGAAACCCCCATGAGTACAAACGGAATGACAAACGACAAAACGAGGTAAAGCTTCGTGTTCGCCTGCCGTTCAAGCGTTTGGAGCGTACCGGCGGGCGGCGCCGTATTTTGACGGCTTTTCTTTTTCTTTTTACTCATTTTTCTTGAATCCTTCCTGAAAAATTTAACGTGTAAACAAATACAATCCATTTTACCATTAAAATGCTTTTTGGTAAACCATTCCCAGCAAAAATTCATAATTTTCTGAAAACGGGGCAGAAAAAATTGGGGTAAGGGGGAAGCCCCGCAATAAACTCAACGGAGTAAGAGAAAAAATCCCTCCGGCGGTATCTGTGGGCAGCCGTTTAAAGATATTGGCAAACAGGGGAAAGCCTTTGCTTTTTTTGATGTATTTTGTTATAATACCCTCGTATATAAATTACTGACGGGGGTTGTCCTCGAATCAGGGATGAAGAAAGGATTTGGGTGCTTATGAAGCAGGTCGACATTGTAGTCCCCTGTTATAACGAGGAGGAAGGGCTTGAGGTTTTCGTTGAGGAAACAACCAAGGTTCTCCGCACCATATACGGCTATTCGTTCCGCTTTATTCTGGTCGACGACGGCAGCAAGGACAAGACGCTCCAAAAAATGAAGGAGCTGGCTCAGCGCCGTGAGGATATCAAATATATATCCTTTTCCAGGAATTTCGGCAAGGAAGCTGCTATGTACGCGGGGCTGGAAAATTCAAGCGGGGAGTATGTTATTGTAATGGACGCTGATTTGCAGCATCCGCCGCAGATGATTCCGCGGATGGTTCACGGGATTGAGGAGGGCCACGACTGCTGTGCGGCAAGACGGATAAGCAGGCAGGGGGAATCTAAGGTCCGCAGCTTTTTTTCCAGAACCTTCTATAAGCTCAGCAATAAAATTACAGACGTTAAAATGCCGTATGGCGCGGTTGATTTCCGGATAATGTCACGCCAGATGGTCGACGCCGTTTTAAGGCTGTGCGAAGTGCAGCGCTTTTCCAAGGGGATATTCAGCTGGGTCGGCTTCGACACCAAATGGCTGCCGTATGAAAACGTCGAGCGTTCCATCGGCACAACGAAATGGAGCTTTTGGGGCCTGTTTAAATACGCGATAGACGGGATTACGGCCTTTTCGGTCGCGCCGCTGCGCGTTATATCAGGGATGGGTATCCTTATCTCCCTGTTTGCGTTTGTTTATATTATCCTAACGCTTGTCAAAACGCTGATTACAGGAATCGATGTGCCGGGGTACGCGACGAACCTCTGCGCGACGCTTTTCCTGGGCGGTATTATAGAATTCTCCGTCGGCATCCTCGGGGAGTATGTCGGGCGTATTTATATGGAAAGTAAAAAACGCCCGATTTACCTGACAAAAAGTACGAATATTGAAAAAACTTCTGACAAAGACCTGAAGGATTGAGAGGAAAAGTGAATGGGAGCAGTCAAAAAGTTCTTTGACGTCAAATTCTGGAAATTTGTGCTGGTCGGCGTTGTGAATACGATTGTGGGCTACGGCATTATGCTCGGCTACTACAATGCTGCGGCATCATTTGGCTGGTTCAACGGCGATATCAATTACTGGATTGGTTCGGCAGCCAATATTATCATCGGCAGTATCTTAAGCTACTTCCTGAATAAGCATTTTACGTTCCAGAACAAGGACAGCAATAAAAAAACGGCAATCCGCTTTATTATCAACATAGCAGTCTGCTATTTGCTTGCCTATGGCATCGCGAAGCCGCTGATTACATGGATTACTGTAAATTGGCTTGGCGGCTTCTCGGCGGCTGTTGCTAGCTGGCTTTCCGGGCTGAGCTTTTTCGCGGAGAAGACGATGCCGGAGCTCGTAACGCTCGTTTCCGATAATATTTCCATGCTTGCGGGCTCAGTGTTCTTTGTGATGTTCAATTATGTTGGGCAGCGGTTTTTTGCCTTTAAGGAAGAACCAAAGGAACAGGCGGCAGAAGGGGATAAAGAGTAAAGAAAACCGCCCGCGCTATAAGCACAGCGCGGGCATTTGCTTTCTATGGGAATATTTAAGCGGAGACGGCTGCGACGAAAGAGGGATATGAAATGGATATTACAATCAGGCGTTACAGGGAGGAAGACCTTTCCGCTATGACGGAAATATGGAACGCGGTTGTGAACGAAGGCGATGCGTTCCCACAGACAGAGCCGCTGGTGTGCCCAGAGGAAGCCCAGGCCTTTTTTGCGGGCCAGAGCTTTACAGGCGTTGCGGCCGACGGGGATACGGTCCTGGGGCTTTATATCCTCCATCCAAACAATATCGGCCGCTGCGGGCATCTGTGCAATGCAAGCTTTGCGGTTGGGGAGCAGGCAAGGGGGAAGCACATCGGTGAGCGCCTGGTTAAGCACTGCATGGAACAGGGAGGGAAGCTTGGGTTCCGCATACTGCAGTTCAACGCGGTCGTCAGGACAAACGCTTCCGCTATTCATTTATATGAAAAGCTGGGTTTTGTAAAGCTCGGTGCAGTTCCGGGCGGGTTTCAGATGAAGGACGGCAGCTTTGAGGATATTGTACTATTCTACCATACGCTGTAATCCGGCTGGGATGTCTCGGGAAAGGGGAGAATGCATTGAAAAAGGATTACCTGCTGCCGCTCGGGATATGGCTGCTTTTTGAGGCGGTAGCCGTCGCGCTTTGGCTTACACTTGATAACTTATTTTATTTGTTTAATTTTTCGTACATAGGAACCTGCCTTGCGGTGGGGATATTGCTTTACAGCAGGCGGTGGAAATATGCGCGCAGCGCCGTGCAGCTTGCTGTAGGGCTGTATATGCTGGTTTACCTTGGCTTGATATCGAACGAGAACATGCAGATAGAAGGCTTTTGGTACTATCTGTTTGCGGGCGTTTTTGAGGCGGCCGTCATCCATTATGCTGTCGCCAAAATATTTGGGCCGCTGCTGTTTGGCAGGGGTTGGTGCGGGTATGCGTGCTGGACGGCTATGGTGCTCGATTTATTGCCGTACAAGCGGCGAAAAGCGCCAAGAAAAAAGCTGGGCTTCCTGCGTTACCTTGTGTTTATATGCTCCCTTATTTTTGTCGGGGCGCTTTTTTTCCTGCGTGTTCCCAATATGCAGAAGGTGATGTTCTGGAGCTTTATTATCGGGAACCTGCTTTATTATGGGGTTGGCATAGCGCTTGCTTTTGTGTTGCGGGACAACCGGGCGTTCTGTAAATACATATGCCCGGTTACGGTGTTTTTAAAGCCGATGAGCTACTTTTCCCTGCTGCGTGTCAAAAACAACCGGACAAAATGTATTTCCTGCGGAAAGTGCGAGAAGGTATGCCCGATGGATGTGAAAATGACGGATAATAAAAGAAGCCGTCCCAACGGGACGGAATGTATTCTGTGCCTGCGCTGTATCGATGAATGCCCGGAGAAGGCGCTGCATCTTTAAAATGGGGGGCGCCCCTTGCTCCCCGCTGGATTCCGGGGCAGGCCGCTGAAAAATTTGGATAAAAGTAAAACGCCGCGCTTAATTAGAAAGCGCGGCGTTTTACTGAGAACAAAAAGCGGGACAGCGCAAGTCCGCGCCGTCCCGTCTTATTATGCCTGTTTGTTTTACTGAATCGAGCAGTCGAGATACCGCTCAAGCTCTTCGTCGTCTTTTCTTTTCTTTTCTTTCATGATTATGAAAGCGGTCACTGCGGCCGTAATGGCGGCAACGGAGGCAATGATGGCAATCAGCATACCAAATTTATGTTTTTTCATAGCGGAAATACCCCCAAATATATTAATACGATGTTTCTGATATTATAATACCCAGTTTTATGAAAAAAGTCAATCTTTCCTCCTGGGAAAAAATAAAATTCAAGCTTTGTTCAAAACTTAGCAAAAAATAAAAAAAGCAGGGCATACTGCTCTGCTTTTACGGCGAAAACAATCTTTTAAGCGGTGGCGTTGAGCTTGCGGGCAAGTGCGGACTTCTTTCTTGCAGCGGTATTCTTGTGCATGATTCCCTTTGCGGCCGCCTGGTCGATTTTCTTCATTGCAAGACGTACTGCCTCCGCCTTATCGGCTGAGTTTGTGTCAACAGCAAGATTCGCTTTTTTCACCGTCGTTCTCAAAGCAGACTTATAAGCTTTGTTATTCGCGGTTTTTACTGCGGTAACCTTGACACGCTTCTTTGCTGATTTGATGTTTGGCATTGTCCCACCTCCTTCTGCTCATACTCGTGTACAAGACATACTATCATCTTTTATTCAAAAAAGCAAGTGTTTTTCTAGCTTTTTTCAAAAAAAATTTACAGGCACAAGATGTAGTAGCACGGGCGAAAGATGAATACAACCGAATTTATACTTACTGGTTAAGCTAGAGAAATACACGCATGCACGCGATTGAAATCAGCAGCACGCCGGAAAAGACGTTAAACGCCCTGGGCGGGATTTTTTTGAGCATTGTAATTTTTTTGCCAAGCCCAATCCCGCCGCATAAAAATAGAAGCTGGACCGCGCCGACGAGCAGCGGCGTCAGATAGGAGCCGGTTCCCGTCACGGCATACCCTACGCCCGCGCCGAAAGAATCGATGGACAGCGCGATTCCAAGGTACAGCGCTTCCCCCGTTTCGATTCGCCTGGAGCTGTCGGCGTCAAAGCTTTCCGGCTTTTTGAACAGCCCCGTGCATACAATATATATGCCGATGCCCACGAGCATCAGCGCGCCGAGTGCCTTCGCAACCTCTTCGGGTATAAACAGAAGCAGGATATGCCCGAAAAAAAGGGCAGCCGCGGTAAACATCACCGAAACCAGGCAGATGACGATTTTTGCGCCCAGGGAGGTTTTTATCCCCCGAAGGCCATACGATACGCCGATTCCGAGCGCGTCCATACTCAGGGAAACGGCAAGCAGCAGTGCAGACAATCAAACACCCCCTTACATTCAAAATATGAAGGGGGCGCGAATGTGTGATTTTGGGGACCTGCCTATTTATATAAATAGAAGGAAACGCCGCGCAAAGCAAAAGCCCTGCGCGGCTGTCTCTATAAAAAGCGGCGTTGTGGGTCGACCCCGCCCGCTTTCTATTTTATGTAGCATAAAGAAAAAGGGGAACTCTAAAAGCCCCCCTTCCGTTTGTTATTTTTGTTCCCCGCTGTCCCCGCCGTCTTTTCTGCGCCGTCGCGCTATGAGGTAAACAACGGCCGCCGCGATAAGCACAGCGCCGGAAATACACCGCAGGATGACGACATACGGCGCATCCTTGAGCATATCGACGCCCGGAGTCAGCTCGTTAGCAAGCCACCACAGGCAGAGGAAAACAAAGTAGCTGCCGAGAAAGCAAAGAATCTTATGCTCCTTAACCCCGTTTACAATTAAATAAACGCCGATAATAAGCCACATAGCGGCGAAAACATAGCCCATTTATAATCAGCTCCTCCTATCTCTGCGGGAGGTCTTTTTCTTTTTTGTCCCTTGGCTTCTTTCTTCCCTGGATTTTTTGGGCCGGCTGTAGAATAGGCAGATTAAAAGATAGCCGCCGAACACGATAATTCCCGTGTAATGAATCCACTGCATTGCGTCCGTTCCGGGCCAAAGCTGCGTTACAAGGTAATTCGCCGCCATCCAGACGCCTTCAAAAATAAAGAACAGCGCTACGGGACGGAAAAGCGGTACCCCGCGGAAGAGCGGCGCAAACAGAATTACAGCCACGGCAAGGCAAATAAAAGAAGCGATTAAAACAATCCACATAAACGCCGTTCCCCTTCCTGAGATTTTCTATTCAAAGTATATAGAATTCGGGCAGGGAAGTCAATAGCAAAGTAAAACGCCGAAAATCCGGCGCCTCTTCATAATTAGTTTACAATTAAAAACTTGACAAAAGCGGGGCGCGGTGGTAAATTATAGATAAATTAGCACTCTCCTTTTTAGAGTGCTAACACAACAGGGAGGTTCGGCATAGACTGGGAGAGGTGATGGATATGGAGCTGGCGCCGAGAAAAAGTAAAATCCTTTCGGCAGTGGTGGAAAGCTACATCCGCACAGGCGAGCCTGTCGGCTCCAAGGCATTGCTCGACCAGATGGATTTATCCGTTTCCTCCGCGACCATACGCAACGAGATGGCCTCCCTTTCCGAAATGGGCTATCTTTTGCAGCCGCACACGTCGGCGGGACGGATTCCTTCGCACAAGGGGTACCGCCATTATATCGACCATATGATGCCTATACGGCCATTGCCCGGGCAGAGCAGGGAATTCATTGACGCGCGCCTGAGCGCATCAGCGGACGACCCGGAGCACATTTTGAACGAGGCCTCCGGCATCCTGTCCCAGATTACCGGTATGGCCTGCGCGTCAACCACGCCGCCCGGCGAAAGGGCTGAAATCCGCAAAATCCATTTGGTACAGACAGGCCGGCAGACGGCGATGGCCGTTTTGATTACCTCCTCTGGGATGGTCAAAAACCGGCTGTTTCGCTGCGATTACGTGCTCACGCCCGAAATCGTCAAGGTATTCGACCGGCTCTTAAACGAACGGTTTGGCGGCGTTTCCCTGCACGATATCACACCCGCGTTTATTCAGACGGCGGCAGTCGGCTTCGGCGAGCTTGCCATGCTGATGCCAAACGTACTCATGGCGGTGATGGAATCGGCAAAGGAAGCCGCGCAGATGAACGTGAGCCTGCATGGGGAAACAAACCTGCTTTTCTGCCGTGATTACGATTTGCAGGACGTGCGCGCGGTGATGAAGCTGCTGCACAGCCCGCCGGACACGGCTGCCCTGCTCTTAAGCGGCGGCGAGGAGGCTGAGGTGTTCGTCGGGGGAGAGAGCGGCAGGCAGGAGCTTACAAACAGCAGCGTCATAACAAAACGGTACCGGATTGCCGGAGCCCCTGCGGGGGCTGTGGGAATTATCGGCCCTGTCCGCATGGATTATGGCAGGAGCCTGAGCCTGCTGGAATATGTTTCCGGCGTGGTGGGTACACTTATCAGTGAGCTGCTGGAGATATAAACGCTTGAAAAGAAGCACGGGGCCCTGTCCCCGCAGAAAGGAATGAGTTTCATGAGCAAGCAGAAGAAGGAAGAGGCCGCGCCTCAGACTCATGAGGAAGAAACGAAGGAACAAAACGAACAGGAGGCCGCCGGGGAGCCTGGGCAGAAAAAAGAGACTAAGAAAAAAGAAGCAAAAAAAGAAAAGGACTCCGGCGCGCTTAAAGAGGCGCAGGAGGAGCTCCAAAAGCAGAAAGACAGCTATATGCGCTTAGCCGCCGAGTATGACAATTACAGGAAGAGGACGACGGCTGAAAAGCTTAACATATACGCCGACGCCACGGCAAAGGCCGTTTCTGAAATCCTTGTCGTCGCCGACAGCCTGGAAGCGGCGCTTAAATCGTCGAAGGACGCGCCTGAGGAATTCCGCAAGGGGCTGGAGCTCGTAAACAGCCAATTCACGGCGGCGCTCCAAAAGCTGGGCGTCGAAGCGTTTGGGGAAGCCGGCGAAGCGTTTGACCCGCAGCTTCACAACGCGGTTTCCAAGGTGGAAAACGAGGAGCTTGGAGAAAACGCGATTGCGATGGTTTTCCAGAAGGGCTATAAGACGGGTGACAAGATAATCCGCCACGCGATGGTGCAGGTAGCTAACTGCGATTGATCCGCAAACGAATCAATTGATTGACATAAACCAAAAGATATCACCGGAAAATATGGGAGGAATTTATCATGGCAAAAACAATCGGTATTGACTTAGGTACAACAAACTCATGCGTAGCAGTAATAGAAGGCGGAGAACCCGTCGTTATCGCAAACGCGGAAGGCGCAAGGACGACGCCGTCCGTCGTCGCGTTCTCCAAGACGGGTGAAAGAATGGTCGGCCAGGTGGCAAAGCGCCAGGCAATTACTAACCCCGACAGGACTGTGGCTTCCATCAAGAGAGAGATGGGCACCGCCTTTAAGGTAACAATCGACAGCAAAAACTACACCCCGCAGGAAATTTCCGCAATGATACTGCAAAAGCTGAAGGCAGACGCGGAGGCTTATCTCGGCGAAACGGTCACGCAGGCCGTCATCACCGTCCCCGCGTATTTTACGGACGCGCAGCGCCAGGCGACGAAGGACGCGGGCAAAATCGCGGGCCTTGATGTCAAGCGTATCATCAACGAGCCGACGGCAGCCGCGCTTTCCTACGGCATCGATAAGGAAACCGACCAGAAGGTCATGGTATACGATTTGGGCGGCGGCACGTTCGACGTTTCTATCATCGAGATGGGCGACGGCGTACAGGAGGTCCTCGCAACCGCGGGCAATAACCGCTTAGGCGGCGACGACTTCGACCAGCGCGTAATCGACTGGATGGTATCGAGCTTTAAGGCGGAAACAGGCATTGACCTTTCCAGCGACAAAATGGCGATGCAGCGCTTAAAGGAAGCGGCGGAAAAAGCGAAAATCGAGCTTTCCGGCGTTACGCAGGCAGCCATTAACCTGCCGTTCATCACAGCGGACGCAACTGGCCCCAAGCATCTGGACCTTACGCTCACCAGGGCAAAGTTCAACGAGCTTACCGCGGACCTCGTGGAAAACACGATGGGCCCCGTCCGCAGGGCGCTGCAGGACAGCGGCCTTACCATAGATAAAATCGATAAGGTGCTCATGGTCGGCGGTTCCTCCAGGATTCCGGCTGTACAGGAGGCTGTAAAGGGACTGATTGGCAAAGAGCCGTTCAAGGGCATCAACCCCGACGAATGTGTCGCTATCGGCGCGGCTATCCAGGCGGGCGTGCTTGGCGGCGAGGTCGATGGCCTGCTGCTGCTCGATGTTACGCCGCTTTCCCTCGGCGTTGAGACAATGGGCGGCGTGATGACAAAGGTCATTGAGCGCAACACGACCATCCCGTCGAAGAAGAGCCAGATTTTCTCCACAGCGGCAGACAACCAGACACAGGTGGAAATAAACGTCCTGCAGGGCGAAAGGGAATTTGCCCGCGACAACAAGCAGCTCGGCCTGTTCACGCTGACCGGCATTGCTCCGGCTATGCGCGGCGTGCCGCAGATTGAGGTCACCTTTGACATCGACGCGAACGGAATCGTAAACGTATCGGCCAAGGACCTTGGTACAGGCAAGGAGCAGAAGATTACGATTACCTCCAGCACAAATATGTCCAAGGACGACATCGACAAGGCTGTCAAGGACGCGGAGCAGTTCGCCGCGGAGGACAAAAAGCGCCGTGAAGAGGTCGATACTAAGAATGAAGCCGAGAACATGTGCTACCAGGTGGAAAAGCTCATCAGTGAAAACGGCGACAAAATCGACCAGGCGGACAAGGACAGCCTCAATGCCAAGGTAGCCGCCGTAAAGGACGCAATCGGCAAGAACGATATGGCCGCCATCAAGGCCGCGAAGGAAGACATGGAAAAGACGCTCCAGGGCGTTTCCGCAAAGCTTTACCAGCAGGCGGCTCCCCAGCAGCCGGGCGCGGCTCCGGGAACTGACCCGGCTGCCGGCACGCCGGGCGGCGCAGCGGGGCAAAGCGGCGACGGCAACGTATATGACGCCGATTTCAAGGATGTTGACTAAAATAAAAAATTTGATGCTATGCCCAGGGCGGTAAGCCCGCGGGCAGAGGCAATAACATTGGGGCAGGGCGACCTGCCCCGTGTTGCCGTTATCAGATAGTACCATAAAACTGTAGACGCGGCGGCCGTTTTAGGGTATGATAGAAAAGCTTTGAGTTTTAACATAACAAGGAGGCGTCATTTTGGCTGACAAGCGAGATTTTTACGAGGTGATGGGAGTACCCAAAAACGCCTCTGAGGATGAAATAAAAAAAGCGTTCCGCAAGCTTGCGAAACAGTACCACCCCGACCTGAACCCCGGCGACAAAGAGGCTGAGGCGAAGTTCAAGGAGGTAAACGAGGCCTACGAGGTGCTTTCCGATAAAGATAAGCGCGCGCGTTACGACCAGTTCGGCCATGCGGGCGTTGACCCGAGCTACGGCGCGGGCGCGGCGGGCGGCAGCCCGTTTGGCGCGGATATGGACTTTGGAGATATTTTCAACAGCTTTTTCGGCGGCTTCGGCGGAAGGCAGCACGCTAACCCGAACGCGCCGCGCCGCGGCACCGACATAGAAACGACCGTCACCATTTCGTTTGAGGAGGCGGCCAAGGGCTGCAAAAAGACAGTGTCTTACCAGAACGTCAGCACCTGCAGCGACTGTAACGGCTCGGGCGCGGCAAAGGGAACCTCACCGAAGGTCTGCCCCGCGTGCGGCGGTACCGGCCAGGTCAAAATCAGCCAGCGCACACCGTTCGGCGTAATCCAGACGTCGCGCGTGTGCGATTCGTGTAAGGGAAAGGGGCGCGTCGTCGAAACACCGTGCCGCACCTGTATGGGTACCGGGCGCGTCAAAACGAAGCGTACCGTCGATGTGGATATCCCCGCGGGTATCAGCGAGGACCGCGTGCTCAATGTTAGCGGCCACGGCAATGCCGGCACAAACAACGGCCCTTACGGCGATTTGCACGTATATGTAAACGTCCGCCCGCACCCCATATTTGAACGCCGCGGCGACGACGTATGGTGCGAGCTCCCCATTACCTACTCGCAGGCCACGCTCGGCGGCGAGGTCGTCGTACCGACCCTTGACGGCAAGGTAAGCTACAGCATACACGAGGGTACCCAGCCAAACGACGTGTTCAAGCTGAAAGGAAAGGGCATCCAGCATCTCGGCGGCAGAGGCCGGGGCGACCAGTATGTCAGGGTCGTAATCGAAGTGCCGAAAAACCTTTCCAGCAAACAAAAAGAGCTTTTACGGGAATTTGAAAAGGCCGTAGGAGAAAAAAATTACCAGAAGCGCAAGGGCTTCTTTGATAAATTAAAGGGCATGTTTGAAGAATAAGGCGGTGCTTTTTTGGACTGGACAGAAATTAAAATAAACGTTTCCGCAAAGGATTTAGGGACGGCGGGCGATATTGCCCAGATGGTCGTGCCGTATGGTATTTATATAGAGGACTACTCCGCGCTTGAACAGGAGGTGCGGGAGATTGCGCGCATCGACCTGATTGACGAGGCGCTGCTGCAAAAAAACCGCGACGAGGGTGTCATCCACGTATACATAAGCCCCGAGGAAAGCCCAAGGGAGGCGGTTTCCTTTTTGAGCGAACGCTTAAACGCTGAGCAGATAGCGCATGAAATCACCTGTGAAAGCTGTGCGGAAGAGGATTGGCTTCATAACTGGAAGCAGTATTTCCATCCAATGCCGGTTGGGAAAAGGCTTTTAATCCGGCCGACCTGGCGCAGTGAGTACGACCCGCAGGGACGTGTTGTTTTGAACCTGGACCCCGGGCTTGCGTTCGGCACCGGCACGCACGAAACGACAAGGCTTTGCCTTACGGCGCTGGAGCGTTACATAAAACAGGGCGGCCATGTGCTCGACGTGGGCTGCGGCAGCGGGATTTTAGCGGTTGCGTCGCTCCTGCTGGGAGCGGGGCGCGCGGTTGGCGTGGACATCGACGAGCTTGCCGTAAAGACAGCAAAAGAAAACGCCGCGCTCAATCAGGTGGAAGACCGCTTTGAGGCAATCTGCGGCGACCTGACCGAAAAGGTTTCCGGAACATACGATGTAGTATTTGCAAACATCGTGGCTGACGCGGTGATTTTGCTTTCAAAGGATATTGCCGGCTTTTTAAAGGATGATGCCGTTTATATCATGAGCGGCATTATCGACACAAGGGTGCAGGATGTCACGCAGGCGCTTAAAGGCCGCTTTACAATCATCGAAAAGCTGGAGGAAAATGGCTGGTATTGCCTCGCGGCGAAGAAAATCAAGGCAGAAACACAGAATTGATAAAAAATTTTTCTGTAAAGACATAATTCCTTCATATTTTACTGGTAAAATAAGCATGGTTTTTTAGCGAATAAAAGATTTATGGAGGTCGTACAAATGAGAAAAACAACCAAGAGGGACAACATTAACTTATTGATTTCCGCATTCCTCGTCATCGGCTACATCGTATGCGCCTATTTCTTCAGTTCTTTTGTGGGCACCACCGTTGACGCCGCGGTCGGCGGCATCATCAATATGGCAATTTATCTGGTATTCGGTTTGATTTTATTCTATGCAACGCGCGTGGGTGACGGCAAACAGCTCGTACGCTTCAGCATCCCCACGTTCATTCTCATCGACCTGCCTGCAATTTATATTATCGCGGCGTATTTTGCGGTCGGCCTTCCGTTCCATACGGAGCTGGCGGCCAATACTACCGTCGCAATGCTCGCTGCAGCGGCGCTCGGTTACGGAATTCCGTACACCTTCTTAAGCGGCTTTGAGCTTGTGCAGGAGGCGCCCGCCGGGGAAGCGGAGGAAGAAGCCCAGCCGGAAGCCGGGGGAGAAGCCTACAGCACGCTGGACATCGCTTTTGAAAGCGAAGAGGAAGCGCAGAGCGGCGAAGCGCTTTCCACAGAAGAGCTGGCGGAGGAACCGGCCCAGCCCCAGGAAAATAACGAAAACGAAGAATCCGCGGATGAAACGGAAGAATCTGCGAAATAATATAGATAACCTATAAAACAGGAGATGCAAGCAATGGCAGAAAACTGCAGCAATGACTGCTCAAGCTGCTCACAAAGCTGCTCGGAAAGGCGGCAGCCCGAGGACTTTTCCGCAAAGCTTAACGAGCACAGCAGCGTAAAGAAGGTAATCGGCGTCATCAGCGGTAAGGGCGGCGTGGGCAAATCTATGGTCACCTCCATGCTTTCCGTCATATTTAACCGCCGGGGTTTCCGCACGGCGATTCTTGACGCGGATATTACCGGACCCTCTATTCCCAAGGCGTTCGGTATTAATAAACAAAAGGCACAGGGCAGCGAATTCGGCCTGCTTCCCGTTAAGACAAAGACTGGTATTGAGGTCATGTCTGTCAACCTCCTTTTGGAAAATGAAACAGACCCCGTTGTCTGGAGAGGCCCGATTTTAGGCGGGACGGTCAAGCAGTTCTGGTCGGATGTTATCTGGAAGGATATTGACTATATGTTTGTCGATATGCCCCCCGGAACAGGCGACGTACCGCTTACGGTATTCCAGTCGCTCCCGCTCGACGGCATTGTAATTGTGACGTCGCCGCAGGAGCTCGTTTCCATGATTGTCGCAAAGGCGGTCAATATGGCGAATATCATGAACATCCCAATTCTCGGCGTAGTAGAGAACATGAGCTATTTTAAATGTCCCGGCTGCGGCGCGCTGCACAGCATTTACGGAGAGAGCCATCTGGAGCAGACCGCGAAGGAATATGGGCTCGATATCCTGGGAAGGATTCCAATCGACCCCTCGGTCGCAAAATCGGCTGATACGGGTACCATCGAGCTGTTTGTCGGCCATTGGCTGGAAAGCGGCGCGGACAAAATTGAAGAAAAATGCAAGAAATAAAAAATTCCGGGCGCCTTATAACCGCGCCCGGTTTTTATTTTTTGTTGTTTTTACACTGGATGTTTAAAATTGTTTGCATTTGGTTTTATTTGCAAAGCATGGAAAAATCCCTTGATAAGACCTTGAAGAAGGTATAACCCGTCCGTGCTTAAAAAAATTTGTATAGCAGGACAGCTATGAAGAAAAAATCCCTGCCGATTGTACGGCTGTTTTGCCCATTCCCGCGGGAGCATCCTACCCTCTGCTGCGGGATTTGGCTGAACACAGATTTCTCCCGCAAAGGCGGTATTATGGCCCTTTAAACCAAAACAGGACGAACGATAAATTTTAGCGGCGGAGCATAAACTGCTCCGCCGCTGTTTGTATCCCGCAGACAGGAAGTTATTGCGGCGCATCCGGGTCGTAGCCCCCTGCTTTCTGAAAGCCCGCCGCAGTAAGCATTTCATGCGCGCGGCCGCTTGCGTAGTTATAATTTTTATATTCCCCGCTGTACCGGTTATACACACGCTGCAGGTAATCCCCGCAGTCTGCGCGAACCTCGGCATTCATGCCGGTATCAAGGTAAAGCGGCAGCAAGTACTCCACGGCGCTGTCGTCAAGCGTATCCAGCGCCGAAGCGCCCATCCAGTCAATTTTTCCCTCCTGATACCACTGTACATTGTATTTTGCCGTCATGGCGTCGATATTTGCAAAGCTCAGGCACATAAAAAGCGCAGCAAACACCAGAACCGCCGCGCGCTGGAATAAAAAGCGCGGCCATATCATTTTGATAATGAGAAGCAGGAAAATACAGGCGAGCAAAATCATGAACCAGGTTGGATAAATCCGCATAGTGGTAAGGCCGAAGGAATCGATATACATTACCATTTTACTAATCGCGGAGGCAATCAGCATAAGCGTCAGGACGGACAGTACGATACTGTATATGCGCGCGGCAAACGGCAGACGGCCTTTATTGTCTCTGTGGCAGAATAACACCGCAAGGCCGATTACCGCCAAATTGATGACCGCGACCGCGCAGAGCTCAAAAAAGCCCTGCCGCGCGTATTCCGCGTAGCCGAAGCCCGCGGGCAACAGGCTCCGGAACGCTGAAAGGAAGTACCCGGACTGCGCCGCAAAAAACAGCACATATAAAACGCACAGCGGCGTAAGCGCCGCGTAGATAAGCGCGCCGGGCGCGGTCCTGCGTGCCTTTTTGGGGGTTGCCGCCAGCTTTGGCGGCTCCTTTTTGTTTTTGCTGCCATAAAGCAGTCCGAAAAACCAAAAAGCAACCGGGATACCAAGGACCGCCTGAAAAAAAACAACCAGAAGCTGCGGCCAAAAGTCGCCAATTGAAAATGCCATGAGGCTGCGGAACATGGCGTCGCCCGATATCAAAAGCGCCGCCGCAGCCAGTGTAACCGGCAGGGCAAGCAGAAGCCCGAGAAAAACCCATTTTACCTTCTTGCCGCCTGCGCGCCTGAAAAGCTGGACGGCCGCGTTGGGGCAGGCCCCATAATTGGAAAAGGGCGTAATAAACAGGCTGTTTCCCACATCATGGACCATTCCCCTTTTTATGAACCCTTTTTGACGGAAGGCGGTAAAAACAAAATACGCGCCGCCTGCCGACAGAAAGACAAGGTCTAAAAACTTGATAAACCCGCTGGATGAAAGGCAGAAATTGAAGCTCAGCGCCGCAAGCACAAGCGCGCCCGCGGCAGTCCATACGGAAAACCGCATATGGCTGCGCTCCATATAGAACACGGAAACAACGAGCGAAAGTAAAAAAAACACTGTGGCAGACGCTCCGAGCTGCCCCCAAAGCACAAAGCGGGAAAACAAAAAGCCAAGTACGATGGTAAACAATGAAAAAACGCAGTCCTGTAAAGAAAATACGATTTTTTCTTTCGGGGGCGGCATGAATACGGGAATTGCGGCATACGGGTTATACGCGGCGCCGTTTTGCATAGATGAGGATGCGGCGGGCCCCTCCTTCCCTGTTTCAGCGGGAATATTATCGTTCAGTTTTTCCACCGAAGCAGCCCCCTTCCTGTTCTTCCGGCTCATATGCCAAAATGTCGCCCGGCTGGCATTTGAGCACCTCACAAATTCTTTCCAGTGTGGAAAAGCGGATGGCTTTGGCCTTTCCCGTCTTTAAAACAGACAGGTTGGCCGGGGTGATGCCGATACGCAGGGCAAGTTCATTTGAGGAGATTTTCCGCACCGCCATCATGACATCCAGGTTGATAATAATCGGCATGATGCTTCCCCCCTAAATTGTAAATTCGTTTTCTTCGCGGATGAGCACCGCCTGCTGAAACACGTTCTTGAGAACGCGCAGCAGTAATCCCACGAAGGCGGCGGCAAAACATAAAAGCAACGCCAAAAGCCGCCATATTCCCAAGACGGCAAAAATAACCGCTGCTGCAAAGCAGCAATAGGAGATTACGCGCAGCATTTTAACCGTGCCGGCGGTAAAGACGGCGCCTGTTTTGACATTGCTTAGGATTCGGTTCAGGCAAAAAATGAGAATGAAGGCCGGAACGAGCGTCAAATAAAGGCATATGCACAGCGGCCAGAAAATTGGTTCCTGCATGGAAACGCTGTCGTACCAGCTTGCCGCCCATGGGATAAAAAAGGATGCGGCAATGAAAATGACAAATACAATTTTTACCAAAGCAGATGTAATAAAAAGCGATTTTGGCTGTTCGGACATGGCAATTCCTCCTTTTGTAAGGAAATAATAGCATGCGACTTTCTAAAAGTCAATATATTTTTATTGTTTTACAATAATAAATTACCCTTTTATAATATAAATAGAACTTATGTGCGAAAAAATCGCCAAAAAACAAAACAAACGTTTGATTTTTATAACGCGTTATGGTATAATAAAGCCGGAAAATTATTACTACCGGCACAGGGGGGCTGCTCTATGAAAGAGCTTACAAAAAGCCAGCAGAAAATCCTTGACTATATACGTGAATGCGCGCAAGAGGGGCTTTCGCCCTCCGTGCGTGAGATATGCAGGGCCACAGGGCTAAAATCCACCTCCACGGTCCACGCGCACCTCAATACCCTGCAGGAGCGCGGGCTGATTTCGCGCGAGGCTAAGCTTAACCGGACCATCCGCGTCAGCGGGGAAAAGAACGTTCCAGTGCCGGTGCTTGGACGCGTTACAGCTGGCCTGCCGATTCTTGCTGTGGAAGAAATTGAAGGCTATGTTCCTGTCACGGAGAGTATTCGCAGGGGACGGGAGCTGTTTGCGCTGCGTATAGTAGGCGACAGTATGATTAACGCGGGAATTCTGGACGGAGACATTGTGGTGGTGTGCAAAACGCCCGTGGCGGAAAACGGCGAAATCGCCGTGGCACTTATTGATGACGAGGCGACGGTCAAGCGTTTTTTCCGGGAAGACGGGCATATCCGCCTGCAGCCGGAAAATCCCGCATATGAACCGATTATTGTAGATGAATGCATTCTATTGGGTACGGTTATTTCGCTTGTCCGCTATTACTGACTGGCTTTATATAATCTTTATCAGAGTTCATAAAAGCTTTTTCTAATTTTAAAAATTTATTCATACGCTATTCACACTCTCAAATTAGAATAAAAGCGTACTCTAAAAGACGGAGCCGCACCGTCAGAGTATAATGTTCTACCCTCCTCAATGTACCCCTCAAACTAAAAGGAAAAGGGAACGCCCGGTCTACCGCAAGGACCGGGCGTTCTCTTGTTTTTATAATTCGCTTTGTTTACAGGCTGAAGCCTGTCAGGGACGATATCCAGTCGAAAAACGGGCAGAGCGCAACAGGGAGGAAGATTGCCGGCACGAAGTTGATAACCTTGAGCTTTGCAATTCCCAGCATATTGACGCCGAGCCCGATGATAAGCAGCGAGCCGATGACGGTCATCTCGTTTACCACTGCGTCGCTTAAGTACGGGGCGACCCACTGCGCAAGCAGCGTAATGGCGCCTTGGTATACAAACACGAACGCCGCCGCGAAAAGCACACCGATACCAAGTGTTGACGCAAAAATCATCGCGGCCACACAGTCGAGCATGGATTTTGTAAACAGCATAATATGGTTGCCCGTAAGCCCGCTCTGCAACGCGCCGACAATCGTCATCGCTCCGACGCAGAACAGGAGGCTTGCTGAAACGAAGCCCTCCGCAATCGTTGTTTTTCCGTCTGTGCGCTTGCATTTGCTTTCAATAAACCGGCCGAGCGTATTTATGCGCTTGTCAAGGTCGATTCCCTCGCCGAGCAGCGTGCCGAGCACCATCGAAAGGATAACGAGCAGCGTGCGTTTGCCGCCCATAACGCCGGTAATTCCAATAAACAGCGTACAAAGCCCCAGCGCCTTCATTAAAATATCCGCAAGGCGCTGCGGCAGGCCCTTTTTTAAGAGCAGGCCGATACAACCGCCTATTAGCACGGCTATGGTATTGACGATGGTTCCCAGCATGGGTTTTCCCTCTTCCCGTTATGAGGAATTTCCGCGCGGCCCGCGGATGTATGTTCATTATAGCACGCCGCATTCCCCGCGTCCAAATGTTTTAAAGAACCGCACGCCAAAACGGCGCACAGTTCTTTATATATCATCATATTTAATATATAATTATAAAAGCATATTATATATTCACACTGTTTTCTTCGACGGAGTGGGAACAGGAGGACCCAATTCAAGTTAATTTGTTGGCAGCTTATTATCGGGAATGAAATCAAGATTTCTCGCATCTCCCTTACGGATAACAACCTTTCCGTTTGCTCCTTCGTGTTCAAAGTGTGTTTTCTCTTTACAGCGGTTAAGTGCAACATCATTTACATCAACGCCGATAATATTACGATTTAGCAGCTTTGCTTCAACAAGGGTAGTGCCACCGCCCGCAAATTGGTCGAGCACCAGATGGAATAGCGCAGAAGAATATTTCGGGGAATATAGGGTGACCAATTACCTCGCCATTTTGCATCGTGTGTTGCCCAATCGCCTCGTTTCGGAAATGACCAATGTGTAGTCATTTCTAATTCAAAATCCCCAGGTCCCCATTTAGCTATCTTTTTTGCTATTATTTTAAAACTCCATTTATAATACCGTTTTCCATATCGGCAATGTTGTAGATATGCTCCATAATATCAAAAGTTTCCTCAAGGTTATGTCTTGCACTTGTCCAGCCCTTACCGTCAGTTATCCAAACAAATGTAAATCCGTCAATTGTATCTGTTTCTAAAGCAAGCGTTTTATAACTACGGGCAGTTTCATTTAATTTGCTTCCGCCACTGCCATAGAAGTTGGTCTCAATGCCATAAATCATATTAACTGTTCTTACAACAAAATCAAAACGCTTTTCCGTCTTGCCCTGGTTAGAAATAGCGGAAAGGTCAATACCCCACTTATCAGTAATTTGATGAATATACATTTCTTTAAAGTAATTGGTGTCTTTCGTGAATCCTGCTTTTTGTAAAAAACTTTCTACTAAATCCTCCATAAGGTGGCCGCCGCGGTTCTTACGACCGTTAGAATCAAGGCCTGTTTCGACGCCTGTTGCATAGTCCACCAGATTGTTGACAATATGATTTTCCAATAAATCAAACAAACCGGTTTTTCTCATAAAATACGCATATTGTTCATAATGCTTATGACTATTAGGCGGATACGTTCCAAAATTGAATTTAAACAGATGCCCGCCATTTTCGTCTTGACAATATATTTCGTTTGCTCTAACAGCTAAAAGCAGGGGAATACATTTTAAGACTTCAGGATATTTCTTCATTAAATTCTGAAACTCAGCTTCAATATTTTTGGAACCAATAAGCGAGTTTAAGATACTTAGTTCGACCTTTATACTATTAACATTCCTATGTACTTTTTCAAAGTCAATATAGTAACCGTAATCTGCAATGCTATCGCGGAAACCTGACAGCCAAGTATCAAAATCTCTATTTGACATATTAACCCCTCCCTCCAAATCCGGCGGTAGAAATGATTTTGAAAATATCCCTGTCCGTTTTAAGCAGCTCTTCGATAATACGTCCAAACATATACGCATCTGCACGATTTGTTTTTTCTTGTACAGCCAGTAATTCCATCAAGACATACAAAAATTCAACATCATATTCACCATAAGCATTAAGGTCAAAAAACTGCTCAATATCAATATTGGTTTCTCCGTTTTTAATCAAAGCTTTAAGAGCTGCGAAATCGTTACTTAAAAGAGGTGTGCAAGTATTCCAACAATTTTGAATTGACAGTAAATATTGTTTTGTTATAGTCTCATTACCTTGTATTTTCATAAGAACATCTACTACCCAATGGATATGCTTTGGAGTACGTATACGCTTACCCTGTTTCTTGTATTTAATTACAATATCAAACTGCGATAAATTACCTTGAAAAGCATAAATGGTATAGTTGGTAAAAACAAATTCGATTATTGCTTTTTTAGTTCCGTTTTCTATAATCTGAGTTCCTTCTCTGATTTCCATATACAACTTCCTTAAAAATTCGATATTAATAATTCCTTAATTTTTCCTCTCGCTTTGCTATTACAGTTAATCATACGAGTGGCTTCCACTCTTTTTATTTTATAAGAAGAATAAATTTTATCAAAGAAATCATCATCCGTGTTTAGGTTTTTGGGATCGGAATTACTGATTACAATCATTGCATCTTTTCTATTCATCTCATCCACAAATCTGGCAAGTTCAATCTGCTTATCATCATTAAAAAGATTTTCGTTATAAGCTGTAAAATTTGCTGTATTTGTAAGAGGCCTGTACGGAGGGTCAAAATATACAAATGTATTATCGTCAATAAAATCGGCAGATTCTTTGTAATCACCACACCTAATCGTTACTCGCTGCAACTTTTCAGACACTGCCCGAAGATTAGCTTGATCGCAAATCATAGGACGTTTATACGCCCCCATCGGGACATTGAAGAATCCTTTTTTGTTAACACGGAACAGGCCATTAAAACAGGTCTTGTTAAGAAATATCATCAATGCTGCTTTTTCAATATTGATACTCTTATCACCATTGACTTTTAAGTCGTTAAAACGCTCACGTTTCGTAACATAGTATGATTTCCTGCTTTCGGTTTCCATAGGTATATACTCCCTTTGTATAACCGAAAGCATCTCAATCAATTCATTAATATCATCACGAACAACATGGTAAGTGTTAACTAACTCGGCGTTTATATCGCTAATATATATCTGTTCCAAATTATATTTGTTCAAGATATCAAATAATACGGCACCACCGCCAACAAACGGTTCGGCATATTTCGTGATACCGTTATCAAACGGATAATATTGTTCTATTTCTTTTAAGAGCTGACCTTTTCCACCTGCCCATTTAAGAAAAGGTTTTACGGGCTTTAAGTCCGTTTTGTTAAATCGTGTGCTGCGAGCATCAGACGGTTTTTCAGCAGTTGCAGGAATAATCCACATATTTCCGACCATAGTCGCATCAGCAATTCTCTGCTCGGAGCAAAGAACAGCTACACGCCTTTGCGAAATCCCCCACTTGTCAGCTGCTTCTCTTGCGGATATAAATTCCATAACAGTCCCCCCGGCCTATGAAATACAGCAGAATAGTTCCCGCGCAACTTTCGTTTTTAATTATATTCCAAGTCTCGAATAATAGCAATGCCGTCCTTTGAAATTATCTTTGGGAAACAAATCCAAATAAAAGGACAGCATGAATAGCAAAAAGCGATTCACGCTGTCCTTTACCCTTACAACATATTATACGATTACCGTTTTAAACTGCTGCTTTATATGGGGTTAGCAATAATATCCGCCCGCCCTTTTATTACTATCAGTTATTCTGTGTTTCGCCCTTATCCTCCAGCAGCTTTATTTTAACATCGAAGGTTTTGCCTTCCCCGCCCTGCTTTTCCGGTATACGGTAAATGGTAAGCGTCACCTCGTCGCCTGGCTCATGCTCAGCCAGCTCAGAGTAAAAGCGCGAAAAGCCTGTAACCTCAACGCCGTCAATCTTTGTGATGATGTCGTTTTTCTTCACGCCCTGTTTCGGCAGGGGGCTGTCGTCCGTAAATTCATCGATCAGGATGCCTGTCGGCACGCCGTTTGCCTGCGCGGTGAGCTTTGTTATCGCCATTCCGGTAATGCCAATGCGCACGCGGCCGGAAACATATCCCCGGCTGATGATGTCGTCGGCGACCTCCTTGACAGATTGGCTCGGGATGGCAAAGCCCATCCCCTCATATTCTGTGTCGACAATTTTAATCGTATTGATGCCGATAACCTGCCCCGCGAGGTTTACAAGAGGGCCGCCGGAGTTTCCAGGGTTGATTGCGGCGTCCGTCTGCAAAAATCCGACGCTGCTGTCGTCAACCTTCCGGTTGAGCGCGGAGATAATCCCCCTGGTCAGGGAATTTGAGAAGTTGATGCCGCCCGGATTGCCAATTGCCGCGACGTCCTGCCCAACCTCTACTTCGCCGGAATCAGCAAACTCGGCGGGCGTAAGCTTTTTGCCCGCGTCAATCTTCAGTACGGCAAGGTCGGTGCGCGTGTCATAGCCGACAACCGTGGCCTTATATTCCTCCTCCTCGGAGAATGCGACCTTGACGGTGTATTTTTTACTGTCGCCTATAACATGGCTGTTCGTCACAACATAGCCGTCCTCGCTGATTATAATACCCGTGCCCTGGCTTGTTTTCGTCCCGCTGACGCCGTTTTCGACAGCGCTGCCCTGTTCTGTAATTACAGCGACGACAGATGGATTTATTTTTTTATATGCCGTCTTCGAGTCGTATTTGTTTGAGTCGTCTATATCCTTCGGCTGGGCCTTGAGCGTAATGGACGGGCCATCGGGGTTTACTCCGGTGTCGGAGGGCGCTGCGCTGCTGGAGCTGTCGTCGTCCCCCCCTCCGAACAGGCCGCTGTTATCGTCATAATTACTGCTGCCGTCATCGTAGCCTGACTGGGCCGGCAGATTGAAAATACCGTTTTCAAACGCCCTGCCGCTTACAATATTGGTAATGGTAAAGACGGCAAAGCAAACGACCAGCACGCTAAGCAGGCCGATTACGCAGCCAAGAAATATTTTCATTCCCTTTTTCATCCTGCGCTTGGGCTGCTGGTACATCTGCGCGTAGTAATACTGGCCCGTCGCGGGGTCATAGTACGTTCCCTGGTACGGCGGCTGCCCGCTGGCGGGCGGCGCCTGCTGCGCGTTCGGCATACCCTGATAGGGCTGTTGAGTAAAATAACCAGCGCCCTGTGTATTTGGGCCGGGGAATGGCGGCGCGCTTTCCGTTTGGGGCGCCGCCTGCGGAGTTTGCCCGTAAACAGGCTGCCCGTTTACCGTGTCCTCCCATTGATGCGGCTGCTCCGGCTGCGGTATTTCTTCGTTTGCAGCCGGCTGTCCAGGCTCTCCCTGGAAAGTGTTTTCCTGCCCCCAGCCAGCGGTATCCTGTCCTGCGCTGCCTGCCTGTTCCGGCGGCTGTATCGGTTCGGTATGATTTAAACTGCCGCCGTCCTGCGCCAGCGGCTCCCGCGCCGCCTCGCCGGAATTGTCGTTTTCTGGAATAAAGCCGTCGTTCCCTGGAATATAATCACTCATGCTAATCCTCCTCATTACTCAATGGCGCGCCCTGTGCCGTGCCATCCTTTTTTTCCTTATTTGGCTTGTCGCCCTTATCCTTTTTCTCGGTTTTGTCCTTGAGCTTCGGCTGAATTGATTCTTTTTCTTTCGGCAGCCACAGAGTAAAGCTGCAATAGCTGCCTGTTTCGCTTGCGGCGGTAATGTCCCCGCCATGAAGCCGCAGGATTGTCTTTACAATATACAGGCCCAGGCCCATCCCGTTTTTGTCTTTGCTGCGCGACTTGTCTGTTTTATAAAACCGCTCGAAAATGTGCGGCAGCTCGTCGGGCTGGATTCCCTGCCCGCTGTTGCGGATTTCCAGCGTCGTGCGGTCAGGGGCGTCAGATAGGCTAATCCGGATATAACCGCCCTCGTTTGTAAATTTAACCGCGTTTTCTATTAAATTGTAGACAACCTGATGAATCATATCCGGGTCGCCGTCGACAAAAATCGTATCGGCTTCCTCAAGGCCCTCTACACGGATATTCCGGTCTCCTATTTTTTGCTCAAAGGTCAGAAGCGTCGAAATTAGAATGTTGGTCAAATCGAACCGCTGCTTATTCATGCGAAGCTCGCCGCTGTCGATGCGGGAGAGCGCGAGCATCGACTGAACCAGACGGGAAAGCCTTCTGACCTCTGTCGATACAATGTTAAGATAATAGCCCTGCCTTTCCGGCGGAATCGTGCCGTCCAATATTCCGTCGATAAAGCCGGCGATTGTGGTCATCGGCGTTTTTAGCTCGTGCGACACGTTTGCGATAAAGCTGCGCCGCGTACCCTCGGAAGTTGCGAGCGAATCAGCCATATTGTTGAACGCGATAGCAAGCTGCCCGATTTCGTCCTGTGAGGTCACGGGGACACGGCTTGAGAAGTCGCCCGCGCCGAACGATTTCGCGGCCTGCGCCATCTGGCGCAGGGGCCTGACCATATTATATGTGTAAAGGCCTACCATACAGAACACGATTGCGAAGGTAGCGATAGCCGCAAAAAAGAAAATTTTTGTGATGTTGGCGGTAAAATCAGAGATTGAGCTGGCCTCCGACGAAACAAACGCCACGCCTACTGCTATATTCTGTCCGTTTGAATTCACGATAATCGGTACGCCTACCGTATAATAGTTGTTTTTATAAATGCCGCCCAGGTTCGAGGTTTCGAAATACTCCCCCGTAAGGGCGCTTTTCATTATAGAATCCGGAATCTTCGCCCTGTCGTGAACGCAGTTTGCCCCCTCCGAGCAAAGCTGCGTAAGGCCCGTGTTGTTTGTGATAAAGATGCTCGCGTTGATACTCTTTGATATGGTTGACATGACCGTCTGCAGAAAGTTGGATTGGCCCAATATCAAATTATTGTTGACAAGCGTTGAGCTGTCGGAAATTAAATCCGCAACGGAATGAGCGTTTTCTGTAAGCAGCTCGCGTTTGTCGTTTTCCGAATACCGCGCGACAAAAAAGACAAGCATCACGCCCAGTATCAGAAAGCTGACAAGAACAATCGCGAGGCTGATTTGCAGGTATTTGCTGAACAGCGTACGCCTGTGCTGGCCCAGCATCCTATTTTCTCTCGCCATATTCTCCTATCCCGTCCCCTTATACGTTAATGTTACAGCTTAAAAACAGGCAGCCGCACACGGGCCGCCTGTCTTTAAAATTATAAATCCGTAGCTGCAAGGCTTATGATTCCTTGACTTCAAATTTATAACCGACGCCCCAAACCGTTTTGAGTTCCCATTTGTCCGAAACGCCGTCTATTTTTTCCCTCAACCGCTTGACGTGCACGTCGACCGTCCGGGAATCGCCGTAATAGTCGAAGCCCCAGACCTCGTCGAGCAGCTGGTCACGCGTGAAAACCCTGTTCGGGTTGCTTGCAAGATGGTATAAAAGCTCCATTTCCTTAGGCGGCGTGTCGATTTGTACGCCGTCTACCTTCAGCTCATAATTAGTCAGGTTGATGGAAAGCTTGTCCCATTTGACCTCTTTGACCTGGTTGTCGTCCGTCTTGCCTGTACGCCTGAGCACCGCGCGGATTCGTGCGACGACCTCCTTTGCCTCAAAGGGCTTGACGACGTAATCGTCGGCGCCGAGCTCCAGGCCAAGCACCTTGTCGAACACCTCGCCCTTTGCGGTCAGCATAATGATAGGGCACTGGGAGGTCTTGCGGATTTCCCTGCACACCTGCCAGCCGTCAAGGCCGGGCAGCATGATGTCGAGCATAATAAGCTCCGGGTTTTCCTTTTCAAAGAGCTTCAAAGCCTCCATGCCGTCGTTCGCGGTCACGACATTAAAGCCTTCCTTTTCAATATACAGCCGCAAAAGCTCGCATATATTTAGGTCGTCGTCTACCACCAGTATTTTACCAGAACTCATTTTCATGTACCTCCCGTTTTATGTTCCGCATCATCATTCAACTGTACAGGAATACTTCCTGCCTTGATTATAATGCAAAATGCTTCAAAAATAATGAACAAATTTGAAATTTAAATCCAACAAATTATAAAATTCCGCGGTTTTATCCGCTTTTTTCGCCTTCCTGTACCGGACAGCCGTGCGTTGTTACATGGGAACACCTCCCGCAGGAGATACAGCGCGCCTTTCCCAAGTCTCCGTTTTCCCAGCGGCGCACAAGGCCTGGCTCCCTGATAAACGGGCGGCACATCGATACGGCGGCTATCTCCCCGCCGCTGAGTACCCGCTCGATAACGCCGGGCGTACGGTACCCGCCGACACTTATCACGGGTATCCCGGCGTCACGGGCAACATGCCGCGCGCCCTCGCGGAAATAGCCCTCGCCCTCTTCGTCTTTTACAAAACGCGCAGGCATGGACTGGACCGACACACCGATACCCGAGCTGATTTCTGCCGCGTCCAGGCCGCGGGCGTAAAGCGCGCGGCAGATTTCGACGCATTCCTCACCGGTAAGGCCCGGCTGCGTCAGGTCGCTGTAATTGATTTTTATAAGCACAGGGAAACCCGTTCCCACGGCATCGCGCACTGCGCCGTATACTTCGCAGAGCAGGCGCGCGCGGTTTGGTAGGCAGCCGCCGTATTCATCCGTCCGCCTGTTAAAATACGGGCTTAAAAATTCGCTGATTAGATAGCCGTGCGCCGCATGGATTTGAACGGCGTCGGCGTTTGCCTGCCTGCATTTGTACGCCGCCTGCGCAAACTGCCGCCCAATTCTTTTTAAATCCTGCTTTTCCGCTTCACGCGGCTGCCCCCCGGCAGGGGAGGGGCCGAGCGGCGGGGAACCATGGGGTACAGCCGATTTTACACCGCAGTGGGCAAGCTGCACGCAAATTTTTCCGCCCTTTTGATGCACGCGGCGCGTAATTTCAGAAAAACGCGGGACAAAGCTTTCTTCGTCTGTATTTACCATATCGGGAAGCGTGCGGCAATCGTTTGATATGCCCATCATACCTGTAATTATCAGCCCCGCTCCGCCCTGCGCCAGGTCTTCATAAATTTTATCCAGCAGGGGGGAGGCCGCCCCGTCGCAGGCGCCGCCCATTTCCAGCGTTGCGCTGCGCACCAGGCGGTTTTTTATGGTCAGGCCGCCGAGCTTTACCGGTTCAAATAATTTTTTCATCAGGATTCCCCCTCCAAAGCTTTGCCCTCATTATGGAGCTGCCCGGCCATTTTGTCAACCGCTGTAAAAAAGTAGCCGGCAGGATTTCCTGCCGGCTGCTAAAATCTATAGGTACGTCCTTTTAACCTTCGTGACGGTATTTTTTCCTCGTCGCCATTCCGCCCCTGATATGGCGCTGCGCCTTGTTGATTTCGAGAATCGTCTTGACCTCCCTGTAAAGCTGGGGGTTAACGTATTTCAGGCGTTCGCTTACGTCTTTATGTACCGTGCTTTTGCTCACGCCGAATTTTTTCGCGGCGCTTCTGACGGTCGCGCCGCTCTCAATGATATATTCGCCGAGCTCTACGGCGCGTTCCTCCACTATCCCCTTCAAATGAACAACCTCCCTTTAGTAAGGTAAGATAGTTCATTTATATGCAGCTGAAATTCGGATTAGCACTTTTGGGGACAATGGGTAAAAAGTTTATGGAACAGCCTTTTTTGCCGCGGGAATTCCTTGCTATGCCTTACCGGCTGCATGAAGCGCCGCCTGTTCCGCGTGGATGCGCGCCGTGTCGAACACGGGAAGCGGCGTATCCTCCTGCCGGATTAACAGCCCGATTTCCGTGCAGCCGAGAATAACGCCCTGCGCGCCCTTTTGGGCAAGCGAGCCGATAATTCTCAGGTATTCCCGTTTAGACCGCTCCGATACCACGCCAAGGCACAGCTCGCTGTAAATAACGCGGTTGACAAGCTGCGCGTCCTTTCCCTGCGGCGTCAGCACCTCAATGCCCTCTTGTATCAGGATGTCCTTATAAAAATCCTGCTCCATCGTGTAAATTGTGCCGAGCAGGGCCGCGCGTTTTATATTGCGCTGCTTAAGCCGCCGGGCGGTCGCCTGTGCGATATGAAGGATTGGGATATTTATATTCTCCTGGACCTGCGGCGCCACCCTATGCATGGTGTTCGTGCAGATGACGATGAAATCCGCGCCGCCGCGCTCCAGGCTCTTTGCGGCCTGTGTTAAAATGGCGGCGCTTTTTTCCCAGTCGCCGTCTGACTGGCAGCGCTCGATTTCGTGGAAATCCACACTGCAAAGCAGCACCTTCGCGCTGTGCAGCCCGCCGAGCTGTTCCTTTATCACGGTATTGGCTGTCTGATAGTATGTGACGGTGCTTTCCCAGCTCATCCCGCCAATCATTCCAATTGTTTTCATAAAAATCCCCTTCTGCCGGTTCACAAGCCCGTGGTCAGCACAGCAGCTTAATGAGCACCGGCGCAATATAAACCGCCGCGGCAGCGAGCCCTGCGGCGCCGAGCGTCACTAAGAAGCACGCGCGCTCAAGCGTGCCGCAGACGCTGCACTTTTTCCGCCGGAACACGGCGTAGCCGGTACAAAGCAGCACGCCCGCGCCGCAGATAATCAGGCCCGCCCACATGCCGCCCGGCACAAAGGTCAAAACGACATGGGCTTTGCCCTGCGGCAGCTTTATGGACATCCATCCGCCGAAAACCCTGTTGATTTCGGCAGGCTCCCCGTTGACCGTGGCGGTATACCCTTTATCGTTTGGGAAAAAGAGAATCAGGGCTTCGTCCTTTTGCGCGGTGCAATCGGCTTCGATTGTATTCCCATTCACCTGGATTGCAGCCGTACGCGCCCTTTGCGCGATATTTTGAAGCGCTGCTTCCTTAAGCCCATATACGCCGAACGACTTACAGGCCAGGCTCTTGTTGAGCTTTATCACGACGCGCACCGTTTCGTTTTCGAAGGAGCCTAGCTCTAAAATCCCGTTTTCCTGCTGGGACGGATAGCTTTCACTGATAACCCTGCCGTCCGCCTCGACGGAAACCGCGCCGTTTACCTCTTCGACAAGGGACGTGCTTACGCGGTCGAAGCAATCGAAATAAAGCGTAGTGCGCTGCCCGACGGGAATTTCATATACGAGCTCGCTTCCGGTCCCCTTTTCCGCCGTTATGGTATATCCCTTTCCTTTGCGGTAGCTTACAGACGCGTTCACCGCCTCCCGCGGCTCATAGCGATGAAACAGTCCCGTTTCCCCGAACAGCTTTTCACACAGGTACTGCTGGGTTTCCAGCCTTCCTGTCCTCGGCAATGTTTCATGATTTGACAAATCCGAGCCGGTCAAGAGCGCCGGCGGCAGAAACACGTCGTTTTCCCGGATAGCAAAAGAAGCGTTACGGTAAAACGCGCCGTCAAGCAGGGGGGACCCAATGGTGTAGCGGTTTGAAAGCAGCATATCGGAAAAGAGCGTGCCGCCGCTTGAAGAGACCTCCATCCAGTAAGCGGAATACCCAAGCTTTTTCATTGTATAAAGGTAATCTTCTGACGTCAGGGAGGAATAATGCCCGAGCGTATTGTATCCGGCCGCGCCAGTAAGGTTGACGTCGTACCGCTTTTTATCGGTTTTTACCCGGTAAAAGCCGTCGTCCGCCGTTTTTCCAGCCAAATCCATTACCTGCCGGTAGGACAAATCGTCATGGCGCGGGGCCGCCAGGTATACGCCGCAGTTGAGCATGCATTCACACACAAGCACCAGGGCAAGCAGGCCGGCCGCCGCGGGGACGCGCAGCTTTCCCTTTTTCCATACGTAAAGAATACATCCGTACGCGCCGCACACCAGAAGAAAAACGACACCCAGGATGAAAAACGATTCCATGTCTCCCCAAAGCGTTTGGATGTAGGCCTGCACGCCGGAATAAAAAAACAAAACGATGGCAGCGGCGCCGGCGCAAAGCACGGCGCAAACGGGCAAAAGAACCGATGCCGTACGGCGGCTGGCTATACGGCGCGGCTCATGCTGCGCTGACAGCCTGTCCATGGCAAAGCCGAGCAGAACAAGGGCGAAAAACGCCGTCATGTATCCGTACCTTGCGGGGAACGCCATGTAATTGCCCGTATGCCACATTTTGTTGACAGGCTCCACAACGAGCGGAACAGCCGTAAGAAGGAACAGGGAAAAATACAGCCGGATATCCCGCTCCCTCAAATGCCGGACAGTCAGCAAAATCGCGGGGACGAAAACCGCCGTGCAAAACAGCAGCGGCCATACCGTATAAATATAGCCAATCCACGCACCCGATGTGATGCTTTCAATCAAACCTACTGTGCGCGCGGAGCTCATATACTGCGAAAGCGCCGGCATCCAGAACGGGGCGGAAAGCAGGCAGGCGCAGAGGGAGGATATACAAAAGGTTGACGCGGCGCGCTTTCTGTTTTCCTGTTTATATAAAAGCAGGAACAGCCCCATATAAAAGAGGATACACAGAACAAGCATATAGCTCATGTAGAAATTGACCGCGATACACAGGGTCAGCACAATTATATAAAGAAGCGGCTTGTCTTTCTTTGCCAGACGGTCGAGAGCCAGCACCAAAAGCGGGAACAGGTACATAATGTCGAGCCACATGACGTTCTGGTAAAAAAGCAGGGCAAAGCCGCAAAACGCGTACATGACACCGAGGATTACGTTACAGTACCATTTGAGGCGCGGCAGCCTGTACCGGAAGAAAACGCTTGCCGCCAGCGCGCAGGCCGCCATCTTGAGCGCAACGAGCACGTTCATAAAAAGCTGCATGTCCTGCTTGTCCACAAACACAGTGAGCAGGGAAAACGGGCTTGACAGGAAGAAAAGGAAAACGCCCCAGAAGTTCATCCCGCCGCCGTTTTGCATATTGAGGAACAAATTGCCCTGTCCCGAGAGGATATCCTTTAAATCGAGCAAAAACGGCAGCACCTGCTGGTTCATATCGCACCAGGAGATTGCATATTTTCCAAACGGGTAAATCCCAGTAAACGAGAAAAATACCGTTAAAAGTAAAAGCGCCGCACCGGGCGCAAGCAGGCAGACAGCGTAATTTTTTATTCTTTGCTTTAACATCGCGTCGTCCTTTCCGCGCGCCGCGTGCGGCACCTTCCATTTTTGTATACATATTAACAGAACGAACGGGCGCAATAGGGCGAACCCTGTCTGCGCCTGTTTATTCCGCTGTTTCCCTGTTATAAAGGGGCGGCTGCGTCTCGTAGATATTGCTGCCTTCGCTGTCGACGACGACAATGCAGGGGAAGTCCTCGACCACATAGCGCCTGACTGCTTCCGTCCCCAAATCCTCGTAGCATAAAAGCTCCTCGCTTTTGATGCTTTTTGCAATCAGCGCGGCCGCGCCGCCGATTGCGGCGAAATAGACGCCGCCGTTTCTTACAATCGCGTCGATTACCTCTTTGGAGCGCGCGCCCTTGCCGACCATCGCCTTAAGCCCCCGGTCGAGCAGGGCGGGGGCGTACTTGTCCATCCGGTAGCTCGACGTTGGCCCGGCGGGGCCTACCGCGTGCCCGGGCTTTGCGGGCGCGGGCCCCACATAGTAAATCGTTTCTCCCTGGATATCGACGGGCAGCTCTTTTCCCTGCTCAATCAGCTCATACAGCCGCTTGTGCGCCGCGTCCCTGCCGGTGAGCATGGAACCTGTAAGCAGCACGCTGTCGCCCGCCTTTAATCCCTTTATATCTTCCTCCCGCAGCGGGAGCGTAAGCTTTTTCATTGAAACCCAGTCCTTTCCCCGTCAAATAACAGTGCTCCTGTGGCGTGCCGCGTGGCAGCAGATGTTCACCGCCACGGGCATCCCCGCGATATGGGTGGGGAACGTCTCGATATTCACGCCCAGCGCTGTCTGTGTACCGCCCAGCCCCGCGGGGCCGAAGCCCATCCGGTTGATTCTCTCTAAAAGCTCGTCTTCAAGCTGCGCGTAGCGCGCGTCGGGATGCTTCGTATCGATGGAACGCAGCGTCGCCTTTTTTGCAAGCAGGGCCGCCTTTTCAAACGTGCCGCCTATCCCTACGCCGACGACGATTGGCGGACAGGGGTTTGGCCCCGCGTTCCTTACGGTTTCCAGCACAAAATCCTTTATACCCTGTACGCCATAGGACGGCGTAAGCATTTTGATAGCGGACATGTTCTCGCTGCCGAAGCCCTTGCCTCCGGCAAGAATAGAAATGGTATTGCCCGGAACGATTTTCGTATGGATGACCGCCGGCGTATTGTCCTTTGTATTGACCCTGTCGAACACCGGGTCGCTTACGACTGATTTGCGCAGGTATCCCTGCTCATAAGCCTGCCGCACACCCTCCTGCACGGCGTCCTCAAAGCTGCCGCCCTCAATCACGGCCTTGTCGCCGTACTCTACGAACAGCACGCTCATGCCCGTGTCCTGGCAAATTGGTATTTGTTCCTTTGCCGCAATTTCGTTGTTTTCGAGCAGCTGGGAAAGCACGGTTTTCCCGACAGGGGATTCTTCCTTTTCGCGCGCGTTTTCAAGCGCACGCGTAATATCCTCCCCGATATAATAGTTGCAGTCAATAAAAAGCTGCCTGACGGCCTGCGCCACAACTGACGCGTTGATTTTCCTGATTTCCATTTCTGCAGGACCCATACCCGCCACCTTCTTATAAATAATCTAATTTTATTATTATAAGCCCGCGGACATTGTTTTTCAACCGTTTTCATAGGCAGGGCCGGAACGGTGAATTCCGTTCCGGCCCCTAAGCCTCTTTTTCATAGCCTTCCAAGCTTTTTTACCGGAGAGCGAACAGTGTGTACGTTTTACCGGATTCCGTTTTAAACTGTTCGTCCGGGACGACCGCGGCGTTATCCGACACGCCGCTGATATCTATTTTCTGTGTGGCGTTCCCATTTGCGTCATAGAACTGGACGGTACTCCACATTACCATAGACGGCAGGCTGTAGCTGAAGGAGCCGTTTTTCTTTTCGCACTTGCTCAGCTCGCCGAATTTCGTGTCGAAGGGCATCTGCCCATCTCCCATATCGACAATCAGGGAACAGTAGATATTGTCCTGGTCCCAGCCTTCCGGCGGCTGGAACGTAACGGCAGCCGAGGTGTGTTCCTTGTTTTTTATTTCCTCAATCTCACCTGCTGAGAAGGTGTTTTTGTAGGTGGATGCCTTTTCCGGGTCAGGCACGCGGAAAAGCTCCTGAGCGTAGCTGTCTTTCTTCAGCTCATCAGCGTCTACAGGCCTCATCATAAACCGGCCGAGCAGTTCCCATGACCTCTCATAGGTCTCGGGTACGTTGAACACTTTCAGGTAAGTATCGTCTTTTACCTGGCAGCCTACCGCAAGCTGCACCACGCCTTTTCCCTTTGCCGTATAGGCGTTGTACGAATAAACCCCGTAGCTGTCATCCTCCAGGATATCCTGCCGCAGCGCTGCGGCAAGCTCGGAAAGCTGCCCGCGGTCCGTAATCGTAACGCCCCTTTCGCTGGGGGTAACGGCAGCCTCCGCGTCGTAATAAAAACCATCCGAATTCGCTGTTATATAGGTCAGGTAATTGTTTTCCAGGGTGAACAGTACGTTTGTCTGTTTTTTATATTCCTCAGACGAAAGCAGCTTCTGTACGCTTCCGCTGATTTCCTCCAGGTCATACTGCCCCTCCTTATATTCCCTTAAAACGGTGGAGCCGTTCTGGAACGTGTATTCCATACTGATTTTTTTCAGGTTGTATTGACCTTCATCGCCATATCCATAAGAGTTGCTCCCCGAATAGAGCGTGTACGGGTAGCCTAGCTTATCCCTCAGGCCCTCCGTAATTTCGCTGTGCAGGGCTACGACCTCTTCTATCTGCTCTTTGTCCTCAAACTTTGCGGAATCAAATACCATATCATTGTTATTAGCGCTGTCGGTGACTGAACTGTTTACGACAAAACGCACGCTTTTGACCTCGTCGGCCTTTGGGACGTATACGTCACACCCAAACAGGCCTGTCACAATGATGGAATAGCCGGCCAGCACAATAGCGAGAAGCACGCCGTAGGGGATGAGGGATTTCAGGAACCCTTTTACGCCGCGGTTATAGATAAACGTCACGACCATATGCGTGATAAACGAGCCAATGACCAGCCCGATAACAAACCAGAGGTGCTGCTGCATGACATTGACATCGCGGACGCCCGTGGAAATCGAACCGAAAATCAGGCCGAACAGCAGGCCTATCGTAACGCAGGCGATAAACCGCACGACGACCGCGGGCAGGCGGAACGCAAAGCCCGCCTGGGCGCTTTCAGCCTTGCGGCGGCGGGACAGCACCACGCAGCCAGCAAAGCACGCGGCCGCGAGGATAAACCAGCATAATAGCTGCCCGGGCATTTCAAAGAGGGTGGTGCCGTTATACCTTGACGTTCCAGACAGCGCCGACGTGATGCCCGTAACATACGGGGAAAACGCCGTGTAAGCCACAACGGACGGGTTGAATTCCGTTATAACGCCCGGCAGGATGGTCGTGCTCATCAGCTGGCAGATTCCGACGGCGGCCGGGTACAGCCCGTTGATTGCAAGAACAGAAATGACCATATCGGCCGTGGTGCCGCAGCATACGGCGATAAAGGCCGTAAACGTATAGGAAACAACTGTGGCGATAACCAGGCAGAGCATGGCGTTGAGAAGGGCCCAGATTGCTTCTGTGTGGGGCAGGCACATCGGTATGCATACGCCCGTGACCAAGAGCAGCGGGACAAGTAAAATCGTAAGGCCCGCAAGATAGCGCGAGAAGAAGAGCGTGCGCCTGCTCACCGGCAGCGCGCCGAACATGTCTACGCTGCGTTTTTTATGCAGGTAGCTGAACATAAAGACAGAAACGAGCAGGGTGAAAAGCATCAGGATGCAGCCGAAGATAATGGGGTAAACCGTGTTGTTCGCTTCTATCAGGAAGTCCGCCCTATCAATAATGTTTGCCGCGGTCAGCGTATTGTAAAAGAGCAGAAGCAGCGGAAAGGAAAACAGTAAAAACAGGCTGTATGTGATAATTGTCGCCATATTTTTCCGCATGGACCATAGGTACATGCTGAGAAACTGGTGCGTTTTACTATTGCATGATATTGTTGATGTCATATCCCGCTACCTCCATTTCACTGATAAATACTTCCTCGAGCGTCAAAGGAAGCGCTTCGATAAATACGGGGTTCAAGGCGTTCATCTTTGCCATGAGCTCCTCCTTGTCTCCGCGCGCCACGAGATTGTAAAGCAGGCCCCTCTTCTGGATGTCGATGATATCGATATCTGCAAAAGCGCCGTCGGGCAGCGCGCTTGCAAACGCCGCCTGCACCTTGTGGATGCCGAGCTTCATCTCGTCGAGCTCCTTCTCAAGGACAATACCGCCCTTATGCAACAGCCCCACGTGGTCGCATATGTCTTCAAGCTCCCTTAAATTGTGGCTTGCAATAACGACCGTCATGCCGCGCGCCGCTACGTCGTCCATCAAAAGCTTCTTCAAAAGCTGGCGGATGACAGGGTCGAGGCCGTCGAATATTTCGTCGAGCAGCAGATACTGCGGGCAGCAGGCAAGCGCAAGAATCAGGGCGGCCTGCCGCTGCATGCCCTTTGACATGTTGATAATTTTGGCCTTTGTGCTGATTGGGAAGATGCCGCAAAGCTGCTTATATTTGAGTTCGTCCCACGTAGGGTACAGCCGCCTGTAGAGCGCGGCGGTGTTTTCAACGGTTGAATCGTTGAAAAAGTACGGGTAATCCGAGATAAAGTAGACGCGGCTTTTTACATCCTGGTCGTCGAAGCTCGGCCTGCCGTCAATACGCACGGTGCCGCCGTTCGCCTCATAAACGCCCGCAAGAATACGCAGCAGCGTCGATTTGCCCGAGCCGTTTGAGCCAACCAGGCCGAACACCGAACCCTTGTTGATGTTGCAGTTGAGCCGGTCGAGAGCCTTTACCTCCCCAAACGTTTTGGTAAGATTGGTAATCGTAATCATTTCTGACCCTCCTTTTGCGCAAAGGTATCGTCGATGACCCTTTTCAGCTCTTCCTTTGTAATACCAATGTCGCAGGCCTTCCTAATTGCTTTCGTCAGTTCGTCAAGCGCCGTCGCCCTTTGCAGCGATGCGGCCGTTACACCGGATGACACGAATGATCCCCTCCCAACAGCAGAATAGATGATGCCGTCCCGCTCAAGCAATTGATATGCCTTCGAGACGGTGTTTGGGTTGACGCCGAGCTGGGTAGCAAGCGAGCGCACGGGCGGCAGCTGCTCCTCCGGCTGTAAAACCCCGAGGGACGCCAGGCGGACAACATTATTATAAAGCTGTTCGTAGATTGGCTCCCTGCTTTGGAAATTAAGAGTAAACATCATAATCTCCCTTCCAAATCATTGTTGTATTAGTTGAACTATTTGTATTACTTCAAGTAGTACAATAAGAATATAACACGCCTCTCTTTAAATTGCAAGCCCTTTTTTAATTTATTTTTGGAGCGGGAAGAAACCGTAAAGGCTTGGCGCGGCTTCTTTCCTGTATTTTTCCATCATATAAATAAAAGTGGGTTTTTCCTGTCTTATAAATCCATGGGTGTTTGTCAGGAAAAGGGGAACAGAAAAGGAGCTAGACGCTGTGCTTTTAGCAATTTCATCAAAAAGTATGTTAAAATAGTAACAAAATTGACAATCTATATAAAAATTGATATGATTGACTTAACAAAATATGAAAGAAGGGGTTTTTATGACAAGCGTACAAAGCACGCCTTTGCTGCTGCTCGATAACAGCAATATGATGTCGGTCGTCAATCAGGGGGAGTTTAAATGTACCAACCTTTCCTTTGAGGAAGCGAAGGCCATTATCGAGATGCACGAGGAAGCCGACGTCCTGCGCTGTTTTGACGACGACGGAATCCAGACTATCATTTTCAATTACCTGGGGATTGAGCGCAGGGAATTCCCCTATAAGCATATCCGCAACATGCGCCCCGGGCAGGACGCCATTGTCTTTAAGCTTTACATCACCCCGTCCGAAACGCAGCCGGTCATTACGACCGCCGACGGCGTGGAGGCAAAAAAAATCCAGAACGTTTATATCTACTGCCAGTATCTTTCCCGCCTGAAATAAAATGTAACCAATATAAAGATGTGGCGCGGCTTATAAGCCGCGCCACACCTTTTTTAATCCTTTTCCTTCGGCTTTGCGACCAGCGCGCCAATCAACCCGAAGACGATTGCCGCCGTAATACCCGCTGCGGCAGCGGTAATTCCGCCCGAGAGCGCACCCATCAGGCCGTGCGCCGTAACCGCCTTTTTAATGCCCTCGGCCATTGTATAGCCGAAGCCGGACAGCGGAACAGTCGCGCCCGCGCCCGCAAAATCGACCAGCGGCTTGTACAGCCCAACCGCGGTAAGCACGACGCCCAGCACCACAAACGTGACGAGAATCCTCGCCGGCGTAAGCTTTGTCTTGTCGATTAAAATCTGCCCGATGACGCAGATTAAACCGCCTACCCAGAATGCGTTTAAGTAATCCAGCATAATATTCCCGGCCTTTCTTTTATCATTGGAATTTTTTGTGTTGTAATTTTATTCTTGACCGTTTTTTTCTTCCTATTCATATTGAAAAAAAGGGGGTAAGATGTTAAACTGTATTTTAATGTGGTAATCTGGCGAAATCTGCGGATTTCCGCCGGAAAAGGCATGCGGCGGGCCTGCTTTTCTTTGCGCAGCTTTTTCTTTTTGTGCCGCCGGATGAATAGATATAGTAGATGAAAGCCCACATGCTATGGAGGGATTTTATGAAACAGACTGAACTGAAATTCCCGTCGTCCCCGTTTCGAACGCGGGGAGGCGCAAAGGTTCCCCACCGGAAGAATACCGCTTCGGCGCCGTCCGCCGTAATGCCGCCGCCGAAGGAGGTCGTTATCCCGATGCAGCAGCATATCGGCGCGCCATGCAAGCTCAAGGTAAAGGCGGGCGATTATGTAAAGGTGGGCACGGTCATCGGGGACAGCGACGCATATGTGGGCGCCCCAATCCACAGCAGTGTCTCGGGTACTGTCAAAAAGGTGGCACAGGTAAAGCTCCCGGGCGGAAACGCCTGCGACGCGGCGGTGATAGAGTCCGACGGGCAGATGCTTGTGAACGAATATCTCGTACCGCCGAATGTACATAACCTTTCCGACCTGCTCGCGGCCGCGCGCGCAAGCGGGCTTGTCGGCCTTGGCGGCGCGGGGTTTCCCGCGCACGTGAAGCTCAATATTCCGGAGGGAAAGACGGTCGATACGCTGATTATAAACGTCGCGGAATGCGAACCGTATATTACCTCGGACCACCGCGAGGCAATTGAAAACTCCTGGGCGGTGATGTCGGGCGTGTACGCCGTCAAGGAGCTTTTGCAGATAGAGCGCGTGATAATCGGCGTAGAGGACAACAAGCCGGACGTCATCGAGGTGCTGCGCGAAATTGCCGGCAGCAAAACGAATGACCCGCAAGACCATGTGCGCGTGCTGCCCTTAAAGGCGCGCTACCCGCAGGGGGCGGAAAAGGTGCTCGTCAAGGCGTGTACCGGCAGGGTAGTACCCGCCGGGAAGCTGCCGGCAGACGCCGGGTGTATCGTGATGAACGTTACGTCAATCGCGTTCCTGTCGAACTATTTGAAAACGGGAATCCCGCTAGTATCTAAACGCATTACGGTGGACGGAAGCGCGGTGAAGAACCCGCAGAACGTCATCGTACCCATCGGTACGCCGATTAAGGACGTCATAGAGTTCTGCGGCGGCTACCGGGAAACGCCGAGAAAGCTTTTGATGGGCGGGCCGATGATGGGCCTAGCCCTTGCCGACGACTCACTGCCCGTCTTAAAGCAGAATAACGCGATTTTGGCGTTTGGCGAAAGGGACGCAAGGCTCCCGGAGCCTTCCGCCTGCATCCGCTGCGGAAAATGCGCGCTGAGCTGCCCGATGAACCTTGTGCCGCCCGTTATCAGCCGCAGCGTTAAGCTCAAGGACGCGCAGGCGCTTGAAAAGCAGGGCGTCATGACGTGCATGGAATGCGGGAGCTGCGCGTTCAACTGCCCGGCGCATAAGCATATTGTACAGAATATGAGGCTTGGAAAAGCCATTGTGAAGGAAGCCGCCGCCAAAAAGGCCGCGCAGGGGAAGGGGTGAGCAGGATGGATACAAAATTTTATGTTTCCCCGTCGCCGCATCTGCGCAGCGGGGTCAGCACGGCAAAGATAATGGGCAACGTGCTCATTGCCTTGGTTCCGGCGGTTATCGCTTCCGTCGTGATTTTTGGGTGGAAAAGCCTGCTCGTCATCACCGTATGTACGGCAACGGCGGTTTTAGCGGAGTATATCTGCCGAAAGGTAATGAAGCGGGACGATACCATCGGCGATTTGAGCGCCGTCGTTACGGGCGTACTGCTCGCGCTGAACCTGCCGGTCAATATCAACCTGTTTATCGCGGCGTTCGGCAGCATCGTCGCCATCGTCGTCGTCAAGCAGATGTTCGGCGGAATCGGGCAGAACTTTGTAAACCCCGCGCTTGCCGCGCGTATCGTTTTGCTCGTGTCGTTCCCAGTCCATATGACCACCTGGCCCAAGGCCTTCTGGTATTTGCAGGATACGGCGGACGCTGTAACGAGCGCGACCCCGCTTGCGAATAACGCAAACGGCATATCGACGAGCTACCTTGATTTATTTTTAGGCACCACCGGCGGATGTTTGGGTGAAACATGCGCCCTGGCGCTTTTGCTCGGCGGTATTTATTTAGTTGCAAGGAAAATTATCCATCCGGCTATCCCGGTTTGCTTCATCGGCACGGTATTCGTGCTGTCATGGGCGCTCGGCCAGGACCCACTGTTCCATATTCTGTCAGGCGGCGTCCTGCTCGGCGCGATTTTCATGGCGACCGACTATACGACATCCCCCATGACGACTGCCGGCAAGGTTGTTTTCGGCGTCGGCTGCGGCGTTATTACGGTGCTTATCCGGCTGTACGCGAACCTTCCGGAGGGCGTGTCGTTCTCGATTATCCTGATGAACATACTGGTGCCGCACATTGAGCGGCTGACCATGCCAAAGCCCTTTGGAGAGGAGAGGAAAAAGCGTGAAAAATCTTAACGCGAAGGCAATCCTTACGCCGGTGCTCGTGCTTTTCCTTATCTGCCTGATAGTGGCGGGCCTGCTCGGCGGCACAAACGCATTGACAAAAGACCCCATTGAAGAACAGACACAGCTCAAGGCGCAGCAGGCGCGAATGACTGTCTTGCCGCAGGCGAAAAGCTTTGAGCAGGTTACGCTTTCCGGTACGGATGCGGAGTGCTACGCTGCGCTGGACGGAGAAAAAAGGATTTTGGGCTACGCCATTACGACGGCTGCCAAGGGCTACGGCGGGGACGTAAGGGTAATGACCGGAATCGACGCGGCGGAAGGCAAAATCACCGGCGTTTCTATCCTGTCCCAAAGCGAAACGCCGGGGCTCGGCGCAAACGCCGTCAAGCCGGAATTTACCGGCCAGTACGAGCAGGCGCTCCCTGAAAGCGGGTTTGACGTCATAAAGAACGCCCAGCCGCAGGATGGGGAGATTGAGGCGATGACCGGCGCGACCATCACGTCGAAGGCCGTGACGGGCGCCGTCAACGAGGCGGTTTCCCTGTATACGGAAAATCTTACACAGGGTGGAAACCACGCGCCGCGCTATACGGCTGCAAAAGAGCTAAAGGAATTTATCCAGGACGAAACAATAAAGCAAGAGATGGGAGGCGGGAACTGATGGCGAAGAAATCGTTGTTCCAGGAGTTTTCCAAGGGAATTATCAAGGAAAACCCCGTGCTCTGCCTGGTGCTTGGCACCTGCCCGACGCTCGCTGTCACGACAGCCGCCTCGAACGCCATTGGCATGGGGGTCGCGGCGACGCTGGTGCTCGTCTGCTCCAACGCCGTTATTTCCCTGCTGCGCAGGGTGATACCCGACAAGGTGCGTATCCCCGCTTATATCACCATCATCGCGGGATTTGTCACCATCGTGCAGATGCTTGTCAAGGCGTTCGCCCCGGCAATCGACGAATCGCTCGGCATTTATCTGCCACTTATCGTCGTCAACTGCATTATTTTAGGGCGCGCCGAGATGTACGCGAGCAAAAATAAGGTGATTCCGTCTCTTGTAGACGGGCTTGGTATGGGCGTCGGTTTTACGGCCGCGATGCTTTTGATGGGGATTATCCGTGAATTTCTCGGAACGGGGGCCGTGTTCGGCGTACCGCTTACGTCGGGACTGTTCGACCCGGTTTTAATCTTTATCCTGCCGCCGGGCGGATTCTTTGTATTCGGAATGCTGATTGCGCTTGCCAATAAGCTAAACGGCAAAAAGAAAGAGCCGGAAGAAGCCGGCTGCGCGGGCTGCCCAATGAGCCAAAGCTGCGCGAAAATACAGCAGGGTGAGGAGGGCGGCAGATGAACGTACAACAGCTTGTCGCCGTATTCCTCGCGGCAATTCTGACGGAAAACTATGTGCTGAGTAAATTTTTGGGCATTTGCCCGTTTTTGGGCGTTTCCAAGAAGGTCAACACCGCAGTTGGCATGAGCGCCGCAGTAACCTTCGTCATGGTGCTCGCAACCGCCGTCACCTACCCGATTTACGAGAACCTGCTTGTCCCGAACGATTTGGCCTATTTACAGACGATTGTATTTATTCTCGTCATCGCGGGATTGGTACAGCTGGTCGAAATCGTGCTGAAAAAGTATATGCCTTCGCTTTACAACGCGCTCGGCATTTACCTGCCGCTGATTACCACGAACTGCGCCGTGCTGGGCGTTACGATGCTGGTGCTCGAAAAGGCCTCGGGCGACCCGTCCTATACTTATGTATCTGCGCTTGTAAACGCATTGGGGGCGGGTATCGGCTTCCTTGTGGCGATGGTTATGTTCGCCGGCGTACGCCAGCGGCTGGAAGAGTGCGACATACCAAAATGTATGAAGGGCCTTCCGATTACGCTCGTCGCGGCGTCGCTCGTTTCGCTGTCGTTTTTAGGCTTTGCGGGACTTGTAGACGGGCTGATGTAACGGGCAATGAACGATTCTTCAAAAAGGAAGGGGTAAACCGATATGAACCCGATATTGTTTGCTGTGCTCGTGGTTGCGGGCATCGGGCTGGTTGTCGGCATCGTGCTGGCGGTGGCGTCCGCCGTGATGGCGGTGCCAAAGGACGAAAAGGCCGAAGCGGTTTTAGAGGTGCTTCCGGGCGCAAACTGCGGCGCGTGCGGCTTTTCAGGGTGCTCGGGCTATGCAAAGGCCCTGGCGCAGGGCAGCGCAAAGCCGGGGCTGTGCTCCCCCGGCGGCGAAGAAACGACAAAGGCGGTTTCCGAGATACTCGGCACACAGGCGGAAAAAACGGTAAAGCGCTCGGCGGTCGTGCATTGCTCCGGAAGCCTTGGCCATACGGAAAATAAAATGGATTACCAGGGTATCTCAAGCTGTGCCGCCGCGGTACAGCTTGGCGGCGGTCCCGGAAAATGCTCATACGGCTGTATTGGCCTGGGCGACTGCAGGGCGGCCTGCGAATACGATGCGATTACCGTATGCAACGGGCTGGCGGCTGTCAATCCGGGTAAATGCAAGGCCTGCACTATGTGCGTTTCCGCCTGCCCTAAAAAGCTGATTTCAATCGTCCCGGTCAAAAAGCAGGCGCAGGTGCTTTGCAGCAGCTGCGATAAAGGCGCACAGGCAAGGTCCGCATGCGCAGCCGCGTGCATCGGCTGTATGCGCTGCGTCAAGGCGTGTGAGTCCGGCGCAATCACGGTGGAAAAGTTCCATGCCGCCGTCGACCCGTCGCTCTGCACCGGCTGTATGAAATGTGTGGAATCCTGCAAGCAGGGCTGTATTGTAGAGGCGTTTGCCTGAAGGCTGGAAATATGAAGGGAATTCTATGTTTGTAAGGGTATGGGACAGTGCGCATGGCGGTTATTATAAATCCATTGTTTATGGAATAATCGACACAGGCTATTTTGAAAAATATGTCGTTTTGAATCCGTTTGACAACTCGTTTGAGGCCGTAGATTATCTGGTCAAGGGCGGGGAGACTTTCGCCGGAAAAACAAAAATTAACATAATTAACGCCGAAACCAAGGACTGGTACCGTTTCTTTAACAACGACCTGTTAAAACTCTCCCGTTCTATGGACGGTTATGAAGTTCAAAATAGGGTTCCGGTATTTTATGGGTATGAGGATGTGTTTCAGAGCAGGGGGTTTTTGTTTCAGCTTTTAAAGAACAGGACCGTACCGCGTGGTGAAGCCGCCTTTGCGGTTCGCTCACTTCCCAATGAGAAAGATTGGCATACTATTGAAACACAGGAGGATGCCGACAAATTTATGAGCCTTTTTATGGGATTTCATGATTCTACGCTGGAACGGTGTTGTTACGAGGAGGGGGATGGCAAAAGAGACCTTCACATGATATTTGGCAACACCGGCTGGTACGGTGTTGTGGAGTTCTATTTTGAAGGGTTGTTAGACATGCATATCAGGCCTCCCGAAGACAACACGACCAGAGAACTTCTATCGGGCTGCCTGCTGGTGTATGAGGAGAGCGTGTATTGGGCGGATGAGGCGCTTCAGAAAGAAGACCTTTCCTATCATGGCAGTTATGTAAAAGCCTATAGCCTGAAATGGAAAAAAATAAGTTGAAAAGAAACCATAAATAAAAAGCCGCAGGGGAATTCCCTGCGGCTTTTGCTGTTTTTGTTTTACTTTCATCCGGGGATTACCCCCTGATGGTTTTATCAACCATGGCTTCTTTTTGCGGTAAAATCCTTTGAAACAATCTGGAAAACGGTGGTTTTATCAATCAACGCGTCGTTGAATGCAAAAATTTTCCGGCCCGTGAGCTGCTCCAAAATTGCAAGCAGGGCCTCCCGCTTCTCGTTATGTCCCGTAATGAAGGAAACGGTACCCGTCCCGATTACGCTTTCATAAGCGCAGGTGTAGGTGCAGGCGATATCGTGTTTGCCGATGACCTTAATCAGCCGGTCCATCTCAAAGCCGACGGTCGGGTTTTGCTCTAAAAGGTCCACCTTTTTGCCCTCCTGCGCACAGTGCAGGTAAAGAGTCAGGGTATCGCCGTCGAGCGTATAGCCGAAGTTCATCGGTACAAGGTAGGGCGCGGGCTCGTCTGAAAGCGCAATACGGCAGACGGGGCATCCTTTTATGATGTCCGCAATCTGCGCACGGTCTGTGACCGCACGTTCATTTCTTTTCATGTAGTAATCCATCCTTTTCATTTTCTTTCTGAGTTCTGTTTTAAGGCAACAGAAAACCAACCACCAAACTTAATTAAAACAGCTCTGTCGCGGGGTCGTACCGCTCGCCGTTGAACCAGCATTCAAAATGCAGGTGCGCGCCGTAGGAATTCCCCGAATTGCCGATATAACCGATAATTTCACCCTGCTGGACCTGCTGGCTTTCCTCGGCAACCACCACACTGCAATGAGCGTACAGGGTGGAGAAGCCGCCGCCATGGTCGACCATAATATAGTAGCCCCAGCCGGAGCCCCAGGAGTCCGTCTTGTTCGCCCGGATGACCGTGCCGCTCTGCGCCGCGACAATCGGTTTGCCATAGGCGCTGCCGTTGCAGGCAAAATCCATACCCTTATGGCTTCTGTCGTCGCCCCAGTAGGAGGTGATGACGTTGCATTCCGGCGCGGGCCAGATGTAGCCGTTCGGGCTTGGGCTGCCGTTTATAATCCCGCCGTTTTGCAGGACATACTGCTTATGCCACTCGGACAGCTCCTGCGACAGCTTATCCTGTTCTTCGGAGTTTTTCTCAAGCTTGCTTTCAAGCGTTCCCTTTGTTTTTGAGAGCTTTTGCAGCACCGCGTCGCATTCCTTCTGTAAAGCGTCGAGCTCGTCGTGCTTCTTCTCCAAATCCTTCTTTGACTGGGAAACGACGTCTTTTTCCCGCTCGATTTCCTCCTTTTCATCCTGGATGCCTGAGAGCTTTTTCTCCAGATTGGCAATCAGCCTGGAATCGTAATCGGAGATGCTCTCTATCAGGTACGCTTTATCGAGAAAATCATCGAAATCCTTTGCGCCGAGTATGATTTCAAGGGCAGAGGCGTCGCCCGCCATATAGACGGCGCGGATACGCCTGCCCAGCGTTTCATAATCAGCGTCGATTTCCGCCTGCTGCTTTGCAATCTGCGCTTCCTTCTGCTTGACTTGTTTGTTGAAGTCTGAGATTGTGGAGGTCAATAGGTCGATTTCGTCCTCGACCCCGCCGATTTTCTCCTGAAGCGCTTTTTTAAGCTCCTGCTGTTTGCCTATGCTTTTGCGGGCCTCCTCGAGCTGCTTGTCGAGCGCTTCCTGCTGCTGTGACAGCTCCTGCTGCTTTTGCGTGAATTCCGAAATATCCGTAAGCGCAGAAGCTGCCGAGGCGGTCAGCACTAGGGCCGCGGTAACTATGCACAGCGCGCGCCGGGCCAAACGCTTCCAACTCATTGGAACCAGTCCTTTCCTTTATTAATAAACAAACCAGCCTGTTTTTATCGAAAAACGCCAGCAAGGTCAAAATTCGATAATTCTCTAGCATAAATTTAGCATAAAAGAAATAATTTTGCAAGAAAAATCCCCATTTTACTCATAAAAACTACAAAAAACGCAAAAACAGTGGGGAATATTTTCACAGATGAGACGATATTCCCATAAATTGGTATATGGTAAATATATAATATAAAAAAGTGATTGTTTATTTGCTTTTTTATCTGCCGGAATGTTTCGCAAAATAGCAGATTGTGGGGGAAAACGGATGAAACGAAAAAAAGCGGCCAGTGTCTTGCTGGCCTTGTTGTTTTTAGCCGCGGCGTTATCTGCGGCGCCTGCTTTTGGAGCGTTCCAGGCAGATACGATAAAGATGCCCGTCCCGGCGGTTGGCGGAGGAGATACAAAAAACACCGGGAAAGCCACCGGCTGCTATCTGCTGGGGGACGTCAATTTTGACGGGACCGTCGGCGTGCTCGACGTATTGCTGATTCAAAACGACAAAGCGATGGTGCAGCCGCTTACCCAGGAGCAGAGGCGCAGTGCCGATATTGACGGGGACGGCGTTCTTGCGATTCTCGATATCCTTCATATTCAAAAATTTCTTGCAGGGATGCTTGTGGAATATCCAGTCGGCCAATGGGTAGACGCCGGAGGGGATTTTCCGACGGTACCGACGCAGGATAATACAGAACCGCCGACCATACCCGTAACCTATCCAACGGACGCCCCGACGCAAGAGCCGACGGTGCCGGCAGCCGATACGACAGAACCGGCCGGGCCGACCGAGGCTGCGCCGGAAAACAGTAATCCAACGGATTCAACCGCCCCGGCCATACCAGAGCCGACAGCACCTACGGCCCCGGCCGGGCCGCCGTCTGTCGGCCGGAAAGAAATGAGCTACCTTTATCTGCGAGACGAATCGGGCGCGCTCCCAAGCGGCGGCCGGATGTGGGTATATATACCAGAGCTCAGCTATGCGGTGGAAATGAAAGAGATGCGCGACGGCGTTACCTACCGCGCTGAAATTTCACGCGATTGGGGCAGTCTTGCGTTTTACCAGACGGCGTCGTCCGTTACCAGGCCCGGTAATCCGGAACAGCTTCCGGCGGGCGAGCTTTGGAACGTATGGGCCGGCCTTCCCGCGCGCGGGAAGAACGACTGTTTTGCTATAGGCGGGGAAAACGCGGGCAGCTGGACGGCGTATGATCCTACCGGGGAACGGACCGTTTATTTTGACGCGGCTTCCGGCGGCTGGCAGGACGCCTATATTTACGGCTGGTCGTTTGGACTTGACCGTACGTTTGTCCCAATGGAATATGTTGCGGATGGGGTTTATAAGCTGATTCTTCCGCAGGCGCCCGCTGATGGGGCAAAGGGGATAGTCTTTTTGAACCAGGGCTTTTGGGACGGCGCGTTCCTGACGGAGGACTGCGTTATGGAAGCCGGTAAAAACTTTTATACCGGTGTCAGGAAAGCCGGTGAATTATGGACAGGCATATGGGCCGTCTATCCCGGATAGCCAAAATTGATATTTGTTTACGACAGAAACATTTTGTATTTCTTTCTTCTCGTCGCCGCCCTTCTTTTTTGAAGGGCGGCATTCTTTTTGTGGTATAAATTTTTCAGTTACGATAAAAAGCCGGAACAAACGCCCGTATCCAGCAAAATAAGCCATAAAGTACAATCCCGTTATGACAAAATTTTTTTATGGCTCGTCCTATAATAGCTCTACTGGGAATCAAAAAAACGGCGGGACGGTGAAAGGCGCATGAAAATACAGCGGGCGGCGGCCGCAAAAGGGTTTTTTGAACATACGATGGCATCCAAGACAGCGCGTACCCTGGTGCTGCAGGGTGTATATTTCTTAGCGGGAATTCTGGTTTCCGGCGGAGCTGTGTTTGGCAGCTATGCGCCGTTTGGCGCGTCTATGGTGGCGGCCGTACCGTTTCGGAACCTGCTTTCTTCGCTTGCGGGTACGGCGCTCGGGTACATAATGTTTTCTCCAGGGGGGAGCTTCCGGTATGTAGCCACCGTACTCGCGGTCAGCGCAATCCGCTGGACGCTTTCTGACCTGCAAAAAATTAACAGGAGCCGTTTTTTCGCCCCTGTCATTTCGTTTATCCCAATGCTTGCAACCGGCCTGGTGCTCGCGGCCGTTGGCAGCTTTGCGGGAAACCTGCTTGCAATGTGCCTTATAGAAGCGCTTTTGTGCGCGGTCGGCGCTTACTTTTTTAACCGCACGATTACGCTTTCGGCGGGTTCGCGCGGAATTACCACCTTCAACCAGCAGGAAATTGCCTGCATTGCCATGACAGGCTGTATTTTGCTGCTGGCGTTTTCCAGCATATCCGTCGCGGGTATTTCGCTTGGGCGTGTGGCCGCGGTGCTTGCCATTTTGTTCTGCGCGCGGTACGGCGCTGTTTCGGGCGGGTGCATTTCAGGCGTGGCGACCGGCGTCATATTCAGTATGACGGACAGCTCCCTGAGCTTTGTCGCGGGCGCGTACGCCTTTGGCGGCCTGATGGCGGGGCTGTTTGCGCCGACAGGAAAAATAGGGACGATTCTTGCGTTCCTTGTGTGCAATACCGTCATGGCGTTCCAGTCACAGAACACGACCCTGATTCTGACCTCGGTTTATGAAACGCTGATTGCATCCGTCGTATTTTTTCTGCTGCCAAAGGACCTTGGAAACCAGCTTTCCGCCGTGTTTTCCCCGCCGGTCGATAAATCGCGCTCCGAGGGACTCCGACGTAATGTGATTATGCGGCTCGATTTCGCGGCAAAAGCGCTCGGCGACGTTTCCGCTTCGGTTGACAACGTAGCAAAAAAGATGAAAGAGCTGTTCGCGTCCGATATGAGCGCCGTCTATGGAAAGGCGGCGGAGGATACCTGCTCCCACTGCGGCCTGCGCGTTTATTGCTGGGAGAAGCAGCGTGAGACGAGCCTCAGTGACTTTAACAGCTTGAGCGATTCCCTGCGCAAAAAAGGAAGGATTGAAGAAAAGGACTTTTCTGACCGTTTTATGAAAAAATGCTGCAAAACAAAAGAAATGGCCGCCGCCGTCAACCGCAACTACAGCGCATATACGGCGTTTCTGGCGGCGGAGCGGCGCGTAGGCGAGGTGCGCAGCGTCGTTGCGGGGCAATTCTCCGGGCTAAGCGGTATCCTCGGCGAAATGGCGGAGGAATTTGAAAACTACGAGCATTTTGATATGGCTGCCGCCGAACGCGTGAGCACGGCGCTCAAAATGGCGGGCTTAACGCCGATTGACGTAAGCTGCCGCATCGACCGGTTCGGACGCATGACGGTTGAGATAGAAACGGTTGACACCAACCATAACAGTATGAAAAAAGCACAGCTGCTCAAGGAAATTTCAAAGGCCTGCGGAAGAAGGCTCGACACGCCGTGCCTGAGCATGGCGCCCAACCGCTGCCGCATGCAGATGAGCGAACGCCCCTGCTTCGATGCCCAGGTGGGAAGCTGCCAGCATATCAGCGGCAATGGGCAGCTCTGCGGCGACAGCTATAATTACTTCAATGACGGAATGGGCCGTTTTGTCGCAATTATCAGCGACGGAATGGGCACAGGCGGGCGCGCCGCTGTCGACGGGAGCATGGCGGAAAGCATTATGACCAAGCTCACAAAAGCGGGGCTTGGGTTCGACTGTGCGCTGAGTGTCGTCAATTCCGCGCTGATGGTCAAATCGGGCGATGAATCGCTTGCCACGCTCGACGTCGTTTGTATCGATATGTTCACCGGCGACACACAGATTATGAAGGCGGGCGCGCCGCTCACCATTGTCCGCAAAAACGGCAGGACCTACCGCTGCAACAGCGCCTCCCTGCCCGCCGGAATATTGACAGACATCAAATTTTCACACGATACGGCGACGCTTGAGCTTGGAGACTGGCTCGTGATGGTATCGGACGGCGCCGTGGCAATGGGCGATATGTGGCTCGAATCGCTCATCGAGCATTGGGAGGAGGGAAGCGCCCAAGCGCTTGCGAAAAAAATCGTAGAGGAAGCGCGAAAGCGGCGCACCGACGGCTATGACGACGATATTACTGCGGTTGCAATCAAGCTGATGCGTAACTGAGCATGATAAAAAACGTCCGAAACGGAATTTCCGTTTCGGACGTTTTGTTCTATAATATTCCAGTTTTACTGCTGTACGGGCGCATTCCTGTTCATCGCTCCGCCAACCAGGTAAAGGACGGGGAGTACCAGGCCAATCAGGGACATCGGGCTGAATCCGCCGCTGGTGATTGTAATTACCAGCGAAATTACCTGGATAATCACCAGGATAATTCCCCAGATAAAGCAGGTCGAGGAAATCTCGTTGCAGCGCTTGACTGCTACCGCGCCGGCGATAATCAGTAGAATGCTGGAAATCATGGAAATAATCGCCGCTACAGTAGCCAATGCGCCGAGTGCCGCCCCTGCTTCCAGTTCGCCCGCCGCCGCGCCAAGCGCGCCGAGTAGGTTTCCTCCAAGCAACAGCATGATGCTGCCGATAATTCCGAAAATACCGAAGATGATGTTCAGAATACCGACAACCTTAAGTAAAGTTTTGCCCTTTGCGTTCATAATCTATCCTCCAATTATGTATTTGGCATAATAGCCAAAACCATTATATCACGATAAATTACCCTTGTGCAATAGTACATCGGCAAAAACTCCAAAATGTGTTCAATTAAGAGCTTTAATAAAAAACACCCGGGTATTTTGCCCGGGCGTCCTTTTATTTTATGAGTCAAACACATCGCTTCCCGCACCCGCGATAACTGTAAACGCTTTGGGAAGGTTCTCAATCTCAACGGTTTTATGGTTTCCGCCGTTTTCCCCGTCGAGCGTCCAGCCGATGGGTTCCTGCGCGGTAATTACGGCATGCGAAGCACGGATTACATGGCAGTAGGGGGAAGAGAAGTTGCGCTTCATAAAATCCGCAACCATGTTTTGCAGCTCGATTGGATTGTTCGGGTTTTTAAACAGGATGACCTCGAACAGGCCGTCGTCGAGCTTTGCTCCCAATCCGCCCCTGTCCTTAAAGCCGCCGACGCTTCGCGTATTTGTGACCATGCCGAGGATATAATCGCCCTCTATAGTGCCGTCGCCGTAGTTTACCCTGATATGGGAGGGCTTGATGTTCGGAAGCCGGCGGATACCTTCTAACAGGTATGCCGCGTGCCCGAAGATGTTTTTAAACTTCTGCGGCGTATCGTAGGACACGTCCGTAAACGCGCCGAATGCCGCGATATAAACAAAATTACCCTCGTTGAAACGGCCCGCGTCACAGGCAAACGGCTTGCCCGCCAGAACATTTTGCGCGGCCTTGACAAGGTTTTTCGGGATGCCGAGCGTGGAGGCAAAATCATTTGTGCTGCCCGCTGGGATATAGCCGAGCGGTTTCCTGTTCCCGGGAGGGAGTGTCAGAAGGCCCCGTACACACTCGTTTAAGGTACCGTCGCCGCCGCAGACGACCAGCAGGTCGAAGCAGCCTGCCTTTTCGCAGGTGGTATTATATGCGTCGTCCGGCCCCTGCGTCGGACGGACCGTTACGTCGTAGCCTCCGCCGGCGAAGACGTCGATGATGTCGCTCAATCGGCTTTTTACCTGCGCCTTACCGGACGTGGGATTATAAATCAATAGTAATTTCTTACTCATACAAGCCTCGCAAACGTAGGGATTACCTGTCCTGCGGCACAGACATCTCGCGCATAAGCGTGGGGATATCCTCCTTACAAGGCGTGAATTTACACGATACGAAATGGCATATCGATTTGGTGGAGGAGGAAATATTCCGAATCATGCCGGACAGGTTTTTATGGGTCAGGTGTGAATGGATGATGTTGAAGAAGTTTGCAAACACCATTGCAAACGCAAGCCTGAAGTGGCTGAGCCGGTACTCTTTGTAACAGCCGTTTTTTTCAAAAAAATTGCGCAGCACGCCGAGGGAACGCACGTAATCATTGAGCTTTTTGAAATCGAGCGCCGATACGATGCTGTTGCTGCGCTGGGTGTAATAATAAAGGCATTTATCGATGACAACGACCCTGTCCGCACGGGAAAGCAGGCGTGAGGTCGTCGCAATATCCTCAAAGTACATTTCAGGGAAAGCAAGCGGTTCGCCGTCAAAAAACAGGCTGCGGTGCCATAGTTTGTTCCAAAGGTAGGAACGGCTGCGGAAATCGGAAATTGTCATTTTCGTCAATTTGACTGCGCTGTGAACGCCCTTAAACGGTTTACGGAACATAATGGTATGATGCGTACCTCTGTCCTGATTATACAAAGCATAGTTGCAGCACGAAACGTCGGCGCCGCTGTCCTTTGCGGCGCGGTACAGGTTTTTCAGAAAGCTTGGGTCTACGTAATCGTCGCTGTCCACAAAGGCTATGTACTCTCCGCGGGCTTTCTTAACGCCCATGTTGCGCGCGCCGGAAACACCCTTGACCTTATTTTTTACCAAGTGGAAATTATAAAATGAAGCGGCAAAATCCTGCGCGATTAAAAGGCTGCTGTCTGTGGAGCCGTCGTCAATCATAATGACCTCAAAGTCGCGGAACGTCTGGCACGCTACAGAGGCAAGGCAACGGTACAAATAGCTGTCTACATTATATATAGGGATGATAACGCTGATTTCCGGATTATCGTTCATAAGCCATTAAGAGTCCTTTTCAATGGATTTTTCTTCACCGGCTCCCCGCATGCTGTCTTCACAGCCGCTGTCCGGCGCGCTCATTTCCTGTGCAAGCTGATTGATATCGTGCTTTCGTTTGTCCTTTGTAAAATAGGAAAACGGGCTGGAAACGAGAATCATGCCATAATAGGTGATGATTCTCCAGACAAGGATTGCCGACTTGAGTGTACCGCCCACAAAAAACATGCCGAAGAAAGCGGAGAAGCCAAGCTCCGCCGCGCCCGAAGCGCCGGGCAGGGGAATCAAGCTGGAGGCAAGGTTGACATACGCCTGCGAACAAATCATGTCGAGTGGGGAGGCGCCGTCAAGCTGGAACGCACAGTAAATAAAATAAGGAACGCTTAAAATTGCCAAAATTTGAAGGAAAACGAAAATATAAGAGGAGAGCATCAGCTTTGGTACCTTGAACAGTTCTTTATTGCCCTGATGGAACATATCGATTTGCCCCTGAAGCGCCTGCGCTTTCTTTTCAGGGTTTTTAATAAACCGAAGCTTTTTCATGACCCATGAGATAAACCGTACCAGCTGTGCCGAGAGTTTTTCGTTAAACGATACGACAATCAGGCCGAAGGTAACGACCAGCTGGGATAAAAACCCGATTAAAACAAACGCCCACATGAGAGGCGTGTTCATTGTTTTTAAAAAGTAGTCGAACCGCACGACAATCGCAATCAGGCTGAAGGCCGTGGAGGTGAGCTGGTATACGATGAATTTCTGCATCATGCAGGAGGTACCGAATCCCGCGCTGATATTCATCTTTGACAAAAGGTAAACCTGCATGGGCTGGCCGCCTGTTGACGACGGGGTAATCGCGCTGTAAAACTGGCCGACAAGGCAGACCTTAAACGCGTCCCACAGCGTAAAATAAGAAAAGCGGCTATGGATAAAATTAAAGGTCACGAGCGTATCCATAAATACGTTAAACATCTGGGCAACGGCTGCCATCAATAGCCATAGAAAGTTAATGGAACGGGAGGAACGCAGCAGGTCCATTAAGCCCTCTTCCGAAAAAAAGAAATACGCGACGAGGCAAATGGAAATGACGATGACCAGTATATTGATAACAGCGCCGGCTCTTATTTTATGGTGGCGCTTTTTTTTAGAACCGTCCAAATATATGCCTCCCTGCCGCCTTTTGACGGACTTTGTATCGTAGTTGAGCGCACAAGTATCTCCATTATAGCACCTGGTGGGGAAAAAGCAAGAAACAGGCCAAATCTTCTCATACCCATATTATCTTACCAAAACAGAAAAACAATACGGGAAGCGCTGTAAATAAAAGGCTTATCCGGCGGGGCTGTAGAGCGCGCCGATAAACACGGGCAGGCTGCTTTCGTTGTCTACAATCAAAAATAAAAACGGGCGGTCGAGCACGACGCGGTGCTCCGTCACGGCGGCGGAAAGGTTTACCTCCGCCTTTGTGGCGGCGCCTGCCTTTACGCCCTGCGGCCCCAGCTCAATATGCGTTTTCTGTACAACGTCATTTAGTATAAGGCCCTGCGGCGAGGCTTTCGTAAAATTGGCCTCATCCGTAAACGCCTGCTTCATACCGAGGCTTTGCAGCGCCTTATTCAGGCTGGTTTCGTAATCAAAGGAGAACGCGGGCGTGCTCACCTGCGCAAAATCCGTTGCGGCCACAGAGCTGAAAAGCGTTGTAAGCTCCTTTTTATCGAGTGACGCAATATAATCCGCAAGGCTGGTTCCCTCGTTTGGAAGGACGGCGGCAAACCGGCACGGAAGGGTTTTCAGGTTTTTTACATAGCCCTGTGCGTTCTCGCTGTGGATATAGCGCTCCGAGCCGTTTAAGAAGCTTGCCGTCTGTACGGTGCCGTCTGCGAGGTGGAAATCCCCGTCCGTTACGTTGGCAGATTGGTATTCGCTTGCCCACAGGTCCTCCAGGTAAAGGGCGTTGAGCAGGTACAGCGCGCCGCTTTCGGACGTTTTTGAAACGATGGAATCAATCAGCCCATTCGTATGGTATTTTGTCCACTCGTTCATATCTTTGGCGGCTTCGGCGCTTGAAAAGTCGGCGCTGAATATGCCCGCGTCAAAAAAGTCGGCGTTTTTCTGCAGGAAACTGCGGTTAACGTCGAGGCCGTCGCGCAGCCAGAGGGAGTTTGCTATCTGCAGGCTGCCCTCTTCCTTGTTGAAGGCCGTCAGGCGCTGACGCAGGTAATTGCTGCACGCGTTGATGTTCTCGGCTGATACGACACCGCCGCCGAGCAGGCTTTTCATTTCCTTGAGCGTACCGCCCTGCGCGCCGTTTTGCAGCATAGCAAGCGTAAAATAGGCGGAAACAGGGGAGAGCAGCGTGTTTTGCCCTTCCTTGCCCGTTTCCCGCAGCAGGGAAGCGGAGAACTCCGCCACAGCCTCTGAAAATTTTTCATAGGACTGAGGCGGTTCCGTCTGTTTGGTGAAGTCGTAATCCACGGCGGCGCTTCCGCGCGGAACACCCGCCGTCAAATCGCGCGCCGAAAGCTGCGGGCCGCTTTCCTGGCTGGAACAACCGGAAAACGCAGCCAATACCATAAGCAGGGAAAGCGCTGTGGCAGCGGCCTTTTGTAAATGCGTTTGTTTCATTCCTGAGAAACACCATCCTTCTGTATTAGGTCCTGCATGAGCATATAAACGTTTTCAGCAGAATTTTCTTTATAAAACGCCTTGCACGCCTGCTTCATCGCATCGAGCTTTCCAGGGTGCACAAGCAAATCCTCTATTTCTTTGGCGCATTTGCTGCCCTTCGAGAGCATGACCGCCATATTGTTGCGTACAAGGAAGTCGGCGTTCTCTTCCTCCTGCCCGGGGAACGCCTTGAAAATCGCCATCGGCAGTGCGGAGGCGAGGGACTCCGATACGGTAAGGCCGCCCGGCTTCGTAATAATCAGGTCAGCCGCGCTCATATATTTATTGACGTCGCTTACAAAGTAGAGGAGCTTTGTCGGTTTGGTGGCGCCGCTTCCGCGGTATATTTTTTGCAGGAGCGTCGTCTCAAGCAAATCGTCCCGGAATTCCTCGGTGGCCGCTTTGATTTTATCCTTGAACTGTCCCGTCTTTTCCTTGAAAGAGCCGGAAAGCTCCTGCATGAGCCTGCTGCGGATGGATTCATGGTACGCGTAATCGGAGTCCGGCTCTTCCGTGCCCTCCCCTTTTTCGGCGTTTGCGATGATTTCCCCCGCGCTTGCGCTCGAAGAGCTTAAAAGCTCTTCAAACGCGTCGTATAGCTTCTGATTTTTTCCGGTGATAACAATCACCTGAAAATCGACTTTAATTTCAGAAATGCTCTGGTATATTTTTAATATATCGGTCACGCCGAAGCTGCCGGCCATGATGAGCACCGTCTTGAGCTTTGGGTCGAGCTGCATCTGCACAAGCAGGGCCTCGCGGTCATAACGCTCGTAAAACGCAGTGTCGATTGGTATGCCGAGCGCGTGTATTTTATTGCGCGGCACCCCGTAGGCCTCCACGGCGTCCACCATTTCCGCGCTCGATACGACGTACGCGTCTATTTTTTCATTAATATAGGTTTTGTGCGGCGCAAAGTCTGTTATAATACAGACGACCTCAACTGGGACGCGGTAGTCCCGCTTAAGGTTCGAAGCCATCTCCGCCGCAAACGGATGCGCCGTCACAATGACGTCAGGACGGAATTCCAGAATCAGCGGGATAAGCTTTTTGGTCATCTGCCCTGTTATTTTTGTTACCAGCGAGTTCAGGGTCGTGTCACGGTTGGCGGTATTATATACGCTGCCGTAGAGCTTGGGCAGCTTTTTGGCGAGGAACACGTATCCGTCGGATACCGTTTTATTGAGCGTGTGGCTGACATATTCGAGCGCATCGATGACCTGTACAACGGCTGTTTTATCGTGTGTGGCTATGTAGCTTTTCAGCGCGTTTGACGCGCGCATATGCCCGCCGCCCGTCGAAGCGGAAAAAATCAGAACTCGCATGAGCTTCACCCTTTATAAAAATTTCATTATGTTTTTTTAAACTTTAATATCGTCTTTATACCGTTATATTATATTATATCAAAAAAATCCTCGATTTCAACATAGAAAAAGCTTACGGATTTGTCACATACAACTTATTGGAGCAGCGGCTCCCGGCAGCTACAGCAGCTTGCGGCAAACCAAAAAATAACGGGAACAGAAAACCAACTTTGTTAAATTTTACACCGCGCCTTATATAGATAAATCTTTACAATTGCGGGGCTTGTGGTGTATGATATGTACAAGTATCGCTATAGGCGGTTTGTATCTCAAACCGAAAGGAGAAGGTATTGTGAGCGATGATAAAAGAGAGAAGGATATAAACAAGCTGGAGCAGGAAGCTCCGCAGAATATAGAGCCGAAAGAGCAGGATGTCGAGGCGCTTTTGAACGAAATCAGACAGCAGCAGAACTTCACGCCCAAGGCGCCGCAGGCGCAGGCTATGGAGGAAGCGCCCGCCCCGGTGCAGCAGCCGTCTGAGGAGCAGCCAAAGCGGGAACAGGCCGAGGCTGTTGAAACGCAGCGGCCGGCTTTCGGCCAGTTTGAGGATATCAGCAGCTCGAGCGGGGAACAGAAGCAGGAAAATGTATTTGTTCCCGCGCTTAAGCCGGCGGAAAAGAAACCGAAGCAGAAGAAAAAATCGCGTGGGAAGTATGTCGTTATGGGCGTACTCGGCCTTGTGATTCTGCTTGCCGCTTCGTTTTTTTGCACGCTGTTTTTAAATCCCGAGGTTATCCCAAGCATTGCGCCGGTCACTGAGGTAAAGGGAGCATCGCCGGAGCCGAAAGAAGCGGTCTTTGCAAAGGGCGTACAGGTCGGCGGAATCGACGTTTCGGGCAAAACGCTGAAGCAGGCGACGGCGCTTATCATTGTCAAGGAAAAAGACGCGGCGCCGGAATTTTCGCTCGACGTGGTAAACGGGGATATGGCCCTTACCTACACGCAGGATGATTTCAGCTACACCTATAATACAAAGGAAGTCATTGCGCAGGCTTACCAGTATAGCAAGGATGTCGCAAAAGCGCTTTCTGACGGCAGCATTGACCGCCTTTCAAATCCCCAGGGGGATAATGTGACCGTCGACGATAAAAACGGGACGATTAACTTTAACATTTCCTGTACGGTTACGAATGATTCTATCGAGAAGGTCGTGGGGAGAGCAGCCAAGAAAATGGACGTTCCGGCTGTAGAGCCGCATGTATCGAAATTTAACCCGTCCGCTTCCTATGCGAAGATGTTTACCTTCACGGAAGGGGAAGACGGCGTATCGGTTGACAGGGAAAAACTGTATAGCGATATCTCGGCGCAGTTTTCGGGCGGCGTGAAGAGCGGCAGCGTTACCGTACAGACGGAAGCGGCAAAGCCGAAGCACACATTGGACGAGGTTAAAAAGGCGACAAAGCTTATTGGTAAATTCAGCACGGTTTCCACCAACACATATAACGCGAACCATAATATGGATACCGCGCTCAAGGCAATCAACGGTAAAATCGTTGAGCCCGGCAAAAATTTTTCCTTCAACGAATGCACGGGCGACAGCAACCTGGCCTCGAACGGCTACCTGCCCGCGAGCGTAATTGAAAACGGCAGCTACCAGCAGGGCTACGGCGGCGGAATCTGCCAGGCGGCGACCACTATATATAACGCCGGCATCCAGGCGAATATGGGGATTACAGAGCGTTACCCGCATTTGTGGTGCTCGCCCTATGTCTACGGCGGACTTGACGCGACGATAGATTACGGCAACCTCGATTTAAAGCTGCAGAATAATACGCAGTTCCAGATGTTCTTTAAAACATATATGGACGGTACGACGCTCTACTGCGAAATTTATGGCTGGCAGGACCCGGACTTCGATGAGGTAAGGACCGAATCCCACAATACATGGACCGGCGACGAGGAGTACGGCTTTGCCGCGCAGCGCGTTTACTATAAAGGCGGCAAAGAGGTTGGAAGGGATGATTTGCCCGATTCCACCTACAGCCTTTCAAACGGCCACTATGTCGTGGCGGGCGATCCCGGAAACACCTCAAGGAAGCTCAAGCAGCCGGGAGCAGCCAAGGAAAAATCGGACGAGAAGCAGAGCGCTTCCTCCACTAAGCCGGTTTCCACAAGCTCGACACAACAGCAGGTTAATCCGCCCGCGTCCCAGGCGCCGTCCAGCAGCAAGCCGGACAACCCTTCCTCAAGGCCGGACTCCAGCTCGCAAAAACCGGACGAGCCCTCACAGGCTCCCAGCTCAAAGCCGGAAAGCGGAACGTCTGGAGGGAGCGCTGCGGATGACGAATAAAATTTTTAATGAATTTAAAATTTCAGCGCACACGGAAAATACTCCGTGTGCGTTTTTGTATTTTGCGCGTGTTTGCCGCCATACTAATGAAAAGGATAAACCGCAGAAAAAGATAAACGGTTTGTAATAAGAAAGGGATGGTTCCATTATGGCAACGCGCAAGGGAAGCTATACGCTTGTGCTGGACAACAGGCCTGCAATAGTGGGCTGGGCTGCCGTCGCGGGCAAAAAAGAAGCCGAAGGCCCGTTAAAGGACAGCTTTGATAAAATTTTTTACGATACGATGGCGGGACAGGATACCTGGGAAAAGGCCGAAAGCCAGCTGCAAAAAGAGGCGGTGAGCCTTGCGCTCGGCAAGGCAAACGTAAAGGCGGAGCAGGTCAATATGATTTTTGCGGGCGACCTTTTGAATCAGTGTATTTCATCCTGCTTTGGGCTGAGAAGCTTCGATATCCCGTTTCTTGGGCAGTATGGAGCGTGCTCTACAATGGCGCAGACGCTTCTGCTCAGCTCATTATTTGTTGATACAGGCTGCGCCGATTACGCGGCAGCGGTTACATCGAGCCATTTTTGTTCCGCTGAGCGGCAGTTCCGTTTTCCGCTTGAGTACGGCGGGCAGCGTACGCCGACCGCCCAGTGGACGGTGACCGCCTCGGGCTGCGCGCTCGTTGGCAGTAAGGGGGAAGGGCCGAGGGTGGAAGCCGTGACGATTGGTAAAATCGTCGATTTAGGCATAACGGACGCGAACAACATGGGTGCGGCGATGGCGCCTGCCGCGGCGGAGGTCATCAAAAACTACCTGACTGACACAGACCACAAGCCGAGCGACTTTGACCTGATTATCACCGGCGACCTCGGGGAAGTCGGTTCCAAGCTGCTCTGTGAGCTGCTGCTCAAGGACAACCTCGATATTAAGAGCAGGCACAGCGACTGCGGATTGCTTATCTATGACAGGCAGGCGCAGGACGTACACGCGGGCGGCTCCGGCTGCGGCTGCAGCGCCAGCGTATTATGTTCATATGTGCTCAACAACATGCAGAAAAAAAACGCGCACGACGTATTGTTCGTCGCCACGGGCGCACTGATGTCGCCCACCTCCTCGCAGCAGGGGGAAAGCATCCCAGGTATTGCCCATCTGGTTCATATTTCGGCATAAAAGCAGGAAAGAAATTTGTGGAAAAACGATAAGCATCTTCCGGAAAAGGAACAATTTTTTTCTGTTAATCGGTTCGAAAGTATGCTATAATACTCTTTAGATTTTATGATTAAGGAGTATGTATATGCTTAAGCGTGTACAATATATAGACGATATCGTCCTGGACAAGATTGTAAAGCTCCACACGCCGCGCCGCAACAAGGTGATGACCTTCATCACGCGCATGGGGAATATGGGCATTGTCTGGTTTGCCATGTGTATGCCGTTCCTTATTTACCGGCCGTGGCGCAGCATAGGGGTAAACTTCCTGGTTGGGCTTGTTATTGCGCATTTGGCGGGGGAAATCTGCATCAAGCATATTGTGTGCAGGATGCGGCCGTGCCATAAGCTGGAGGACGACGAGCTGATTGTGAAACGCCCGCGCTATTATTCGTTCCCGTCAGGGCACACGACCGCGTCGTTCTCCGTCGTGGCGGTTGCGTGGATGCGCTGCTGGCCTGTGGCTATCCCGGTGACGATATTGGCATTTTTAATTGGGTTTTCCCGTGTGTACCTGCGCGTGCATTACCTGACCGACGTTGTGGCGGGCGCGGTGCTTGGGCTGTTCTGCGGTTTTTTATCGGTCGAGCTTTTACGTGCAATGTTCTAAAAATAAAGGAAGGAGGGCAGCCGCCCTCCTTTTTAATACATAAATCTGTATGCAAAACCGGTATCCGTTTGATTTTCGGATACCGCGCTTTTATGTTTTCCAGTAAAGGTACAGCCTGCACGTTAGAGGATATGCTCATAAGAGCATGATGAGCTGCCCTTATATAATGCAAAAGGCCGCCCAATTGATGGGCGGCCTCTTTCTTGCTCGGAAGATTTTTTATTTCAGCCAAGCGACGTCCGTGTCGTTGCAAAGGTTATCTAGCCCGTAGAGCACGAGCATTTCCGTAATGCCTTCTTTTTCAATCAGCTCTGACACGGGAAGCTTGTAGTAGCGCAAATCAACCATGATGATTTCGCTGTAATGCTCCGAAAGGAACGGCGCGATGCTGTGGCCGAACGAATCCTTAAGCAGAAGGAGCTTGCCGCCGTCCGCCGCTTTGTTTTCAATACGCACCAGGCTGTGGTTGCCGTCGAGGAAAACCGGGTACTTGTCGTCCTCGTCGAGATGGCTCAGGAAGAAAAAGCTGTCGTTTTCCTTTTTTTTATCCCCCTCTTCGATGGTAACATGGACATTGTCCTGATTTTCATAATCCTTATCGTACCAGAGCTCGATTTCATCCGGCGGCGTAAGCCACAGGGCGCTGGTGGAATAAGTGGTTCCGTAGAAGCCGGGGTGCTTTTTAATGTCGAAACGTTCCTCCGGCACTGCGTCAAGTCCCTTTCGCGCACAGTATGCCTGGTAAGCGGTATATGCGCCGCGCGTCGTCCAATGGTGGTCCGTGCGGTAATAAAGCTGCGTATTGGCGGCGTTTTCCTGGAACAGGCTTTTTATGTTGATAAAATCCATGCCGCCTTTATTTTTTTCAATCAGTTCAAAATACGCGTCGTCAAGATAGGAAAGATGGTTATCCGGTAGTTTATCGTCCATGATATAGCCTGTGCTGGGCGCGATGAGCAGCGTAGTATCCGTGCCCATTTTCTCTGCGAACTTCGCAAAGGTACTGAGGTTTGCTTCCAGGTAGTTTTTACGGTCGGCGGGCTTATTGATAAGATAGTTGTCCTTACCCAAATATACGCCGTTTGAACCGTTCCTGCCGGATATCAGGTCGTAGTAGGCGTTCAGCCCGACAAAGAAGTCGCGTCCCGCCGTCTGGTCGGAAATATAGGTTTCGTATTCCTTGCCGAACTGCCCGCTGAAAAATGTGTCGGTATTAAGCTTTGGGAAGGTGGTCAGGTACCGTTTTTCGTTTGAAGAATACGCCCTGTCCGGTGAAAAGAGGAACAGCAGGCACATTACGCCAATAAACGCGCAGAATACGACAGCCGGCAGGTATTTTTTTAAATTCCTTAAATTCATAGGTTCACCCCACAAGGTAACGTTGCCCGTTTTTCTTTAGAAACGGAAATAAATAAACGGGTTGTAGCTTTGGCTGACGAGCGCCGCGGTGCAAATGAGCAGGGCGATCGAGCATAGCGCCGTTTCGGGAATCCAGCTCCAATTGCGGTATTTTATCTTATCGTAAATTTTATAGGCAAGCGGCGTACTCGCAATTACCGCGGCAATCAGCAGCGGCAGGTACGACCATACGGCCGCGAGCGCGTCCGCCCCGATGAGGCCGCCGGCGGGGTTGAATAAATCCCCGAAAAACCGCCCCATCTGGCCAAGGTCTTCAAAATAAAAGATAACCCAGCCGATTATGATAAAGAAAAGGGAATAGATATGCTGGACGACGGATGGCAGTTTATCCAAAAACCTTTTGAGCACAAGCTTTTCAATAATCAGGATAACGCCGAAATATAGCCCCCACATAATGAAATTCACATTCGCGCCATGCCACAGGCCGGTGAGGAACCATACAATCAGCAGGTTCAAAACCATGCGCGGCTTGCCCTTGCGGTTGCCGCCAAGCGGGATATACACATACTCGCGGAACCAGGTGCTCAATGAGATATGCCACCGCCGCCAGAACTCTGTAATGCTTTTGGAAATATACGGGTAATCGAAGTTCTTCAGGAATTCAAAGCCCAGCATGTTGCCAAGCCCGCGCGCCATATCGGAATAGCCGCTGAAATCGAAATATATCTGGAACGAGTAGGCCGCAATGCCGATCCAGCTGCCCAGGATACCGTTTGTCGGGCTTGTTTCCCGCAGCGTGTCCCAAAGCAGGCCCATCTGGTTTGCGATTAAAATCTTTTTTGCCAGGCCCACCATAAACAGCTTGACGCCGTTTGTAAAATCTGAAAGCGTTTCGCGCCTGTGCTCAAGCTGGTAGGCTACGTCCTTGTACCGGACGATAGGCCCGGCAATCAGCTGCGGGAACAGGGCGACATATGTGCCGAAATTGATGATGTTCTTAGTTACAGGCGCGTCGCCGCGGTACACGTCTATGGAATAGGACATCGTCTGGAACGTATAGAACGAAATACCAATCGGCAGCGGGACGGTCAGGATTGGTATGTTCAAAAACGGCAGGTAATTGAGCGTTTCCGTCAAGAAGCCCGCGTATTTGAAAAAGCCCAGCAGCGACAGGTTTATGACCACGCACGAAACCAAAAATATTTTGGCGGCCTTTTGGTTGCCTTGACGCTTGAACTTGTCGATAAAATAACCGTGCGTAAAATCGACCACGGTGGAAAACAGCATCAATACGACGAATACCGGCTCGCCCCAGCCGTAAAAAACCAGATTGACCGCGAATAGAAAGATATTACGGAATTTGCGTGGAATCAGGTAATAGACGAGCAGTACTGCCGGGAGATATAAAAATAGAAACAGAAGGCTTGAAAATACCATGTTTCTCCTCCTTGTCTTAATACGTCGTTCTGCCTCTTGCAGAAAGAAGAAGCCCGCGGTTTTCCGCATAAAGACAGCCTACCTGCCGCGCAGCCTTTACCTATGCTGATGTGCAGGTAAGCCCTCTTTAGGCGGAATCCTTTCCGCGGTTATTGTTATTTTTTCTATGGGTCGAAGCAATCGTTGTAGATGCCGGAAAGACGCCGCGCGTCCGCGGAAAAAATCAGGCGGATATAGCGGCCGTTCGAAACGACCCGGCTCTCCCGGTAAAAGGCATACTGCGCTGGGGATTCCTGGCGCATTTTTTTGAGCTTTATGTCCAGCCGCTTTTGCAGCGCCATGCGGATTTTGGCAAGAGAAGCCTTGTCCTTTGCTTCAAATAACAGTATTTCTGTGTTTTCGCCGTCCCCAGCAAAGCTTTTTGTTTGGTATTGCACCGTATCAGCCGCATCGATTCCATAAAAGTTCCATAAATCGAGCGGGGTTGCGGCACAAACTGGAACGCCCTTACAATCGCAGTACAGGGAAAGCCGGGTCATAACGGATGTAAGGCTTAGCCGCCCTTCCTTTGGAGGGGACGGCGCGCAGGAAGAAAGGAACAGAACAAATAAGGGAAGCATCAGAATAGCAATCGTCTTTTTCACAGGACCACCCAAACATTGCAGATTGCATGGCGCGGGAGTCCCCCACGCCTGCTTATGCCGTTTGCATTCCTGCGGCCCCCTGAACAGCCGTGTTTTTTACGTCCTTAATCCTTCTAATGCGGTGAAACGTCCGGGCAGGCAATCATAAGACCTGCGCCGGACGTGCCGACCTTATAAACGCGGAAGCCTGCGCCGCCTGGCGGGAGGCGCTTGCCTCCTTCTGCCTGCCGCGCCCGCTGCAGCTGACAAACAGCACACAGAACAAAAGCAGCAGCACAGCCGCGACCATAGCCCTTCGCCCTCTGACCATTTGGCCCTCCTATCGGGGATGAAGTCCCCCTGTGGGTTCAGTTGAAGTAAGAATTATAGACGTCCTTCATGCCGTCTGCGTCTTTTGCGATAATCATCCTGACATAATTGCCGTTTACAGCAACCTCGCACGTTTTTATGATAGCGTAGTTTTCAGGGCTGTAGCTTGCGATTTCGTTCGATTTTGAGGTGAGGCGCTCTTTTAATTTCGTTTCCACGCGTGCCGCGGCTTCTGCATCCGCCGCCTTAATCAGAACGATTTCATTTAGGCCGTTTTTCTCGATTTCCGCCGCAAAAGCCGATACGTCGGCGTTTTCCAGGCGGTAGGAGGTACACAGCTCATCCTTATCTGTAATTTCCTGCATACCGGAAATTTTATAATCCGTGTTTATTTTTGCCATAACCTCGTTTAAGTCCACGTCTTTTACGGAATTGTCCGAGCAGCCCGCGAACGCGAGCACGCAGAGCGCGGCCAGGACCGTTGCAATTATCTTTTTCATTTTTCCATACCTCCAAAAAATTCACTTTTTAAGCAACGATTCCATTTTAAACGGTGTTGTTTGTGATGTCAACAGCAATTACCCGAATCAACCTTTACAATACTGTTACGGTTGTCTCCTACTTTTTTACATGTGCCTCTTCCGCGTGGACAAGCTCGAATTTGTTCTGCGGGTAGAACTCTTTTGTCTCCGCTACACGGTAAACCTCGCTCTGGTGCTTTTGTAAAAGCCTGGTAATCGCGTATAGGTCAATCCAAATTTCATTGACGCATTCCTTTTGGCTTTCGTCAAAAATCAGCTGCAGGCCAAAATGCAGGTGGCTTGTTTCAATACCGTTTACATTTTCTTTCGCGCTGTAGCCCGTTCTGCCGACATACCCAATCACGTCGCCCGCGTTTACCGTCTTGCCTTCGCTTAAATCGGCATGATAGGGGCGGTTCTGGCGCAGGTGCGCATAGTAATAGTAGCGTTTGCCGTCAAAGCTGCGGATACCCACGCGCCAGCCGCCGTACTGGTTCCAGCCCATAATTTCCACAACGCCCGATTCCACCGCGATAACGGGCGTACCCGTCGCGGCCATTAAATCGTGGCCCAAATGCTGGCGCTTATAGCCGTAGTCCCGGCTTGTGCCGAAATCATCAAAATGGGAAAAGGGAAACGTTTTGGCAATGGGGGAAAAAACGCACAGGCCGTATTTTTCTTCTGTCGTGGTGTTGCCCGCCCCGTCTGTTTTTTGTTCCCTGTAGTTTCCCAGAAAACCGCTGAGCACCGCGCCGTAGGCCTCGCGGTAATAGGGGAAATACTTCATATCCTTTGTGAGGTCTTCGACCTTTTCCCCGCTTTTCAGCTTTTCAATAAACTCCGTACAGTCCTTTTTCTTATAGCTCTTAAAATTGCCGCCGTATTTCGCGCCGAGGTAAGAAAGCACGTCAATCCAGTCTATTTTGATTTCCTGCCCCTGCGACTCGATATCGGCATTCATCGCCGTTTCCATCGCGTCGTAACAGACGTTGTACTCCACATATTTAATATAATCTTCATTTTTTCCGCTGGCGCCCACCATTACTGCGAGCCCCGTGCCCAGCAGTACCACGGCGAGGGCCGCGCAAATTACCTTCTTCACCCAAATCACCCGCCCAAACAACAAATTGTCTTTCCTATATATATGTGCGTTCCTTCACTGGAATTCCTGAGAAGCTTACCGGTTTACAAATTTGCGCGAAACGCTATAATATAAGATAGATTCAATTAGGAAACGGTGGGGGAAAGATGGGAAAGAAGCTGCCGCACACGATGGTACTCGTTGCCGCCGCGCTTATTGCATGCGCCTTTATTTCGGGCTACAACGCGTTTTATGTACCGCAGACGAACCTGCCCCGCGTAATTTATACTGAAAAAGGGACGCGCCCCGAAGGGACGGGGCCATCCGTACCGCCGCACGCCGCGCCGTCCGGTGCCGAACAGGAGCCTACCCGGGCGCAAGCGCTTTTAAAGGTAAACATAAATACCGCCGGAGCCCAGGAGCTGCAGGAAAGGCTCGACGGCGTTGGAGAGGTCATCGCCGCGAGAATCGTCTCTTACAGGGAAGAATACGGGCCTTTCGGCAGTATTGAGGAAATCAGGAATGTCAAGGGAATCGGGGAAGCGACCTTTGAAAACATAAAAAACGATATTACCGTTTAAACGGGTTGCATAGGAGAAGATAACAATGGCAAAATCACAGAACGACCTGGGGCGCGGGAGCGTCGGCAGGCTGCTGTTTAATATGGCGCTGCCCGCAATAGCGGCACAGCTGATTAATGTGCTGTATAACCTGGTGGACCGGATGTATATCGGTCATATTGAAGGAATCGGCGACCTGGCGCTTACGGGCGTTGGGGTTACGTTTCCGGTCATTATGATAATTTCCGCCTTCAGTATGCTCGTCGGGATGGGGGGCGCTCCGCGCGCTTCGATGAAAATGGGCGCAAAGGATTTTGACGGCGCAAGGCGCATTCTCGGCAACTGCGCCTGCCTGCTGGTCATTATGTCGGTTGTCATTACGGCTGTTATCCTGGCGTTTGGGCGCGATTTCCTCCTTCTGTTCGGCGCGAGCGGCAACACAATCGGCTACGCGATGGATTACCTGGCGATTTACGCGGCCGGTACAATTTTTGTACAGCTTGTTTTGGGGCTCAACCCATTTATTTCAGCCCAGGGCTTTGCAAAGACCAGTATGCTCACAACCGTTATCGGAGCGGTTTTGAATATTGCGCTCGACCCTGTTTTTATTTTTGTCTTCGGCATGGGAGTTAAGGGCGCGGCGCTCGCGACGATTTTATCACAGGCGGTGTCGGCGGTGTGGGTACTTAAATTCCTGACCGGAAAGCGCACGCAGCTGAAAATCCGGATGAAATATTTCCGTTTGAGCCCGTCGGTCATCCTGCCGGTGGTGGCGCTCGGGGTTTCGCCGTTTATCATGCAGGCGACGGAGAGCATCATCACGGTCTGCTTTAATGTCCAGCTGATGCGCTACGGCGGAGATTTGGCTGTCGGCGCGATGACGATATTATCGAGCGTCATGCAGTTTACGTTTTTGCTGCTGATGGGGCTGACGCAGGGCTCCCAGCCGATTATCAGCTATAACTACGGCGCGGGCAACGTGGAGCGGGTTAAAAAGACGTTCCGCCTGCTGTTTATCTGGTGCATGGCATTCGCGGCGCTCCTGTGGGGCAGCATTATGCTTTTTCCACAGGGGTTTGTTGCAATTTTCAGCAACAGCGAGCAATTAAGCGCGATTTCCGTCTGGGCGCTTCGCATCTACATGGGCGCGGCCGTTGTACTCGGTGCGCAGAACGCCTGCCAGCAGACATTTATCGCGCTCGGCCAGGCGGGCGTTTCGGTGTTCCTTGCCATACTGCGCAAGGTGATACTGCTTATCCCGCTTATCTTTACGCTTCCGCTGTTGCTGGACGACAAGGTGTTCGCCGTCTTTTTCGCGGAGCCTGTGGCGGACATCCTTGCGGCGACAGCAACGGTGATTTTGTTTGCGTACCGGTTTAAGCGGATTTTAAAGAAAAAGCAGGAGGAGGTGATACCTGTAGGGGAGCAGCAGGCGCCCGTACAGGCGGAACCATAGAAAAGAGGTATTTTATGGAAAAGCTTACAGATATGCCGAACATCGGCAAAACCATGGAAGGGCAGCTGAACCGGGCGGGAATCAAAACGCCGGAACAGCTCATAGAAACGGGGAGCAAAAAGGCGTGGCTTTTGATTCAGGCGTTCGACCCCATCCGCCTGCTATAACAGGCTGTGCGGGCTTGAGGGGGCTGTGCGCGGGGTTCGCTGGCACGATTTGCCCGACGGCGTGAAAGCTAATCTAAAAGAATTTTACAGAGAGCATAAAATATGAGAAACGTCCCTTCCCGGAGCTTTGGGAAGGGACGTTTCAGCGTTACCAGCATTTGATTTTATCTGTCATAGAAAAATCTGAAAGGGAATAGGCCGTTAGGTATGGCGCGTTTGCAATATAGAAATAGTCGCCGATATACATCCCCCTGGCCCTATCCAGGTAAAGGCTTTCAGCGTCCGGGCTGTCAAGCGTTATCCGCGCTTCTAGTGTGAAGCCCTTTTTGCCGCTGTAGGAAAAAACAGAATAACACAGGGTTCGCTCATAGCTGCTTTCATTTAATTCCCAAACAGGCAGCCCAACCAACCCTTTTTCCGGGTCAATCAGGATTGCTTTAAATTCATTGAGCGCGGCGCTGCTCCCATTTCTGTCCGAGAACGTGATGGAGTGCGTTTCTTTGACGCTGCTGCTGTCGGTTGTGTCAAACATAGAGAGCTTGAGCCCCGTCTGTACGCCGGTTTCATCCGCGTCAATTCCAAAGCCCAGCAGCTTGTTTTCCCCAAAGGGATGCAGATACCGTGAAAAGCCGGGCAGCTTGAGCTCGTTTTTCAGTTTCGGGTGGGCGGGGTCAGAAAGGTCGACCGCAAACAGCGGGTCGGTCTGGTGGAACGTCACAAAATAGGCGGTGTTTTCAACAAACCGCACGGATTGAAGCCGTTCATCCTTTGAAACATTTGAATATGTCCCCACAATGCGCAGGTTTTCATCAAGGACATAAAGCGTTTGGGTTTCCCCCAGTATTTCGGCGGAGACTGAGCCGCCTTCCCGCGTTACCTTCCTGTCCGTATCAGAGGTGACAAGGCGGAAATACCCCCCGTACTCATCCATGGAGTATTGGTTTAAAAGCCCGCCCTTCAGCTCGGTTTCGGCGTCGAGCGAAATTTTGCCGCCGGATAAGCCGTATTTTAAAAGCTGAAGGCCGGATGTTTCCGTTTCCTCATGATATTGGCAGATGGGCAGGTACAGGCTCTGGGTACTGCAATAGACAGCCGTTCCACCGCCCATTACGGCCTTTGCGTCGGTAAAATCGGATGGCTTTTTTAAATCGATAGACGCGATGGTGGTATACTGCGCCTGCGGCTTCGCCATCGATATACACACGTCCGCGCTGGCAACCGCACGCCTTTTTTCGCCGGCGGTAAGCGATGGGACAAACGATGTGGGGAATTGCTCCTGTGCGTCGTAAAATTGGAAAAAGTAATCCGTCAATACGTACAGCGAGCCGTCCACGACGCGCGAGGTAAGGTAATTGCCGCTTACTTCCAAATTGCCGCATTGCTTTGGTGCGCTCCGGTCCGAGATGTCATAAATAAAAACCTGTGTGTCCCCGGAGCGCGCCGCTTCTCCGCAGACGGCGGTATCTTCATATATACCCGTGCCGTACATGTCGGAGCAGAGGACGGCAAGAATATTGTCCTGCAAATACAATTGGACTGCCTGTGTGCTTTGTATATTATTGTCCTTGCCCGTGCCGTTTCCGATGACCTCTGTGTATATGTGTGTGAGCCTGCCGTTGTCCGCCTTTGCGATTGTCAGGCGGTTTTGCACGATGGTATAAATATACCTGCCGTCCGTTTTGGAAATATCGCCCTCCTGCACGCCCTCTGCCTGCATATTGGTTGAGGAATAAGCCTTTAACGCGCTGTCACCCGCGGGGCTGTATTCCGGTGCCAGGGTTGTTTCGCTCCCGCCGCCGTCCTGCTTTTTCGCTTCATTTTCCCGGTGCGCCCAAAGCAGCGTGTGATAGATGGTTGTGTAATCGTTCTGCTGTTCCTTAGCCTCCTGTACGGGTGGGAGCAGGCTGCCCGGGTTCATATCGGAGGGTATTACGGATGCCGCCAGCGTCAGGACGAGCACGAGCGCGCATACTACTGCGGCCCCTGCTGCAGGACGCTTTTTCCGCACCCCCCTGAGGGCTTGCTCAACAGCGCCGGGGCGCAGGCGTTCAGGCGGAATCAGCTCTCCGCCCAGTTCCTCCAGTTTTGAGAAAAGCTCCCTATCTTCCATCAGGGTTTCCTCCTTTCTTTCATATACCTTTTCATATTAAAACAGTTTATTTTTCTTCCAAAGCCGCTTTCAGCTTTTTCAGGGCACGCGCGTATTTTGAGCGCACGGTGTTGCGGTTGAGCTTACATATTTTCGCGGTTTCTTCACTGGTGTAACCGCCGAATACCGTGAGGGCGACAATCATACGTTCCTCATCGCTGAGAACGCGCAGGGCTTCTTTCAGCTCGGCGCGGGCGGCAGGCGGCAAAAAGGAATCAGCGGGCGGCGGGCTGTTTAAAAGGCCTCCATCGCGGTAATATGACCGCAGCTGCTTCTTGCATTTGCGGGATAAAATCGTAAACATCCAGCTTTTAAAGGCGTCTTCCCCGCGCAGCCTTCCAATGGTCGCGTATGCATCCGCGACCGCCTCGCTCACGGCGTCCTCCGCGTCCTGGGAATTCCGCAGGACGAAGCAGGCGTAACGGTATAAATCAGCGTAAATTTCCTGGTACAGAAGGGAGAAGGCGTGCCGGTCCCCTTTGCGCGCGCGTTTCACTAAGATGTTGAAGGAATCAGTCAAAGCCCTTGCCTCCCCTCCCGCAAATTTGCTGTAAAGCATCCGCCATAAGATAAGTGTAAACAAGGCGCGCTTTTGTTGCAAGGAATCTGATAAATTTATAAGAACAGGAAATTTATGGGGTTAAAAGCGCAATATTTTGTAATAATTTACAAATAGAAACAAAGGTTTATGAAAAAACATAGTTAAAAATATCGGAATCGCTTGCATCACAGCGGAAAAAATGGTATTCTCAGACTATAAAAACATTGGACTGGAAAGGATAATGGATGATGAAAAAAAGTAAAGGCATATTGTCCTGCGCGCTGTGCGTGCTGCTGCTTATATCCGTCTTTGCGGCAGTCCCCATAACGGCAAGCGCCGGGACCGGCGCAATCTTCTTTGACAGCAATACCGGTTTTACGTATGAAATGCTCGACGAGGATTATAAAACCTGCACGGTAAAGAAATACGACGGCAGGGATATGGACATGGTCATCCCGGAAAAGCTCGGCGGCGCGGCTGTCGTGCAGGTTGAAGGCTTTGCGTTCAACCAGATGGCGCTGACCTCCGTTTCGATTCCCGAGGGTGTTTTAAGCATCGGGGACGCGGCCTTCAATACCTGTACGCAGCTGACGGAGGTGACTGTTCCCGACAGCGTCGGGCATATCGGCATGGTCGCGTTTGCCAACTGCACCAAGCTAAAGAAAATTACGTTCGGTTCGGGCGTGAAAAGCACAGGTTCCCAGGTGCTCATCAACTGCCCCGCGCTCGAAGAGGCGGTGTTTCCGCAGGGCTACGCCTATATTGGCAGTAAGTTCATGACGGGCTGCACCTCGCTCAGGCGCCTTGTGATTCCCGACAGTGTGACGAATGTGGGGGCAATGTCATTTATCGACTGCAAAAAATTGGAAGTGGTTTCCCTGGGCAGCGGCGTCAGCTCGCTCGACGCATTCAGCTTTCAGGGCAATACCTCGCTTAAAAGCATAACGCTTGGCAGCGGCATCAAGTCCATCCCGACAGACGCGTTTTCCGGCTGTACGTCCCTTTCGGAGCTTACACTTTCAGAGGGCCTTGAAAGCATCGGCCTGCGCGCGTTCAAGGGCTGTTCCTCCCTTGCCGGTACGCTCACGATTCCAAACAGCGTAAAGACAGTGTCCGATTATGCTTTCATGGACGCCAATATAGAGGAGCTGCATATCGGCGCCGGCATATCTTCGCTTTCCTATTCGTTCTTCCAGATGCCTAACCTCAAGACGGTCGTTCTGCCCGAGAAGGATATTGCGCTGGGGTACGTTGCGTTCGGCAGCTGCAAGAGCCTTGAAAAACTGTATATCCCGAAGGAAATCACGCAAATCGACAAGGATATGGCGAGTGGATTCGCAAACCTTTCCGTTTATGGTTATAACGGTTCGGCCGCCCAGGCTTACGCGGACAGCAGGGACAACGTGACGTTCCTCTCCCTTGACGGCGCGGACAAAACGGCGCTTAATCAGGCCATAGCCGGCGCGGAAACTGTAATCAAGGGCGGGCTTGACTCGTATACGCAGGAGAGCGCCGACCGTTTCTTAAAGGCATATTACGACGCAAAGGCCGTAAGCGCGGACATTTTTGCGCTCAAGGCGCAGATTGACGCGGCACAGGCAGAGCTCTCAAAGCAGCAGGCGGCGCTCGACCCGGGCGTTGTCCCGAAATGCACGGGTGACTTGAACGGCGACGGGGAGGTCAGCGTGCGCGACGTAGTCATCCTGCAAAAGTACCTTGCAAGCCAGGTCCTGCTTAACCCCGCGCAGCTTTCGGCGGCGGACGCAGACCATAACGGAAAAGTCAATTTAAGCGACGTTTTGCAGATGCAGAAGTATATTGTCAAGCTGATTCCCTCGCTTGACTGATAAAACACGGCAGAGTAAAAGCGCACGGCATATGCCGTGCGCTTCTTTTTTTCTGTTCTGTTTTTAATCCTCGCAAAGCGCCGCCTTTACGGCAAAAACCTTTTTGGAAAGCTCCAGGTACGCCTGCGGGGTAAGCTGCTGCGCCGCGTCGGACATCGCCTTCTTTGGGTTGGGATGTACCTCGATAATCAGCCCGTCCGCGCCGGCGGCAACGGCCGCGAGAGATAGGGATGAGATATACGCGCGTTTGCCCGCCGCGTGCGACGGGTCGATAATCACCGGCAGGCAGCTGCGCTCTTTGACGACGGGAACCGCCGAGATGTCAAGCGTGTTGCGCGTCGCAGTCTCGAACGTGCGGATACCGCGCTCACAAAGGACGACGTTATAGTTGCCCTCGCTCATGATATACTCCGCCGCGTCGAGCCATTCCTCTATCGTAGAGGCAATGCCGCGTTTGAGCAGGACGGGTACGCCGCTTTTTCCCACCGCGCGGAGCAGGCGGAAATTCTGCATATTACGCGCGCCTATCTGGAACATATCGCAGTACTTGGCGGCAAGCTCGAGCTGGTTTTCGCTGATGACCTCGCTGACAACGCGCAGGCCTGTTTCATCCGCGGCCTTGCGCAGCAGCCTGAAGCCCTGGTCCTCAAGCCCCTGGAACGCATACGGCGAGGTGCGCGGCTTATACGCGCCGCCCCGCAAAAACTGCGCGCCGGCCTTTTTTACACCGATTGCCGCCTGCATAACCTGCTCCTCGCTTTCAACAGCGCACGGGCCCGCCATCATCGCAAGCTCCTTGCCGCCTATCAAAAAGCCCTTTACATCGACGGTGCGCCCTTCGGGGCAGATGTCGCGGCTTGCAAGCTTATAGCTGTGCATGATAGGCACACAGTTTTCCACGCCGTCCATCGATTCGATGCAGGTGTCGCAAAGGACCGACTTGTCGCCGATGACGCCGATGATGGTTGCGTCCGCACCCGTTGAAAGATGGATGCCGAGCCCGTGCTCCCTGAGCACCTTTTCTACGTTTTCTATATCGTTCTGCGTAGCAGTCCGTTTCATTACAATAATCATGGAGTTTTCCTCGCTTTTCTTTGTGTTTATCAGAAAGGCAGGCATACCCGCCTGCCTCAAGGGTTATATGCTGTCCGGTGAGCCGTTATGAGCGTCCTTTTTATCGATATACCTGCGCGCCGCGTGGAGCACGCGCAGGTCGTTTTCATAGCTGCACATTTTTTCCGCCTGCGGGAAGGTCGCCCAGACAAAGCTGTCTATCTCGTCCTGCTGTATGTCAACCTGGTCTGTTTTGGTTTCTGCCAGGAAAAAAATCACGCGCTTTTTAATTTTTCCGAATGGGCAGTAATCGCTGATTTGCCGGTAATGGTCATAGATTTTTACATCAAGCCCCGTTTCTTCCTTGATTTCACGCAGGGCCGTCTGTTTTTCAGACTCTCCCTTTTCTACATGCCCCTTCGGGAAGCTCCAGTATTTGCCGTTATGGTTTTTGACGAGCAGGACCTTGTTTCCATCGGGAGAGCGGTAAAAAATAACCGCGCCGCAGGATTTTTCGTAAAGGCACGAAAGCTGGGAGATATCGAGCCCGCGTACGCTGCGCAGGCGTTCGCGTATTTGCGGTTCGTAAAAAATATCCCCTTCCGGCGCAACGATGATTTTTGGTTCCGCGCCGCCCTTCTGGGGAGAAAGCGCGATGATTACGCCAGCAAACTGGTCCCGCAGCGGCCTGCGCGATATAATATACACGGATTTCCCGTGAAAGGCTTCTCCGCAAAGATAGCCCGTATACACTCCCCTTCGGGAGATAGAACCGTAAACCGCTACCTCGGTGTGTGTACCCAGCATGGCATCATCTCCTTTCGCCCGGCTTCGCCCTCTAAGCGTTACTGGAACAGCTTGTTCATGTTCTCTATCTGTAAAGCGCTGTTTGCGGACATAACGCCGTTTAGGAACAGCACGGTTTTAATCTTGTTCTTTTCACAATATTCCTTGAGATTCCCTTTGAAATATCGGAAATCTATAACATGTACCTCATCGTAATTGTTAGACAGGAACGGAGCGAAGGCGTTTCCGTACATATCCTTTACAAGCGCGATTTTATCGCCGTTCGTAATGCCCTGGTTATCGATTACCATATTGGCGTTGTCTCCGTATAGAAAGACGTTATAAAAATCCTCGCCGCTTGATACTTCTTTATACAGCCCGACCGTCTCCGGCGTTTCGGAGGTGTTTCCGTCCTCGCCGGTACGGTAAAGCGTACAGGTGAGGTCCGCGGGCATTGTGTAGTAGTCAATGGTGTCGAGGTTGCCGCTTAATTGCTCATTCCAGGTAGACGTAACATAGCTTCCCGCGAAATCGCTTATCGTGTTCTTGTCCATTTCCCCAAGCGCGGTAGGTTCAAAGCCCGCAGTTTTTGCAAATTGCTCATAGGCATAGTATGCGCCCAGGCTAGTCCAGCGGTAATCGGTATGGAAGAAGATATATTCGTTACGCTTTTGGCCGAGCGCGTTATAAATGTCCACGGGAGTTACAGCTGCGGAATAATTGCTGTAGATAACGGTCGTGTTGTCGCGCTGCGGATTTGAGCCAATGACGGTGGACAAACGCTGCGGCAGGCCGAACTCCGTATGGTTCGGGATTACCATATTATACACCTTGATGCCGTCGCCGAGCGCTTTTTTATAGGAAGAAACAGCGTCCGAATAGCTCAGGGCCGTTTTTTCGTTTCCCTTGAAAATATCGAAGCCCTGCTTGTTCCAAACATAAATGCTGCCGTCCATTGCGCCCTCTGAGCCGTCGTCCGCAAGCTCCGGGAGGTTTACCTTCTCTGGTGTGTAGGATGAGGAAACCGGCGCGCTGGCTGCGTTTGTCGGCTCAGTCGGTGTTTTAGACGCCGCGTCCTTTTCCGCGTTCATACCCCTGCCGATTAGCATAATGGCAAAAACCGCCGCTACAATCAGGAGCAAAACCACAATAACGCCGAGCACACGGTTGCGCCTTTTTTTGTGGGCAAGCTCCTTCTGCCTGTAATATTCCTCACGTTCGGTTTTCGTGTGCCTGCCCGAGGGGCGGTAAACATTTGTATTTTGAGGGGCCGCCTGCTTTTTTTTTCTGTCCTTCTTTTTGTTTTTCTGCGGATCGTCCGGGGCTTTATAAACCGCCATAGCGAAACTCTCCTTTATAATCCCGCAGCAAAGGCAGAGGGGATGGGCGCCGCGGCAAAACTTAATTCTAATACGTCAATAATAAAGTATAATATAAAACGCGGATAATTACAATACAGGAAGCCTCCAAATAACAGAATTTCTTTAAAATTATTGCCTTTTTCGCCTGCGGGCTGCGGAAAATACGGCCTTTGGTTGATAAATCCAAACGAGTGTGTTAAAATTTAGTTTAATGCAGCACGGCGGATTTAACCGCCGTTTATCTTGACGAAAGAAGGAAATTGCCACATGATGGAATACACATTCTCCGACAGGGTCAACTCGCTCAAGCCCTCGGCAATCAGGGAAATTTTTAAATATGCGGCGGACCCGGAGGTTATCTCGCTTTCCGCGGGGAACCCTTCGCCCGACGCGTTCCCCGTAAAGGAAATTGCGGAAATTTCAAACAGGATTTTGACGGAAAATCCGATTGCCGCGCTCCAATACAGCATTACGGAGGGCTACGCGCCGCTGCGGCAGCAGCTTTGTGCATACATGAAATCAAAGTATGGAATCGGGCGCGATTTCGACGACCTGATTATCACGACCGGCGCGCAGCAGGTAATGGATTTGGCGGGAAAATCCCTTTTAAACGAGGGCGACACCGTCATCTGCGAGGCGCCCAGCTTTATTGGTTCGCTTAATACGTTCCGCTCGTATAACGCAAGGCTCGTAGGGGTTCCGGTCGAGAGCGACGGCATGAATATCCAGAAGCTTGAGGAAGCGCTCAAGACGGAAAAAAATGTCCGTTTTATTTATACCATTCCCAATTTCCAGAACCCGTCCGGCGTTACGATGAGTCTTGAAAAAAGAAAGGCTGTTTACGCGCTTGCTAAAAAGTACGGCGTCCTGATTATCGAGGATAACCCGTACGGCGACCTCTATTATGGCGAAAAGCCAGCGCAGGCTATTAAATCGATGGACGAGGAGGGTGTCGTCATCTATTCCGGCTCCTTCTCCAAGACGATTTCCCCCGGTATGCGCGTCGGCTGGTGCGTCGCCCCGAAGCCGGTCATCTCTAAGTTTACGGTATGCAAGCAGGGGCAGGATGTGCATACCAATATTTGGTCGCAGATGGTCTGCGACGAGTATATGAGAAAATATGATTTTGAGGAGCATCTTTCGCGCCTGCGTTCCCTGTACAGCAAAAAGGCGGCGCTGATGATGGAGCTGCTCGACAAATATCTGATGCCCAGGGTCACATACAATAAGATAGAAGGCGGGCTGTTTACCTACTGTACTTTGCCTGGCGGCGTCGATATGGTCGATTTCTGCAAGCAGGCTGTTTTACGGAAGGTCTGCGTCGTGCCGGGCAATTCGTTCCTGACCGACGAAAATGAGCCGTGCCAAAACTTCCGCGTCAACTTCACGACGCCGACGGATGAACAGCTTGTCCGGGGCGTGCAGATTTTGGGGCAGCTTGCGGATGAAGTGATAAAGTAACCGGGGAGCCGGTCAACATATCTGGGGAGGTTCTATTTATGAATCAGCAGACAGCGGTGCCTGAAAAGAAAAAAATTATATTCAGCGCTATACAGCCGAGCGGCACCATAACACTCGGGAATTACCTTGGCGCCATTAAAAATTGGGTTGCCATGCAGGAGGAATTTAACTGCGTTTACGCGCTTGCCGACCTGCATACGATAACAGTCCGGCAGGACCCGCAGAAGTTCCGGGCGAATACGCTCGAGGCATACGCGCTGCTGCTTGCCTGCGGCATCGACCCGGAGAAAAGCATTTTCTTTATCCAGAGCCACGTGCATACGCACGCGGAGCTGGCGTGGGTTCTTAATTGCTACACGCAGTTTGGGGAGCTTTCCAGAATGACGCAGTTCAAGGATAAATCGGCAAAGCACGCCGACAACGTGAACGTCGGGCTGTTTGCCTATCCCAGCCTGATGGCGGCGGATATCCTGCTGTACCAAGCGGATATGGTGCCGGTCGGCGCGGACCAGAAGCAGCATCTTGAGCTGTCCAGGGACATTGCGGCCCGCTTTAATGGCCTTTATGGCAATACGTTCAAGGTGCCCGAGCCATATATCCCAAAGGTCGGCGCACGCGTTATGTCCTTACAGGAGCCGCAGAAGAAAATGAGCAAATCAGACGAGAACGTAAACGCATGGGTTGCCGTGCTCGACAAGCCCGAGACGATTATGAAGAAATTCAAGCGCGCAGTAACCGATTCCGACATGCGTGTCTGTTATGGAGAGGGTAAGGACGGCGTAAACAACCTGATGGGTATTTACAGCGCCGTGACGGGCAAAACGAATGAGCAAACCGAAGCCGAATTCGACGGAAAGGGCTATGGCGATTTCAAGGTCGCGGTTGCCGAGGCGGTAATCGAGAGCCTGCGCCCGGTGCAGGAAAAATATCATAAGCTGATTGACGACAAGGCTTATTTAAAGGAATGCTACGGGAAATCAGCGGAAAAAGCGCTGCGTTTTTCACAGCGTACGCTCGATAAGGCGATGAAAAAAATCGGGTTTGTCATGAAGTAAGGCCTTCCTGTATTTACCAGGGAAAACCACCCGTTTTCATCGGGTTTTTACAATTTTCACGCCGCCCCTCTATTGAAAAGGGGACCGGTGTGTATTATACTGAAAGGCAGATATGAGTGAGGACAAGGAGGACCATGCCATGCCAGAAGACCATACGGAGTCCAATTACATCAGGAGACAGGAATATTTGAGGAAGCAGCGTTTAAAGCGCCGCCGCCGCAACAGGATGATTATCGTAGGGACCGGCATCGTAATCCTGGTTATCCTGATTTTAATTATTGTCGGCCTTGTCCGGGGCTGTTCTGCCGGTTCCGGAGAGAAGGAACCGACGCAGCCGCCGACAGATGCGACGACAGCCGCTGTCAACGCAAAGCCGACGGAGCCTGTAACCCAGCCGAATGTGAAGGAAATCAAGGACAACGGCGAAGACGGCCGCATGTCGGACGGCTCCATTTTCATCTGGGACAACAAAGGCTTTGAGCTGTTCTTTGGCGGCGACGACAGCGCGAAGGAATACGCCGATAAAATCAACGATTACAAAAAGCAGCTTGGCAGCGGTATTACCGTTTACGATATGGTCGTCCCAAACCATACGGAGTTCGGCCTGCCGGTACGCTTGAGCGAAAAGCTCCAGAAAGACGGGAGCACGCGTTCCCAGCGCCAGAACACCTCGGCAATTTACAAGGGCCTTTCCAAGGATATCAAGGCGGTAGATATTTACGACGTATTAAACCAGCATAAGACAGAATACATTTACTTCAACACCGACCATCACTGGTCGGGGCTCGGTTCGTATTACGCATACACGAAGTTTGCGGAGGTCGCGGGGCTTAAGCCGTTTGCCCTTGAGGATGTGGAAAAGCATTCCGTCGACGGATTTTTGGGCTCGCTCTATACCATATCCAACGACAGCGCACTGGGTGACAACCCTGACCGCGTCGATTATTATGTGTTCCCTGGGGATTATACCTGCATGATTACGCAGGACGGCTCCAGCGAGCCGATGGAGGCCGACATCTACTACCCGAACGCAACCGCCGGAAACAATACCTATGGCGTGTTCCTCTGGGGAGACAACCCGCTGACCGTCATCAAGAACAACGACGGCGGTTCCGGCAGGAAGATTGCATTGATTAAGGAATCCTACGGCAACGCGTTCGCGCCGTACCTTGCGTATAATTACGATGAGGTGCATGTTATCGATTTCCGTTATTACAGCGGCAGCCTGAAGCAGTATTGCAGCGATAACGGGATTACCGAGGTGCTCTTCCTAAACGGGGTCATGTCCGCGAATACCCCGCTCCAGCTCGATAATATGGACGGCTTGTTCCAGTAAATTTAGTTGATTTGCAGCTCCCGCAGAAAGTCTGCGGGGGCTTTTATATTTGGATAGATTTGAAAAGCTTTAATAGAACTAATATAAAAGGAGGGGCGAAGCAATTGTGACAATATGCGTATGGATGGATTAGAAAGGCATTTGAAAAGCCCGCAGGCTGGGGAGACAACATTTTTATATACGTCTTTTCAAACGACGGCAGCTATACGTCGTTTGATGATACAAAAGTAATAGGCTGCTTTACAGCGTAAAAGTAAATAACCAGCCAGACGGCAGGCGCCAAACCGGGTGCCTGCCGTTTTTTATGGTTTTCAGTCGGCATAGGGCTTTGCTTTGTGAGAAAGCGAAAAGGTTTTTTACGCAACTTTTTAAAATGGTTTGAAAAACAGCAGGAGTTTGGTATAATAAGGAGAAACAGGCTCAAAACGAGTGAATTTATGACAATTTGACGTGCTGTGCCACGCAGGAGGAATATTGAGTTATGGAATTGAAAACTGTTCGCACGCGCTACGCGCCCAGCCCCACCGGCTTTATGCATGTGGGCAACCTGCGCACCGCGCTTTATGAATACCTGATAGCAAAATCGCAGGGCGGAAGCTTTATCCTGCGTATTGAGGATACCGACCAGCAGCGCTATGTAGAGGGCGCTGTAGATGTAATCTATAACACGTTGAAGACCGCGGGGCTTATACACGATGAAGGTCCGGATGTCGGCGGCGGCTTTGGGCCTTATGTGCAGAGCGAGCGCAGGGATATGTACCTGCCCTATGCCGAACAGTTAATCAAAGAGGGCAAGGCATACCGCTGCTTTTGCTCAAAGGAGCGGCTCGCGTCTTTACGGGAGGATTCCGCGGGGGGCGGCTACGACCGGCACTGCCGCGATTTGCCGCAGGAGGAAATTGACCGGCTGTTAAAAGAAGGGGTGCCCTACGTTATCCGCCAAAAAATGCCTCTTGACGGCTCCACAACGTTTGAAGACGCCGTGTACGGCAGTATTACGGTGGAAAACAGCGAGCTGCAGGACCAAATCCTCATCAAGACCGACGGGTACCCCACCTATAATTTTGCAAATGTCGTTGACGACCATACGATGGGTATCACGCATGTTGTCAGGGGCAGCGAGTATTTAAGCTCCACACCGAAATACAACCTGCTGTACAAAGCGTTTGGCTGGGAAATTCCAACCTATGTTCACCTTCCGCTGATAATGGGCAAAAACGAGGACGGCAGCGTTTCCAAGCTTTCAAAGCGTCACGGCGCGACTGGTTTTGCCGATTTGATAAACGAAGGATACCTGCCGCAGGCAATCATCAATTACATTGCGCTGCTCGGCTGGTGCCCAAAGGATAACCAGGAAATTTTTACTTTGGAGGAGCTTTGCAGGGCGTTCTCCATAGACGGCATCAGCAAATCGCCTGCCGTGTTTGACTACGGCAAGCTTTCCTGGTTCAACGGCGAATACATCAAGGCGATGCCTGTGGAACAGTTTGCGGAGATTGCCGCGCCTTATTTCAAACAGGCGCTTTCAGACAAGCCGTTTGATTATGTAAAGCTTGCCTCGATTTTGCAGCAGCGCGTCACGCAGCTTACACAGATACCGGAAATGGTCGGTTTCTTTGCCCGGCAGCCTGAATACGGCACGGAGCTGTTTGTCAACAAAAAGAGCAAGACGACGCTTGAAAATTCGCCCGCTATGCTTGCGGCCGTTATAGAGGAGCTCGAAAAGCTGTCGGAGTGGAACCACGACGGCATTCATGACTGCTTAATCGGCCTTGCGCAGCGGCTTGAGGTGAAAAACGGAACCGTCATGTGGCCCGCGCGTATTTCCGTGTCCGGAAAAACGGTTACACCAGGCGGCGCGGTCGAGATTCTCGATATTCTCGGCAAAGAGGAATCCCTCAAAAGAATGAAGCAGGGGCTTGCAAAGTTTTGATTCCGCGCCAGTACGGCGGGGGGGTTATCACCCGGGCTGCGGGATAAACTATATGTGAGGTAATAGGAGGAAGGAACATGGCAGAAGAAATGAAAACGGCACAGGAGCCGTCCGGCAACGCCAATTTTATCCACGATTTTATAGACGAGGACATCGCAAAGGGCGGGCAGTTTGAAGGAATGACCGTCCATACGCGCTTTCCGCCGGAACCGAACGGCTACCTGCATATCGGACACGCGAAGGCCATTTGCATCGATTTCGGCACGGCGGAGAAATACGCGGGCAAGTGCAACCTGCGTATGGACGATACCAATCCCACAAAAGAAGACGTCGAGTACGTCGACGCCATCAAGGAAGACATCAAATGGCTCGGCTTTACGTGGGACGACCGCTTTTACTTTGCATCCGAATATTTTGAGCAGATGTACGGGTATGCCTGCGAGCTGATTGAAAAAGGGCTGGCCTATGTATGCGAGCTGACGCCGGAACAGATGCGCGAGAACCGCGGGGACCTTACGACGCCCGCGAAAAGCCCGTACCGCGACAGGCCGGCGGAGGAAAGCCTCGATTTGTTCCGCCGCATGAGGGCCGGCGAGTTTGCAGACGGCAAAATGACGCTTCGCGCCAAAATCGATTTGGCTTCCGGCAACTTTAACATGCGCGACCCGGTTTTATACCGTATCAACCGCATCACGCACCACCGGACGGGGGATGCCTGGTGCATCTACCCGATGTACGATTTTGCGCATCCGATTGAGGACGCAATCGAGGGTGTGACGCATTCTCTGTGTTCCCTTGAATTTGAAGACCACCGCCCGCTTTATGACTGGGTTATCAATAATACAAGCGTGAAAAGCAAGCCGCGCCAGATTGAGTTTGCGCGCCTGGGCATCAATCATACCGTTATGAGCAAGCGCAAGCTGCGCCTGCTCGTTGAGGAGGGGCATGTCGGCGGCTGGGACGACCCGCGCATGCCCACGCTCTGCGGACTGCGCCGCCGCGGGTATACGCCGCGCGCCATCCGCAATTTCTGCGACCGTATCGGCGTTTCCAAGGTCAACAGTACCGTGGAATACGGCTTTTTGGAGCACTGCCTGCGGGAAGACCTGAACGAAACTGCAAAACGCGTTATGGTTGTGCAGCATCCGGTAAGGCTTGTAATTACCAATTACCCCGAAGGTAAATCCGAGACGTTCGAGGTGGAGAACAACCCGAACCGCCCGGAGGACGGTATGCGCACCATCACCTTTTCACGTGAGCTGTATATTGAGCGCGACGATTTTATGGAAACGCCCGTCAAGGGCTATTTCCGCCTGTTCCCTGAAAATGAAGTACGGCTCAAATCCGCGTATATCGTGCGCTGTACCGGCTGCAAAAAGGATGAACAAGGCAATGTGGCCGAGGTTTACGCAACCTACGACCCCGAAACGCGCGGAGGCAACGCACCAGACGGCAGGAAAATAAAGGGTACCATCCACTGGGTGGACGCGCAGACGGCGGTAGACGCGCAGGTGCGGCTTTACGATAACCTGTTTACCGTACCCGACCCGGACGCTGGCGACAAGAATTTCCTTGATTATTTAAACCCGGATTCCCTTGTCACGCTTGAACACTGCAAGGCCGAGCAGTCCATGCGCGACGTTGTGCCGCCGCAGTCTTACCAGTTTATGCGGCTTGGGTACTTCTGCCTGGACAACAAGGATTCAAAGCCGGGGAAGCCGGTGTTTAACCGGAGCGTTTCTCTCAAAGACGGCTTCAAGACAAAAAAGTAAGGCTGTAAAAATAAACATGATATGAAAGGGCGCGAACGGATGATGTTCGCGCCCTTTTTAGCGGGGATATATAGCAAATAAGCTCAAATTAAACGTAATGATACCGCTTGCGGTATTTTATAAAGAAAAAGACGGTGAGCGCAAGCGACAAAAACTCCGCCACCGGGCAGGCGAGCCATACGCCGGTAATCCCAAGCAGTATGGAAAGGCTCAGCAGGGCGGCCGCCAGCAAAACGAGCGTGCGCATACACGACAAAAGCGCCGAAACCGGCCCGTTGCTGAAGGCGGTGAACATAGCCGAGGCGAATACATTATACCCCTTGAACAGGTAGCTCAGCGCGTAAATTTGCAGTCCCGCGGATGCGAGCAGGAACACCTGGCTGTCCCGCGGGGCGAAAAACGAGGTCAAATCGCGGGAGAACAGGAACGTAAGCGCCGCCACGCTTACGCCTACGGCGGTTAACAGCCCCATACTGAGCCTGAAAATTTTCCTGAGCTTTTCTTTGTTCCCGCAGCCGTAGTTATAGCTGATAAGCGGGGCGACGCCCATCGAATAGCCCAGGCAGACTGCTATGAGGATAAAATCGAGGTAAAGCAATACGGAAATCGCGGCGACGCCGTCGTGACCGACAAGCCGCATCATAATAATGTTGAACAGAAACGTGGTAACGCTGGTAGATAAATTGCTTACCATCTCCGACGAGCCGTTTCCCATCGCGTGCAGGAACACGCCCCACGCCTGCTTCGGCCTTACAAAATGCAGGTTGCCGCGCCGGTTCAGGGCAAAGTAAAACAGCCCGAATACCGCCGGAATGGCGTTGCCGATTCCGGTGGCTACCGCCGCGCCCGCAATGCCCATATGGAATACGGCGATAAACAGGTAATCGAATACCACATTGCATATACCTCCGGCAATCGTCATAGCAAGCCCAATGGAGGGCTTGCCATTCGCGATATAGAGGTTCTGGAACATCAGCTGCAGAATACAGGGGGCGGCAAAAAGCATCAGCGGGAACGCGTAGTCGTAGCAATAGCCGTAGACAGCCTCGTCGGCGCCAAGCATATAAATAATATCCTTTAAAAACACAGCGCACAGCACGGTGGCAATCACGCCGATGACAATCACGACAAGCAAAACAAACGTGAGGTTCTCATTTGCCTCGCGCTGCTTGCCCTCTCCCAATTTTCTGGAGACAATCGCGTTGAGTCCGGTGCCGAACATCGTGCCCAGAGCAATAGCGACGCCCAGCAGCGGAAAGACAAGGTTGACCGCAGAAAAGGCCTCCGTTCCAATCAGCCGTGCGACGAACAGGCCGTCTACGATGGAATAGAGCGACATCACGACCATCATAACCATTGACGGCAGCGTAAACCTCAGTAAAGAGGGCAATGTTATTTTTTGACTAAGTGCCTTGTTCATTTCCTATATCCTTCCAGTCGTATTGTGAAATTGCGCGCAGGATTTCTGAAAACGATAAAAGCTGCTCCTCCGAAAAGGACTTACGCAGCTCGTGCTCGATATTGCGGAAAACATGGTTATAAATTGAGAAGTTTTTTTCCATGTCGGGATGGATTTTAATATAAAATACGCGCTTATCGTCCTCGCTTTGTGTTTTTATAACGGCGCCCTGCTTAATGAGCTCGTTTACCTTCGATGTCGCCGCCGGAGCTGAAATCTGGAGCGCCTGCGCAAGCTTGCCCGTCGTGCAGCTTTCCATCTGGGATATTACATTCAGGTACAGGATGCTGTTATATGAAAAGCCTTTATAATAATCCTTTTGATTTAATACCCGAAGCTCATAGAGGGCCATATGATAGTAAAAACGGTCGATTTCGCTGAGTAAATCCATAACGCCGCCTCCTGAATGATTAAGCTAATTTATTTAAATTTACTTAATTATATGCGTTGCCTCTTTTTCTGTCAAGTTCTTTTTTTGTAGGCAGCGCCGCAGTTTTTGGTAATCCTTACGAATAACGTATGTATTTTTTGTTCCCCCGTTCCCGCTTTTATCCTTTACAGCATTTTGCGTGTGTGTTATAGTATGAATAGACAAAAAGCGATTTATTTTTTAGGAGGATAGTTCTATGAAAACATTTCTAAAGGTCTTATGGGTTATTGCGGGCATTGTTTTGATTTTGGGAGGCTGCGCGGCGTTTTTTAACCCGTTTAAAGCGTTCGTTGTAACAGAGGTCATCCTTGGCGCGGCGCTTATCATTTCCGGTATTGTGAGCATTATCGCTTATATCCGCACACAAAAGCATATGCTCGGCGCGGGCTGGATTCTTGCGGAAGGAATCCTTTCCTTAATCCTCGGCCTGCTTATCTGCTTCAGCAAATACAGCAACGGTCTGTTTGCAATTACGGTATCGACCTTCCTCGGCCTGTGGCTTTTGTTCTCCGGCGTTTCCCAGATGATTCGCTCGTTCGACCTGCATAAGCTCGGCGCGCACGGATGGGGCTGGATTACCGCGTGGGGTATTATCTGCATTATCGGCGGCGTCGCGGTGTTCTGCAACCCTGTAATAACGGCGGTCGGAACGGCAAGCTTTTTAAGCGGAATTGTTTTGATATTAGGCGGCATCGCGGCGTTGGCCAGATGCCTGACGAGGGATATTGAGGACTAATCAATTTAACAGAACCAGAGAAAAAGAGCAAGCCTTTGCAGGCTTGCTCTTTTTTTGTTTACGGCTATGATTTTTATTTTATGCAGTGTGGTTTCAATTCACATAACACGATACTCAATATTCAAATATGTTAAAATTATTTGTAGAAAACATTTTGCTAAAAGGTTAATGGGATTGTTGTGCGTATTTATGGACGCAATGACACGAAATTTTGATTTAATCTGTTTTAATAAGGGGGATAAATTTGAAAAATAAATGGGAACAATTTTTACGCCATAAGTTATTTTTGTCCTTTTTAATCAACGCTGTTATGCTTGTGCTGTTTCTGGCTTGTACCAGGCTTATGTATGAGACCAACGACGATTACGCAATTTCCAGATTGATTTCTGTATTTAAAGAGACGTCAATCCCTTATTTAAATGCGTTGCTGTCCGGGCTGCTGGGTGGATTGCAAAATGCAGTGGCGTTTTGCAATCTCTTTGTACTTTACCAGCTTGCCGCCAGTTATTTATCCTTTTGCGCGGTTACTTACGTATTTCTCGATAAATTTAAATGGAGATTCTCCTTACCTGCGTCTCTGGCTGTCATAATCCTGTTTGGCTATAACCATTATGCGTTGATTCAGTATACGAAGACGGCGTATTTATTATCGATTGCAGGTTTTCTGCTCATGGTTCATGCGTCTTATAAAGGAAAATCTGTCCGTATGTGTATAGCAGGCGGGGCGCTTGCACTGTTTGGATGTTTTACCAGGAGCGATTCTTTTTATGTCGCAGCAGCCTTCACAGCCGTTTTTCTCCTGGCGCTTTTTATTGTATGGATGGCCCGGAGAAAGAAAAAAGAAAGGGATACGTTTGTGTGTTTGTTCCAGCTAAAAAAGAAGTACCTGATTTCGTGGACGCTGTTCGCCGCAGCTGTTCTGGCTTCAGTTTTTGCGTCAGCGCAGATATATTCAGGCAGAGATGGCTTTGATGAATATAACCGCTTCAATCAAGCGCGTACGGCGACGCTCGATTATCCGATACCCGATTATTCAAATAACAGGGAGTTTTATTCGCAGCTCGGGCTGGATCAAAACGACATCAATATGTATAGAAGCTGGAATATAGATACCAAGATTTTTACAGCTGAGAAGCTGGAGAAAATTGCCGCGCTTCAAAAAGAGCGGCAGCCGTCGTTTGTTGAATATTATATTCAACAAATCAAAACGTTTTTTCATGATGTATCTTCCGCGTTAGCTTTACCGGGCGGAAGCTTTGCTGTTTTGTTCCTGTTAATTTGCGCCGCCTTGATATTTTTGTCGGTTTTACTGCTGAAAAGGTTCCCGCTTTTATTCGCAGTATTCTGCGCCGCACTGTCCGTAACATTATATTTTGCTCATGTGAACGCGTACCGCGGCCTGTTTTATTTTACGGTTTTGCTGGTTGCCGCAGCCTTTTATATGGCGTTATTCCAGAAAAAAATGATAGTGGTTCCGTTGACGCTTGTAGGCCTGTCTATGGTTCTGGTGATGTATTTGGCTTATACACAGAGACTCATTTACCGCGCGGCCTATGGGATTTTCCTGTGTGCCATTATTTTGCTGATTTATTCGGTGGAAGCAGGCGCACTGCGGGAACGGGTACATAGCGCGTCAAAAAGCTGGAAAAGATGGGCCGCCGTTTCGGCCTGCGCGGCTGTAATCGTCTGCGGTGTACTGATGTTTGAGGGTTTATCAGCCAGGCAGACGCATTATCCGGTTAAACAAGGGCTGATGCACTACCTGGAACAAAACCAGAATAAGCTGTATTTGAAAAATGCTTCGGCCGGCGGTATTTATACATATAACATGGAATATCCCCTAAAACCGTTTGATTCTTACCAATGTGAAAACTTGGCAAGCTTTGGAAGCTGGCTCAGCGGCTCAAAATATGAGGAGGATTTGCTCCGGCGTTATGGAATAATAAATTTGTATGAGGATATTATCGATAACCCGAACGTATTTGTTATTGCCCAATCGGGAACAATACAAAAGCTGGAAACGTATTTAAACCGCCATTACAGCCCTTCCGGTCAAACCAGGATTGTGTTACAGCAGGCTGAAACGGCAGGCGCAACGCCGCTTTACCGTGTTGTGACCGTCCCAAATTAAATACAGGATTCTGCGCCGTACGACAGGTTTCTGCCGTGCGGCGTTTTTCTTTTTACACAGGTTTTACTTTCCCTTGCATTCCGTTTTTACAAAACGAGGTTATAGTATTGGTCGTACAAGAGAAAAGGTACATTACTATATGAAATAGTCAAAGGAGAAACGAAAATGAAAAAAGCAGCTTCTATTTTACTTGCCGCGGTCATGTGCGCGGCGCTGTTTGCGGGATGCAGCAACAGCAACACCTCTTCCCAGGATTCATCAAGCGCAGCGGGTACAAGCGCGCAGAGCTCGCAGGCCTCTTCCGGCGGTTCGTTCGACACAAGCAAGGATATTACGGTCGTAACGAGGGAAGCGGGTTCCGGCACAAGGGACGCGTTCACAGAGCTTACCGGCGTGCTGGAAAAGGACGACGCGGGCAGCAAGACCGACAACACCTCGCAGGGCGCCGTTACGGTCAACAGCACACAGGCCGTTATCAGCAATGTAACGGGCAACGAGTATTCCATCGGCTACATTTCACTTGGTTCCCTCAACAACACCGTCAAGGCTGTAAAGGTTAACGGCGTAGCACCCAGCCCGGAGACTGTAAAGGACGGCACATACAAAATTTCAAGGCCTTTCAACATTGCAACCAAGAAGGACGTAAGCGAAGCCGCGCAGGACTTTATCAGCTACATCCTCAGCACGGAGGGCCAGAAGGTTGTAACCGACAACGGCTATATCGCGCTTGACGACACAAAGGCGTATGAAGGCAGCAAGCCCTCCGGTAAGATTGTCGTAGCCGGCTCGACCTCTGTTTCCCCGGTGATGGAGAAATTAAAGGAGGCCTACGCGGAGGTTAACCCGAACGCTACGGTTGAAATCCAGACGAGCGATTCCTCCACCGGCATGACCGCCGCGATGGAAGGTACCTGCGACATCGGTATGGCGTCAAGGGAGCTTAAGGATGAGGAAACCGCACAGCTTACGGCAACCCAGATTGCGCTCGACGGCATCGCGGTTATCGTCAGCAACGATAATGCCTGCGAGGACCTCACCATGGACCAGATTAAGTCTGTCTACACAGGTGAAATGAAAACCTGGGCCGACGTTATCAAATAAGAACGGTAAAAGATATAAGAAGTATCACAGCATCCCCAAGAAGGGGCGGTTTTAAAGCCGCCCCGTTTTTTGGAATCTTAGGAAATTTACCTGTAAAGGTTTGAGTGGTAATATGAAGAAATTTTTAGAGGTCTTCATGAAGGGCGTGTTTTTTGTCGCGGCGCTGACCTCAGTCACGGCTGTCGTACTGATTTGCGTCTTTCTTTTTTCGGGTGGTGTCCCCGCAATGGGGGAAATCGGCGTGCTCGATTTCCTATTCGGACAAACCTGGGCGCCGCAGAACTCGCCCGCAAGCTACGGGATATTCCCGATGATTGTCGGCAGCGTATACATAACGCTCGGCGCGGTTATAATCGGCGTTCCTATCGGCATATTGACAGCGGTGTTCCTTGCAAGGTTCTGCCCCAAAAGTATTTATAAGGTGTTAAAACCGGCGGTTGACCTGCTCGCCGGGATTCCCTCCATCGTATACGGCTTTTTCGGGCTGGTGGTCGTTGTACCCTTTATCCGCAGCACGTTCGGCGGCAACGGCAGCAGCATCCTGGCCGCGTCGCTTATCCTGGGCATTATGATTCTGCCTACGATTATCGGCGTATCGGAGTCAGCCATCCGCGCCGTGCCCGACAGCTACTATGAGGGGGCGCTGGCGCTCGGGGCGACAAGGGAGCGCAGCGTGTTCCGCGCGGTGCTGCCCGCGGCAAAGTCAGGCATTATGGCGGGGATTATCCTCGGCATCGGCCGCGCCATCGGCGAAACGATGGCCGTCGTGCTCATCGCGGGAAACCAGGCGTGGATTCCCGGCGGCATCCTGGACGGCGTTCGCACGCTTACGACGAATATTGTGCTGGAGATGGGGTACGCGACAGGCCTGCACAGGGAAGCGCTCATTGCGACCGCGGTCGTGCTGTTCGCGTTTATCCTGATTATCAACCTGCTGTTCGCGTTCTTTAACAGGAGGAATAAAAAGTGAAGCCAATCAATCAAATGACATGGAGACAAAAGCTTTCCTCATATAAGCGCCGTCCCTGGTCGCTCGTTTTGTACCTGGTTGTCCTGCTTGCGACTGTGCTTACGGTCGGCGCGCTGCTGTTCCTGATTGGGTATATTCTTGTGATGGGTATCCCAAACCTCAGCTGGGATTTGTTTTCGTGGGAATATAACTCCAATAACGTTTCGTTTATGCCGGCAATCGTCAACACCGTTATCATGACGGCGTTGTCCCTGCTCATCGCGGCGCCGCTCGGCATCTGCTCGGCTATCTATCTGGTCGAGTATGCGAAACGGGGAAATAAAATCGTGGGAATAATCCGCACAATGGCGGAGACGCTTTCGGGCATCCCTTCCATTGTATACGGGCTGTTCGGCATGCTGTTCTTTGTTACGGCGCTGCGCTGGGGGTATTCCCTGCTGTCCGGCGCGCTCACGCTTTCCATTATGATTCTGCCGCTTATCATGCGCACGACTGAGGAAGCGCTTAAGACCGTACCCGACACCTACCGCGAGGGCAGCTTCGGGCTGGGGGCGGGCAGGCTGCGCACGGTATTCAAGGTTGTGCTGCCGAGCGCTGTGCCGGGCATACTTGCCGGCGTTATCCTTGCGGTCGGCAGGATTGTAGGCGAGACGGCGGCCCTGATTTACACGGCGGGCACCGTCACCGACATGCCGAAGGATTTGATGTCCTCCGGCCGGACGCTCGCGGTGCATATGTACGCGCTTTCAAGCGAGGGCCTGCATACCGAGCAGGCATACGCAACAGCGGTAATCCTGCTGGCGGTTGTGCTGCTGATTAATACGCTCTCCGCTTTTATTGCGAAGAGGGTAGCGAAATAAGAGGGGAAACCATGGAAAGGATGCAGACCGGTATGGATAAATTCAATATTAAAAGCCTTGATTTGTATTATGGGAAGTTTCAGGCGCTCAAGGATATCAATTTAAGGATTCAGGAGAAAAACATCACCGCGTTCATTGGGCCTTCTGGCTGCGGGAAATCGACGCTTTTAAAGAGCCTCAACCGGATGAACGACCTGGTCGAGGGCTGTACCATCACGGGAAAGGTGGAGCTCGACGGTGTGGACATCTACGCGAAAATGGATGTAAATGAGCTGAGAAAGCGCGTGGGAATGGTGTTCCAAAAGCCCAACCCGTTTCCAATGAGCGTGTACGACAACATCGCCTTCGGCCCGCGCACCCATGGCGTACACGGCAAGAAACAGCTCGATGAGGTTGTGGAAACGTCCCTCAGGAACGCCGCTATCTGGGACGAGGTCAAGGACAGGTTAAACAAAAGCGCCCTGGGGCTTTCGGGCGGGCAGCAGCAGCGGCTTTGCATTGCGCGCGCACTCGCTGTAAACCCCGACGTGCTTTTGATGGACGAACCGACGAGCGCCCTCGACCCAATTTCCACTTCAAAAATAGAAGAGCTGGCACTTAAGCTCAAGGAGCGGTATTCTATCGTCATTGTCACGCACAATATGCAGCAGGCGCTGCGCATTTCCGACATGACGGCTTTTTTCCTGCTCGGAGATATGGTGGAGTACGATACGACGGACAAAATTTTTTCCACCCCGCAAAACAAAAAGACGGAAGATTATATTACAGGGAGGTTTGGCTGATGAGGGCATACTACGATTTACAGCTCAAACGCCTGGGCGACGAGCTGACCGAGATGGGCGCGCTGATAGAAACGTCCATCGATTACGCGACCGACGCGCTTTTAAACAAGGAGCTGCATAAGGTGGAAAAGGTCAGGGCATATGAGAAGGCGATAGACCAGAAGGAGAAAGATATAGAAAGCCTGTGCATCAAGCTGATTCTGCACCAGCAGCCCGTCGCAAAGGATTTGCGCCTGATTTCAGCGGCGCTTAAAATGATAACCGATATGGAGCGCGTAGGCGACCACGCGGAAGATATTTCCGAAATTGCCATGCTGCTTGCCGACAGTGAGCAAACAATTGAAATCTGCCATATCAAGCAGATGGCAAAGGCCGCCGCAAAGATGGTGACCGCCGGGGTGGACGCATTTGTGCGCGGCGACGTCGCGCTTGCGGCATCCGTGTGCGAAAGCGACGATGTTGTAGATGGGCTGTTCAACATCGTGCGCGGGGATTTAATCGATTGTATCCGAAAGGACGCGCAGAAGGGCGCGGGCGCGCTCGATTTGTTCCTTGCCGCAAAGTACTATGAGCGCATCGGCGACCATGCCGTCAATATTGCGGAATGGGTTATTTACTCTGTTACCGGCCGGCACGACAGCATAGACGAGCTAGGGGGTATTCCAGGAACGGCGGCCGTGTTGGGGGATATTAAGCTGTAAACCGCCCATGCTATATTGGAAAAGACGACAAAGGGCCGCATCCGCGGCCCTTTGCTGCATATAAAATTTCATGTCTGATACGATATTTTACGTATTTTTTACTAAGATAAAAAAGTTTTTATGATATAATAAGGATGAAAAGCAATAGAATGAGGTGGTTTGCCGTGATTTATATCGTGGAGGACGACAGGGATATCCGCGAAATGGAGTGCTACGCTTTAAAAAACAGCGGGTTCGAGGTGCGCCCGTTTGAGGACAGCACCGGGCTGTTCACGGCGTTTGCCGCCGAGAAACCGAAGCTCGTTTTGCTCGATATCATGCTGCCGCAGGAGGACGGTTTAACGATTTTGCAGAAAATCAGGGCGGATGAAACGCTTTGTGCCGTCCCGGTCATCATGGTCACCGCAAAATCCTCTGAGCTTGACAAGGTAAAGGGGCTCGACATGGGCGCCGACGATTACATTACCAAGCCGTTCGGCGTGATGGAGCTGGTATCGCGCGTAAAGGCGCTGCTGCGCCGCTGTGAGACAAAGCAGGAGCCGGTCGTTTTAAGCTATGAGGGAATCGTTGTGGACGACTTCCGGCACAGCGTCACGGTGGACGGGGAGCGCTGTATTTTGACATACAAGGAATACGAGCTGTTAAAATACCTCATTGCGAATAAAGAAATTGCCCTGACCAGGGAAAAGCTCCTGGAAAAGGTCTGGGGCTACGATTTTGAAGGGGAGAGCAGGACGGTCGATATGCATATTAAAACCCTGCGCCAGAAGCTTGGCGAAAAGGGGAGCCTGATTAAGACTGTCCGCCATGTCGGCTATAAGGTAGGGGAGGAATAATGAAGCTCAAAAGCAAACTGACCGGCAGGCTGTGTGTTATCGGGCTGGTGTCGGTTATTCTGACCGCGGTGTCCGCAACACTGGCCTTCTGGTTTATTTTTTCCCAGCAGGCGCAGGACGACCTGAAGACAAGCGGTACGCTGCTTGCAAGCGCTTACGACCAGGGTGCCGCGCCGTCTGGGGAGGCGCTTTCCAAAATTGCCTCGGAGGAATACAGGATTACCCTGATTTCCCCGGATGGAACCGTATTATACGAGAGCGACCCGCAGGCGTCCGAAGACCGCATGGACAATCACAAAGAACGCCCGGAGATAAAGCAGGCGCTCGAAACGGGCGACGGCTCGAGCGCGCGTGAATCGGACACGGTCGGCCGGGTCACATATTATTACGCGGTGCGCCTGCAAAGCGGGGACGTGCTGCGCGTATCAAGACAGGTGGATAATGTATTTTCTGTCTTCGGCGGCATTATCCCTGTTTTAATTGTAATTACCGTTTATGTGCTGCTTGTATGCCTCGTCATGGCGTCTGAGATGACGAAGGGCATTATCCGGCCGATTGAAAGCATGGCCAAAGACCCGGATGCGGTAGCTTATGACGAGCTGGTACCGTTTTCGAATATGATTGAGAAGCAGCGCGGGGAAATTGAAGAGCAGATGGGGCGGATTCAGCAGGAAACCGATAAAATCAATACGATTATTGCCAACATGGAGGAAGGCTTTGTCCTGCTCGACGGTGAAAAGAATGTGCTGATGCACAACGACAGCGCTGTCCGGCTGCTGCAAAGCGGGCCGGGGGAGCTCATCGGGAACAGCTTTATACGGCTTTCGCGCAATCAAAACGTAAACCATTGTATTGATTCCGCGTCCAAGGGCAAAAGCCGCGAGGCCGAGTTTGAGGTTGGGGAGCGTGAATTACAGCTGCTTGCAAACCCGGTTTACTCCAAGGGAGAGCAAATCGGCGTTATCTGCATTATTGTTGACGTGACGGGCAGGCACGCGCTCGACCAGATGCGCCAGGAATTTACGGCGAATGTATCGCACGAGCTGAAAACGCCGCTGACGTCGATTTCCGGCTATGCGGAAATGATTGAAAGCGGTATCGCGAAGGACGGCGACGTAAAAACCTTTGCCGCGAAAATCCATAAGGAGGCGGGCAGGCTCGTCACCCTGATTGGCGATATCATCCGCCTTTCTCAGCTTGATGAAGAGCTGTCGCAGGTGCAGCCCGTGCGGGTCGATATGGCGTCGCTCGTGGAGGAATGCACAGACTCGCTCGTCATTTCTGCCGATAAGCATAAGGTGTCGCTCGAGACGGACGTTACGCCCTGTACGGTGCGCGGCGACCGCAATATGCTCTATGAGCTGATTTATAACCTCTGCGACAACGCTATCCGTTATAATAAAGAAAACGGCTCGGTGCTGGTATCCGTAAAGCCCCGGGACGGGAAGGTCGTGCTAAAGGTAAAGGATACGGGTATCGGTATTCCGAAGGAGCACCAGGCACGCATTTTTGAACGTTTTTACCGCGTCGATAAAAGCCGTTCCAAGCAGACGGGAGGAACGGGGCTGGGGCTTGCGATTGTAAAGCATATCGCCGAGCAGCATAAGGCGCAGATTTCACTTGAAAGCGAAGAAGGCGCCGGCTCGGTAATTACCGTGACGTTTGAACGGTAAGCTTGAAAAGCGCCCGCAAGGCGTTATAATAAAAATTGGACGGTAAAACAGGGAGGCGCAAAAAAGGGGCTTGCGCCTCCCTTGTAGACTCTTGATTTTGAAAAACGGCTGATACGCATATGTTTTTAACATGCTGGAATAACCTGTGAAATGCAGGGGAACGCTAGACCTATCAAGCAAAAGGAACGGGATGCCATATGACCTTCAAAATGTCCAAAAGAAATACCGTGCGTGTGATTAGCTTTTCCTGCGCCGCCGTTTTGCTCATAGCGGGCGCCGCTGTGTCGGGGTTCCAGCTCGTGTCACGCTACCGCGCGACGATTGAGCATACCTACCAGCAGGCGCTGAGCGAATTTTCAGATTATTTTACAAACCTCCAGTCCGCGCTCACCAAGGGCGTGTACGCAAATACCCAGACACAGCAGTATGGGCTCGCGGTCAAGCTCGCGGGCGACTCCCAGGGGGCAAAGGCCGCGCTTTCGCGCCTTCCTCTTTCTAACGGCGAGGACGACGCGCTGCAGAAGTACCTGGCGCAGGTAGGGGATTTCGCGGAGTATGTTACCGCAAAGCTTTCGCGCGGGCAGGAGCTTACTGAGGATGATAAGCAAAGCCTGTCAAAGCTAAGCGGCTACGCCGAAAAGGTATCGGGCCAGATTGAAGAGATATCCGCGCGCTACGGAGACGGGGACACTTTTATTGGCCAGGCGCAGAAAATCGAGGGGAACCTTGAGCACGTCAATACGCAGACGGCGGAAAACACGCTGGACAAAAGCTTTACCCAGGTAAGCGAAAGCTTTGAAAATTATCCTTCTCTCGTCTATGACGGCCCATTTGCCGACCAGGTGCAGCAGAAGAAGCCGCGAATGCTCGAAGGAGCCGAGGGCTTTTCAAAGGCCGAGGCGTTAAAGAACGCCGCCGCGTTTTTAAACACATCCGATACAAGCATCTTTTACAACTCCTCCAGGCAGGGGAATATGCCTGTTTATCAATTCAAAAACGATGAGGTATACATTACCGTAACGATGCAGGGCGGATATATAGAGGAAATGTACCGCCAGCGCGAGGTTGGGAAAAAGCAGATAGATTTCGAAACCGCGGTGGAAAAAGCGCAGCAGTTTTTAAAACAGCGCGGGTACTATAATATGGAAGAGAGCTATTACGTGACCTCCGGCGGAGTCTGCACGATAAATTTCGCCTATGAACAGGACGGCGCGGTATGCTACAGCGATTTAATCAAGGTCGGCGTAGCGCTCGACACGGGCGAGGTCATGACCTTCAACGCCTCCGGTTACCTGATGAACCATTATGAAAGGGAAATCGCACAGCCAAGGCTTGAGCAGGCGCAGGCACAGGAAAGCCTAAGCCCGCTGCTTAAATCCGAAAGTGCGCGGCGCGCGGTCATTCCAACCGGCGGGACGAGCGAGGTATCCTGCTATGAGTTCACCTGTAAGGGCGAAGGCGACGACAGGGTGCTGGTATATATCAATGCCGACACGGGGCTGGAGGAGCAGATATTCATACTTCTGCAGTCCGATGGCGGAACACTTGTGATATGACAATTATTTGTTGCTTTTGCAACATTGCAATTTTTTGAAACTGTGGTATAATAATGACGTTACCGGAGGAAAGCGGATTCCGCCTTTCTAATGGGCAGCAACCAAAAAGAAAAACAAAAAGGAGAGCTTGCTATGGATACCTATATTTGTGACGTATGCGGCTGGGTTTATGATCCTGCGGTCGGCGACGAAGAGGGCGGCATTGCCCCGGGCGTTGCTTTTGACGACCTTCCTGAGGACTGGGTATGTCCTCTGTGCGGAGTTGGCAAGGACCAGTTTTCCAAGCAGTAATACGAATAGAGAAGTGTTTACCGGAGGGCCTGTACCCTCCGGTAAACTGCCCTTTGCAGGCAGGCAAAAGCATAAGGAGTGATACATAATGGCAGTAAACAAAATTTCAGACCATGTCTATTCGGTTGGGGTATTGAATCCGTCTTTGCGCGTGTTTGACATCGTGATGGAGGCAAAATACGGAACGAGCTATAACGCTTATCTGATTGCGGACCAAAAGACCGTACTGGTCGAAACGGTGCATCTCGACTATTTTGACGAATATATCAATAATATCGGCCAGCTTGCCGATATCGGCGCAATCGACTATTTGGTGATGAACCACACGGAGCTTGACCACTCAGGCAGCGTGCTCAAGCTGCTGGAGCTAAGCCCGAATATGACGGTCGTCTGCACCGCGGCGGCGAAAAAATACCTGACCGCGATTACGAACAGGGAATTTAAATGCATGGTAGTGAGAGATGGCGCGGAGCTTGAAATCGGCGCGCATAAGCTTAAATTCGTCGTTGCCCCCATGCTCCACTGGCCGGATTCTATGATGACGTACCACGAGGATGACAAGGTGCTGTTAAGCTGTGATTTTTTGGGCTGCCATTTTTGCGAGCCGCAGGTGTTCGATACCTGTATCAAATACCCGAAGGCTTATGAAGAGCAATTTGCCTACTATTATCAGGGTATTTTCGGCCCGTTCAAGCCGTATGTGCTTGCAGGGCTCAATAAGATTAAGGATTTGGAGCTTGAGGCGGTATGCCCAAGCCACGGCCCTGTCCTGACGAAAACAATAAAAGAACGCATGGACGATTACCGCGTCTGGAGCACGCCGCAGGAAAAAACGGAGAAAACGGCGGCAGTCCTGTATGCCTCCGCCTACGGCTGTACCAAACAGCTCGCGGTAAAGGCATTTGATACGCTCTGCGCCTGCGGTATTAAGACGCAGCTGATTGATATGGTGACGGCTCCCGTTTGGCAGAGCGCGGCAGCGGTGCAGGAATCGGATTTGGTATTGATTGGTTCCACTACGATAAACAAGGATGCGCCCAAGGTTGTGTGGGAGGTGCTCTCCTCCATTGACGCAATCAACATTAAAAACAAGCCCGCGGCAGCCTTCGGCTCCTACGGCTGGTCGGGAGAAGCCTCCGTTATGATAAACCAGCGCCTGCACCAGCTGCATTTCAATGTGCTTGACGAGCCAATCCGCGCAAACTTTACGCCGGACCAGTGCGACCTCGACACCATTGCGCAGGCGGCGCAGGACCTTTACGACAAGGTTGCCTGTAAGGCCTGTCAAAAATAAACGCCCGTATTTGTTTGATTTGGAAGGGAAAGATGCTTATGAGCAAGGAAAACCCGATTAAAGGCGTTATATTCGATATGGACGGCCTGCTGCTCGATACGGAACGGCTGACCTACGATTTATGCAGCAAGGCGGCGGAGCAGATGGGCTTTACGCTTTCTATGGAGCTTTTTAAAACGACCGTCGGGCTCAGGAGCCCGGATACCAGAAAAATTTACGAGAAGGAGTTCGGGGAAGGCTTTGATTACGACCGCCTGCGGGAACAGAACATCGCATGGTTCTGGGAATATATTAAAGAAAACGGGGCGCCTGTCAAAAAAGGCGTATTTGAATTGCTGTCCTTTTTAAGGGATAATGAGATAAAAAGCGCGGTTGCGACCTCGACCAGCAGCGCGACAGCGCCGCGGATTCTTGAAAAAGCGGGGATTACCGTTTATGTGGACGCGGTCGTCTGCGGGGATATGGTGGAGCGGGGCAAGCCCGAGCCCGATATTTTCCTTGAAGCGGCCAAACGTTTAAAGCTCCCGCCTGAGCAGTGTGTGGGGCTTGAGGATTCCATCAACGGCATTCTCTCCGTATACAAGGCGGGCATGCTGCCCGTTATGGTGCCCGATCTTTTGCCTCCGACGGAGGAGGTTACCTCCCTGCTGTACGCGCAGGCGGACGATTTGGAGCAGGTTATCCCCATTATTAAAAAGCATAACGTTAGGTTTTACCAATAAAGAATCCCCGGCTCTAATTCAGCCGGGGATTCTTTTTACCCTATATTTTTTATATGCTGATAAATCGGCTGAAAAGCTATAGGAATTTAGAGGCGCCTATCTTTTGAGCTCCCCTTTAACCGCCATGGACGACCGGCCGACCTCTTCAAAGCGCTGCTCCAGGATACCGCGCTCATAGCGGACGGAATAGGTGTAATTCGGGTCGTTGAAATAATAGTAGTCCGCGTCGTAGCCTGTGAGAACCAGGCAATGCTCGTTTGCAATCCACATGCAGGTATCGCCGTCCTCATAGGGAGAGTATTCTGCCGCATCCTCTACCGTCCACTCATATGTAATAAACGGTTCCCACATATACATGGTTGCCCAGATAAGCACCGGCTTGTTGTATACGATATAATTACGTATCATGCTTTCAAGCGGCGTCCCGGTCGTCACAACCGCCTCGTTGCCTTCTTCCAGCACCTGCCCTGCGGCGTGCGCCATGACAGGGGGGAAACAGCCGAGCGATTCAGTCGAATACGGGCTGCCGATAAACACGGATGAGGTGTCCGGCCCGTAAAGGGAACCGTCGCTTTCCTCCCGCAAAAAGCCGGTCGGTACATGGTCGTCGATAAAATCATAAGGGGAAATATCGTAGCCGTAATATTGCAGCAGCATCGTTGTGCTGATACATTCACAGCCGGAGGGGAAATCATCCCATTGGCATAAAAGCGGTACGTCCTCAATGAACCACTCTTCAGGCAGCTCCGCCCGCACGACGCATACGGCGGATTTGCCGTCGTCCGTGACGGCAAACAAAGCGGTCTGCCCCATTGCTTTCATTGTAATAACGCCGCCTTCGTCAACCTTCGCAACGGAGGAATTGCCTACATGCCATGTGATTTTTCCGGTCAGCCCATCCCGCGGCGTTACAGTTAAAGGAATTTTGCGCGGCTGGTAGAGCACGGCGCTGTATAGCGCGTGGTCAAAGCTGATATCTTTTGCCTCTGCCGGAGCAGCCGTGCTCCCATCCGCTGCGGGCTGTTCAGCCTGCCCGGCTGCGGCATTGATGGAACCCGCCATGCTTAACGAGAAAAACAGGAGGCAAAGCAGGGCGCATAAGGCCCTTTTGCACCGCTTCATTCTCTTTGCAACCCCTTTCCTTAACCCACACGGCCCGATTGACCGTTGTTCACCACACGTTGCATATGCTGCTAAAATATAGTATACTGAAATTAAACTGTACACATTGAGAGGGACAACCTTATTTTACCATATGGAACCGGTGTTGTCATGCTCCATATGATGGAATTTACATAGAAAGGGAACGTTACGGATGGCTTTGATTTTTGATGTACACGCGCATTACGACGACGAGGCGTTCGAAAAAGACCGCGACGCGCTTTTAACCGGGCTGCCCTTAAAGGGAGTATGCGCGGTGGTAAACGGGGCAACCGATGAAAAGACAGCGCACATGGGACTTTCATTTGCGCGGCGTTTTCCTTTTATGTGGACGACGGCAGGCTACCATCCCGAATGCGCTGACAAAGCGCCGGACGGATACCTTGATACGCTCTCAGCGCTTTTGCAGAATGATAAGGCGGTGGCGGTTGGGGAAATCGGCCTTGATTACTATTGGAAAGAAGTCGGGCGCGAGGTTCAAAAAAAAGTATTTGAAGAACAGCTTGGACTTGCCTGCGATTTGGGACTCCCCGTAGTCGTGCACGACAGGGAGGCGCATCAGGATACCTTTGAACTGCTTAAAAAATATCGTCCGAAAGGCTTTCTCCACTGCTTTTCCGGCAGTGTGGAAATGGCCCGTGAGATTATAAAGCTGGGAATGTCCATCAGTATGGGTGGTGTCGTCACCTTTAAAAACGCGCGCCACAGCGTGGACGTCGTGCGTGAGGTCCCGATTGACCGGCTTTTGCTTGAGACGGACGCGCCTTACCTTGCGCCCGTCCCATGCAGGGGAAAGCGGTGCGATTCGACAATGATTGCTTACTCCGCCGAAAGGATAGCGGAGATAAGGGGAATTTCTGTGGAAGAGCTGCTTAATCAAACAAAGGAAAATGCCTGCCGCATGTTTTCCGTTACCATATAAAGGCAAGGGGGAGGCCGCACATGAAAAAATGCTGCGCTGTAATCCTGTGTATACTATTTGCTTTCTGCACGGCCGTTCCCGCCGGTGCGGCAGAGACAGTGGTCTGGTATGGGCTTAATATTCCGTCGCAGGCGGCAGCAGGAAAGAGCGTTTCCGCACAGATTGTGCTTTCCTGCGGCAGCGGCTGTGATTTGGGCGCTATGCTGTTTACGGTGGAATACGACACCGGCGCGTTTACATACCGTGAGGCAAAACTATCTGCTGGTGCGCCTGGTGAGCTGCGCGCGTACGACGGCAATGGCGTATTAAAAGTAATTTATCTCAATACGTCGGGTACGGCGCTCAGCGCCGATAGCAAAGACCTGATTTCCCTGAGGTTTACGGCGTCCGACTCCGAACAAAAAACAACGCTTACCTTATACGGCGAGCAGGCGGCGAGCGCGAAGGAACAACGGCTTTCCTATGGTAATCCATCTGCGTACGATGTGTCCGTACAGAAGAAAGTGTCTGGTAGCCCCGCGCCCGCAAAGGCCCGTAAGGTGACGACATCCTCCTCAAAAAGCCCGGCGTCTGGCTCCAAAAACCGCGTTTCAGCCGGAGCGGGCAGCCAATCTGGGGCGGAGGATAACGGGGGCTATATTGACCCTTGGGAACAGAATCAAACGGGAGAAACCTCTGAAAACGAAGGCGGCGGTTTCCTGTCGTTTGGGGAGGACGGCTCGAACCCCTTTGAAAACAACGGGTTCTGGCTTATCGTATGCGCTATCGGCCTGGCAGCTGTAATTGCCCTGCTCGTTTTTACCGCTTATAGGCTGGGCCAACGAAAAAAAGGCGGCCTTGCCTCCGGCGAAGAAAAAGGTTCGGAAAACCATGAAGAAATACAGGCGAAAGAGCCCGGGGACAAGAACCGACAAAAAACGCGGCAAGAAATAAAAAAGAAGGAGAATGAGCCCCATGAGCAATAAGGGAGAAAGGGCAATGGAATTGTTTAAGCAGGGCTATAACTGCGCTCAGGCGGTATTCGGCGCGTTTTGTGACGAAACGGGATTCAATTTTGAAACGGCGGTGATGCTCGCCTCACCCTTCGGCGGCGGGATGGGCAGGCTCAGGGAGGTCTGCGGGACTGTTTCCGGGATGCTGATGGCGGCAGGTATGTTGTACGGCTACAATTCTCCTAAACACATACAGGAGAAAAAGGAGACTTACCAAACAGTACAGGAGCTTGCAGACGCATTTAAGAGGCGTAACGGTTCAATTATATGCAGGGAGCTGCTCGGCCTTACAAACGTGCAGGCGGACGATTCCCCGCAGCCGGAGCCCCGTACCCCGGCTTATTATAAAAAGAGGCCGTGCGCATTGCTTGCGCAGGATGCAGCTGAAATATTGGAAGCTTATATAAAGGAAAATCCGCCAAAGGAGCGGTGATTTTTGGTTTTATGTATAACTTTTTGGGTAACGGCATATAATGGATTTATACAGCGGCAGATTTTTTCTTGACAAACAAATAAGGTTGTGCTATTATTATAAAGCTGTCCGGTAATGACAGCCGCTGCCTTAAAGTGGGGAATATATTTCTACGCTGAGGCAAGACGTTCAAGTATATCGCGGAGTGGAGCAGTTGGTAGCTCGTCGGGCTCATAACCCGAAGGTCGTAGGTTCAAATCCTGCCTCCGCAACCACTAGTATGTACGCCGATATTTACGGTAAAACTGCCGTCGATATTGGCGTATATCTTTGTTATGTGGGCTTTAATCACACGCGCCATGTTCCCATCCGAATAGTCGTGAACCGAATCGTTAAATAGCATCTCAATTGCTTTTGGGTCAATAGTCGTGCGTTTTTGGCTGTGTGCCGCTATAATATCTTCAAGCTCGCTTTTCCTTACACGGAGACGGTTCACTTCTTCCTCCAGCTCCGGAATTACCATACCGGATAAAAGCGCGTTGACGCCATTTTTAATTTTGTTGTTGATTTCTGCCAGTTCTGATTTTTCTGCCGACAAATCAGGGCTGGCATTATTTATTTGGTCTGCGATTAGTTTAGCCTCCGACGAAAAATCGGTGTTGAGAAGGTAGACTTTAAGCTGCTGGGATACAAACATTTCCAGTTCGTCAGCATTGATGTTTTTTGCATCGCAGTTATGGGTGCGGTATTTATTGCCACAAACATAATACCGGCTCTGGTAGCCTTTTTTATTTGTGCTGGTATGCCCGACATAAGTAGCTCCACACTTTGCGCATTCAATCAGGCCGGACAAAAGATAAGTTCTTTTTGCCTTGGCAGACGCTCTTCTTTTGTTGTCGCACATTCTTTTTTGCACCCTTTCCCATGTCTTTATATCAATAATTTTCGGGATGATTCCCTCAATTCGTACGCAGTCCGGGTTTAAAGCTCCACCGGCCCATTTACGCATTAGCTTGACTTTCCTCTTATTCCAAGTGTAAACACCGATGTACCGCTCATTTTTTAATATGGAATTCAGGCTGTTTTTACCTAAGGGCTGACCGCGCTTTCCACGAAAGTCCTTTAGCTGGTTTATTATGTAGTTATAGCTCTTTCCGTCGGCATACATGGAGAAAATACGCCGGACGGCCTCGGCTTCTCTTGGATTTATCACATACTGCTGGTCAACTACATCATAGCCAAGCGGGGGAATCCCGCCTAAAAACACGCCCTGTTTTGCACGGACAGCTACACCGTCAATTGATTTTTTACGCGCATCAAGGACCTGGTGCTGTCCGAGCGCTGCCGTCACAAACTCCACTAAAAAGCTATTGGGGTCTACGATATCTCCGAGCTGCTGTGTCGCGGAAATGACCTTGATGCCGAGCGCTGCCATTTCCTTGCGAAAGGCGAACCAATCCCCTATATCACGGCTACAGCGTGATATATCATAGATTACCACTGCGTCAAACTCTTTTCTATGTGCTGCAGCAATAAGATTTTGGAACCCCGGGCGTTCCGTGTTTGTACCTGACATCGCCTCGTCCGTATACACAGCGCATATATCCATATCATTGGTGAGGCAATACTCTCGTATTTTTTCAAGCTGATAAGCTATGGAGTTTTCCGTTTGCAATTCGGTGCTGTACCTGCCGTACGCAGCAGCCCGCAGTCTTGTTATGATATCCATATTGTAACCTCCTAATTTCAATCCATGCCCCGTGTGGGGAGCGACAGCCAGAATAATGCCGAGCATCTGCTTTTTTTCCATTTCAATCCACACTCCCGCGTGGGGGCGGCCGGGCAAAACGAAGCCCTGTTGATTTAACAGGGCTGAGATGGTACAATATGGTTGCGGTTCATATCGTGCCGTATAGCCCTGCTATGCGGTTGCCCGCCCTTTCCTGCGCCAACAGGGGAGGGCGGGCTTTTGTTTTTAGTTTAGACTGCGCCTTCTACAATTTTGATGTGCCTCTCCAGCTCTTCAAGCTCGTAACCTGCTATAAGCTCGGAGAGCGTGTCCGGCGTGTGGCCGTTGCTGTAGTAGTGGTCGAAGCATTCATAGTATTTGCGGCGGTCTGCAAACTTAATATTGACCGGTAGCAACCCTGCTTTCATCAGCTCAAGGTTGAGAATCAGCCTACCCGTCCTGCCGTTCCCGTCAATAAACGGATGGATGCCCTCAAAGCGTAAATGGAACTCCGCAGCGGCTTCTATCGTGTGCATATTCCGCTTCATTTCCTCATAATCCCTTAAAAGCGCTTCTATTTGGACAGGAACCAGATAGGGCTGCGGGGGTGTATGCGCCGCACCCAAGATTGTGACCGGAACGCTGCGGTAGACACCCCTGTTATTCGCATCGTTCATCAGGACTAGCGAATGGATTTCTTTAATAACACGCTCCGTAAGCTCCGTATTGGCGTCTGCTAGGGCTATCACATACTCAAACGCGTCTTTATGCCCGATGGCCTCTAAATGCTCCCTTAGAGGCTTTTCGGCGATTGTAATGCCTTCCTGTAGGATGAGTGCTGTTTCCCGCAGGGTTAAGGTATTGCCCTCGATGGCGTTGGAATTGTATGTGTTTTCTATTATAAACTCATCCCGGAGCCGCTTTAATTCGGTTTCATTGAGCGGCCGCAGGCTTTTAAGTTTATTTCTCAGCTCATCTATCTTTGTATAGTTCATCGTTTGTTCCTTCCTGTGTTTTTATAACTTATCGGCACCCCTTTAGTTTCCCATCGCTCCCGGGGAAACAATTTCCATAAATTAGTAAAACGATACCAAACATCACAGATTTGATACCAAACTTACCAGACCACTTTTATTTTTAATTCAAGAGTGCTATATTTTAGTCAATAAAAGAAGACAAAAATCTAATTTTCTGATTAGAATTCTGGCAAAAAATGGAAACTACTATATTTGCTATGCGATTTATACAAACCAATATAAAATTTGTGTAATTCTGTTGTATTTACACACTTTTAAGCGTTTAGTTAGTAAAAGCAATAAGGAGGGGTAGTAATATTTTACTGTGCCACAAAGCGGACAGCAGCACAAAGGCGCATCAACACTGTAGAACACATGTTTAAAGACAGAAGGATTAGATGGAGGTAATTTAGAGTGGACGTTAAGAAAACCAACAAAACTTATAAGGAAACTCAATTTAGGAAACTTATTCGAGAATTAACTTACAAGGATTTTCTTCTTGTTGAAAAGTTCATTCATCAGAGTTCTTCTGTTGTTGAGCCAAATAATTTACATAATCAATAAGTTTATCATATTGAATGTCATCAAAATTAGAAACTATTTTGGCGAGTTCGCCTATACGTTTGTCAAAATCGTCATCGTTTAATGCATCCACTTCGGTTGAACACTTATCGTCTAAAAGAAAAGTAGCTGGAACTCCTAAAACCGCTGCATATTGTTGTGCAACAGTGATTTTAGGAGTTCTTTTACCATTTTCGTATCGGCTAAGTACTTGCTTAGATGTTTTTAATAAATCGGCCATAGCTTCTTGTGTAAGACCGCGCTCTTTCCTTATATGCTTTAACTTATCTCCGAATGTCATAAAATCACCTCATTCTACACGCTTATTAAAACACATTAAGTCACCGAATGCAATACAATTTTATTTTTTTTATAAAAATTGTAACCAAACGGTTGACACGCGATTTATTCTATGCTATTATTTGCTTGTAACCAAACGAGCAATAAAAGGAGGTGCACAAATTGAAGAATAAAGAACTTCGGAGCCTAATTTTTAGAGAGTATGATAGTGAAGCCGCTTTTGCAAGAGCATTAGGATGGAGTAGACAGAAAGTTAATAAAATGACGAATGGTGTTTATGAACCTAATGTGCAAGAAATAAACGATATGGCAGTTGCATTGAAAACAAATGTCGAAAAAATTATACAAATTTTTTTAAACTTTAAGTCACCAAACGAGCAACGAAATTCGGCATAAAAAGCGGCTCCTCTCAGTGAGGGACCGCCAAAGCATGATAAATCAGCATAAAGACACAACCGCTTATAGGCTATTAAGTTTTTCCACTCTTTCCAAATCGAAACCGTTACGCATAGCAATTTCATATATTTCAAGATACTTTTTGGATTTTAAATTTTTCATTCGCCGATATCCTCCAAAAGATTTTGGTGCTATTTGTGGGTGGTATTCTCGCAGATAATCATAGCTCTCTTTATCCTGCTGGGAAATAGCTTCATCTAACTTGATTTGGTTATATTCAGCGCGTTCCGCGTCGCTGCGGGTGTCTTCAAACGGCTGCATGCTATTGCGGGAAAGCTCAGATAGCTCCTTGCGGGAGAATACCGATGCCGGCAGGATGGAAAAAGAGTGCCGGCAATTTTGATGAATTGCTTCACGACCGTGGGACAGTGCCGTTTCATACAGCAAAGGAAATTGCAACCCTTCGCCGTTTGGTCCTTTGTATTTGCCGTTGGCCGCCTCGCGTGTCAGGGCGTATACGCGCCCCTGATACTGCGCGCAGACCTCGCAGGTGGGATGGTGTGTGGTGCAGCGCACAAGGTCATAGCCCCACGATTTCCCTTGGTTTAACCGTTTTTCATTTGAAGTCTCTACAAGGGTTTTTGCAAACAAAGCTTCGATTTTTGTCTGTTCTTTTCGCGCTAAACCAAATTGACTGTCTTTTTTAAGATACTCAACAAGGCGCATGTAATCTTTTTTTGAGTATTGTATTTTTGACTGTGACATAAATTCATTTGCTTTTCTAAGGCACGCAATTGCTAAATCCATACGATTATTGCGTTTGTGTTCGGTCGCTTTGCGCTGGAGCTTATATTGTACGGTGTAATAATCAGACCCAAGCTCACCTTGAAAAGTTGTTTTTGTAACAGGAATAGAATTAATCCCTTCGATTGTCTCCAAATCAAGTGTGGGTTCGCTGTGCTGCGCATGTTCCACCTCTAATTTTTGATTACATAGGTCGATGCTCTTCTGTATCCCGCAGGTATATTCACTATAAGATGGGCGCAAAGTTATATCCCCAGATTTGCAATAGGGTTTAAGCGTAGTACAAAGCGCTAGCGCCCGTGTAAACAATTCGCGCGCTTCAAGATATGAGTCACTGTTATCCGCTTTTTCGACCAAGGAGTTGATTTTTTCAGCAAGTGCAAAAATTTTCTTTTGTTCTTGTTCATCCATAAAATCACCGCCTTATTTAATTATTTTATCGTATTAGCTTTAATAAGGCAATTATTTATCGGAAATTTGTAGAAAAGGAGCTGAGGTTTTGGAACGCGAACAAACAACAATCCGCCTGAGCAGGGGGGAGGAAGCTACTCATCTTGGTGAGATTTCATAGCTTCTATAATAATTGTGTTTCCTTCCTTATCGTAGGTCAAAATGTCGGGGCAATCTGTACGTCCTACGAGATAGTCCAACGATACGTTGAAATAGTCAGCTAGTATGTAAATGACTTCCAGAGAAGTCGCTCGTTGGCCAGATTCTATCATGCTGATTGCTGATTTGCCGATGTTGAGCTGTGTGGATAAAGTACGTTGAGGTATTTTTGCTTCACTTCTTAAGGTACGAAGTCGCTGGCCTAATAATTTTTTATCAAACATTAAAATTTCCCCCTTGACAGTTCACTTTAAGTGTACTATACTGAGGACAGTTCACTGAAAGTGAACAAATCAAGAGAAAGGAGGAGGAATGAAGCTCATGCTAAGACAAGAACGAGAGGCCAGACATTGGACCTTAGAATTTGTTGCACGTCAAATCGGAATAACAAAAGCCACGGTTCAAATGCTGGAAACCGGACAAAGGAAACCTTCTTATAACGTTCTTGTCAAACTCTTAGATTTGTTTGAATACAGTGATCCCCGTAAATTGTTCGGCGCGGCAACGCCGGAATGCGAAAAAAAGCCTGACGGCAATCAGGCTGAATGAGTACAACCAAAGCATACCACGCCCAACGCTTGAAGGTCAAGCAATAAATCAGCATGGGGGGTAGGGTATACCCTTTGCGGTTAAAGATGTGCGGAGAAGCTTTGTAGAGCCGAGGATGACTACCCTTTGTGGTTACAGGTGCCGGGCAAAGCTGGGGTGCCCCACCCTTTGCGGTTAAGTATGCAGGCCAACCTAATTGAAAGGAGATGAAAACATGCCAAAAGAGGCTCCGAAAATAAAAGTGAATTTCGTACCGGCAGAACCGTGGGATTTAGACGATGTGTGCTTTTGTTTTTTCGGGATGAACGCCGATGCGCTTGTAAGAGACATTGCACGCAATAAAGATGGGAAATACGATAGGGTCTTTGCCTATCCCACAAACAAGGAGGTGAACCACAATGAATAAGACAAAAACAATAGCGTCCGGTTGCTGGTACGCTGCCAGGCACAGGGCAATTCCGTATATCGGAAAACATGCCTTTGCGCTGCTGACCTTCCTGTATTTCTTTTTTATCCTCGGGGTAGGCGGCGGGGTGGACGCTTGGCTGCTGGACGACCCAAAAGCTGTATTCATGATACTTCTCGGCACCGGGGTATGGATTGCGAGCTTGGCGATTGTAATGATAATCAAAGGCTTTTGGGCCATGCACACAGAAAAAGCCGCCCACGGCGTTGGTAGCACCGAAGGCGGCAAAGAAAAAACATCTTAATTAGAGTATAGGCAAACCGGAAAGGTTTGTCAAGACGAAAGGAAGAAAATTACTATGTCAGAACTTACAATCAAAATTGAAGCCCCTGAGCTGTCGGCGGCAATCCAGCAGCTTGCGGAGGCGTTGAAGCCTCGCAAGACAGCAGAACAGGGGGGCCAGAATCCTAAACCAATTGCCCCCGCCGCGGCACCTGCAATGCCCGTTCCTGCACCGCCAACACAAGTTTCAGCGCCCGCGGTTCCGGTTTCAGCACCTGCGGCAGCTACGCCCGCGGTCAGGCCCGCAACGCCGATTCCCGCAGCAATGACTGCGCCGGTTGCGCAGACCGTTGCACCGGCGGCCCCTGTTTCACCCCCCGCGCCTATGCCTGCTGCCCCGTCTGCGCCCGTTGCACCCACGTCAGCGCCGCAGTATACATTCGATATGTTGTTCAGCGCGACCGCCCAGCTGATGAACCAGGGCAAGGGCGCGCAGCTGCAGCAGCTGCTGACAAAATACGGCGTCCAAAGGCTGCCTGACCTTCCCCGTGAGCAGTACGGCGCGTTTGCAACGGATTTACGCGCGCTGGGGGTGAGGATTTAATGGCGGCGCCTGAAACACACGCGGTCTTGTCCGCGTCCAGCGCACAGAGATGGCTGCATTGCCCGGGATCCGTGGCGCTGACGAAGGATATGCCCGATACAACAAGCGAATACGCGGAGGAAGGCAGGCTTGCACACGCAATTGCCGAACTCAAGCTCCGTAAAAAATTTGTGGAGCCGATGAGCCCCCGTACATACAACACCCGGCATAATAAGCTTGCGCGCGACCCGCACTACAAGGCAGAGATGGAGAGCTGTACCGACGAATACGTCGACTACATCACCGATATTGCAAATGCACTGCCCAGTATCCCGTTTGTGACCGTCGAGCACCGGGTCGATTTTTCGGAGTTTGTGCCGGACGGGTTCGGCACTGCGGACTGCATCTTAATCCACGGTAGCGACCTGTTTGTCAACGACTACAAGCACGGCAAGGGTGTGCCGGTTGATGCGGACAATAACCCGCAGATGATGCTTTACGCGCTCGGCGCGGTCATGGAATATCGGATGCTCTGCGATATCCAAACTGTCCATATGTCAATCATTCAGCCGCGTGCAGGCGGCATTAAGGAATGCACCATCAGCCGGGATACGCTGATGGACTGGGCGGCGTTCACCGTACGTCCGGCGGCGGAGAAAGCCGCGGACCCTGATTGCGATGAATACCACAGCGGCGAATGGTGCCGCTTCTGCAAGGCGCGCGCAACCTGCCGGGAGAACAGCAATATTGTTTCAGCCGTTGAGGATTTCGGCGGCAAGCTGCCGCCTTTGCTCTCCGACACGGAGGTCGCGCAGGTGTTAAAGCGGATAGACCCGCTGCTAAAATACGCGGACGCCGTCAAGGCTTACGCACAGGATAAGCTGATGGAGGGTGGAGAAATCCCCGGCTGGAAGCTTGTGGAAGGCCGCGGGTCCCGTGCCTGGGATGACCAGGCCGCCGCGTTTGAAGCGCTCAAGGCCGCAGGAATCGATGAAGCGCTGCTTTATGAACGCAAGCCCCTTACCGCGCCGGCACTCGAGAAATCGCTCGGCAAGAAAACATTCGAGGAAGTGGCATCAGCACATGTCGTCAAGCAGCCGGGGAAACCGGCGCTTGCGCCTGTTACAGACCCACGGGAAGCATACAGCCCGCGCGCTACAGCCGCGGAAGATTTTAAATAGTAAAAGGAGTTAACCATTATGTCAAATAACAATCCCGCACATGTCGTGCTCAATAACGTCCGTTTATCTTATATTCATCTGAACGAAGCCTACGCGCAGCAGCCGGGACAGGACCCGAAGTTCAGCGCTGTCATCCTTGTACCGAAAGCAGACCCCGGCAACAAAGCGAAAATTGACGCCGCCATCCAGGCAGCCGCACAGCGCGGCCGTGAGAAGTTCGGCCAGGCGTTCCCCGCACAGCCGAAAATCAGCGTGCACGACGGCGACGGCGGCCGGCCATCTGACGGGCAGCCGTTCGGGGAACAATGCCGCGACTGCTGGGTGTTTACCGCCAGCAGCAAGCAGCGCCCGAACGTGGTGGATTTAAACCTCCAGCCCATCCTTAATGCAACGGAGATTTACAGCGGTATGTACGCAAATGTAGGCGTTACCTTCTTCGCATACAACGCGCCGCAGAACAAGGGCATCGGCGTCGGTCTTGAAAATGTCCAGAAGGTTGCCGATGGGGAACCGCTCGGCGGCGGCCGCGCTGCTGTGGAAGACGATTTCCAGGCGGTAGCTCCTGCAATACCCGCACAGCCGTATGGTTCGGTGGCGGACATACCCGCAACACCTGTTTACCCACAGCCTGACCCGGCATACTACCCGCCCGCTCCTGCATATCCGCAGCAGCCCCAGCAATATTGACCATTCATGCGGGAGCTTTCACAGCTCCCGCACTTCCCATAGGAGACGATAACCATGCATCATCTCAGTATCGACATAGAAACATATAGCAGTGTCCCGATTGTAAAAGCAGGGCTGTACAAGTACGCGCAGTCTGCTGATTTCGAGATGCTGCTGTTTGCATATAGCCTTGACGGCGCGCCCGTACAGGTCGTCGACTTTACGGCGGGGGAACAAATTCCGCTGAATATATACAATTTAATGTTCGACCCGAATTGTATAAAGCACGCGTACAATGCAGCTTTCGAATGGTACTGTTTAAGCTGCAATATGCAACTGAGCATTGACTGCCGCAGCAACTGGCTCCTCCAGTGGCGCGATACGATGCTGCATGCACTGTATTGCGGGTATCCCGCAAGCCTTGACGCAGCCGGCAAGGCGCTCGGTCTGCCGGAGGATAAACGCAAGCTGCAGGCCGGCAGGGCCTTAATCAAGACATTCTGCACACCCAGGACGCCAACGGACCGCGACCAACGCACGCGCATCCGTCCGTCAGACGAACCGGAAAAATGGGCGCTGTTCAAGGAGTACAACCGGCAGGATGTTATTACAGAAATGGAGATAGGACGCAGGCTAGCTGATTTTCCTGTCCCAGACGAGATACAGGCACAGTGGATGCAGGACCAGACAATCAACGCCCGCGGCGTTGCCCTAGATATGGACCTGGTCCGCGGCGCGCTTGACTGCAGCGCCAGGGTTACGCAGCAGCTGACAGAAGAAGCTGCGCAGATATCGGGGCTTGAAAACCCGAACAGCCCCGCGCAGATAACCGCATGGCTGAAACAGCGCGGTGTTGACACTGAAACCCTGCGCAAGGAAGACGTGGCCGATTTACTGGAATCGGATATGTTAGACAGCGACGCACGGCGGCTACTGGAAATCCGGCAGGAGCTCAGCCGCACCAGCACAAAGAAATACAACGCTATGGAAATGGCAGTGGGCGATGACAGCCGCATCCGTGGGACCCTGCAGTTTTACGGGGCCAACCGGACCGGGCGGTGGGCAGGCAGGCTCCTGCAGGTGCAGAACCTGCCGAGGACATACCTGTACGGCGTACAGCTTGACCAGGCGCGTGAATGGGTTAAGGGCCGCAATACACAGGCAGTGGACCTGCTTCTTGGCTCTGTACCAGACGTGCTTTCACAGCTCATCCGTACGGCGCTTGTCCCTTCTGATGGGCACGTGTTTGTTGACGCGGATTTTTCGGCCATCGAGGCCCGCGTAATCGCGTGGCTCGCAGGGGAGCAGTGGGTGCTCGACGTATTCAAGACGCACGGCAAAATTTACGAGGCCTGCGCATCGCAGATGTTTGGTGTGCCCATCGAGAAAATTGTCAAAGGCAGCCCCGAATATGGATTACGCCAAAAGGGCAAGGTTGCAACGCTTGCGCTGGGCTACCAGGGCAGCACTGGCGCGCTTATCAATATGGGTGCCCTGCGCATGGGAATACCGGAGGAAGACCTGCCGGATATTGTAAGCCGCTGGCGGTCGGCAAATAAGCGGATTGTTGATTTCTGGTACACCGTCGAGGCCGCCGCGCTGGACACCGTCAAATCCGGGCGTACCAATGCGGTTCGCAATCTTGTTTTTGCCCTGGAAGGCAACCAGGAGCGGTACTTTATGACCATCACGCTGCCGAGCGGCAGGAAGCTGTATTATGCGCAGCCGTCGCTTACGCTGAACCGTTTTGGGCGGGAAAGCCTGCAATACATGGGCATGAACCAGACAAGCCGGAAATGGGAGTCGGTTGAAACCTACGGGGGTAAGCTCGTGGAGAACATTGTGCAGGCGACTGCGCGCGACTGCCTTGCCGTCAATATTGAACGGCTGGAAAGGGCCGGATATCCCGTTGTAATCCACGTGCATGACGAGGTTGTGCTGGATGTACAGACCGATAACCCAGAAGCGGTACTGGAAAACGTATGCGCGCTTATGGGCCAGCCGATAGACTGGGCGCCGGGGCTGCCGCTGAAAGCGGACGGATGGGCCGGGGCCTATTATACGAAGGATTAAGGAGACAATCCTATGCAAAACGACCGTAAAATCATAATATGCGCCGCTGGGAGCCGTAAGGCGACCTTCTGGCCGGCGCAGGAAATATACCTGTCCGAGCTTTGGGATAAGCTGCGTATGCCTGTGCGCGGGACAGAAGCGCAAGCAGATTACTTGGCGCTAAAAAAATGCGACCAGGACAATCTCAAGGATGTTGGCGGCTTCGTTGCGGGTTCGCTCGCCGGTGGCCGGCGAAAGGCCGACGCAATCACAGGCCGCGACGTAATAACGCTGGACCTTGACCGGATTCCCGCGGGCGGTGCTGCGGACATCCTGCGCCGCGTCGATGGGCTTGGGTGCGGGTACTGCGTGTATTCGACGCGCAAGCACCGGCCCGAAGCGCCGCGCCTGCGCGTTCTCGTGCCCCTAAGCCGTACGGCCACAGCAGACGAATATGAGCCAATTGCGCGCAAGCTTGCAGAGATGATAGACCCGTCCATGGAGCCGTTCGACGCGACGACGTTTGAGCCTTCAAGGCTCATGTACTGGCCATCATGCAGCGCGGACGCCGAATACGTCTACCAGGTGGACGACAAGCCGTTCCTGGATACGGACGGAATGCTTGGCTGCTATATTGATTGGCGGGACTGTAGTGCATGGCCGCAGGTCCCTGGTGCGCAGCAGTCGCATAAGCGCATGGCGGCAAGGCAGGGCGACCCGACCGAAAAACAGGGTATCCTGGGGGCCTTCTGCCGCTGTTACGACATTTACGCCGCGCTGGAAAAGTTCCTGCCGCGCGTCTATACGCCGACAGACATTCCTGGGCGGTATACATATACGGGTGGATCGACGACCGGCGGCGCTATCATCTACGACGACGGTAGGTTTATGTACAGTCACCATGCGACCGACCCTGCAGGTGGGCGTCTTTGTAATGCGTTTGACCTAGTACGCCTGCACCTGTTCGGTGCGCAGGACGATGATGCAAAGCCCGACACGCCTGTCAATAAGCTGCCGAGCTTTGTGGCGATGGCGCAGTTTGCCCGGCGGGATGACGAAGTTGCCGCGCTGATGGACCGGGAACGGTATGAGACGGCCGTATCGGATTTTACAGTGGATGCTGCCGGTGATACCCCCGTTGATACTTCATGGATGCGGAAGCTGCAGGTCGGCGACGGAGGGAAATACGAACGTAGCATCAGGAATGTGGTCACGGTTTTAGAGGGCGACCCGCGCTTCAAGGGGAAAATCCGCGAGAACCTGTTCAGCGAGCGGCTGGAGGGAGTTTGCCCGATGCCGTGGCCTGGCAGGGATAAAGGGACGGAACCGTTTGAATGGAAGGACAGCGATGATTCCGGCCTGCGCGACTGTATCGAGCAGCTGCTGGGCTTCCGGACCAAGGACGCGGTGGAGGACGCCATCGTTCAGGTGGCAGCGGCGAACAGCTATAACCCAATCCATGACTATATTCGCAGTGTGTCATGGGACGGCGTTCCGCGTCTCGATACCCTGTATACAGACTACTTCGGCGACGTGGATAATTCCTATACACGGGCCGTAGCACGCAAGGGGCTCGTGGCGGCTGTCGCCCGTGCAATGTCGCCGGGGATTAAGTTCGATGAGATGACAGTTATCTGCGGCCCGCAGGGCGTGGGGAAGAGCACCTTCTTCGCACGATTGGGCGGGCCGTGGTTTTCCGACGCGCTCATTACATTTGATGGGAAGGATGCCGCTGAGCTGATACAGGGCAACTGGATTCTTGAAATCGGTGAACTGGGCGCACTGAACAAGTCAGACGTCAATGCCGTAAAACAATCTCTAAGTCGCACAAAAGACGAATACAGGGCGTCCTATGGAAAGCGTTCAGCAAAGCATTCACGTCGCTGTGTGTTCTTTGGCACGACGAACGACCGCAACTACCTGAAGGACCCTACAGGTAACAGAAGGTTCTGGCCGATTGACTGCGGGACAGCCCCCGCCAAAAGCGTATGGGATGACCTGACGCCGGACACCGTGGCACAGGTTTGGGCGGAGGCCTATGTAAGGTGGCAGATGGGCGAGCCCCTGATATTGGCCCCAGAAGACGAAAAAGAGGCCGAGAGGCGCCGCCAGCTGCATATGGAGCAGGATGAAATAAAGGGCCAGATAGAGGCCTTCCTTGCACGGCCTGTGCCGGAGGACTGGATGAAATGGGACGAGACAAGGCGCATGATGTTCTGGAGCGGGCAGTGCAAAGGTGATGGGCTACAGCTTGTACCGCGGGATAGAGTATGTGCGTTGGAGATTATGCGGGAATGCCTGGGAGACCGGCGAAGCGTTATCCCGCAAAAAGATTCCCGTCGTGTCAATGCAGTGCTGCTGCAGCTGAAAGGTTGGGAGGCATCAGGAATCATGCGTTTTGGTGCAAAGTATGGACGCCAGCGGGGATTTAAAAAATGTCAACAGATGAAGTGTTGACACTGCGAAAATCTGTTGACACGCTGTCAACATGGGGCAACAGAAAAAATTGAAATGTTGACGCAATCTGTTGACATAAAAACCGCTTAAATCCTATGTTTTTATTGATTCGTCAACATTGTCAACAGATTAAAGCCCTAGAGGTAAAAAATAAAGGAATAAAGAAAATAGGCAGTAAATATGTAACGCCTAATAACGTCTAGAACGCCTAAAAATAAATCATTCGCGTACGTATGTGTGTATGCGTACACGCGTACGCGCGATAAGGATATATAAGGCGGGGAGGAAAGGATTTTGAAAGAGAGCCAAATAGAAGCAAGGCTTGTACGCATGGTGAGGGCGCGCGGCGGCCTGTGCTATAAATTCACATCGCCGGGAAATCCGGGTGTACCGGACCGGATTATCATCACGAAGGATGGGCGGACGGTGTACGTGGAGCTGAAAACGGAAATCGGGTCGCTGCAGAGAATCCAGCAGTGGCAGATATCCGAGATGAAGCGCCGCGGGGCGGATGTCAGGGTGGCGAAAGGGCTGGACGCCGTAAAGGCGCTGGTCGCGGAGCTGTTCCCGCCGGAGGAGGCTGGCACGGCATGAAATACATACCGGCACCGTACCAGGAGCGGTACGCGGATTATATTACGAAGCTGCCATCGATTGCGCTGTGGCTGAAGCCCGGGCACCGGAAGACATCGACCACGCTGACCGCACTGAATGAACTGAAATACAACCGTTTCGCCGTTCAGAATGTACTTGTCATCGCGCCGAAGAAGGTCGCGGAGGACACATGGCAGGCGGAAGGTAAGAAATGGGACCACTTAAAGCACTTGCGGTTTTCAACCGTCTTAGGCACTGCCAGGCAGAGAATCCGTGCGTTGAACACGCCGGCAGACGTGTACGTGATTAACCGGGAAAACGTACAGTGGCTGGTGGATTATTACCGCAACGCATGGCCGTTTGATACCGTGGTTCTGGATGAAGCGACAAGCTTCAAGAATAACCGGTCACAGCGCTGGAAGTCTTTGAAGTCAATCCGGCCGCATATCCGCCGGCTGATTGAGTTGACGGGTACGCCGTCGTCTAAGGGGCTGATGGATTTATGGGCACAGCTTTTCCTGATGGATGGGGGACAGCGCCTTGGCCGGACCATTAGCGGTTACCGTGAACGGTATTTTGAGCCGGACAAACGCAATGCGGTTACGGTATTCTCCTACAAGCCGAAGCCAGGCGCCGAAGAAGCGATTATGTCGGCCGTTTCGGATGTCTGCTTCAGCCTGACGCCCGATGAGCTGCTTCAGCTGCCGGATGCCGTTACACATGATTTCCCTGTTATCCTCGACGCGAAAGCACGGAAGTCGTATGACCAGCTGGAGCGCGATATGCTTCTGCAGGTGGATGAGAGCACGGTAGACGCTGCAGGCGCGGGTGTCCTGACAGGGAAGCTTCTGCAGGTGGCAAACGGGGCGGTCTACGATGACACACATCGCGCGGTGGAAATACACCGGTGCAAGATAGAGGCGTTCCTCGAGTTGGTGGAGGAGCTGGGCGACGACCACGCGCTTGTTTTCTACAACTTCCAGCACGACCGTGGCCGCATGCTGCGGGTGCTGGAGGGTTCGGGCAAGCGGATTCGGGTTTACAAGCACGCCGACGACCTGAAGGCGTGGAACGCAGGAGAAGTGGATTTGCTGCTGGCGCATCCAGCGAGCTGCGCCTACGGCCTGAACCTGCAGGAAGGCGGGCACCACATCATCTGGTTCGGCCTGCCGCCGGGCAACCAGGAGCAGTTCGAGCAGGCCAACGACCGCCTGCACCGTTCCGGCCAGACACAGCCGGTTGTGATACACCGCCTGATTGTCAAGGATACGCGGGACGAAGACATGGCGGCGGTTCTGGATGACCGGACAGACGCACAAAACCGGTTTATGCTGACCTTGGCCGCGCGGATTAAAAAAATTAAGCAATCTTTTGAAGTTCCGAAAACAGTTTAATAAATGTGACAATACTTGTAGCAAGAGTTGCAACTGAAATAAAAAGAGCAATTAGTTTTTGTATAAAACGAAGAAAATATGATGAGTCTGATTTACCATTACTAAATCTTTCAGTTAGTTTTTTAACACTTTTCAGCAGTACTCTAAAAAAGTTGTGCAAAAAGTCAAGTAAAATTGTAAAAGAAAATATTAAAATAGTGAGCCAAATAAGAAAAAGCCCATCAAATAATTCGTCAGATTTAAAAATCAGCATAGACAAGCCATTAAACGATGCGATAAACATGAAAAAAGCAAAAAGATATACCATGGATAACGCATTCACTCCTTTTTTTGAAAAAGAAGCTATGAATGGTCCTATCCAAGCGCCTAATAAAACACCGCCTGTAACCAAGAGGAGCCCGTGGGAGGGATGATCTGTGGGTAAAAGATAAGACATTGTTGTTATGATAATTGCACAAATTAACAGTGATAAAGAGAACTTGCTTTTTAAATCACTTGTTTTCCAATGGTCAATAAAGCCTTCTTTTTCTTCAGATATAGTAAGTTTAAAGCTTTTTAAAAGCGTAAGCGAAGGTCTGTTTTGGTTTGTTTGTTTTTTCCTCATTTTTATAGCCTCGTCTTTCTTTTTTTTACACCAACATATCATAGTACATAAATACTTGTCAATTATTATTTTATTTTGTCAATAAGGAGTAACAGAAATGAGCATTATCATCTACATACTCGCATTTATCGGCGCATTGACCGTTATTTCGGCTTTTGTGCTGCTTATCTTATGGCTGTGCGCCGTTCGCGAAGAAAAGAAACTTGACCGGGATTCTTATCCCGAGGATTAGTTTAGGGGAGGTGGAAACGTGACGGCAAAAGAATTATCTCAGTACAAAAGCGCGAAAGCCGAAATCAAGAGTATTCACAAGGAGTTGCGGGAGTTGCCGGATTACATTGAGGGGACGGACACCGTAAAAGGTTCGTCCCCGGAGTACCCGTATACTGAGCATCCGGTTACAATCCGCGGCCTTATTCCGAACCCGCGCAAGGATAAGCTTCAAAAGCGGCTGGAAAAGCTTGAACGGCTTGTTTCGGGAGTGGATGAATTTATGGATGGTATTGAGGATGTTTGTGCGCTATGCGCAATTCGATACCATTTTTTCCAGGGCTTGACTTGGGAAGAATCAGCTTCTGAACTTGAATACGCAAAAGGCGGAGAGCCTTTGAGAAAGAAAGTAAGTAAAGCCCTTAAAAATTTTTAAAATTCCGTTTTTTCCGTTTTTTCCGTTTTCGATATGTTAGAATTATAATAGCGATTGGTATAGAGAGTTTCCAATAATTACTTGCTTTTTGTGATATTTTAGGTTATTATAAAAGAAAAACACGGAGCTGGTAAAATGGCGGATAATAAAAATACAAAATCAGAACTTTCAGAATCTTGCTTTGTCATCATGCCAATCAGTAACCCAAAAAGGTACCCTAAGGGGCATTTTACGAATATCTACAACCAGATTTTTATACCGGCAATAAAGGAAGCGGGATTCACGCCATATAGGGTGGATGAAAATGCAATATGTGATTCAATTATAAACAAAATTTTTGATGCGATTCAGCAATGTCCAATAGCGCTTTGTGATTTGAGTTCCAGAAATCCAAATGTTTTGTATGAACTCGGCCTACGGCAGGCTTATGACAAACCGGTTGTCCTTGTCCAAGATGAAAAAACCGACCGTATTTTTGATGTTAGCGGAATATCAACTGTTCAATACAACAGTAACCGCTTATATGAAAATGTAGTTCATGCAAGAGAAAGCATTAAAAATGCGCTCCAAGAAACAGCTAAGAAGGGCGGAAAAAATAATTCACTGGTGAGAATTGTGAAATCCCAGAGTGCTAATTTTGACGATGTGACGGTTTCAAGTGACGATAAATTAGAAATTATGCTTAATCGGATAATCAGTGAAATAAGTAATTTGAAATCTGGTTTTGAAGATAACATAAATCAAGCACCCTCTACAATTGTTGATAATGAAATTTGGGCTGATGCTAAGGCGGATATTCTTAGATTCAAAATTTTAGGTCCGTTAAAAACGGATAAGTCTCTCAATAGAGTCGATTTAAATAACTTTTTGGATTTTTTAAGAGATCTATATGAAGAATTTAGATGGCGGAATTTACAAAAGACAACAAAACGCGAATTATACAAACTATATAAAGAAGCAAAAGATTTGACTGAGAAGAAGCTCATCGAACTAAAACTAGATTGATAATTAAGACAGCAAGCGAGCGGCCTGCTGTCTTTTGTTTTGCCTAAAGGAGGGCGTTAAGAATATGACAAAGAAGCAGAAGAGGTTTGCGGAAGAGTTCCTGATTGACCTCAACGCGACACAGGCAGCAATCCGTTCCGGCTACAGCAGTACAAGCGCCGGCGAGATTGGTTATGAGCTTATGAAGAAACATGAGATTCGCGCATACATCGACAAAAAAATGGCAGAACGCTCGAAGCGGACCGGCGTAAACGCTGACCGTGTGGTGCGTGAGCTTGCAAGAATTGCATTTGTGAACGCACCAGATGTTGTGGATATGGAGGATGCCACAGTTTTAAAGGATGCAGAGCCGGATGATACCGCGGCAATTGCAACGGTAAAGGTTAAGACGATACCCGGGGAAGATGGAGACGGCGTCGAGCGTGAAATCAGGTTTGCCGATAAAATTAAGGCGCTGGAGCTGCTTGGTAAGCACATGGGCATGTTTACGGACAGGGTACAGATAAACGGTGCCGCGCCTGTACAAATCGTCGACGACTTGCCGGTTGATGACGATGGTTAAGCTGTCAAACCTTATCGCCCCGTCTTTTTACACGGTCCACCAGGCAATTAAGGCAGAGCAGTATACGCATTATCAGCTGGGCGGCGGTCGCGGCAGCGCAAAGTCATCGTTCGCGGCAATTGAAATCGTACTGGGGATGGCAAAGCACCAGGACGCAAACGCCGTGGTAATCCGTAAGGTTGGTCTGTACCTGAAGGACAGTGTGTATGAGCAGCTTTCCTGGGCAATTGAAAAATTGGGAATGTCCCATCTTTGGCAGGAGAAGCTTTCGCCGCTTGAAATGGTTTATCTGCCGACAGGGCAGAAAATCCTGTTCCGCGGCGCTGACAAGCCGAAGAAGCTTAAATCCACGAAGGTGTCAAAGGGTTACATCCGTTATGTCTGGTACGAAGAAGCCGACGAGTTTGACGGGCTGGAAGAAATCCGCACCATCAATCAATCCATGCTGCGCGGCGGCGAACGATTTGAAGTGTTTTATACATACAACCCGCCGCAGCGCAAGAACAACTGGGTAAACGAATGGGCAACGATGCCGGAACCGGGCAGGCTCGTACACCAAAGTAATTATTTGACCGTCCCGCCTGAATGGCTTGGGGAAACTTTTTTGGTCGAAGCAGAACACCTCAAGCAAGCAAAGCCGGAAGCATATGCGCATGAATACCTGGGCGAGGTCACGGGCACCGGCGGGGAGGTATTCCGCAATGTAAAGCTGCAGCCTATTACCGATGATGAAATCAGTACATTTGACAAGCTGCGCCGCGGCCTTGACTGGGGCTATGCCGCAGACCCGTTTGTATATATTGTGGGCCACCTGGACAGTAAGCGCCGGCGGCTCTTTTTGTTTTATGAGTTTTACAAGGTCGGCGCGTCGTTTGATACCGCAGCCGAAAAAATCAGGCTGGAAAATACATATGGCCAGCCGGTCACCGCCGAGAACGCTGAGCCGCGGAGCAACGATGAGCTGCGTCAGCGCGGCGTGTTTGTCCGCGCAGCAAAGAAAGGTCCCGGCAGCGTAGAGCACGGTATCCGCTGGCTGCAGGGCTTGGAAGAGATTATCATCGACCCGGTCCGCTGCCCGGAGACTGCGCGTGAGTTTACGAACTATGAATTGGAGAAGGACCACAACGGCAACTGGAAAGCAAATTATCCGGACAGGGACAACCACAGTATCGACGCCGTGCGGTATGCCTGTGAGGACGACATGAAGCGCAGTACCGGTCCCGTAACAATTGGAGGAATTTAAATGCTAACAAGCTTGAAGTTTTTAAATAGAGGCAGCCAATGGCCGCCGGAAAGCGAGCGGGAGAGGCTAAAGACCTACCGGGACAACCGGCTGGTGTTTGAGGATGAGCACGCAAGGGTGTACGATGAGCAACTCAGGCGCATTGAGCGCGTCGTCGGAAACATCCTGCATGCGGTATCCTTTGCCACCATCCTCAGCTATCAGAAGCTGATAACACTGAAAACCGCCGACCTTATATTCGGGGAACCGCCCAAAATTACAGCGGGGAAAGAGGCGCAGCAAAAGGTAATCGATAGGGTACTCACAGAAACAAACCTGCTGGACGCCGCATACATGTGTGCAATTGATGTCAGCCGGTACGGTGATGGATTGATGCTGCTTGGCAATCCTGCCGGTGCGCCGGTTATTGATACGGTCAGCCCGCAGCATTGGCATATGGTCGTCGAACAAGGAAACATCAAACGGGTACAGTATCATGTGTTTGCTTGGGCCTATCCGACAGATGAGCAGCACACCGAGTGGGAGCTGAAGGTACAGGTACATAACCCAGAAGCACCCGCGGAGTGTGAGCAGCACCGCTACCAGCTGGAAGGAGCGGAGGGCGGATGGACGATTGGGCGGGAGCTTACGGCGCCGGACGAATTGCGGCTGGAAACACAGCTGAATGTATGCCCGGTGTTCCGCGTATCGAACACCCTTACCTCCGACCGCGTGTATGGGATAGACGATTACCAGAGTGTGGACAGTATTATATCGGAGCTGATGGTGCGGGTATCGCAGATTAGCAGGGTGCTCGACAAGCATGCAGCACCGAGTATGAGCGGCCCGCAGAGCGCGTTGGAACAGGACCGTGAGACGGGGGAATGGCGGCTGAAGGTCGGAAATTATTTCCCGCGCAACAATCGGGACGACCCGGATGTCAGTTACATTACGTGGGACGCATCCCTGTCCGCCAATTTTCAGCAGATAGAGCTGCTGATTAACCAGCTCTACACCATTTCGGAGATGGGCAGCGCTATATTTGGCGACCTCTCAAACAAAACAGGGCAGGTTCCAAGCGGCTCCGCGCTTCGCCGCCTGATGATGGCGCCGCTTGCGAAGGCGCGCAGGATAGCAAACAAGTTCGACCCAGCTCTGAAAGGCATCATATCAGCCTGCGCGGAAATTTATGGAGAAAACCTGCCGCCGCAGGAAATCAGCATCAAATGGAACGACGGCCTGCCGGACGACGAGGCGGAGAACGCGCAAATAATGAACCTCCGCACGGGAAACAAGCCCACAATCAGCCAGTATACAGCAATTCAGCGGCTTGACGGCCTGGGTGACAAGGATGCTGCGGCTGAGCTGGACGAGATACGCGCGGACGATGCAGCGCAGGATATAGGCGCAGTGCCGCCTGATGAACCACCTGAAGAAAGTCAGGAGGAACCGCTGAATGACGAAGGCTGAAGAACTCAAACGTTTGTATGAGCTTGCGCAGAAGCGCTTGGTGGAAATCATCACCTCAAAATCTGCGCGCGGTTCTCCCGCGCTGTATGAACGGCGCATCTTAAAGCAAATCACCGCTGAGCTAAAAAAGCTTAAAAAGGCCGCGCCGGAGCTTGTGAGACAGCTGGTGCTTGAGGGCTACACGACGGGGCTTGAGGACGCGGTACAGGATATCCTGAAAGCAGGGCTGCCAAAGCCTGCATATAATCTCTTTTCCCGTGTCAACACGCAGCAAATCAACCTGATTGTACAAAATACGGTTGACTGCCTCAACCAAGCGGCAAACATTGTCGGCAGGCGTCTGGAGGATGAAATACGCGCGGCTGGCCTGCGTGCAGCGTCATTAAAAGAAGCAACCGGTGGAACCGTCAGGGATATGCAGAAAGACCTTATCAAGCGGCTATTGGGTCTTGATTTAAAACAGCCAAACGGGAAAATGGGCGTGCGGTACAAAAACGGCGCGGTAGTCAGTCTTGATAAGTACGCCGAAATGGTATCGCGCACCACGCCCGCAGAAGCACAGAACAAGGCAAAGATTGTGCAGGGGCAGACATGGGGCTATGACCTTGTGCGCTGCACCACACACCATCCCACCTGCGAGGTCTGTGCGCAGTATCAGGGGCGCGTATACGCCCTGACACGCGAGGCGGCCAATGGCAAATACAAAGGCCCGGGCGGCGAACTGCTTCGCTTTCCTTTGCTGTATGAAACAGCACTGGTGCACGGCTATGAAACCATACATCCGAACTGCCGGCACAGGTTTTCCATCCTGCCGGCAGCGGTATTCTCCCGCAAGGAGCTATCTGAGCTTTCCCGCAATAGCATGCAGCCGTTTGAAGACACCCGCAGCGACGCGGAACGCAAAGCATACGCACAGGAACAGGCAGTTAAGCGGCAGCGTAACGCAGACCTGCATGAATGGCGCAAATACCGTGCGCTTCTGCCGGAGGACGCGCCAACGACCTTTGCAGGATTCCGGCGCATGAAGAAAGCCAATTCCGTGCGGTACCAGCGGCTGCAATGGGACGCGCGTTTTTTTCGAAAATATGGTTCAAATGCGGAGCATTCGCCGCTTAATAACTTTGAAACGCCGCGGGGAATCAGCGATAAGCTGACGGCCTACTCGCTAAATTCAGAGCATGAGTACGGAAAGCACAAAGCAGTTGTTTTCCAGGGTGCGCTCGGGTATAATCAAGGTAACGCAGGGCAGCTGGAAGAAGCAATTAAAGCCGGGCTGAACCGTTACAGGGCAATCCCGATTGGCGACGATGGCTACGGGCCGAAATTCAACGTCATGCTTCTAGTGGACGGACCGAACGGGAAGCGCCAACCGGTGAAAACCACATGGATATACGATAATGGGCTTGACACCCCAAGGATGGTGACTTGTTATGTTGAAAAAAATAAAAGAGCATAGTGTTGTCCGGCTGACGGATGGACGGATAGGGACAGTGCAGATTGTCCACTTCAAGGGTAACGCAGAATCGGCGTATCTCGTGGAAATCGAGGACGGCTCACAGGGCCTTTCAACCGTTACGCCGAACCAAATCGCTGAAATCACATGGGAACCGAAATAAAGACCGCTTGGCTTTAATGGCCCGGCGGTCTTTTTATAACTTTTTTTGGAGGAATCACAATGAAATGCCCTTATGCTGTACACCGGCATGTTACGACACAGACGGCTTTTGAATTTGACGAGGAAGGCCGCAACAATATAGCGACCACCATAGAAAACAATGCGGCAAGCTTTTGCGACTGTCACAAAGAAAATTGTGGTGCATGGGACAGAAAGCAGGAGCGATGTAACTATGGTGGTATCGCAGAATAACAGGCAGAAAGGCGTTGCCCAGACGGCAGCGTCTTTTATATTATCTAAAATCGAAAGGAGAAAAACAATGAAAAACAGATTTATCCCTCTCAATATCCAGCTTTTTGCCGAAGAGGGCGACCCGTCAGGAACGGGTGATAATGGTGTATCCCCAAAAGGCAGGACCTTTACGGAGGATTATGTGAAAGGCTTGCGGCAGGAATCCGCAGGCTACCGTACGACCGCAAAGACTTACGAGGCAACGCTGCGCAGCGTGCTGGGCGTAGGCGACGGGGAAGAGCTAGGAGACCTGAACGCGCGCGTGTCCACTTTCCAGTCAAACATTACAGCGCAGCAGCAAAAAACGCTTGCGATGGCAAACGCCCGCCTTATCAGTGCAGAAATCCGCAGTCTGGAGGGCTACAATGCGAAGCTGCTTGAAAAGGTCATCGACCTTGGCAGTATCAATGTGGACGAGAACGGCAGTGTGTCAGGCGTGAAAGAGGCGGCAGAGGCAGCGGCAAAGGAGTTTCCTGAGGTCTTGAAAACGAAGAAAGAATCTTGGGCACCAGGCAACCCTGCGGAAGCGGGCGAGCCGCCCATGACGAAGGAAGCGTTTGCAAAGCTGACTTATACAGAAAAGTACAACTTTAAGCACGAACATCCCGACGAATACAAAAAACTTTTTGGAGGTAAATAATTATGGCAGGAACAATTTTTGGAATTCCGTTTGACGAGGAGCTTTTTTTAAACGATTGGAACGAGGCGCCCGACCCGGTGCTTACCGCGCTGCTTGACAGCGGCGTCATGGTGGAGGATTCCACCATCAGGAACATGATTCAGAGCCAAGGCAACATTTACACCATCCCGTTCTATAACACCCTGGATGGAGAGGAACAGAACTACGACGGCCGCACCGATATCGACGTTGAAGAAACAGGCGGCGACAGCCAGACCGGCGTTGTCTACGGACGCGCAAAGGGCTTCTTTGCCCGTAACTTCACGGCGGAGCTCTCCGGCGCTGACCCGATGGGGCACATCGTATCATCGGTCGCACGGTATTGGCATAAGCGCAGGCAGAAAAGGCTTATCGGACTGCTCGGCGGGCTTTTCTCGATTACGGGCTCCACAGGCTTTACAAAGCAGTGGCAGGATAAGCACATTGTTGACCTCTGCTCTAATACTGCAGCTCCCCGCGAAATCAAAGCTACTGATTTAAACGATCTCGCAACTCAGGCATTAGGTGACAACAAAACGGAATTTAAGGTTGCCGTTATGCATTCAGACGTCGCACACACGCTCGAAAACCTGCAGGTGCTGGAATACTGGAAGCAGAGCGACGCGAACGGCATACAGCGCCCGACCTCCCTTGCGTCCGCGAATGGATACACCGTAATCATCGACGACGGCGTGACGACAGAGGACGTTGGCGGGGAAGGAGCAAACAAGGACTTGAAGACGTACCATACCTACCTGCTCGGTACTGGCGTGCTCAGGCACGCGCCCGGCCGTGTTGACGTGCCGGTTGAACCTGCGCGTGACGCAAAGAAGAACGGCGGCCAGGATGAGCTTATTACGAGAATCCGTGAAACAATCCACCCGAATGGATTTAGCTTTACCGTACCGAAATCGGGCTGGACGGATTCCCCGACCGACGCGCAGCTCTTCGCGCCCGCAAACTGGAGCCTGAAATTCGACCCGAAGGCAATCCCGCTTGCAGAGCTGATTACAAACGGGTAAGGTGATGACATGCTAACGCCTGAAAAGGATACATACATCACAATTAAAGAAGCAAACGAGCTGCTTGCCTGTGAATCGCAGGCGGAGCAGTGGGCAACGCTGTCAGACGAGCGCAAAGAGGCCTGTTTACGCACTGCTGCGCGCCATATCGACGGATTAAGGCTCTCGGGCTTCCGTCGTAACCTGCACCAGTCTATGGCGTTTCCACGCAACCATGAGGACACTCCGGAACAGGTCAAGATGGCACAGGCTTTGGAAGCACTCGCCCTTGCCGACACACAGGCCGAAAAGCGCCGCAGGCTGCAGGAACAGGGCGTAACGTCTATTAACCTCGGCAAAGCATCAGAGAGCTACGACAGCTCAAATATGCCCTATACAGGTACATTGGTAAGCGCCGAAGCATATAGGTTGATGCGTCCGTATTTGCAGGGAACGGCGGCGATTGTGTGAGCATTTGGAGCAGCTATTACACTGAGGTTATCAAGGTACACCGGTGCCAGGGTACAAACGCATACGGCGATACAGAGTTCTCCCCGCCTCTTAATGAGGATGGGGAGGATTTTGTTTGCCGGCTCGATTATATCCGCAAGGAAGTGCTGAACAAGGATGGCGAAAAGGTTATCAGCGAGGCAACGGCTTTAAGCGATACATCCCTGCCGCCTTTGAGTATTGTTTATGCAGAAGGGCAGCGGTTTGAGGTCAAGGGCTGCCAGCCAATCAAGAACATATTCGGTGAACTCGACCATTACGAAATAACGCTGTGAGGTGGCCGTATGGGAAAACGGATAAATTTTACGCCGGATGAATATTTAAGCGGGTTAGGCAATGTTGTGGAGCACTTGCAAGCATGTGTTGGCAACATAACAACTGGCAGTGCAAAAGGGCTTGCTGATGCCCTGTTGTTTGTCGCAGAAGAAAGCCAAAAGAGAGCACCTGTAGACACCGGCGACCTGCGCGGGAGCGTAGCCGTAAAAATCGAAGGTGTACAAATCGCTGCCGGCATAAAAGGCGGCGGGTTAATTGAAGATAAGACCAGACCAATTGCTGGAGTGCACGGCGAGGTAAGCTACAACACGAAATACGCCGCCCAGCAGCACGAGCAAATCAACTACGACCACCCGCGCGGCGGGCAGGCAAAATATTTGGAAAGCGTACTTGTCGAAGAATCTGACCAAATTTTACAGGCAATCGCGGGAGGCGTTATAGAAGAACTATTTGGAGGTGGCTCGGATGATTGACGCGTTAAAGGCGTATCTGGAATCAAAGGGATATACAAACATCACCTGCGATTTTATGCCCGACATTTCCAAGCACGTACAGGCTATCAACCTCACGCAATGGTCGCACACAGTTGGCAGCATCAATGATGGCACGGGCATCCATTACATACAGGTACAATGCCGCGATGCTACGCGAGACAAGGCATATAAAACCTGCAAGGATATATTTGCGCTGCTCGACAGCGGCACGGAAGAACACGTTATCAGACTGACCGATACCGTGCTATGTATTGCCCGCCCGCGCCGCGGCCCTTTGGTTTTGGAGCGCGGCAGCGGGTATATTACAATTTATTGCGAAATCGCCCTGTGGGGCGAAAATTGAAAGGAGAAATATACAATGGGAAAGAAGTATTTAAAAGGGTTCGCAAACTGCGGCTACGCGCCGGTTGCAGAGGACACCGTTGCGGCATATAAAGCCGGAGAAGTCACAAAACTGCCTGGTGCATCCAGCGGCGCACCGACCGACAACAGAACAGAATACACGATTTATGCGGACGACGAAATCTATGACAGCGGCGCGGAGTGGAAGGACACAGCTCTCGTTGTTACCGTGCTGGAGGCCGACGCGAAAGATATTGCGGCGCTTACAGGCGCGGAGCTTGACGAATCGACCGGCGAGCTGAAAGAAGGGACATTTGACGATGCGCCGGTAGTCGCGTTTACATTCTCCGCGCTGCGCGGCGACTTTGGCTACCGCTTGTTTAGGTATCCTTCCTGCCGCTGCACGGGGTACAAGATTACCCACAACACGCGGGGGGACAACAACGACGCTCAGTCCTACGAGCTGACCTTCAAATGCTCCCCGCGTAAAATCGACCACACAATCAGGGAAACAAAGGACGTTGATAAGGGTACTCCGCTTACATGGCTCGACACCATCCCCACCCTGCCTGAAACGCCCGCGGAGGGTTAATCGATGTTTGGAAGAGATAAAAGCGTCAAAATGAGCGCGCCGGAAGAACGCGTTGTGCACGGAATTACCGTGCGTAAGCTGCCCATCGGGCGGTATGTTGCATTTTTGGGCACGACAAATAACCTTGCGTCTTTTTTGCTTGACGACGTTTTCCCCACAGCAAAAAACGTCAGCGGACTGATTGCGCAAATCATAGCTTTGGACAGAGCGGCGCTGTTTGATACGCTGGGCAAGCTGATTGTGTCTGTGCCTGACAAGGTTTGCACGCTTGCCGCGGAGCTGCTTGACGTTGACCCTGATGTGGTATGTAACCTCTCGCCAACGGAGCTTACGGACGTTTTAATAGCGTTTGAGGACGTGAACTACCTGTCCGCTTTTTTTACGAACGTGCGCCTGTTGAAAGCGAAGATGGGCGCACAGAAGCCGGTGAATACTGGCTCCAACGCTGGTTAGCGGTTGCTCAAAGCATAGGGATTGGAAAACACGAGCTACTTGAAGAGTATTACTACGACGAGTTTATTGCCATGATGGATGCCTATAACGATATACACAGTATCGACGGCAGCGGCGATGAAGAAGTCTTTGCTGATGAATACGATTGATTATTGCGATAATTGTATTTTTATGGTAATATAGCGTCGAGGTGATTGCATTGAATAAGAAGTTTTTTGGACGAGTGAAATTTGTTGCTCAACTTGTTTTGATTCTCGGAATACTGGCTACAATTCCTATTTTATATTTTAGCGCGGTAGAATACAAACCGATTAATTTTATTTATGCGGTTGCAGCGATTTTAGGAACAGTTGTTTTATACTGTATCTTAAAAGGGATTGCGCTTGTAGGGCTTAAAGCGTACGAGGATGAACCAGAGGTGGAGCCAGAGAATAATAAGCAAGCCGCTCCATATGGAAAAGACTTTGAAGATTTTAAGGCGGGAAATCCACGGGCGCCCCGTGACCGTCTAAAATAAGTAAACTTTATATGTACAATAGCACCCGCCAAAAACGGCGGGTGCAATCTTTTGGAAAAATTTAAAAAGCTCCTTGACAAAACCATGGTTCTATAGTACTATAGAACCATAGGAAGGAGGTGCACATAAATGGCAAAGACCTTTTTTCCAAAAGCAACTGTAAAAGTAAAGGCATCCCCGCCGCATAAAGATGCTGAATATGTAGTTTCGGTTGGAACTGAAATGTGGGACGCCGTCCCGCAAAAAGTTATTAAGGTTCAAATGGCATATGAAGGGAAAATATCAGGACGCAGAAGTCCTTCATATCCATATGGTACCAATGATTTTGAGCGGGTAAACGATGCTATAAAACAGTTACTTGCAGATTACAAGGAATAAAAAATAACGGTTCGCCCGTCCGTGGAAAGATAGAGCGAAACCGTTATTCGTCCAGCAGTCTCCCGCTGATAAATCTATTATATATCAGCGTGGGACTTCTTTCAACAACGAAAGGGGTTTTTTATATGAACAAGACAGCTAATAGCGTAAATATTAGCGATTTGTGTAACATGTTATCGCAGATTACGGACGAAAAGACGCTGGAAATCCTGCGGAGGGTTATGGTTTATTATTACTTGAACGAACCCGTTACAGAAACCTAGCTTGGTGCGAACCACAAGTACACAGTAAAATACCGGTAGGTTCGCACCAGAAAAAACAGTTTGAAATACTGTGATTTTATGGTAGAATAAAATAAAAGAAGCGTTAGTTGGAGGTTATGTACAGGAAGAATGCGTTTTCCCGTGCAAATTCAGCTTCTTTTGCTGTCTCCGCCCGCAAGGGCGGCGTGGATTGAAATAATCTGATTTCCTATGCGGTCGTATCTCCTTGCGTCTCCGCCCGCAAGGGCGGCGTGGATTGAAATCCCGCTGGACACATAATGATTGATTGGTTATTCGGTCTCCGCCCGCAAGGGCGGCGTGGATTGAAATTATCTGTTTTGGCTTCTTTTGCTGTCGCTTCCCACACGGGAAGCGTGGATTGAAATGAACAACAAAAAGAAACGCTGGAAGCAAAAAAAGGTCGCTCCCCGCGCGGGAGCGTGGATTGAAATGCCCCACACGGGGGAGGGGCAAAAAAAGACAAACGAAAGCACTTATCCTTAATGGGTAGGTGCTTTTGTTATGCAATTTTTTATTTGAAAGGATGATTTTAAATGCCAAACGAAGTAAACTTAGGCCGACTTGTGGCTGAAATAGCGCTTGAAGGCCAAGAAGCAGAAGATACAGCGATTTACATTAAGGATGTATTAAAGTCAATCGGAATTGAGGGGAAAGATGCAAACCAAGTGCTTAAACAGTGCTTTTCTGACACATCTGCGCTAAAAAAGTATCAGTCACAGCTTGAAATAATAGCGGCAAAAATAGAAAAGCAAAAACAGGTTGTTGTAGACCTTGAAAAACAGATGAATAAGGAGCCTGTTGTAAAAAGCGACTATACCGCCATTGAAAAAGCTACCGCTGCAATTGACGCCGAGAGAATAAAGCTTACGGAATTGCAAAAAAAATTTGATGACGTCACATTGTCGCAAGACAATTTTGTTAAAAAACAGGCACAAGCAGCTGAAAAGCTGGCAGACAAAAAGGCATATAAGGACGCAAGCACAGGCGTTGATTTGATGTCTTCATCCCTGCGCACTCTTGATAATATTGCTCCCGGAACCGTCAGCAGCTTGTCTGATGTAATTACACAAGTCCAGATTGCAAAGCGGGCGTTTCACCAGGCGGCAACGCCTGCGCTTGCCTGGGGTACAACAATCGCCGCGGGCGTAGGGATTGTCGCAAACTTGATAGTAACGGGCTTGTCGCAAATACAAGCAAAACAAGAAGAAGCCCGCAGGCAAGCGGCGCAGTTAGCAGAAGAATACAAGGCAGAAAGCCAGACATTACGTGATTTATCCGATGACTATATGACGCTTAAAACCAAAATCGATACTGCTAGTCTTTCACGCGATGAAGAAAGTAACGCAAAGAAGCAGTTAATGCAGGTACAAGAAAAATTAATCGAGTTGTACGGTAAAGAAGCCAAAGGTATTGATTTAATCAACGGGAAGCTTGATGAGGAGGTTGACAAAATCAAAACGCTTTCTGCTGAACAGGCAAAACAGTATCAGCGTGAGCATTTTGGTACACACGAAACCGCAGAAAAAGAATTAGAGGCGATAAGGGGATACTATATTGGCTCCTTAAAGTACGCAATGAATGTAGACGGCTCTAATTCAACAAGAAATCAGTTTATGACCGAAATTGAGGAACTACTTAAATCGTACAATTTGCAGCATTTTGACCAATCAAACTCTGGTGATATAACGCGAAGTCTCACATTAAATGTACAGACAAAAGATGCAAGAGAGCAACTTAATAAGTTGTTTCAAGAGTTAGAAAATCACAAAAACAAAATCACCGAAACTGCTCCAAAGGATGTTATAAATGTTATTGACAACATGTTGGCCACTATCAGTGAAAAAATTAAAGATGCATCCAACGAGCAAATTACGGATTGGAACACGGAAGTAGAACAGTGGGAAAACGCGGCAGAAATCATAGCTTCTAACGGCGCAAACCTATTTCCAGAGGATAAAACCGCCGAGTACCAAATCCGCAGCATACAGCAATACACAGCCTCTGTAAACGACCTCGGCAGCGCCTATGCAACCCTGCACGAAGGACAGCAGCTTGACCTTGATACTGTGCTAAGCCTCATAGATACCTACCCGCAATTCGCGCAGGCAATCGCAAGCGGTACGTTGTCCCTCTCCGACCAGGAGGCTGTCGTGAAGTCCCTCTTTGAGACAAAGAAAGCAGAGGCGCTCGCCAGCATAGAAGCAGACCGCCAGAAGGTCGAATCGTTGCGTGATACAACGCAGGAGACAATCGACTTGCTGCAGAAGCAGATTGCTGCATACGCAGCAGCCGGCGGCGGATTTGGGGGTATTTATGGACAGCTCGCCGATGCGCAGGCGGAACTTGCCCAATATAACGACCAGCTCGACCAGTTAAACGCCCGCACAAAGGCGTACCAGTCTATCAACATCAACGACTACCTGCCCGACAAGAAAGCCAAGAAAAAAGACGACCGCAACGAGGCGCTGCAGCAGGAATTAAAGCTGCTGGAACATCGCAAGGCTTTAAACCAGCTCTCTGCGCAGGATGAAATCGCGTGGCTTGAACGCATCAATTCCACGTACTCGAAAAATTCCGATGAACAGATGGACATGGAAAAGCGGCTGTACAACGCGCGCAAAGCCTTGCAGGAGGCCGAGGAACAGGCGGCGAAGGAAGCGCTGAACGAAGCGTTAAAGGGGATTGAGAACAAGAAGGCGCTGAACAAAATATCCACCGAGGAGGAAATCAATCAGCTGCAGCGTATCAGGCAGACCTACCGCATGAACGCCGAGGACGCAATGAGCCTTGAAATCAAGCTGTATAACCTGAAAAAGACGCTGCGCGACGAGCGCACCGACAAGCTGGACAATATTGCGGACGGTGTAACCGAAGCCCTCAAGAACAAGTACGAGAAGCAAAAGGAGTTTGAAACCAACCGCATCAACCAGTCAATCAAGAGCTGGCAGGATTGGGAAGATAAGACGGTAAGCGCCATCCAGGGGCAGATTGACGCGCTCGACGAGCTTTCCAAAGCGCAGGAGAGCGAGGACAAGCGGCAGGAGTACGAAACAAAACGCCAAGCCACAGCCCTGCAGCTCGCTTATGAAAAGGACGACTACAACCGCAAGCAGCTCCAGAAGGAGCTAAACCGCCTCGACCAGGAGGAGGCAAAACGGTTGGAAGCAGAGGCGCGCGAGAAGCAGAAGGAAGAGCTCCAAAAGCAGATGGACAAGGCAAAGGAGGAATCCGCGAAACAGCAGGATGCACTGAAGCAGCGGCAGGACGCTTTAAACGAGCAGTACGAAAAGCTTACATCCTCCTTCGCGCTGGAGGCCGAAGCGCAGAAAACCATCATGGAAAAGGGCATGAACGGCGTTATTGACCTCATCAAGTCCTTCGCTCCGGAATTCAACCTTGCTGGCAAGACGCTGGCGGAAAAGCTATATGAGGGCTTTAAAAGCAAGAATTGGGACATCGACGCATATTCCAATATCATCCAGAACGGCACAAGCAGCGCGTACCAGCAGGCGCAGAGGGTGGCAATTGACGCGGCGAACAAGTTCTGGCGGACCCGTACAGAATACAACAGGCAGACGGGGATGACGACAGCGCCGGCGAAAATACCAGAGGTCAAGCTGACAGTCAACTTCAACCAGCCGGTCCAGTCGCCCGTCGAGACGCAGCGCGCGCTGCGGAAGGTATCGCAGGAGCTGGCGCGCCAGATAATGAAATGATGGAGGGAATAAGATGCAGGAGCTTATCTATGTGCCGCCCGGTGGCACGGTTGCCGACCTGACGGGCTGCGTAGAGCTTAAATTTCAGGAGCCGTACATCCTGTCTACGCTTTCCGGTGTCAGCGGCTTAGATTACACACTCATATCAAGCGAGGCGGCAGGCGTGGACGGCGTAGTCGTGCAAAGCGTCCGCGCGGAAAGCCGTGAAATCCCCTGTACTGTATACGTAAAAGGGGACAGCAGGCAGGAGATGTATCGGAACCGGTTTGGCCTGATAGCAAAGCTTACGCCGCAGCGGGAACCGGGGGAGCTGCATTACCGCAACGACTATATTTCTGTGAAAATCAAAGCATACCCAACTCTGCCAGCAGACTTTACGGAACGGGTAAAAAATTATAGCAAGTGCGATGTTACATTTATCGCGCCGGAACCATATTGGGAAGGGCTCGATACATACAGTGAGAGCATTGCATATCAGGATGATGTCGGCTTTGAATTTCCCCTATGCTTTGAGCCCGACATTACATTTGGTGTACAAAACAACACGATAGAAATTATGTATGGCGGGACTGTTCCTGCTCCTGTTCGTATTACGATATCAGGTGAAGCCCCCTCTCCACAGATTACGAATGAAACGACGGGCGAAACGATTCTTGTTTCTGACCTTTCGTTAGAAAGTGGGGATAACTTAACTATCTATACAAAGTGCGGGGAAAAGAGCGTAAAACTGCATAGGGGAGGCGTAATAAGCGACGCATTCCATTTGCTTGATATGCGTTCAAAGTTCTGGCAATTGCAGCCCGGGCGTAATGTGATTACTTACAAATCAGCCGACGACAACAAACATGCGCGGGTACGCATTGAGTATACCAATCTTTATTCGGGGGTGTAATCTTGGAATGGCCTGTCATAAAGGTGATATCGCCCACAAAAGAATTTTTGGGCGAAATAGACCTGTATACCTCCCTGCGCTTTAAACGCTCTTGGCAGGGCGTCGGGGACTTTGAAATACACATTATACCCCAACAGTTTAACAAGGTGCTATTTGCACCCGATAATTTAATTATGCTGGGAGAAGATGTACATCGTGTAGGGATTATCCGCACCGTAACATCAAATCTAGGAAACACAGGCTTTGAGGTCGTAATTCAAGGGCAGCATCTTGACGGCTTGACGAGCCAAAGGCTTGTGGTTCCTTATGAGGGGGCTGCAAACGGCGGGTATTTTTGTGTGCCGAAAAAATCAACGGTTAACAGCACTGTAAATCCTGTCCCTGCAGAAACTATTTTGAAAACCTTTGTCAGCGGTCAAATCCCATATGGCATAGGTAATGGTGCAAGTAATCCAAGAAATATGATGTTAACGGTTGTCCCGGATGAGGAGCGTGGTATGAACACCGTCTGGATGAGCCGTTATGACCAGCTGGACGAGGCATTACAGAGCATATGCGAATATACGGATATGGGATATGAAATTTATCTCTTGCCCTCACAGGCGCGAACAGACGTTTATAGCTTTGATGTAATCCCAGGTGTTGACCGTTCAGAAAAACAGACAAGAAATTCACGTGTCATAATATCTTTGGAATTTGAAAGCGTCGAAAGCATAAGCTACTCCAATGATACAGCAGCGTATAAAAATGTTGCATATGCCGCCGGTGCAGGCGAGAATTATAATCGTTCGGTTCTCACGGTCACAAATGAAACAGAAACGCCCAAAGGATATAGACGGCGTGAAACCTTTGTGGATTGCGGGACTTTAGAAATCGCAGAAACAGAAACAACACTGTCTCTAGCAGAAGAAGGAAAACACAAATTACAGGATTATAAAAAAGTTGAGAGCTTGACAGCGGAGGTATCGCAGTCAAGCCCTTTTATTTATCGTGAGCATTACGACTTAGGCGATCTTGTGACAGTATATGTCCCAGAGCTTGGCCTTGCTCAGGATATGCGTGTCGCAGAAGCAGAGGAATCATATGACCAGGGCCGAATATCGCTCAACATCACATTTGGTACAGCCCCTTCACACATTGGGCGGACAATACGGGCAATACAGCCACAAACAAGATAGGAGGAATTTAATATGGCAGAAAAATCAAGATTTTTTGATAGCAAGCCAGAAGATAAAAGAAAATATAACGCAGATGAGTTTGCCGAGGTGCTGCGCAGTTTCTTTTCCACCGGCATTATTAAAACCGACATTTTAAACAGTACCATTGATGAAGAAGCCCTGAAAGTAAAAAAAGGTACATCCGGCACCTTGATAGTATCAAAGGGTTCGGCAATGATAAAAGGATATTGGTACAAAAACGACGCTGATTTAACATTGAATATTCCATCGGCAGGAGCAACTCCACGTAAAGATTTAGTAGTACTTAGGCTCGATATCGCACAAAGAAAAATCAGTATCGTTTATTCGCAGGGTTCAGCAAATGCAGAGCCTCCATTACAAATATCAGATCGGTATTACGATATCGCCCTAGCGTATGTATTCGTCGCGCCCGGCGGAAACCAGGTCATTGAACATTCAGATCGGCGGGTTGAATTTTGCCAGGCGCTTTATACGCTCAACCTAAAGGAATTCACAGGAGCATTTAACCTAGCCTTAGCAGAATTCACAACAGCTTCGCGTGAGGCTCTAAGTAATTTACATGAGGGCGCGGCGGAGGTCTTGACGGATTACCTCGAAGACGAGCCATCCGCAACGAGACTGTTCAATATTGTACTGGAAAAGGATGGCGCGGGCTCAAAGCTTGACTCGGACCTGCTCGACGGAAAACAGGGCTCGTATTATCTCG